>Ga0210050_1000006_pt1 | contig 396220 bp, 384 predicted proteins | sample CryGey132114_all_FD_185463 | JGI IMG/M metagenome (GOLD analysis project Ga0210050, IMG submission 185463) | Groundwater microbial communities from aquifer - Crystal Geyser CG22_combo_CG10-13_8/21/14_all (SPAdes) (version 2) | ecosystem: Environmental > Aquatic > Deep subsurface > Groundwater ... | reverse complement strand
AAATGGTCGGAGTGATTGGATTTGAACCAACGACCCCTTGCTCCCAAAGCAAGTGCGCTACCCCTGCGCTACACTCCGACAAAGTGGTAAAAAGGAGTTTAACTTATAGAGAATTGGAAGCTTTTTGGCAATATCCTCTTTCAAAGAAAGCGAGAGATTCTTTGCATGCTTGGGCCCGATGAGAGAATTCTTTCTTATATTCAGGGCTTTGGGCCAAACTACCATCATTTGATTTTTCTGCAATAAAAACAGGATCATAGCCAAATCCATGCTCCCCGACGTACTGATCGCCTATTGCGCCCTGCATTCTTCCTTCAAAGAAATAAATTTCTTCTGGTGAAATATAGAAGCATAGCACACAAGTAAAGAAGGCTTGTCGATCCGCCTTTGAAACATGGGCCATTTTTTCTAGTAATAATAGGGCTCGATCTTTGTCACTTAAACCTTCTCCGCCAAAGCGCGCGGAATAAATCCCAAGCTCATCAGGTAAGGCGTGGACAGTTAAGCCTGAATCATCGGCCAGTGTCGGCTTCTTATATTTTTTAAAATAAGCTTCGGCTTTTAACAGTGCATTTTCGCGAAATGATTTTCCAGTTTCCTCAACTTCAATTTTCAAATCAGCGGCAACCACATTCAGTTTCGAACCACTAAAGAGTAAATTAAACTCTTCAGCTTTGTGACCATTGGAAGATGCTAAAATAAATTCCATGAATTAACCCTGTGTCGTAATCTTGTCTTGCTCATCAAAAACTGTTTTCAAAGAAAACTGTGCACACTCTACCAAGGCTTGCAATTGTTCCATTGAGAATGGCTCGCCTTCCGCGGTTCCTTGAACTTCAATGAATTTTCCTTCCTTCGTCATGACGATATTCATGTCAGTGTGACATGAGCTATCTTCTTCATAATTAAGGTCCGAAATTATTTTTCCTTCTGGATTAACACCAACGCTAATCGCAGCGATTTGATTAATGATAGGTGTTTCTTTTAATTTTCCATTCTTCATTAAATTATTGACGGCCAATTGAAGAGCCACCATTGCTCCAGAAATTGATGTTGTTCTCGTTCCTCCATCGGCGACTAAAACATCACAATCAATCATGACAGTTCTCTCACCTAGTTTCTTAAGATCAATCGCAGCTCTCAAGCTTCTTCCTATTAATCTTTGAATCTCTTGAGTTCTTCCGCTAACTTTTGAACGCTCTCTCTGCGAACGAGTATGAGTTGAACCTGGAAGCATAGAGTATTCAGCAGTAATCCAACCTTCGCCCTTTCCCTTCATCCATGGTGGAACCGATTCTTCTACACTGGCCGTAATATGAACTTTAGTGTTTCCGAACTCCGCAATCACAGAGCCAGAGGCATAGGGATTAATATGGGAAGTGAACTTAATTTGGCGTGGGTGATTTCGTGAAATCAAAGACATAGGTATTTCCTCTTCGCTGTATTTAAACTTATAATTGATGTATCAAAGGCACCTACGTTTGAAAAGGCTTAAGCATGCACCATCTGCATTTTGATGAAATAGGCTCTACACAAGAGTATCTCAAGCAAAATTTTGAGAAACTCAAAGTCGATGATTCAAGTATTCTTGTTTCAACTTCCCATCAAACTTCGGGTCATGGAAGACAGGGAAATACTTGGATTGATTTCAAAGATAATCTGGCCTTTTCCTTTTCTTTAAAGCCAAGTCAACCTACGACTCTCACTTCTCTTGAAATAGGAATTCATCTAGCTCATTTTTTCAAAGCCTACACACGTGAAAAAATTTATCTAAAATGGCCGAACGATATCATTAGTGAAGAAAATAAAAAGTGCGGCGGTATCATTTGCCAGTTGCAAGATGGAGTGATTCTCGCAGGTGTTGGAATTAATTTTAATAACGATAATTTAATTTCTCAAAAAATTGTTCGTCATTCTGGAACTTTCCCCATTGGCTCTTTTTCCAGCAAGCTTGAGCTCGATTCTCGAAACAAAGAAGAACTTCCAAAATTATTCTATCAATATGTTCTTTCTCATCGCCTCTCCAGTGACGAAATTATCCAACAATGGAATCTCCTTTGCTGTCATATGAACTGCTCAGTTACTCTTTGGGAAAATGACAAGATAACTGCGAGTGGTCAGTTTTTAGGAATTGGAAACATGGGGCAGGCTCAACTGCGAACTGAGCAGGGTGAGAAAATCGATGCATACACTGGTAGTTTGATTTTTAATGAGAATCAATAACAGAATCTGAAATTCGCCGAATTTCTTTTTTGATTAAATTCTCAGCGAGATCTGGAATGACTTCCCAAGAGATTTCTTCAACCTTAGATTCAATTGCTCGTTTAACAATTTCTTCTAATTGATCAGCTATTTTTGCCGTTACTCTTTCGACAATTTCATCAATATTTACTTCAGCATATTGAGGTATTTCAGCTGGTTGTTTTTTAACTTCAGGGAACTCTAAATCTTCTTCTTTCATCTGAACTTCTTCGAAATTTAGAGTGAATGGGTTCTCCTCCTGATCTTCTTCTGTCACAGGAGCTAAGTCTTCGCGAATTTCTTCAACTTGCTCATTGTCTTCAGTTGAAAAGTTCATGTCACTTTCATCAGAATGTTCATCGATGGCCCAAAAATCATCCGAAGTCACACCTTCTAACTCTTTCTCAAGAAGTTGGTTGGACGGAACTTTAGAGTGATTTGTATCTGTATCTGTATGCCATTCATCCTCTTCTTCCTCTGGAGCCAGTTCGGCAACAGAAATGAAAGACAAGTCTTTTTCTTTTTGAGATTGCTCGTGAGACAGGTCAAAGGTATTTCCTTCATCTGATAGCTCATCGTCAACCAGGGATGCCAAATCTTGAGATTTCTCTTCCGTTTCACTGATAACTGGTGGGAACACAGGACCTGCATTAGCAGCTTTTCCAATGACTTCAGGAACTCGCACTCCCCATGAATTTAGTTCATTATGAAGCTCTTCGCTTGAAAACTCTGATGTTTCATTTAAATCTTCACTGTCGCTGGAAAGATTGAAATCTTCATTATTTCCTTCCATGGAAGGTTGGCCATTAACCACCCACTCATCTTCTATTTGATTGTCATCACTTATTTCTTCACTCGATTCTGTAGCAAAAAAACTTTCAAGGTCTGTTTCAATCAATCGGTTGCACAAATTGATAAACTTTTGACTTTCAAAAGGCTTTTGAATTTTGTCTAAAATACCGGTTTCGACCATTTTGTTATCTTCTATAGAATCGAAGGTGCCGAGCATAGCCAATATTTTAGTCTTACGCTTTTCGTTTAATTTTCTGGCCAATTCATAGCCATCTTCTTTATCAGAAAGAGTAAAGTCGAGAAGAACAAGATCATATTCAGTGTCGGCCGATTTTGAAAAGAGCTCATCTGGATTTGCAGCAATATCCAAATTATGACCAGAACTAGAAAGAGTTAGTTGAACTACTTTGTGAATGGTAGGACTATCGTCCGCTATTAAAATCTTCGCCATTAAAATTTCCTCATGTCATTTTCACAGAATTTACATGCGTTAGCAACGACAATACGGATAGTTGAACGTTAAGCTCGGATTAAAAATCTAGAATCGTTGCACTTTGATTATCCAAATTGCCCCGAGAGTTCACCATATTGAAAATGTCATGAATTTTTTGTGAGCCACGAGAAGGCTTATTCAAAATCTGTTTTAACTCAGAATCCGACAACCTTGAATATGCACCATCTGTTAGCATGATGAGACTGTCGTCTTCCTGAACTCTAAGCTCCTTAACTGTCATTGAAAAATCATCATAGAGCCCAATAGCTGAAAAGGGTGCTGTATGAAATTGTTTTTCAAAAAAATCACCAGACAAATATTCCATATTATCAGGAGCAATAACTTCTCTCAGCTCTCCTCCTCTAAAGAGTAGCCCTCGACAATTTCCGACATTAACCAAGGTTAGGAGATTATCGGCAAGAGCAGCAATCATGATTGAAGCTCCAGCTCTTTCATTCATCGATTTGGGTGAATTTTGCTTTTTTAAATTTTGGTGAGCAAAATGAAGCGCGTTGATAACAGCATTTCCTTCAATCAAATAGCGTGGACTATAAAAATGAGGCATGGTTGAATCTGGGTCTCCCCCAATATTGATATAGAATCTTTTTACATCTTCTTTAAGCTGAGCAACGGCACGGTCACCTATATTAGCCCCACCAAACCCATCAATAATCATAAATAAGCCATTTACTAAATCAGACTCAACAGAATCCTCATTGATTTGAAGATAAGGCCCTTGATCACTAACGGCTGCATAACTTTTCAATTCCAACATAATTATTCCAAATATTCTTTCAAACGATTTGTCGCCTTTTCATAGTATTCACTATCAGAAGGAGAGATTTGTTGAACTTCTTTAAATTTCTCTTTTGCATCATCAAATAGACTTAACGATTCCGATATAATAGCTTCGCGATATATCTTTTTCGATCTTGCGATTAAGATATCTCGAATTTCATCCATTTCGTTTAAAGCTTCCGTGCTGCCTTGATCGAGCTTTAAAATTTCAGCATATTGCTCATAGGCTCCTTTGAGATCTTGTCCTTCTTTCAAAGACCTCGCCTTTCCAAGCATAGGCTGAATAATTGCATTCAAATTGTCTTTTGACTCTGTTAGCATTTTTGTTGCTTCATCTCGTAGATCTTCATCAATTGATTTTTCTAAAAGAAATGAACTCAATCTCTGAATGGCCTTATACCATTCACTCTTCAAGTAATGCCCCTTTCCAGGCGCTAAGGCATCAAGTTGCCTTTTTCTTTCTGCTTCTTTAGCAGCTCTTTCAATTTCAATTCTTTCTTGTTCGCGTTTATACGAATCAATTTCTAATTTTAATCGCGAAACTTCAAAATTCTCAGGATCAAGTTCAATAATTTTGGCAAAAAGGCCCTCTGCCAATTGAACTTGTTTTTTCTCCGTTGCTGTTTTGGCTTCTTCAACCAAAAGCTTCACTTTCTCCATTCTCAATCGCTTCTCTTCTTCTTCTCTTTGCTTTCTATTGAGAGCTTCAATTTCAGCAATTTTCTGCTTCGCAAGAGCTTCAAGCTGAAGAGTGTTCTTATATGAAGCTTGAATTCTTTTAATCTTATCCAATTCAATCAGGGCTTCATTAAACTTGCCCACGTCAATTAATTCCTTGGCCAAAAGATAAGTTGACTCAACCATGGCCAATTCTTCAGGTGTTAATTTCTTTTCGTTCGGATTGGTTGTGTTTACGCCTTGTTTTTGGCTCTCAAGAAGACGAGCATCTTCTTTACTTTGCTTTGGAACAGGCTTCTTTGCAGGCTCTTCATCTAAGAGAACCCATAGGGCCAATAATCCGATAAGTCCGTAGAGAAGTTTCTTTCTTTTGACTGGATCTTTTAGAGCTTCTTTTGAAAAAAGAGATTTAGATTTAGGAGCCCCAGCTTGATCGCCAAATTCCTGCATTCCAGTATCATCAAAATCCTCATCAACTTCAACAATCTCCTGAACTTCAATTTCCTGGCCTTCTTCAACTGGCATTAAACGGTCTTCTTCTTGCTTAAAGAAATCACTCTTGATTCTTAAAGTAAGAGTGGTTGATCCTAGAAGAACTTCGTCGCCATTTGATAGATCCTGTTTGTTTACGGCTTCACCATTAACTAGAGTTCCGTTGGCCGACTGTAAATCCTCAATTGTACAAGTGATATTATTTTTTCTTATAACTGCGTGAACACTGGATATTTCAGGATCATTAATAACCAGCTTACATTTCGACGGGTCACGACCAATAAAGACTTCTTTATCATCGAGCTTAAACTTGTCGTAGGGTGCATACTCACCAGAAATTTCAAAATAGAGATCAACAAATGTTTGTAGAACTCTCGTGCTTTCATTGAGGTCATCGCCTTCATCATCTTCAGGAATGATAGCAAAGTCTTCGTCCCCATTATCAAAAGAGATATCATCTTCGTCGGTCGCATCTTCAGAGCTTATTTCTGAGGTTTCTTCACCAAAGGAATCATCGACTGCTTCTTCTTGTACATTATCCCCAAAATCATCATCAAATTCTTCTTCTTGAACAAGTCCCGCATCTTCCTCAGTTATCATTTCTACTTGAGGCGCTTCTTCGATAAAAGTCTCCGTCATCTCTGGACTTGCGTCCTCAACTTCAATTAAGTCTTCTACCTCGGCTTCTTCAACAATCTCTTCTGCAACTGGTACATTTTCAGAATGAGAAAATTGAAAGTTAAGAATATAAGGTCCACAGGAAGCTGAATCTCCAGGCTCCAGAACTTTATCTTGGATCGGTTGACCATTGACTAAGAGGCTTCCAAAGCCTGAACTAGCTATAAGTTTCCACTGACGATTGCCATAATGAAGCTCGGCATGAACCCTAGAAATGGTTCGATCATCCAAAACAATAGTACAATCCTTGGCCCTTCCTATATAAAAAACAGCTTCGCTATTTCCAAGTGAGGAAACTTCTTGAGATAAATCAATATTTAAGACAATTTGATTGTCTTTAGAAACACTGATATTCATTTTTCTCCATTCCCATTTGCGACTCTAAAAATTCGATATTCTTCTTGGCATCAATAAATCTTTTATCCTCAGGATAATCTTGTAAAAGTCTCAAAATTTCACAATAGGAAATCAATGCTCCTGAATATTTTAAAGCTTCTGCCTCTTGCTTGGCCTTTAAAAAGATCAATTCAATGAGATTATCCAACTTTTGCTTGGTTCTGTTGAGATAAAAGTTAGCATCTCCATTGCTCGGACTCAAAATAAGGGCCAAATTAAATTCTTCAATCGCTCTAAAGTAATTACCTTCGCGATATTCTCTCAATCCACGTTGAATATAAGTATCAAGTTTTTCACGAAGCTCCCTATCTTCTTCTTTTTGTTTTTTATCAATCAAGTCAGTGATGACGTCTTGCGCACCAATATTATTGGGATTATTTTTGTTGTCCCCTGGCTTAACCACTTTCTCATCTGGCAAAAGAAATACGACGGCCAAAAGAACGATCGCAATCATGACTAGTGGTTTTTTCTTTTGCTCATTCTTTTTTGCATTTTTTTTCTTTGACTTAGTAGTCTCTTCTTCTTCCTCTTCATACTCTTCGACTTCATCATCCTCGACGACAGCTAAATCTTTACTTTCTTTGACAGTGATCGTGTCGAACTTAAATACGGTCTGACCAATAATAATTTTGTCGCTTTCTTTAATTTGATGTTGAGTAACCTTAAGGTCATTTACGACAACCCCATTCTGTGAGCCAAGATCAGTAAGCACAAATTGTGTTCCGACGAGAACCAACTCCGCATGTTCGCGAGAGCTTTTTGCATCCAAAACTTGAATATCGACTTTATCCCCTCTTCCAAGAACGACGCGTTTTCCAGTTAAGTAATAACAAAAACCTTTGTTCTTTCCGGTTAAGCACGAAAGACGATAATACTTACCAGGCAACGTTGGCTGCTTAAAATTTTTGGTAATTTTAGTAACGCCTTCTGACATTATTCAACCTTATTCATGGTGACTAAGAAGGATTTTGCAAACCCATCCTTTCCCATGAGCGATACAACGTTAATGGAATGAGGATTTCCTCCGAGCTCGTACTCTCCCTGTTGATGAGTACCATCATTGTTAGCAGAACTATCACAGAGCTCAATGACTGTTGCCGCAAACCCCTGCTCTCTCGCAATATCCAACAAGCTCATGCCTACTGAAGCATTTTCTCTAATACCGGTGAGGTCTTCTGCCATCATATTCATTTTTGCTAAGTTTTTATGCGAATCAAGAACAATCGCGGCCGTTCCAGTCGCCCTTAAGAACTCACCCATCGCGGAGACATAAGAAGAATCGCTCTCTTCTTCAAACTCACTATCGTCTTCTTGATTTTGTAGCTCACGCATTCTTTGCAGAATTGTATTGATTGAACTTCGTAGTCCTTCAAAGGCTTCAAATAGATAGCGACTCTCAAGGTTTTTTCTCTTTCCACGAAGAGTATCTTCAATTTGATACTTCATTTCTTCTATTGGTCTTAGTGTGAGATAGTAAACAATTCCAAAAAAGACAATCGCCACGATGGCACTTGTCACCAAGGCTTCTAAGTAGGCTTTTGAACTTTTCACAGCTTCAAGCTGCAAAGACTTTGGTGTAAAGCGAATAGCAATAATTCCGACGGGATCTTCAACACCTGTTCTAGGGTTAAAAACCATAATTGTTTTCGCAATTCCCACTTCTCCGTCATCTAGCAATTTTTTGAGCTCTCCACGTTTATTAGGATTCTTACTTGTGGCCCAGTTTAATGATTCAACAGAAAAGGTATCCACAACATAGGTATTGAGTTTTTCCATTGGTCGAACAATACGTCCGTTCAAGTCAAAGAGGCGATATGATTTAACACCGTCTTCTTTATCCAAGAAACCTGTATCAAGAGCATCCAATTGTTTCTGATCGAGGGCCTTACGATTTAATCGAGCAATTTCTTCAGCATAATGGGCTCCACGAAGAGCAACTTCACTCAAAAGAATTCGCTTTGAATCTTCTAGAACTGGATAAATGGTCAAAGTAATAACCACCACACAAAATATACTGAGAAGAATTCCAAACAAGGCCTTCCATTCATATTCTTCATTGATTCCATGGACGACAGGCATAAACTTAAATCGAAAGAGCCACAAAATCTTTGCCGGAAGTGATGCAGGAGGAGATCCTCCTGTTAACCATTCATCTTCATCCTCTTCTTCTTCAACCTTCTTCTTTTTAATAACAACTTTTTTCTCTTTAACATAAACGACTTGAAGGATGAGATCAGGGAGTGCAATCTTATCGCCATTTTTAACAGTGGCACGCTTTACAACTTTTCCATTAACAAATGTACCGTTAGAACTACCTAAATCCTGAAGATAACAAACGTCATCAGTTACTGTTATTGAAAAATGTTTTTTAGAGACACCATTAACGGTTAATGCAATATCACATGAGTCTTCGCGACCTGCGATATTCTCGCCATTCTCTAGTGGAAATTCCTTTCCACGCAATTTTCCACCAACTACGACTAACTTATACATTCTATTTCGACCTTTGTTCCAACCTTAAGTTTCTCTGACATGGTTCCCGCCTTCATCTCCAATACTTTGCGTGATTTGAAGTGAATTCGAGTGGCCCTCCAAGGCTTCATATTTTTTTCAATATGAATAATTTCATTATTTTTACTAATAAAAGCGATATCCAAATTAAATTTCATAAAAAAAGTATGAATCGAATTGCACGGATCAATAAGAAAGCCTTCACAATTTGGCATACTGCTCGCAAACATCAAACCTTTCATGCGAGAGAGGGTCGATGTTGCGATCACAACATTTTCAACCAATACTTCTCCGTTATGTTCTTTTAGTTTACACATCTTCATTATTTCCCCACCACCAGCTCGAGCATAATAGGCGCTGCCACAATAATAAAAACGGCAGGGACGATAAGGAACAACATTGGGAATAAAATTTTTGTCGCGGCTGTAGCTCCAGCTTTCTCAACATCAGAAGACCTCTTTTGACGTATCTCTGCTGAAAGAGCTTTAAGAATCGGTCCAATTGAGGCACCGACTGAATCGGCTGCAATGAGAGTTGCACAAAAAGAAGATATTTGAATGAGATCAATTCTCCATGACATATTTCTCAAAGCTTCAGCACGGCTTGCTCCGATTTTAATTTCCTTCATGAGAATTTCAAATTCTTGAGTGAGTGGACTTGGCTTTGCTTTCTCCACAACTTTCGCCATGGCTGCCACGAAATCCAAACCTGCTTCAACTGATAAGGCCAACATGTCGACAGCAAATGGCATTGATCTCATCACTTCATTTTGTCTATTCTTGATTGTTCCATCAATCCACAAGTCTGGATAAAAGAATCCAAAACCTGAGATTAAGGGAATGTAACTCAGTGGCCAGTCGGCTTCAATAAACCAACGCACTCCGAAGAATACAATTGGGAATCCTAGGATGAGAAATAATTTGAAAGAAAAGAAATCTTCAGGTGTCAGAATTTCAGTTAGACCAGCAGAAGCTAATTTTCTTTTATATTTTTCTCGTATTTTTTTCTTACTCTTCATTGAAGAGACAATGGGAGTTACATATCGTTTGAAGAATGGACGAGAGTAACGAAGAATGACGCCTTGTTGATTAACAGAATCTTGAACAGTTGCTTGCTGTTCTAATTTTTCTTGTGCCTTATATTCGCTCTCATCGAGAAACATCATACTCGTCACGATAAACACCGCAACTCCGAACAAAATGAGCGAGGCCCATAAAAGCATAAATTTCTCCTACTTACCTAAGTATAGGATAACAAAAGGATTTGATTATTTGCGTTGAGAGGAAAGGAATACCTAGGCGCGGACCTCTCCAGAGGCCACTTTCAGTTGATTGATTCTCTCAACCAACTCTTCAATGAGGATCTGATTGGCGCGAACTCCAATTTTTTTCGAAATTTCTGGTATATAAACCGGGCGGTATTCAGCAAAGTAGGTCTTTTTGCAATTTAATACCCGATCAATTTTGGCCTTAAAGGTCTCATTCTTGATCTTTTTAGTTCGCTTTGCTTCTTTTAAAGCTTCAACCGCCAACATCGCCTTATCCATATCTTTATACTCGATAATGTCGCAACCAGCGGCGATCGTCATGACTGCCGCTTCTTCATATGTCCAACGATCGACAATTGCTTTCATCGTCATATCATCTGAAATAATAATTTTGGTATATCGCAATTCTTTTCGTAAAAGATTGTAGGCGTGCGGAGAAAGCGTTGTTGGCAAATCAGGGTCAATGCAATCAACTTGAAGATGCGCCATCATAATAAATTCGACTCTCGATTTGATCGCCTTTATAAAGGGTTGAAATTCATTTTGGCGAAGTTCATCCAGTGTTTTTTTGATAATAGGTAGATCATAGTGAGAATCTTTTGTGGTGTCTCCATGGCCAGGAAAGTGCTTTGAACAAGCAAGGAGTCCATTTGTTTGAAAACCCCTGATAACAGATGAAGAAAACTTAGAAACAACTTCATGATTATTTCCGAATGAACGATCACCGATAACTTTATTGTTGGGATTGGTCCAAACATCACATACGGGAGCAAGATCAAGATTCACACCAACAGCAGTTAGTTCATCAGCAATAATTTTTGCGACATTATAAACGACTTTTGGAGAATCCAATCGAGCAACATCAAACATACTTGGTATAACATTAAAGGGAGTTTTAAATCTTTGAACACGCCCCCCCTCTTGGTCTACTGAAATAAAAAGAGGATATTCTTTTCTCAGAACTTGAATAGAGTTGATGAGTTCTGCAACCTGTGCAGGAGACTCATAGTTTTGAGCAAAGAGTACAACTCCTCCAATATTTTCTTCTTCTAAAAATTTTTTCTCTTCTGTCGTTAAGCTTGTTCCGCTAATTCCAGTAAAAACGAGTTGTCCAATCTCACTCATTAATTCCCCCAATTGGAATTCATTTTACCTAAACTATTGTTTTAAACCTAGTTCAATATGATAAAGTCATTGTTGACTAAATTGATTGGTGTCATTTCGACTACACTTGAATTAATTAACTGTAAGACCTTGAGAAACCCAAAACTTTTTTATCATTTCTTGTTTCCCATTGAGGAAATAGAAAATGGATTGACCAGAGAAATTGAGAGAATAACGCTTCTCTCCCTGTGGATTGGTACCATCATAGACAAGTTGGGCCCTTATGAGAGGAGAATCCTCGACTCCAATATACTGTTCTTGAAAGAATGGATATCCCTCAACAATTAAATAAAAATTCATCGTCCCCGTTTGGGCCTTAATAGATTTTGAAATAAATCCCGTTTGCTTGGCGCATTCCATAATTTGACCCAAGTAGCACATCAAGATGGCATCCTTTGGCAGCGGAAGAGACTTACTTCCATTCCATTGTTTTTCAGGACTTTCTAACTTGAGGTCTAATGTTTTCGATTTGGGATTGAGCTTAATTTCAGTGAAGTATTTTTTGCCTTCAAACCAGACAGTGTACTGCGAGATCTCTGGACGACTCAATGACACTTCTTTGACTCGACCGGGATTAGAAAAAATTACTGCCTGCTCTAAAACTTTCCCCTCTGTATCGCGGGCCTTGACCTGATACTTTGTAATGAGACGATTATTTTTCTTCACATAATTTGACTGATGAGTGTATTCAAATACGCCTGATTTATCTGTAAGTGTGTAAGTATGAGAACTTTTTACTTTGCTTGTTGGCACTTGATCTTGAGTTCTCTTAAAAAAGGAACAACCTGCTAGCAGCAGAACAATGAAAAGATTAATTGCCTTTGAAATCTTCAAATTCGCGCCTCATTGAATCTAATTTCTCAGATGAGTGGATAATACTATTAATTTTCTGGGCCAAGCTCGCTTGCGGATGATACGTCATTCCCACTTTGAAAAGTGATTCCGTTGCTTTGCTTTGATCACTTGAAAGATAATCGACGACATAGACTGTTTTAGCTCCTTGAATTTTGAAAACAGAATCTTCAAAGAGAACAGTTAAGTCTGCATTTTTCAAATTTTCAAAATAGGCTTTATGCGCAGACTGTACCAAAAAAGCAGCACCACTAACCGAAATGTCCAAGACTCGAAAGTCTGTTAAGTGGTGGCATTCCCCAATATGAGAAGCCAATCGTTCTAAAAGTTTTTCTTTTTGCTGACTTTTAAAATTATCATAACCTTTCTCTACATTCTTATTCAGTTGAACAATATTCGTCGCTTCCTTCACACTTTCAGGTATTTCAAAAAAGGCATAAACTTTATGATGCGGAAAAGTTAGCAGTCGAGTATTTATGCGAGACTCTGTTCGATAAACAGGCTCTTCAATCACAAATTCAAAACCATCATCTTCAAACTTGCTAATCTTGCCTTCACTGAAGTAAGCAAGTTCATTGAGTTCAAAATTTATATACAAAGTTTTTCCAATCAGGGTTGTTTCAATTTCAGCTTTCTCACTGAAAAAAACCATTGTTATTCGTGATTCTTTTTTGAGAACTCTGACCTGCTTACATTTATAAGAAACAGAATCTTTTCCTTTCGCCCAAAGCTTGATCTCAATTTTCTCTTTCACCAAACGATGAAATTTACTGATGATCTCGGCAATTTCTAATTTGACGAAATTGTTTTCCAAGAAACGTCCTTTATTCTTACAAAAATTAAGTCAAGCTTGCGACTTGTCTTAGCAATTCAAGCGATTCGAGAGCCTTTCCACAACCTCTCACGACACAAGTGAGTGGATCTTCAGCTAAAGAAACAGGCAATCCCGTTTTCTCTTTAATCAGAACATCAAGGTTTGCTAATAAGGCTCCACCACCAGCGAGAATAATACCGTTATCAACGATATCGGCAGCTAGTTCAGGAGGAGTTTTTTCAAGAGATATTTTTATGGCTTCCACCACTTCTGCTATAGGATCAGACAACGCGTCTCTAATTTCATCTGAAGTCACTTCAATAATTTTCGGAGCACCAGCAATAAGGTCGCGACCTTTCACTTCCATACTCTTAACTTCATCATCAAATGGATAAGCATTACCAATGGCAATTTTAATTTGCTCTGCCGTTCTTTCACCTACGAGTAGTGAATATTTCTTTTTAATATACTGAGCGATGGCTTCATCAAACTTATCACCCGCAACACGAACTGATTTTGAATAAACAATTCCACCGAGAGAAATCACGGCCACTTCAGTAGTACCACCACCAATATCGACAATCATGTTCCCTGATGGTTCAGTGATTGGAAGACCTGCACCAATGGCAGCGGCCATCGGCTCTTCAATCAAATAAACTTCGCGAGCACCAGCTTGTTCAGCTGATTCTTTAACAGCTCTTTTCTCCACCTGAGTAATACCAAATGGAATACAGATAACGATTCTAGGCTTAATTAGTTTTGAACCTGGAAGTGCTTTCTGAATAAAGTAACGAAGCATAGCTTGAGTCACTTCAAAGTCGGCAATAACGCCATCTTTCATGGGGCGAATAGCTTTAATTGAGCCAGGAGTTCTTCCCAACATTTCTTTGGCCTCCTTACCGACGGCCAAAACTTTATTGATTCCTTTCATTCCTTGGTGAACCGCCACTACTGATGGTTCGTTAACAACGATCCCCTTATCTCTTACGTAGACGAGACAGTTGGCCGTACCAAGATCAATTGCTAAGTCATTTGAAAACCAATCCAAGAACTTTTTAAACATAGAAGACTTCCTTATCTGCGACGTTTTTCACGTCCTCGAGACCTTGGCCGTACATGGCGCGTCAAGAGCTTTTCTATTAATAAACAATTAGCCTAATAAAATTTAACATTTGAGACCGATTTCTGACAAGAAAGAACTCTTTTTAACCCATTAATAACTTAAGATTAATAAATGATCGGACTTGTCAATTTTCAATAGCTTCGGCTATAGTCAGTTTCCTAAGTAAAATTATCAACTCAATGCATCATAACAGGAGCTAAAAATGGGAAGAGGTCGTAAGCAGTTAGCAATTAAAATGAGCCGTAGAAAAAGCCAAATGAAGAAAAAGATGAGAATCAAGAAGGCCATCGCTAAAGGTAAAGCTAAGTAATCTAAAGCTCTGAGAGGACCTTTTTAATCAGAGACGCGTTCTTTGTATGATCAGGTCCTCTGTAAAGCCGATAGCATGGGTTTTCTCTAACTAATGCTATCGCTAAAAAAAGTCGGTTAAAACCAATCTTCATCACTCTCATTAAATCGAGAAGAGCAAAGCTCCAATAAAACTCAATAATCTGAGGCAAACCGATTCCAATAACCATTTCTTTCCACAAGTAGTAAAAAGCCAATCCCTTATTCACAACCTCGATCTTCGAATCATTTTCTGAAGGTGCACCAAAGATAAGAACTTTTTTGGAAAGGACACTTGTTTCAACGGTCAAAGCTATTTCATTGCTTCCTAATAAATACTTTGCTCCGTATCCACTACGATTGAGCTTAACGAGAGGTTCAGTCAAAAATGGATAATCTTGTGGTAGCTCACTTTTGCCAATTCGAAAGGGATAGGGATGAACATTTCGTTTTGTATCTACTAATGGGGTATCATCAGAAACAAAACGAAACTCGCGATCCTTTAAAAGTTCAAGCAAGAGAGTAGATTTTCCACCTCCAACTGGCATTAAAATCAATGCGACTTTATCTTTGAGGGAAACCGCGCAGGCGTGAATCTTATGAAGGCCTTCGAGGTCTAACATTTTGCCCGTGCGAGATGAAATTAGCTGTAAAACAAGGTCGTGAAGTCGATCATTATTACTGGCCTGAATCAGACCTCTTTCCGCTTGATAATCGTATTCAACCAGAGCTCCATCAAAATACTCAACTCTTCTTACCAATTCCTTATCTAGAACTTGGGCTTGCTTGGTTTTAAAACTAAATTGAAAATGATCGTGACGAAATTTAGGTTGATCATTATTTTCGAGTTTTATTTTCATCTTAAATTTTGCATTTTCGAGAGGGGGAAACCATGAAAAATCATGCTGAATTAGCTTTATTAAATCTTCGTTTGGAGCTTCGAGCTCAACTTGGAAGTAAGATGTTTGTATTAGGCTTTTGAACATACTTTATTTTAACTTTTTAATCTAAAAGTGCTACTACTCAAATGATCAATCTATTGCACAAAAGTCTATATAAGTGCATCATTATAGCAATATATGAAAATCATTGTCGTCATTGTGACATTTAATCGCCACACACACCTTCGACGATGTCTCGATTCATTAAAATCACTTCAAGATCAATATAATTGTGAAACAAAAGTTGTTCTCAATGGCATGGACAAACTTTCTAAAGATATCGTGGAAGGACATTACTTAAAGCCTGAATTGATTCAATGTTTCTCACCTCAAACTCCTGCTTTTTGTCGAAACCTTGCTCTTAAAAATGAGGAATTTGAATACGCCTTTTTCTTAGATGATGATGCCTATCTTCCTTCTGGCTATACACCATTAATTAAATCACTTTTGGCATCCAAAACTCGTCCTCACATTTTTGGTGGACCTGATTTATCACCTCCCGATGCTTCTCTCTTTGCTCATTCTGTAGGAATTGCACAGCAATCTCCACTGGCAACGGCCTCAACTCGCTTTCGTCACATGAAGATTGCCGAACCATTATCGGACAAAGGTATCGCTGTTTCAGAAAAAAAGCTGATCCTTTGCAACCTCTGGGTTTCGCAACATATATGGAATCAAGTGGGAGGATTTGATACACGATTTACTCGAAATGAAGAAAATATTTTTCTAGAAAAAGCAGTTAAGCTAACAGATTCTGTTTTTTACTTTAGCCATCTTTTTGTTTTTCACTCTAAAAAAGAAAATCCGTTAACACTGATTCGTGCAGTTTTTAAGAGTGGATTTTTTAGAGTGCAGTCGGCCCTTTTGACTGATATTCCCCTTCCGCTTATTTATTTAGTTCCTCTCATTTTTAATTTCTATCTGATTTTTATTATTAGCAATTTAAATTCACCTTTGATCTTTTTTTTACCAGCACTTTGCTATGTCTTCGCTAATTTTGCCACTTCGCTTTGGGTCTGTAGACGCAACCAGCTCTTCAAAGCTCTGCCTCTAGTGATGATCATCCAATTTATGATTAATGTATTTTATGGACTTGGAACCCTATGGGGAGTTTTGGGAAAAATAGAAACTAAATCACAGAACTAATTTCTCGTATTTTCCATTGCGTAGTTTAATGAGGGCCATCTCTTTAATCCAAACGCCTTCTTCAAGTTTCCACTTGCCTGATTTTCCTGATAAAAATTCTGTTGAACGAACTTTGCGATCAAGATCAATTCTCGACTCAACGGTTGAATCTTTCAGCAACCCGATGGCGATACTTAGAGCATCATGGGCAACAATTTCAATCAAACGAGGTCTGCGCTTATAGTCCGCAAGAAAGGCATTAGAAAAACTTTCATCAACAGATTCGATATCATCGCCTAAAAGGAAAAGCTCTCCAAGCTTTGTGCTTTCATCTGAAATCGCCTTTGATCTCCAGCTCGGTCCACCAATAAATTTAACGTTAAAGGCATCATAATAGGCAAATGAAGGAATGATTTGAAGAGCTTCTTTAGGGAAGGCAGGTACAAATATCCAATCGAAATCTACTCGTGGAGGAAGAACTTGCAATCGTCTGGTTCCTCTGGCTTCTTCAATATTGAAAATATCATTTAAGATGTCATATTCTTCTTGGCGAACCCTTGGGTACTTAAGACCCAAAACATTGCGTACAACTTCTCTAAAGTCTGTTTGATTTTCATCAAACGGAAGAACGTCGATAACTTCAACACCTAGGCTGTGGGCTTTTCTCCAAAACTCATTAACGATGGCCTCACCTCGAGGTCCTTTTGGATAGAGAACCGAAGCTCTCTTGCCGAGATTTTTGATACTATCTTGTTTAAACAGCATGTTGATTTGCGATTCAATACTTCCAGGAATTTCAACCACAAGATGATCTTTCATTTCTTTTGGAATATAGATTTGTGAAAGTGAAACAAACAAAATGCCATTTCTTTTCGCTTCTAAATATTCTCTTTCCGCTTCATTTGAAAAGAGACCACCAATGACAAGTGACGCTGACTCTTTTTCAATAAGCTCTTTAATTCTCAAAGCTCCTATTGCGCCTGAACCTTCAGAGTCTTTAATCACGAGCTTGTAGTTAGCAAAACGTGGATTTTCCTTAATCGCCTCTCTTAACATGCTGTCAATTCCGACGAGGGCCCTTTGACCGTAAGATTTTTTATCACCCGTCAGAGGGAGAATAACACCGATAACTTCTGGATTCATTCTTGAGAGGTTGAGAGCTCTTTGTTGTAAACCTTCAGAGAGATCTTTGAGCTCTGAAGAATCATCAAATTTCTGAAGGATCCATCTAATGATCGAGTTGGCCTCATCGCGCGATGATGAGTAGTAGAGACGTTCAGCTTCACTAAAGCCTAGAAATCCCACCACAAAGAATTTCTTATTTTCAAATTCCTGTAAAACTTTTAAACGAGAATTACTATCGAGGTTAGAAAATGAAAGTGACAGCTTTTCAAACAGGGGATCAGTCTTTAAGTCGTTGATTGATTTTTTATCCGATAGATAATGAATCAAAGATAAAACGACTTCTCTATCACGCCCCAATTCAGAGGCTATACGATAAAGAATTCTGAAATGCTTTCTCTTATCCGCTTCTGGTAAATTCTCTGCATCCACTAACAGCGATGCACTATAAGCTTTCTCATAATTACCCAACTTAAAATAACTTGAAGCGAGATTGAGATGAACTTGAGATGTTAGGGCTGAGTCTAGCGAAGAAGTTGTTAAGGCTTGATCAAAGTTATAGATGGCCTGCTCATAACTATCTTTGCTAAACCAAATAACACCCATAAGGTTTCTACGTGAGGCTTTTTCTGTTGGTAATAAGACTGAGTCATCAATCTGTTTTAAAGTTGATAGAGCTCTATCGGCTTGGCCTTGGCGAAAAAGGTTTTTCACCTGCTCAATTTGCTGAATAAATTTTTCAGAATAAAGATCATCTTTCTTTTGATTGAGCATCGTTATGCCAGAGCACCCAACAAAAAGGAGGACGACGATATAAAAAAAGGTTTGGCGAATTGACATGAAAAGCCCTTAGCAAGAATCAATTTAATTTCAATATTCTAAGAGCTTAGTGCAATATTGTAAAAAAATTCTCTTATTAGATGATAAGAACAGTCAGTCTTACTGAAAGAGTTCTTTCACTTTGTCGAAAAAACCTCTGCTCATTGGGTTTGAGTTCTTTTCAACTTCAGATAATTTCTTAAAAAGTTCTTTTTGATCATGAGAAAGCTTAGTCGGTGTCTCAACATGTATTGTTACAATCTGGTCACCCTGGCCATAACCACCAAGCTTAACAATTCCCTTTCCGCGTAGCCTCATTTTTTCACCAGACTGAATACCTTCAGGAATCTTTACCAAAACTTTGCCGTCAAGTGTCGGAACTTCCATATCGGCTCCGAGAGCTGCCTGACTAAAACTAATAGGAACGCGACAATGAACATCAAATCCATCGCGTTCGAAAATTTCGTGTTGTTCAATTTCAATTTGAACGTAAAGGTCTCCATTGTGACCACCCATAGCACCTGAATCACCCTCACCGCTCAATTTTAAGCGCTGACCTTCATCAATACCTGCCGGGACTTTAACTTCGAGCTCTACTTTTTTCTTCTTGCGACCTTGGCCATGACAACTCTTGCACGGATCTTTGATCATTTGGCCAGAACCCTGACATTTTGGACAGGTCGTTGCGACAGTGAAAAAACCTTGCTGTCTTCTAATCTCGCCCATGCCTTGGCACATATCACATGATGTCGGTCCTGATCCTTTTTGAGCGCCTGAACCATCACATTCCTCACATTGAACCTGTCGAGTAATGTTGATTGTTTTTTCCACACCAAAAGCTGCTTCTTTAAATGTTATATTGATTCCCATTTGAAGATCATTGCCAGGCCGACCAGAACTTCTGCGCCCACCACGACGGCGACCACCACCAAGAATATCACCAAAGATATCCCCAAAAATATCACCTAAGTCAGCGAAGTCTCCATTGAAACCACCACCGCCTCCAAATCCTCCACCCATGCCATCCACTCCGGCGTGGCCAAATTGATCGTAGCGACTGCGCTTATTATCATCAAGTAAGACTTCCGCAGCTTCAGAGGCTTCTTTAAATTTTCCTTCAGCTTCTTTATTATCTGGATTTCGATCAGGATGGAATTGCATCGCTAATTTTCTATAGGCCTTCTTGATTTCATCTTTTCCGGCACCTTTTTGAACACCGAGTGTTTCGTAATAATCGCGTTTGCTCATCTCATCCTCATTAAACAAGAAGGTCCCTCGCGAACGAGAGACCTTCAGAAAACAATAATTTTATTAACTGTTAAACTTCTTTAAAATCAGCATCGACAACATCATCGTCGTTCTTGCCTTGTGCTCCACTAGCTTGCCCTTGAGCTTCTGGCCCTGCTCCACCAGCATTGAAACCTTCTGCTCCAGGAGCGCCACCTGCTTGATACATTTCAGTCGCAATTTTATGTGAAACCGTTTGAAGGGCTTCGTTTGCAGCCTTAAGTTCTTCCAAGTTTTCGCTCGCAAGTTTAGTCTTTGCTTCAGCAATAGCGTTTTGGAGTTCAGTTTTTGTATTCGCTGAAATCTTTTCGCCTGCTTCAGTAATCATTCTCTCAGAAGAGAGGATCAAGCCATCGAGTTGGTTTCTTGTGTCAACCACTTCACGACGTTGCTTATCTTCTTCTCTGTGCTCTTCAGCTTCACGAACCATCTTCTGAATTTCTTCCTCAGATAATCCTGATCCTGAAGTGATGCGGATATCTTGTTTCTTGCCAGTTGCTTTATCAACAGCTGAAACGTTTACGATACCGTTGGCATCAATATCAAACACAACTTCAATTTGAGGCACGCCTCTTGGAGCTGGGCTGATTCCCACAAGGTCAAATTTGCCAAGGGCCTTGTTATCTTTTGCAAAATCTCTTTCCCCTTGAAGAACGTGAATCGTAACTGCTGGTTGATTATCAACAGCTGTTGAGAACACTTGAGATTTCTTAGTAGGAATTGTTGTGTTCTTTTCGATAATCTTTGTCATTACGCCACCGAGAGTTTCGATACCGAGTGACAATGGAGTTACGTCAAGAAGAAGGACGTCTTTAACGTCACCAGCAAGAACACCACCTTGAATAGCGGCACCAGCTGCCACAACTTCGTCTGGGTTCACTGAGCGGTTTGGCTCTTTAGTAAACACATCTTTCACTTTAGTTTGAACTAAAGGAATACGAGTTGAACCACCAACAAGGATAACCTCATCGATTTCGTTCTTAGATAATCCTGAATCCTTAATACATGTTTCACAAGGTACAGTAACACGATCAAGTAATGGACGAATCAATTCTTCAAATTTATTACGAGTGATGTTGAGGTTCAAGTGCTTTGGACCTGAAGCATCAGCTGTAATGAACGGAAGGTTCACGTCAGTTGAAGTGGTTGAAGAAAGGTCATGCTTAGCTTTTTCCGCAGCTTCCTTCAAACGTTGAAGTGCCATTTGATCTTTTCTGAGATCAATATTGTTATCTTTTTTAAACTCATCTGCGAAATAGTTAATGAGGGCTTCATCAAAGTCTTCACCACCCAAGAACGTATCACCGTTTGTCGCTTTAACTTCGAAAACACCGTCTGAAGTTATTTCGAGGATTGAGATATCAAATGTACCACCACCCAAGTCAAACACAGCCACGTTGCGATCTTTCTTTGAATCAAGACCGAAGGCCAAAGCCGCAGCTGTTGGCTCGTTAATGATACGCTTAACTTCTAAGCCTGCGATTCGACCAGCATCTTTTGTCGCTTGTCTTTGAGCATCGTTGAAGTAAGCAGGAACTGTAATAACAGCTTCTGTTACTGGCTCACCAAGATAATCTTCAGCAGACTTCTTCATTTTTTCAAGAATACGTGCTGAAACTTCTTGTGGAGTTACATCTTTACCATCAACGCGAATCCATGCGTCGCCATTTTTGTTAGCGAAGATTTCAAAAGGAGCGACATGCTTAAACTTTTGAACTTCTGGAGTACTTTCTTTACGACCAACTAATCTCTTCACACCATAAAGTGTTTTTGAAGGATTCGTTACCGCTTGGCGCTTAGCCACTTGGCCAACGAGGATTTCTCCACCTTTGCCGTAACCAACGACTGACGGAGTTGTATTCTGTCCTTCAGCGTTTGGAATAATTTTGAATTTACCGTTTTCCATGACAGAAACACATGAGTTTGTAGTTCCTAAGTCAATACCAATAATCTTTCCCATAAATATCTCCTTATAAAATTTATCTTAATCGTTTTTCGCTACTATTACTTTTGCCGCTCTTAATAATCTTCCATTTAACACGTAGCCTTTTTGATACTCAGTTATAATTTCTTGATCTTCCTTCCCTTCTGCAGGTTGCGCTCCCATAGCTTCGTGAAAGTTAGGATCAAAAATTTTGCCCAATGAATCTACCGGCTCTAAACCAAATTTCTTAAGATTATCAAGAAACTGAGTTCTCACCATTTCAAGACCAATGCAAATATTCTTAACTTTTTCATCTTGATCATTACCAATCATATTAATAGTGCGATCAAAATTATCGACAACTTCAAGCATTGAAGTGAGAACCTTATCATTCCCAAACTTAATCAATTGCTCTCTATCGCGCTCATTTCTCTTGCGGACGTTTTCCATTTCAGCAGCAAGATAATAATATTTCTCTTTAAATTTCTTTAATTCTTCTAAATCTTTTAGATCGCCTAAATCTTTGTGAATCTCTTCAGCATCTTCATGAATTTGATGAGCTTCAGCTTTCATTTCAGCTGCCTCTTCATGGATTTTCTCTACTTCTTCTTTTAAATCTTTTTCAAAATCTGTATTTTCACTCATCACTCTTCTCCTTAAACTGTTCTTAAGATGGGAAGTAATGAAATGATGTCAATGTAAGGAAAGTTAAAAAAAAGATGCTTATTTATAAGCATCTGAAATTGCTAAGCTAATTCATGGGCCATGAGCTCATTTAGAAGTGAATCCATGACCAAATATCCTTTCGCTCCGAGTCGAAAACGACCATTTTGCCATTCTCCCAATTGACGATTTTCCTGCCAATCTCGTGTTAACTTTAAAAAAGTTGGGCGAGATTCAAGAGAAAAATCTTCTTCGGATAAGCCCATGTCAGTTCTCAGTTGGAGAAAGATTTTTTCCAATTTCAATTCTTCGCTATTTAAATTTTCAATATCGGGCTGATCACTCTCTTTCCATTTAAAGCGCAACTGTGCCTCTTTTAAAAAACCAGTAGCAGATGGGCCAAGCGCCAAAGTACTTTCTTGTTTCCAGTATTGCGAATTATGAAAGGAGCGAAGGCCAGGCTTAGCGAAATTTGAAACTTCATAATGTTCAAATCCCTGCTCTTTCAAAAAACTCGAAACGGTTAAATATTCCTCTTCAATGTATTCTTCATCGGGAATATCTTTTTGATGAACATAATTGCTTTTGACAGTCAGAATATAGAGCGAAAGGTGGCTAGGGTTGTATTTTAATACTTCTATTAATTCGGCAATAATATCTCTTTTAAAGTCTTTTGAATGGGGTAACCCCAACATAAAATCAACAGAGAAATTAAGTTCCGACTGTTTCAACATTTCGAGTGTTTCAAGCGCATCTTCGCGGTTGTGAACGCGATCTAATATTTTAATAAATCGTTGATCAAGAGATTGCATCCCCATCGAAATTCGATTGAGTCCCAATTCCTTCCAATGTTCAAGATCTGATTTTTTCCAAGATCCAGGATTGAGCTCCATGGTGAATTCACAGTTAGGATCAAGGTCAATCTGATGCTTGATCATGAATTGCTTCCAAAAAAGTGCGCCCGACTCACCCCATAAAGACGGGGTGCCTCCACCAAAATAAAGGGATTTTAATTGTCCGAAACTCACATTTTCTTCGAAGAGAATTTGATCAAGTTGCTTTTTTTGGAATTCGAGCAAGGAGTGAAAGTCAACAACTTCACTTTGACTCTGAGGGACACGTTTAAAAAAGTCGCAATAGTTGCACAAATGCCGACAAAAAGGGAAATGAACGTAGAGAGAGTTCGCCAAAAATTTTTCTTTCATATACAATTTCCCAATATCATCAATGTAACGGGAGAAATATGTTTCATCAACTCGAGAAACTGAATAATAACTTAAACGTCCTTTTTATCGATATGCCAGGTTCCACGGCGGCCACTACTCAAATTTGGTTCAGAGCTGGATCGGCCCTTGAAGAATATAGCAATGAAGGCATCGCACACTTTTTGGAGCATATGTTTTTTAAAGGAACCGAGAGACATCCAGGTGCTCAAATTGCTCATCAAGTCGAAAGCTTTGGCGGAGATATCAACGCGTTCACTTCTTTTGATTACACCTGTTACTATATCAACTCGCCAGTTTCCCGTTTAGATAACTCGATCGACATCTTACTTGATATGGTTTCAAACCCTATGTTTAAGGAGGAAGATATTATTCCGGAGAGAGGAGTCGTTTTCGAAGAATATCGTCGTTCTCATGACAATCCAGGACAATATGCTTTTCAAAATTTACAACAAGCCATTTTCACAGATGGTTATGCTCATCCCATTTTAGGACGAGAAGAAACAATTAAAAACTTTTCACGTGAGCAGCTCACTTCCTTTCGATCAAAGTACTATAACCTCGAAAATTCGCTCTTGGTTGTTGCCGGTGATATGAAAAAGAAAGATCAGTTTATAAAAACAATCTTGAAGTACAAACTTCCAAGCGGAGAAGTTTCAAATTTCCCTCAATTTAAAATCAAAGTTAAACCAGTAACAGAGATTCATAAAAAAGACGCACGAATGGCGCAATTGCATTTCCTTTTCCAGGCTCCAAAATACACAGATCAAGACGCAGCAGCAGAGGATTTGGCCCTTAATTGTTTTGGTCATGGAGAATCTTCACGAATGTACAAAAGCCTTATCTTAGATACAGGCCTTGCCAACTCATGCGGCACTTCGACAATGTTTATGAATAAGGGTGGCGTTCACTTCTTAAAAGTTGTCTGTACCCCAGAAAATATTGATAAAATTCTCACCAAATTATCTGGTCTTTTTATCAACACTTTAAAAGAAGGCTTTGAAGAAGATGATATTCAAAAAATTAAGAATCAATACATCTCGAGCAAAACCTTTGAACTTGAAACCGTAGAATCTTTTGCTTTTTCTTTAGGCCACAGTTATGCCCAAACCGGCGACATGGCTTCAGAAGAAGAATTCATCAAAAGAATCAAGGCGACTTCATCTAAAAAAGTAAATTCATGTTTTGGCGAGATACTGTCTCGTCCATTGCAAGTCAGTATTCAGCTTCCTGATAATGCTGATCAAAAGAAAGTAGAAGCTTCTGTCGCAAAATTTAGAAAGACCATTGAAAAAGCACCTAAGCAGTTGGCGAAGAAAGCCTTAACTAATAAAGTTATCAAGTCTGAATTTGATTCACAAACTCAAGTGATCAAAATCAAAAAAGGACTCTCGCTACTTTACCGCCACAATCCCGTCAACCCTACTTTTGTTCTTCACGCTTACCTCAAGGGGGGCTTAACTGAGGAAACGAAAAAAAATAACGGTATTTATCATTTAATTACAACCTGTATGACCAAGGGACATAGCAAGATCCCAACGGCAAAGATTAAGCATGAGCTTGAAGATCTCTCGACTTCATTGCATTCCTTTTCTGGAAAGAATGCGTATGGTTTGACCATGCATGGTCTTTCACAAAACTTTTCTAAAAGTGTTTTTCATTTTATTGGGACTCTTTTAAAACCAGATTTTCTGCAAAAGAATTTTGGTATTGAAGTGAAGCATGCAGTTCGACAATTAGAGCAACAAGAGAAAGACCCTATCAAAGTCTGCTTTCGTCATGTTACTCACTTACATTTCAATGATCACCCTTATGCTATGAATAATTTGGGAACTAAAGAAACGCTAAAAAAGATAACTCGCACTGCTGTTCAAAGTCTTCATCGCAAAAATATCAGAGAGAAGGAAATACTCATCAGTTACTGTGGCGATCTCGAACTTGATCAGGTGATGGAAGAGTTCAAGCCTTTGTTTGACTCTCTTGCTCCAAGAGCTGAAAAGAAAGTTCAGTACAAAAAATACAAATCGCAAAAAGGACAATTCGTTTATACTCATTTTGATCGTGAACAGACTCAAATTTTCTATTCGATACCTTCTGGAAAAATGGGAACGAGAGACAACCTTGCACTTAAAATGTTAACAACTTATTTGTCAGGTCAATCTTCTGAGCTTTTTGTTGATGTACGAGACAAAAAGGGTCTTTGTTATTCAGCTCAACCCGTTCACTTCACTGCGCTTGAGGCTGGCTATTGGGGAATCTACATGGCCAGCGGATTTGATAAAGTGGCTGCCGCTATTGAGGCGATCAAAGGAATTATTAATCGCATTGCCGAAGAAGGCCTTCCCAAAGAAGAATTCTTGCGCATTAAAGGAATGATCGAAGGCCAAAATCTTTTGAACGTTCAGACCAATGATGATTACGCCAATATTTACTCTGTCTCAACACTTCAAGGACAAGGACTCGATTATTATCATCAAAATAATGAAGCGATTAGAAATCTTTCCTATGAAGAATTTTTGAGCCAGCTTAATAAACTTCTCAATCAAAAATGGAATACCGTTATTGTAGGAAGAGAGAATCCTTTTAACGCTTAAGAAGCTTTTAGCTTGTTTGGATCGTTAACCACTAAAATCATTTCATCCGAAAGTTGACTCGACTGAGACATCGACTTGCGCGACATAATACTCATGAGCGTCGTTAAATTTTCAAATGAGGCTGATAGTATTCGATAAAATGAATTCATCTCATAAAACGATGGGATGTGAGAATCCAAACGCTGGTAAGCAATTTGTCCCAATTCTTGATAGTAGCGAGTATCGACTAATTTTTTCGTGAGAGAATCTGAAAAGTACCCACAAATGAGAAGGGCCGTATCACCGATATCTTTTAACGTTCTTTTTTGTTGTTCGCGATTCATATTATTTGATTCGAGCAGTTTGATGCCGAGAATTTTTTCGCGCACTTTGCCTTCAACTGTTTCAAACAATTGTGCTGAATCCCCAAACTTATCCATGACGATAGATGAGTAATAGATGGTTTCACTGGGCAGAGGATTTGTGGACTTGCGATTAATTTCTTGAAGTTGATCAAAAAAATAAAATTGAAGACTACTCTCTAACACTAATTCAGGCGATTTGGAATTTTGGCTCATCATACCTCCCATGCTCAGAGGCCTAACACTTCCTTCTATTATAATACCGTTTTCCCATGACGCTTGAGTGTATGAGGAAAAAGCTTCCTCTAAACCCTTAATCTCTCCAATAAATTTCTCCACAACCTAGCGGATTTGCATGCAGTTTGATATGTTGAGGTACTTGTTTTAAAGAGGAATCGATATGAGCACAACAGATGCTAATTCACTGAAATCACAAAGAGAATCTTGGTCTAAGTTGGTTGAAAAAGAGACCAAAGGCAAAAAAGCTTCTGAACTTAATTGGCTCTCTCCAGAGGAAATCAACGTAAAACCTCTCTATACCCAAGAAGATAGCCAAAATATTGAGCAACAACATTCGCTTCCTGGTATGGCTCCTTTTCTCCGTGGACCGCGAGCCACTATGTACTCCGTTAAGCCTTGGACCATTCGCCAATATGCCGGCTTTTCAACTGCCGAAGAATCAAATGCTTTCTATAAAAAAACACTCGCCGGTGGTGGCCAGGGTGTTTCAGTTGCTTTCGATCTTGCGACTCATCGTGGTTATGATTCTGATCATCCGCGAGTCAAAGGAGATGTGGGTAAAGCTGGCGTTGCGATTGATTCTGTTGAAGACATGAAAATTCTTTTCGATTCCATTCCACTTGATACTGTTTCAGTTTCCATGACCATGAACGGAGCCGTTCTTCCGATACTCGCCAATTATATTGTGGCTGCAGAAGAGCAAGGAGTTGCTCAAGAAAAATTATCCGGGACGATTCAAAACGATATTTTAAAAGAATTCATGGTGCGAAATACTTATATCTATCCACCGACACCATCCATGCGATTGATCTCAGACATTTTTGCTTATACTTCACAAAAGATGCCAAAATTTAATTCTATTTCAATTTCTGGCTATCATATGCAAGAGGCAGGTGCCGATGCCGCTCTTGAGCTTGCCTACACTCTGGCCGATGGAAAAGAGTATGTGAAAACCGCCATGGAAACGGGTCTCAAAATTGACGACTTCGCTCCTCGCCTCTCTTTCTTTTTTGGCATTGGCATGAATTTTTATATGGAAATTGCCAAGCTTCGTGCAGCTCGTGTGCTTTGGCATGAGATCATGACAAGTTTAGGTGCCAAAGATCAACGCTCAACCATGCTTCGCACTCATTGCCAAACTTCGGGTTGGTCACTGACTGAGCAAGATCCCTATAATAATATTATTCGCACAACGGTCGAAGCTATGGCCGCCGTCTTTGGCGGAACTCAATCTCTTCACACCAATTCCTTTGATGAAGCGATTGCCCTTCCAACTGAATTCTCTGCGCGCATTGCTCGCAATACCCAAATCATTCTGCAAGAAGAGGCTCATATCACTCACGTAGTTGATCCCTGGGGTGGCTCTTTTATGATGGAAAGCTTAACTCAAGAGCTCATGACAAAAGCGAAATCAATTATCTCTGAAATTGATCAGCTTGGCGGAATGGCCAAGGCGATTGAACAAGGAATTCCCAAGCTTCGTATTGAGCGTTCATCGGCGATCAAGCAGGCGAAAATTGACAAGGGCGAAGAAACGATTGTTGGCGTGAATAAATATGTTCTCGATCAAGAGCAAGAAATTGATATCCTCCAAATTGATAATGAAAAGGTGCTCGAGAGTCAGCTCGCTGCCCTTAAAAATCTCAAAAAAAATCGCGATCAAAAGAAAGTCGATGCCGCCATTGCCGCTCTTGAAAAATATGCCCAAACAGGTGAAGGCAACGGACTAGCTTTGGCGATTGAAGCCTCTCGCGTTCGCGCAACCGTTGGTGAAATTTCCATGGCGCTTGAGAAGCATTGGGGTCGCTTTCAAGCCCAATCAATGACTGTTAGCGGAGTCTATGGCAAAGAATTCAAACAGAATGTAGAATGGAATCAGATGATGAAAGAAATTACAGATTTTGAAACTCAATACGGCCGTCGTCCTCGTATGCTCGTTGCTAAAATGGGTCAAGACGGCCACGATCGCGGGGCTAAAGTTATCGCCACCGCTTTTGCCGATTTAGGATTCGATATCGATCTTGCTCCTCTTTTTTCGACTCCAGAAGAGGTTGCAAAGCAGGCCGTTGAAAATGACGTTCATGTCATTGGGGTTTCATCTCTCGCGGCCGGACATAAAACATTAGTTCCGGATTTGATTAAAGAACTGAAAGCAAAAAATGCTGAAGATATCATTGTCGTTGTTGGTGGTGTTATTCCGCGCCAAGATTATGACTTCCTCGTACAGGCTGGAGTAAAAGGAATCTTTGGACCGGGAACTCCCATTTCAGATTCTGCTCGCCAAATTATCGACGAAATTAATAAGGCCCAAAAATGATTGATGTTCAAAAATTACTCCAAGGTGATTTAAGAACGCTGGCGAGAGCAATCACTTTAGTTGAATCGCAAAAGTCGGAGCACCGTCTTGAAGCGGCTAAGCTTATTGATCAAATTCTACCCTACACTGGAAAAAGTCTACGCATTGGAATTAGTGGATCTCCCGGCGTTGGCAAATCAACTTTTATTGAATCTTTTGGCTGTTATCTTGCCGACCTCGGTCGCAAAATAGCCGTTGTTGCCATCGATCCAAGTTCTCCCGTAAGTGGGGGAAGTATTCTTGGTGATAAAACCAGAATGGAGCAACTCTCTCGTCGCGAGAACGTTTTTATTCGTCCTTCGCCAAGCCAAGGTCATTTGGGTGGAGTCGCTCAAAGCACGCGTGAAAGTATTTTGCTTTGTGAAGCAGCCGGTTTTGATACCATTTTAGTAGAAACTGTCGGTGTTGGTCAGTCTGAAATCACCGTAGCTTCAATGGTCGATTTTTTTATGGTTCTGCTTTTGCCTAATTCAGGAGATGAGCTTCAAGGAATTAAAAAGGGTATCGTTGAATTGGCCCAGGCGATCGTGATCAACAAGGCCGATGGAGCTTCTAAAACCTTGGCCGAATTAACTAAGGGTCATTACCAGCAAGCACTTCAAATTCTTCCCGACAGTAGCCAGTCTGGGGCAAAAGTGCTTTTAGCGTCTGCCCTTGAGAAAACAGGTCTAAGTGAAATTTGGTCTACAATCGAAACTTATTATCAAAACGCAGTGCAAAACAACAGCTTTCAAGCCAAGAGAGAACTTCAGCTTCAAAAATGGTTCAAGGATCATTTTCAAGAAGGCCTCTGGGAGTTGATTAAATCCCATGAAAAATTCCAAAAGAAGTACCAATCCGAGCTTCAAAAGGTCATTTCAAAAAAGTCATCTGTGAGCTCTTCAGTTTTAGCGCTTTTGAAAGAATTTCAGTCTTAAACGAGTCTTAAAATATCCATTTGACGCCCCCTTAGAATAATTCTATTAATCGCATATTTATTTGTTTTAACGGCCGATTTCACCGCCTGAGCGGAAAGGAATGAGCGATGGGTAATGACTGGACCAAAGAAGACGTTTATCGCACCTACAATCTCCAAAATTGGGGAGAGGGTTATTTTGATGTAGATGAGGAAGGTCATCTCGTTGCTGTTCCTGACAAGGGCACGCATAAAATTGTCATCAATAAAGTGGTTGAAGAAATGAAAACTCAAGGAATAAAACTTCCTGCGGTTATTCGCTTTCACGATATTCTTCGCCAACAAGTTCGCAACCTCAATCGTTCTTTCAGAAAAGTAATTGAAGACGCGAATTACCAAGGCCGTTACTTTGGTGTTTACCCTGTTAAAGTAAATCAGATGCGCGAAGTGGTCGAAGAGATCCTTGATGCTGGTCAAACTTATGATTATGGACTTGAGGCAGGATCGAAGCCAGAATTGATGGCCGTTCTTGCATATAATACAAATAAAAATGCCATGACTATTTTGAATGGCTACAAAGATGAAGATTATCTTCGCCTTGCTCTTCTCGGTAATAAGCTTGGTCGCAAGGTTGTTGTCGTCATCGAAAAGTTTTCAGAACTTTCTCGTTTGATTAAATTGTCAAAAGAAATGAACGTCACGCCAATGATCGGACTTCGTGGTCGTATGGCCGTCGAAGGTCATGGCAGATGGAAGAGTTCTTCCGGCGAAAAGGCCAAGTTTGGACTTTCGATTTCAGAAATCATTCAGGCCGTTCAGTTTTGTGAAGAACAAGGTTTAAAAGACGCGATTAAACTTTTCCACTTTCACGTGGGAAGCCAAATCAGCGACATTAGAACCTTAAAAGACGCAATCTCTGAAGGTGGGCGCATTTACGCTAAACTTCACAAGATGGGCGTGAAGCTTGAATACTTTGATGCCGGTGGCGGTCTAGGTATCGATTACGATGGAACTCGTTCTGATAAAGATTCTTCCATGAACTATATCGTTGAAGAATATGCGACAGATATCGTTTGGGGACTAAAGCAAATCTGTGACACTGAAGGTGTGCCCCATCCCAATATCGTGACCGAAAGTGGTCGTATGATCACAGCTCACCACTCTTGTGTGATCACTAACGTCATCGACCAAGTGAAGACAAGTCAAACAAGTTTCAATACTTCTAAGGTGACAGGAGAGCATCTCATCGTTGAAAACATGAGAGATCTCGAAGAGAGTTTGTCTCAAAAGAATTTTCAACAATACTACAACGAAGCCTTGCAACTTAAAGAAGAATGTTTGAATGCTTTTAAATTAGGCATTCTCTCTCTTGAAGAGCGCGCCAAGATCGAAACCATCTATTGGAAGATCATGAGTCGCATTAACGTGATGACAAAAAGTCTCGAATTTATTCCTGAAGGTCTCCATTCTCTCGATGACGATCTCGCTCCTCAGTACCTCTGTAATTTTTCGGTCTTCCAATCAATTGCCGACTACTGGGCAATCGATCAACTCTTGCCAGTAGTTCCGCTTAATCGCTTAAACGAAGAACCTACGCTAAATGGCTCAATTGCCGATATCACCTGTGACTCTGATGGAAAGATGGATCGCTTTATTGATCGCGAAAGTGGCTTTAAAAGCACCATTCCTTTGCACGTCTTAAAAGAGAACGAAGACTATTTAATTGGTATCTTCTTAACAGGTGCTTACCAAGACGTTATGGGAGATATGCACAATCTCTTCGGCCGCCTAAACGAAGTTCACGTTTACTCTGATCCAGAAGATCCAGCCGGCTTTTATATCGAAGAAATTATTCGCGGTAACAACGCTTCAAGCGTACTTGCGACGATGCAATACAACCCAGAATACATGGCGCAAAAAATGAAACAACTGGTGAATCAAGAAGTGGTGAGAGGCATTATTCCTCCACGCGAAGGTGTTCGCCTCGTTGATTTTTACGAAGAATGTTTAAGCAACTACACTTACTTAATGACCACACTTGGAGAATAACATGACTCAACCCATTCGCGATTTCATGGAAAGACACTATAAGCATTTTAATGCTGCAGCTTTAGTTGATGCCGCCAAAGGATATGAAACTCATATCAATAGCGGAAAGAAAATGTTGATCACACTCGCAGGAGCAATGTCGACAGCGGAACTTGGAAAATCTCTGGCAGAAATGATTCGCCAAGATAAAGTCCACGCCATTTGCTGTACTGGCGCCAACCTTGAAGAAGATGTTTATAACTTAATCGCTCATAACGATTACGCTCGCGTTCCTAACTATAGAGACCTCACTCCTCAAGAAGAAGTAGCGCTCTTTGACAGGGGAATGAATCGTGTAACTGATACTTGTATTCCTGAAGACGTTGCCATGAGAAAAATCGAAGCTCTCATGTGGGAAGAATGGGCAGCCGCCGACAGCAAAGGCGAAACCAATCCTCCGCACGTTTATTTCTGGAACCTTTTGCGTTCAGGCGTTCTAGAGAAAGAATATCAAATCGATCCAAAAGATTCTTGGATGCACGCTGCGATGTTAAAAAATATCCCTATCTTCACACCTGGTTGGGAAGATTCAACACTTGGAAATATGTTTGCCGCTGCCAATATCAATAAAAAAGTTTCTCGCACAAGCGTAGTTGAATCAGGCATTCAATTGATGATTCGCTTGTCTCACTGGTACAAAGACACAACAGTTGATAACACAATCGGTTTCTTCCAAATCGGTGGTGGTATTGCTGGAGACTTCCCTATCTGTGTTGTTCCTATGCTTCACCAAGATCTTGAGCTCGACGTTCCTCTTTGGAGCTTCTTCTGCCAAATCAGTGATTCAACAACCAGCTACGGATCATATTCTGGTGCCGTCCCCAATGAAAAAATCACTTGGGGTAAACTTGCTATCGAGACTCCAAAATTTATCATTGAAAGTGATGCCACGATCGTCGCGCCACTTCTTTTTGCCTACGTCCTCAAAATGTAATTAAGTCTCCTGGATCAATTCGTTTAAGCACCGTTTAAATGATTTGATCCAGGTATAAATTTATTGAAACTAGTTTAAATTATTTAACTATTCTTTTACTTAAGAAGTATTAATCATTAATTTTTACTTTTTCGACCGTTAAAATATTGATCATTTTTTAAAAAGTGTTAACCTTAATAAAATAATTATTATAGAGGACCTTAGAGTTATGGATGATTCGATTGCACAACAGATTCTAACTCGCTTAAACCAATTAGAAGAAAGATTACTTAAACTTGAAAACAATTTAAAGCTAGATAAAAAATCAGTCGATCAACCCATTCAAACCATACCTGAGAATATTCAAATCGCTCCTCAAATAAAAAGTTCCTCACCAACTTCTCTTCTTAACTCAACATTTAAAAAAAATGACAGTCATATGCTTGGTTATATAGGGGCAGCCTGTATTCTCATGGCAGCTATACTTTTAATTAAATTTAGTATTGCCAGTGGCTGGCTCACTCCAATAAGACAATGCTTTATGGCCATCTTTCTAGGGCTTGGATTAATCTCTATTCCATTTGTAATCAAAGACAAAGATAAAAGTTATTTTAGTATGCTTCCTGCACTAGGGATTGTGATCCTTCATCTTACTTCATATGGGGCAACAAGGTATCATCATCTTTTCGACTCTTCGACTGGATTATTTGCAATTACTATAATCGGTGCACTCTCTCTCTTTTTACTTACAAGATTTAATCAAATGACTTATGCACTGCTGGCAATAGTAGGTACCTATGTTGGAATTCTTTTTTTTCACGATTCATTTAATAACAGCCTCTTTTTGGCTCTCTATCTTTTCACCTGGGATATTTCCTTTGCACTTTTTTCCATTTATTTGAAAAATAGACAAATCATTACCATTTCATCTTATTTAAGTATTGGTCTCATCGGTCTCCTTGGAATTTCTATTATTTTCGAAGGTCAAATTGGCCATATTATTGTCATTCAAGCTATCCAATTTCTAATTTATTCGTTGGGTACGATTGGGTACTCTTTATGGAATAAAGATACTCTTTCTGATTCTGAATCAATAAATTTCTTACCAGTTATTGTCTTCTTCTATGGCGTTGAATATTACTTTTTAAATCGATTATCAGAAAGTTATGCCTTTATCTTTTCTATTCTCTTTTCTGTCTTTTTACTCTCACTCTATGCATTCGTAAAAATAAAGTTAAAGGATAAAAACTTAGCAAGTGGCTCGGTTGTTTACACATCGACCTCTATTATTTTTGCACATTCTGTTTTTTTAGTTCAGATGAATGATCTCACAAAGGTTCTATTTGCTCTTTTCCTCTCAATCGTCATTGGATACTTCAAAGACCAAATCTTGCAGAATAAGAATCTTAAAGGCTCGATCATCGTATCAGCGTTAATGATTTTATTTGCTTATTTATTTGTACTTTTTGGAATGGCTTCCGTACAAACATCAATTGAAATAATATTCGGACTTTTAATAGGAAGTATTATTCTCTATTACGTTTCTCGTTCTGAACATGACCTTAGATCATCCTTAATTTATCTTGCACATATCCAGGTAATAATTTCGCTTTTTAGATTAAAAGAATACTTCGGAACAATTTCAGTTGCTCCACTTGTAATAACTTATGCCTTTGTTATTCTCTTATGGTCGACCAAAATTAAGGAAAAATACATTGCCAAGAGCGCATTACCATTAATATTTATAGGATTGGCACGTTTTATCTTTTTTGATTTTTCAGGATTGAGCGGCATTCCGCAAATCCTCTCGCTCTTTGTTATGGGAGGACTCATTTATATTGGTGGGTATCTATATAGAAAAGTTTAATGGCAGTGCCAACACCTTCTTCCTTGCGCAATGTTTAAGGAAAAAGGTGTTGGAACTAATTAAGGGGCTTTTTTGAGATATTTTAAAAATTCAGAATCGGAAGACAGAATCATCTTCGCATCTTCTTTAATTGAGCTTCTATAAGCTTCCATTGATCTTGTGAACTCGTAAAATCCTGGATCGCGAGAAAGAGCTTTAGCGTAAATTGCAATAGCTTTAGCTTCGCCGTTACCACGGAGGACTTGGCTTCTGCGGTAAGCTTCAGAAGTGATCTTTTCTAAATCGCGAGCGATACGCCCTTCGATCTTCGCTTTTTCACCCTGACCGATTGAGCGAATTTTCTCCGCCACTCTTTGGCGCTCAGAAATCATTCTCTCGTAAACTTTGGCCTCAACTGATTTCTCATAACTGATACGTCTAAATTGAACGTCAATCAGACTAATTCCAAAAGAAGCAAGTTCCTTGTCGGCACCTTCGCGAATCATCTCACTAAGCTTCTCACGTCCAAGCGCTACACTTTCGATTTCACCAGTGACGCCTTCTTCAAGAACGTTAATTCCATTTTTCTTTTGTTGATCGATTTCATCTTGACCGCGTTTCATGTCATCGAGAATCTTATTCGAGTTTCGAACCGCTTCAACCAGACTGTGATTAGAAATCACGTCACGCGTGGCCGAGTCCAAAATAGCGTCGAGACGAGCTTTGGCTCCCGTTTCGTTTCTCACCGTTTGAATAAATTTCAAAGCATCGACAACTTGCCAGCGGGCAGTGGTATCAACTTTGATATATTTCTTATCTTTGGTAGGGATCTGATTGGGAAACCCATCCCAAGAAAGAATTCTTTTATCTACGTAGCGAACTTCTTGCGTGAAAGGCATTTTAAAGTGAAAACCAGCGTTAGTTATTGGATCGCCGATAGGACGACCGAACTGAGTGATAATCGCTTGTTGTCCTTCGTTGACCAAAAAGAAAGAAGTATTAAAAAGTGTCCAACCAGCAATGATTAAAAGGACGAGTATGATTTTTCCTAATTTCATTTCTCACCAGCCTTTGAAAGATCATTGTAGATAGGAAGGAGTCCCTTCAACTGTCCATCAACAATGGTGATATTTGTAAATTTTTTGAAGAGCGATTCCATCGTTTCCAGATAAATGCGTTTTTTCGTAATCGCCGGTGCCCTTTGGTATTCTTTCAAGACCGACTCAAACTTTTCAGCATCACCCAGTGACCTGTTAATGATTGAGGTAGCGTAACCTTCAGCTTCTGAAACAAGTTTTTCACCCTTACCGCGAGCTTCTGGAATAACCTTGTTGTAGGCTTCTTCTGCTTGGTTGATGACTTTCTCTTGTTCCTGTTTGGCCTCGTTCACTTCGTTGAATGATGGCTTCACGACATGCGGAGGGTTTACGTCTTGAAGTTTTACCGTCACAACTTTAATTCCCATGTCGTACTTATCGAGTACTTCTTGCATCAGAATTTTCGCATCTGCGGCAATCTCCACTCTTCCGGTAGTTAGAACTTCAGTCACCAATCTATCGCCAACCACTCTTCTCATGATAGATTCTGAGACGTCTTTGATGTTTTGCTCAGGTTCACTGGTTTGAAACAAAAATTTGAAAGGGTCAGCGATTTGATACTGAACAACCCATTCCACGTCAGCAACGTTTAAGTCGCCAGTGAGCATCAAAGATTCTTCATCAAATTCTTTTTGAGAATACTGAGTGCGTGATGAGCTTGAATTCATCGCCGTTCTAAAACCAAATTCGGCCTGAAGCACTCGCTTGGTTTTAACGTTAATGACATCATCAACTCCGAAGGGGAGCTTGAAATGAAGTCCCGGTGGGTAAGTTGCGATATATTTTCCAAAACGGATAATAATCGCTTCTTCGTCAGGTTCAACTGTGTAATAAGCAGATTTAACGCCTACAAAAGCGATTAGGAATAAGAAAATAAGTGAAAATATTTTTCCGCTTTTTCCAAGCTCCTTCTTCATCTTTTCCACATCATTTGTCCATTGTGGTTCATTTGCCATGAATCTACTCCTCGACTTCCATCATTAAGACACCCGACTCTAAGGTGTCTCCGTTTTTGACGTGGATCTTTCTGACCACGCCATCGATGCCACACTTTATCTCGTTTTCCATTTTCATGGCTTCCAAGATCAGCATTGTCTGGCCTTTGATAACCTTATCACCTTCATTGACGAGGATTTTGACGACTTTACCTGGCATTTGAGTTTTCAACTCACCTGCACCAGCTCCGCTAAGACCTGAAGGCTTATATCCTCTGAATACATTAAAAACAGAATCGACATGAACAACGCGCGAAGGGAGATCTTGCTTGGCAAGTTTTCCCCATTGCTTTCCATCTGTACTGACGAAAAAACTTCCCGCTAGTTTTCTAAGAAAAATTGTTTGTCTGTCGATCACTTTGTTTTCTTCAATGGCGCAAAACTCGTACTCCACCAATTCACTTGAGTGGACTAAAGTTTTGGTAATATCAAAGACAATTTCATTTTGCTCATGATCTATTAAATAAGTTCTCATAATTACATCCCCATCCTTTTAGCTTCAATACCGGCCAAAAGTTTATAGAAACGAGAATATTTTTTGGTCTTCTTCACACGATCTTGTGGCTTATGTTCTTTAATATAAGTAGTCGTGTAGTTTCCATCGATAAAAACTTGATCTTCCATAATAACTTTATGCAGAGGAATATTGGTTTTTAGTCCTTCAATATAAAGCCCTTTTAAGGCTGATCTCATCTTGCGAATAGCAATGTCTCTGACAATTCCTTTCGCAATAAGTTTTCCAACCATTGGATCAAAATCAGGAGTCACATCTAGATTTTTATAAACACAATGATCAAAGCGAATTCCTTGAGGAAAGTTAGTATCAAATCCGGTCACAAGGCCAGGCGCTGGTAGCATGGTGATAGGATCTTCGGCACAGATACGACATTCAATGGCGTGACCCGTTCTGTGAATCCACTCTTGATCTGGAATGCCGAGTTCCTCTCCAAAAGCAGCTTGAATCATACAAATGATTAAATCCACTCCTGTGATTTCCTCTGTGATGGGATGCTCTACTTGAATACGTGTATTCATTTCAAGAAAGTAAAACTTGCGATCAGCGCCCATAATAAATTCAACCGTTCCAGCTGAATCATACTTCACGGCCTGAGCGAGCTTCACTGCTGTGGTGCAAATTTCTTGGCGAAGCTTTTCATCATCTCCAATAAACGGAGAAGGTGCTTCTTCAATAATTTTTTGATTACGACGCTGAACCGAACATTCTCTTTCAAAGAAATGATAAACATTTCCTTTCTTATCACCTAAGACTTGAACTTCAATATGATGAGGATCGAGAATGAGTTTTTCAACCAACAAATCTCCATTTCCAAATGCTGATTGCGATTCCCGCTGAACGGCTTCAAAATGGTCTTTAATTTCACCTTCACTGAAACACGCTCTTTGACCGCGGCCACCGCCACCAGCAACAGCTTTTAAAAGCACAGGATAACCAATGTCATTAGAAATCTTTATTGCTTCGGCTACGCTCGGAACAGCTTCAGCTGATCCTGGTATAACGGGAACACCAACACTTTTTGCAAGAACTTTTGAAGTGGCCTTATCACCCATCAGCTTAACGGCATTTGAATTAGGCCCGATGAAAACAATTTTTTCTTTTTCAAGCGCTTCGGCAAACTCCGTTCTTTCAGCTAAAAATCCATAGCCTGGATGAACAGCATCGATCTTAGATTCTTTGCAAAGCTTTATGATCGCTGGAATGTTGAGATAAGTTTCAGCGTTGGTTTTTCCTGGCAGGCGAACCCATTCATCGCAAAACTCTAAATGTTTTGCGGCTGGTTCATTATCGGTCCAAATACCAACGGCCGTATGGCCGAGCTCACGACAAGCTTTGGCAATTCGAATAGCAATTTCGCCTCGATTACTTATCAGCACTCTCTTTTTTTCTTTGGGTAAAAATCTCAACTCGCTCATAATTGAATATTCCCGTGTTTGCGCTTTGGCTTTTCAACTTTCTTATCTTTGAGTGCTCTCAAATATTCATACATACGAATACGAGTTTCTTCAGGAAGAATAACCGCATCAACGTATCCAAGTTCAGCCGCACGATAAGGATTACTAAAATTCTCTTCGTAATCAGCAACCAGTTCAGCTTTTTTCTTATCAAAAGCAGGGCCGGTTAAGCCTTCAAGCTCTTTTCTAAAAACGATATTCACTGCACCTTCTGCGCCCATTACTGCGACTTCGGCCGTTGGATAGGCGAGATTCACGTCTGAGCGAATATGCTTTGAGGCCATAACGTCATAAGCACCACCATAGGCTTTCCGAGTGATCAAAGTAATGAGAGGAACTGTTGCTTCAGCATAAGCGTAGAGAAGTTTTGATCCATGCTTAATAATGCCGCCATATTCTTGAACTGTACCCGGTAAAAATCCTGGAACATCAACAAGAGTGACTACTGGAATATCATAAGCATCACAAAAACGAACAAAGCGCGCTGACTTATTTGATGAATCAATATCGAGAACACCTGCCAGAACTGCTGGTTGATTGGCGACAACACCAATTTTAATTCCGCCAATACTTCCAAATCCACAAATAATATTCTTAGCGTAATCTTTATGAACTTCTAAAAATTGGGAGTCATCCAAGATATCAAGGATCACTTCTCTCATATCATAAGGCTTCTTCGGATTAGATGGAATCACTTCACGAAGTTTATTGTTGTCACGATAATGAGGATCAGACGTTGGCTTGAGTGTTGGCTTGCGATAATTTGATGCAGGAATGTAGGCAAGCAATTCTCTCACTCGCTCAAAACATTCATCTTCATCGAGACAGCGAAATTGAGCAACGCCCGATTTTTCTGCGTGAGTAAGCGCACCGCCGAGTTCTTCTTTCGATACTTCTTCGTGAGTTACAGTCTTGATAACATCAGGACCAGTCACAAACATGTATGAAGATTTATCCACCATGAAAATAAAGTCGGTAATAGCAGGCGAATAAACAGCTCCACCGGCACATGGACCTAAGATCAAAGAAATTTGGGGAATAACACCAGAAGCTTTCACGTTACGATAAAAAATTTCAGCATAACCTGCAAGAGACTCAACGCCCTCTTGAATACGAGCACCACCAGAATCATTCATTCCAATAATCGGAATGCGATTCTCGAGAGCGAAGTCCATAATCTTACATATTTTTTTGGCGTGAGAAGCTCCAAGAGCTCCACCCCAACAAGTAAAGTCCTGCGAATAGAGGGCGATTTTCTGGCCATTGATTTCGGCAATGCCAGTAACAACACCGTCACCTAAGAACTTTGTTTTTTCCATTCCAAAATTAGTACATCGATGAACAACAAAACGATCAAACTCAATAAATGAGCCTGGATCTATTAACCGCTCAATTCTTTCACGAGCAGTATACTTTCCTTGTTCATGTTGTTTGTTGATTCGCTCCGGTCCACCACCAAGAGCCGCGCGATTACGAAGTTCAACGAGTTTTTCTCGTTTTAAATTTAAAACGTCAGGCATAAAAAAACCTCCTAAGACCGCAGTATTCTAAACCGATTGGTCTTAGGAGGCTATTTTAAAGAATAAATTTGCTGCTAGTCGTCTTCGCCGACAGCTTTTTTAACGCGCTTATCCAGATCGTACTTATCGACCTTCATAATGAGTGAAGCTCTTGAAACTCCGAGCTCTTTTGCAAGACGCGATTTATTGAAGTTACAACGCTTCAATCCTTCTTTGATCATCATCATTTCTAGCTCTTCAAGAGCATCTTTTAATGATCCAGAAGTATTAATGCCACGAGGCACACTAGAGCGTCCCTCCGTTCCATGTTCAAGAATTCTGGCACTCAAAAGATCAGGCGTAATGATCTTATCTTCACCCGCCAAAACAACCACGCGCTCAATTTCGTTTTCAAGTTCACGCACGTTACCTGGCCATGGGTAATCAAACATTTTCTCAAGCGTCTTCTTTGATAAAGTTTTCATGGGAATCCCCACTTCATCACAACGCTTCTTCATAAAGTGATCCATCAATACCGGAATATCTTCATTTCTTTCACGCAACGGTGGAAGATTGATATTAATAACGTTAATTCTGTAATAAAGATCTTCTCTGAACTCACCTTTCGCCATCATTTCTTTAATTGGCTTATTGGTTGCAGCAACGATTCTTACGTCACACTTCTTAGGAGTTGTTGCACCAACAGGAAGGTAAGTTCCCTCTTGAAGCACGCGTAAAAGCTTAACCTGCATAGTTAATGACGTATCACCAATTTCATCCAGGAACAGTGTTCCACCGTGAGCTTGTTCAAATAAACCTTTCTTATCTTTAATCGCACCGGTAAAGGCACCTTTCACGTGACCAAAGAGTTCTGAATCGAGAAGGTTATCGTTAAAAGCTGAACAGTTGATCGCCAAGAACATATTATCTTTTCTTGGAGAATAGTAATGAATCGCTTTTGCCACGAGTTCCTTACCAGTACCATTTTCACCTTGAACAAAAACACTTGATTCAGATCCTGAGATTTTCTCAAGCAAGCGATAAATCGCCTGCATCTTTTTCGATTTACCAATCATCATGTGATAACGATATTTATCACCGAGCTCACTATTGAGTTCCTGAATACGTTGTTCACGCTTTGTCACTTCTTCGTGATACTCAATAACTTCATCACCAACCAGTTCTGAAAGTTCAACCAAATACTCCGAATCGATTGGCCCAAGCTTCTTCATGCTATCAACAGCAGACTTAGCATCAGCTTCACTACATCCACAGCTCACCATTTGCTTAACGACTTCTGCTTTTTCCGCATCAGTAATATTTAATGGGAGAAAAGGATAAGCATAAACAGTTCCTAAATAATCACCATCAACAATCACTCGACTGGCAATTCCTTTGACATGCTTAAAGAACGAATCATACACCACTGTGTTTTTTTCTGATGCTTCAAGCTTCTCAATTGTTTTTTCGACATCTTGTTGGAGATACTCATGGCCTAAACCCATGTGCATTTGCACTTTGGCAAAATGACTTTTAAAAGCAAAGTCCTTATCCATGATTCCACTCTGGACTCGTCCATGCGAATCGGCCCAAACAAGCTCGACTCCAAACCAACGATTAAGGATGTCTTCCAACTTCCCAATCACATGCAGGTTTCTCATCTCTTTCCAGTTAATCATTGTCATCTCCTTGATCATGAATGTTCATTTTTAGAACACCATGAGTGATTTACTGTTTAACTTTTCGGCAGATTGTAAAAATACTTGATAGTCCCGCCTAAAAAATGGACAGGGAAAGAAATGAGTAATTACAACAGTTTAATGAGTTTCGATCTTTTGATTCAACAAAGGTTTTGAACTATTATGATAAAAAACTAGTCGATCATAATAGCGAGTTTGTTCCCAGCTTTGTGGGCCGATAAATTTGCTCAAGTTTGTTCCCTGATGATTAAAGACATAGGACTCTGGAACTTTAACTGTTCCAAACTTTGTCATTGAGTCACCATTAACATCGAGAGCAAGAACGATATTTTCTGGAAGAGTTCCAAAACGTTTCATATATTTTGTCACTTTCTCAGCAGTATCTTGAACAGCGATTAAAACAAATTGCACATCACTGTTTTTAAATTTTTTCGCCATATCGAGAAGAGGTGGCAACTCTGCTTCACATGGACCACACCACGTTCCCCAAAAATGGATAAAAGTCAGACGACCTTCATTGTTAATAAAATCCTTTTTCGACATCAATTGCTTACTTTGGATCTCTTCAACTTGAAATTCTGGCAGCGTCTTTAAAATAAGATCACCATCAAATTGATTAATCATTGGCGAAAACTTATTGTGCCAATAAAGTGAATAAAGAAGAGTGACACTTATAATAAGTGCAATAATCGTGAGTTTTGTAGGAAGTGCTAAACCTCTTTGCATAAAAAAAGACCCTCGTTTGAGGGTCTTTTATCATTTTTTCATTAAAGAGTCTTGAAAGAATTAGTCGACAAGAGCTATATAGGCCATCTTTGCACCGTCGTTAAAACGAGCATCAGCAACCTTAACGATACGAGTATAACCACCATTACGTGATTTAAACTTTGGACCAACTTCATCAAACAACTTCTTAACAACATCTTTGTTGTTGAGTTTTGAATAAGCTAATCTTCTATTTGCAACTGAATCTTCCTTTCCAATTGTAATAAGCTTTTCAACATGTGCTTGAATCGCCTTACACTTTGTAAAAGTAGTCTTAATTTTTCCATGATCAATCACTTCATTGGCCAAATTTTTAATTAAAGCCTTTCTATGAGAAGGATTGTTTCCAATTTTAAATTTACGTCTTTGGTGTCTCATAACCGTAACTCCTCAACAACAACAGCCTAGTCTTTTTTATCGTTTATTTCTTTCATGATGTGATCAACTTTCATTCCAAGTCCTAATCCCATCTGAGCAAGTAATTCTTTAATTTCGTTCAATGACTTTCTTCCGAAATTCTTAGTTCTAAGCATTTCGCCTTCTGTCTTTGAAACGAGTTCATAGATGTACTTGATATTTGCATTTTGGAGACAGTTTGCAGAACGTACTGAAAGCTCAAGTTCAGATACTGGCTTCAACAAGAAATTGTTTGTTGGAGCAGCAGCAGAAGAAGAAGTTGGCTTAGTTTCCATTCTTTGAACTTCTTCTTCATCTTCGAAGTTCAAGAATACTGCAAGTTGATCACGTAAGATTTTAGCTGCGAAGGCAACTGCATCTGAAGGATCAATACCAGAATTTGTCCAAACTTCTAAAGTCAATTTGTCAAAGTCTGTTCTCTTACCAACACGAGCGTTAGTAACAGTATAATTCACACGGTGAACCGGTGAGAAAAGTGTATCGAGGTAAACCCAACCAACTGGAAGATCGAAATCTTCTTTGTTATCGAGTGCAGTTACATAACCTTTACCTCTAGCAACTTTCAATTCCATTTTAATTGAGCCGCCAGATGAAACGTTACAGATAACATAATCAGGGTTTAAAACTTCAACGTTTGCGTGACCTGAAATATCTCCAGCTTTAACTGGACCTTCTCCTGATTTCTCAAGAGTTAAAACAACATCTTCTTTCCCTTTGATTTTGAAATGTACTTCTTTCAAATTCAAAATGATTTCAGAAACTTCTTCTTTAACGTTATTGATTGTTCCAAATTCGTGCTCAACACCGTCGATACGAATAGCAACGATACCTGCACCTTGAAGTGAAGATAAAAGAACTCTTCTTAAAGAGTTGCCTAAAGTTTGGCCGTAACCTCTTTCGAGTGGCTTAGCTACAAATTTACCATAGCTAGTTGTAAGTGAATCTGTATCGCACTCTAGTGCTACTGGTCTAATGAGGCTTGTCCAGTTCTTTGCTACAAAGGTGTCCATTCCAAACTCCTAAAATTGATATAAAACAAAAATTCTAATTAATTAAACTCTACGACGCTTAGGAGCTCTACAACCATTGTGAGGTATAGGACTCTTATCTGAAACGAGAGTAATTCTCAATCCAGCAGCAACCAATGCTCTAATCGCGTTTTCACGACCTGCGCCTGGGCCCTTAACGTGTACTTCTACAGAGCTCATTCCACTCTCAACAGCTTTCTTAGCAGCTTCCATTGAAGCTGTTTGAGAAGCAAATGGAGTTGATTTTTTTGAGCCTCTGAAACCTAATTGGCCAGCACTTGCCCAACAAATCGCCTGACCTTGCATATCAGTGAAAGTTACAATGCAGTTATTGAAAGACGCTTGAACATGGCAAATACCATGAGTCACGTTCTTCTTTACTTTTTTCTTTGTTACTGTTGATGTCGTCTTCTTATTCATAATCAGCCTCTACCTTAATTACTTCATCGCCTTAATAGATTTCTTACCTGCGATAGCGACAGCAGGACCTTTTCTTGTACGTGCATTCGTATGAGTTCTTTGTCCTCTCATTGGAAGACTCTTTCTATGACGAACACCTCTATAGCATCCCATGTCCTTAAGGCGCTTGATATTTAAACCAATTTCACGTCTTAAATCACCTTCAACCGTATAGTCTTCTTCAAGAATTCTTCTGATTTCTTGAACCTCTTCTTCAGAGATATCATTTGAGTTTTTATTTAAATCAATTCCAGCTTTCGCTAAAACTGCTGTAGCAACATTTGCACCTACCCCATAGATAGATCTCATAGCTACTCTCATAACTTTGTTTCTTGGAATGTCTACACCTAGAATCCGCGCCATATACTACTCCTACGCCAACTATTAACCTTGTCTCTGCTTATGCTTAGGTGAAGATTTACAAACGACTCTTACGACTCCTTTGCGCTTCACAACCTTACAATCTTTACAAATTTTCTTAACCGAAGATCTCACTTTCATGTCCGCTTCCTTTACTTCCCTTTACTACGATATGTGATTCTACCCTTCGTCAAATCGTACTTGCTTATCTCAACTAAAACTTTATCGCCTGGTAAAATTTTAATAAAATGCATCCGCATTTTTCCGCTAATATGAGCAATTATGTTGTGTCCATTCGGTAACTTAACTTTGAATTTGGTATTCGGAAGAAGTTCAGTAACTTCCCCTTCCACTTCAATGTATTCAACATCTGTCATACTAACTTAACGCCTCTGTATACAAAACTCATCACACTTATGCAAGCTCCCGCCCGACTGAACACTAGATCAAAGACTTAAGCGAAGAAAATACCTCGTCTGAGCCGTTTGATGCGTCAAGTCTTACTAGACGACCTTCACTTTCATAGTGCTTAAGCACTGGTTCAATTGTTTCTTTAAATACATCAAGACGGTGCTTTACTGTTTCAGCAACATCATCCTTTCTTTGGTTCAACTCAGTTGAACCACACTTATCACAAACGCCAGCTTGTGCTGGAGCCTTAAACTTTAAATTATAGATCTCGCCGCATTTGCCACAAGTTCTACGATTTACAAGTCTATCGAAGAGTAAATCAAGGTCAATTTCAAAGTACACGGCCTTTGAGTTCGAACCCTTGAGAACCACTTCGTCTAGCAACTTTGCCTGGTCTCCATTGCGTGGAAAACCATCAAATATATAAGCGCCAGAGGCAAGATCCGTATTCTTTTTTAAAAGTTCCAATACCGTATTATCATCAACAAGCTTTCCAGCGTTCATGATAGCGGTAACCCTTTTTCCCAGTTCAGAAGCTTCTTTCACTTCTTTTCTCAAGAGGTCGCCCGTCGAGAGATGCTGGTAGCCACATTCCTTAATAAGTCGTGTAGCTTGAGTTCCTTTGCCAGAGCCAGGAGCTCCCAAAAAAATTAACTGAGGTTGCATTATCTAAAACCTTCTTGCGCTGCCAGAGTGCTTACCACGAACTTTGTAAGCATTCTCATAACGATCAGCAAACATGAACGCTTGGATGTTCATCATGACTCTAATTGAAACACTCACGAGGATCAGCATCGAAGTGCCGCCAAAGCGAGTTCTGTTTCCGGTAAGCTCTGTAGGTAAAATACAAATTACAACTAAAAAGAGGGCACCGAAAAAGCTTAAACGATTCAACAACCAATCAAGATAGTCTTGAGTCTTTGCCCCAGGACGAACTCCTGGAATAAAAGCGTTGTTCTTTTGAAGCATTTCCGAAATCTTCTTTGTTTTAAACTGAATTGGAGCATAAAAATATGTCATATACACAATCAATAAGCCAAAGAAGATATTAAATAGCATCTGCCCTGGATAAAGGGACTGTTGGATTACTTCAAAATAAGGCTTCAATGGACTTGTTGCAGGTACAAATGATGCAAAAGTCGCAGGGGCTGCCAATAAAGAAGAGGCCAAAATAGGAGGCATAACACCACCTGTATCAAGTCTCATCGGTAGACTTTGAGTTCCACCATAAACGCGATTATGAACAACTTTTTTAGCGTATTGAACAGGAACACTTCTAAATGATCTTTCAATGAAAGCCACTATAAAGAAGGCGCAAATAATAACGACAACATCAAGAAGTAAGTGAAGTCCTGAGAGTTCACCATTTCTAAAGAGCGTCATGTTTTGAATAACTTCGGCTGGAAGTTCGACAGCGATACCTGCAAAGATAATCAAAGATACGCCGTTTTCAAGGCCATATTCTGTAATTCGTTCACCTAGCCACATTAAGAACATTGTCCCCGCAGCAAGAGTGATCATGGTTGTAACTCTAAAGAGAAGACCTGGCTCAGGAATTACTGGAATTCCACCTGGAGATCTAAACCCCTCAAAAACAGCTGCCATTCCGTAACCTTGAATACAGCAAAGAATTACGGTTGCGTAACGAGTCCATTTCTGAATTTTTTTATTTCCATCGGCATCTTCTTGAAGCTCAGCAATTTGAGGAATAACTTCGCCCAAAAGACTGAAAATAATTGATGTCGTGATATAAGGCATGATTCCTAGTGCGAGCACTGAGAAGCGCTTAAAAGCACCACCGCTAAAAGTGTTGATAAGGTCGAATATTCCACCAGATGATCCCGCAAAGTATGCCTTAATTGCCGTGGCATCTACGCCAGGAACTGGCACCTGAGCTGCAATTCGATAAACGAATAGAAGCAGAAGGGTGAAAAAAATCCGTCTTTTTAAATCTTCAATTTTACTCTGAGAGGTAGACATTGCTTAATAAACCTTCCTATTGGGCTTGCTTGATTTCCCCACCGGCTTTCTTGATGGACTCTTCAGCTGTTTTTGAGAACTTCTCTATTCCAACGAAAACGAGCTTCTTAGTCAACTCACCAGTTGCAAGAATTTTAACAGGTTTACTTTTATTGGCACCTTTTAAAAGACCTTTTTCAATTAAAGCTTCTCTAGTTACTGCTTCTGAATCAAATTTCTCGTTCAAAACGCCTAAAGAAACGGTTGCAAATGAAACTTTGAAAGGTTCATTTTTGAATCCTCTCTTACCAAGTCTCATATACAGAGGTTGTGCACCAGATTCGAAACCTGTACGCATGTGACCACTTTTACGAGCTTTTGAACCCTTGTGACCTTTACCAGCTTGAGTACCTTGACCAGAAGCTTGTCCACGGCCAATTCTCTTTGTGTCTCTATTTGCGCCTTTTGGGCTCTTCAACGTAGTCAGCGTCAACATATAATCCTCACTTATTCCTTAAATTCTAAAAATTACTCTTTAACTTCGAGCCACTGGATCATTTTTTTGATCATGCCTCTTACTGCAGGAGTATTTTCAAGTGTTCTTGTTCTTCCAAGTTTAGTTAAGCCTAATCCAAGAACAGTAGCTTTTTGCTTCTCTGTGCACTTGTTAGTACTTCTAATCAATTTAACTTCTATAGTTTTCGCAACCATAATCAACCTCAAATAACTTATTTAATTCTAATTTTTTTAATATCAATTCCACGTGCTTTTGCAATTTGATCTACTGATCTTAATTTCTTAAGAGCAGAGAAAGTTGCCTTAACAACGTTGTGTGGGTTGTTCGTCTTAAGTGACTTAGTCAAAACGTTACGAACACCAGCTAGCTCTAGAATTGAACGACAAGCACCCGCAGCCTTAACACCTGTACCGTCTCCAGCAGGCATGAAAAGGATTTTACCGGCACAGTAATTACCTTCAACAAAGTGTGGAAGTGTTCCTGCTTCGATTGGCACGTGGATCATATTCTTCTGAGCAGCTTGAGTTGCTTTTCTGATCGCTTCAGGAACTTCTTTTGCTTTTCCTAAACCATATCCAACTCTACCGTTCTTATCACCAACGATCATTAAAGCTGAGAATGAAAAGCGACGCCCACCCTTCACAACTTTAGCAACGCGGTTAACAGCTACTACTCTTTCCTCAAATTCTGACTCAGGAGCAGCCTGCTTCTTTCTTGCGTGAGAAGCTCTCTTCTTGCGCTTATCCTCAATGGACTCTTCAGCCTCATTGCTAACTTCAGTAATTGTCTCATCAAATTTGGTTTCGTCGTTCATTCTAACTCCAACCTACCACTATTAAACTTGGATACCGTTTTCACGGATTGCAGTCGCCAACGAAGCAACTACACCAGTATATTTATAACCAGCTCTATCAAACACAGCTCTTGAAAGATTATTAGACTTTAAGAGTTCTGCAACTTTTGCACCAATAAGCTTCGCGCCTTCTCTGTTATTTTCACCTACAGCTTCTTTGCCATAAGTTTGAACAGTAAAAAGAGTCTTTGAAGCAATATCGTCGATCAATTGAATTTTTAGATGCTTGTTTGATCTAAAAAGATTGATACGTGGACATTCTGAAGTTCCAGAAACTTTCTTTCTAATTGAAAGTCTTCTTCTAAGTCTTTTCGCTTCACTTTCGTTCTGAATTTTGCCTTTTGCCTTTCTCATAACTTTATCCCACTTTTATTTCTTAGCGCCCGCTTTACCAGCTTTTCTAATAATTGTTTCAGTTGTGTACTTTAACCCCTTACCTTTATATGGCTCCGGTGGTCTGAAAGATCTAACTTTAGCAGCAACGAATCCAACCAATTCTTTATCGAAACCAGTTAAATCAATTACGTTCTTAGTTACTTTCGCAGTAATTCCCGTAGGAAGTTTATAATCAATTGGATGTGAATAACCTAAATTCAAAGTAAGCGTTGTTCCGTTTACAGCGGCCTTATAACCAACACCGTTGAACTCAAGAGACTTTGTAAAGCCCTTTGTCACTCCAGTTACCATATTGCTAACCAATGTACGAGCTGTTCCCCATTGAGAACGAGCTTCTTTAGACTCGTCTATTGGATTTACAGTAATGACTTTGTCCTTGACTTCAACTTTTACAAGCTTGTTCATGTCCATAGCCATCTGACCATTTGGTCCTTTTATACTTACATTGACACCTTGAATTTTGATTTCAACTTTTTCAGGTATCGCTATAGGTTCTTTACCAATTCTCGACATATTATCCTCTCTTAATTACCAAATATTACAAAGGAGTTCGCCACCGATTTTCTTAACCTTCGCTTCACGAGTTGAAACAACACCTTGTGAAGTTGAGATAATCGAAATACCAAGACCAGAAATAACCTTTGGTAATTCAGTGTAACTTCTATACTGACGTAAACCTGGTTTTGAAACTCTTTCTAAACCAACAATTGCGCCTTCTTTAAAAAGAACCTTAATGCGAATATCACTTTTTGTTTTAGCGATAATCTTAAAGCCCTTAATATAGCCTTCATCTTTTAAAACTTTACAAACAGCTGCTTTCAACTTGCTCGCAGGAAACTCAACCCGGTCTTGTCCAGCCTGGATCGAATTGCGCATTCTTGTCAACATATCTGCAATAGGATCGGTCATCATAACTATATTCTCCTAAAAACTACCAACTTGACTTTGTTACACCAGGGATCATTCCTTCGAGGGCCAACTTTCTAAATGAAATTCTCGAAAGTTTAAACGCTCTGTAATAACCTCTTGATCGCCCAGTCATTTCACATCTATTTCTAACTCTAATTCCGGCTGAATTACGAGGAAGCTTTTGCATTTTAATCATTGCTTCTACTCTGTCTTCATCCGAAGTACTTGGATTACTTATTTTTTCGCGAAGTTCTGTGCGAAGATTCTTGTACTTCTTTGCCAGTTTCTTCTTTTTTTCATTAGCGACAATTTTAGCTAGTCTTGCCATGATTCCACCTTATTTATTTGCTTGCGAAAGGCATACCCAACAATGTGAGAAGCTCTTTACCTTCTTCGTTACTTTTAGCTGAAGTTACAATTGTGATTCCCATTCCACGAATCTTATCGATTTTATCGTAGTTAATTTCTGGGAAAATAATTTGTTCTTTCAAACCCATATTGAAATTTCCACGACCATCGAAACCTTTAGGAGAAATCCCTCTAAAGTCACGTACTCTTGGTAATGAAATTGAAATCAAACGATCTAGGAATTCAAACATTCTCTCGCCACGTAAAGTTACGCTAGCACCAAGAGGCATTCCTTCTCTGATTTTGAATGAAGCAATTGATTTCTTAGCTCTTGCTACAACTGGCTTTTGACCAGTAATAGATGCAAGATCAGCTACAATTGAATCAACAACTTTTGCATTTGAAACAGTGTCACGATGGACACAGCTCACAACAACTTTTTCAATTTTAGGAATCATGTTTACGTTTTTATATCCATATTTAGTGGACAACGCGCCTTTGATTTCTGTTTCGTATTTTTGACCTAGTCTGCTCATATACTTCCTCGACTATCTTACTTGTCTAACTTTGAGCCACAAGCAACAGCAACTCTTATATTTTTTCCGTCTTTTTTCTCTATCTTTACTCTTGTAGCTTTTTTAGTCTTTGGACTAAGAACTGCTACGTTGCTGATATGGATAAAAGATTCTTTATCAATAATACCGCCAGCTGGGTTTTCTTGAGTCGGCTTTAAAGCCTTCTTTACAACGTTTACACCAGCAACAATAACTTTATTGTTCTTGTGATCAACTTTTACCAACTTTCCAGTCTTACCTTTGTCTTTACCAGCAAGAACTACAACTTCATCATTTAATCTTAGCTTTTCCATATTGCCCTCTAATTACAAAACTTCTGGAGCTAGTGAACAGATCTTACCAAAGTTTCTTGTTCTCAACTCACGAGCTACTGGTCCAAATATACGAGTACCGACAGGCTCATTGTTGTTGTTTAATATAACAACGGAGTTGTTATCAAACTTAATATAAGAACCATCTTCTCTTCTTAGTTCTTTGGCCGTTCTAACGATAACTGCTTTTTTAACTTCACCCTTCTTGATTTTTGAAGAGGCGATAGCCTGTTGAACAGCAACAACTATGATGTCACCAATTCCAGCAGAAACGCGCTTTGAACCACCCAAAACTTTAATACACTTAACTTCTTTTGCACCTGAGTTGTCAGCAACTTCAAGTATCGTTTGCATTTGAATCATGGCTTACTCCACCAACTATTTTTTAATTAACGCTCAACAATTCCCACTTCTTCATTTTTGAGTATGGGCGTGATTCTATTATCGTAACCTTGTCACCAATTTTTGCCTTATTTGCCTCATCGTGAGCATGCAACTTTTTGCTGCTTGAAACAAACTTGCTATATGTTGGGTGCTTAAGTCTTCTTACAACTTTCACAACAACAGTCTTGTCGTTTGCATCGCTTACTACGATTCCGTCTAAAGTTTTCTTAAATGTCTTACTGTTCTCACTCATCTCTTATTCCTTGCTCAATTACTTTGAACTAGCAGCTGTTAATAGTCTGGCAATATTCTTCTTAAGAGTTTTAATCTTATGAGGTTTTTCTAATCCACTTGTTGCTTTTTGCATTTTCATATTAAAAAGCTCTCTCTTAAGTGAATCAACTTTACCGTCGATTGCTTTCTTATCTAACTTCACTACATCTTTATATTCTAGAACTTCAGCCATAACTGCCTCTTCCTACTTTTATTATATTTACGCTTGAGCCAAGCTCTCTTTACTTACAATTTTCGCTTTGATCGGAAGCTTATAAAGCGCAAGCTTTAGAGCTTCTTTACACAAGTTAGCGTCAGGATGTTGAATTTCAAATAAAACTCTTCCTGGCTTAACTACAGCTACCCAATGCTCTGGAGATCCCTTTCCGGCACCCATACGAACTTCAGCTGGCTTACGTGTAAGAGTCTTATCAGGGAATACCTTGATCCAGACGTTTCCACCACGCTTGAGATGTCTTGTCATCGCAATACGTGCAGCTTCAATTTGGCGGTTGGTTATATAACCACAACCTGTGGCTTGTATAGCCATATCACCGTGTACGATAGTATTTCCACGGTACGCCTTCCCCTTCATTCTTCCTTTCTGGGGCTTTCTCCACTTTACTCTTTTAGGACTTAGCATTGTTAACCTCTGCTTTCACAATTAAACTTATTTGTAAATTTCACCTTTATAAACCCATACTTTCACGCCAATAAGACCATAAGTCGTTAAGGCTTCAGCAGTATTGTAATCAATGTCTGCTCTGAGGGTATGTAGAGGCACTTTTCTTTCAGAATAACCTTCTGTTCTTGCCATATCTGCTCCACCTAAACGGCCAGCAGTTTTAACACGAATACCTTTAACTCCAGCTCTGAATGCAGATTGAATCACTTTCTTCATAGCTCTTCTGAAAGCAACACGCTTTTCAAGTTGTTGAGCAATGCTTTCTGCAATTAATTTAGCATCTGAGTCTGGTCTCTTTACTTCAGCAATATTGAAAATCAAAGTACCCTGAGTAAGTTTTTTCAGGTCGTTTCTGATTTTTTCAATTCCAGTACCTTTTTTACCAATGGCAACACCAGGCTTCGCAGTATTAACCGTTACTTTTACCTGATCAGAGGTTCTAGAGATTTCAACGCTAGCTACGGCCGCGTTCTTCATATTCTTCGCAATATACTCACGAATTTTTAAATCTTCGTGGAGGAGTTCAGAATAATTATTCTTTGCATACCAGTTGGAATGCCATCCTCTGATATAACCTAGTCTAAAACCATAAGGGTGTACTTTTTGTCCCATTATTTCCTTCCTATGCTTCTTTTAACTCTACAGTTACTTTTGATGTTCTCTTACGGATTCTAAATGCTCGCCCTTGTGCACGAGGCATGATTCTTTTCAGAGTGACACCTTCGCCTGCATAAATTGTTCCGATAACCAAGTTATCGAGATCATATTTTTCAGATTCAGCGGCAATCGCTAATCCACTATTAATAAGTTTTGTAAGAACGAGTGCAATTTCTCTCTTTTCACAAAAACGAAGGATCTTAAGTGCATCACTCGCTTTTTTGTTTCTGATTAGGTTGCAAACCGCTCTAACTTTATTAGGTGCTACCCCAATGCTGTTGTTTTTAACTGATATAGCCATAACAATAACTCCTCAACTAACCCTTACTTCTTCTTATCACCAGAGTGGCCATTGAAAGTTCTTGTTAAAGAGAACTCCCCAAGCTTGTGTCCAATCATATTGTCAGTTACATAAACTGGGATGAATTTCTTCCCGTTATGAACCGCAAAGGTAAGACCAATGAACTCTGGAACGATTGTTGATCGTCTAGACCAAGTCTTAATCACTTTGTTGCCTTTCTTATTATCATCACCTTGAGCTGCCATAACCTTTTTCATGAGGCTAAAGTCAACATAAGGTCCTTTTTTTAATGAACGAGACATAATCATTTACTCCGTCTAATTACTTTCTTCTCTTAACGATAAACTTGTTAGTTCTCTTATTCTTTCTTGTCTTAAATCCGCGAGTTGGTTGACCCCATGGCGTACATGGATGACGTCCACCTGAAGTACGACCTTCACCACCACCCATTGGGTGATCGATTGGGTTCATAGCAACACCACGAACTGTAGGACGAATACCTAACTTTCTTGTACGACCAGCTTTACCAAGATTAGTTTTCTCGTGATCGAGATTTCCAACTTGGCCAATCGTTGCTCTACAATTTTCTTTAACCTTTCTCAACTCACCAGATGGAAGTCTTAAAAGAATTTCTTTTCCTTCTTTCGCCATAACTTGAACAAAAGATCCAGCTGAACGAGCCATTTGGCCACCAGCACCTGGGTGAAGTTCAACATTGTGAACTAAAGTACCCACTGGAATATCTTTTAATAATTTCGAGTTACCAACTTTAATATCGGCTTGCGCTGAAGATACGATCACGTCACCAACACTCAAGCCCACTGGTGCAAGAATGAAAGTCTTTACGCCGTCGGCGTAATTTAATAGAGCAAGATTACATGTTCTATTTGGATCATAACAAATTGCTGCAACAGTCGCTGGAACTTCTTCCTTGTTGCGTTTGAAATCAACAATTCTATATCTTCTCTTTACACCACCGCCCTTATGACGTGTTGTAATTCGACCATGGTTATTTCTCCCAGCAGTTGAACTCTTATGAGCCAAAAGCGACTTTGGGATCTCGACATTTTTTGTCAATTCAGCACTAGAAAGCGTCTGTGCTTGTCTTAGTGTTGGTGTCGTTGGTTTAAATTTTTTAACTGCCATCTCACAATCCTTTTTCTACTTAAACGCCTTTGAAGAACTCTATCTTCTGGCCCTCAGCTAACTGTACGAATGCTTTTTTAGTTTTAGAAGTCTTCTTTGTATGAGCTCCAAAACGCTTCATTCTTCCAGGAGTTATGCTTGTCTTAACATTCAATACTTTCACTGCATAAAGCTTCTCAACTGCTTCTTTGATTTGGTTCTTGTTAGAACTCAAAGCAACAACAAATCCGAAACGATTATTAGTTTCTGATTCAAGTGAAGACTTTTCAGTGATCAAAGGTTTTACTAAAATATCAACTAACTTTGTCATGATTACACCAACCTTTGGAGAAGCTTTTCTAGAGCTTCCTTCTCAATAACGAGGTTTTCAAATTTTACTGCTTCGTAAACGCTGAAGCCACTAACTGGAGTTGCTTTTGCATTCTTGATATTTCTTACTGCTTTTAACGCCGCAGAATCATCACTTGCTGTAACTACAAGAGCTGGCAAGAGAGACTTACTGTTAAGAGTCTTAAAGATATCTTTTGTCTTACCTGTTGATTCAACAGTTTCAACAACAGTGAGTTTTCCAGCTTGCAACTTATCAGCAATTACTGATTGGATCGCAAGATTGGCAACTTTCTTATTAACTTTTTGCTCGTAACTTCTTGGTTGAGGACCGAAAGCAGTACCACCACCAACAAAGAGAGGTGAACGTGAAGAACCTTGTCTTGCACGGCCTGTACCTTTTTGCTTATAAGGCTTCATACCACCGCCACTTACAAAGCCTTTCGTCTTTGTGCATGCGTTCCCTTGTCTTCTTGAAGCCAAAAGAGCTTTAACAACTTGGTGAACAACTGGAACATTGATAACGTCTGCAGAAAGATCTACTTCAGTATTTAACTTCCCAGAAGATTCGAATTTTTTATTTAATACATTTATTTCAGCCATGACCAAAATCCTTATTTCTTAATAGACTTGCTAATTTTTACGAAACCATTTTTAGCTCCAGGAACTGATCCTCTCACTAGCAAGTAACCCTTTTCTTCATTTACTTCGACAACTTTCAAATTTTGAACCGTCACCTTTGCAGCACCCATATGTCCTGGCATTTTCTTGCCTTTGAATACGCGGGCTGGAGTTGCTCTATTACCAATTGCACCTGGTCTTCTATGAAACATAGAACCGTGAGCAGCTGGACCACCTTTGAAGTTATATTTCTTCATAACCCCTTGCATGCCTTTACCTTTTGATGTTGAACAAACATCAATTGAAGTTTCAGCTACAAATGGCTCGAGTGATAATTGTTTGCCTAGATATTCTGAAGTGACGCCTTCAGTTCTAATTTCAGCAAAGCGAGTAAGGTTTGCAGCAGTCTTTGACTTTGCAAGGTGACCTTTTGTTGCTTTGTTTACTAATGATTCTCTTTTTTCGCCATATCCAATTTGATAGGCTTCATAACCATCAGTTTCTTTTGTTTTGACTTGTGTTACAAAATTAGGAATCAACTTAATGACTGTAACTGTAACATGATTGCCTTCAGCATCGAAAATTCTGGTCATACCAGCTTTCACACCAAAGAATTGAGGTAGCGCGACTTTTTCAGACATTGGTCCTCCACAGCATCACCCTGACATCAGGGATGCATTCATGGTTAATATTAAAAAAAAACCATCTTTAAACGATGGGCATATATACTAGTACTTAATTTCTACGTCAACACCTGCAGATAGGTCTAACTTCATTAGGCTATCAACGGTTTGTTGCGTAGGATCGACGATGTCGATCAATCTTTTGTGCGTTCTCATCTCGAATTGCTCACGAGATTTCTTATCAATGTGTGGTGAGCGCAAAACAGTAAATTTATTGATCTCCGTTGGCAATGGAATAGGACCTGCCACGCGAGCACCCGTTTCTTTTGCTGTTTGAACAATCTCGTTCACACTCTTGTCGAGCAATCTGTAGTCATATGCTCTTAACTTAATTCTCAGTCTCGTCGCTTTCATCTATGCCTATTCCTTACTTTCACGATTTGATTGAAGGGCAGTTTTAATTAAATATGCGGCCCTTTGTCAACTTCTTTCTAAAACTAATTTTAGAAATGTTAATAAACTTTTTAAACTATTGTAATTACTGAGTATAAATACCCTTTTTCTCAAGTACCGCTTTGGCCAAAGTTCGTTCCATGGCTTCGTATTTTTTGAAAGTCATTGTGAAATTCGCACGGCCCTGCGTCTTTGATCGAATGTCGGTACTATAGCCGAACATTTCCGCTAAGGGAACTTCTGCTAAAATGATTTCTTTATTTTGTTTCATTCCCATATTTAACACTCTGCCTCGCTTCATATTAATGTCAGCAATGACTTCACCCGTAAAATCTGAAGGAGTGATGACCTCTAGCTCCATAATTGGTTCAAGGAGTGTCAGTCCACCTTTTCTGCAGGCCTCTACGAATGCTTGTGATGCGGCAATTGAGTATGCAACTTCATTAGCCTCAGTTTCTGAAAAAGGTGCCTTCAAGAGTGTCACTTTAATATTAATAAATGCGTAGCCTGCCAAGGCTCCACCTGGAGCAGTGTTGATAATACTTTTTTGAATGGCATTAATATATTCTTCTGGAAGATCTCGTTTTGTAACTTTTGATTCAAAAAGTATCCCGGCTTGGCAATCCACAGGTTCTACGTGGAGGGTACAAGAACCAAATTGCATTTTTCCACCTTGTTCGCGGTGAAATGTATTCTCTGCTGTGCCTTCAGCTGCAATACTTTCTCGATATGAAACTTGTGGCTTACCAACGTTAACACCGACATTAAATTCTCGAGAGAGTCTATCTGTTATAATTTCCAAATGGAGCTCGCCCATTCCATAGAGAAGAAGCTGTCCTGTTTCTTTATTAGAAGTATATTTAAAAGTTGGATCTTCGACCGATAACTGTCTTAAAACTTCAGAGAGTTTTTTCTCATCTGCAGTTGTTTTAGGTTCTACTGCGATTGAAATAACGGCATCGGGAAATTCCATCAAGTCAAAAATGATTGGCTTGCCTTCGCTACAAAGAGTTTCGCCAGTTGTTGTATCTTTGAGACCCAAAACGGCGACAATATCACCCGCTTCAGCAACAGGTAATTCTGTTCTTTTATCTGCGTGCATTTGAAGGATTTTTGTCACTCTCTCTTTTTTCTTTTTGAGAGGATTATAAATAGTTTGTCCAACTTTCAACTCACCAGAATATATTCTGACGAAAGTTAGTGTTCCTACAAAAGGGTCAGTCGCAATCTTAAAAGCAAGCGAACTGAACGGCTCTGAAACATCAGGTTGTCTCTCTTCAGGCTTGTCAAAATCTTTTACGTTATGACCTTTGATCGTTCCTCTATCGAGAGGTGATGGTAGGTAATCTATAACCGCATCGAGAAGCGGTTGAATGCCCTTATTTTTAAAAGCTGAGCCGCACATTACAGGAATGAATCCCTTATCGATTGTCGCTGTTCTAATGGCAGCCTTGATTCTCTCAATTGTAATTTCATTTCCAGATAAAAAATCCTCTGCAATTTGATCATCATAATCAGCAAGAGTTTCAATCAACTCTTCCTTTGCGATAGTGGCATCATCGTGAAGGTCAGGTCCAATTTCTTCCTCTACAACAGTTGCGCCAAGATCATCTTCTTTGAATAAGTAGGATTTCATTTTTACTAAGTCGATCATGCCTTTAAAAACATCTTCTGAACCGATAGGAATTTGAATGGCAGCAGCTTTTTTGCCGAGCTTTTCTCTAATTTCAGAGAGGCAGTTATTGAAATCGGCACCCATGCGGTCCATTTTGTTAACAAAGGCGATTCTTGGAACATTATATTTATCAGCTTGTCCCCAAACTGTTTCTGATTGAGGCTCAACTCCAGAGACAGCGTCGAAAACGCCTATCGCCCCATCTAGAACACGTAACGAACGCTCCACTTCAATCGTAAAGTCCACGTGACCAGGAGTATCGATGATATTAATTTCTTTATTTTTCCAAAAACATTTTGTTGCTGCAGCGGTAATGGTAATTCCACGTTCTTGCTCTTGAACCATCCAGTCCATAGTGGCCGTTCCGTCGTGAACTTCACCAATCTTATGGCTTTTACCTGTATAAAAAAGAATGCGTTCTGTAGTTGTGGTCTTGCCGGCATCGATATGGGCCATAATTCCAATATTTCGAACGTCTGCTATTTTTTTTGCCATGGAAAAAATCCCTTCATTACATCGCTAAAAACACAAAGGCTTCTTAAAGGAGTTAACTTTAAGAAGCCTAAGTATATTAAAAAAAAATTTAAACTATTACCACTTAAGGTGAGCAAACGCCTTGTTGGCCTCAGCCATTTTGTAGACGTCTTCTTTCTTCTTAACAGAACCGCCACGGCCGTTAGCTGCATCGATCAATTCGTCAGCTAGCTTATCACACATATTTTTCCCAGATCTCTCACGTGAATAATCACGGAGCCAACGGATTGCAAGTGATTGTCTTCTGTTTGGTCTAACTTCTACTGGAATTTGATAAGTAGCGCCGCCGATACGACGAGACTTAACTTCAACAGCTGGCTTTACATTTGAAAGCGCTTTCTTGAAAAGCTTTAAAGGCTCTTCACCTGTTTTTTGTTCCATGATTTCTAAGGCACCGTAAAAAATCTTTTCTGCAGTTGATTTTTTACCACCGATCATTAAGCCGTTGATGAATTTTGTTACAACAACGTCTTGATACAATGGATCTGGTAGGACTTCTCTGACTTCTGCTTTATGCTTTCTACTCATGATATTCTCCTCTTCACCCCTAAGGGATTACTCTCTGATGGTCATCATAAAAACCAAAAGAGTGGTTAAAAAAATTGCTAAATTATTTCTTAGGTCTCTTCGCTCCGTACTTAGAACGACTTTGGCGTCTCTTATCAACACCTGAAGCATCCAAAGCACCACGGACAGTGTGGTAACGAACACCAGGTAGGTCTTTAACACGACCACCACGGATCAATACGATCGAGTGTTCTTGAAGATTATGTCCCTCTCCACCAATGTACGAAATGACTTCGAAACCACTAGTGAGTTTAACTTTACATACTTTTCTCAAAGCTGAGTTTGGTTTCTTTGGTGTTGTTGTATAAACACGAGTACAAACCCCACGTCTTTGAGGACATGATTTAAGAGCTGGAGACTTAGTTCTTACAACTTTGTCTTCTCTTCCTTTTCTGATCAACTGGCTGATTGTTGGCATCCTACTGCTCCTTAATACATCTGCAGAAAAACTAGCTAGTCGATGTACCATGATCAACTAGCTAGCACAAGTGTTAAAAACTAATGGCTACTCCGTCAGCAGAGGCTTCGGCTTCGTCCCCTGGTGTTGCTGCGTCAAAGTCGCGATATTTCGCGATCCCTGTACCAGCTGGTATCAAACGTCCCATAAGAACGTTTTCTTTTAGGCCTCTCAATTGATCTTTCTTACCTTCCAAAGACGCCTGAGTTAAGACTTTTGTTGTCTCTTGGAATGAAGCTGCAGACAAGAAAGACTCTGTTGTCAAAGATGCTTTGGTAATACCAAGCAACAATGGACGAGCTTCTGCCGGCTTGAGATCTCTTGCAATGAGGTCATCATTGATAACTGCTAATTCACTCTTCGTAATAGAATCACCAACGATAAGTGTAGAATCTCCTGCATTCATGATTTCTACTTTCTTCAACATCTGGCTCACAATTACTTCGATGTGCTTGTCATCGATTTTAACCCCTTGGAGGCGATAAACTTCTTGGATTTCATCAACGATATAACGAGCGAGAGCTTTAACACCCATAACTCTTAAAATATCGTGAGGATTGGATGGGCCATCCATGATCGGCTCACCAGCTCTAATATAGTCACCTTCGTTAACAACAACGAAGCGACCTTTTGGAACTGTGTAAGTTACAGAATCAGATCCGTCTTCTGGACGAATAATAATTCTTCTGCTTCCTCTCAATTCTGGACCAAATTCAATGTTACCAGAGATGTCTGCAATTTGAGCGGCATTTGAAGGCTTACGAGCTTCAAACAATTCCGCAACTCTTGGAAGACCACCGGTAATATCTTTTGTTTTTGTCGTTTCACGAGCAACTTTTGAGAGTGGCATACCAGCACCGATTTCATCACCGTCAGCGACGATAATGTTGGCACCAATTTGCAATCTGTATGTTGCATGTCTTTTTGTTCCTGGAACAACGATCGGCTTTCCGTCCTTATCAAGAACCGAAATTCTTGGCTGGATAGAAGGATCTTTTGATTCAATAACTGTTCTTGTTGTAAGACCAGTAACCGTATCAACTTGCTCAGAAACTGAAGCACCTGGAATAATGTCTTCAAACTTAATGAAGCCTGTTACTTCAGTTAATAGAGGAATTGAGAACGGATCCCATTCAAGAATCTTATCACCAACGTTAACTTCTTGACCTTCAGTGTAGAAGATTTTTGAACCGTAAACGGCTGGATATCTTTCTTTTTCAACGCCTCTGTTATCCTTGATGATAACTTCCCCGTTTTTCGTCATAACAACATTGTCACCAGCAGGTGTCTTCGCTGTTACGATATTTTGAAGCTGGATCACGCCGGCAGTTCTTGTTTCAGTCTTGTTAACCTGAGCACCAGCAGTCGCTGTACCACCAACGTGGAATGTTCTCATGGTCAACTGAGTACCTGGTTCACCAATTGATTGAGCAGCGATAATCCCAACTGTTTCACCGAGACTTACTAGCGTTCCGCGAGCAAGGTCACGTCCAAAACAGAAAGCACAGAAACCGTGTCTCTCTTGGCATGTTAGAACTGAGCGTACTTTAATTTGATCGATGTCGTGCTCTTTCAAAGTCTCCATGTCACCTTCAGTGAACATGTGGTTTCTTGGAAGAACTTCTGTTCCTTCAGCATTAACAACTGGAGAAGCAGTTACACGACCCATAACTCTTTCTGAAACGTGTTCAACAACATCTCCACCTTCCACTCTTGAGTGAAGGATGATTCCGTCTCTAGCACCACAGTCAGTGTTTCTGATAATACCGTCTTGAGCAACGTCAACTAAACGACGAGTCAAGTAACCAGAGTTAGCAGTCTTCAAGGCTGTATCGGCAAGACCTTTACGAGCACCGTGAGTAGAAGAGAAATATTGAAGAACGGTTAGTCCTTCACGGAAGTTAGAAGTAATTGGAGTCTCAATGATCTCGCCTGACGGCTTGGCCATAAGACCACGCATACCACCGAGCTGTCTGATCTGTTGAGTAGAACCTCTGGCTCCAGAATCGGCCATCATAAAGATAGCATTAAATGAAGGAGCTTTTTCAACTGCGCCTTTCTCATTTGTGAAAGTATCAGTTGAGATTCTTTCAAGAAGAACTTTTGTAAGTCTTTCGTTTGTTTGTGTCCAAACGTCGACCACTTTGTTGTATCTTTCACCGTTAGTGATTGAACCGTCATTGTACTCTTCCATAATCTTGTCGACTTCTTTGTAAGCTTCGCCAAGAATTGCTGGTTTTTCCTCTGGAATAGTCATGTCGTTAACGTTGATTGAAATCCCTGCTTTAGTTGCATTGGCATAACCTAAGCGCATGAGAGAGTCGGCTAAAAGAACGGTGTCTTTTTCTGTTCCAACTCTATAAGCCTTATCAATAAGTTTACCGATAGCTTTCTTACTGAGAACAATGTTCACATCAGAGAACTTCAAACATGAAGGAATCACGTCGAGAACGAATGTACGGCCAACAGTTGTCTCAACAAGCTCACCATTAATACGAACGGTAATTGGTGATTGTAAGTGAAGATTTCCTGTGTGGTACGCAAATTGTGCTTCTTCTCTTGAAGAGAACACTTTGCCGTAACCTTTCGCAAATGGACGAATTCTTGTCATGTAATAAAGACCAAGAACAATATCTTGAGAAGGAACGATAATTGGCGTTCCGTCTTTTGGAGAGAGAATATTGTTTGTCGACATTGCAAGAACGCGACATTCAATTTGAGCTTCAAGTGAAAGAGGAACGTGAACGGCCATCTGGTCACCGTCGAAGTCGGCGTTAAAGGCCGTACAAACGAGTGGGTGGAGTTGGATCGCTTTACCTTCGATCAATGTTGGCTCAAAACCTTGAATACCAAGTCTGTGAAGAGTTGGAGCACGGTTGAGAAGAACTGGATGCTCTTGCACCACTTCTTCTAAGATATTCCAAACTTCTTCTTTTTGTTGATCAACCATACGCTTAGCAACTTTGATAGTCGTACAGTGACCTTTTTCAATCAACTTGTTGTAGATGAATGGCTTAAAGAGTTCGAGTGCCATAAGTTTTGGAAGACCACACTGATGCAATCTCAAACTTGGACCAACCACGATAACCGAACGACCAGAGTAATCGACACGCTTACCAAGTAGGTTTTGACGGAAACGACCTTGCTTACCTTTCAACATATCAGAGAGTGATCTCAATGGACGCTTGTTAGCACCAGTGAAAACTTTTCCTCTTCTTCCGTTGTCAAAAAGAGCATCAACAGCTTCTTGAAGCATTCTCTTTTCGTTGCGGATGATGATTTCAGGAGCATTAAGTTCTTTAAGTCTCTTGAGACGATTGTTTCTATTGATTACACGACGGTAGAGATCGTTAAGATCTGAAGTCGCAAAACGACCAGCGTCTAGTGGAACCAAAGGACGAAGATCTGGAGGAAGAACTGGAACAACTTCCATCATAAACCATTCAGGCTTATTCTCTGACTTCATTAAAGACTCAACCACTTTTAAGCGCTTGATTGTCTTAGTTCGTGCCATTTCAGTTGTTGCTGCAAGTAAATCTCTACGAAGTACTTTGTTTTCCATATCAATATCGATGCGCTTTAAAACAGCCTTAACTGTTTCGCCACCCATAGAAGCTTCGAATTCAATACCTTGCTCTTTGAGCTCGTTGTATTGTTGTTCAGAGATAACTGTTCCAACTTTCAATCCACCATCAATATCGTTAGTAGCTGAATCAGTTACTAGATATGATTCGTAATAAAGAACTTTTTCGAGATCTTTCAATGAAAGATCAAGAAGAGCTCCTAAACGAGATGGAAGTGAACGCAAGAACCAGATGTGGGCAACAGGTGTCGCGAGTTCGATGTGGCCCATTCTTTCACGACGGACTTTTGATAGAGTTACTTCAACTCCACACTTCTCACATACAACTCCACGGTGCTTCATTCTCTTATATTTACCGCAGATACATTCGTAATCCTTAACAGGTCCAAAAATCTTAGCACAGAACAAACCATCTCTTTCAGGCTTGAACGTTCTATAGTTGATGGTTTCCGGTTTCTTAACTTCACCAAATGACCATTCTCTAATTGTGTCAGGAGATGCCATTCTTACAGATACGGCTTCTACACTGACTGGATCTTTCGGCTTATCAAAAAAGTTGAGTAAGTCTTTCATCTTTATGCCTTCCTCATTAATTAATTAGTTAAAGCTTCTTCTTCACTGTTCTCTTCAAGTTTCACGTCTAAGCAAAGAGCTTGTAACTCTCTCACAAGAACGTTGAACGACTCTGGTAGACCAGGCTCGAGAACCTGTTCACCTTTTACAATCGATTCATACATTCTCGTTCTGCCGATAACATCGTCAGACTTAACCGTTAGGAACTCTTGAAGTGTAAAGGCTGCGCCGTATGCTTCAAGTGCCCAAACTTCCATTTCCCCGAGACGCTGACCACCAAACTGCGCTTTACCGCCGAGTGGTTGCTGAGTAACGAGAGAGTATGGACCAGTAGAACGTGCGTGAATTTTTTCATCTACCAAGTGGTGAAGTTTCAACATGTACATGATTCCCACAGTTACCTCTTCCGCAAAAGCGTCGCCAGTAATACCGTCGAATAATGTTGTCTTACCTGATTCATCAAGGTCACCAAGCTTCAACATTGCTTTAATGTCGATCTCTTTAGCGCCGTCAAAAACAGGAGTTGAGAAGCGAACACCAAGAGCCAGTTGCTCTGCAACCTCACGAACTCTCTTATCACTTGCTTTCTTCAACCATTCTTTTACGTCTTCAGACTTATAGATTTCGTAAATGAAGTCTTTAATCTTATGCATTTCTGCTTGTTCTTCCATCATGGTCTTGATTTTTTCACCAAGTCCGCGACCTGCCCAACCAAGGTGCAACTCAAGAAGCTGACCAATGTTCATACGAGAAGGAACGCCCAATGGATTAAGAACGATTTCAACAGGAGAACCATCGGCGAGATATGGCATATCTTCTTGTGGAAGAACCATCGAAATAACACCTTTGTTCCCGTGACGACCGGCCATCTTATCACCAGGTTGTAGCTTTCTCTTAATCGCAACATAAACGATGACTTTCTTGATCACGCCAGGCATGAGCTCGTCACCACGATGAAGCTTAGCGATTTCTTCGTTAGCTTTTGTGCGTACGCGATTAATACGGTTACGAACGTCAGCGAAGTATTCACCAAGTTTTTCTTCCAAAGAAGCTTCAAGAGGAAGGTATCCAATCAATTCAAATGGCACTTTTTCAAGAGCGTCAGCAGTAATCTCTGATCCCTTTGCCATAAGTTCTGTTGTTCCGTCTTCTGAAACCAACTTGTCAGTAGTTTTTGTTCCCTTCAACATCTTTGCAATTTTTTGAATTGCAGTTGTTTGAATGGCTTTAATTTCAATTCTTTCATCTCTACGAACAAGTGTTGTCTCTTGGTCGATGATTTCTTTTGATCTTGCATCAAGTTCAACACCTTCTCTCGTGTAAACCTTGGCATCAATCACTGTTCCACGAACATGTGATGGAGATCTCAAAGATGTATCTTTTACGTCACCAGCTTTGTCACCAAAGATAGCTTTCAAGAGCTTTTCTTCTGGAGAAAGTTGAGTTTCACCTTTTGGAGTAATCTTACCTACGATGATATCGCCTGGCTTAATGATAGCTCCAACACGGATAATACCAGCTTCGTCGAGATCCTTGAGGGCCTCTTCTGAAACGTTTGGAATATCGCGAGTGATTTCTTCTTTTCCAAGTTTTGTATCACGAGCTTCAACTTCGAAACTTTCGATGTGGATTGAAGTGAAAACGTCACGAGCAAGAAGTCTTTCAGAAATCAAGATCGAGTCTTCGTAGTTGTATCCACCCCATGGCATGAAGGCTACGAGGACGTTTTGTCCAAGGGCCAAGTCACCCAAGTGAGTAGAAGGACCGTCGGCAATAACCATTCCCTTTTTAACCGAATCGCCTTCTTTTACGAGAGCTTTTTGGTTATTACAGGTATTTTGGTTAGTACGTTGGTACTTAATAAGTTTATAGATATCGACGCCAGATTCGCCCTCTTCAAATTTATCTCTTTGAATAACGATTCTGTTTGAGTCAACAAAGATAACTCTTCCGTCAGCGTGAGCTGTTAAAATAGCTCCTGAATCACGGGCCACAATGTGCTCGTATCCAGTACCAACAAAAGGAGCATCCGTTCTGATCACAGGCACGGCCTGTCTCATCATGTTCGATCCCATCAAAGCACGGTTAGCATCGTCATGTTCCAAGAATGGAATCAATGTCGTTGCAATCGAAATCATCTGACTTGGAGAAACGTCCATGAGGTCAACGTCTTCAGTTTTAACAAGGGTATAATCACCAGAAGCACGTGAAGGAACATGGTCACCTTCGATTTTTGAACCATTGATATGGTTAGCATCGAGCTGAGCAATAACTTTTCCTTCTTCTTGGAAAGCCGTGAAATACTTTGGCTTACCAATTGAACGATCTTCATTAATGACGAGGTATGGAGTTTCAATGAATCCGTATTCAGAAACTCTTGCAAATGTTGCAAGTGAAGTGATCAAACCAATGTTTGGTCCTTCTGGAGTTTCCACCGGACACATTCTTCCGTAGTGAGTGCTGTGAACGTCGCGGACTTCGAATCCGGCTCTTTCACGAGTCAAACCGCCAGGCCCAAGAGCAGACAATCTTCTCTTGTGAGTTACTTCTGAAAGAGGGTTCGTTTGATCCATAAACTGTGAAAGCTGAGATGAACCAAAGAATTCTTTAATAGAAGCGGCAACTGGTTTTTGATTGATAAGGTCGTAAGGCATCATGGTGTCGATTTCTTGAATCGCCATTCTTTCCTTAACAGCTCTTTCCATTCTCATTAAACCAACGCGGAATTGATTTTCAAGAAGCTCACCAACAGCACGAACTCTTCTGTTTCCAAGGTGGTCGATATCATCAACTTTACCTTTTCCGTTATTGAGTTCTACGAGATACTTCACAGTTGTTAGAATGTCTTCTTTCGTTAAGACGGTATTCTCAACTGGAATTTCCATATTGAATTTGTAATTGATCTTCATACGACCGACTTTAGATAGATCGTATTTGTCAGCAGTAAAGAAAAGACCATTAAATAGAGTCTGTGAAGCCTCAACTGTTGGAGGTTCACCCGGTCTTAGTCTTTCGAAAATTTTAACTAAAGCATCTTCTTTCGAGTCAGTCTTATCTAAAAGAAGAGTGTTTCTGATTTGATCACCGAAATTGATCATGTCGATATACAAAACTTTAAGTTTTGTAATTCCAGCATTCATCAATTCAGTAATTTTTGCTTCAGATAAAGCTTCGTTAGCAAGACAGATGACTTCACCAGTATTCTCGTCAAAGATATCTTCAGCTAGAACTTTTCCAACAACTTCATCAAGAGTAGCAGGAAGGTTCTTTAAACCAGATTCTTCCATTTTCTTAATTGAAGCTTTTGAGAATTTCTTGCCTTTCTTAATGATAACGGCACCAGATTTTGGATCAAGAATATCGCTTGTCGCTCTTGTTCCATTAAGGAGGTTGAAGTCCAAAGTTCTAGTGAAATTGCCATCTTTTGAAAGCGCCAATGTTTCCATTTGATAGAAAATATTGAGCAATTCAGCTGTATTGTATCCCATTGCCTTTAAGACAACAGTTGCATGCAATTTTCTTTTTCTGTCGATTCGAGCATAAAGAATATTTTTATGATCAAATTCAAAATCAAGCCATGAGCCACGATGAGGAATAATTCTTGCAGAATATAGAAGCTTACCACTGGAGTGCTTCTTACCACTATCATGTTCAAAGATAATACCAGGAGAACGGTGCAACTGAGATACGATGACTCGCTCAGTACCGTTATAAACAAATGATCCTGTTTCAGCCATTAGAGGAATGTTACCGAGGTAAACTTCTTGCTCTTTAATAGAAGAAACTGTTCTTTGTTCTGCTCCGTCTTTATCAACTCCGACTTCGTAAAATACGAGACGTACGACAACCTTTAAAGGTGCTTCATACGACAAGCCACTTTGACGACATTCTTTAACAGAATGCTTCGGCTCTTCAAGAGAATAACTTACAAATTCTAAAGACACTGTCTTATTGAAATCGTAAATCGGGAATACCGACTTGAAAACAGACTGGAGTCCCATGTCTTGTCTTTTAGCTGGCGGAACGTCCTTTTGCAGGAACTCTTCATAGGAATTGACTTGTAGTCTCATCAATGGAGGAGTCTCTAAAACATTTGGTAGTTTAGAGAAATCTTTTCTGTACCATTGGTTTGGAGAAAAAACCTGGGTCATTGTAGTCTCCCGAACGAAATGAGTTAATTAAAAACACACAAAGGTGTGAAAGTTACATAACCTTCACACCTTAATAAATTCAAACTTCTAACAGAGCACTAATTACTTAAGCTCTACTTTTGCACCAGCAGCTTCAAGCTTCTTCTTCATTTCATCAGCTTGTTCTTTTGTTACTGCTTCTTTAACGTTCTTAGGTGCGCCTTCTACAAGGTCTTTAGCTTCTTTCAAGCCAAGTCCTGTGATAGCACGAACTTCTTTAATTACGTTAATCTTGCTTGCACCAGCATCAGTTAAAACAACTGTAAATTCAGTTTTTTCTTCTGCAGCAGCAGCAGGACCTGCAGCACCAGCAACAGCAACAGGAGCTGCTGAAACGCCGAAATGCTCTTCAAGGTTCTTAACCAAGTTGGCCATATCAAGTACTGACATTTTTGAAAGATGATCGATAAGTGCTTCATTTGTAATAGACATATAATTCTCCTTAAATTTTAAAAATAAATATTAAACTCAATTAAACTGCTAACTCGCCCTTCTCTTTTTTCTCACGGATTGCTTCGATGACTCTAGCAAACGCAGAAACTGGAGCATTGAAAGTTGCCAAAAGGGTACCAAGCATTTGATCTCTAGACGGAAGATCTGCAAGTTGCTTCACTTCAGCCATAGAAAGCTCTTTTCCTTCTAGGAATCCACCTTTCAATTGGACTAGTTCAAAAGTATCGCCTGCTTTCTTAAGACACTTCGCGATTGCAGCTGCATCGTCGAATGCAAATGCAAGAGCACTTGGTCCCTTGAGAGTAGACAGTAATTTCTCAGCATACGTTCCAACTGCTGCTTTTTGAAAAAGTGTGTTTCTAGTAACAACAACTTTTCCATTGGTTTCACGAATTTCCTTTCGTAAAGCCACTGCATCGTTTGAACTAATGCCGATCAGGTTAGTAAGGAAAACAGCCTTTGCTCCATCTAAATCTTTCTTTAGATCGGCAATGATGACTTCCTTCTCGGATCTCTTCAGCATAGTACCTCCTCTTTTTCAGAGGGAGATTTCGGGCAGGATTTATAGACAACTACCTTGTCGCCAACCGACCTTCTTCAACCCCAAAAAACTTATTAATTGGCTATATTAACAGCCTCAACTGTATCAACTTTAATTCCAGGACCCATTGTTGTGCTTATTGTAAGTGATCTTAAATAAGTACCTTTCGACGTTGAAGGCTTAGCCTTGATAATCGCAGAAAGAATGGCATCAAAATTTTGCTTGATTTGCTCTTCAGTAAAAGATCTTTTACCGATTGGCACATGCACGATACCGTTCTTCTCAGTTCTGTACTCAACCTTACCAGCTTTTTGTTCAACAACAGCTTTGGCAACGTCTGGAGTAACTGTACCAAGTTTTGGGTTTGGCATTAAACCACGTGGACCAAGGAGACGACCAATACGGCCAAGCTTCCCCATCATGTCTGGAGATGCGATCACGCGATCGAAATCCATCCAACCACCAGCAATTTTTGTGATGATATCATCTGAACCAACAAAATCCGCTCCAGCGTCTTCTGCTTTCTTAAGATTTTCACCCGAAGTGATTACACATACGCGAACAGTTTTACCTGTACCTGCAGGAAGAGCCACTGAACCTCTGATCATTTGATCAGCGTGACGTGGATCAACACCTAGGCGAAATGCAAGATCAATTGACTCATCAAACTTTGCAAAAGCTACAGACTTTGCAGTCTTGATAGCGTCAGCAATTGAATAAGCCTTTTCAACTTCAATTTTTGATTGTGCTTCTAAATATTTTTTTGAATTCTTTTTCATAATTACCTTCCTCGCGGTCTTATAATAATCAGCTCTAAGCTAATTATTTATAGTCCAGTTTTAAACCCATAGAGCGAACAGAACCTTCAACCGTTCTCATACCAGCTTCTAAAGTCGCTGCTGTGAGGTCTGGTTTCTTTGCTTCTGCAATCTCTTTTACTACTTTCTCAGGAACTGAACCAGCAACCTCATGACCAGGCTTGTTTGATCCACTCTTGAGCTTCAACTTGTTCTTCAAGAACCAAGTTGCCGGAGGGGTTTTAGTAATAAATGTAAAAGAACGATCAGAATAAACTGTAATGATTGTTGGAAAAACAACGCCAGAATCTTTTTGAGTTCTTGCATTGAATGCCTTACAGAATTCCATGATGTTCACACCACGTTGACCGAGTGCCGGTCCGATTGGAGGTGATGGATTGGCTTTCCCACCCTCAATCATAAGCTTAATAAAGCCTGTAACTTTCTTAGCCATAAATACTCCTTTCGATCGTTAGATCTCCCAACCTTAAACAAAACGCTTTTTAAGATACTCTCTCGATTTGAGAAAAATCCAATTCCACTGGCGTTGGTCGACCAAAAATGGAAACGTTTACTTTTACTTTACCTTTGTCATTAACGTGCTCAACAGTTCCTACGAAAGAAGCAAATGGCCCTTCGATAACTTTAACTGTTTCGCCTTCAGAGAAGCTAACCACTGTACGAGTACGCTTCATTCCACCATCACCTGCTTGCTCGAACATTGCTTGAGCTTCAGCGTCTGTTAGTGGGGCTGGCTTCGTAGGAGATCCACCAACAAAACCAGTGATCTTGTCTGTGTCCTTTACTACGTGCCAAGTATCATCGTTCATCACCATCTTTACGAATACGTAACCTGGGAAAAACTTTTTCTTGATGCTTTTCTTTTTTCCAGAAGCAAAACTTTCAACAGTTTCATCTGGAACTTTAATATCTGAAAAAAATTCTGACTTTTTTAAATTAACAATTCTCTCTTTAAGAGACTTAGCCACTTTATTTTCTTGACCAGTAAGAGTACGGACAATGTACCACTTGAAATTTAAACCAGGAGCAGCTACTTCTGTCGCTTCTGTTTCGTCGTTTATTTCTGATTCTATGATTGCGCTTTTATCTTCACTCATTATTTAACTCGCTCATTAATAAAGTAGCTCTAGGATTGTTCTTATGAGGTAATCAACACCAACAAAGATAGAACTTAAAATAATAAGTCCTACAATAATTCCGATTGTGACTTTTACGACTGAATCTTTATCTGGCCAAACGACCTTAAGAAGTTCTCCGTAAACATCCTGAAGGTGAGTCAGCGCCGATTTATTTTTGACAACAAAAACAAATACCGCCAAACCAACGACAAAACCTAAGCCTTGTGCAACGAGAACGAAATGATTGATTTTAGCCTCGAGATCAAACCATTCACCTAGTTGTCCAACAAATCGAATAGTTACAAAACCAACGATGATGCTAACAACAGCAACAAATGAATTAATCCACTTCTGACTATCCTCACTTTTTAATAGTGACATATGCAGTCCTAAACTCTTGAAAATTAACCTTCACTAGGAATGACGTTTATCCGACAAAATAATCAAATTGTCTATACCCTCACTTAAACTTTTATTACGTTGCAATATATTGAAATTACTACTTGTGTTATTCATAGACTCAATAATGCAATGTGATAATAAATTTTTGTAGAAAATTTTATCGAGAAGTGGCGGGCGCACAAGGATTCGAACCTTGAACCTACTGATTTGGAATCAGCCGCTCTACCATTGGAGCTACACGCCCGAAAAAAAGAGGGGCCGAAAAGCCCCTCCCATAAAACTTTTTAAAACAAATTAGACTAGAATATCAGATACTGTACCAGCACCGATTGTACGACCACCCTCACGGATAGCGAACTTCAAGCCTTTTTCCATCGCGATTGGAGTGATGAGTTCAACTTCGAAAGAAGTATTGTCACCTGGCATAACCATTTCAACACCAGCAGCGAGAGTTACTGAACCAGTAACGTCTGTAGTTCTGAAGTAGAACTGTGGACGGTAACCGTTGAAGATTGGAGTGTGACGTCCACCTTCGTCTTTAGAAAGAATATAAACTTCACACTTGAATTTCTTGTGTGGGTTTACTGAACCTGGCTTACAAAGAACTTGTCCACGCTCAATATCTTCTCTCTTAGTACCACGGAGAAGAAGTCCAACGTTGTCACCAGCACGACCTTCGTCGAGTAGCTTACGGAACATTTCAACACCAGTGATAGTTGTTTTAGTAGTGTCGCGGATACCGATAACATCAACTTCTTCGTTGATCTTAATAATTCCACGCTCAATACGACCAGTAACAACAGTTCCACGACCAGAGATCGAGAAAACGTCTTCAACTGGCATCAAGAATGGCTTATCGATTTCACGAGTAGGCTCTGGAACATATTCGTCAACTCTAGCGATAAGTTCAACGATTCTATCTCTACCGATTTCTGGATTACGATCTTCAACAGCAGCAAGAGCAGAACCCTTGATAATTGGCACATCGTCTCCTGGGAAACCATAGCTTGAAAGAAGTTCACGAACTTCCATCTCAACCAAGTCGAGAAGTTCAGCGTCGTCAACCATATCAACTTTATTCATGAAAACCACGATCGCTGGAACACCAACCTGACGAGCAAGTAGAATGTGTTCACGAGTTTGTGGCATAGGACCGTCAGCAGCTGAAACGACTAGAATCGCTCCGTCCATCTGAGCAGCACCAGTAATCATGTTCTTTACGTAGTCGGCGTGTCCTGGACAGTCAACGTGCGCATAGTGGCGATTTTGTGATTCGTACTCTACGTGAGCAGTGTTAATTGTAATACCGCGAGCTTTCTCTTCTGGAGCTGAATCGATATCAGCATAAGATTTAGCAGCTCCACCATAAACTTTTGCCATTGTCATAGTGATGGCAGCAGTTAGAGTAGTTTTACCATGGTCAACGTGCCCGATTGTACCAATGTTAACGTGAGGCTTTTTCCGATCAAATTTTTCCTTACCCATAATATCAGCTCCTGTAAGAAAGTTATTACACCTATAAATTTAAACCCAGAGTATGCAAAAACAAATAATGAGTGGCAAGTCATAACTCATTTTTGCCGCTTTGGCATTTTATTTTTTTTACGCACATGGAGCTTGCGATGGGAATTGAACCCATGACCTCTCCCTTACCAAGGGAGTGCTCTACCACTGAGCCACGCAAGCATCTAGCCAACTGTTTTTAAAGAATTTCTTGAAAGTTGTAAAGGGGATTTAGTTTGCTCCCCCCTTTGGAGAGGGGGAATGGAGCGGGCGACAAGGTTCGAACTTGCGACATCCAGCTTGGAAGGCTGGCACTCTACCAACTGAGTTACGCCCGCAGAATACATGGTGGCGAGAGATGGATTCGAACCATCGAAGGGAAAACCCGACAGATTTACAGTCTGTTGCCTTTGACCGCTCGGCAATCTCGCCTAAATATTAAAGAACAAAAATGGAGCTGGCTATAGGAGTTGAACCTACGACCTACGGTTTACAAAACCGTTGCTCTACCAACTGAGCTAAGCCAGCACACCAAAACGAGTGATTTTTATAATCGCCAACAAGGGGGTTAGGCAAGAGAAATTTCATCATCCCCAAATTTTTTGCATAGCAACGGCCGCACTAACGGAAACATTCAATGTTTTTAGTTCACCTGGGCCATCTAAAGCGACTACTTTTGTCAGTGTTCTTTGAACGGCATTGGATAAACCAGTATCTTCCGCGCCCAAGACCAAGGCCAATTTTTTATCAGAGCAGCTTTCTCTGTTTAACGTCTCTCCTCTTTCATCGAAACCAATAACAGCTAAGCCTCGCTCTTTAAGTTGCTCGATCGCACGAGGAAGAGATGAGCAATTCACGACACTAACTAATTCCGTCCCACCAGAGGCAATACGATAAAAAGAAGGCGGGAATCCATCAAAGTTTTTCTGAGAGAAAAGCATGGCATCTATCTTATAGAATGCTGCCGTTCTCATTATAGCGGCACGATTGTGGACATCTGTGACACTATCAAGAATGAGCATCTTAAAATTATCTTTGCGCTCAAGCTCTTTATAAAGCCAGTCAAGTTCATAGATCTCAAGAGAGTTAATTTTTAAAACCGCATTACCAGGCACACGTTGGTATTCGAAACCCAAGTAGGAAAATAATTTTTGAGCTTCTGCCTGAAAATTTTCAGGACTGACAATAGTAATAAGTAATTCTGGTGATTTCTTAAACTCTGCCAATTGAGAATCAAGAACATCACGACAAATCACAAGTTCAGCTCCTTGATGATTTCTCATCTTCAAAGCCCATGCAATACTGTGGACACCAACAATTAAATCTACGTTCACAGTGCGCTCTCATAGAGTGATTTTACTTTTTCTATCAGCTCGCTTTCTTTAACAAAAATTTTCTCACCAGTTCTTCGCACAAATATTTCAACTTCTCCTCTTTCTTTGAAATCGCGTTCACCGAAAACGATTCGAAGAGGTAAACCAAGGAGCTCAGAGTCTTTAAACTTAAAGCCTGGACCGACATTGCGATCATCAAAGAGGACTTCGTATCCCTTTTGGGCAAATTCGCTGTAATATTTTTCTGCGATTGTTGAAATTTCAGGATCTTTACCCACAAATGTTAAATAAAGATGAAATGGGGCGATCGCCTTAGGCCAAATAATACCATTTTCATCATGGTGCTGTTCAATAGCTGCAGCTGCGATGCGGGTAATACCAATTCCGTAACATCCCATCAGGGGATAAACGGCCTTACCATTTTGATCGAGCACGGTGGTACTCATGGCCTTTGTATATTTATCGCCCAGCTGAAAAATATGTCCGACTTCAATACCTTTTCTGATCGTAATATTGCTATTTCCAGATGGAGAAAGGTCGCCGTCTTGAGACATGCGGAGATCGACTTTTTCATAAGCACTTTGGCAATCTCTTTTCAGATTAAAGCCCGTTAAATGGGTATCAAGCTTATTGGCACCTGTTACATAATAAGCGTCTTCAGAAATATGCTCTTCAACTAACATTTTTATATTCTTAGGTAATCCACATGGACCAATAAAACCTTTAAGAAGTCCCAAAGATTCAATCTTATTATCAGCAAGCATGGTTAAGTGCGAGCTGCCTAAATAGTTTTTAAGTTTAACTTCATTGATTTCATCGTCTCCAAGAAGAACAACCAGCACTATTTCTTCTTCATTGTTTTTTACAGAAGAGAAAAGAAGACACTTAAGACTGTGCTGTTGTTCAATTTTGAGGAAACTTGAAACTTCATCAATTGATTTCTTATTGGGAGTTGCGACTTCAGTACAATCAGCCTTTGTTAGCTGAGGCTTGAGGTTAGCTCTTTTGGTTGTCGCCTTTTCAATATTGGCGGCCAGACCTTCACTCGCTGAATAAACAATCTTGTCCTCGCCTGTGTCGGCAATAACTTGAAACTCATGAGTTTTTGAATCTTTGCTCCCCATGTTTCCTGCATCAGCTTCGACTGCAATGAATTCTAGACCCATTCGATTAAAACAAGCTTCATACGCCTTAAAGAGTCCGTCATAAACCAGGTCGAGACTTGGCTTATCCACGTGAAAACTATAAGCATCTTTCATGGTGAACTCACGTCCGCGCATCAGACCGAAGCGAGGGCGAATTTCATCGCGAAATTTAGTATTGATTTGATACAAAGTAATAGGTAGTGATTTATAAGACTTAATGGTCTTTCTAAAAATATCTACAACCGCTTCTTCATTCGTTGGACTGATACTTAAGTCGCGCTTTGATTTATCCTTAAACTTAAGCATCTCATCGCCCATGACTTCCCAGCGACCTGACTCTTGCCACAGCTCACCTGGAGTAATGACTGACATGAGAAGCTCTTGAGCTCCAGTCTTATCCATTTCTTCTCTTACGATTTGCTCGATCTTGCGAACCACCCGGTAACCGAACGGAAGATAATTATAAATTCCGGCAGCTGATTTATGAATCAGGCCCGCACGCAACATTAGGCGGTGAGAGGGAATTTCTGCTTCGGCTGGATTTTCTTTATACGTTTGCCAAAAAGCTTTTGATAGTTTCATAAAGGGAACCTTTTATCTGTTAAATTATGGGCATACAATAAGAGGGAGTTTGTTAAAAATCAATGGAAGACAGAAGTCATGGCCCTCGGGAGCTCAAAAGCTTCCAAAGCTTCTTTCTGAAGAGAAGAAGCAGAGACGATTTGATAAGCTGATGGAGTCTCCAAAAGCTTGCGGCAAAGCATATTATGAATGTTATGCCCTGATTTAAAAGTCGTTACTTTTCCAGCAATTTCAAAGCCTAACAAGCTGAAATCACCAATGGTATCGAGTATTTTGTGGCGAACAAATTCGTCTTTGAATCTTAAGCCTTCATTATTGATCACTTTAAAATCGTCGAGAACGATAGCATTATCGAGAGATCCGCCTTTAATCAGGCCACGTCTCTTGAGCATATCCACGTCCTTTAGCATCCCAAAGGTGCGAGCACGCCCAATATCGCTAATATAATTTTCACAAGAAAATTCAAAAATCTTTCTTTGAGTTTTAATTGTTGGATGCGGAAACACGATCGTTGAATCGATAACTAATTTTGAATGCGGCTCAATCGTTGCCCACTTGTCGTCAAAGCTAACTTTCACTGGCTCGAGCACCACGAGAAATTTTTTCGACTTATTAAGATTAGAAATTCCTGTTTCTTTTAAAATAAAAACAAATGAAGCGCCAGATCCATCCATGATGGGAACTTCAGGTCCATCAATTTCACAGAGGACATTATTGATTCCAAAACCGTAAAGAACTGAGAGTAAATGCTCAACAGTGTGAACGGCATTATGCCCTTGTCCCAATGTCGTATTATTTTCAGTAGCACCAACTGTATTGGCATGAGCTTTTAGCGGAGTTGATCCTGGAATATCTGTGCGAATAAATTGAATACCAAAATCTGCATCGGCTGGATGCAAATTCATCGTTACTTTTTTGCCAGAGTGAATTCCTATTCCCGTAATGGAAACACTCTTGGCTATGGTACGTTGGTATAACATGTCACTCCAAAAATATTGCGCAGGTTTCGATTTTACACACTGCCCACCAGTTTTGGCAAATGTGTAATATTACGTTCATTTTAACACCGGTTCCTTTTGTAACTCCGCGAGAGGCACAAATAACCGAGTTAAAAAACCATGATCAAACTAAATTGATCCAGTACTTAGCAAATAATAGAGGATCATTCGACACCTAATTGTAAAAGCTGGTATTTTTTTCTAATAATCAGTGCTTAACTGACTTTCAGGGATTGAGAGTTTGGTCCCTGACTTTCAAAAGTGGCTATATTTATTGCATTTTAAAAGATAACTACATGATTTTACGAGGTTACTATGAGTTTAAATTTACCAAGCCTTGATCAGATCAATAACTTTAATCGAGGAACTCTTATTGAGTTTTTAGACATTAAAATCACCGCAATCACTGAGGATTCTATTGAGGGAAGCCTACCTTTTTCCCAAAAGCTCACCCAACCAATGGGCTTAGTCCATGGTGGAGTCTATTGTGTTGTCTCGGAATCTCTCGCCAGCATTGGATCCAATATTATTACTCCCGACAGTGAAGTGGCCTTGGGCCAGACTATAACTTCTTATCATTTGAAGCCCATCAAAATGGGAATGATTACGGCCAAAGCTAAATTGGAATTCAAAGGACGTTCAAGTCATCTTTGGAATATTGAAATTTTTGATGAAGAAAATAATCTTGTTCACGTTTCAAAAATGCAAGTGGCGATTAGAGAGAAGAGATAATCAGATCAAGTGTTCTGTGGCCTTTTGAGTGATCTCACGTCCTCTTGGAGTGCGAATAATAAATCCTTCTTTTAAAAGAAAAGGTTCATAAACATCTTCAAGAGTTGAACGATCTTCAGCAAGGGTTGCAGACAAAGCATCGATACCAACAGGACCACCACCATAATAATCTTTAATCACAGACAAGATTTTTCGATCCATGCGATCTAGACCAGCTTCATCAATATCCATGAGCTTTAAAGAGTTTAAAACATCTTGGTCATTAATAACGGTTGATTTGTTAATCACTGCAAAGTCGCGAACACGTCTCAAAATTCGATTGGCAATTCGAGGGGTTCCACGAGAGCACTTAGACATATGATGGAGTGCTTTCTCATCAACGGTTAAACCCAGTTTCTTAGAATTTTCTTTTATGATAAGGGCCAGCTCTTCACTTGAATAAAAATCGAAATGCAAATGGGCCACAAAACGATCACGTAATGGATTTGAGATCAGTCCAGAGCGAGTCGTTGCTCCAATTAAAGTAAAGGGTGGTATTTCAATTTGCATGGTGCGAGCGCTCGGCCCTTGGCCGATGAGGATATCAAGTCGAAAATCCTCCATTGCTGAATAGAGAATTTCTTCAATAGAAATATGCAGACGATGAATCTCATCTATAAAGAGCACGTCGCGTGGTTGCAAATTAGTTAAAACGGCTGCGAGATCGCCTTTCTTTTCAACAGCTGGACCACTGACAACATGAAGATTAACGCCTAATTCTTTTGCAACTAAATAGGCTAGCGATGTTTTACCCAAACCCGGAGGCCCGGAGAGAAGAAAATGATCGATCGGCTGCTGGCGAATTCGAGCTGATTCAACCATCACTTCAATGTTTGAAATGATTTTCTTTTGACCTACATATTCTGAGAAGTTATCAGGTCTCAGACGAGACTCATAAGTCACTTCATTTCTTTCAATGGGATCTAAAAATCTATTTTCTTCCAAAGCTTTGTACCTTTTTTTTAAAGTGATCTAAGAACATCTTGCAATAACTTTTCGGGTTGCTGATAAGTTTGTTCTTTTAATTTATCCAGAACAATTTGGTTAAATTCAGTTTCTTTATAACCGAGTTCTTTTAGGGCCAAAACAGTGTCTTGGAAAAGCTGCTTAGATGTATCAGTAAGTTGTGGTCTGGCCGAAGTTTTGTTGAGTTCAGTTCCAATTTCAATATGATCAAGCTTGCCAGTCAGATCGAGAATAATTTGAGCAGCTGCCTTGGCACCAACTCCAGGAACTTTACTTAGAGCACTTTTTGAGTCGGTACGGACGGCAAGACTTATTTGCTCAGGGCCAATTTGAGTCATGAGATTATAAGCCGTTTTAGGTCCAATTCCTTTTACCTTAAGCAGAAGCTCGAAGAATTTTTTCTCTTGAAGAGTTGAAAATCCATAAAGAAATTGTCCATCTTCACGAAAAATAGATGAAACATAAACTTGAGTCTGATGACCAATGGTTACAATTTGCTTGTAATAAACTTGATAACCTACGCCAGCGTTATTCTTAATAATGGTTTCATGTCCATCACTTGAAAGTACTGTGCCTTCTAAATATCCAATCATTGTCTTCTCTACTTTATCATATGGGCAAAGTGATCTTTGATATTCTTCGCCTTAGATTTACTCTCTCCTCGCGGAAGAGACATTTTATTTCTCATAAGAAAATGACTTAAAGCAATCGCCAAAGCATCACTTTCATCGCTTGATTCAAACGTTATTTTTTTTCCCAAAATAAGTTGAACCATCTTCTCTATTCCCTCTTTTGAGCTATGCCCGTGACCCGAGACCACTGACTTAATCAGATTGGGGCTGTATTCAAAAATTCGCTCTGCTGAAATTCCCTCAAGTGCCGAGATCATGGCCCCTCTGGCCTGTGAAAGTTTCGCGAGTGAAGAGACATTTTTTACATAAACCAATGATTCAAGGACGACTTCATCAGGTTTATGCTCTTGAACAATTTCCTTGATGGTAATTGAGAGATTCATTAATCTTTCAAAAAAATTATCAGTAGATTTAAATTTTATAATCCCAGAACAAATATAAAGAGGTTTATTGTTCACTGTCTCAACAACAGCGTAACCAGCTTTCAGCGATCCAGGATCAATTCCAAGTATTTTCACTTCTCAATGCTATAATGCAAAAAAAGCCGAGTCCAGAATGTCGCGCCATGTAATCTATTTCTTTCTGAAAAAATGTCCAAGATAAAAGACTACTGATCCGCCTACCAATTGAATGAGTTCTAACTTTCCGTAATCCCCTTTGCTCAAGCCTGAGAAAAGGCAAATTCCCACAGTTGTAAATCCAATAAGTTGAAGACCTAGGCCTAAGTAATGAGTCACAATCATTCCTATTCGTATTTCGATCTAATAAAACACTTAGCAAATAAGGTTCAATCTATTATGATGGCGGTCCATCAAGAGCAAATTTAACTATGGCAAAATTACTCGAATCTAAGTCAGTTGTCGATTCACAATTAGAAAAGCTCAAGAAGCGAGTTGCTGCTCTTTCACAACTTGGAATTGTTCCCAATATGCGTGTTATTTTGGTTGGTGAGAATCCTGCCAGTTTAGTTTATGTAAAAAATAAAAAGACCCTATCGGAAAAAGTTGGAGCTCAATGTACTATTGATAAACTCCCAGAAAATATAAGTAAGGCCGATTTTGTCTCTCATTTAAATTCAGTCGTGAATAATTCCGCCGTCCATGGTTGCTTTGTTCAGCTCCCCTTACCTCAGCAATTAAAAGACACACCAATTGCCCATATGATTCCTCCATCAATGGATGTCGATGGCTTTACTCCGGATAGTCTTTTTGCACTGATGGAAGGCGACAAGGGCGAAAAAGCTTTATTGCCTTGTACTCCAAAAGGCATCATTACTCTTTTGCAGCATTACAATATAGATATTAGTGGAAAAAATATTGTGATTATTGGTCGCAGCCTGATTGTTGGAAAACCGATGAGCTATCTTTTTACAAATCACGATGCCACAGTAACCCTTTGCCACTCAAAAACTAAAAACATCAAAGAACATACTCAAATGGCTGACATCATTGTCGTGGCCATTGGTGTGGCTGAATATCTTGATGAAACTTTTTTAAGTAAAAATAAAAACCAAGTCATCATAGACGTTGGGATGAATAAAAAGCCTGATGGCAAACTGTGCGGAGACGTTCATTTTCAAAAAGTTAAAGATCATTGCGACTCGATCACGCCTGTTCCTGGTGGAGTCGGACCAATGACTGTTCTAAGCTTAATCGAAAATTTAATTTTCGCTGCCGAAAGAAAAGGAAGATAGATTGGAAAATTTAAAATGTACCCCTCTTTTAAAAACTCACGAAGCATTAAAGGCTCGTATCGTTGATTTTGCTGGCTTTGCTATGCCTGTCCAATATCAATCAGTTAAAGAAGAAGTTGAAGTTGTGAGAAAATCCGCTGGCGTCTTCGACGTAAGTCACATGGGCGAATTTTGGGTCAATGGACCTGAAGCAGTCGCTTTTGTTGATTATATCATGACAAATGATTTTCTTAGTGCCCCGGTTGGAAAGGCCGTCTACTCACCTCTATGTAATCACGAAGGAAAAATCCTCGATGATCTCATTGCCTATAAACTAAGTGAAACTCGCGTCCTTATCTGTGTCAATGCTTCAAATATCGACAAGGATTGGAATTGGATAAAGCAGTTTGCACCGAAATTTAAAGTTGAACTTACTAATTTATCTGATGAAACGTCATTATTGGCGCTTCAGGGTCCAAAAAGTGAAGAAGTCCTTGGTCAAATCTTAAGCCTATCACTGGCTGAATTGCCGTATTATGGTGTTTTATCGGCAAAGTGGGACAATTCAGAAATCATTATCGCCAGAACAGGTTATACCGGTGAAGACGGCTTTGAAGTTTTTTGCCCAAACAAATCAATTGTAAAATTGTGGAATGCGATGATCGAGCTTAAAGTCGCTCCGTGCGGACTCGCTGCACGTGATGTGTTGCGCCTAGAAGTTTGTTACCCTTTGTATGGAAATGACTTATCTGAAGAGCTCACGCCTTTAGACGCAGGTTTAAAGTGGACTGTAAAATTAGATAAGCCTGACTTTGTGGGAAAATCTGCTTTAACAAATTATCAACCAGTTAAAAAACTTATCAAATTCCAACTTGAAAAAGGTATTCCTCGCAGCGGTTATTTAATCGTTGATGGAAATGGCAAGCAAGTTGGCTTAACGAGCTCAGGAACTCATTCTGTGAGCTTAGAGCGCGGAATTGGTATGGCCTTGATTGATTTTTCACAATCAACTAAGGAACCATTGTTCATTTCAGTTAGAAATCAAAATGTATCTATAAATATTCAAACCAAACCATTTGTAAACGGAGGTCATAAGTGAGCCAAAACGTACCAGCAGATTTAAAATACACAAAAGATCATGAGTGGGCCAAAGTCGAAGGCGACGTCTGCACTGTCGGAATAACTGATTTTGCTCAATCACAACTAGGTGACATTGTTTTCATGGAACTTCCTGAGCCAGGACGCACAGTTGGCCGTGGAGAGAGTTTTGGTGTCGTAGAATCGATTAAGTCAGTGAGCGACCTCTACTCGCCAATTAGTGGCGAAGTTCTCGAGCGCAATGATGATCTTGTCGCTTCTCCAGATGGTTGTAATCAAAATCCATATGGCTCTTGGATGGTTAAAATTAAAATGTCTCAGCCTCAAGAGCAAAATGAATTGCTTTCTGCTGATTCATATCTTTCTTTGTTGTAATTTTTTTTTGCGAGGAGCTCAAACTCCTCGCTTCTTTTAGTTTCGTACGTTTATCAAATACAAGTCTTTTTTTTCAAAAAATCATGTCAATCTTTTTTTTAAAGAAAAAGAGCATAGATAGCATTTTTTCTATCTAATACATCAAGGTTTGCATCGTGTTCAGTGCACTTTGTGCAGAGTGAATTATTTTTTTTTCTCGATGCTTTTTTTTTACTTTACGATCGTCCGAAAAAACTTAATACTCACTTTCGTTCAAACCGTTTTTATCTAGAGAGAATATGGAACAAGAATTCGTTCAACTTCTAAATACAGCAATCATCAAATCTAAAGAGAAGAGAATTGATAGTTCGTTTGAAGAGCGCTTGTCACAAGTTTGTAATAAGCCTGCAATCAAAGCACTTTCTTACGCGATTGAATTTTTAGCTGATTCACAAAAAATTTCTAGAGACCAGGCAGCTGTTGAGCTCGTTGAATCTGTAAGAGAATTAGATCTCGTATGGAATGATTACGTTATGCTTGAAGGTCTTGGAAAATTAAAAGCGTTTTTGAAAGATTCAATTAAGCACTAACTCTTTACGACAAATCCCCATTCAATTTTTGCCATACCACCCTTAAGCATTCCTTTAGGTGGATTTGGAAATGGTCCTGCTTTATTGAAGGATTCAATAGCGGCATCATCGAGCTCTTTTACACCACTGGTAGACTTAACTGCGATGTTAGTAATATTTCCTGCTGAATCAATGATGATTTCAAGAGAAGTGATCTTATCTTCGTTAGATGCGATTCTACGGCCAGACTTATATAGATTTTCCGCCTTCTTTCTAAGACTTCTGCCCCAATGCTGTTCAAGCTTTTGCTTAATTCGATGATAGAAGCCGTAGTATTTATACTCAATGGTGTTCAATTGAGTTAAGTCGGCCAATGGAATATCATCTACATAGTCATTGCTCTTTCCAAGGCCCTTAACACCCTTAACCCCATGGGAAAGACCTAATTGGCTTAAGGTGCGGTCTGGAGCTTTAAAATCTTTTGAATTGAGAGAGAGATCAGAAAAGGAAACTGTTTTCTTTTTCTTTTGTTGCTTGGCCTCAGCTTCTGAACCATTTTTTACGCCTAATCCAGCCTCTTTAAAACTACCGATGGCTTTTGACACTGTCTGGCGATCAACTGATTGATCACTATGGCTCAGAAATCGTGATTCAACAGGTTTCTTTTTTTCTAAATTTTTGACATTGTCCACAATTTGCATGGATTTTGCTAATTTTGTCCTCGGAGCTTCATCGCTATTTAAAAAAATTGGAATTCTCTGCTCATCTTCAACGCGTGAAATTTTTGATTCTTCGATGGCGATTTTATAGAAGAGGCCAGACAAGTGAACAAAGAGCGAAAGCAAAAGAGCTGTTCGCAATATTGTGTTCAATTTTCTGTCGTGGACTTGAGTCATTTTGCCCCCTCGTACTCTTCTCTTCGGAAGTGAGGGGATGATTCTTTAAATATCTTATTTGCGATAATGATCTGGACTTTTAATTGTCAGGATCAAAGAAACAAAATTCGTCAGAAATATTAAACTATTGTTTATTATAGTAATCATCGTCTTCGATAATATCGTTAGGCGACTGCAATGACGGATCTATAGGTGATACAATTTGTCGGCCAGGTTCTGTTCCTTCGGCAAAAGCCTCTGTTAAGACATTCGCATCTCCAGTCTTGGCCAAATCACCTGTTTCTTTATTTATCAGCAAATTGATAATCCCCTTGGGTGACCTAAAGTCATTCTCGCCATATTTTGAAAGTCCTAATCTCATAATATCCATCCAAATTGGCAAGGCAGATTTAGCACCAGTTTCACCCCAACCCATCGTTTGATTATCATCAAATCCAGTCCAAACAGCAGTGATTAGATTTGAAGAAAATCCCACAAACCAAGCATCTACATAATTGTTAGTCGTTCCAGTTTTTCCTCCTAGGAAATAACTTAACTCTTTAGCAGCTTGGCCGGTACCATTGAGAACAACTCCTCTTAAGAGATTGGTCATAATGTAAGCTAATCTTTCATCATAAACCTGATGTTCATTTAAATTACTGGTAAATGGATTTGGAGGAAGATCCGTTGAAGGATTTGGAGTTGTTACATTCTCCGGAGTTTTTAATGCTTCGGCATTTTTGGAAGAATCTTCAGCTAATTCAACAGACTGTTCTTTTAATTGAACGACATTATTATCGCGATCAAGAATCTCTTTTAAATAAATGGGTTTAATTCTTTTTCCACCATTAGGGAAAAGGGAATACGTAGAAGCCATAACTTCTAAGGAAACGCCAAAACTTCCGAGTGCAAGACTTAAATCTTGATCAAGATCAGCATCAAATCCAATTCGCTTTGTATATTCGTGAATTGTCCTCACCCCTAGGCGTTGAGCAATTTTAACAGTTGGAACGTTACGGCTTTGCTCTAACGATTTTCTTAAAGTCACAGGACCCAAAAACTTGCGATCGTAATTCGACGGCTTCCAATTCAGACCTTGATCAACACCACCCAGCGCTTCTGGTGAATCATTGATAAGTGTTGCAGGAGTGAAGCCATTCTCTAAGGCAGCAGCATAAAGAATTGGTTTGAAACTTGAACCTGGTTGGCGCTTCGACTGATAAACACGATTAAATTGACTCTTTGAGAAGTTTGAACCGCCGACATAGGCCAAGACTTCTCCAGAGTAAGGATTCATAACAAGTGAACTTGCCTCTACCACTGGTTCTTGATCCAAAGTACATGACATATACTTTTGTTTGCCAATCGCCTTCAATTCATCACCAGTTAGTTTATCTAATACAGGAGCAAATGTTTTATAAACTAAGCGATTAAAAGCCGTGCTTTTATAAACTAATTTTACTTCAATAATATCCCCAGGTTTGACCAAAGACGAAGGTTTCGTGATTGGAGAAAAGTATTGATACTCTTCAGAAATTTTTCTCTCATGGGCCCAATCGAAACCAGTTTGAGGGATCACACAGGTTAGACCACCAATGTCAGCAAAAATGGTGCGAGAGTAATCATGAGTTTTCCTAACTACTGCCTTATATGTTTCACCTGAGTTTAAAACATCAAGTAATTTATCATTAGGCAGGTTACCTGGAACAAGTTTTGACAATAATCCTTTTTCTTCTGAAAAAGAGTTCTTATTTTCTTCTAACTTTTGCAATTCTTCATCAGACAATTCAAATTCATACTTTTTCTCCAATTCTCGACTGATGGTGAAAAAATTAGAATTCTCCTTGAAAAGTTCTTTGCGCTGATGGGAGCTCCATTCATCGATTTTTTCGAGCTCAACTTTTCCGATCGGCCCAAGAAAACCTTGTCTTTTATCAATCGCTTTGACACCCTCCCAAGTCGCTTTTTCGGCAACTCTTTGGAGTTCGAAATCAAGTGTTGATTTAATTTTGTAACCTTCAGTACTCAATTGCTCATCAGTAATTTTGTCGCCAATGCTTTGCTTAATGTATTCAACAAAATAAGGAGCTTCGTAGAGAATTTTTTTTCTCAAACGAAACTTGAGAGTTTCGGCCAAAGATTTCTTATACTCATCTTCAGTAATCTTTGCGGTTTCAAACATTCTTCTTAAAACGTATTCCTGTCTTCTTTTAGACATCTCAACACTGAGATAGGGTGAATAGCGTCCAGGTGCCACCAAGAGTCCTGCTAGCATCGCAGCTTCAGCGACTGTAACTTCTTTTAAGTCTTTATCGAAATAGCCACTGAAAGCAGCTTTAACTCCATAATATCCCCCACCCAAATAAACTTGATTCAAATAAAGATAGAGAATTTCTTGTTTACTGAGTTTTTCTTCAAGCTTTTGGGCCAAAAGAAAATCTTTAATTTTTCGCGAGAAGGTTCTCTCTTTTTCAAGAAGCAATGATTTAGCAACTTGCTGAGTTATGGTACTACCGCCTTGAACAACTCTACCGGCTTGAATATTTTTTAACATGGCACGAATTACACCCATGTAATCAATTCCATCATGAAGGTAAAATTTATCATCTTCCGCTGATAAAAAAGCATCCACGATTCTTGTAGGTATTTCTTCAAAATTGACGACTTCACGTTTCTCACTTCCAAACTCGGCAATAATTTGACCATCTCTTGATAATAAGGTCGATTGTATGGCGGGCTTATAATCTGCAATTGTTTTAATTTTTGGCAATTGAAATGAGTAATAAATAAATATAAAAGTTACGAGCACCGCTCCGACGAAACCGCTCACTACAGTAAAAATGAGGGCATTAATAATGATTTTCTTCATTCTTCATTTCTCGCAAAAGGTTATTAACAAATTCTTTTGTTGCAGGTTTATTTCTCTGAATAAAATCGGCTAAATTTCTTAAGTCACTGGCAGATTGATTTTTCGAATCGAGTATTAAAATTCTCTTTACATCGTTTTGGTTGATGGACACTTTCAAAAATGAAGTTTTTTCAATTTTATCTATATTGCCTTGCTCTGAATTCAACACAGAATCAATCACAATCGGTATATCGAGACGTAGCGAGGCTAAATCAATTTCTTTTTTATCGTTTTGATCTTTTGCCAATGATCTATAAAAATAATCAAAGTGATTTTTAAGTGAAGTTGCGACATTACCTCTTTTGAGAAAGACAAATTTCTTATTAATAGAATCATAAGCAGGCAGGGCCAAGACAACTTTATAATCTTGTATGCCGTCGACGCCAAATATAGAGTCGATAAATTGATCAAGAGACTTCATCCACTCTCTAGAAAAGGGGGTATGCTCTTTTAATTGATTTCTTAATTTAAAAATTCTCCATTCTATCTCTCGCGCGCTTCCGTACTTAGCAAAAAGAGCAGCGACAAGAGCTCCCATTTCGTAACCAGAGATGAGATGTACCCTTATCGCGTTTTTGTCGAATTCATTCAATACTTCAGGGTAAGCAAAGGCCCTATAGGTACCACCAGTTAAAAAGACACCAAGAACTTTTGAGGCTTGAGCAGTTTTATTTTTTGATACTGGATCCATCGAAGGACCTTGATTAACGACAAGCTGCTCTTTCGATCCTGAATCAACACTCACCACGACTGTTTCGTTAATATTGAGTTTTTTCTTTTCTGATTCAAGCTGAGGATTTGCACAGCTATGAATGAAAAGAATTATAAATATTAGAAAAAACTTAATCATCTACTTTTACTTCTTTTAATTGATCAGTCAGGGTGGTTACTTTCTTTTCTGCTTGATCCAGAACTTTTTTACATTCGCTATAAAGTTTAACCCCTTTTTCAAATTCACTTAAACTTTTCTGCAGAGATAATTTACCTGATTCCAACTGTTCAATAACTCCTTCGAGCTCTTCTATTTTTTTTTCAAAATTGACCACTTCACTTGGTTGCGACATGCTTTCTCCTTGGCGGCGAGTCATAAAAATGACACCTTTGCTTAAATACATACCTATTGTTGACAATTAAATACTAAATTTCAATATGTTAGCACGTAGCACATTTTGCCCGTGTTCGAGTTTTGTCACCTGGTTGCTATATTTTAAGTAGGCAGACCAGGAGGGTCTATTTGAAAGAACTATGGGTTCCCGTTTCCGCTGCAAAAGCACAGCAAAGATATGTCGACACACTCGCTAACAACATAGCGAACGTTAACACATCTGGCTTCAAGCGCGATACTCTTGTCTTTAAAGAATATTTAACGTCTTTGGAAAAAGGCGCTGATATTGATTTGCCCTCTAAAGAATGGGCTCCCGAAGATTTTTATCGCTCCTACGGCGCAGAACATTCACACGTCAAAGTTGATGGATCTTTTACCGACTTTTCTCAAGGCCAAATGGTTCCAACTCAAAATCCATTTGATATCGCTCTCAAGGGCGATGGTATGTTTGAAGTTTTAACTCCAAACGGAATTCGTTACACACGCAAAGGAAGCTTCTCCCTCAACTCCGAAGGTTTCCTCGTTAATGAAAAGGGAAATTTTGTTTTGGCCAGTGTTGATTTACCCCAGGTGCAAAAGGAAGACCTCCTTGGTGCTATTTCCCAAATACCAGGACCAAGTGAGCGCAAAATTAAAATTGATGGAAACCTCAAAAGTCTTGGAGTGGCCCTTAATGGCGAAGTTGAAGCAAACGGGCTTTTGGCCGGAAAGATTTCAGTTGTTGAATTTAAAGATAAACAAGCTCTTCAAAGAGAAGGTGGAAGCTATTTTATCAATAAAGATGCAAACAATATTAAAATATCTTCTAACTCGACACAGACACTACAAGGTTTTGTCGAGCAATCAAATGTAAATGCAATTCAGGAAATGTCTGAACTTATTAAGGCATCAAGACAGTTTGAAAATATTCAAAGAGCAATCAAAACTTACGACAACATGGCGGGGAAGGCATATAATGAAATTACTAAATTCTAATAAAATCTTCTTACTTATCTTTTGCCTAGCGGCTTTTGATGCGCACGCAATGTTAAGAGCACTTAATACTGCTGCAACTGGAATGGCGGCGCAAGAAATGAACGTCAGTACCATTTCTAACAATATCGCGAACGTTAACACTATTGGATACAAAAAAAATAGAACTGAATTCGACACACTTCTTTACCAAACGGTAGAAGAAGCTGGCGCACGTTCTGATGCCAACACTGTCTATAATGTTGGGACTCAGATTGGTAGTGGTACCAAAGTCTCAGCGGTGAGAAAGGAATTTAGCCAAGGCTCACCTCAAATTACCAACAATCCTTTTGATCTTATGATCAATGGAGATGGCTTCTTTGGAATTCTCCTTCCTAATCAGGAGGTAAAATACACTAGAGATGGAGCCTTTAATGTTGATAGCCAAGGTAACTTGGTAAATAAGAATGGATATAGAGTTGTTCCGGGCATTGTCGTTCCTGCCGGAACAATTAACGTTAACATTACTGAGGATGGTCTTGTTGAAGCTTTCACATCTGGTCAAGTTGAGCCAACTCAAGTCGGCCAAATTCCACTTTTCACTTTTATTAATCCCGTTGGCCTAAAATCAATTGGCCAAAATCTCTACACCGTTACAAGTGCAAGCGGTCAGCCCGTAAGCAACATTGCCGGCCAAAACAATGCTGGAGTCGTTCAACAAGGATCACTTGAAGCTTCAAACGTGAGTATCATGAACGAAATGACCGATCTCATTAAAGCGCAAAGAGCTTATGAAATGAACTCTAGAGTAATGAAAGTTGCAGATGAGATGCTTCAGACGGTGAACAATATAAGATGAAATATTTAAAGACCTTATTCACATTTTTAGCTTTCTCCAACATTGCACTTGCTTGCAATGTTTCGCTTTTTTCTCGAATCTATATCGTTAAACCTGACAATTTAACCATGAAGGATTTAGTCAAAGCGAGCGATTGCTCCAGAGATGTAAATTCTAAAATATTCCATTTCTTAAAGTCAGGTCGTGGCACCATCACTTCAGCGATGTTATTAGAACATGTGTTGGATTCTGCTGTTACTATTGAGCCTCAAAAAATTGTAGTAGAAGATTTTACTTCTTTCCTTGAGCGCTCACTTAACTTTACTAGTGACAGAAAGATAATCTCATTAAGCTTAGTTACTGGAGCTCCTACTGTTTCACTTTTAAACAACCAATTTCTTTCTTCAACCTGTTCAGAATGTACTAAGCCGGGAAATTCAACAGCGAAGCTCAATATTACAAACGCTTTAGAAAATACCAATACTACTCAATGGATTAATATCCAGGTGGGTGTTCGTGCTCACGTTTTCAAAGCTGCATCTAACATTCCAGCTTTTACAAAAATCGAGAATAATGGGCTCTTGCTGGAAGAAGATATTTATACTTCCGAGCCAGCGAAATTTGCATCAAGCTTTTCCGAGCTTAAGTACCGTCAAATTGTTCGTCCAGTGCAAAAAGGCCAACCAATTGAGCTCACTTCAACTATGCCCTACGCAGTGGTTAAAAGTGGTGAAACAATAAAAATCATCACGAAGAGTTCAAATATTTCAATTGAGACCACAGGTATATGCTTAGAGCAAGGTCATGTTGATCAGTTGATAAGAATTAAGAATTTAAATAGTAACAAAATTTTTAGCGCTAAAATCGTTGACAAGAATACTGCTAGGATCGATTTATGAAATTATTACTTCTTCTTTTAACTACTTTACTGATGAGCTCTTGTTCGAGCTACATTAGTCAGATGTATAAAGATCTTGATCGTGCTGAAGGAAAAGAAAATCCTCAGCAATCTCAGGATAAATTTGATCTCTATCGTAAAAAAGCGCAAATGCCAGCAACGAGTAATACCAGACAGCTCCTTCCACAAACCAGAAGATCTTATAAGCCAAGTGAGGATGCACAACGAAGATATAAGGCAAATGACCTCAATGACAATTCAAACGATGGCAGTCTCTGGACGGCATCAAGCTCTAAGACGGACTATCTCTTCACGCATGACGTAGATAAAAAGAATGGCGACATTGTTCTCATTCAAGTTATGGGTAATCTCAAAAATGAGATTACCGCTGAACTCAAACGCGCCTTTCCAGATCCCATTCGCAAGAAAGCTGATCCTGCCAAACCTGCCGATCCTGCCGCGGCCGCTGCTGCTGCTGCCACACCCGCTTCGGCAACCGAAGAGCCGACAGGAGAAGATGGTAAAGTCTATGACAGAATTTCATCTGTTGTAGTTGAAGAAATTAACAAGGATCACGTCTTAATTCGCGGTCGAAAAAATCTTCTCTATAAAAATCGGAAAAGACTCGTCGAAGTTCAAGCCCTTGTTTCCAAAAAAGATATCACGGTTGATGACACACTTGATTCTGAGAAAATCTTAGAATCATCTATTACTGTTTTGAGGTAGTCGTATGAAGTATTTATTTTGTTTTTTGCTCGTTCTCAATGTTGGTTATGCTCAAACATCTAGTCGACTTAAGGACCTCGTCACTGTAAAGGGTGTTCGTGAGAATCCTCTAATCGGTTACGGACTTGTAATAGGACTCAAAGGAACAGGCGATGGCGGCGGTGAAATCACTAACAGTTCTATGAAACTAATGTTTCAAAAGCTAGGCCTCAATCCTCAACGTGAAATTTCTTCTAAGAACGTAGCAAGTGTCATTGTAACAGCAAAGTTACCGTCGTTTGCACGCTTAGGACAAAAGCTTGATATTACCGTTTCATCAATTGGTGATGCTTCTTCACTTGCTGGTGGTACCTTACTGGTAACTCCTCTCAAGGGCGGAGATGGTAACGTCTATGCTGTGGCAAATGGTGCTCTATCTATTGGAGGCCTAAAAAAAGGAGCCGAGTTCCCTACTACCGGCAGAGTGATAAGTGGCGGAACAGTTGAAAAAGAAATAGCAATGGACTTTGACAAGAAAAACTCGCTCCGTTTGGCTTTGAATAATTCTGATTTTACGACTGCTGCTCGCATTGAGAAAACGATAAATGAAGAGCTTGGTGGCAAGTATGCAATTGCTCGAGATGCAACAACGATAGATCTCGTCGTTCCTGTAAATTATCAAAGAAATGTCGTTCAGTTATTGGCAATTATCGAAAATTTTCGCGTACACACAGATAATAAGGCCAAAATCATCATCAATGAGAAAACTGGGACCATTGTGGCCGGTGGGGACATCTTACTGAATCCTGTGGCCATTAGTCATGGAAACCTGACCATTGAGATCAAGGGTGAAAGTGGTGGAAGTGATAAGCCCAACCACCTCTATTATGTTGACCAAAAAGGTACACTAAATGATTTAGTCAAAAGTTTGAACGCCTTAGGTGCAACACCTGAAGATCTCATTTCGATTTTTCAAACACTTAAGAGTAATGGGGCATTGATTGCAGAACTTGAGTTAATATAGTCATTTTTTTCACTAGGAGATTTTTTTTCCTATTTGTGATAAAATAACAAGAGGAATCCCAGGATGGGAGACCACTGATACCAGGAAGGTATGATTGAATATAACAGATAAAAAGCCATTACCTATTGCTTCTCAGAGCAAATCTAAGGAATTCGTTCCAGATAAATTCAAAGAAGTCGCTGGCTCTATGGAGCAGCAGTTTTCTGAAATGATGCTTCAAGAAATGCATAAGACCATTGATCGCACTGAACCTGAAAATAATGCTGAAACTTTTTATAAATCTCTTCAGACTCAAGAGTATGCAAAGTCACTTTCAAATGGTGATGACGGAACAGGACTTAAGAAAATGATTCTCGACCAGATCTACCCACAACATATGCGGAATGAAATTAACTTCCGTCGATTTCAAGGTCAACAACTAGCGGCCAATCAGCCCAAGATGCCAAAAAAACCTGAACAACAATTGATTCAGGGAAAGGAGCTCAATCATGAGTAGTATAGATCCAAGCTTAAATCGTTCTAGTTTCTTTCCTAACAGCCGACCTAAATCTAAGTCGAGCTCTACTCGTGCCATTGAAACTTCCATTCAGCGAAATCCGGCTGAACGTGCGGACATGCTTCAAAAGAGTACGGCCAAGGACGCTAAGGTAGATATAAATCTTGCAACTAAGGACTTTGCCAGAATTAGAAAAGCCGTTGATGCAGCTCCAGAGAGAGACAATAGTGCCAAAATCAATCAGCTTAAGGAACAGATTAATGCTGGAACTTATAATGTTGATTACGACGCACTTGCAGACAAAATTATTAGCGAAGGATTCTAATGAACACAACAGAGCTTAATCTTCTCTATTTTCGTTTTACAGATATTTGGAAGCAATTTTGTGAGCTCCATAATGACCTGTTCTTTCTTTCGTTAGATGAATACTCATGTCTTTTATCTAGTGACGTTGAAGCGATTGAAGCGAAAGTATCAGAGAAAAAAGAAGTGATAGAGAGAATCGGACAAATCGAACAAGTCAGAACTCAATGTTTTAATGAAATTCAAACATTACTAGGTCCTGATAATAATATGAAAAACTTCAGAGAGCTGATTGATTATTTCAGCAATACAATGCCTGAAGAAAAAGAGCATAAACATCTTCAGCGTTTTAATAATTTATTAATTGATCTCATTGGTAAAATCAAAGATCAAAATAAGAAAACACAATTATTTATAAACAAGGCGATCTATTCATTGCAAACCATTCGTGATGAAGCAATGGGAGTTAAGCCAAATACTGTTTACAATAAAAAAGGTGTCGCAACCAAGAACTTGACGACTTAGGCGGACGAGTGGCTGATTTACTAAGTATTGGTAAAACTGGATTATCGGCTTCAAAGAAGTCACTTGAGGTGACAGGGCACAATATTGCCAACGTAAATACCGAAGGCTACTCAAGACAACGAGTGCTTCAACAAACAAACGTTCCTATAAATAAAGGCGGACTCATTTTTGGTACTGGTAACAGAATCAAAAATATCAACAGAGTTCACGATCCTTATATCGAAAAAAGACTACAAAAAAGCACATCTGAAAAACACTTTTTTCAACAACGTGCTGATCAATTAGGTCTAGTTGAAAACGTCTTTAATGAAGTTGATAACGAAGGCTTAAACAAACTCTTAAATAAGTTTTTTAACTCTTTTAGAGAGCTTGCCAATCAACCAGAAAATGAAACTATTCGTTCAGTTGTTCGAGACACGGCCAATATCGTAGTTCGAGACTTCAGAAGAATTCGTGAAACCATGGATGATATCGCAAGAGGAGCCGACCAAAAGCTTTTGACTGAAATTGAAGATATCAACTCCTTGGTAAAAAACGTTGCGAACTTGAATAAAAAAATCGCAGCTCTTGAAGCTGGCGGTGAAGAAACTGGGGATCTTCGCGACCAAAGAGATCTTGCTATTCGTTCACTTTCAAAATCATTTCATGTGGAAACATATATTGATGGCAAAAATCATTATGTCGTTTCAGCAAAGAACGTCGGAACTTTAGTCGCAGGCGGAGAATATCAAGAATTAGCGGCCAGTGGAACAACTAAAGCTGACGGTGATTCCGGACTTGATGGATCTGTTGAAGTTTTCTTCAAAAGTCGACCTTCAAGCCCACTCGGTCAAAAATTTATCAGTGGTAACGTAGCTTCGCTTTTAAAAGCACGCAATGAAGATATTAAAGTTCTTCGCGAAAAAATGGATGGATTGGCTTATAACTTTGTTAACACTGTGAATTCAATCCATCGCAAAGGCTTTGTGAATCGACCTGTAGAGCTCGACGCAGCTGGAAATCCCCTTCCTTTTGATAAGCGTGGCCCAGTTACTGGAATTAATTTTTTCAAGGTTCCAAATGGAATTGATAATACCGCCCTAGAATTGGATCTTAGTGACGAAGTGAAGAGCGATCTTTCAAATATCGTGACTGGTTTCGATGCTAACAGTCCTGGCGATAACAGAATTGCTGTTGCCATTTCTGAAGTCCAAAAAGAGCGAATTCTAGATGATGGCGAATCAACCTTCGAAGAATCATATCTTCAAATGATAGGTAATATTGGTATTGAAACCAGCAAAGCAAACTTTGATGCCGAACAATCCGAGGGACTTCTCGCTCAAGCGAACGCTCTTCGAGAAAGAACATCTGGTGTCTCAATCGATGAAGAAACGGCTAACTTGGTACGCTTTCAACATGCTTACGACGCTTCTGCAAAAGTGATGAAAACGGCTAATGAAATGTTTGATACTGTCTTAAGTATTAAGAGGTAATATAAGTGGGAAGAGTTTCTGACAATAGTTCAACCGCTTCAGTGAATTATTCACTGAATCGGATTAAATCAAAGATGGAGGACTTGCAACTCAAGGGCTCTACTTTGAAGCAATTGACGAAACCATCTGATAGTCCAGTCAATAACGTTGAAGCTTTAACCATTACTTCTCAGTTAAGTGATAATGCTCAATATTTACGTAATGCTGATTACGCAACGATGTATCTCAATATAACTGAAAAATCTCTTGAGGAAATGACAGATCTTTTGACCAAGGCAAAAGAGATTGCCATTGCTCAGTCTTCAGATTTTTACGATGAAAACATAAGAAAAAATATCGCCAATGAAATTGTACAAATTCGCAACCAAGTTTCAGCGATTGCCAATAAGCGCGTCGGTCAGAAGTATATTTTTTCTGGGTTTAAGACTCTCACCAAACCCTTTGACGATAGCGGAAAGTACTTAGGTGACAATGGTTCCATTAAGTTAGAAGTTTCCAAAGATTTCTTTGTTCCGATTAACCTTAATGGTCATGAAGTTTTTATATCGGATGAGAAAAATTCATTTAAGAACAACAATACGATTCCGACTTTAGATAATCAGGGTAAGGAAGAAAAGCAAGATCCGGCTCAAGCAACACAAAGCCGAGACCTGGCTTCGATTGATGCCCAAGACGATGGTTTTGGCACACGAGGCAGCTTATTCTCTCAACTTGATACCTTTGTCGCAGCACTTGAAAACAATGACGCCGAAATGATCCAAAGCTTGCTCGAGAAATTCGATGACAGTATTTCGCGTCTTGTCACACTTCGAACCAGAGCAGGCTCACTTTTGGGTTCCATTGCCACCGCCAAATCCACTATGGAAAGCAATAATGTGGATAGGGCTGAGCGTCGAAGTAATCTTGTGGATGCTGACATCGCCGAACTTTTTTCAGATATTACAAAGCAACAAAATGTATTGAAAACCACCTACCAAGCCAGTAAGAGTGTTTTAAATCAGTCATTGCTTGATTTTATTAAGTAATAAGATTTATTTTCCTTCTTTTTACTTGCTTTTGTTAATTCTAAATAATATATGAGAGCTTCGGACCGAATCAGGATGGTTCTGTAGACCCTCTAAGAGGTTGTTATGTTGGTTTTGACACGGAAGCTAGGTGAAAGTATTGCAATCGATGACCATATCAAGATTGTGGTCGTATCTATTAAGGGCAAGCAAGTTCGTCTTGGCATAAAAGCGCCCAAAGAAACAAAAATCCATAGAGAAGAAGTCTATAAGGCTATTCAGGATCAAAATGAGGAAGCGGCGCAGTCTGACATTACCTCACTTTCTGATCTTACGAGCGACCTCAATAAGAAGTAAATTCCTACTTGCACATTCGGAAGACCGGTTGCTAGAATCTTTTAGGGCTTTTTTAGCCTGTTTATTGGGAGGCATCGGTGAAATTTAATACGACTAGATTTGGTGAACTTGAAGTTGATAAAAAAGATATACTCAACTTTGCTGAAGGCCTTCTTGGTTTTGAACAGTTAACAAAATTTTTCGTAGTTGATCCAGGTGATCAGACTCTCATTCTTTGGCTACAATCAGTTGATGATCCTAAAGTTGCATTTCCAATTTTAGAACCAAAGATTTTTAAATCTGACTATTCTATTAAGCTATTGCCTTCTGAGCTTCAAAGTCTTTCTCTTGAAAGCCTAAGTGATGCAACGATTTATGCCATTCTTACTATTCCAAAAAATGTTACTGATATGTCTGCGAACCTTAAAGCTCCTATCATCATTAACAACAAGACTAAGAATGCACGCCAGATCGTTCTTCAAGACAGTAAATTAGAAGTAAGATTCAATATGTATATTGAACTCAAGAGAAGCATCGTAGCTTTTGCTTCAGATGATTCTAAACGTACTAAAGTAAGCGCGCCTCAAGTTGTTTCAAACACAACTTCAGAAATTTCAACTGAAAAAGTTGAAGCACCAGCTACTAAGCCTGCCAATAATACAAAAGAACTTTAATTCATTAGAAATTTTCAACCAGTGAAACAAGCATTTTTTAAATGCTTGTTTCACTCGCTGTTTTAGAAAGATTCATATACATGTTTGCTTCTTTGTTAAATGGTTCCTTGGAGAGAACTTGTTGCCATTCAGACTGAGCCTCTAAAATTTTTCCCGAACCATAATAAAGAACGCCCAAAGAAATTCGGGCTTGGATATAATTAGGATTTTCTATTTTTAATTTTTTCAATTCTTCAAAAGCTTTGCCGATAAAATTCTTTTTAGCATAGACCTTTGCAATCTTAATTCTAATTTCGAGATTTTCTTGATCCAAAGAAGAAGCCTTATTGTATTCAAAAAGGGCTTCGTCGTAGCGACCATAAGTTACGTAAAGCTCCGCCAGCTCATAATGCTTGGCCGCAAACTTCTTTGAGATATGCTTATCGACAATTTTTTCGCCAGATGTTTTTGCCCGAACTCTTTCATTGGCCTGTTCAAAAACCTTCTTAGCCTCTTCGTAATGGCCAATATCATTGTATAAAACTGACAATGAAATAGCAGCATCAGTATGTGAAGGATCAAGCTCTAAAACCTTATTAAATGCCTTGATAGCCTTACCGATTTCACCATTTAAGTGAAAGATATTTCCAAGCATAAAATAAATTTCAGACTGATCATTGTTCTCAATGTCTTCTAACAACTCGTTTAAGATTTTGAGAGCATCAGCTCTTCTTCCCTTCTCAATTAAAGCTTTAGCTGAATCCAATTCATTCTGAATTTTCATTGATTTCATTCATCTTCCTTGCAATTTTTGAGGTTTTCTTTAAAGGCTTCTGCTTGCTTAGGCTCTGTTACAAAATTTTTATATCTATTAAAGAGATTGCGACAATCATCGTATCTTTTAAGAAAAGAAGCAGAGCTCATGGCCCTCGTTGCGGCATGAATTTGGTATTCCTTATCACTAATAGAGCCTAAAATTTGTTTGTATCGATACAGTGCTGAAGCGAATTCTTCAGTCTTATAGTAAAAATCAGCAATATATTTTTCTTTCTTATTTAACATTTCTTGAATGGTGGCCTGTCTTTCAGTGGCCTCTTTTGCATATTCCGAATTTTGAAAAATTCTTAACAATTCTTGATAATATTTGATTGCCTCATAACCTGGTGCTAAATCGCGATCAAATGTCTCTGGCAATTGAAGATAAAAAGATTCTGCAATTCTCCAAATAACATAATCAAGCTTTTCATGTTTTGGGTGAAAGTCTTTGAAAACAATATAAGCAGAAGCCGACTCTACATAATTCTCTTGTTGAAAAAGAATATCAGCATTTAAAAGTTCTGCGTGAGTTGAATAAAAACTATAAGGATACTGAGATCGGATAGTATTCAATTTTTCTGTCGCCAATAAATATCTACCATCAGCAATGAGCTTCTGTGCTTCTTTGTACAAAACTTCAGCTTCAGTGGTTCCTTCAGGTCTTGTCGTTGAACAAGATGCAGTTAAGAGAAGTCCCAAAAGAACGATAATATTAAAAATAGTCTTCATAAAAGAATGATAGGAAACTTGGCGCAAAAAGTCACTTAATGGTTAGCTGCGAATTTCGTAAAATTCTTTGTAAATTTCAATCAAAATGAGCTTTAAAGCTGCTGCAATTGGAATACAAATAATCATCCCCAATACACCTAAATACTGGGAACCTAAAATAACGCTAACCACAACTACAACAGGATGCAAATCAACGATTTTGGAGACGAGAAGTGGAAACACAATCCCAATATCTATAACATTTGCCACAAGATAAAGAATCATCATGGCCCCAAATTGAGGAGACCATCCGTATTCTGTCATGCCCAGCAGGCCTGCTGGAATTATTCCTAATAGCGGACCAACGTACGGAATAATATTTGTGATGGCAGCTGCGAGGCCCAAAATAATGGAGAATCTGACCTTTAAAAGAACAAGTCCCACTGTAATGATAATCCCGACAATACTTGCTTCAATAAACTTTGCGAAGATATAGTCACCGATCTGCTTATTGAGCTGATGGAAAATATAATAAAATCTTTCAAAAATTGAATTGGGAACCAGTTTTAAAAAAGTTTTCTTAACTCTTTCAGAGTCCGCCAGTAAAAAGTAGCTCAATAGTGGCACCAAAAACATCCACTCAAGAATAGAGGCTAAAAACTGCGGCAGCTTGAGCAACACACTCGTGACTTGAGTTCTCAAATAACTAAATGCCTCAAAAATATATTTATCCTGCAATTCAAATCCAAACTTTGCCTGAAGAAAATGCTGAATTTGTTGAAATTGAACATTCACATAGTTTTCTAGTTTCGGAATATAGTATTGAATATTTTCAATCTCAGAAGAAATGATTGGTGAGATCTTTATAATTGGAAAAATGGAGATCGTTAGGACACCTGTCATGATAATCATAACGGCAATATTTTTTTTGAGACCAAGAAGAGTTAATCGAGGAACAAAGGGTTCAAGGATCAAATAAAAAAGATAGCTCGCCAAAAAAGGCAAGGACAACCTTGGCAAAGAGAACATTCCCACAAATCCCATAATGAGAATAAGAGTGAAGATAAAGTGCTTGTACGTTTTTATTTTCATTGATTAATTTTTTCCAACTCAGAAATTCTATATTTAAGTTCTCGAATTTCTCGTGTCATTGAAGTTAATCTTTGTGAAACAATAAGCGAAATTGATTGAAGTAACTTCGCAACAACATTTGGATTTGTTTGAATGAGTTCCTCAATATCTGGTTTAAAAATCCCCAAAAGCTCAGTGGGCTCTCTTGCTATAACCGTAGCATTTCTTAAGCTATTCTCTTGAAGTAGGGCCAATTCCCCAAAATAGGCAAATCTATTGAGAGAGAGGAGATAGGTTCCAAGATTTTCCGCAGCTTCTTGATCTTCAGACTTTTGTCCCTCAATAATGACATCGACTCTGCCTGAATAAATAAAATAAAAGCCAATACCGACATCGTTTTGACGAAAGACAACTTCTTTTTCAGAGAACTTCCTAAAGTGCATTGAATTTGCCAAAATTCTTAATTCATTTTCAGAAAAATTTTTCAACACATCAATTTTTCTTAGAAACTTTGGAACTGTATCTGTCTTGCTGCTGGTAAAAGGATTGGCTTGCCAAAAATATTTTACCAATGAAATATTGACTCTGTCGCTTTCAAAATTAGCAGAGTTTTTACCTTTTTCGCTTTCATAACTTTCACTCATTGCTTATTCCTTAAAAAGGCTAATTGTGGACCCAAAATCCAGCCAATATATTCCTGCGGTGATTGGATAAGGTACCAGCCATCACCATTATTTTTTACGACTAGTTTTGCACCAGATTTAATATCCAATTTTTTTTCAAATATTTGAGAGGGTCCCTCATAAACAGGTCCATCTTTTAGCGTCACCGCTTGGATAAAAGTTTGGTCTACATAAAATTTCGCAGCAATGGGGAGAATGAAAATAAAGATAAGAACAACAAGGGTTCGATCCCACTTTCTCTTTGCAAAAAAATAAATGGCCTGTGTGACTAAAACAAAAAGGAGAGAGACGATCAAAACACTACTCATTCCAAACGAGGATGAAAACTCAAGCATCTTATCCTTGGGAGATGAGTATTCCATCACTACGCCATTTTGAGCGAGATTGTTTTTTACAAAGTTGAGATTGTTTTTAACTGTCGTTGAATTAAAGCCATAAGACTGAGCTTGCTCGAGTGAGTAGCGCGCAGCTCCCATATCACCCACCTTTGCCTGCAGCGTGCCAAGATTGTAATAATAGATGCCTAGATCCAACTGATCTCTCATCTCGAGAAGTTTATCGATAGTTCCTTGATAATTGCCTGCCAAGTAGAGTTGCTCTAATGGCTTAAGGAGTTGGCTTGTGCTAATATCTTCCATGCTAATGATTATCATTCTTAGTGCAGTAGAATGCAATAAGACTTAAGAGGCAAAAAGCTTGAATCAAACGGACAGTTTTTCTCAATCTGATTCTGAAAATTTTCTCAATGTTGCTGAATTTCTTTTGCAACACAACAGGGAACTTTCCCCATTTCTAAATTCAGAGACGGAATTGAGCCGCAAGGGTCAATATATCATTGGTTCCGACAAGGGATTGCTCATAGATCTCAACCTCAAAAATGGTGTCCTGCCTTTTGGTTACCAATCTCCCTTTGATTTTGAATTTAGTCTTGCGAACAAGTCTCATGATTTTGAAACCTTTGGTGACTATAAAATTGGTTTCCTCCCTTTGGCAAAAGAAGATTTTTTTAGTCGACTATCTACTGAGAAGATTCACTTTGTTGAACACTTTATTTGGCTAAATCAATCAATTCGTGAATTGCTCAAGACAAATCATTTGTCTTACCTTTTTTCGCTTGAGGAAAAGACGCTGGTTCTTATAACAAAAGATGTATTTCTTATGAATGCTTTTAAAGAAGCACGAACCACTCATAAAATGTTCAACATACTCGAGAGTAAAGTCGTTCACAATAGTAATTCATATTTTTTTAAAGTAGCGAAAACTCTTTCAGATTTTTGTCAGCAAAAATTTCCTCAGGCCAAGGCTGAGGGACGAATGATCTCTTTACCATTAGATTTTTTTACTGATGAAGAGCTTGAACAACTTGAAAATCAAGAATGTTTACGAATCAAAAAAAGTAAGGACAGCATTCCCCTCTTTTTTACTCCCACGTTGAATTTGGAAGTCATTCAAAACATTCTTTTTACTATCTTTAATTTTAAGGACAAACGATGTTTATCATAAGAAATGCTACATTAAATGACCTGAATGATCTTTATGAATTAAGTCAGCATATGGTTTTCATTAACCTACCTCCGGATCGAGACATCATTAAAAAGAAGATCAATGCTTCAATAAAATCTTTTAAATCGCCTTCTGATAAACTTGAGAATAATTACTATATATTTGTACTGGAAGACTCTGAAAAACGAAAAGTTATCGGTGCGAGTATGATTCATGGAAAGCATGGAACAGAAGAAGAGCCTCATTTTTACTTAAAAGTTTCAAAAGAACAGAAGTATAGCAAAACCATTAATACCGGATTCATTCATGGTACGTTAAAACTTGGGCTCACTTCTGATGGATGGAGTGAAATTGGTGGGCTTATTCTTTCTCCAGACTTTAGAGGTCATGCTGATAAATTAGGAAAACAATTATCTTATGTTCGTTTTCTGTATATTGGTTTAAATCGCCATCGCTTTACTGATTATATACATTCTGAGCTCATGCCTCCACTGGATAATAAGGGGCAATCTCCACTTTGGGAGGCTATCGGGCGACGCTTCATGAACATGGAGTATGAAGATGCTGATGTTCTCAGTCGCCAGAACAAGGAATTTATTCTAAGTCTTTACCCTAGTGATACGATTTACGAAACCCTCCTCCCCCCCGAGGCACGATTTGCGATTGGAAAAGTTGGCAAAGAAACTTTACCGGTAAAAAAAATGCTTGAGTCCATAGGTTTTCACTATACAGAGGAAGTCGATCCTTTCGACGGTGGACCTCATTATAGAGCTAAAACTGATGATATTAAGCCGATCAAAAAAATTCAACAGACGCTTCCTATAGAGTGGGCAAAGCTTGAAGATGAAGATGCGCAGGATATTTTGGCCTGTTTCTCCAATACTCCGAATGCATTTATTGCTGCTAAATTAAAAGGCAAGAAAAGTAAGTCAAAACTTATCTTAAATATTGCCGACAAAGAAAATATTCAAAGACATTACAAAGATGAAAAAATCACTTTTACTGTATTAGATTGAGGTTGATTATGAGATTTAAAATTAAAGGCAATTACTTCAATGGTAATTACCAAGCTCCAAGAGAAAATAACAAGGACAATAAACTTTCCTATATTGATCGTCATTGTCCAGCAAACACGGACGAACTTTTGTGGACATGCCCTGTCGATTTAGAAGCTGTTGATAAGGTTTTAGAATCCGCTCAGTCAGGATATGACTTCTGGAAGAGAGTTCCATTAACAGAAAAAATTAATTATTTAAAAAAATATCAGGAAAATCTCATAAAGATTAAAGATCAAATTGCAGAGGCCATTTCGCTTGAAATGGGTAAACCTCTTTGGGAGGCCATGACTGAAGCGAATTCTCTTATCTCAAAGGTTGATGTCACAATAAATGATTCATTGCCGCGAGTGAAAGATCAACACTATGAAGAGATCATGCCACAAACCATGGGTCATGTTTTTTTCAAGCCCCTAGGCCCTTGCCTGGTAATAGGGCCTTTTAATTTCCCCTGCCACCTTGCCAATACACAAATTCTTTCTGCTCTCATTACTGGAAATAGCGTTATCTTTAAGCCGTCTGAGCGTACTTGTTATAGTGCCCAACTTATGATGGATTGTTTTCACCAAGCCTCTTTTCCTAAAGGAGTGATCAATCTCATTAATGGAGCTGGAGAAATTGCTTCGCGCTTAACAAGATCAAAATCAATCAAGGGCGTTTTCTTTACTGGCTCCAAGGAAGTAGGACTTAGAATTTTAGAAACAACTCATCAAGACCTCAGCAAATTAGTTGCACTAGAGCTCGGAGGAAAAAATCCAGCAATCGTTCATAAAGATGCTGACATTAATCTCGCGCTTGAAGAGCTTATTCGAGGCTGCTACTTAACCACTGGGCAGCGATGTACTTCAACTGCTGTCATTTTTGTTCACAAAAGTCTTGTTGATCAATTTGTGATGAAGTTTCATGAAATTTCCAAAAGAGTTATCATTGATCATCCGATTGAACATGAAGTGACACCTCTCATGGGCCCTCTTGTTGATCAACGAGCACTCGACACTTATCTTCTCTTCATGGGAATGGCCAAGCGCGAAGGCATTGAAGAAATAATGCGCGGTAAACAGCTGGAAAAGAAGTATAAGGGTCACTACGTTTCTCCTTCAATTCATCTGGCCTCCAAATGGGATACAAAAAGTTTATTTCTTATGTCTGAAATTTTTGGCCCAAATTGCACGATTGTACCTTATGAAGAAATCGAAGAGGCTTTCGCTGCCATTTCAACAATTGAGTACGGACTTGCAGCCTGTGTTTTCACAAAATCAGATGCTATTTTCAAGGAATGTATATTGAATATAGATTCTGGATTAATTAATCTCAATCGTTCAACTTGTGGTGCTAGTGCTAAACTTCCTTTTGGTGGAGTTAAGAACTCTGGAAATTATAGACCAGCGGCCGTCGCGACAATTGACTCGTGCGTTTACCAAATGTCGAGCCTTGAAGCACTAAATGCTCAGGCAGGGAATAGCGCAAATCTAGTGGGTATTAAACAAGATTAGGCCTGTTTCTTATTGACCAGAACGCCGAATTGATTTGATTTATGAAGATCATCTTTATTGTTGCGATAAATGTTGATATCTACTTTCGCGTTTTTTTCATACATTTGAATTATTTCTTTACCTTTTAAGGTTTGAGAAGCGTGCTCTAATTTTTTCTTCTCTTCAATAATGAAAAGTGAAGTCTCTTTAGTGTTTTTAACCTTCTTCGTATTTCTTTTCGCTGCAAATATGTCTTTTAAATTGTGTTTATGTTTCTTCTTCATATCGATGAGGACTTTATGACATCTTTGTCCCATTTCTAAGCTGAGTTCAGGTAGAGGTTGATCCTCTTCACTGACAACGACTTCTTCTTGAGTTTCGCTATCATCACTTTCAACTTTCTTTTTGAAAGGCAAAATCTTGGCCTCACTTTCCTCTGGGTCGTTAGACTCATCGAATTCTTTCAACATGATCTCGCTTAGAGAAACTCTCTTATGCCCACTGCCGGTTGTAATCAAATCATTGATTTCTTCCGGGGTTAACAATCTTAGTAATGTATAAATTAACAAGATGATCCCCTTTATTATCCTGAGTAAACCTATCGGCTATTTCTCATTATTTCTTTAGGCCTCTCGAGGCTACATAATAACAACTATTTACACGCTTTTTTCTCATTCGAAACACTGGACAAAGAGGAGTGAAGTCCTTTATAAATGTTCTCTAAGTCTTCTTTATTACTGGGGCGTGGCGCAGTGGTAGCGCAGCGGACTGTTAATCCGTTGGTCGTCAGTTCGAATCTGACCGCCCCAGCCATTCTATCGCTTGATAGCGGGAATATCTTTGAATACATCACAACAGCATTTCGAAAGCAATCTTGCCAACCTTCATCTTCAAATTAAAAAAGATGTTCACTGGTTAATGACCAACAAGGACCAAGTTTCACTCAATGAAACTTTTAAAGATTTTATTAAGCAAGTGAACTCTGAGCTTATATTAGATTCAGAAATTTCATATTCCGTTTATTTTCTATCGAGTATTTCAAAGCTTATTAGAATCAGTGATCTCCTCACTGAATATACAATTGATGATGATGCCGCTAATGATATTTTAGATTTTTGGAGTGGTACCGATCTTGGTGATTTTTTCTTCGATTATTTAGATTTTTACCAAGACCTCATGGTAGCGACCCTTGAAACAATGGCCATCCTTGAAAACAAGATCATGGCTTTCTATTATCTTCATATTGATTTCAATTCTGAAGTCTATTTTGAGAATGCTCTTCAATACCCCTATCTTCCCAATATTGGTGATTCTGCCTCCGGACTCTATGCCATGGTGGATTACTATTTTCCAATTCCTTTAGATAATGGCGATCATACGATTGAGCTCATTTCAAGAAGCGGAAGTAAAAAGGAGATCACATTAAGAATTGGTAACAATGAGGTAAAGCTCAAAGGATTCTTTTTTCAGAATGAGGTCAATTCCGAGGGGCGAACCTTTCAAATTCGTACGAATGCTGAGACTTTTTCAATTGCTGATGAAGTAAAAGAACGCACTCAGCGGGCCATTAATTTATTTCCTTATATTGATAATGAGTTTCTCAATATTCTCTCTATCGGAACGACATATGTCGTTCCGATGCTTGAAGACAATATTGTTAGCTATTCAATGCAAGACTTACCCCTTTTTTCTTCGATAAATTATGGTTTTCGAGATTTTGTAGATCATCTCGATGATCTCCTTCATGAGAATGGTCACCATCTTCTTAATCAGGTTTTAAATACCTGTGAACTCGTGGTTGAGGATCAAGAGCAAGATTATTTAAGTCCTTGGCGAAGGAGTTTGAGACCAGCACGCGGAATTTATCATGCCTTTATAACATTTTTTTGGGCCCATAATCTCTTTTCCAAGCTCTTCCCTTTTGCATTAGAACTATCGGCCAACGAAACTGAGATAGTGGAACTTGACCGAATTACGTTCAGATATCTCGAGGAAAACCTTTTAATGAAAGCTTGCATTCCCATACTTGAACTATGCATTGAAGATAATAAGGTATCCATTGAGGGCGAGGAGTTGCTCCAAATCTATAGAGAAAAATTTGAGAATGATTCAAAGCTCATTGATGTTGCCCTAATTACGCTAGAGTGCCTTAACCCTATGATGTATTCGAATTATTTAAAGCTATATGAAGAATATAGAGTCAATCTCAAGCATTTTCACGATATCGAATTTAAGTAATTTTCTATAAGCTCACATTTAGTTTGATCATTTTTCTCTTTTGCTAATGCAAGGGACTTCGAAAATTGAGATCGAGCTTGATCTAGCATGCCGGCTTTAAGATAGTTTATCCCCGTCTTAAATGCATAATCGAGATGCTGTGGTTTCAATTTTATTAGCGCTTCAAAATAAGTAAGTGATTTCTTATAGAGCTCTCGTTCTAGAAATATTGTTGCTAATCCAGAGAGGGCCATTTCATCCTCAGGATCAATTTCTAATACTTCTTCAAACATGGAGATTCTTCTATCTTGCTCATTTCTTTTGCGATCATCAAGCTCTTGCTGATTCACACTTCCTTGTGACATTTGCATCGAGGCTGCAAGAGCCTTGTGCTCTTCAGCCTTCTCTACATTATTAAGTTTTATATAAAAAAGAGAGAGATTAGTGTGGGCCATGAAGTTCTTTGGATTAATTTCTAATAGATCGTACATTGTCTGGATCGCTTTTTCATTTTGATTAAGGCTTGATAAAATCTGGGCCTTTAGCTCATAAGCTTCGAGATGAGTCGGATTCAAAATGAGGCATTGCTCGACAAGCATGAGAGATTCATCATATTTATTCTGATGAAAAAAATCGAGTGAATTCTCAAAGGCACTATTGGCCTTCTTTTCAACAAGGCTCATCACATCAAGCGATGACGGATCTAAATCTAAGTACTCAACTTGTTTTTTTTCAGCAAGTTCAATAAAGGAAAGTCTTTCTTCGTTATTTTTAAACTTTAACTTGAGAAAAGCTTGATTCAAGAAATCAAATTCTTCAATTTTCTGATCTTTGACATTAAGCAGAGTGCAATCAGACTTTTTTAAAACGAGTCTAGGAACATAGGTATTTTTTCCACGTACCAACAATTTCGAAGCCGTCTCTTGTCCTAAAAAACAACCTTTTGAGAGAGAAAGACCGATGACGGATAGTGGGGATTCATTGATGAGTATTTTCTTTTCAACATTTTTAAGTATTGGTTGCTCTGTAAAAAATGATATTGCATCTAATTCAAGCATTCCCGACGATTGAGCTTGATTTCTTGGAGAAATGACAAAGAGAACTCCTCCTAATGAGAGAACCACATCATTAGGATTAACCTTGTGATTCTCAAGTCGCTTCAAATCAAAATCTTCCAAAGGCAATGACAAGAGTTCCACATCTTCCGAGATGATAAATTTCTCGAGATCAGCCTTAAGGTGATCAATCGTTTCCGAAACTGAGTACAAAACAAATGTTTGGTCTTGAATCGTAGTATAAAAACAAGATTGAATTCTTCCCGATCTATCTAAACGGGAGGAAAGTTGAGCTAGCCCTGGTCTCAAAGAATTGTGATCGAGCGTAAGCTGCCCTTGAAGAAAGCTTAAACGATCACTACCAGAGACAATTAATTTGGAAAAATTAGCTAAAGAATAGGTATCTTGGAAAAGTGGAAGCGTGTTAAATGTTCCCATAACTTAAACAGAAAAGGATTCGCCACATCCACAAGTATTAGTTGCATTGGGATTCTTAAAAACAAATCCCTTTCCTTTTAGTCCATCTTCAAAATCGAGAGATACACCCTTCAAATAGATAGAAGATTTGAGATCAATGAAGACTTTAACTCCATCAAATTCAAAAACTTTGTCTTTTTCTTTTGCTTGATCAAAGTCCATTTTATAAGACAGTCCTGAGCACCCACCACCGATAACTGCAAGTCGAAGACCTGTTTCCTGAGACGTATTTTCGGCTTGAAAAATACGTTTAACTTCTTCTATGGCTTTTGGTGTGAGGTTAACTATTGATTCCATAACGCCCTTAAATATATTTTATTGTTACACTGTTTCGTGAAATCATAATATAATCTATTATAGCATATGCGTATCTACCTCAAGTATGGATTTTTAATTTGTACAACTTCTAACCATCGGATTTTCTAAACGTGTCAATATTTCTCATTATCAAAGAAGATGGTCAAACGAAGAGAATCCCGTTGGGAATCAAGGCATCTTTTATTGGTAGGGCCAATGGTTGCCATGTCCAATTGGCCGACGGAATGACGAGCTCAAAACATCTGGCCGTTAAAATTGGCAAGGATGGTAAGGCGGTGGTCAAAGATCTCGATTCGACCAACGGAACCTATATCAATGATTATCGCATAGCAGAGTCCTATCTCTATCTTGAAGATGAAATAAAAATCGGCAATGTCGTTATGTGGCTTGATCCTACTGGGATGAATAATAAAGAAAAAGAACTTCATACACGCGAAGGTCAAAAAACAAGTGTTACCTTTATTAAACTTCAAGAATACGAGCAACAGATTTCCGGCAGCCAATTTAAAAGCATTCGACCACCACAAGAGAATTTAACACAATCAAAAACTCAAAAAGGGGAATCTAATGTTTCTTCAAAAATAAATGAGAGGGCCAAGGAGATTGCCCAAGCAAAGCCAAATGTCGAAATTGGTGTCGACAGTGTAATGGATATGGATGAATCAACAGGTCAGACGAAGATGATTAAAGTTGAAAAGAAAGAATCTAAGAAAAAATCAGGTAAACTAAAAAAAGTCGTTCCGGAAGAAAAAGAGAGCTTAGCCGATAAAATCATTAACCTATTTAAAAAATAAATTACTTACCAGGTTTCCAAATTGTCTCTTTAATCTTATTTTTCATATTAGAAAGTCTCCCCAATACAAATAAATAATCTGATAAGCGGTTCAAAAACATGACTATTGACTCTAGTCCAGACAACTCTTCGTCATTCGCAAGAGCGACAATTTTTCTTTCTGCTCTGCGAGTGACTGTTCTCGCGAGGTGAATAGAAGCGGCTTCATTTCCTCCACCTGGCAAAATAAAGTTAGTCAGTGGTTCAACCTGTGAATCTATGTCATCTATGAGCTTTTCCATTTCACTAATGAGGTCTGAGCTCAACTGAGGAAGTTTAAACTGTGATCTCTTCTCTGGCTCGCAAGCAAGAAAACTCCCCATCACGAAAAGTTCATTTTGAACTTTTAAAAGTAGCTCCATGTGTTCTTTATCTAATCGAGATTGTGCAAGGACAAAACCAATCCAGGAATTGAGCTCATCAAGCTCCCCGTAAGCCTCAAGGCGATCACAAGCCTTTGACACTCGCGTTCCTCCAATTAATGAAGTCATTCCTTGGTCACCTGTCTTTGTATAAATCTTCATTACATGTTTCTCCGATACTTACCGCCAATTTCATAAAGGAGATTGGTTATTTGTCCTAATGAACAATAATTAACGGCGTAAAGCAAACCCTCAAAAATATTCCCACCGGCCAATGAAATTTCTCGAAGTTTCTGAAGGGCTTCAGCTGTTTTGTCTTCATTCTTTTTCTGAAAATTTTCTACTCTCGAAATTTGAGCATTTTTTTCTTCATAGGAGGCACGAGTGATATTTATTTCTTGAGTTGCCTGAGATTCTGAATTTGGATTGATATAAGTATTGACTCCAATGATTGGAAATTCTCCAGAATCTTTTAAAGTCTCATAATAAAGAGATTCTTCTTGTATCTTGCCTCTTTGGTACATGCTCTCCATCGCTCCGAGCACTCCACCTTTGTCCGATATATTTTCAAATTCTCGCAAGACTGCCTCTTCCACCAAATCACTTAATTCATTAACAATAAAAGAACCTTGAACTGGATTGTCTGATTTATTGAGACCAAATTCACGATTAATGATCATTTGAATGGCCATCGCTCTTCTGACTGACTCTTCAGTTGGAGTAGTAATAGCTTCGTCATAAGCATTAGTGTGTAGTGAATTACAGTTATCTGAGATCGCTAAAAAGGCCTGCAGTGTTGTTCTGATATCATTAAAGTCGATTTCTTGAGCATGGAGAGATCGTCCAGAAGTTTGAATATGGTACTTAAACTTCTGAGACTTTTCACTTGCTCCGTATTTTTCTTTCATCGCTACCGCCCAAATCTTACGAGCGACTCTGCCAATCACGGTATATTCTGGATCAAGACCGTTACTAAAGAAGAAAGAAAGATTTTGTGCAAAATCATCTATCTTCATTCCACGACTTAAATAATATTCAACAAATGTAAATCCGTTTGAAAGCGTAAAAGCTAACTGAGTAATCGGGTTCGCTCCGGCTTCAGCAATATGGTAACCACTTACTGAAACAGAATAATAATTTCGAATTGCATTTTTACAAAAGTACTCTTGAATATCACCCATCATTTTTAAGGCAAATTCGAGAGAGAAAATACAAGTATTCTGAGCCTGATCTTCTTTTAAAATATCTGCTTGAACTGTTCCTCGAACAGATTGCATAATTTCTACGCGTTTCTTTTCATCCCAAAATTCTTCACCGTTAAGTTTTTGCGCGATGGCCGTATTCATAAACATAGCGAGAATTATGGGAGCTGGACCATTAATAGTCATTGAAACAGATGTATTAGGCGATGTTAAATCAAAGCCACTGTACAAATCTTTCATATCATCTAAAGTCGCAATACTGACGCCAGACTCACCAATTTTTCCGAAGATATCTGGTCTCAGAGAAGGATCTTCACCATAAAGGGTTACAGAATCAAAGGCCGTTGAAAGTCGCTTGGCTGTATCGTTTTGTGATAAGAAGTGGAAGCGTTTATTGGTCCGACCAGGTCCGCCCTCTCCGGCAAACATTCTCTTTGGGTCTTCATCATTTCGCTTAAAAGGAAAAATTCCTGCAACATAGGGAAAGAATCCAGGAAGGTTCTCATTGCGAATGAAATTATATTTTTCAGCGAGCGACTGAAAGCGTGGAAAACCAACCTTTGATATTTTTTGGCCAGAAAGAGATGTAAACTTGGTACTTACCTTAAGAACTTTGTCGCGAACTTTATAGCTAAATTCGCCAGAATCATATTGCTCAATCACATCTTCAAATTCTTTAACTGAACTTAAAACTTTTTCTCCCAATTTTTCAGCCGTTTTATTTTTGAGATCTTCAATTTTTTTATCTTTGATTAATTTGTGGGTACGATCAAGGGCTTCATAATCAAGCAATGTAGCGCAAGTCTCTTTTGTTTCGTGATTATAGTTTCTGCAGGCTTCTGCGATTTCTCTCAAGTAAAAAACTTTTGAAGCTGGAATAATTGATAACTTTTTGGTGTTCTCGCGGTCAATGACAAGTTTAATTTTAAAACTTGTGTCCCAACGTAAAAAGCTTTCGCATAAATCAACAAAAAGAGCGTTCACTCCGGGGTCATTAAACTTTGAAGCCATAGTTGCAAAAATAGGCAACTCTACATCTTCTGGACTACCTGGGTGACCAGCGAAGAGCTGATGATTTCTTCTAAACTGCTTTCTGATGTCCCGAAAAGCATCCTCTGATCTAGGCTTTTCGAATTTATTGAGGGCAATAAATTGTGCTGATTCAAGCATTTCAATTTTTTCTAACTGAGTAGCGGCGCCATACTCTGGAGTCATGACATATAAACAAGAGTCGGCAATTTCAGTAATTTCACTCGATGATTGTCCGATGCCCGATGTTTCAACAATGATCATGTCAAAGTCGAGACTTTTAACAAATTCAATTACTTTTTTAATTTGTGGACTCAATTCGTTTGAAGAGTCTCTTGTGGCCAACGATCTTACGAAAAAGTTTTCGTCTGAAGAATAACTCAAGCGAATACGATCTCCCAAAAGGGCACCTTGCGTTTTCTTTTTAGATGGATCTACAGAGATCAAACAAATCTTTTTATCGGAATAATGCTGCTTAAAGCGAAGGAGGAGTTCATCGATGAGCGATGACTTTCCAGCTCCACCAGTTCCCGTTATGCCTAGGACTGGGGTGCTGTGAGCCTTGGCAGTAACTGGAAATTCTCCCTTGTCTTCAATAAAAGAAATCGCTTTAGCAATTGTATATTTATCGACAATTTGTGATTTGATTTTTTCTGAAAAGGGGTAATCTTTGTATGTATCGTGCCGAGCCTTTTCGATCATGTCATCAATGATGCCATTTAATCCCAAATTCATTCCATCGTAAGGCGAGTAAATTTTTGTAATTCCTTGCTCTTCAAGTGCTTTTATCTCTTTTGGTGTAATAACACCGCCGCCACCGCCAAAAATGCGAATATGCTTTGCGCCAGCTTCATCTAATAAATCTCTTATGTATTTGAAATATTCATTGTGACCACCTTGATAAGAACTTATGGCGATCGCATGAGCATCTTCTTGAAGTGCGCAATCGACCACTTCTTTGGCCGAGCGATTATGTCCCAAATGGATCACTTCTACGCCTTTTGATTGAAGAAGTCGGCGCATGATATTAATTGAAACGTCATGCCCATCAAATAAACTGGCTGCGGTTACGAAACGTAATCTAGTCATAGTCCACCAATATTTATTATTTATGCTCTTATGTAAATTTACAGCATGGGCAATATAGCTTATAAATCTAAGTAAGCAAAATTATGCTACAATTGAGTCCTATTTAAGGAGAAGCTACGTGTCTGACTCTGATAACCGTTTAGTTTTAGTTGAAAACCCCTTTCATTCTGCGAGGTTAAAACCTATTCGCAAGGGAAAAAAACCACCAAAACTCATAGCTGTTGTTCACCAGTCTGGCTGTACAGGATGCGAGGTTTGCATTGCTGGCTGTCCTGTAGACTCTATCGAAATTGTTCCAGGCCCAAACCCTGAGAACCCAACTTTTCAACAAACTGTCGAGATCGATATTGCTCGTTGTATCGGATGTCAAAACTGTTCTCAAGACTGTCCGTGGGAAACCATTACAATGTACGAACATGAAGATTCTTATACCGCTTGGGGAAATGAAACCTTAAAATCAGAACTCTATATACCTCAAGAACAACTCGAAACTATTCAAGCTGAAGCTGGTATCTTGCCTGAATCTAAAGAGAACGCTTAGTTCTATAAATCATTACTACGCCAATGCTGATCATTGCAATAGAAACAATTTGAGAAGTGGATAGCAGGTTGAGATAAACTCCACGTATTTCGTCCCCACGTAGAAACTCAAGTGAAAATCTCAATATACCGTAGCTGATGAGATACTCGCGAAGATTTTTTTGTTCGTTTTTATTTTTATTATTTCGATGTAGCCACAGACCAATCAACACAAGACCTGCTGATTCCATGAGTTGAACAGGGTATCGGTCCAAACCTATTGCATGCAGGTCACACTGTTTTCCATAACAACAACCGGCCAAAAAACAACCTACTCTACCAACGGCATGGGCAAAAGGAAGTGCTGGTAGCATGAGATTCAACTGCAAAAGACTTATCCACTTTTTCTTGAGTGAGAATAGAGTGAAAAGTGTTGCACCAATTAATCCACCAAGAAATACAAATCCTCCCCCCAACCAAAAGCTCGCACTTGTTTGATCGAGGTGATTATGACTTGAGACAATGAGGAAAAGAACTTTCGCACCAATCCATCCTGTAATAAAAATTCCAACAAAATAGAGGAGAAATTTTCTGTTGTATTCATTTCTTATTAACAAATAATGTTCACAGAGTCGGTAGGCCAATCCCCAGGCCATTCCCCACAGTAAGGGGTAGGAGTAAAGTGAAAATGATCCTATTTGAAAAAGGAGAGGTCTCAAGATTTCACTCGCTTGAAATAGGTGAAATAAATATAAGTCACAATTCCGACTGGGATATAAATATCTGCAATGGAAAAACTTAGATATATTAAATTCATCTTTAGGAGAAAGCAGCTAAAGGCATGACCCGCAACAGAACGATCAAAAAAATTACAAAGAAGTCCCGTTAATAGAATAACCATTCCCACCAAAGGACCCATCTGGTTTTTCCTGAAGGCCGTCACATAAAGCTTTCCAACCCATACAATGCAAAGGAAGTAGAGAATACTAATCACTAAGTTTGATAAGAGGGGAACTGAGTCCAGCAAACTGTATTCCGTAAGCTTTAATGATAGAAAAAAACGAGGCGCCTGCTGTTCCGAGTATTCTGAATTCGTAATTTGGGCCAAACTGCCCTTCATCATTTGATCTACGATTATCCCTGCGCTTAAAAATAGGGATGTAAACCATGACTTAGACATTTAGTAATAGTCTTTTGGATTAATGACGTATTTTTCAATTTTACGAAGTAAAGTCTTCTTCGGAATATTCGCCTTAAGGGCCGTTTGGTTGATTTTTCCTTTGTTGATTCTCAAAGCTTGAACAATGAATTCTCTTTCGAATTCTTCTTTAGCAACTTGAAAATCTAAATCTGTCTGCTCACCTTTGGAATCATCAATTTTTAACTGGATATTAAATTGAGATTTGCCTAGCGGTACAGACTTAACTTCATCAAGAACAGAGTCTTTAATTTGTTTAATATCAATAATTGACTCATCTTTTTCTTCTCTGTCTTCAGTTTTTGATGTGGCATTTTTCTTAACAATATCAGGCAAAGAACTCACCTTAATTTGATCACCTGATTCAATAATAAAACAATGCTCAATTACGTTTCTAAGTTCGCGAATGTTTCCTGGCCACTTGTAGCCTTTTAATAATTCAAGCGCATCATCAGTTGGTGCTTGAATATTAAGATTGTGAACATCATTAAAATATTTAATGTAATAATCCACCAAATGAGGAATGTCTGACTTGCGCTCTCTTAGTGGTGGCAAATAAACAGGAAGAACATTTAATCTATAAAACAAATCTTCTCTGAAGGTTCCTAGCTTGATCATTTCTTCAAATGGCTTATGCGATGCTGCTATAACTCTCACATCAACTTTGATATCCCGATTAGAACCGACAGGTGTAAAGGTTTTTTCCTGGAGTGCTCTTAACAATTTAACTTGCATGGTTGGAGACACGTCTCCAATTTCATCCAGAAAAATTGTTCCCCCATCCGCAAATTGGAATTTACCAATTTTACGTTCAGAAGCTCCTGTGAAAGCTCCTTTTTCGTGACCAAAAAGTTCTGATTCAATCAAATTATCTGGAATGGCTGCAAGATTTATTGTTACAAATTTTTCATCTTTTCTTGGCCCATTGAAGTGAATCGCTTTAGCAACGAGCTCCTTCCCTGTACCTGATTCTCCCCGAATAAGAACTGGAGTATTCACTTGTGCAAGTTTTTGAATAACATTGAAAACTTTCTTCATCTCATCAGATTGACCAACAAACTTGTCGTCATTGGTTCCCCCAAGAGAGAGGGCCGGTGCTGAAAATAATGAGGTTTCAACAAGTGATCGTGCTTTTAGAGCACGCTTGATAAGTGCTACTAAATTTTCACTACTAATTGGTTTTTCTAAATAATTATAAGCGCCCTCTTTTACGGCTTTTACAGCGTCACCGACATTTGAATAAGCGGTAAGGATGATGACGATAATAGTAGGATCGTACTGCTTAATGTGTTGAAGAGCTTCAATACCATCCATTTCTGGCATATTGACGTCCATCACCACTAAATCATATTTCGAAGTCGTTACAGCATTGACTGCTTCTTTCCCATTATCCGCTACGTCTACTTGAAAATTATGATATTCAAGAGCGCTCTTAACGGAATCTTGTAAGACTTTATCATCATCTACGACTAGTACCTTATGCATTCTGACTCCATTCTTTATTTAAGCGTTTCTTAATTTTACCGTAAATTTAGTCCCTTGTCCCATTGTAGATTCTACTCCAATGGTGCCACCGTGTAATTCTACAAAATATTTAACTAAATAGAGACCCAACCCTGTACCTTTTATAGAGTGACTCGCATCGTTTTTAACCCTATAAAATTTGTCAAAAATATGGGCGAGATCATCTCCACCAATACCGACTCCATTATCAGCAACATCAATGAAAACCCATTCCCCTTCATCTTTAGTAGAAACGCTTACCACTGTATCATTACCAGAATATTTTAGGGCGTTTTCCACTAGATTTGAAATCACACGCTTGATCAGCGTCATGTCAAAAGTAATGGGATAAAGTGGCTGAAGATCTAGCTCTATTTTGACGTTTTTGAGCCCTGCTTCATACCTTAATCCCTGAACAATTGATTCAATTAGTGGATTGATGTCTTTGGTGATTAGGTTCAACGTAAGATTACTGCTTTCAATTTTTGTCAGATCAAGAATGGAAGTAATAAAGCCATTAAGTTCTTTAGTTGAGTCATTAATGAGTTCTAATTGTTTTTTACTTTCACTAGATAAATCTTTTTGTCTTCCAATCATATCAACCAAGCCTGAGATTTTTGCCACTGGCGTTTTAAGATCGTGAGACATGAGAGAAATAAAATTTTGTTTCAAGTTTTCAACTTTTTTAATTAGCTTCGCTTCCTCTTGAATAGCATATCTTTTTTGATACTCCCCTATCGCCTTAAAGGGAACCCAAATATAATAAACGACGAAGATAGTTAAAATCATGTGTGATATATAAATCCAAATTCCAAAAATTGAAAAAAGTAAATATGAACTAACGATGACTAAGAAAACGAGAATGACGGTTAAGAACAAACCCATTGTCGGACGTAATCTCGAAATAAAAATGGATAATATCATAGCGAGAAAAATTGAAACACCATAGCTAAATGTTCGTGGTAATGCGTAAACAGTCTTTTCTTGTAGAAGCGACTGTATGATAGAGGCATGAATGGAGAGCTTGCTCGATTTGTACTCTTCTTTATTAAACGGAGTAAGTAAGTAATCTGAAGGATTTGAAATGTACGATGATCCGATTAATACAATTTTATCTGTAAAAAATCCCCTTGGAAAATTTCCAACAGCTACTCGATGGAAAGGAATTTTCTTTATTCTTCCATTGGAATCTAAAGGTGATGTGTAATAACGAAAGAGAGCAAAGTTAGCATCAGCTTCTCTATTATAATACGCTCCCTTTATTCTTTTGGCCGATAGTTCATCAAGTCCACTAATTTTACGATCAAAATTGGCGGTCCATAAATGAAGCGAGTTCTCCCCCGAAATAGTGAGTATTGCTCTGCGTACGATATCATCTTTTGCGAACGTAGAGTTGTCGATATTAATCAAGGCTAAAGAATAGCCAATATCTCTAAGATCATTTGGAGGGAGGAGCTCTCCCCAAGCATCCATCTCATAGGCAAGGCGAACCCCTCCGCCCTTTGACTTGAAATCTACTAACTCTTTTTTGAAAGTAAGAAGATTCTCTTTATCAACCAGAGACTCTGGCTCTTGAAAATTAACCATGAAGTTGATAATTTTGGGTTGGTCCTGCTTGAGTTTTTCAAGCATTCTCCTGTGGGTCGCGAATGTGTATGGATAATTCTCACCTAAAAACTCATCACTTTCTTCATCTAATGTAATGAGCACAATATTGTCTTTAAACGATGTCCCGAGATCAAACCGTACTCGGAGATCATAAAAGACAGCTTCTAATGATGAGAACGAATACTGAAAAAGAACGACGACAAAAGCAATTGTAAAAAAGAATGGGTAAAGACTCGCTAACTCAAAACTTTTTTTGCTTTTTTTCATTCCAACTTTTCTTTATGTTATATTTGGCATTAGCTCTTCATGCCTTACCTCAGTTAGAGATAATGACATATATAATGAAGCGGCTTTTCTCTTATCATTATATTCTAATTGTCGTTTTTTTCTAATAAGTTTTACCAATATATCTTGATTATCCATCGCCAACTGATGCTTAAACCCGTTCATTATTATGGAATCTATTTTTCCATTGATCAGTAGCCTCATTGAAACATAAAGCATATTAGTCCACGAAAGCATTTTCATGAATGAGAGAGAATAGAATAACAACTCAGTCTTTATGATTAGCCATTGAAAATAGCGTATCTTGCTCCTGTTTATTAAAAGGCTATGTGATAAGAGATGATCAATTTCTTTCGACGTAAGGGAATCCAGCAGCTCTCTTCCAATCGCAATAATGACTCTTTTACCTGTCGTGACTAAGATCACTAGGTCAAAAGGATAATCTGTGAGTTGAAATATTTGCGGATTATGGACATTGAGCTTGAAAGATATATTTTTAATCTGTGACAAGTTCTTATCTGCACTTAAATCTTCAGCATTGGTTTTACTTAAGATGTAGGTGTATCCCCAAATATATATGATGAAGTTTATGAACATCACCAATAAAACATAGGCTCCAATAAAAAGAGGAGTTAGTTGCATAAGCCCGTAAAGGAGGGCCCCAAGGAGAAGTTCTGAGAATATTGCTATTAACCACATAACGCGCCGCCATTTTCTTAATTACACGAGTCCTTCCAAATTATAGACAACTTCGCCCAAAGGGGCTATAAGTCTGCAGCATCCAAATTTAGGGTATTGGGGTGTCTTGATTTACTCAAGTGGCTGATTTTATTGTTTTTGGGGGTCTTAAATGCGTTTTGAACGTCTCCTTTTTGGGACTGCTGGGGTGCCTAATTCCACAGTTAAAAAGAATAATCCGATTGAAGGTGTTAAGAGAATCCATGAACTTGGACTTGATTGCATGCAGCTAGAGTTCGCTCATGGCGTACGCATGAAGGAAGAAGTATCAAGCGGCTTGAGAAAAATTTCTTATGAGCTTGGAATTCCTCTGACTTCTCACGGTCCTTATTACATTAATCTCAATGCACGTGAGCAAGATAAAATCGACTCATCTGTTGAAAGAATTATTCAAACAGCAAAAATCTCTGATCTTTGCGGTGCTGAATCAATGACCTTTCACGCTGCATTTTATATGAAAGATTCTCCTTATGATGTTTTTGATCTCGTTGAGAAAAGTTTAAGCATCATTGAAGAGCGTCTCGGACGCCTTGATATTGAGATCGAGCTTCGTCCTGAGTTGACTGGTAAAACAAGTCAATTTGGATCACTTGAAGAATTGATTTCACTTTCTCGCTCTATTAACTCTTGTTCTCCTTGTATGGATTTTTCACATCTCTATGCAAGAACGGGCCAATTTAATACCGAAGAAGAATTCGATGAAGTTTTAAAGCTTCTCGAAGCAGAGCTCGGCAGAAACACTGTTGATAACATGCACATTCATGTTTCAGGAATTTCTACCAACTCTAAGGGTGATCTTAAGCATCTTAATCTTGATGACTCAGCTTTCGACTGGAAAGCACTTTTGAGAAGTCTCAAGAAGATCAATGGCGGAGGATATGTTGTTTGCAATAGTCCTAACCTTGAAGTCGATGCTAAGAAAATGAAAGATTATTATCTTTCTCTTTAAGCAGCTTTAGTATGGACCGAGGCCATCGAGAAGATCTCTTCTAATTGGCTGCACTTTTTGCTAATCCATTTAGATTCAAATTCTCTTTTTTGATCAGCCACGATGATCATATTTCGTTTATTAACATTTACGAGATAGATCACTGGCTCTTGGGCTTCATTCAAAAGAAAGGTTCCCAACTCTTTTTCATCACAGGTTGTCAGTCCACTTAGACCTTGAAACTCATGAAGCCTTGAGAACGATGACCAATTGGATGGAAAATCAACAGTCGCATTATCTTTTCTAATTCGATAGCAACCGATTGAAGATAGGTATTCCATTTCCTGAAAAATGATTCCTGATTTTTTTGAAAAATGTTCTATATCTTTAATAATAGAGGATATTTCAGAAACGGAAGATTTCTGAGCAAAGTATTCACTCAAGTCTTTTGAACTCTTTGAGACATCCTGGGCCGGAAAGACCTCATATGTTTCATTCAGCAATTTACTGATGAGTTTGTCATCATCCTTACGCATGGTCATGTCTGCTTTTCGGATAAAATGTGAGCGAACTTAAAGGTCTTCGCCCTCTGATTTTGATCCTGATTTCGACGATATACCGATCTCAGGAGATTCAATGTAAGTCTTTATATTGCTTACTTCAGACACTTTCCAACTGTCTTCTTCTTTGGCCAAGACAGCCTCTTTTTTGTTTTCAACGACATACGGCTTCTTGCCCTGATCAGACTTCTCGTACTTGAGAATATAAACAATTTTACACTTATCCCCGGAACAATTACTAGACTGAATTGATAGGCTTTTTTTGGTCATATTGGTCGAATTCAAAAATATCTTCAACTCTTCTTCACTTAGAGACTTTAACTTTTCCTTAAGCTCTCCCGTAAGCATCTCGATAGCACCGTCTCTCGTTTGAGAGGCAGAAAAGCGATAATCCACATACTTTCTTAAAACATCCTCAGGTGCTTGCTTCTTAGTACAAGAAAAGATCAAAAGTGCGATAAGTGAATTTAAAAATAGAAACCTCATACTGGCATTATTCCTTTCTTATTCAATATTCCTGTTAACAGTTTCCAATTATACACTTCTTCTTGTTCCTCGATAAAGCGTATTCCTATTCCTTCCGCATAACGGGAGGATATAACTCCGTGACCGACAAATTCTTTACCAAAATGTTTTGTTATTAACCTTATTTTACCAGAAGGATACTCACCCTCTAATGTTGGTAAGTGAATAAAACAAGAGTGATCATTCCAATTGGTTAAGTACCCCTCATAAACGCCATCAATTGAATAGATTGTTACGAATAACTTTTTGATAAAGAAAAGGTTCGCTTGATTGCTCAAGTAAAGTGGGTTGTTAGAAGCAGAATTTATTTCTGCATTTAACGTAAGGAGAAAGAGATAAACATGAACCATAAAAAGAAAAATTATTATCAAGATAATTTTATTTTGAGACTCGATAAAGCTCATAACAAACTGAAAAATTAAAAACATATGAAACGCCAGATAGAAAAAGTGACTATGTTTTTCAACTTTCCAAACCAGAACAACTGTTAAGGCCAAGAGTCCGAGGAGATAGAGGTTTGCTAGCGTAAAGGCTTTGAAGCTCATGAGACTAAGAGCTGATTCTCCTAGCGCTATTGAATTCACAATATAAAGTAAAATATATGATAATATAGTGAAGAGTAAGACTGAATAAATGTTAAAGCTTTGGCGGACTATTTTAATCATGTTAAATATACTTTATCTAAATATTAATACCAAATGCATCTCTTGTGACAATTGTAGACTAATCTGCCCAGAACTAGCCATACTAAAAGATAATCAAAAATATATAATTGATAGCCAAACCTGCACTCTCTGCGGGCTCTGCATTCAAGTATGCCCAACTGAGGCCATTGAATTTCAAGATTTAGACATTGATAGTTCAATTTCTTGAACAATCTCTTTATATTTTAAGCTTAGAACATTGTTGTGCTGCTCAATTTTGATGTATTGAAATAAGCAATCAATCCAACTCTCTAAGCCATTTGGAATAAAATGATATTTTTTTAGATCTTCTACAATTTGATCATTTTTCATCTTTTGAAAACTTTCAAATAATTTTTCATGTGACGACACGAATTCAGTCATTGTACCTAAGTCAAAAAACTCAATGTCATTTCTGAAGTATGTTTTTACTGGGTTTTTCTTGTAATTAAGCAAACTATCAAAGAAGGTCTCCGGTTCAATTCCCGCTTTAATTTTTTTCAAATTGATTAAGGACATCCCCGAGAAGGTATGATCATCCTGATTGGAACTGATGATATCTATCACTGTATCATTTTCGAAAATCACTTTATTATATTTCGACTTTTTTTCAACTTTCATTAAAAGCAAGCAAGCAATGTTCTCTGCCATTTTATTTTCCATGGCCTCGAGATCTTTTTTATCCAAATTTGAAATCATATCTGCGGTTACAACCAATAGCTTTTCTTCACTGTTTGTTTGATGCTTTAAATTGGCAATAGCGCCACCAACATTTAGCAGTATCTTTTCGTGGATCAGGTGAACTTGGCCTTGCCAGTTTTTATTCACGTGCTCAGTAATGAGCTCATGTCCATGGTGAGTGTTAATATAAATGTTTTTGATACCTAATTTCATCATTTGAATGATTTGCCAATCAATTAAGGTCTTCTCAAATAGTGGCCAGAGGGGTTTAGGTAAAACTTTCCCAATGGCTCCCATGCGGGTTCCTTTCCCTGCACAGAGAATAAGTCCAGTGTTAATGCTCATAGAGAATACTGATTAGATTTTTGCGTAATTCTTGATAGCCTGTTTTATAGAGGTGAAATTTCAGCTTTTCAATCCCGCTGTGAATATACTTTAAATATCTCTCATCACCCTTGTTTACGAATATATAACCAAAGCTTCCTAGGGCCTTAAAAGTTCTTTGAATACACATAAGGGAATAATAGTGATGATACTCATCCATGTCGTTAAAATATTTTTTCGAGACTAACCATTCACCAAAGCTTGCGATGAGCTTATCTTTATTCTCTCGGTTAATTGTATAGTAACAATCTTCCAATAGTGAAACAAGGTCGTATAACGCCATTCCTGGTCGCGCGTCTTGAAAATCAATAATTACAAACTTATTATCTTTGAGCATGATATTTCTAGAATGAAAGTCCCTATGACAAAGCACTTTAGGTTTAGCAGCCAGTAATTTGTTAATTTTTTGAAACTCAGAAAAGATGCTCGGAATACGTTTATCTTCTGGGGAGAAATGCATCATCTTAACCAAAAGGTTATCAATCGAAAACTTTGACTCCCAATCGAATTTTTCTTGATCAAATGAATACTTGTTAATACAGGAGTTGGGAAATTGTGCTACTGGGATTGTGTTAATTCTTTTTAATACATCGATGAGTTTTTCATAATAAATCATTTCGTCATCAAGTTTATCCAGTGTCGCCAGCTTTGAGAGTAAGGTAACTTCCCCAAGATCCTCTTCGAGAAGATATCCACGAGAGAGATCACTATCTATAACTCTGGGTACTTCGATGCCTGATTGCGAGAGAATTGAATGCACATCTAGAAAGGATGATAAAGAACCTTCTTGATTAGGCTTATCAAGGCAAACGATAAATTTATTCTCTAATCCTTTTAAACGATAGTATCTTCTCGATGATGCATCACCTGCCATCTTGACTATTTCATAGTCACCACTTGGAAGCCTACCTGTCTTAATTGTATTTTGCACAAGCTCTCTAATTCGTGCGCCATCACTTTCGTTCATTGCATTTCCATTTGGTAGAGAAGCTTTGAATATTTCTTATTTTGAACATTATGGGCTTTTGAAATTTCCCCTAAGTTTTCATGTGAAACTAAAAAGCTTTTAAATTTTCTTTCTGCACTAGTCAATATTCTGCCATCATCCACCATAAGTGTGAAATCTAAAATATTCTTGTTCTTAATTTGAAGAACATTCAAAACGGCGATACCTTCTCGCCCAGATCTTCTTAGAAGAATATAGGCCCATTCGTATAATTTTTCGTTTTGCTCGGGGCTAAGTTTTTGAAACGTTAACAAGTCATTTATTGTTATTGAGCCATTAGGAATTAATCGCTTCATTTTATAGTACTTTTTTTCGACTCGAATCAACTCAATCGCTAGAACGGCTGCAAAAAGCTCTTCTGTTTTAATGTATTTTTTAACTAACCCACTAGACATCACAACTCTTCCATCTGGCAGTGAATAATAAAATGGATTTACAGATTCTATGAAAACTAGCTCAACTTCTTTTTTATCTTTAAAAAACAGTTCATTGTTGATTCGAATACTGTTAATAACTTCTTGAAGATATCTGGATGTATCATTGCTGATTTTAACTATTTTACTTGATTGAGCATCCGTAAATTGCTTACCAATTGCAGACATGTGGTGGGCATAGATATTCTCTGAATGCAAAGCAAGCTTCACATCATTGAATCTCTTTTCACTTGAGCATGAAGTAAGAATTGAGAGAATTATCAAAAAAAAGCCCTCAAAAGAGAGGGCTTTTCGAATTAAAATCTTCATTAAAAGATTACTCCGGCATAGACGCAACATCTCTATCACCCGCTAGATAATAGATTGTAAATCCAGAGAAAATCAAATTTGGATCTCTAATGAGTGGTTGATTGTTATCATAGATACTCTTCCACTTCTTAGTCGTTCCGTACTTATCTTTTGAAATAGTTCCCAGAGTATCACCATTTTTAATAAGATATGGTAGTCCCTCTGGTCTCCAAGTAAACTCTTGAGCTGGTTTATAGTATTTTACAACCATACCTTCTCTTAAGGCACCGTCAAAGCTATTGAGAGACTTCAACTCTTTCCACTTTCTATAATCTCCGAAAAGATTGAATGCAATTAACATTAGAGTGTCGCCCTTTTTAACTTGATACTCAGCAATGGCTCCGACTTCCTGAATTTCAGGTGAACTTGGAATAGCTGCCATTTCTTCAACCATTGGAGCTTCAGAACTTCCAAGGTCACTTACAACTTCTTCTGTCTCAGACATCGGTTCTGCGACTAGAGAATCATCTTCTGCATCAACAATAAAATCTGCATCTGAAGGCTGAGAAGCCTCAGTTCCTTCAACAACTTGAGAATCTCCATCCCTCTTCGATCCATTTGAACACCCGAGTAGGGAGATCAACAATATCGATGCTAATATTTTATGAATTTTCATATGTACTCCTTTGATTTCCTTTAACTTATCGACTTTTATACATTTTACTTTAATCTACTCTGAAAATATCTCTAACTACCTATTATTTCACTTATTCTTCTTGTACAATTTTTCTATGTTATGGATTCTTATTACTTCCATGCTCAATTTTACTACGGCTTTCGGTCAAAGCGTAATAGATGAAATTTCTGCTCCTGAGGGCAGAAACTCAACCATTAGCGATCTTCCAACCGAGAGAATTGTTAAGGTATCTCCTTCTAAGCGAATTTTAGTGCTTACCAATTCACAAAATAGTTACGGAAAGGGCGATTTCATCACACTTGTGATTGGTGAACAGGCCGTCACTCGGGCACTCGTTGCAAAAACTACTGACACTGATTCTGGGATTAAGACTCTTAAGGTTTATAATTCAAGTTTATGGGGACAACTCAAAGCTGGTGCTTCAGTCAAGGTTGTTCGCGGTGACGACAGCTTCCTTTTTAGACAAAAAGCTACGGCCGAGAATGAAGGTGATCCCACAAAAATCAAAGATGAGGATGATCTCTTTAATGATTCAAATATCCTCGAAGATGAAGTTGCTCTTGATGAAAATCCTAATCGTGTTATTAAAACCGATAATATTATTGCCGTTTCGTTTTCCAGAATTGATGGAATAAATTCCGATCGCCAAACGACTTCATACAACCAGTTCAATGGTTCATGGTCTTTTCAACTTGAAGATAATATTTGGGTAGAAGCCCTTTATGGTCAAAGCTTAATTAATGATTTCCCAGCATCAACTCTAGATACGACACTTTCCAACTTTGAAGTTCGCGCGAAATATACTATTTCAGCCCCCTACTATTCTTATCTTATGCCTTATGTTGGCTACCAAATTCTAAACGCAACTAGCCCTGGAGCAGGAGTTGACGATGGAAGTGGTAACGACTTCGAGGCTGAAAAAGCGCTCGTAGAAGACATGAAAAAGTCGCAGGTTGTCTTTGGTATTTCACTTTTAAAGAGACTTGTTCCTGGTTGGTTTGCCAGACTCGAACTCGGTTCAGATATGGTCAATATGGGATTTGCCCTTGAATTTTAAATTCACTTATTTATTTGTTCTCGCTTTGTTTTTTTCTTGTGGAGTAAAGGGACCACCTCAACCTCCTGTCGGTTCAAAAATTCACTCTATTATTGAAGAACATACTGAAGAAACAAATACCCAAGCTAAGCAAAAGTCGCCATGAAAATCTTTGTATCGCTCGGTTCAAATCTTGATGATAGAAAATCAAATCTCGTCAATGCGCTTGAGCTTATTAAACAAAGTAATTTTAACATCATTGAACAAAGTCCCATTTACGAATCAGCGGCCGTAGATTATTTGGACCAGCCAGATTTTCTCAATCAAGTCCTTGTTCTTCAGGATAAACTCAAGAGAGCGCCAGAGACTTTAATGACAACTTTTCTCAACATTGAAAAGGAATTGGGGCGAACGAGAACAATTTCAAAAGGGCCAAGAAGTATTGATATTGATATTTTATTTTTAGACACTTTGAGGTTAAGCACACAGCACCTGACCGTTCCACATCCTGAAGTTTTTAAACGCAGTTTTATTATGACTCCCTTACTTGATCTTTCCTCTGGCAAAGAACTTATGCGTCATTATCAGTTTTCAAACGAATTTGATAATTCTTGTTGGTTATTTGTTGAAGAATGATTGAAATCAGCTAATCAAATGCTCTTTTCTCTTGTGAAAAAGACTAAATCTTTTAAAAATAGAGGGTATTTTTTATTCTCTACGACGTTATGCCAAAGATTTAAAAAATCATACTTTTGAAGGAGTATAAATGAATATTTTTGTGTGCGTAAAACAGGTTCCTGATACTGAAACAAAAATCGTTCCTCGTGCGGATGGAACTTTTATTGAAACGAGCTCAATCAAGTGGATCATGAACCCATATGATGAATTTGCAGTCGAGCAAGCGCTCTTGTTGAAAGCTGCAGTGACTGGCTCAACGGTTACTGTTTTAAGAGTTGGCGGTGTTAAAGACACTGAAGCCACTAGAACAGCGATGGCGATGGGTGCTGATGAAGGCATTCTGGTTGAGGGCGATGATAACCTTGATAGTTTTTCAACCGCAAAAGCCTTAAAGGGTGCGATTGAAAAATCTGGCAAATCTGCTGATCTTATTTTAACAGGCAAGCAAGCTATCGATGATGACTGCCTGCAAGTACCTCAAATTTTGGCCCAAATGTTGAGCATGCCTTCGGTAAGTGTTGTTGTTGGCTTTGAAAACAACGGCGGAAAATTAATGCTCAAGCGTGAAATTGAAGGTGGCTCATTGGAAGTTTACGAAGCATCAACTCCGTGTCTCGTTGCTTGTAACAAGGGATTAAATACTCCACGTTACGCTTCACTCCCAGGAATCATGAAAGCTAAGAAAAAGCCTCTGCAACAGTTTTCACTTGCGGATGTTGGCGTTACTGATGCTGATCGCAAAGTAAAATATTCTCAATTTCAATTACCACCGGAGAAACCAGCAGGTAAGAAATTTGATGCCATGGACGATGCTAAATTAAACAGTGTTGTCAGTGAAGTTGTTGGCCTTCTTCGTAATGAAGCCAAAGTTATTTAATTAAAGGGAGTTCATATGTCTAAGACATTAGTATTTACAGAATTTTCAAAAGACCATGCAAAATCAGTTACGCTTGAAATATTGGGAAAAATGAAAGGAGTTAAGCCTGATGTTGTCGCCATTGGCGATTTTCCAACTTCAGCAAAAGAGGATTTGGCAAAATACGGTGCAGAAAATATCCATGTTCTTAAAGGTGATGCACTAAAGAATTATTCTCCAGAAGGGTATGCTCAAGCAATTCATGATTTAATCAAAGCCAATGGCTATGAGTATATCTTTGCTGGCTCTACTTCTATTGGTAAAGATTTATTCCCGAGACTATCTTCAATGTTTAATTCAGGAATGATCTCAGAAGTTACGAACTTCTCTTATGACGGTTCTACTTTTTCCGGCACTAGACCACTTTTTGCAGGTAAATGCTTGGCCAAGGTTGAGTTCACAGGAGCTGCTCCTCATTTTATTACTGTTCGTCCCAATGCTTTAGGCTTGGATGCTTCACCTACCGCCGGTGCCGGTAATGTTAGTGAGGCCAATGCTTCTGTCTCAGAAATCAAAGCGCTAATCAAAGAAATCGTAAAAGGAACTTCAGAAAAATTAGACTTAACAGAAGCCAATATTATCGTTTCTGGTGGTAGGGCAATGAAGAATTCTGAGAACTTCAGTATTCTTAATCAATTGGCTGACGTCCTTGGTGCAACGGTTGGCGCTTCAAGAGCGGCCGTAGATGCAGGTTACGCTCCTCACAATATGCAAGTTGGTCAAACTGGAAAGACAGTTTCTCCTTCTCTCTATATTGCCTGTGGAATTTCAGGTGCTATTCAGCATTTAGCTGGTATGAGAACTTCTAAAGTAATCGTTGCGATCAACACAGATCCTGATGCCCCAATCTTCACAAAGGCAGACTACGGAATAGTTGGCGACCTTTTTAAGGTTGTTCCGATTCTGACTCAAGAGTTTAAAAATTTACTTGGTAAATAGAAAAAGAAAAGGGAGCTTAGGCTCCCTTTTTTATTTATTAGCAGGTGCTCTTTTTGTTTCTGGCTGACTAAAATCAAATCCAACTTCACTCGCTTTAACATTGTTAACTTCTACAACTTCAATCTCTGGTGCATTTTCTCTCTCACCTTCAGCTTGATCAACATAGTCGTCTCTTTGCTCAATTGGTTCTTGAATTTCGGCTTGTGCCGACAATGCTTCTTCCGTAGTGAAGTTCAACATCGCTCCAGCAGCAGGACCAGTTGCAAATCTTATTCTATAAGCATTTTTTCCATTGTTCGTTACGATTCCATTTACTTTTTCTCCGCCCATTTCAGTAACAAATACTCCACCATCTTCAATTTCTGCATAGCTGAACTCTAGACTTACTTCTTTATCAGTTCCTCTAAATAGTGTTGCACTGAACTCTTGAATTGCGCCTTCAACGATGGCCAATCTCCCTGAGACTCTGTCGCCGTTAGCAATGTCTTTCTCACGAGATAAATCAAGTGCACTTTCAAGTACAAATTCAGTTTGATTATCGTTGTTAACTAAACCTTTTACAGCTTGTGGCGAGCTTATTCTTTGCGTTGAAAGGTTTTGAGCCTTAGCAACTTGATTAACAACTTCAGTACTTAATACTTTTCTTGCTTCTAAGATTTCATATCCATCTTTGTGAAACTTAAAAAGAACCAATGACTCTTTCCCATCGAAGCGAGAAATTCTAAACTCTTGAAGCTTTTCATTATTAATTCTAATCGTTGAAGTCGATATAAGGTCCATATTAATGACAAAGCCATTTTTCTTATCATTTGTGTTTTGAAATTTATCAAAGACTGCAACGCCTTTGGTGTCGACAATTCTCAAAATTTCCCATTTTCCGTTAATCTTGTTTTTCTGTGAACTTTCTACAATTTGAATACGTGGTAAATTTCTTTGAAATGATGAAGCTACATTTCTTTGATAAGACTCATCTACCTTAGAGATAAAAATAGTTTCTTGACCTGAAGTGAACCCACCATTGAAACGTTGAGAATGAAGACCAGTGTCTACAATAATGGCAGCTAGTGCTACTGTCGCTGTTCCGATTAATGTTTTGTTTAAAGCACTTGCAATCATGGTCTTGTCTCCTTGCCATGACTTGGTGCAACAGTCGTGCCAAAGGAAACGGGGGCCATAAATGACTAAGACAATGTCAACTAGATATCTATACCATTGATTTTATTAGATTTTACCAAAGGGACTCAACAGCCAAGCTTAGCCTCAACTGTCCAAAAAATATACACCTATGAATTATTTAATCAAGAAATGGTGTTTTGCCTTCATAGTCAGCATGTGAAGACCTGAAGCGCTTAAGCGCAATCACAACGAGCTCATCTATAGGAAGACCTGTTACCTTGGCCATTTTTTCAAATGTCTCAACAACATCTTTCTCGATTTTAACATTTAGCTCACGCAACTCACCATCATTGTGCTTTTGTGATTTCATCTAGACTCCATCAGTAGTTTTGAAATTTACAGACATTATATACAGCTATTTTTTTAGGACGTGAACTATAAATATTATTTATTTGACAACACTTTTATCGCTCGGTTCTTTCGTAATCTAATTAAGGCCATATCAACCTGATGCTTTGGAGCCTTAATGTGCTCATAAAGTGTTTCAACTTTAGGGTCGTCTGTAATTTGCTTCAAGACCTTGAACTCCAAGGCACTTGGATCTTCTCCATTGATTATAAATTCGGCATCAACGATAAGCCTTAATCCTTTAGGTGGAGCGAGCTTCTGAGAACTAAGTATCTTTTGATAGGCTTCTGACGCCATTTTCTTAAAATCTTGAACGCCAATTAACTTTGCGATATCGGCAACGTGAATAACTTCAGGTTCGTTAACAAATTTCAAGTTGTCACTGATTTGGTCATTATAGGCAATCTCAATCAATGCACTCATCCCCATCAATTCTTTCCATTTTCCTCCGGCTATTTTGCCATCAGACATTGAAACTGAACCTAAGAACTGCCGAGTTTTTTGATCAAGAATATTAATTATTCCAGTGAAATTGAAATTAGCATTTTCTTCAAGGATTCTAATTAAGCTCAATCATTTTCCTAATCATTGATTTATAGATACATAATCTATTATTCTCATTGTTTAATTGAGTTACAAGTAAAGAAATACTAGATAACAACATAAAATGTCTCTAAACTAATAACTAGAATTATTGAAAGGATATTTTGGCTTACAAACGATCGATCTATTTAGTTAATCCTAAATTTCAACTGAGCTTCAGTTTTAAAATCTGTTTGCTCGTTTTTATTTCTAGCCTCATCTACCCATTTACTATTTATGATTTGTTGACCAATTTTATCAGCTTTGCCGCTCAAAAATCTCCAGAGCTTGCACAACAGTTTCAAGATAAAAGACAAGCACTCATTGTCATTCTGGCGCTATGGCAGCTAGGATTCACAGTCCTTGTTTTTATCATATGTATCTTTATTTCTCATAAGATAGCTGGCCCTCTCTACAAACTACAAAAATTTTTCCAGAGCTACAGAGAAGGAAATTCACTCGGTCAACTCTACTTTCGCAAGGGTGACTATTTTCCGGAACTGGCCGAAGACTATAATGATACGATAGAATTTGTTAATGAGATTAGACAGTCAGATGCTGTCTATTTGGCCGAAGTAAGTAGCTATATGAAGAATCTCACACTTGTTGTTCCAGAGGACAAAAAAGTGGTCATCGAAGAAATCAATAATAGAATTGGAGAAATGCTTTCTCGATTTGAAAAGAATTGATTTCGGCTATTTAATTGACAGGAGGTCAATTGAATAAATCTTGTATTGTCTTTATTTTCTTAATTCTATCGACAAATTTATTTGCATCGCAGGCCGATAGACTTGGCTATGAAATCGTAAAGCTCTACAAATCATTTCGCTCGCAAAATCTAGATCCTGATTTTTCTGCACTTGAAAAATCCAAGTTTCCTGAAGAGCTCAAACCTTTTCAACGATTGGGATTAAAATTAAAAAAAATAAATAAGCTCCATAGAGATATTGTTTTCAAAAAGTGCGTGGAAATAAATGAAACGCGGGAAAAAAAAGAAGATCTTTTACTTAATCTCTTTATTAGAAAGGCTTCTCAATTTTGCTTTGAAAATTGGAGTGAGAAAGTTACAAAAAGTAAATTGCCATCATTGAGCTATATTGAAATCGCCTACTTTGAAAACAATTTGGATCTTTTCTTCAGTTTTGAAGATAAATTCATCGAGACCTTACTTGAAAACGATGAGAAGCTAGCTCTTCATCTTTCAAGAGCATCATTGAAATCGCCTAGAACTTTAAAGTATTTTAAATTAATTCCTCAGGAAAACTTAGGTCATGAGCAAATCTCGCTTTATCACTCAATGAGCAATGCTCAAGATATCGTTATTCCAAATAGTTTTTTCAGTTATATCAGAAGAGATATTTCTACTTTTGCCGATCCTGAGAATTCGGATGTTTCTTATTTCGAATTTCTTAATGACTATATTTCATCAAATAACTTTGATGAAAATCAATTGGAGCTTTTAAATCTTGAAGGTCTTGTTAGAACTTACATATCACAAAGTTCTACTGAAAAAGTTCGTTCCGTCTTTGAAATACTTCAAGGCTCAAAGTCTCTCTTTGTTCGAAATGCAGCCCTTCAGAGTCTCATTTGGATTCATGTCTTCAATGAAGACAATCATAGATCTCAAGAGATCATTTCTAAATTTAATTTTAATGAAATGAAGAATGATCCTCAATTATGCTTCTGGGGCGGGTATCTTTTAAATAGTATCGGACTAAGACAAAATAGTTCAACCTACTTCGAGTATCTTGCTGAAAATCATCCTTTGAGTTTCTATGGCGTTTTATCCAGTAAAATGATGAATAAATTTATTAGCATTGACTCATCTTCAAGAGAGCTTGCCAGTGAAGAATCTGAGGACACTCAGCTTAAAACATATTTAAAACGAATTCAGATTTGGGACTCCGTTGATTATCCTCTGTTTAAAGAAATTGACATCAGAACACTTTCCAACAGCATTTCTTCAATGACTCCAGGTAGTCCTCAGTTCAATGCTCGCTTTTACCCCGTTATAAACACTTTAAAGGATCTCGGTGACTATTTATCTATTTTCAAAATTTACTATGAGTTCAATTCTTCTCATGGTCTAAAAATTACATCTTCAGATTTGAATTACTTGTTCCCAAAAATTTTCGTTGATCACATTGAAAACAACACCTCTCAGCTTCCATCCAACTTTGTTCTTTCTATCATGAGGCAAGAATCTGCCTTTAACCCTAGATCGGTTTCTTCAGCCGGAGCAGTTGGCCTTTTGCAACTTCTACCTTCAACGGCAAAGCAACACGTCTCCTTTAGAAGGACTTCAGCTCTTTATGAACCTGTTTTAAACGTCAAAGCAGGGATGAGATTTCTCGAGAGACTTTCTCGAAAATTCGATGGCGACATTGTTAAAGTTCTATCTTCTTACAACGCAGGAGAGGGCAATGTTAAAAGGTGGATCAAGGGACACTTGTCTCAAGAAGAGCCATTGTTGGCCATAGAGATGATACCTTTTAAAGAAACGCGAAATTATGTAAAGCTCATTTATAGAAATTATTTTTACTACAATCTCTTATCTAATAATGCGAAATTTCTAGCGGCAGATTTTAACAAGAATCTAGATCTTAATTTTAATAATTAAACATTAAATCTAAAGTGCATGATGTCGCCATCCTTAACGACATAATCCTTGCCTTCAATTCTAAATTTTCCAGCCTCTTTCACCTTGGCTTCAGACTTATATTGAAAGAGATCTTCGCAGTGATAAACTTCAGCTTTGATAAAACCTTTTTCAAAATCGGTATGAATGATACCTGCAGCTTGAGGAGCTTTAGTTCCAGCATTAAAAGTCCAAGCTCTTACTTCTTTTTCACCAGCTGTGAAGTATGTGCAATAGCCTAACATTTTGTAGGCAGTGTTAGTTAAAACATCAAGCCCTGACTGCTCAATTCCTGATGCTGCCAAAAATTCTGCACGCTCAGCTGGATCATCTATTAAAGAAATTTCTGATTCAATTTTTCCACTCAGCACAATCACTTCTGATCCGTCTTTTTGAGCAATTTCTTTAACTTTTTTTACATGCTCATTATCTTCAAGTAATCCTGCTTCATCAACATTACATAAATAAAGACTTGGTTTTTGAGTAATTAGGTTTAAATCCTCAATGGCTTCAAGATCTTCTTTACTGATGTCCATTCTTCTCACTGGCGCACCAGCTTCAAGTTGTTTTTTTACACCCTCAAGAATGTTTTGTTGAATCTTGGCCTTGGTAGAAACTTCTTTGTTTTGACTTTTGATAAGCTTAGGAATGTTGGCAATTTTTTTATCAACGACCTCGAGATCGGCCAATGCCAATTCTATGTTAATCGTTTCAATATCATCAGCTGGATCAACTTTTCCGTTAACGTGAATAACATCTCCATCTTCAAAACATCTCACAACATGAATGATCGCATTGACTGAACGAATATGGCCTAAAAATTGATTTCCAAGCCCTTCACCCTTTGATGCTCCCTTCACAAGGCCTGCAATATCAACAATTTCAACAATTGCAGGTATTACTTTTTGCGGTGGAATAAACTCACAAATCTTATTCATTCTTGGATCTTTAACTGTAACGATCCCAACGTTAGGCTCAATGGTACAAAATGGGTAATTTGCTGCTTCAGCTGGCGCAGAAGTCAAAGCTTTGAAAATGGTACTCTTTCCAACGTTTGGTAAACCAACGATTCCGCAATTTAAAGCCATGACCTAAACTCCTATATTTTTCTTACTAAATAATGATGCTGCTTTTTCAAATCCATTGTTGAGATAGGTGTTGAGTCCTTCACAACAGAGATCCATATATGTTTCAAACACCGCCGACTCATCTGTCGAAAAGGGAGAGAGCACCCAACTGCTCACACTTCCTCTGTCCGGTCTCCCTATGCCGATTCTCATCCGCATGAATTCTAGGGACCCCATTAATTCTCCAATGGAACGCAGTCCATTATGACCTGCATGGCCTCCTCCTTTTTTAAAAGCGAGTGTGCCATAAGGAAGATCTAACTCATCGTGGATCACCAGTATATTCTGAGGTTCTATCTTAAAAAACTGTGCCGCGTCTACCACGCTTTCACCACTTAAATTCATAAACGTTTGGGGCTTTAAAAAAATGACCTTATCTCCATTAATCGACAAGTCAGCGTATTCACCCTTGAATTTATTCTTCCAATTTAGTGAGATTTTTTTTTGAAGATGGTCGAGCACGAGCCAACCAGCATTGTGTCGAGTCGATGTGTATTTTGAGCCTGGATTTCCAAGGGCAACAACTAAGCGACTCACAGCTGACCTATATAAACAAAGAACTCACAGAATCATTATTAAATGTTCTATGAATGGCCTTGGCCAAAAGTTCTGCTGCTGATAAAAGGACAATTTTAGGCTCAGCTAGGGCTTCTTTAGATAATGGGATTGTGTCAGTAACGATAACTTTATCCAACTCGGGACTTGTGCTTATTCTCTCAATTGCTGGATTAGAAAAAATTGCATGAGTGGCACAAGCATAAACTTTGGTAGCGCCGTTATCTTTAAGGGCTTTGCAAGCTTCCACTAAAGTCCCAGCAGTATCAATCATGTCATCAATAATAATACATTCTTTGCCTTTCACATCACCAACAACATTCATCGCCTTTGCGACGTTTTTGCCAGTTCTTCTTTTATCAATCATGGCAATGTCAGCCTTAAGCTTTTTAGCATAATGACGAACTCTCTCGACTCCACCTGCATCCGGTGAAACGAAGATGGTATTTTCTGACATCAATTCCTGCTTGATAAAGTTCATAATTACGGGTGAAGCAAAAATATTATCAAACGGAATATTAAAGAAGCCTTGAATCTGACCAGCGTGAAGATCCATGGTAATCACACGCTTTGCTCCCGCAACCGTCAAAAGATCTGCAACGAGCTTTGCCGAGATTGGAGTTCTTGGGCTTACTTTGCGATCTTGTCTGGCATAACCATAGTGAGGAATAACGGCGGTGATAGAAGATGCACTTGCTCTTTTTAGGGCATCAATCATGATCAACAACTCCATCAAAGTGTCATTGACAGGGGTGCAAGTGGATTGGATAACAAAGACATCAGCACCGCGAACGTTTTTTTCTATTTCACAAAAAATTTCACCGTTGGCGAATCTAACTAATTGAGGATCAACTAATGGCACATCAAGATAATCAGAAATTTTCTTCGTGAGTGCAGGATTAGAATTTCCAGAAACAAGAACAATTCTTTTCATTTTCCTGTCCTGTTCGTGATTAAGTGGTAGGGGTGGAAGGACTCGAACCTTCGGATGGCAGAATCAAAATCTGCTGACTTACCACTTGTCGACACCCCTATCCTATGATTTTGGAACTATACAGTTACCAACCTGTTTTTTCAAGAAAGGTCTAAGGGGCTCCCTCAATTTTTCGATTAAAAAACTCACAGTCAAAATCGCCATAACGCTTAGCCCTTTGCGTTACAAAACTTCTATAAATTTCATAGGCGGTAGTACTTCCGAAAGTTTTTTTATCTTCTATGGTCCTGGCTCCTTCGAAGCCAACCCAAATAACCCCACGCAAAAACCCATCATTGAAGACAAACCAATTATCTAAGCCCTTGTTTGTAGTTCCTGTTTTGGCAAAAAAGCTCAAATTGGACATGATCTTATCGTGCTTATTTCTCAAAGTGTTTTTATTGGGGTTCGACAGCACCCACAATGGGCCATTGTATTCTTCATTAGCTTCTCGAATTTCACACTCGCTCTTATAGAACTTTTCATAAATATTAAATATTTCTGAAAGAGAAAGCTCTACTGAACCTAGCAATTGAGACGGGTACTGATCAAGGGGTATCAAGAGATCTTCAATGTAGTTAACGAGGTAGTCTTCAATTTTCTTAAAACCAACTTCTTCAGAAAGTCTAATAAGAGGACGATTAAGACTCCACAAGAGGGCCTGCTCTACCGTTACTTCTTTGGGAATTCTTCTTGATGCTTCAGAAGGTGACCAATCACCCGATTTTAACTTAAGCGTAAGAGGTGCAGTGCTTACTGTCTGGTCCCAATTGACATTATTGTTTATCAAAAACTTGTAAACGATTGGCTTGAGCAAGCTTCCCACTTGGTGCTTCTCACTGTCGATCCCATCAGATAATTTTCTTTCAAATTTTGAATAGTATTCCCACTCATGTGAACTATCTCCCTTTCTCAAAATCGCTTTGATCCCTACATTATTTCTTCCCCACAAAGACTCAAGCTTATTTATTACTGTCCACGAGCTATTGTTAAAAACAAATTTTTCATAATCAGAAATGGCCTCTGATTCATCGGCCATCGTTTTAAAAAGAGAATTTATGTACCCAAGTCCTTCTCGCTCTCTAAGGGTAACTTCAAAAGTTTTCCAGTCTTTATCATTCCAAGTTGTAATTGAATTATCAGGAATCAGGTTCATCTCCTGAAGTTTTTTAAACACTAAATCAGCTCGTTCTCGAAGGCGATTCGTGTGGTTAAGAGGGTGATAAAAATAAGGTCCCTTAAGAAGAGAAATGATGATTGCCATTTCATAATGAGAAACCGTACTAAGATTTTTTCCAAATAAATAAAGTGCTGCGGTGTAGACTCCTTTTATTTTTATTCCATTACTTGAACCCCAAATAATGTTGTTCAAATAGAATTCAAGAATTTTTTCCTTTTCAAATTTTCCTTCGATATAAGCGGAGGCTACAATCTCTTTTATTTTTCTCACAATACTTTTTTTGTTACTAAAGTATGTGTTCTTCATCAGCTGCTGAGTAATAGTTGAAGCGCCTTGCTTAAAACTCAAGGTAAATACATTTTTGACGAAGGCCCTCAATATTCCAAAAAAATCAAAGCCGGAGTGCTCGAGGAATCGAACATCTTCAATTCCAATAAGTCCTTTCCAGATCGCAGAAGGTATTTGATTAAAATCTGTATAGACCTGAATGCAGTACACATCTCTACAATTGTTTCTCTTTAATGAGGGAAGTTGAAAGTCAGTTTTAACAATGGAGAGATGATTATCGCTATTTTCTAGAATCAATTTATCAGGATCACTTTCACCATCAGCTGCGCTTAAATAAAAGAGGAGCTCATTTTTATTCACCAAAGATTCTGCTTCGAGGTCTGAAATACGACTAAAGCTCCCTTCTTGTGACGCAACAAGCTTTCCCATATCGAGCTCTTCAATAAGGTTTTTTACCGCAAATGCGCCCACAACAAGGACTGAGACGCTTGAAATAATCAAGACGAGTAGCCCATACTTAATAATTCTTTTATTTATGCTCATTTCCTCTTTAGTCTTTTGACTTCGGTTCCTTATATCTTATATTATTTTTCAATCACTTTCCCTAAATTTGGAGATGCCCGTGTTGCACATTGTCACTTTTTTTCTTGCTTTAATTTCTACTCAAGCTTTTGCACTTCCGATTGATTGGAATGGAGCTTTTGGCGTTGATACAAATCTCATCAATAGTTACAGAAGAATTGAACAAAAGACAGATAGAAGTGCTGTTGGTGGTGGTGGTTCACAAGAGCTTCCTTTGGCGACTGGCGAACATCAAGATTCGAAATTTCAAACTTACGTTTTCAGACTTCAACCTGTTGTTCTCGTTAACGATGCAGCCAGTGTTAAGGCCGAACTTACAACGGGATATGGACGCGGCGGTAGACTTGGTGATTCTGCAATTGAAACAAATGAAAGTTCTCAAACAGCTCCAACAAACAGCTATGGGAATATTTTATACCCATACACGCTAAGTGGAAATAATGCACTCAATGTAAAACAACTCTATATGGAGCTCTATTCTGATACCGCGACCTATATGATTGGACGCCATACTTTTCAGTTCGGGCTTGGCGCTTTAGTAAACTCAGGTAGCGGATTGTGGGATCGCCACTTCAGCATGAGAGATGGATTTACGATCAATCTCAAACTTGGAAATTTTCATATTGCCCCTTATTATTCAAAGTCTAGCTCGGTGGGATCACTTACTGGCGCTACAGATATTACTGAAGAAGGATTTACTCTTGTCTATGATAATCCTGATAGAGAAATGGCTTTTGGCCTTCTCTACGGTGGAAAGAATAGTTCTGCCAACGAATCTCTAACCAAAACGACAATCTCAGGCTCAAGTGCCAGCCTTGGTGCAGCCAATGTAAAAATGGTCGATCTCTATTTCCAAAAATCGTTCGGACCACTTTCTTTTGCAACAGAAGTGCCTATCCTAAGTGGTGATATTGGAAATATTTACGGGACTGACACCAAGTACAAGGCGAAAGCGATCTTAGTAGAGTCATGGTACAAAATAAATTCTTCATGGAGATTTGGATTTGATGGCGGGCGAGTATCTGGTGAGGATTCTTCACAATCTTCATTTGAGGCGATGTATCTCCATCCAAATTATCAGATCGCCAATCTACTCTTTAAGTACAATCTACGATCGGTTGCTTCCCCTTCAACCGTTTCTCCTTTTGATTCTTTTGTTCACAATGTAAACTATTACAAATTTAAAACTCAGTATGCTTCCGAAAAATGGACTTGGGATCTTGCCGTTGTCTTGGCCCAAGCTGCCGAAACAGCAAAAGCTGGTAGCCCTGCCTTTAATCACACAACAAACAGATCATTCACTGCGACTCAAACTCAGTCAGACAAATTGGGTACTGAAGTTGATGTTAATTTTAATTATCAATGGAACAATGAAGTTAGCATTGGTGGTGATGTCGGATATCTCTTTACTGGCGATTATTTCGCTTATACCAACGATGCTGCCACTACTAATACCGCTAAGAATAGCTACTTGCTCCAACTTAAGGCTGGCATTAAGTTCTAATTCTTAGAAAGGTCTCATCATTTGTTGCTGTGGCATCATTTGATAACCCATATTGGGGTTCATCATCATAGGGTTCGTTGAATAGGGATTGCCCATTTGTGATCCCATCATGCCTGGACCCTGCATCATCTGCATTCCACCCATGCTTTGCATACCTTGCATGCCTTGCATTTGCGTTCCGAATGGATTGTTCATGGTATAAGGACTTTGTCCCATGTTGAACATGTTCATATCGAATCCACCGGCCGTTGAAGAACTATTGTCATTTGCGTAGGCTCCGTAATAAAATTCTTCAATTCCGCCACTGTATCCATCACCGTCATCTTCCATTTCTCTTTTTTCAAGATATGAAGTGTAGTTATTCGCGTATCTTTCTCGCCTTTCACCCATATTTCTCATCTCAGCAATTGAACGATTTCGTTTCTTTTGAAAGGCAGCCAATCGGCGTGATCTTCCCTTTAAAAAACTCTGACAAGCTGAAGGATTTGAAATTTGTCCTGCATAATTTCTTCCACACAGTTTCTTTTCGAACTCAGATTCTTTTTTCAAGAATGATTGCTTTGATCTTTCAAGTTGCTCAGCTTTACGCTTGAGATCTCTTTCAGTACTTGCAATGGGAGCCTTGCTACCATTTTTGGAAAGATAATCATTATTCCAATCACTCAAAACATCTTTCTCAAATTTTTTGATATCTCTTACAACATATTCATCTGCTTGTTTTAGAGAGATATTCGCACCTCGAGTATCTTGTTTTTCTTTATAAACTTGTGAGTAGTACTTAGAGGTTAGTCTTACTCCCTCAACTCCATAAGCTTGATCAGTGAGCGCATACGCCTTAAGCGCTTCCAGCATTACTAAGAATCTTGGATTTTTCTCAGTCTTTTCATAAAAAGAGCCAATCAATTTATTAAGCTCCTTAATTTTACGATCAACTTCTTTTTTATTTTCCTCATTTCTAATTTGAAGAAGCTCATTAATTTTTTGAATTGAAGGTTGGAGAGCTACGTAATTTAGCCTTTTGGTAAGTTCTAAATACTTATCTGCCTGCTCTTTAACATAGTCCTCTGAAGGAAAATTACCATCGCTGTCGCGCTTAAGTGTTTCCTCAATTTCACCCATTTTTTTCATGATTTCATTCATCTCTTGAGTACGAGCTGAATCCAAAGCCTTTTCTAAAACAGCAATAAGTTCTTTCGCATTACCGACTGATGACTTTTTGAGTTTAACTAGCTCACTATAGATTTCCTCGTAGTCATTCGACTGGCAAGCTCTATAGGCCCTTTGCATCGCTGAATCTTCTTCAGAAGTGAAAAGACGTGTTCCATTTTCACTGAGATTTTCGTAGGCCATACAGCGCCACTCTGAAGGTCTTAAATTTGGGTTATCGTTTACTTCTCGATTTGGGTAAACACTTCCATATTGAGTATTGTTGGGTGATCCAAAAGCAATATATTTCGATTCACTTCTATCACCTAAGTCAATATTGAATGATTTGGTCGCACCACCTGAATATGATCCAGGAACTGATTCTGCTTTCTCTCTATTAATATCGTCTTCTGAAGTGAGTAAGCCTTTTTTCTTCATGCATGAATAATACTTTTCATCCATTGAACTCACTTTCAATTGATCCTCATTTAGATCTGTATTGTCTGGAGTAAAAGCATATTCGTTTTTAGCTTTAATAAAGGAGTAACTTCCTCGAGAAACAATTTCAAAATCTAGTTTCGTACAAGCTGAAACATAGCGAGGTAAAATAAGCTCTGCGAGATTTCCTCTCATTACAACTCTTATGTCTTGTGGGTAATCAACAATAGTATGGAGAAATCCTAGAGACACATAATTGCCCATCTTTGTATTATCATCGCACCTTTCCACTTCTCCACTTGGATTAGAGACTTCTGGAATGTCTGAGGTTCTTAGCACTCCACCTGGCGCTGGAACATTGGTCCTCGCCGAAGCAGGCGTGAGATTTCCTCTACCAACTTTCTTGGCCAATACGGGGGATATGACTAAACCATTTAAAAGCAAAACATATAGGAGACTTTTCATGTACTCTCTCCGGAATTAAAAACAACTCGGTGATTTATCGGTACAAAAAGTAAAAAACTAAAGTTTTAATTGATGGAAAGTGGGTCGACGTCTATTTTTAAGCTGATTCCGGACTGTATCTTATTGTTTTTATACCAGTTATCTAAAACGATTCTCAGACTATTTCTATCAGAAGCTCTGAGAATTATGTTCCAAGTAAATTTATTCACGCGTTTTTCAACGATCGCCGGTTTCGGACCGTAAATCTCACAGACTCCTTTATTATACAGTTGAAGCTCACGAACAACATTGTGTGACTCCTGCATAACCTTATCTAGTTTTGCCGCTGATAGTGAAATCATTACTAAGGAGTAAAAAGGTGGAAAATGAGTGGCTCTTCTTAAATCAATTTCAAATTTGTAGAATTCATCCACTTTATAGTTTTTTATATAATCAAATATTTCATTTTCGGTATTCATGGTTTCAACAACAACAAAACCTTCATTTTCAAATCGACCTGATCGTCCAGCGACTTGAAGAACTTGCTGAAAAACACGCTCGCCTGATCTAAAGTCGGGAAAGTTTAACTGATTATCAATTCCGAGAATAATGACATTATCCACTTTTTCAAAATTGTGGCCTTTGGTGATCATTTGAGTTCCAACTAAAACATCAATTTTTGAATCAGCAAAATCCTTAAGTGTCGCTTTTATATCTTCAAATGATTTGAGCTCTTCACGATCAAATCTGACAACCTTAAGATCGGGATGAGACTTATTGAGCGTTTCAAGAATTCTCTCTGTTCCAAGCCCAATTGGTTCAAGCTTAAGATTCTGACATTCTGGACATTGATCTGGTTTTCGCTTTTCGAAATTACAACATGAACATCTAAGTATATTTTTTTTCTTAAAGACCCTTAGGGACATGGAACAATTTGGACAATCAAAGCGATGACCACATTTTTGACATGTAAGAAATTGGGCATACCCAAGTCGATTTATATATATGATCGACTGTCTCTTATCTTTATGGGCCTTCTCGAGAAGCTTTATAGACGGCGTTGAAACAATGGTCTCCGCACCTTCAATTTTTTTATCTACCAAGAGAATAGAAGGCATGGGTTTCAAATTTGCCCGCTTGTCCAAGCGGAAATAGTGATGAGGTAGCTGAGTTGTAAATCGATAGTAACTCTCGACACTCGGAGTGGCTGAACCAAGCACAACGGGACACTTACTAAGTTTTGCCTTAAAAAAGGCAACGTCTCTAGCGTGATAAGGACATCGATCTTCTTGCTTGAAGCTATGATCATGCTCTTCATCAACAATAATAAGTCCAAGGTTCTTTATAGGAAGAAAGACGGAGCTTCTAACCCCAATGATAACCATGGGCTCATCAAGATCATGAACCTTATTCCAAACATGAAACTTTTGTGAATCATTGAGTGAGCTATTATAAGTGATTATTTTTCCCGATATCTGCTGGCTCAAATCATCAATAAACTGAGGGGTAAGATTAATTTCAGGCAAGAGAAAGAGGACTGACTTTCCGGTTTGTAGAACATTGCCCATAAGTTCAGTATAAATTAGCGTTTTTCCACTACCCGTCACCCCATGAATAAGAAACTGAGGCGTAGGGTTTTGCAACATCTCGGTTTGAATCGAATTAATGATATCAGTTTGTAATTGATTGGGTTCTATTTTCTTTTGAGACTGACCTATGATGGGCTCGAATTCACCTCGAGGTCTCTTTAGTAATTTCGGTAACGATTCAAAATATAAGCGCCCCATTGGATAATAATAGTATTGAGCAATCAATTTAATGAGTTGAATGAAATACTCTTCACTCTTTAAGGAACCAGGCACCTTTTCGATAATACTTTTATATTCAATATTATCTTCTTTTTCCAAGGTCTCTATTACAAGACCTAGTTCTGTACGACGACCCAGTGGAACTTTTACGATGTCTCCGATCTCAAATTCTTCTTCAGAGCAATAAGATAAAAGTGAATTATTAAACGGTGTATTTACAGCTAAGCGGTAATAATTCATAGAATCGGCAGAGTTAGATTCTCCGGCTTTTTTTCATCTGGTTTTGCCATTGACTCTCTGAACTTATTAATAAGCTTTGCAAAATCATTTGGTTTATAGTTTCGATTTTTATATTCAAGAAAATCGATTTTATATTTTTTAAAATCGCCTCTTTTGATAACCATATATTTCGGTAACTCATGCTGGCCATCAAAGAGAACATAGTCTCCGAATTGAAAAGTGATCAACTCCTCCATGTTGCTGAATTGCATTTTTTTCATTTTATAATTCTGATTACCAAATTCAAAAGAGATCTTCTCATTTTCAAATTGCCAAACAAACTCATCCCCCGCTCTTACAAGCTTTAGCCTTTCCTGCTGGTTGTAGTATCGCTCACCCATCATTTTACTAAATGTCCCTTGATCCATCTGGTCAGGAACAGGAATAGACTGGCCTTTGCCTGCCTTCTTTTTGGCGATTACATAGTCCTTATACTTTTGATAGTAGCTAGCTTTTTCATAGTTCACTAAGTCTCTATTGAACTTGATCTCAGGTGCAAAGTTTTTAATAGAATCGAGCATGGTTTTTGGATAATTCAAATTTAAAATATTTAACGTCGAGAGTAACAATGCTTGTTCAGCTTTCTTTTGTGAATTTTTGTCATCCAAATCTTTCACACTAATCATGCTTGATGAATCAAAGTTCAAACTCTTACTTGTGACAACATAAATCCTCTCCGGTCGGCCCTCTTGAAGTCTCCAATATATTTTCTGATAAAGAGGCGCTTGGCTTGTTTCACTTTCCATTGAACCATATTGAATTATCGACTCGTCCTTGATGCGATAAATGAGCTCTACGGTATCGGTTAATACTTCTTTATTGGATGGGTTTCGCAACAATCCTTCAAGAGTTGGCACTGCTGCTTGCGCAACCCCTACCAAGCTGAAGAGGAGGACGACTAAACTAGCTATTTGATTTTTCAAGATAACCTCTCATGATTTCCAATGTATAATTTCTCAATTCTTTATTTTCTAATGCGAATGCGATGGTGGCATTTAAGTATCCTTTCACATTGCCTGTATCATAGCGATCACCATCAAAGATATGGGCCAAAACGTTCTTCTCTTTGGCCATCATGCAAATGGCATCTGTCAGTTGGTATTCACCACCAATACCACGGGGAATTTTTTTCAGATATTCAAAAATTTCTCCTGAAAAAATATAACGGCCAGGTGTTGCCAAATTTGTTGGAGCATCACTTGGTTTTGGCTTCTCTATCATATTTGTCATTTTATAGCTTTTCGAATTATCAATAGCTGCACCTTCAATGATTCCATACTTATCAGTTTCTTCTTTTGGTACTTCCATTACACCAATGACAGCATCTGATTTATATTTGTCTTTTATGTCGATGAGTTGTTTCGTGACCGGAACTGATGATCGCACAAGATCATCACCGAGGATAACTGCAAAGTCCTCGTTTCCCATCATTGAAGATGCACATAAAACGGCGTGTCCCAATCCTAGTTGTTCTTTTTGACGAATAGTTGTGATCTCAATCATTGAAGATATTTTTCTAATCATCTCCAATTCTTTTTCTTTTTTATTGGCGACAAGAAACTGCTCAAGTGCCTGATTTTTATCAAAATAATTCTCTATCGACTCTTTGCCTGTCGAGGTTATAAAGACAATTTGTTCGATTCCCGAAAGCACAGCCTCTTCAACTACATAATGAATCATGGGGTAATTTAAAATGGGAAGCATTTCTTTAGGTGTTTCTTTAGTTGCAGGTAAAAATCTTGTTCCTTTTCCAGCAACTGGGATGACGGCCTTTTTTATATGCATTACACTTTCCTTATAAGTATTAACGAGGATTATTATGTTTAATTATTTTAAAGAATACACTGCCTTTTGTAAGTCTTTTATTCTGGCAATTTTACTCATATCACCCTCAGCATTTGCCAGAATAAATCAAATTGAGACAACTCGAATGATGTCTACAGCAGGATCTGGTGTAGGTTCAGTTTTAATGGATGAAGCTAGTATATTAAATCCAGCATCCCTGGCCTTTTTTAATCTTTCCTCAATCTATTTTCAGAAGGGATCTTCAAATACCACGAGTGATTCGGTCGGGAATTCCAAAGCTGATGCTGATCAAACTTCATTTATTGCTTCAGACTCTAGCGGAAGCTTGAGTGGTTCAATTGGTTACTTTAAACAGTCAAATAACTTAAACGAACAACGCAAGACTTGGTCATTTGCGGCAGCATCACCACTTGGTAAGTCTTCTTCTTTTGGTATGAGCTATCAGATGCAAACTGAAGTTCTTCAAGTTCCAGGCGGGATTGAAGAGAAAAAGTATAAAATGTCTAATGCTGGTTTTTTTCATGCCATCAATCAAAACTTTTCTTTCGGTCTTCTCGCTACAGATATCTTTGGTAACAAAACAAACAATTCAAAAGCTTTTTTAGGTATGCAATATGTTTACGACAATATGATGTCATTCATGCTTGATGTCGGTTCAATTTACAAAGAGGACCTTGCCAAAAACTCAATTATTAAAGCTGCCGTTCAAATTAAATTCTTTAACGATTTCTATCTTCGTTTTGGGGCCAAAGAGGATAAAAGCGAACGTTTACGCGGAAACGGTATTGGTGTTGGTTGGGTTCAACCCAAACTTGTCATTGATCTCGCTCTTTCAAATAATAAATTTCAAACAGAAGCTGCGAGCGATTCTGAAAAAGTAAGTTCATTTTCACTTGCATATAAATTTTAATCATGACCATAAAAGATACAAAACCCGGAGAGAAACCGGAACACAATATAAGAATTTTCCAAGAGCGTTTGAAGTACTTAAAACGTGGTCAGGAATATAATAAGGCCGACGATATTCCAAAAGCTGTGGAATGCTATTCACAATATCTAAACTGTCTTGCAACTTATTTCTCTGTTGATGAAAAAAAGCTCAGTCCTACTCTCTTTGATCTAGAGAAGGACGTCGCAGAAATGCTTCTTATCAGTCATGTCTATTGGGATTTATCTAAAGCCTATGACCGCAGTCCAAATCTTAGAATCGAATCCGTTAGATGCTTAGATCAGTTCGTAAAATTTACTGTTGGTTTCAAGTATCAATATGTAAATGCCCGCATGTTACGAAATTTTATTAGAAAAAGACTGGCCCATAACCCCAAGGCTTTTAAGCAAGCCTATGACCGAATTCAAGTTGAATCAAAAAGTTGTTATATCGCCACTTATGCTCTTGGAGATATCCATCCAATAACACAACAGTTTCGACTTCTGAAAACTGATTTAAATAAATCGAAGCCGGGTCGTTCTTTTATTGATTTCTATTATAGAATTTCCCCAGTAATTATTAATTATCTTAATCGGCGACCGAAGGCCCCTCTGAATATTTTCTTCATTGGATTTTCGCGATTAATTTTAAGAATGCTAAGTAAATTAATTTCTCCAAAGTATAAATTATGACTCTAGTCAAAAGACTTATCGTTAAAGAGTGGTTTTCGTACTTTTTGGGTGCGCTCATAATGTTTAGTGTTCTTATTTCTGTAGGAAATATTGTCTCTGGTCTTTTACGATCAAATGTCAGCGCCAAAGATGTGCTCCTTAATCATTTGATTGACTTTCCAAACTCCCTAAAAATGATTTTTCCTATCGCCTCGCTTGTGGCAACGCTTTTTTCACTTTCTAAGTTACAAAACACTAATCAGCTTTCCGCTATTTTCTCCGCTGGATACTCTAGATTAAAATTCACCCAAGACCTTTTTTTCTGCTCAGCCATCTCCTCACTTTTCATTTTTGCGCTCTTAGGATTTGTCCGTCCTTATTTGAAGGTAAAAAAGGAAAGACTCATTCATCAAGCTGAGGCAAAGTTTCGCAATCTGCAAGAGGTTGGCCTCAGATCAAGCACCATCGGTTCAGGAAAAATATGGTTTAAGAATTCATCGTACTTTTTCTCATTTAGTTCCTATGATCGTCAGAAAGCTGTCATCTGGGAGCCAAATATTATTCAATTTAAAAATCATCAAATCGAAAAGCAAGTACGCGCCGACTCTGCAAAAAATCTCGGTGGAAATAAGTGGAAGTTTTTTAATGTAACTGAACTAACACAACTTGCAGGACAAACATTTCCAGTATCTACCCAAAGAGAGTCTGCTGAAATGGTATTAAGAGAAAGCACAATTGAGTTTAATCAAATTGAAGCTGATATTACCACGCTGGGATTGTTTTCACTTTATCGCTATCTTTCAAGTCTTTCTCGTTCTGGAATTAACATTGATGAATACACGATGCTTTTTCTAGAACCTTTTTCTACTGCCCTTATTTGCATTCTCATGGCTTTTGTATCAATAGGTGCAGTCTTTAATCCCAATAGAAGATCAGCTAGCTTTGGGAAAAGTGTTTTTGTGGTCTTTATTATTGCTATTGGTTATTGGCTTTTAAACTCGTATTTTGATGAACTCGGGAAGAGTTCTCAAATTAGACCCATTATCTCTAGCTTATTCATTCCCTTTATTTTGTTGTCCATTATCCTCATTAACTATTTGCGGAACCGTGAGATTAAATAAAACTTTTAACATTCTTTTTTATGGCATCGCTGCTTTGGTTTTATTTTATAACCTCGGTCACGTTGGAATTCCTCGCCAAGGAACTGAAGGATTTTATCTCAAAATCCTGAGCGAAATGAGTTCCATGAACTCTTACCTAACTCCCCTGTACTTAGGTGAGCCTCACTGGTCGAAGCCACCTGTCCAGTTTTGGATGGCCTTACCTTTTAATGAAATTTTTGGCATGCATTCAATTTCAGCAGGTCGATTAGCGGTTTTGCTTTTTTCGTTGCTCGCCCTATATCTCAGTTCAAATTTGCTCTCACGCCACCTCAAATTCACGAGGTCTAATATTTTCTTCTTTTTACTCGCCTCTTTTGGCGTTCTTAAGTTCTTTCGAATTTTTATGATGGAAAATCCGCTTAGCTTGGGAATTTTCCTTACCTCGCTTTATTATTTTGAATATTTACAGGGCCAAAATCGTAGGTACTTGTTCATTTCCATTTTTTGGGGTGCCTTTACCTTTCTCGTTAAAGGACCAATCTCCTTTGCAATTTGTGGTCTTTCATTTTTTCTATTTCACTTATTTGATTGCTGGCAAAGCAAGTGGAAGATTGATTTGCTTAAGACTTCTGCAATAAAACTTACCGTTTATTCTGTACTCACCTTAATTCTTGCTTCTCTTTGGTTCATTGCTGAGTTTTTTCAATATGGAATGAGCTTTTTTAATTATTTTTTTCTTCGAGAGAACTTAGGCAAATTTACCTCTCAAAGATATTCTCCGCTTGTTCTGTTCCAAGGCTTAGGAATGTTTGCTCTGCCTTGGATACTTTTTGTTTCAAAGGATTTTTTAAAATTATTCAAAAGTCCTTTCTCACCATTTCTTTCTTTCAACTTAATTAGTTTTCTTGTTTCTTTTTCTATTTGGTTTATTCCCTCACAGCGATCCCATCATTATGCCATGCCTTCACTTTTTTTCTTTTTAACAATTTTACTTTTAGGTTTTGAAACTAGAGCTACTGATTTCTTTAATCTCAAACTTAGACGGTGCTCGATACTTTTATCTCTTCTCTTTGCTCTTGTTCCTCTCATTTTACTTGTAATTGTTCTTAAAGACGGAAATTATATTTTCGCATTCACTTCTTTAATTGTTTCACTTTTCATCCTTTTTTATTTTTTCAAGGAAAAAACAATTACTCGTTTTGCTCAAACTTTTTTCATCCTCTTTTCCATCATTTGGTATGGACTTATCCCCGAACTTTCTCTTCCACCTTTATCCGACTCAGCTTTAACTTTTCTTAATCAGTATGATGATAGAACGCCAATCTACCTGGCCCATCGAAAGCCTTTTTTTATCGAAGAGTATGCCCAAGTAAAGGTCAATGTGATTGAACCATCCCAAGTTAATGAGAAAATTCAGTCTGGTCCTTCCATTGTTATTTTTCCAACAGCTCAAGGACCGAAGCTAGACGAGAGTTTGATAAAGTCGCAATGGCCAACTTGGAGAAGAGGCATCAGCGCAAAAGAAGCGATTCATGCCCTAAGTACACGAAATTTCGAAAGCCTCTATGAGTACTACACCCTCGCCTTTCGCCCTAAGCAATAGACGCTTTCTTACAGTTTGTGCTATATACGCACCATGGCAAATTCAGATTTTTTAAATGATTATAAGCTCGAGGGGAGTGAACTTAAAATCTTCACTTACCCAGCACCCATTCTTAAGAAAAAGGCTGTCGCTGTTGAGAAATTCGACGACGAACTAAGAGCGCTTTGCAAAGACATGCTTTATACAATGTATAAAGCCCCTGGGATTGGTTTGGCCGCTCCCCAAGTCGGACACAGCATTCGTCTTTTTGTTATGGACATTGATTACGAACGTGAAGAAATCATCAAAGCTGATGAAACAAAAGAATATGCTTATTCGGAATTCAATCCCCTTATTCTTATAAATCCAAAGATTGAAAATAAGGTGGGAGAACTTTTATATGAAGAAGGGTGTCTCAGTGTTCCCGGAATTTATGAAGAAGTTAAAAGGGCCGAATCAATTAAAGTTACCTATCAAGATCTCGATGGTCAGACTCACGAGCTTCAAGCTGATGGACTTCTTTCAATTTGTATTCAACATGAAAATGATCATCTCGATGGATATGTCTTTTTAGAGCGATTGAGCTCACTAAAGCGAAATTTTCTCACCAAGAAATATCTTAAGAGACAACAGAAGAATCTATAAATAATGACGAAGATTTCTTGTGTCTATATGGGCACACCCCAATTTTCTATTCCAACACTTGAAGCTTTAAGACTTAGTGAGTTTGTTGATCTTGTTGCTGTAGTAACGATGCCAGATCGCCCTGCCGGTCGTGGTAAGCAACTTCAAAGTCCAGCAGTTGCTGAATACGCCAAACTTCACAACATTAAACTTTTCCAAGAAGCCAATATTAATAAATCTCAAGAATTCCTTTCGTTTTGTGAACAATCAAGACCTGATGTTTTTATCGTTTTGTCATTTGCTCAATTTTTATCGCAAAAGACTCTCGATATTCCGCGACTCGGTTGCTTTAATATTCACACTTCACTCCTTCCTAAATATAGAGGTGCAGCTCCAATTCATTACGCACTTAAGAATGGTGATTTAGAGACAGGTGTCTCTATTCAAAAGATGGTTAAGAAAATGGATGCCGGGGACTTATGTCTCTCACTTCCAGTTGAGATTTCAAAAAATGATGACATCGTTTCACTTTCAAATAAGCTGTCACTCCTTTCTGCCGAATGTATGCCTAGCTTTCTTGAGCAGCTCGTAACCAGCAAGTTAAAATTCACGGCACAGGATGAAAACCAAGTCAGCATAGCTCCTGAGATTGGTAAAGAAGAAGGATTCGTTGATTTTCAAAAGCAAAGTGCATTACAAATCATAAATCTTTACCGAGCTTTTAAACTCTGGCCTTCCCTTTTTTATTATCATCAAGGACTACGTTATAAAATAGCGGAGATGGCCCTTAGCGTTTGTTCGGGCTCCACACTGCCTCCAGGTATTGTCGACTTAAACTCCGGTCGAATGCTCATTGGAACTGTCGAAGGCGTTGTCGAAATTTTACAAATTCAACCTGAAGGTAAAAAAGCCATTTCCATTAAAGATTATATGAATGGATTAAAGTCAAAGGGCTTAAATTTAAAATTTGCAATTGAAGGATAGTATCATGAAGATCATTGCTCCAAGTCTTCTAGCTTGTGACTTTCTCAATATCGAAAGTGAACTCAAATCACTTGAAGGTATCGAGGGACTGTGGCTTCACTTAGACATTATGGATGGCCACTTCGTACCAAACCTCACCTTTGGTCACCCTATCGTCGAGCTTATTGCAAAGAGAACAAAAATTCCTCTCGATGCTCACTTTATGGTCACAAATCCTGAATTCTATATTGATACTTTCAAAGATTATAAACTAACTAATTTTACATTTCATCTTGAAGCTAGCGACAATTGCTTGGCCCTTGTTCAAAAAGCAAAATCTTTTTATCCTTCGGTAGGCATTTCTATCAAGCCAAATACTCCAGCCTCTGCATTAAGCCTCGATCTTTTAAAAGCTGTCGACTTAGTTCTTGTCATGACCGTAGAGCCCGGTTTTGGTGGTCAAAAATTTATGCCCGATTGCGCTGAAAAAATTGGATACCTCAACGACATTCGCCAGAGAAATAACCTTAAATTTCAAATTCAAGTTGATGGTGGAATCAATAATGAGACTGCAAAAACTTGTTTAAATTACGGCGTAGATAACATGGTCGCAGGTTCTCATATTTTTAAGCAACCGAGTGATCTTTACCAAGAAACAATTAATAAATTGAGAGAAGTATAATGAAAACATTTGAATTAACTGGCGACAACTTAGACCTAGAGCTCATTGACCTAATCTCAAGTCAAAAGTCAGCCTATAAATTGACCTTGTCTAAACAAGCCCAAGCAAGATTGATTCAATCAAACGAATATGTCTCTTCGATTGTAAAATCTGGCAAAACTGTTTACGGCATTAATACTGGCTTTGGTGCCCTTGCTGATACACGCATTAAAGACGAAGAGCTCTCTGAGCTTCAATATAATCTCATTCGTTCGCATTGCACTGGTGTCGGTGAACCCTTTTCGAAACAGGTAACGAGAGCAATCATGCTTATCCGTGCCAACTGTTTGTTACAAGGATATTCAGGTGTGACTCCTCACGCCGTTAACCTTCTTATCGATTTTCTTAATCATGATATTATTCCAGTTGTTCCTTCTAAAGGTTCAGTTGGAGCATCTGGTGACCTTGCTCCCTTGTCGCACATTGCTCTATCACTGATTGGCGAAGGTGAAGTTACTTATCAAGGCAAGGTATTGCCCACCGACTATGTTTTAAAACAATTAGATCTTAAGCCCGCCGTCTTGGGACCAAAAGATGGCCTCGCCCTCATTAACGGTACTGCTGTTATGGCTGCCCTTTATTCTGTGGCATTAAACCAATCATTAAAATTAATTAAAATGGCCGATATCATCGGAGCAATGACTCTCGATGGAGTAGCTGGAACTGCTCGTGCTTTTGATCCACGTATTCATCAACTTAAGCCGCATGTGGGACAGGTTTCTGTGGCCAAAAACTTATTGCGCTTGCTAGATCAATCACAAATTTTAAATTCTCACACTGATTGCCGCAAAGTTCAAGATCCGTACTCTCTGCGCTGTATGCCTCAAGTTCATGGAGCGATTAGACAAACGGTACGCCATTCACTCGAAGTTTTAAATACTGAACTCAATTCGGTGACTGATAACCCACTTCTCTTTATTGAAGAAAATGATGTTATTTCTGGTGGTAACTTTCATGGTGAAGCACTTGCACTTGGTATGGATTATTTGGCAATGGGTATAGCTGAACTCTGTAATATAACCGAGCGCAGAATTGAGAAGCTTATCAACCCTCTCTTTTCTGACTTGCCAGCATTTCTTGTTACCAAACCAGGTCTCAATAGTGGCTTTATGATTGCTCACGTAACTGCAGCTGCACTTACTTCAGAAAATAAGTATCTATGCCATCCAGCCTCAGTAGATTCAATTCCTACTTCTACAGATAAGGAAGACCATGTTTCCATGGGTGTGACGTCAGGAAATAAATTATTAGTCGTTCTTGAAAATACTAAAAACTGTTTAGCTATTGAGTTGCTTTGCGCATGCCAGGCTTTGGATTTTAGAAAGCCAAGTAATTCGAGCCCTGTCTTAAATGATGTTCACAAACTTGTTCGCAATCACGTTACAACAATGGAACGAGATCGAGTCATTTCTAAAGATATAAAAAGAATTGTAGAGTTAATTGATAATAGTGAAATTTTAGATTTAGTTGAAAAGAAAATTGGAGCATTAGAATGAGTTCAAATAATAATATTCCCCTACCACCAACTGGAAATAAATTAACATGTAAAGGCTGGCATCAAGAGGCTGCCCTTCGTTGCTTATTGAACAATCTTCATCCCGAAGTTGCCGAAGATAGAGATAATCTCATCGTTTACGGTGGAAATGGTCAAGCTGCTCGTAACTTTAAAGCTTTTGAAGACATCGTAAAGTCATTACAAAACCTCGAGGATAACGAAACTCTTCTTGTTCAATCTGGAAAGCCTGTCGCCATTATTCCTTCACATTCTCACGGACCAAGAGTTTTAATAGCAAATTCCAATATCGTTCCCCATTGGGCGAACTGGGATTATTTTAATAATTTAAAAGATCGCGGTCTTATCATGTATGGACAGATGACTGCTGGTTCTTGGATTTACATTGGTTCGCAAGGAATTCTTCAAGGAACTTATGAAACCTTTATGGCCGCTGCTGAAAAGCATTATGGCGCCGGATCTACCCTCAAGGGAAAATTGGTCCTCTCTGCTGGACTCGGAGGAATGGGTGGAGCACAACCTCTGGCCGTTAAAATGGCAGATGGCGTTTTCTTGGGTTGCGATGTTGATAATACTCGTATTCAAAAAAGACTGGTCTCTAAATATCTTGATGTTCTTGCCGATAATTTCGATCATGCAATAGAGCTCTCCCTGGCAGCCAAAAAAGAATCAAGGGCCGTTTCCATTGGCGTTGTCGGAAATGCTGCCGATTTTTTCGAATACGTCTTAAAGAAGGGCATCCTGCCTGATCTCGTCACAGACCAAACTTCTGCTCACGATCCACTTAATGGTTATGTTCCAAGAGGAATGAGCTTGGGTGAAGCGATGGAGTTGAGAAAATCAAATCCGTCTCTCTACGCGGAGAAAAGCTATGCGACGATGGGTGATCACGTGAAGGCCATGTTGAGTTTTCTCGAAAAAGGTTCACATGTTTTCGATTATGGAAATAATCTTCGAGAGGGTGCTAAAATTTCAGGCATTAAAAATGCCTTTGATTTTCCTGGATTTGTTCCCGCATATATTCGTCCGCTTTTTTGCGAAGGCTCTGGCCCTTTCCGCTGGGTTGCTCTCTCAGGAGATCCAGAAGATATACGAGTGACGGACAATGCACTCATGGAGTTATTTCCAGAAAACATAAAATTAAAAAATTGGCTTTTAAAAGCTCAGGAGATGGTGAGCTTTCAAGGTTTGCCGTCGCGCATTTGTTGGTTGAAATACGGAGAGCGTGAAAAGGCTGGACTCCTTTTTAACAAGCTTGTTCGCGAAGGCAAGGTTAAAGCTCCAATCGTTGTTGGCCGAGACCACCTCGACTGTGGTTCAGTTGCCTCTCCCAACAGAGAAACGGAGGCGATGAAAGACGGTTCCGACGCTATTAGCGATTGGCCTATCTTGAATATTCTTATCAACACTATGAATGGTGCTTCATGGACCAGTTTTCACCACGGTGGCGGAGTTGGCATTGGTTATTCTCAGCATGCTGGCATGGTCATTGTTTGCGACGGAACAGAGGACATGGATCAGAGATTGTCTCGAGTATTAAATTCTGATCCTGGCATGGGCATTATTCGTCACGTTGATGCTGGGTATGATGAAGCTCGCGCGATGATGGATAAGACAAACATAAAGTTTCCTTCACAGTCATGAAAGTTCTTTATAAGAAATTCTCACAGATCGTTACGCTTGAAAATGCTTTCAACAAAGAAGGTCGCAATCTTTTGCCTGAAGATTTGAGTATCCTCGAAAATGCTTCAATTATTGTTGAAAATGGAAAGATTGTCTGGGTAGGACTTGATTCGGAGTTACCGAAAAATCATTCTTTTGATGAAACTGTTCATTGCACAGGAAAAATTGTTCTTCCTGAATTTGTTGATAGCCACACTCACCTCCTTTATGCAGGTGATCGCTCCAATGAATATTTCATGCGCTTAAGTGGCGCAACCTATGAAGAAATCGCGAAGGCCGGCGGTGGCATTTTAAGTAGTCAAAAGGCTTTTTCGCAAATCAATTCAGATCAACTTCTTCAATTGGCGCACCAACGTATTGTTCGCATGAATTCTTATGGTGTCGGTTCAATCGAGATCAAGTCGGGTTACGGACTCACCCACGACCTCGAACTCATGGCGATGCAGACTCTAAAAAAAATCAAAGACAAGCTTTTCCCTTCAACAAATATCATAACCACCTATATGGCTGCCCATGCGGTTCCAAAATCTTTTTCTTCTTCAAAAGAATATCTACTGACAGTAGTTCTTCCTTTAATGAAAATAGTTAAAGATCAAAACCTCGCTGACTTTGTTGATATTTTTCATGAGCAGAATTATTTTACAGCTGAAGATGTGCAACTTTTATTTGAAGAAGCACAAAAACTTCTAATAAATCGTCGCATTCACGCTGACGAATTCAATGATAATGCTGGTGGCTCGCTAGCAGCTAAGTATCAATGTTTTTCCGCTGATCATCTTCTTGCAATTTCTGATTCTTCTATTGACGCCCTTTCACAATCTAAGACAGTGGCTACACTTCTTCCTGGCACTGGCTTTTTCCTCGGCAAACCACAAGCTCGCGCTAGAGATATTTTAGATGGTGGCTGTCGAGTAGCGATTGCAACTGATTTTAATCCTGGAAGTTGTCACTTTGATAATCTCTTTTCTTTAGCGTGTTGGGCTGCCCCAACATATAAAATGAATCCTGCGGAACTCATTTCTAGTATTACTCTAAATGCTGCTTATTCGTTGAACCTAAGAGAGCAAGGGGCAATCATCGAGGGCATGAATTCCAGACTTGCTGTCTTCAACTGCAATTCTTTGGCCCAGCTTATCTATGATTGGGGAATAAATCACTTTGATTATTTTATTCGTTAGTTTTTAGTTTTTTTATATTTGATTGAAATTCACCAGACATAAAGTCGACGGCCTCATTGTATGTCTGAACAACTTTTCCATTTTTAAGAATCAATGTTACGGGAATTCCTGATATTCCAAATTTTTCAAAGAGTGAGCCATCTAAATCGAAAACTACGGAAAAATCCATACCGTATTTTGCCATTAATTTTTCTGCTTTGGACTGACCACTTTTCTCATCTCCGTTTATGGCGACGATTTGAATACCATTGGCCAAACTAGACTTAGAAAATTCAACCAAGGTTGGTATTTCCTCTAAACAAGGAACACACCAGCTTGCCCAAAAATTTAAAATTATTGGTTTCCCACTAATTTGGTCAAAATTAATCACCTTATTTTTACTATCTTTTAATTCGAGACCCTTAAGAGTTTGAGATATATGCAGATTCTTCTGCTCATCTATTTTAGAAATCTGGGCCATGGGTTTAGATTGGTCCATCAATACTTGAACCAAAAGAAACAGCGAAAAGGCCATAACAGAGAGAATGATTGTAATGTTAAATTTAATTTTCATTTAGCTTTAGTGTATAATTCTTTAATGAACAAACGAATCATAACACCCCACGGCAATGAAGGTCAAACTTTTATCGAGTTTATCTTCCTCATGCTCATTCTCGTTCTTATGTCTTTTGTCATGTTTAAGGGCTTTCGAACGGGTATCGCCTCTCGCTGGACTCAACTTGTAAATATTATTGCTGCTCCAACCACTTCAAATACCGCATTATAGGATTTTCTTATGTACATACTTTCAATCGATCAAGGAACAACCGGCACAACTGCCACACTTATTGAATCCGAGTCCCTTAAACTTGTAGATAAAGTTAATAAAGAATTTAGACAAATACTTCCCAAGCCAGGATTAGTTGAGCATGATCTCAATGATATTTGGCATTCTGTTGGAATAACCGTTCAAGAAGTTCTTAAGAAAAATAATGTAGATCCCAAAAAAATTCTGGCCATCGGTATTACAAATCAGCGCGAAACGACTTGCTGCTTTGATAACAGGGGCACTCCTCTTCATCATGCAATCGTTTGGCAGGATCGTAGAACCGAAAGTTTTTGCCAAGAGCTACGCAATTCGAAAAGTGCTGATAGTATAAAATCAAAAACGGGTCTTCCGATTGATCCCTATTTTTCAGGTACAAAGATGAATTGGATTCTCAATTCATTTAGGGACTCAAAAAATGTACCTGAAAGTATTCACTTTGGTACTATTGATACTTTTTTGCTCTTCAAGTTAACAGCAGGGGCTTCATTTGCAACCGACGCAAGCAATGCCTCAAGAACCTTGTTGATGAATCTTGATACTTTAAATTGGGATGATGAGCTTCTCGATATTTTTGGTGTCGACAAAAAGATGCTTCCCGAAATTAAAGATTCCTTTTCTCATTTCGGAACGACCAAAGATTTGAGTTTTCTTCCTGATGGAATTCCCATCACCGGAATTTTGGGTGATCAGCAAGCAGCCCTCTTTGGACAAACTTGCTTCAGCGCCGGCGAGATGAAATGTACTTACGGAACAGGTGCTTTCATTCTCTTAAATACGGGCGATAAAAAGACTTATTCAAAAAATGGACTTCTTACGACTGTCGCTTTTTCTCATGAAGGAAAAGCAACATATGCTCTTGAGGGTTCATGCTACATAGCTGGAGCAGCAGTTCAGTGGTTACGTGATAATTTACAACTCATTAAATCGGCTTCCGACATTGAAGCTATTGCCAATCAAGTGACTGATCTTGATGAAATGAAAAATATTATTTTTTATCCGTTCTTTACAGGATTGGGATCTCCTTACTGGCTTTCTGATGCAACCGCCTCAATTGTGGGTCTCACCAGAGATACAAGAACAAGTCACCTCTCTCGTGCCTGCTTAGAAGGCATTGCTCAATCAATAAGTGATATCATTAATGCATTTAAAACTGATTTTCCTCACTTGAAAGATGAGATTCGTGTTGATGGCGGTGCTGTTGTCAATAATCTTCTAATGCAAATGCAATCCAATTTTTCCAAGATAAAGATACAAAGACCCAACGTCATTGAAACAACTAGCTACGGAGCAGGCCTGGCCGCTGCGATTGGTGCTAAACTAAAGTCTTTTGATGATTTGAAAAATTTATTTTCAATAGAAAAGGAATTTAATAGTGATAAGAGCTTAGCTTCTTATTATGACAGTAAACGAGAGCTTTGGAGACAGACCATACAAAAGCTATATGCTCGTTAAATTTCTCATTGATATTGTATTTGCAGATTTAGCATGATAGCTATTTATAGATGAAATTTATTGTACTCGTGCTCTTCGTCAACTTTCTATTGCTAAGTTGCGGGAAGGTTATAAATCCAAAACCATTGGAACTAGAGAACTCAAGTAGTGCTCAAAATTTCAATTTTTTTGCTCTTGCAACACACTTGACTATGGGAAGCTGTGAAAATCCTCCAGTTGCCCATCGATTTATAAGATTTGTTCCTCTTTTTTTAACTGAGGCATCAGATGACATTTTTATTGGTGACCTAACACTTGTTCTCTATGATGAAAGCAAGAGCTATACCGCCTATTATCGAGAGTGGCCAGGTGTTGGCAACACTGATCAAACGTTATTCGAGCTAAAATTTGAAGGCAAATATAGTTATGAAACTTCCCCGACTTCACCAGATGGCCATTTTTTGAGATTAACAGATATCGGCCAATTAGTCCCCAGTGCCACTAATGATAAGGTAACTTTTATCCTTACCCTGAATAAAAAAATCAATCGTCCCTACGCTTCGACACAAGTCCAAGGAAGAGTTTCACTTGGAGTATCCCCACTTTTTAGTGATTGTCCCTAATGCGAAGATGACTACATCTCCAATATTTTTGGAATTTCATCAATATTATTAATACCAATGATCTGAACTCCACTCTTCTTTTTAATTTGAGAAATGGCTTTTTGTGAAGTGACGAGATACTTATAATTAAAGTGAGTCATTTCATTATATCGCTCTAGTAGTTTTGGCACATTTCGCACTTCTCCCGCCAGGCCAACTTCACCAACGAAAACCATTTCCTGGGAAACGTTAACATTTTTATATGAGCTAATTAAAGCGGCGATAACACTTAAATCCAGATCGCGACTATTGATTTTCATTCCGCCGACGAGGTTTACATAGATATCATTAAACCCAATTGGCATCCCCAAGTGCTTTTCAATAACGGCAATAAGCATTGACACTCGATTCGTATCAACCCCTTGAGTGGCGCGCCGACCGTTTCCGTATTTATTCTCAACCACCAATGCTTGTAGCTCTAAGAACAAGGGACGAGAGCCCTCAAGAATGCAGGTAAGACTTCGTCCAACTCGATTATCGATTTCGTCATCGATAAAATATTTTGAAGGATTTTTTACTTCTTCTAAACCATTATTAACCATTTCAAAAAGACCAATTTCACTTGTCGCCCCAAAGCGATTTTTCATTGATCTCAATATTCGATACATTCCACCTTGATCGCCTTCGAAGTAAACCACCGTGTCTACCATATGCTCAAGAATTTTTGGACCTGCAATATTTCCTTCTTTAGTAATGTGGCCAACGATAAAGCAGGCCGTCTCTCTATTTTTAATAAAGTTCATAAGCTCGAAAGTCACTTCCCGAATTTGCGTTACAGTTCCAGGAGCGGAATCAAGCGTTGGATTATATATTGTCTGGATTGAATCAATGATTAAAAGTGCTGATTCTTCATTTTTTATTAATTGTTTTACATTTTCCCAATTGGTTTCATTAACAACTTCAATATTTGGCTCACTGATACCAAGCCTTTTTGCTCGACTGGCAATCTGTGCCTCAGCCTCCTCTCCAGAGACGTAAATTATTTTTTTATTGGGCAAGGTCTGCGCCACTTTATGACACAGCATTAGAAGGAGTGTCGACTTACCGATTCCAGGCTCACCTCCAATGAGAGTTAAGCTTCCAGGTACAAGCCCGCCACCCAAAACTCGATCGAGCTCTCCGATATTGGTAGTGACTCGTCTCTCTTTCAATTCTGAGAGCTCATTGAGTTTGCGCAATTTCTTTTCTACAACTTTTTCATCACTACGAGAGCTGCCCTTTTTAACAATTCTCGCCTCTTCAACAAAGCTATTCCAATTTTGACAATCAGGACAACGCCCTAACCACTTGCTTGTATTGTATCCACATTCAACGCAGACGAAGACATTTTTTACTTTTGAACTCATGATTGCATTAACTCCCGCAACTGCTCTTCAGTAATAACTTTTATTCCCAGATCGCCAGCTTTAATAAATTTTGAGCTACTTGAAGTTTGCTCATTGGTCACCAACAGATCGGTATTCTTTGAAACACTGCTAACCACAATGCCTCCATTCTTTCTAATTCGATCCTCGATAACCGTTCTTTTTTCAGAAAGGGCACCTGTTATACAAATCTTCAGACCGGTAACTTTCGATTCAAATTTCTCTTCACTCTTTATCGTCATTCCTAATTCTATTAATTCATTCACCATTCCTTGCTTTTCTTTAAGTGATTGATAGAAATCGGTTGCCGACTTTTCTGCAAATCCATCTATATCTATTAGCTGATCAATAGTGATTGTCATTACTTTTTCAAGGGTCTCATACCCTGCATGCACGACTTTTTCACATTTGTTGTAGGCTCCACCTTGAATTCCCAATGATGAAAGAAATACAATAAGTTCTACATTTTTTGATTTATTTATATTTTCATAGATTTTATTCGCTAGCTTTTCTTTCGTTTTATCTAAAGTCAAAAGCATTTCCGTACTTAACCTATAAAGATCTGGGATCGCTGAAACCAACCCCTTTCTTATCATTTCATCGAGTCGTTTTTCACTTAGATCTTCAATTCCTATTTTCTTAACAAAATTATTAATGCTCTCTCTGACCCGAACTGGGCATTTTTCATTGTTACAAATTAACCTGATATCGACTTCCGATAGAGGTCCATCACAGGAAGGACATTGACGTGGTTTTGTAAATTCTCCCTTAGCCTCTTTCTTTACGCTCAAGAACTTCGGAATTACTTCCCCAGAGCGAATGATCTCAATCAAATCACCTTTTTTAAGGTTATTAATTTTGACCATACCATAATTGTGCAATGTAACTCTCGATACAACGGCGCCGCTTAACTCAATTGGACTCACGAGAGCAACTGGAGTTAAAATTCCATTGCGCGAAACACTCCATTCAATATCTACAATGGTCGTCTCTTTGGCTTCACCTGGAAATTTAAAGGCCATCTTATACTTTGGATGATGAGCTGTTTCACCAAGCTCATTTTGAAGCGAGATTTCATTAATCGTGATTACTAGACCATCTATTTGATAGTCACCTTCGCTCATAAACTCTTGCGCTTCTTCTATTGATTGCTCAAGGCTCTTGAAATTCTTATGCAACTCAATTGGGGGGGTGTCGAAATGCATCTTCTTCAAGAAGTGGCTTTTATCTATTTCTTCTTTAAATGTTTTTTCTTCAGATAAAATATCAAATGCTTTAAAATTTAAATAGCTCGAAAGTTCTAAATGATCCTTTCGTCCCATTAATCCCGCAACGATATTGCGCTGACTTGACGGCCGATCAAGTTTTAATTCGATCATCTTCTCTGCAAGAGCAACAAAGTTTTTTTCCGAACAATAAAGTTCTCCACGAATTTCACAGTCGATACTATTTTTTCCAAGAGACTTTGGAATTTCTTCAATCCACATAATCTTTGAAGTTATATTCTCACCTACCGATCCATCTCCTCTTGTTTTAGCAACGGAGAGCTTTCCCTTTTCATAAACCAATGAACAGCTTATGCCGTCGATTTTGTAAGTACTAACGACGGCTTTATTGTCGACCCACTTTTTAAGCTCGTCTATCTCATAGACTTTGTCGAGACTAAGCATCTTTGTTTTGTGAGATACTTTATTTGAAGACTTAACTTCTGTACCGATGAGATTTAGAATTGGGTTTTCGGGGTCAATTTTCTTGAGGTCTAGTTCTAATTTATCAAATTCAGCATCGCTGATTTCTGGTGTTCCTTGATAATAGAGGGATTTGTGCTTTATTATTAAAAGCTCGAGTTCTTTAACACGGTCTTTCATTTTTACTCCATCAGAATGAAAATGTAGGACCTATTCTAAACGCTGATTCCTTGATTTGATAGCTTCTTTCTGGGTTTAAAAACTTGGCCGTCGAACTGTTTACTTCGTAAGTAAATGATACGGTCATATTCTCTGAATAAATGTAGTTTCCGCCAAAATAGATTTTATAACTAGAAGTTGAATCAGCTTCACCATAAATTGTAGCTTGCTCTGTGTAACCGGGGTTGAACATAAATTCAAAGCCCGCTTTCATTTCTACAATTTTATAAATGGGGATTTGACCTCTTACGCCAAAAGTTAAACCTTCAAACTTAGCCTCTCCAAAACCATCTGAAACTTGCTTGTCGAGTGAGTAACTGTAGCTTGTATAACCGACATAACCATCGACTTGAGGTCCATAAAAAAATCCTAGTGGAAGATATTTATAACCGGCCAATAATTGAAATTTCGTTGCTCCATAAGTACTTGTATCGCTTACAAGTGTCCCTTCCTCTTTACTCATAGAGCTAAAGTGTCTCCCCACTTCTAAACTCGCCCAATAGGTTCTTGTAATCCAAAGTAAAACTTCCGCGTCAACACCAAGAAGTAATCCTCCTATTTTTTTATTGGCCGTGCCCTCAGCAGTCGCTGAGGCTGAACCAATATCAAAATAAACTGTTAGCAGTCCCATTTTTCCAAAGTCCTCTTTTGGCTCTGTAAAATGTTCCTCTCTTGCCATAACTTCTGATTGCTCTTTCTTCAACAAAACCCAATCATTTATTTTTAATTTTTTATCTGTTTCATATTGAGTGACAGTCGCTTGAGATTGCTTTTTCGTGACATAAAAAACTTTCGCTTTTGCAATCTGTTCTGTTTCCCATTCTACAATTTCTTTTAATAAGGGATGTTTTCTTTTCTTAAGAGGACGAACAACAATAAATTGATCCCCTTCTCTTGTTCCGATTTCATCACCAAAATCAACTGTAAACTGATTTCCAAGAACTCCTTTTATAAGTCCTTGATAGGGAAGAGATTTTTCGTAAAGATTGAGCCAGTTGATAAATGTCTGTGCTATTTGTTCAGGATCATCATTCTGAAGACTTGTTTTTTCTTGAAAATAAACATCTTCTCCATTTTCTCCATAGATTTTTATCTCAAGCTCTGAGCCACCAGGAATTTTCGTTATGATCATTCTTAACAGAGATCCTGTTTCTGTTTTGTCACTGATAACTTTCAGGATGTCTTTATTGTCTAAATAAGGGTTAATGTCTTTGTATCCACTGAAAATATTCATAATTTCAGAATTACTCTTGTAGTAGCACCAACCACCTTCTTTAAGATTTCGCTCGAGTGAAATAAATACTGGATAGGAAAGGGCATTGCCAGTGTTATCAGTAATTGGAAGAAGCATGCAGTTTCGTAAATTGTATTTAAGGGCTGATTGTGCCCAAGAATTAGTGGCAAAAACGAGAGTAATGAATAGCAATAATGTTTTAATTAGAATTTCTCCAAAACAAGTTCGCTTTCCTTGCTATTTTCGTAATAGGAAACCAATGTGCTTAGATCATCATTTTGCTTTTGAAGATTTACAATTTCTCTTTTGAGCTCACGGCTTTCGCACTCTAGTTCTTGAATTCTCATAATGAGATCGCCATTGAGATGAGGAACCTGGGGAGGCACCACTTCAGTAAGTGATTTGATAAAATATTTTCCATTATCAAGTTTGTATTCAACTTGTTTTGATTTTATTCTTCTTCGAAGAGTTGAAATCGATAATTTGTGAATTCTTGCGTATTCATCTAATGATAACCAATATTCCGTCATAAATATTTCTCCTCATACCATTATGGCATAAACAGCTAATATTTCAATCTTGGCTATTCAAGAATATAGGTTCCGAGCGAGCAATAGGTTTTTTGATTGGACTTCTTTCCGTTGATATCAGTCATACTGTAATGAATTTCGCCTTGATCTTGTCCGACCAAAATGATTTTTTGAGTTGTCTCATCAATTTCGTAGTTAATTTGTCCATTTTCTGAAAGCGAGTAGATATTTAATCCTTGAGTTCCACTGGCCGTTGCAAGACTTGCTTTAAAGCCTTGAATCTTTCCATTGGTTTCTACAGTTACCATACAGCTATTTTCAAGCGATCCAAGCCCAATTCTACCGAAGATAATTTTATTAAGATCTGTCGTTGGAATTTCAATTTCTTTTTTATTCTCTGGGCTGACAAAGTAGTTAAACCCTTGGCTGAATATTTGAAAGTAGCTCTTTGTATTCCTCAATTTGAATTCACTTGAAGCCTTTATTCCATTTGTTCCGATTCTTGAGAGCTGGGTTGGAGTCATGAATGCTTCAAATTTCATATCTTCAATATCCATTTCAACAGGCTTTGTTCCCATCGGTAAGCGATAATTAACGGTCAATAATTCAGTTTTATTTGACGTAGCTTCGCGTGAATCATAGGTAATTTCATCTTCCAGAACGAGGCGAATTGTTGAAAGCGATCTATTGCCAATTTTGTACTTTATAGTGACGTTGCCAGGTGCTACTGCGATAAAAAGGACAAACCTTGCATCCTCAATAGAGCTTACAGTTTTAAATTTTTCACTTAGAAAGACTTTCTTTGTGTATTTTTCATCAACTTCAATATCATCAAAGCTATCGCTAAGCTCAATTAATACATATCCGCCAATTGCCTCAATCTGATTCTTCTCTACATACTCAGCGATACCATCATATGTGAGAACCGGTACATAATGCATTTCTCCGTCATTTGGTATTTCTACGTTTGTTGGTATTCCTCTATAGTTCGTTACCTTTCCAGTAACCAATCCTTTTTGACTAATCAAAATTTTTCCATCCTGATTGGCCATCTCTCTTTCATTTTCATCGTACAGATATGAGTATTCAAATTGATGCTCATTGCTGTCGATTCCCTTTTCAAGGTGAGCAACAACTGGCACCAAGGTAACCTTTCCAGTTTCAGCAATAAATCCCGCTTTTGAGTAGTCACTTGCTCTCGTTGGTGCTGACTGCTTTCTTTCTGATGATTGCACTATGGTATCGATATGTTTTGATTTCGTTGTTTCACTTTCTTTGTAGATTCTCTCAAGTGTTCCTAAAACATTATTTGATAGAGATGATGTAGCGGCCTGTTCCACTCCTGCATTCTCTGTCTCATCTGTTGAGTAGTCAAAGGCAATGATTTCGTCATTTTTATCTTCCACTTGAACTTTATCTTCAGTTTTAATTGGTGCTGGTTGAGTTGCAACAACTTCCTCTTTTTGTTCTGGCGCTGTTGACTCAGTTACTTCAATAGCTTCATTTATCAATTTTTCCTGGGTGTCTTCAACTTTTGCAATGATTACTGGTTCCTCTTTGGGAAATGAAACTTGGGCAAGAATTGCATTTGAATCTAATGCCGCGACAGTGCTTACGATTTCAAATTCAGGATTAATATTTAAATTATCAAGGGATACAATCTTGTGCTCTTCTTCTTTTTGAATTGAGCTCTCAATCATTTGCAAATCATCTACCGTTATCTCTTCAGCTATCTCAATAACTGGTTCAGGAATAGAGATTGATTTTTTAATCAGTCTGTACTTTATTGCTTTCTTTAAAAAGTTCTTTTTGATGATTGTAGCCTTCTCTACGTGCTGAGAAGGAAGTTCAGCGACTTCTTCGACAACTTTAATGGCTACGGGAGCTTCTTTTACGATAGGTTGAACACGAGCCTCGGAGCTACTATTCATAACATAGTTCATCGTCTCCGGACCCTTGAGTCCACAAGCACTTACGTTAAATAATAGAAAAGATATTGCTATCTTTAAATATGGTAGTCTCATCCTTAAGACACTTCTCCTTACTTAATATTCTCAGGCCGTTCTGAATAATTTACAAGGTGAAAAAAAGTCCAAAAAAAAAGGAAGCCGAAGCTTCCTTTTGAGTAGTCATTGCTTTTTGAATAGTCATTAAACTTTTCTGTTACGAACGAACTCAGCCATTTGAATACGCAAGCGAGCGCGCTCCATCTTGCGACGATATTTTTCAATTTCGTCATTATCCATGTTGCTTGAGTTTGCCAATTTATCCTCGGCATTCTTTAGCGCAAGCTTAGCACGTTCAACATCGATCTCTTTTTCTTCTTCTGAAGTATTTGCAAGGATAGTCACTTTATCATTGAGAACCTTACAAGTTCCGTAGGAAATAGAGAAATGTCTGTCTGGATCATCAGCTCCACCAAAAACAGTCAACTGTCCTGTCGCAAGCTTTGTCACGATGTGAGTGTGGCTTGGCAAAACATTGATCTGACCTTTTACAGTTTGTAGCAAAAGCGACTCCGCTGGAATCGACTTTGCTACAACTTTATAGGGAGTCAAAATATCTACAGTAAAAAAATTCGCCATAAAAATCTAATCCTAATTAATTAGTTACCTTCTTTCATCTTCTTGGCTTTTTCATAGACCATGTCTAATCCACCAACGAGATAGAAAGCTTGCTCAGGAAGATCATCACATTCACCATTTAGAATTGCCTTGAATGCAGCGATAGTATCTTCAATCTTCACGAATTGACCTTTAATACCAGTGAACTGCTCAGCAACGAAGAATGGTTGAGACAAGAACTTTTGAACCTTTCTCGCACGACCAACGATTTGACGATCTTCTTCCGAAAGTTCGTCCATACCAAGGATGGCGATAATATCTTGAAGTTCTTTATATCTTTGAAGAATCTGTTGAACAGCGCGAGCTGTCTTATAGTGTTCTTCACCTACGATATCTGGACTCAAAATTGTTGAAGATGAACTGAGTGGATCCACCGCTGGATAAATACCAAGCTCGGCAATCTGACGAGACAATTCTGTAGTCGCATCCAAGTGAGCAAATGTTGTAGCAGGAGCTGGATCGGTATAATCGTCAGCAGGAACGTAAACAGCTTGGATAGATGTAATTGATCCATCTTGAGTTGAAGTAATACGCTCTTGCATGGCTCCCATTTCCGTACCAAGCGTTGGTTGGTAACCCACAGCTGATGGAATACGACCAAGGAGGGCCGAAACTTCTGAACCAGCTTGAGTAAAACGGAAGATGTTATCTACGAAGAAAAGAACGTCTTGCTTCTCTTCATCGCGGAAATATTCTGCAACTGACAAACCAGTCAAAGCAACACGTGCACGTGCTCCTGGTGGCTCATTCATCTGACCATAAACCAGAGCTGTCTTATCGATAACTCCAGAGTCTTTCATTTCGTGATAAAGATCGTTACCCTCACGAGTTCTTTCACCAACACCAGCGAACACTGAGAATCCACCATGGTGAGTTGCAATGTTGTTAATCAATTCCATAATAAGAACTGTCTTACCCACACCGGCACCACCGAAGAGACCAATCTTTCCACCTCTCAAATAGGGAGCGAGAAGATCAATAACTTTAATCCCAGTATAGAACGGCTCTTTCTTAGTTGATTGCTTTTCAAACTTTGGAGCTGGACGGTGAATTTCATAATGTTTTTTAGCGTTAATTGGACCAGCTTCATCCACTGGTTCACCAATAACGTTAATAATACGACCAAGACATTCACGCCCTACTGGAGCCTGAATTCCTTTTCCTGTATCAAGAACTTTCACACCGCGGGCCAAGCCTTCAGTGGCATCCATAGCGATCGTTCTAACGATGTTGTCGCCAAGATGTTGTGAAACTTCAAGAACAAGGTTGTGCTCTCTATCGTCTATAACTTTGTTTGTACACTTGAGGGCGTTGTAAATAGCTGGCAATTTTCCATCAGAAAATTCCACGTCTACTACTGGACCCATTACCTGCTTAATGACGCCATAATTTAGCTCTGACATTGAATAACTCCTTACGCGTTCAACGATTCCGCACCAGATATAATTTCGATCAACTCGGTTGTAATCTTAGCTTGTCTCATCTTATTCATTTTTAATGTTACGTTTCTAATAGCTTCTTTACAGTTCTTAGAGGCACTATCCATCGATGACATTCTTGCACCATGTTCAGATGCTGTTGCATCTAATAAAGCAGTATAAATACTACTTGTATAAGTTTCAGGAATGAGAGCATCCAAAATTTCATTTGGTGCTGGTTCATACTTGAAATCAAATGGAAAATTCTTCTTAAGCTCTTCTTTAACTTCAAGATCCATAGACATTGGAAGAACTTGCTTAATTGTGGTTTCAAAACTGATCGCAGACTTGAAACTATTGTAAGCAACATAGATCTTGCCAAATTCTCCAGATCCAAAAAGCGAACCGAGCTCCTTCGAGATTTCTTGAATCTCGTGGTAAGTTGGATCCTGCTTACTGAAAGTATAGAACTTGCCTAAATTCACTTCGTTCTTCAAAAGATCTCTGCCCTTCTTCCCAATGAAATAAACTTTTAAGTCTTCACTGGTCGTCTTAAGCATTTTGCGAACTTCTTTCACAACTGAAGAATTGTAGTTACCACAAAGGCCCTTGTTAGAAGTGAAAACGAGAAGGGCTGCACGATTGTTGTCTTTTTTCTCTTCCAGGTATGGATGAGAATAATTTTGAACAAGGGCAGAGACTACTCGAATCGTTTCTTCTAATTCTTGAGCGTATGGTCTTGAGCTTTGAATAGCCGTTTGAGCTCTATTCAATTTAGCCGCCGAGACCAACTTCATGGCCGTCGTGATCTTAAGCGTGCCTTTGACGCTTTTGATTTTCTTTTTTAGCTCTTTAATATTGGCCATAATTTATTCCAAATTAAAATTTACGGTTACCAAGAAATGAAGTGATCGTTTCATCTAACTTACGAGCGATCTCGTCAGAAAGTGCGCCTTCGTTAACAAGCTTTTCATAAACATCTTTATGACGGCTCATAATGAATTCAATCAATTCTTTTGTTGCTTCTTGAATATGAGTTACAGGAACAGTATCCAAGTGGCCCTTTGTCGCTGCATAGATAGAAATAACTTGATCAGTTACTTCTAGCGGAGCGTATTGTGGCTGCTTTAGAAGTTCAACTAAACGAGCACCTCTGTTCAACTGTCTTTGAGTTGCTTCATCGAGATCAGACCCGAACTGAGCAAAAGCTGCAAGTTCACGATACTGAGCAAGGTCGAGTCTCAAAGTACCAGCAACTTTTTTCATTGCTTTAGTTTGAGCAGCACCACCCACACGAGAAACTGAAAGACCCACGTTAATCGCTGGACGTACGCCAGAGTTAAAGAGATCGGTCTCAAGGAAGATCTGACCGTCAGTAATAGAAATCACGTTTGTAGGAATATAGGCGGAAACGTCACCTTCCTGAGTTTCAATAACTGGAAGAGCTGTGAGTGAACCAGCACCTTCAGCATCAGACATTTTACAAGCACGTTCAAGCAAACGAGAGTGTAAATAAAACACGTCTCCAGGGAAAGCTTCACGGCCAGGTGGACGTCTCAAGAGCAATGACATTTGTCTGTAGGCTTGAGCCTGTTTTGTTAAGTCATCAAACACGATAAGAGCATGACGTTTAGTATCTCTATAGTACTCACACATTGTTGTTCCTGTATAAGGAGCCAAGAATTGAAGTGGAGCTGTATTTGAAGCTGTCGCTGAAACGATGATGGTGTAATCCATGGCACCGGCTTCAGTTAATTTTTGATGAACCTGACGAACAGTTGATTGCTTTTGACCAATGGCCACGTAAACACAAACAACGCCCTTACCTTTTTGATTGATAATGGTATCGATTGCAACTGCTGTTTTACCAGTTTTTCTATCGCCAATGATGAGTTCGCGCTGACCACGACCAATTGGAGTCATCGCATCGATCGCTTTAATACCAGTTTGAAGTGGCTCGTGAACTGATTTACGAGCAATAATTCCTGGAGCCTTAATTTCGATATTTCTGGTTTCAGAAGACTTGATCTCGCCTTTTCCGTCGATTGGCTCACCGATGGCGTTAACAACGCGACCAAGAAGAGCATCACCAACAGGGACTTCAACGATTTTTTCAGTTCTCTTAACTCGAGAACCTTCTTTAATTTGATTATCATCACCAAGAACAGCAATACCTACGTTATTGCTTTCAAGGTTCAAAACCATTCCCTTTGTACCTGTTTCAAACTCTACGAGTTCTCCGGCCATAACGTTTTTAAGACCGAAAGCTCTCGCAACACCGTCACCGATGGTGAGAACTGTTCCGACTTCATCAACTTGAAGTCTTGTCTCAAAATTTGAGATTCTCTCTTTAATGATGCTTGTAATTTCCTCTGGACGAATAGACATCTTTTACCTCTTTATGAATTAATCATTAAGAACTTGTTCTTTAAGTTTATTAAGTTGGTTATCAACCGAAGCATCAAGTTGTAGGTCCTCTACAGTTACTCTATATCCGGCCGTCATTTGTTCATTTTTTACGTAAGTAAGTTCCGTCTTCATTCCGATTCTCTTCTCGATGAAAGACTTTAATTTATTAGCAACATCTTGAGGAATTTCACTTTCATTACCTTCAATTGTTCCTCTTAAAAATCCTTTTTGATGATCATCAATCACCATGAGGTTTTTAAAGATAAGCGGAAGAAGAGAAATTCTCTCTTCATCGATTAAAAATTGGATAAAAGTTGTCGTTAAAGAAGATAGTCCAAGTTTAGCCGTTACTTTCTTTAAAACATCGATTTTCTCTTCAATGGTAAAAACACTTAAAAAGAGAAGATTCTCTAATTGATTAGATTGATTAATCGTTTCTGTTAGCTTTGTGAGATCACCAGCTACGTCTACTTTTTGCTCTAAACCTAAATCGTAAAGAGCTTTAGCATATGATTTAGCAACGTTTTGTTCTTTCATTTCTTACCACCAATTAAATTTGAGATAAAAGCTTTGAGGTTGCTTTACTTTGCATATTCTTATCTTTCTTTATGTCTGCTTTAGTTTTGTCTAATACACTTTCAAAAAAGCTCTCAACCATTTGATTGATCAAGCTCTTTCTTTCATATTCAGTTTTAGCAACATAATCTTCTGCGAGACGATTCATCTTTTCTGCGAGTTCAGCTTGAGAACTTTGCGCATAAGAAGCTGCTTCCTTTTCTGATTCTGCCTTAACCTTGGCCAACTCAGCATCAAGGTTAGACATTTTCTTCTCGTACATCTCTAACTTGATATTAGCTTCTTTGATTTTTTCTTCAGAGACATTGTAGAGCTCCTCGATATCCTTCGCGTTTTTTTCAAAAAGAACAGCAAGCTTTCCTTTTAAAACAAGAAACCATAGCGGGGCAAAGAGAACAATAAAGTTGATGAATGGAAAGAGGAGGTCTTTTACACTGGGTTCATGGTGAGTATTATGACCACCACTTTCACTCGCAAGAGCTGAACCAATTGTGATTAAAATTGTTACAAGTAACTTAATCATAAATATTACCTAACCAATGATTTTATTAATAATTTCTTTGGAGATTTCTTCTTTGGCACTAAAGATGGCGTCTTTTTGCCCTTCCATCTCTTTAATATATTGTGCTCTTTTGGCATCTAATTCATCAGAAAGTACTTTTTCCTTATCCTTAAGGAGTTGCTGGTTCTTAGAATTGATTTCTTCTTTTTTTAGATTGAGCGCTTTTTGAGATTGGTTAATGACTTCACTCATTTTTGCATTGTACTTATCGGCAAGCTTTTCTGAAGTTGCAAACTTTTCATTGGCTTCGTGTTCAAGCTTGGTCGTTTTGCTTTCACGCAAATCAAGCACAAACAAAAGCTTGTCCAAGAAAACTATTTTAAATAAAACAAACAATGCAATAACGACAACGAATTGGTGAACGATTGAAAAATCAGCTCCCAATTTAGTAAAGATAGCAAGAATCATATCCATAGTTATGGTTCCCTTAATTAAAGCTCTTTTTTGAACCCATAATCAATAATCAGTAACGACTTTTTTGTCAAAAGAATTCGGTAGATTAAGTCTATTTGTCTCTATTATTGTGAGTCGCGCATTTTTGTTGTGCCGTGGAAGATTACTCCTTCCTCGACAATTAGACTCGGGGCGGTAATAGTTCCTTCAAATCGTGCAGGGCGTATAATCTCAACTCTTGAACTTGCCTTCACATTGCCTTTAACGGTACCTGAAATCAAAATAACATCTGCGTTAATATCGGCATTAACCACTGCACCTTCAGAAACGATCACAGTATCGTTTGAAAAAATACTACCGTTTACTATGCCCGCTATGCGCGCAACGCCTGTAAAGGATAAATTTCCCTCAAAGCGGCAGCCTTCTTCGATGATTGCTGAAATTTCACCACGATTTTCCACTAGATTCCTTCCCTGGTCCTATAGAACCACTTATTTTTTTAACAAAAATTCATAGATATCGTTAAATTCTGCTTCATTGTTGAATTTAATCGTAATCGCGCCACTTCCATTATTTTTTGATTTCAAATTAAAGTGATAGCCAGTTGTTTGTTCTAACTTTTGACGAAACTGATCTAGTTTGTCGTCAAGAAATGTTAGACGAGCCTTGGTCTTTGATCTTGATTTACCTTTTTTGGCCAGTTCCTCTGTCTCGCGAACTGATAATTGCTTTTGGGCAGCCTCGCTTGCGAGATTAATAACTAAGTCGCGATCTTGAATGGCCGCTAAGACTTTTGCGTGTCCGAATGACAGCAAATCCTTTTGAATAAGCTCAATCACAACTCTTGGGAGTTTTAACACTCTCAAAAAGTTAGCAATGGTTGATCTCTCTTTTCCGATTTTCTTTGCAACTTCTTCTTGAGTTAGTTTGAATTCTTCCATTAATTGATAATAGGCAAGAGCCTCTTCAATACAATTAAGGTCAGAGCGTTGAACGTTTTCGATGATGGCCATAACCATCTTTTCTCTGTCTGTGGCTCTTTTTAAAATAGCTGGAACTTGAGTTAATCCTGCTTTCTTGGCAGCACGAAGTCTTCTCTCTCCCGCAATTAATTCAAATCCATCTTCATCTTTTATAACGATGAGTGGTTGGATAATTCCATTCTCTTTGATTGATTCAGAAAGTTCTTCTAACTCTTTTTCTTTAAATATTTTTCTTGGTTGATGAGAGTTCATTCTGATTGATGCAATATCAATCATCAAAGCATTACCATCAGCCAGCATTTCTTTTTTCGGTTTTTCTTCTAGTTTCGCCTTAATCGCAGCTTGTTGAGCAGCCACTGGAGTGTCTTGTATGAGAGAGGCTATTCCTTTTCCTAATTTAACTTGAGTTGCCATGATTTATTTTCCTTTATTATAAAGTCGCTACGTTTTCAGAATCTCCAGCATCTACAATCTCTCTTTCTTTTAAGATCACTTCTTTTGCGAGAGATAAATAAGCCTCACTACCCTTTGATTCAATATCATAAAGAATAATTGGCTTACCAAAACTTGGAGACTCAGAAAGCTTAACGTTTCTTGGTATAATTGTTTCAAAAACCTTGTCTGAAAAATGAGTCCTAATTTCATCACAAACTTGCTTGTGTAAACTTGTTCTCGCATCAAACATAGTAAGAACAATCCCATCCATCTTTAAATTGGGATTCAGAGATCCACGAACAAGACGAACAGTGTTTAAGAGTTGGGCCAAGCCTTCCATCGCAAAATATTCTGTCTGCAACGGAACGATAAAACTATTTGCAGAATTGAGTGCATTTAACGTTAAAAGTCCTAGCGATGGAGGACAGTCTATAATGATGTAATCGTATTTATCTTGAATAGTAGCGAGCGCGTTCTTTAACTTTGATTCTCTAGCTATAACACTTACCAATTCAATTTCTGCGCCAATGAGATTGCTGTCAGCTGGGCACACATCAAAGTAGGGAAGTTCTGTATTGTAAATTGCTTCACTAATATCAATCTCGCCAATGAGGGCGTGATAGATATTTTTATCAGCGTACTTCTCTCTCGCTAGTCCGACACCTGTTGACGCATTGCCCTGGGGATCAAGGTCCAATAACAGAGTTCTTTTCTCAGCTACTGCTAAGCAAGCTGCTAGATTTATTGAGGTTGTCGTTTTACCAACGCCACCTTTCTGATTAGTTAATGCAATGATTTTAGCCATTTAGATACTCCACTTAGAACTTTTGTGGAGAAATTATCAATCTATTTCGGCTACTTTGACAACGATTTTATTTTTATTTTTCTTTGTTCCACGTGGAACATTTCGTGAGAATTTATAAAGAAAAATGGCCCTTTGGTTATCTTCAATACCAAAGTTTTTTTCAAGAATAAGCTCGGAACCATTGATTTTCTTAGGAACATCCTCGAGCTCATAAGTCTTAGGCCCCTTATAGAAAACCACCCAGACTTCACTTTTCTGCGAGACATTCATCATCTCAAGTAAGTCTTTAATAGGTCCAACCGCTTTGAAGGTAACGATACAATCGCGATCAATTTGGACTTCTTCAAGACGAGCATGAAAACATTTAACGTTAGATAGGCCAACTCTTTGAGCAATGGTTTGGACAGCAGAAGCCTTCTTCCCTCTTGCGTCTATTCCAATGATCTTTTTTTCAGGAAAGATCTTGGCTAAAGGAATTAAAGGAAATCCTCCTCCGAAGCCAACATCTATTATCAATTTGGCATCTTTTGCGATCTCAGCCAGCTCAGGAAGATTCTGAAAGGGATATAATGAGTCAATGATCTGTTTATCATAAAACCCTGAAGGCTCAGTTATTCGAGTAAGATTCAACCCCGCAAACTCACCAGTATAATAAGATAAAAGATTATCTGAAAACTCTCTCATAAAATGTTTGCCGCCACATAAACAAGGGTCGCAGGCCTAATTCCTTCAATCTTTTGCAGTTGCATAAAGGTTTGAGGCTTGGTTTTCTCAATTCGAAGCTTACACTCGAAGGAAATATTCTTTGAAGCTACCAGCTCCTCCCAATTTATGTGCTTTCGAGACAATTTATTCAATCTCTCACCTTCTTCTTGGGCACGCTTTACATAGCCCTCATATTTTATCTCAACTGCAACGCTCTTGATTAGTCGCTGATTGAAACTTAATCCATGCACTTGTAAAAACTCACCAAGTTTTACAACGGGATCGAGCTTGGGATCTTTTAAAACAGAAATTAAAGCATCGTTGCTCTTCACAAGGGAGAGAAGAAGCGATTTTTGGGATAAGTACTCGCGCTGAAATTGATCAATCTGCAATTCGAGTCCAAATTTTGCTCTTAAGGGAGAGAGTCGATCAATAATATTATCCTCTCGAAGGTGAAGTCGATTCTCGGCCCTGGCGGTGAATAGTCTATATGGTTCATCTCTCTGGCTTGAAACTAGATCATCGACCATAACTCCAATATATGTTTCGTCTCGATCAAAATATATAGGCTCTTTTCCAAGAATTGAGAGAGCAGCATTTACTCCTGCCACAAATCCCTGCCCCGCTGCCTCTTCATAACCAGAGGTACCATTAACTTGTCCTGCAAAATAGAGCCCCGGAACATCTTTGTGCTGTAATCCCAAATCCAAAAGTGAAGTATCAACTACATCATACTCAACCGCGTATCCAGGAACCAGAATCTCTGCATTCTCGAGACCTGGTATCAAATTGATAAATTGCAGTTGAATATCTACAGGTAGACTAGTTGAGATTCCGTTAGGATAAACAGTCTCAAGCTTATGTGATTCTGGTTCAACAAAAACATGGTGGCTGTCTCTGTCGGGGTATCTAAATGCTTTATCCTCTATGGATGGACAATAGCGTGGACCTACTCCTTGAATCTGGCCGTTAAAAAGGGGTGATTGGTCTTTATTATCTCTAATTATATCAAGTGAAGACTTATTTATGCGTGTTAGGTGACAAGAAACTTGTTCTTGAAAGCGATCATACTCACCATGTGCCCAGTGAAATGTTTCAACTGTTTCATCAGAGGGCTGCTCATCCATAACTGAAAAATCAATAGTGCTCTTCTTAAGTCTAGGAGGAGTTCCAGTTTTAAAACGGACAGCAAGCTTAGGGACTTTTGCTAAAAGATCTGTTAGCCCAGCGGAAGACTCACAGTCTACTCTTCCACCTGAAGATTTATTGGATCCAGAGTGAAGAATCCCGTTTAAAAATGTTCCCGTCGTAACGATAATTTTCTTAGATGAAACAATTGAGCCATCGCTACACAGGACTTCAAAAAATCCTTCTCGCTCAGAGATTGATTGCACGGTATTTCTAATTATTGAAATATTGGAATTAGTCTCGAGTAACTGATTCGCCACTTCTGAATAGAGGGCCTTGTCAACTTGAACACGAGTTGAATGAACAGCATAGCCCTTGCTCTCATTCAGGCGTCTATATTGAATGGCTGCCAGATCAGCAACCTTTCCCATGAAGCCACCAAGTGCATCAAGCTCACGAACAACGTGACCCTTTCCCACTCCTCCAATTGAAGGATTGCATGGAGTCGATGCAAGATCGACCTTGGGCATAGATAGTAATCCGACCTTGATATCAAATTGCGATGCAATCCATGCCGACTCACATCCAGCATGACCTCCACCAACTATTAAAACATCAAACATTAAGACCACCATTGTTCCACGTGGAACATCTAAAATTGAACAAGCCGAAATCTAGAAAAAATTGCGAAGTAAGTCCATAACTATTGAAATTTATACAGCTATTTTCCAATGCAAAAGTTAGAAAAGAGGTTGTTAAGGACATCATCAGCCGACACAAGACCTACCAAAGCCTCGATTTTTGACCCTAAGATATTGATTTCATTTGAGCATATGAGAATATCAGAGTAAATCATTTTTATATCCATATTATTTATTGAGTCGTTAATTGCCTTGATGGCTGCCTGCTGGCGTGGAACCAAAATTGGATCGTTTCCTAGGGCACTATCTAATTTTTGCGAGATGAGATTAAAAAACAGTGAAAGTGGTTCTATAGGACCAGAAGCAAAAACTGGTTCTATAGGACCAGTAAAAAAAAGTGGTTCTATAGGACCAAAAAAAAGTGGTTCTATAGGACCACGGCTTAAAAAGAGTGGCTTTTTTTGCTGTGAAATGAACTCTAAAAAAGTCGATTTTGAGAGTGTAGAACCAATAAATTTGTCGAAGTGTGTGATGACGAAACAGTCGACAGAGTGGGCGCTTAAAAGGTGCAAAAAATGGTCATCATAATCAAGCGGATTGATGACAGCTATCTTGAAAAACGCCTCTCTATATTGCTCAAAAGAACGCTCAATCCCCTGCTTTTCAATGGCATTTTGAGACTCTCTAATCCCTGCCGTATCAATTAAATTAAAAAGTCGATGCTCGATTTGTAATGTCTCACTGACGTAATCGCGTGTTGTGCCAGCCTCTGAACTTACAATCGAGCGTTCATGGCCCAATAAATAATTGAAAAAGGTACTTTTGCCGGAATTTGGTGTGCCAAAGAGCACAATGGATGGACTTAATAATGAACGAGATTGATATGTTACTCGAGAATGAAGATTATCAATAAGTTTTTTGAGATGCGAAAACTGTGATAGCGCCTTTTCCTGAGTTTCAACTTCTCCGACATCCTCAGAAAAATCGATAAGAAGCTCCACTAAGATTCTCAGCTTAATAAATTCTTCACGAAGCGTGAGATAACAAGAGTGAATAGTACCGTTTAATCCCTTAAGGCCAAGCTCAACTCCTTGGAGGCTCTTGCTGGTTAAAAGCATATCAAGAGATTCAACTTGAGAGAGGTCCATTTTTTTATTTTTTAGCGCACGATAAGTAAACTCCCCGGGTTGGGCCAAGCGACAGGAATAGTGATCACAAAAAAATTCAATAATGCGATCAACATTAATAGGATTTCCGTGAACACTAAGTTCTAAAATATTCTCGCCAGTGTAACTATGTGGAGCTTGGAAAAAAGTCGCAACGACTTCATCCAGAAGTTTATCTTTATCAAGCAGCGCAACCAATGAAGCCACACGCGGTTTTAAGCTATCCAGCTTCTTAGAAAAAGATGAATTAAAATCAGAAATATTTTTGAAACCCGAAATTCTAATGACAGCTAAAGCTGCGCTCCCCTCTCCCGTGCTTTTGGCAATTATTGGTCCAGGGGAAAACATCATTACTCACTCAATCGGTAAACAAGCAACTGCTGGGCAATACCGAGTGTAATAGAAACTGTCATATAAAGATTTAATCCAGACGGAAGATCTTTCATGATAAAAGTAAAAACGATTGGCATAAACATCATCATTTTCTTCTGAGTTGGATCCGTCATGGGAGTTGGATTCAACTTACTTTGAAAAAACATCACGATACCCATTAAAACAGGCAAAACATAGAAATGATCTTTTACACTTAAATCCGTAAGCCAAAAGTAAAAAGGAGCGCCTACAAGTTCAACTGAATTAGAAAGTACTTGATAGAAAGCAATAAAAATTGGCATCTGAAGAATCATTGGAAGACAGCCACCTAATGGATTAGCACCTGAGCGCTTGAAAAGCTCCATTGTTTCTTTCTGCATTCTCTGCGGATCGTCTTTAAATTTTTCCTTCAACTTTGCAATATCAGGTTGAATTGTCTGCATCTTCTTCATGCTCTTAAAGGACTTGAATTGCAGAGGAAAGGTAAGCATACGAATAATAATTGTAAGAATGATAATTGCAATGCCGTAATTAGGGATATAGCGATGCAGATATTGCAGAACTCTTAATATAGGCACTGCTACAATACCAAAAAAGCCAAAATCTACGGCCTGATCAACATTGTCACCAATGGCCGACAAAAGATCATAATTCTTCTTAACAAAAACCAATTTAAAAGAATGCTCGTTGGCCTCATTTAACATTGAGAATTTGGCAGCTCCACTTTCGCTTAGATTATAAGTATAGAGTTGAGAATCATTAACAAAGGCAAAGAGATGGTAATGAAAATCCAACCCAAACCACTTTAACTTACCTTCATCAGCATGATCTTTAGCAATTGAATATCTTTGCGCTGATCCGTCAAAATAAACATATTCACGTGGGCGCTTATTTTCAGAAGTCTTGGCCGTGGTGGAAAAGAAAAAAGAGAGCTTCGTTGCAGTTGGCCCTGAGATAATAAAATTAAAAAACTTTTCAGTTTCTTGAATTCGCAACACTGTAGAAGTTGATTCATCAGTTAGGGTCCAAGAACTTGTCTCTCTATTGAAAGTAGGATTAGTAAAGTTAAAAGCACGATCCTTATATTGAGCACTTGATGCTCCAATCGACATTTTAAATTCATCACCAACAATGTCCTTATAAGGATAAACCGTATTAGGCGCCTGAATATCAGAAATCATTCCTTGAGAATTAATGGAAAGTGAACTGGAATTGAAATCCAATTTATAAACTTCTGAGTTTGCCACTGCAACTTCCGTAGGAGCAGAAGTTTGAGCATCAGAAGTTCCTTGCGAAACAACTGCTTGATTGGTTTTTGCTGGTTCAGACACTTGCGTTGCTTGGGTTGTTGATTGAGCGATATCACCCGGCTTTACTTTTGGTGCAAAAAAATACTGCCAACCAATGAGAACAAATCCTGATAAGACGATTGCTAAAAATACTCTATTTTGATCAGTTTTCACTTATTACAATCTCCATGATGACAAGGTATGGGGTCGAAACCGCCATTTGAAAAAGGATGACAACTAAAAATGCGCAGAATTGAATACCATAGTGCTTTATGGAATGGAAAAGATTTAAAGCATTCAATGGAATATTGAGAACAAGTTGGGTAATAACGGCAACGACCACCAAGTACTGGCGAGATAAATAGTTGATAACAACGAATAAAAAAGTGAAACAACTTATTTAGATAATTCATGATCTAACAAACTAAAAATATGAATAATATTCTTTTTCAGTTCCTCTTTATTTAACTTACCAGCTGGTACTCTAGCTACCATATGAAGATCAAAATGGTAATTTTTCACCGATGAATGTCTAAAGTATTCACGGGACATTCTTTTAATGAGGTTTCTAGAAACTGAATTTCCAACTTTGCGAGAAACAGACAAGCCTAAACGAGCATGCTCAACTTGGTTAGGCTTGAAAAAAAACATAAAAGTACGCGACCTCACAACTTTGTTGTCAGTCATCAGATAGGAGTAATCAGCTTTAGTTAAAAGTCGAAAACTCTTTGGAAAGAAAAGATTCACAAAGCTTATTTGCTTCCAGTTGTAACTGTAAGTTGCTTGCGTCCTTTTGCACGACGAGCATTGATCACACTACGGCCTGTAGCTGACTTCATTCTCTTTAAGAATCCGTGAACACGAAGTCTCTTCTTTTTCTTGGGCTGCCAAGTACCTTTTTCCATATAACATCTCCACGATGGCGAATATAAATTTGTAGGGAGTATGGATACTCGATTTTGCTGTTTTAAGTCAAGAGACGGATTGGCCAATACTGAGCATCAGTGTAAGTTAATGTTAAAAAAGCTCTCTGCCCAAGCTCGAATGATGGTGCTATTAATTTCGTCCCCACACACAAAGCGACGGGAAATAAAAAATTTCGGGAGAATAAACCAATGGGAAACGGCTTTCCATTTGACTACTTTTTGTCTAATCAGGATGATCAAGGCACTAAGAAGTCCAATGTTTTCAATGATTTAAATAAAAACCTTAACCAGACCGCTCAAAATTCATCACAACCAATGCAAGAGTCTTTTGAGGCTCCAAAGAGTAGTGATAACAACATTTTAAATGGAGAATTCCACAAGAATCTTCAGCAAAAAGTAGGCTCAGAAGCCTATGAATTGTATTTTAAGAACTTCTTTAATTTCGAGGGCTTATCGGCTGGAACTATCCAATTTACGGTAAAGACATCGATTTTAGTCAAGATTATTCAAGAAAATTTTAAGTCCGCTATTGAGGCTTCTATTGTTGAAATATTAGGAAAATCAATACCTTATACTCTTCAAATTACTGAGAATTTGGCTGAAACCCAAGAGGAATACCGACCAAAAACGGCCAAAGATAGCCGATTTTCTTTGGATTTGAAGCCGACAAAGGACGATCTCAAATACAAAGTTGAATCTCAATATTTAGAGCATGTGAAATCTCCAGTAGAATTTTCACTTATTGATCCAGAGAAGAAATTCGAGAACTTTATCGTTGGTCCCTCAAACCAATTAGCTTTTGCTACTGCGCAGGCGGTTGCGCTGGCTCCTGGAAAAACGGGAAAATATCCATGTCTTTATCTCTATAGTGACTCAGGACTTGGAAAAACTCACCTCCTCCATGCTGTCGCCAATGGAATCAAAACTAAATTTCCGCATATGATTATTTGCATGATCTCAGCCCGAGATTTCATGAAAGAGATGATCAATTACATTACCAGTAATAAATTAAACGAATTTCAGAAAAAATATACGGAATCAATTGATGTTCTCATGATCGATGATATCCACGAATTGAAAGATAGACAGGGAACTCAAAACGAGTTTTTCCATATCTTCAATGCACTTTATGAAAGAGGAAAGCAGTTAATCTTTACTTCTGATAAAGCTCCACATGAAATTCACGGTATTGAGGAGAGAATACGAACTCGTCTCCAATGGGGGCTAGTTGTTGATATTCAAAAACCTGATATTGAAACCAGAATGGCCATCATAAAGAGAAAAGCAATAGAAATGGATCTCTTTTTATCTGATGATATTTTATCTCTTGTTGCTCATAACATTAAATCGAGCATTAGAGAGCTAGAAGGTGCACTCATTAAGCTTTCAGCAGCTTCATCCATATCTAATTATGAAATTGAACCTGAAACTGTTAAACAGCTTTTAAATCTCGATCGCTATAAGCCAGAGAAAAAACTCGACCTCGAAGGAATCGCAAAAGAAGTTGCTTCCTATTACAAAGTTACTCTAGCTGACATGAGATCAAAGTCTCGTGGCAGAAATTTTGTGAAGCCTAGACATGTTTGTATGTATCTTGGTCAAAGAAAATTGAGCGCAACATTAAAAGATATTGCGATCTATTTTGGTGGCCGAGATCACACCACAGTCCTTCATGGCATCAACAAGATCGAAGATTTGATTAATACCGATTCTAGTTTAAGAAAAGAGATCGAAGAGATTTCTAACCTTATCTAATAACGCGTAATGTTTTCAATTTTTTGACAAACTCCCTGTAATTCACAAAAGACACAGGAAAAGTGAATAATCATTCGCTTATCCACTCTTTATCCACATTCTAAGGCTTTAGAGTGAAATGCTTTTTATTAACAAAAACCTTTATCCACAATAACTTGTGAATGTGGATGGGATAAATGGTGGAAAAACTTTATTAACAGTCAAAGTTATCCACATTGTGAATAAAAAAGTGAATAAAGTGGTGCAGAAAAACATCTAAGAGAGAATATACGTCATATAAAAAGAGAGATGTGGATTAAAAGTGGGAAATTAAAAAGTTATCCCCTAAATGAAAATATTTACACGTAATATCCGCAACGATGGCGCATAAGGCTAGTAGTTATACCCCTTTCATCCAACTCCTAAAAATGAATCAACTATATGAAATTAATGATGAAAACAAGTTATCCCCGCAATCCACAGGTATAATAATAATAGTATTTAAATATATATATAATATATATAAAGAAACTTGTTCAGATAGAGACTTGATTTACTCAATCCATGAAGCTAAATCTTTAGCATGAAAATAAAAACAGATGTTCATTCACTCAGAGAAGCTATTAACAAAATTTTAAGTGTAGTCGACAAAAAGAACTCAAGACCAATACTTACCTACGCTTTAATAACAACAAGTGGAAATGGCTTAGAAATAAGTGCTACAGATCTTGAAGTAAGTGCCAAAGTAAAAGTAAACGCAAGTTCAGATTCTCACGGATCATTTTGTGTAAATGCTAAAAATATATCAGATATTTTAAGAGAACTTCCTGATAACGAACTTATTTTAAGTTTAGATGAATCAGAAAATCTTTTGAATATTGATTGTGGAAATATTCACTTTTCAGTTCTCATTCACAAGAATGAGGATTTCCCGCAATTATATTTTGGAGATATCAAGAACTCATTCACAATTGAATCAAGAAGTATCATCAATCTCATCAATAAAACTTCATATGCAATTTCAAGTGATGAAACACGTTTGTTTTTAAATGGAATATTCCTACAGTACGCTGACTCTAAACTTAGAGCAGTAGCAACTGATGGCCATAGATTGTCCTTATTTGATACTGAATTAACGGCCAAGCCGACTGATTATTTACTCAATGGAATCATTCTTCCAAAGAAAGGTGTTCAAGAGCTCAAAAAGTTAGCTGAGAGCTATCCTGATTCTGTAATGAATATCTCTGTTGATGAATCATTCATTTACGCTAACGTTGATGATTATTATTTTATTTCAGCAAGACTTATTGCTCGAGAATATCCAAAGTATCAAGCCGTTATTCCAAGCAAGACAAGCTATTCACTTTCACTTGAAAAATCAAAATTTTCTGAAGCCATTAAAAGAATTAAGACAATGTCGAATGAGAAATCAAACGGTGTAAGAGTCCGACTAGGTAATAAAAAAATGTCTATCGCTGCCAATGACCCTTCTAAAGGCGAAGCAGAGCAACCCTTAGATATCGATTACACTGGCAAAGAATTAGAGATCAGATTCAATGCTAAGTACCTCTTAGAGTCTCTTTCAGTATTGGAAGACGAAGATATTTCAATCGACTTTAATAATGAAATTAGCCCTGTGGTTCTTAAATCAACAAAAGATCATAATTACCTTGGCATTATTATGCCTTTAAAAATGTAAATGCATTTAACTAAGGTTGATAAAATTCAAGTTTCTAATTTTAGAAATTTGAATTCTCAAGTCATCTCATTTGGTAAGCATATCAATTGCATTTTTGGCCCCAATGGAAATGGGAAAACAAATATTCTAGAAGCCGTTTATTTTCTGTGTAAGCGCAAAAGCTTTAGAAAAAAAGCCACTTATCCACAATTTCTCAACATTGATGGTGTAGAACATAAAATTATAATAAATGGTGTCTTTCAAGATCAGGATGGTAGCTCTCAACAAATAACCTGTACCTTGGATGAGGACCAGACCAATTGGTTCTTAAATTCTAAACCTATTAGAAAAAGAACTATTTTAAACTGCGTATTTATTAATCCTTTCGATTCTTATCAATTTTACAATTCCAGTTCGTTTCGCCGAAATCTGATTGATGAATTTATTGGTGATCTCGATGAGAATTATGCTGAATCATTAAGTCGCTATAATAAATACTTGAAGCAAAGAAATAAGCTTCTTCAAGTAAAACCTTATGAATTTCAGTCACAAATTAAAGCGCTCGATCAAAGCATTGTAAAAGATTTAGTCCTCTTAACGGACAAAAGAATTGAGTTTGTAGATCTCCTCAATTCTCAATTAGGAAAAACTTATAAAATACTCTTCTCTGAGGAGATCGATTTAAAAATCAGAATTGAACATTCTTATCCAAATATGGATGCTGAAAAAATTCTTGAAATCATCAATTCTAAGCTTAATCGTGACATTGATGCAGGGCTAAGTTTAAGTGGGATTCATAAAGATGACACAATGCTCATGTTTAACGGCTTGAGTTCAGCTGATTACTGTTCTTTAGGTCAACAAAAGATGGCCTTTTTAAGCATGTTTTTCTCGTTTATAGAGCTCTTTGGTTACAAATTTGAAACTTATCCGCTAGTATTACTGGACGATGTTTCAGGCGAACTTGATAGCAATCGATGGGGACGTTTAGTCGACTTCCTCAACGAGCGAAAATTTCAGGTACTCATTACTACCGCAAATGAAAAGTTCAGGGAAAGTCTCGAAAATATCGAAGGTGCTAATAAATTCTATGTTCACCAAGGAACAATAGAAATTTAAACGAAGAGGTTTAAGTTTGGAAAATTCACATCAGCCATCAATTTCTCATGTTGGCGAAAATTACACTGCTGATCATATTAAAATTTTAGAAGGTCTCGATGCAGTTAGAAAAAGACCAGGCATGTATATTGGCGATACATCCAATAGAGGTCTTCACCACTGTGTTTACGAAATTGTTGATAACGCAGTTGATGAGGCTTTGGCCGGATATTGTACTGAGATCCACGTCAATATTCATGTTGATAACTCTGTAACTGTAACTGATAACGGTCGTGGTATTCCAGTTGATATGCACCCAACAGAAAAAGTTTCAGCGGCTGAAGTTGTTTATACAAAACTTCACGCTGGTGGAAAGTTTAACGAAGAAGGTGGCGCCTATAAGGTGTCAGGTGGTCTTCACGGCGTGGGTGCAGCTGTTGTGAACGCCCTTTCAAAAATGGTTCGCTTAGAAATTAAAAAGCATGGAAGAATCTTTCAAGTTGAATTTGAAAGAGGAGTTGCAAAATACCCACTAAAAGAAATTGGGGTTTTAGAGCCTGGTCATGAAAAAGAAACAGGAACATCTGTTACTTTTAAGCCAGACAATGAAATTTTTGAAGTTCACGAATATAACTACGATACGTTAACAGCACGCTTTCGCGAAATGGCCTTCCTTAATAAAGGTCTTAAAATAATCGTTGAAGATGAGAGAAGTGACAAAAAAGAAACTTTCCATTTTGAAGGTGGCCTAATTGAGTTCGTTGAATACTTAAACAGGGCCAAGTCAGCCATTCACAAGAAACCAATTTATATCACTCAATCTCGCGAAGATTATGAAGTGGAGATTTCACTTCAGTGGACCGATTCCTATTCAGAAGTCATTAGTGGATATGCAAACGCCATTTCTACTCCAGGCGGTGGTACCCACATTTCTGGCTTTAAAACTGCTCTTACAAGAGTACTGAACCAATATGTGAAGGATAATAATCTTTCAAAAAATATGAAAATCCAGTTAACTGGTGATGATATGAGAGAAGGCTTAACCGCCATTATCTCTGTTAAATTACCTGAACTGCAGTTTGAAGGTCAGACAAAAGATAAACTAGGAAATTCTGAAGTTGAAGGGATCGTAAATTCACTGGTGGGTGATGGCCTCAAAACTTATTTTGAAGAAAATCCTGATACAGCAAAAACAATTCTTAGAAAATCAATTGATGCAGCAACGGCAAGAGAAGCTGCTCGAAAAGCACGTGAACTCACAAGAAGAAAGACAGTTCTTGAATCGGGAGGATTGCCAGGTAAGATGGCCGACTGCCAAGAAAAAGATCCAGCTTTATGTGAAATTTACATTGTGGAAGGTGACTCTGCTGGTGGATCGGCCAAGCAGGGTCGAGATCGCCGAACTCAAGCTGTACTTCCATTGAAAGGTAAAATTCTTAACGTTGAAAAAGCTCGATATGACAAAATGTTGGGCAACAACGAAATTAAAATGATGGTCCAGGCTTTAGGTACTGGGATTGGTAAAGACAGTTTTGAAATTGCTAAACTTCGTTACCACAAAATCATCATCATGACCGATGCCGACGTGGATGGGTCTCACATTCGTACTCTTATTTTGACCCTACTCTATCGACAATTCCCTGAGCTTATTGAACACGGATATATTTATATTGCTCAACCACCACTTTATAAGTTTAAGAAAAATAAAACTGAACGCTATTTGAAAGATGAAAAGTCTCTTGAGCAATTCTTAGTCTCAAACTCAATGGAAGGCTCTGTTGTAACGATGAACGGCAATTCAGTTGATCCCGTTGATATGTTGGCGGTAATTAATAAATTTATTGCCTACAAGAAAACATTTGGTTCATACGATGTTCACTACGATGCTCCGCTGCTTAAATATTTCGTAGAAAAATCAGGAATTGATAGCGAGAAATTAAAAGAAAAAACAATAATGGAACAATTGGTTACTGAATTAAGATCCTATTTTTCAAAACCAGAAAATACTGCTCTTAAGACTTATTCATTTAGCCTATCAGAAGATGTCGCCGCTAAGTCTTATCAAATTAATGTAACAGTAAGAACTACTGCTCGAATCAAGAAATTTAAAATTGCTCATAATTTTATAAGTGGAGCTGAATATGCTGATCTTATCAATTTGTATGAGGGTATTAAGAATTTTAGAGGATCAAAATTTGTATTCAATAAAGAAAAAATTGGAGAGAAATTCTTTGATGATCTTGAAACTTTTACAAACTTCATTCTCGCTGAAGGAAAGCAAGGTGCTTATATCCAACGCTACAAGGGTCTTGGTGAAATGAACCCTGAACAACTTTGGGAAACAACTATGAATCCAGAGAATCGCGTTCTTCTTCAAGTAAAAATCGAAGATACCATTGAAGCAGATCAAGTGTTCTCAGTTCTCATGGGTGATCAAGTTGAACCACGTAGAGAATTTGTAGAAAATAATGCTCTTAACGCTAGAAACCTCGACGTTTAATTAGGAAATTTTTATGTCTGATGAAAATAATAATGATACTCCAGCAACTCCACGGATAAATGTAACCCCAGTCTCAATTCAAGATGAGATGAAAAGTTGCTATCTCGATTATGCGATGTCGGTCATTGTTGGTCGTGCCCTTCCCGATGTTCGCGATGGACTAAAGCCCGTTCATAGAAGAGTCTTATTCGCTATGCACTCTCTGAACAATTATCATAACCGTCCTTTTTTGAAATCTGCCCGCGTTGTGGGTGACGTGATTGGTAAGTATCACCCCCACGGTGATTCTGCTGTTTACGGCACAATCGTTCGTATGGCCCAAGATTTCTCTATGAGATATCCCTTGATCGACGGTCAAGGTAACTTTGGTTCAATCGATGGCGACAGCGCAGCAGCCATGCGATATACCGAAATTAGAATGAAAAAACTCTCTGAAGAATTATTGAGAGATTTGGATAAAGAAACAGTTGATTGGCAACCTAACTATGATGATTCTCTAGTTGAACCAAAAGTATTACCAACAAAAGTTCCTAATCTTTTAGTTAACGGATCTGCTGGTATTGCCGTTGGTATGGCAACCAATATTCCACCACATAATTTGTCAGAAATTATGAATGGACTACTCGCACTTCTAAGCAATCCTGATATTACCATTGATGAATTGATGCAAATCATTCCTGGCCCAGACTTCCCTACTGCAGGAGCTATTCATGGAGTGCAAGGAATCAGAGCTGCTTATCATACTGGTAAGGGCGTTATTCAAATTCGTGCAAAAGCCGAAATTGAAGAGTACGGAAAAGACAGAGAGAGAATCGTTATCACTGAGCTTCCTTACCAAGTTAACAAAGCAAAATTGATCGAGAGAATTGCAGACCTTGTAAATGCTAAAGAAATTGAAGGTATTTCAGATTTGCGAGATGAATCGTCTCGTGAAGGTATTCGCGTTTGTGTTGATTTAAAGAAAGGCGAAATTGCTAACGTTATTTTAAATCGTCTTTATAAGCAAACTCAACTCCAAGAGTCATTTGGTATTATTTTCTTATCGTTGAATAATGGTATGCCAAAGGTGATGACACTCAAGGAGCAATTAAATTGCTTCTTAGATCACCGTCGTGAAGTTGTTATTCGTAGAACGATTTATGAGTTAAAGAAAGCTAAAGAGCGCGCGCATATTTTAGAAGGCTTAAAAACAGCAGTTGAAAATATCGATGAAATAGTTGAGATGATTAAAACTTCTGATGGTCCTCAAATGGCCCGTGAACGTCTCCAAAAATCTTACTCATTATCTGAAATTCAATCTCAAGCTATTTTGGACATGAGACTCCAAAGACTTACAGGTCTAGAAAGAGACAAGATTATTGCTGAGTACAACGAAACAATTAAAGAAATTGCCCGCCTGGAAGGCATTCTTAATAGTGAAGAAGAAATTCGTGGAATTATCCGTCTTGAGATCTCTGAAATTCTCGAAGCCTATGGTGACAAGAGAAGAACAGAAATCATCGCTTCATCAGAAGAGATTCAAATTGAAGACTTGGTTAAGAGTGAAGAAGTTCTCGTGACCATTACTCATAAGGGTTATATTAAACGCATGACTATGGACACCTATAAAACGCAAAAGCGTGGCGGAACAGGTGTGAAGGGTGGATCAAATAATCAAGATGACGATTTCTTTACCGATATTTTCACTGCAAATACACACGATATGTTGTTCTTCTTTACTAATAGAGGAACAGTCTTTTCTTTAAAAGTTTATCAAATCCCAGAAGGGCAAAGAACTTCTAAGGGAAGAAACTTGGCCAATCTTATTAATCTTCCAGCTGGAGAGCGAGTGGCGAAAATCATTTGTATTCCACAAGAAGAAAAAGAAGGAAAATTTCTCTTGTTCGCGACCGAGCACGGATTAGTTAAGAAAACTGAACTTGGCGAATATAAGAACGTTAAACAATCAGGCTTGAAAGGTATTAAGATTGTCGATGGCGATAATTTGATTACAGTTAAAGTATCTGATGGATCAAAAGATGTACTCCTCTGCTCTACCTCAGGAAAAATTATTCGATTCTCTGAAGAAGATTGCCGACCTATGGGACGTGTTTCACAAGGTGTGAAAGGTATATCGCTCGACAAAGAAGAAAAAATTATCGGCATGGAAATTATCGATGACACGGTTGAAATTCTCTCTATAACTGAAAATGGTTACGGAAAGCGCACCAATGTTTCAGAATATAGAAAGCAATCTCGCGGTGGGAAAGGTATTCTTGCCATGAGACTTACTGAGAAGAATGGAGAGATTAAACAAATTAAGCCCGTCACGGATAAGGATGATCTCATGATCATCACTGACAAGGGTCAAGTTATTCGTACTAAGATTGCTGGAATTTCATTAATGGGCCGTACAACACAAGGTGTTCGTATTATTCGCCTCAAAGATGGAGAAAAAGTGGTCTCAGTTGAAAAAATTGTAGATCCAGATGAAGGCGTAGAGAATGAAGAAATTACTACTGATAATACTTAGTGTATTAGTCACCAGTAGTTGCGATTTTTCACCTCCCTATCAACGAGAAATTCTTCTTGCTCAGGAGTACATACAAAGTCACGATTATGAGAAAGCTATTTCTCTTTATGAAAAGATTTTAAAACGTAATCCAACTAATGATTTAAGTTTAAAAATTTATTTTCAATTAGGAGATCTCTACTCTATTTACTTAGCCAAATACCCTACGGCGATCGAGTACTATAAGAAAGTTAAGGAAATAACTGATGATCCTCTTTGGACTATTAAGGTTGAGGAAAAAATTGCGGACATCAATTTTACGTATCTCAGAAATTTTGAGAAGAGTTATACGAGCTATACCCTTCTTTCAATGTTTATTCCGAAACTTCAAAATCACGACTTCTATAAATATCGTTCGGCACTTTCCTTGCAAAACTCTGGGAAATACAACGAGTCGTTAGAAGTTTTAAATGCGATCAAAGAAGATTCGGGTTCATCTTATAATGTGAAGTCTTATTACTCGATAGGAATTACATATTTTCACATGAAGAACTGGAGAGAAGCCATCACTTATTGGAGAGAGTATTTAAAAATTGAAACTAATAAAGAAGCCATTATTCAGACAAAATTTATAATGGCAAATGCCTACGAGATGCTTGAGAATTTGAAAACGGCTTACAATATTTACTATTCAATTCTTGGCGAATATCCCAACACAGAGGTCATACAAAATCGCATCAACTCAATCTACGCTCGTCGTGTGGCCAGAAAAAGATGATTCGGCTTAGTCCCAAAATGCTTAAAATTCTAGGTTTGAGTATGAGTTTGCCTTCTACACTACTGGTTGGTGTGTGGGGAATCTTTCAACTTGAAAAGCTAGAAATTATAGGCAAAACTGCCGCCTCGCTTTTAAGCATAACGTTTATTTTAACAACCTTGGGCACCTTGATAATATATGTCGTTACAAAAAAGGGTAAATCTTAAAAGGTTCTTTTTGATTTCACTGCCAATTTTTGGCGCAACGCTCTATTTGTGTCACGATCTTAAAGAAATAATTGCAAATATTTTTGTTTATCTCGCTATTCTTACAAACTTTTATATGTTGATTCAGATAATTGAATACTTGGCACAATTAGCCATTACCGGAAATCGTGGGCATACAAACAAGTGGAAAGTGGCAGGATTTTTTTTAGGCAAGATGTTGGCAATCATTGTGGCACTAACTTTAAGTGTACAAATCATGGGTGATAGGTTAATAATTCCAGTGCTTAGTTACGTTATTCAAATATTTGTGCTCGGAGTCAGTCTGAGACGTTGATCTGTTGGATTTTAAATATGAGCAAACTTTTATTACTTACTCTTATCTTTTCAACAAACGCTCAAGCGAGCGGTGGTTTTACGTGGCTTTCAGGTGTTGCTCATGCAACTCATGTTCCTGAGCATGTTTTAACATTTGTTCTTGTTGGTTTGATCATTACTCTTTTTGGTTTGGCTTACAGATCAAAAATTTCAAAAGTAAATAATCTCGTTATTCCAGACAAGAATGTTGGCATTAGAAACATCGTTGAACTACTTGGTAACTTTATCTACGGACAAGTAAAAGGAATTATCGGAGAGAAACAAGCTCCTCATTATTTTCCTTTTGTTTGCACAATCTTCACTTTGATTTTTGTTTCAAACTTGATCGGTTTAATTCCAGGATTTTTGCCACCAACTGAACACTTAAGTACAACTCTCGCCCTCGGATTGTTTTCATTTATTTATTACAATTATAGAGGCTGTAGAGAGCAAGGAACACTTAACTACATTAAGCACTTTGCTGGACCTCTTTGGTATTTGGCATTCCTTATTTTCCCAATTGAAATCATATCAAACCTTATTCGCCCACTCTCACTTGCCCTTCGTTTGAAGAGTAATATGATGGGTGACCACATGGTTCTTTCTATCTTCTCTGGACTTGCTCCACTCTTTGTTCCTATTGTCTTTATGGTTCTAGGAATTTTAGTGAGCTTTATTCAGGCTTACGTTTTTACAGTTCTATCAATGGTTTATATTTCATTGGCCATCTCTATCCACGATCATGGCGACGAGCATGCTCACCACTGAAATATGACCTTAACCTTTTAGGAGAAACTTATGAAAAAGTTTATTGCTCTTTTCGCTCTTGTTGCTACTTCAGTTGCTTTCGCTAACGAAGGTGGAGAATCAACAGCATTCTTCAATCAATGGACTAAAGCTTGTTTTTATTTACTAGCTGTTTCTTTTGCTGCTTACGGCGGTACAAAGTCTCAATCAGCAGCTGCTTCAGTTGCTCTTGAAGGTATGGCAAGAAACCCAGCGGCAGCAGACAAGTTGTTTGTTCCTATGATTCTATCGTTGGCCCTTATGGAATCACTTGTGATCTTCACATTGATTTCAATCTACCTAGGTTAATTCTTACATTTCTCTTAGAGAGAAGTTGTACAAGGGGCCAATATGGCCCCTTTTTTATTGCTTGAAATCGTCCACCGGCCATTATAGTTTTGCGCCATGAATTATGCTGATCAAGAAGCCTATATGCGTGAATGCCTAAGCCTTGCAGCTCAGGCAATAGGAGATACTTCTCCTAACCCACTCGTCGGCGCTGTGATCATTAAAAATGATAAGATCATAGGTAAAGGTTACCATCACAAAAGTGGAGAGCCTCACGCTGAGGTTGAAGCCATCAATAATTGCAATGAAAGCGTTGAAGGCGCTACCCTCTTTTGTAATTTAGAACCCTGCTGTCACACCAACAAGAAAACTCCTCCCTGTGCTCAATTTCTCGTAGAGAAAAAAATTGCTGAAGTTTATATTGGAATGCTTGACCCTAATCCTGCAGTAGCTGGGTCTGGTGTTGAACTCTTAAAATCTCAGGGTATCAAAGTTCATGTAGGAATTCTTGAAGATCAAGCCAGAGAACTCAATAAAGTTTTTATTAAGAATATGGCAAGCTCGCTTCCCTATGTTCATGTGAAGTGGGCGCAGTCATTGAATGGCGTTTTTGCTTCGTATCCTGATCAAGATAGGTTGATGTTGAGTAATAATGACTCTCTCGTTTACGGACATAAGCTAAGAAAAAAATATGATGCTATTATGATCGGTCGCGAAACTTTGAATCTGGATAACCCTAGACTCAATATTCGTTACGTAGATAATCAATCGATGAAAAACCCCTTAAAAGTAATTATCGGCGATTATGAAATGATGAATAAAGAAAGTACCCTTTTGAAGTCTGAAAGGGCCATGACTGTGATTGTAACTTCATCTAAGTATGAAAAATTAATTCACGACAATGTTTTATTCAGTGATGCTCAAAGTATTAAAGAAATATTTCAAGCTTTAAAAACAAAGTTCGGCATTCAATCACTTTTGATTGAAGGAGGAATGAAGCTTATTAATTCGGTATTGAGTGAAAATCTTGCTGATGAAATCTCGGTTTTAGTTTCACCTGAAATTAAGCAAGGTAAAGTTTTTAAGTTAGAGCAGAACTTGAATCAATATAAAGCACAGTCTAAAACCCTTGGAAACAATGTGGTTTTTGAATATAGGAAAATATAGTGTTTACAGGAATCATTAAAGAAACAGGAATAATTAAGTCAAAGAAGGCCATTTCAGTTGGTCTTGAATTTGAAATCGCTTGTCCTTTATTGAATCCTCTTTTGCAGATAGATGATTCCCTCGCTGTAAATGGAACTTGCCAGACAGTTGTTAAAAAAACATCAGAGTCAGTAACGGTACAAACTATCAAAACAACTTTGATAAAAACGAATTTGGGTCAACTCAATGTTGGTGACTCTGTCAATTTAGAGCCATCTTTAAGATTTGGCTCAGGTGTGGAAGGACATATCGTTCAGGGTCACGTCAATGGTGTAACTAAAATTGCTCACATTGAAAAAAGTTCTGATCAAATTTTGTTATGGCTTGAAATTGATCGTAAGTGGCAGCATCAAATAGTGCGAGAAGGGTCTATTGCCATCGATGGAATCAGTTTAACCATTTCTCATCTTGAAGATGACCGAATGTTATTTGCCTGTTCAATCATCCCTCACACTTGGGAAAATACTGTAATGAAGAAGTATAAGTTAGGAACCTTAGTAAATATTGAAGTTGATATCCTCGCTCAATATGTTGCTCGTATGATGAAGTTTAGTAATAAGAAAGAAATATCGCTGGATTGGCTCCAGCAACAAGGATTTTAAATGAAGTTTCATAGCATCGAAGAAGCGATTGAAGATTTTGCGAAAGGTAAAATCATCATAATGGTTGATGACGAAGATCGTGAAAATGAAGGCGATTTCGTCATGGCTGCGGAAAAAGTTAGTCCAGAAGCCATTAACTTTATGGCCACTCATGGACGTGGAATCATTTGTACACCAATTACATCGCAAAGAGCTCGCGAGTTAGATTTACCTTTGATGATCAAAAGTAATTCAGCAGTCCACCATACAGCTTTTACAGTTTCTGTTGATAGCGTTCTTTGTGGAACAGGTGTCTCTGCTCTTGATAGATACTTAACTGTTAAATCAATTGTTGACTCGACCACAAAACCTGAGCAACTCCTTAGACCTGGACATATATTTCCATTGATCGCCAAAGATGGTGGCGTTTTTGAAAGACCAGGCCACACTGAGGCTTCCATTGAAATGAGTCGACTGGCAAAACTTCATGAAAGTGCAGTGATTTGCGAGATCATGAATGAAGATGGAACTATGGCCAGAGGTGAAGAGCTTTTTGTAATTGCTGAAAAGTTTGATCTTAAAATTATTACGATCGAAGATCTCAAAGCTTATATGTTGAACTTAAAGGCTTCTACCGATTTAAAAATAACTGAAACGATCAATATGCCGACTAAATATGGAAACTTTGATTTGCACCTTTTTGAAAGTCATATAACTGGAGAGCATCACTTAGCGATAAAAAGCAAAATGCTAGATCCAAATAAAACTGTCGATGTGCGTGTTCATTATGAATGTATGACTGGTGATGTTTTTAAGTCTAAGCGTTGCGATTGTGGAGAACAATTGGATAACTTTCTTAAATATATGGGAGAACATCCAAATACCGCACTTCTTTATTTAAGACAGGAAGGGAGAGGAATTGGACTTCCTAATAAAATAAAAGCGTACAAACTTCAGGAAAATGGCTTTGATACGATCACTGCTAATCATCAATTGGGTTTTGATGCTGAAATGAGAAACTTTAATCTTGGCCCACAAATGTTGAAAGAGCTGGGGATAACTAAAGTTAATATTCACACTAATAACCCCTTAAAAGTGAATGCCTTGAAAGCTGAAGGTATCGAAGTTGTAGAACGCGTTCCTCTCGTCACTATTCCTCATGATGAAAATTTAAAATATTTGAAAGTTAAAGAAGAAAAATTTGGTCACTTTTTAGGACTTATTCAATAAAGGAATTATTATGAAAACTTATGAAGCAAAATTAAATGCAGAAGGTATGAGAATCGGAATCGTCTCAAGCCGTTTCAATGAATTTATTGTGAGCAAATTGCTAGGTGGAGCTGTAGATTGCTTTGTTCGTCATGAAGGGAATGAAAGCGACATTACTAACGTATGGGTTCCTGGTGCTTTTGAAATTCCACTGATGGCCCAAAAGTTAGCAGCATCAAAAAAATATGATGCCGTTATTTGCTTAGGTGCAGTTATTCGCGGATCGACACCACATTTTGATTACGTTGCTTCAGAAGCAGCCAAAGGAATTTCTAAAGTCGCTCTTGAAACTGGAGTGCCAGTTATCTTTGGTGTTTTAACTACTGATAGTATTGAGCAAGCCATTGAGCGCGCGGGAACTAAAGCCGGAAATAAAGGCTGGGAAGCTTCATTGTCTGCAATTGAAATGGCCAATCTTTTAAAAGTATTAGAGTAAGACTTTCTTTAAATACTGCCCGGTAAACGACTTTGGTGACCGGGCAATTTCTTCAGGTGTTCCAGTTGCAACAACGGTTCCACCACCATCACCACCCTCCGGACCTAAATCAATAATGTAATCAGCCGTTTTAATCACATCGAGATTGTGCTCAATAATAACAACACTGTGTCCGTGAGAAATGAGATCTTGAATGGCGACCAAAAGAATTTTAATGTCTTGAAAGTGTAAACCCGTTGTAGGCTCATCTAATATGTATAAGCAATGACCTCGAGGGCGTCTGGCAAGCTCAGATGAGAGCTTAAGTCTTTGAGCTTCTCCCCCACTGAGAGTCGTTGCTGGTTGGCCTAGGCGCATATATCCTAGTCCAACACTATTCATAGTAGAGAGAACGCGATTAATTTTTGGATGATTTTTAAAAAATTCGCATGCTTCCTCAATCGTCATATTGAGAACGTCGTGAATATTTTTGCCACGATAGAGAACAGTCAAAGTTTCCTGATTATAACGTGAACCGTTACAAGTCGAACAAGTGATATAAACGTCAGGTAAAAAATGCATTTCAATTTTCTTAACACCGTTGCCTTCGCAATCCTCACATCGACCGCCTTTGACATTGAAACTAAAGCGACCAGGTTTGTAACCACGAATTTGAGATTCAGGAGTTTGAGAAAAAAGTTTTCTCATTTCATCAAAGAGGCCCGAATAAGTTGCGGGATTTGAGTGAGGAGTTCTACCAATAGGTGATTGATCAAGCTCTATAATCGAATTGATATGAGTGACTCCATCTAGCGACTTAAAGGGAGCATTTCTTCCGAAACGCTCTTTATTTAAAAGGGCCTTAATGGAAGGAACTAAAATCTCATGAATAAGAGTTGATTTTCCAGAACCACTGACACCAGTGATGCAAGCGAGACCGCCAAGAGGAATAGAGACATCAACTGATTTTAGGTTATTCTTAACAGCACCCTTGAGATTGATAAAATCCTTAAACTTTCGTCTGACTTTTGGAACTTCAATAATCGTTTTATGGGAAAGAAACTGAGCTGTGAGTGAGTTTGACTTACAAATCGCCTTAAAATTTCCTTCAGCGACAATCTCTCCTCCATGCTCTCCTGCACCTGGACCCATATCAATAATATGATCAGCTTCGATCATTGTTTCTTCGTCATGTTCAACCACAAGGACAGTATTTCCTAAATCTCTCAACGATTTGAGAGTCGCTATAAGCTTTGTATTATCACGTTGGTGAAGACCGATACTCGGTTCATCTAAAACATAGAGAACACCAGATAAAGCCGAACCTATTTGGGTAGCGAGGCGAATGCGTTGAGATTCACCACCTGAAAGAGAAATAGCTGATCGGTTAAGGGTTAAATATCCCAGTCCAACGCCGGAAAGAAATCCAAGTCTCGATTTGATTTCATGGAGTAGCTTTTCAGCAATGAGAGCTTTTTGCTTTTCTAACTTAATTTTATTAAAGAAATTAAATGCATCAGTAATATTGAGCTCAGAAATGTCCATGATATTTCTGTCTGCAACCTTTGTCGAAAGCGCGACAGAGTTTAGGCGCAGGCCCTTGCAAGAATTACACGTTTGAACACGCATATAAGATTCAATGTCTGAACGAGATTTCTCGGAGCTAGTTTCGTGATATTTTTTTTCCAACCAAGCAATGATACCTGGAAATGGTTTTGTGAATTCAAAGTTAGAATTCTCGCTTCTAAACTTATAGGTGTAAGAAGTTTCAGTTCCATTGAAAAGAAGATCCCAATCTTTCTTTGGCAGCTTCTTAATTGCTGTAGAAGTACTTATCTTTTCCTTTTTGACGACTGTCTCGACCATTTTTTGAAGAAATGTATTCTTCTTAGCAAGGGGAATAATAGCTCCATCATCTAGCGATAAGTTATCATCTAAAATCATCAAATCGGGGTCTAGGTCTTTAACTTCACCTATTCCATTGCATTTAGCACAGGCTCCAATTGGTGAGTTGAATGAAAAGAGTCTTGGTTCTAGTTCGGGATACTTATTGCCCTTAGAATCCATGTTGTGTTCAGAATAAGTCGTCAGATTTTTCTCATCGATGAGCACTTGGATTGTGCCATCACCAATTTGCAATCCTTTCTCAATGGAATCATAAATGCGTGATTCACTTCCCTCTTTAATAATAAAGCGATCAATCACAACACCAATTTCGAAGTTCTTATTATCGAATTTTATATCATCAACTTGTGAATCGATGATTTTTCCATTGTAGTAAAAGCGTTGGTAGCCCAGGCCTTGATACATTTTTACTATTTTAACTAAAGAAGCCTTTTCACCTTTTATTAAAGCTATCAAATGAGTCTTGGCACCTTTTGATGTTTTATAAATATCATCGAGTATTTGTTTTGGAGTCCAATTGCGAATTTCTCGCCCATCAATAGGGCTATAGAGCGTACCAACTCGTGCATAGAGAACGCGCAAGTAATCATAAATTTCCGTAACAGTTCCTACTGTTGATCGAGGATTTCGACTACTTGTTTTTTGATCGATGGCAATTGCTGGTGATAGGCCAGAGATGGATTCTACATCTGGAGGTTGAAACTGCCCCAGAAACTGTCGAGCATATGAAGATAATGATTCGATATATCTGCGCTGTCCTTCAACATATATTGTGTCAAAAGCCAGTGATGATTTTCCGGAACCAGAAGGACCAGTAATTACGGTAAGTGAATTTTTAGGGATTTCAACGTCCACACTTTTTAAGTTATGAACTTTTGCTTTGCGAACAATTATTTTATTTAATTCCATGATTAAACTCCAGACGCTTCATCATGAGGTTTATACAGTAGATCATGCCAGTTATGCTAAGATCTTGGGCTTTTTTATGGGGTGCAGTTCCGTGGTCTACCGAAAGTCGAACAAAAGGAAGACCCAAGCTAATATTCGCCCCTACTAAACCATTCTGCGCTTTAAATAAAGAGAGACCCTGGTCATGAAAGGGAGAGATAACGAGGGTTTCAGAAATGTTAGGGATACTGATGAGACTTGAGTCGCCAGCAATAGGGCCGATGAATTCATATTGTCCGTATTTCTTTTTAAGGATTTTCATAGCCTCACTAATAACTTTGTCCTCGCTCCCAATTAACCCTTCTTCGCCAGCATGAGGATTGATACCTAGAAAAACGATTTTCTTAATGAAGAAGAACTGAGAATCCAAAGCTGAAGTGACTTTTGCAATAATGGTCTCTTTAGATATCTGGCTAACTTTTGTAAGTGGTATATGATCAGACAAAAGCAGGAATTTATGACTTGGCGACTGAAAAGACATACTTATTGAAGGCAACGAATAATATTTTCTCAGAAACTCAGTATAGCCAGAAGCTCCCTTTCCATCAAAACATAACTGATTCTTTTGAGTGGGAAGGGTAAAGAGCAAATCGTTCAATTCAATTGCTTCAAGACAAGATTCAAGTGATGACTGCGTCTGTGATAGGTGGTTGTTGCTGCAAATGACAACTGGAACTTGTAATAATCCGTAGTGAAGTCTTTCTTTATCTATCTTAAATGAATTTGCTGAGCGCTCATCAATCATTAAGCAAAAATTATCAGCAATAATTTGAGGAAAGCAAGAAAGGGCCCTTAGGAATAAGGGTAATCCTTCACTTTTTTCATATCCTTGAGCTACATAAATCATGATTTAAAAGAAGCGAATATAATGTTTGAGATACTCTGATTCAAACCAGCTGGCCTTGATTGATCCTGCACTTTCCGATGCTAGGGCTGATCTTAGCATACCTTTTGAGCGTGAAAAATTATCAGACTCACCAACTTTTTTATCAACGACAAGAAAGAAGTGATAATCATTTCCAAGTAATACGGCAGGGCTGATTTTCCCAGTGCCTGTCTTTTTTAGAATTCTGGATATTTTTTTATCAAGTCCATCATCGCTTAAATCATTAATTTCATTTTTAGTAGAAGTCCCAAGCTTTTTTGATTTCTGTGAGCTCTTGTGCCAATCAGAAATTAAAGTTTCAACAGATGTTCTGCTTTTGCTTAGCTTTTTATAAATGCTCTTTGGAACTCTATAATCAATTAAAGAATAAATTGTAGATGAGCTCTTATCATTCTTAAATCTTTTGTAATATTCGTTCTTTAATTGTTGATCAGATACTGAAATAAGTGGCTCGATAATTCTAGAACTAAAAGTATTATATTCCATCGCCTCGCGAATGATTTCGAAATACTCATCGAAAGTCATGTTACGTGATTTCAAAAATTGCAAAAGGGCTGATCTCGAAAGGCCAAGTCTTTTTTCAGTTGATTTAATTTGTTCTTCAACTTGTTCATCTGAAACAATAAAACCTAGTTCCGCCAATTTTTCCCGAATGGTAAAACTCTCAACAAGGGCCTTTGAAATATTTTCCAAAGAATCATCTTTAAAAGAATAGATCATCGGTGAAATTTCTTTTCGGGCATTCATCGTTTTTTGTACGCGTTCAAGTTGAGACAAAGTAACAACCTTGTCATTGAACACAATAACTATCTTATCGAGTAATTTAGCATGGGCACTGCTGGCGCAGAGCAGGAACAAAAGCAGGTATTTCATTAAAAAAATCTTTATTGTAAGTATTGCTTATTAATAACAACACTAGCCTTAGACCTCAACTCTGAATAGTAGTCTTCTAAGATTTTGTCTCTTTTTTGATCATAGACAATTTTTTTATAGAGATCTTTATTGGCCGATGCGAAATCTTTGACTCCGAGCACCTTAATTACGTGATACCCAAATTGAGATCTAACGGGAGAAGAGATGAATCCCTTTTCTTTACCTTTAATTGCCTGAAAATATTCAGGTGGAACTTTTACTGCAGGTTGGAATCCCATATCTCCACCGGTAGGTGCTGTTGTACTTTGTGAATACTTGTTAGCAAGCTCAGAAAAAAGTTCCGGCTTTTTCTTAAGGGCCTCATAAATTTGCAGTGCTTTGTTTTGAGCAGCTTGCCATTCATTTTCATCAGGCTGCGCTCTTACTCTTAAAAGAATATGGGCCGTTCTGTACTCCGGATAGCTTGAATAATACTTTTTAACATCATCATCAGTAATGACAATTTTCTTAAGTTTTGGCTCTAAGTCCTTTGAAACCTGAGCATGATAAAGAACATCTTCCATCTTTTGCTTAACAATAGGATCTTGATCGAGCTTACCTTGCTTCGCTCTCATAATTCCTAATTCTCTATTAACTAAATCAAGAAGAACCTTTTCCTTTGTAACGACTTTATCAGAGACAAACATCATGTTTTGAACAAAGGCTTGTTCAAGAACAGACTTGCGAATTTCTACATTATTTACTTTGGCCACAACAGGATCTTTTTCCTGAGCAAAACTAAAGTTAGATATTAAAAGAGCTAGTGCTAACAACTTGGTCATGGTTACCTCGAAAAATGAGAAAAGTACTCTATAAAAACGCTAACATGGTATGATTTGCTGTGCAATATTATTTGCAAGATCAAGTACATGAGTGGGATTTATTTGAGATTTTGCTTTATAGCTGACTAGATAGTTCGGGTTAATGCTAAAGAGATTTGAATTTTGAATGAAAAAATTGGCCAGACGTTCTCGAATTTCTGGGCGTGAATTTAAATAATCCTGATTAAATTGGATGGATATTTCTTTTTGTCCAACTTTTAAACTCTGAACACCAAGCGGGCTTAAAATATTTCGTGCTTTTAAAATGGTAATAAGTTGAGAAACTTCTGTAGGCAGATTTCCATAAATATCCTGAAGTTCTTCTGCAATCTCAACGAGCTTCGAATTAGAAACAGCATTGGAAATTTGTTTGTAATAGGCGATTCGTCTTCCCGTCTCTGCAATGAAAAAATCGGGAATTGATGCTTTGAAAGGCGTGATGATTTCCATATCGGGAATTGTTTGAACTTCCTCACCTTTGAGCTCTGAAATCGCCTCTTGTAATAATTCTAAATAAAGCTCGAGTCCAATTTCATTGATGTGGCCAGATTGCTCAGCTCCTAAAATATCGCCAGAGCCGCGAATTTCCAAATCGCTATTGGCCAACGAAAATCCAGCTCCTAGGTCAGAATACATTTGCAAGGCCTTTAATCTTTTTTCTGATTCGTTGGAGAGACTTTTATCTTTAGATATAAGAAGATAGGCGTATGACTTTTTATCAGAACGGCCAATGCGTCCTCTTAGTTGATGAAGTTGGGCGAGTCCCAACTTGTCCGCGTGGAATATGATCATGGTGTTAGCGTTGGGAATATCAATTCCAGATTCAATGATCGTTGTTGCTAAAAGAACATTTGAAGTACCTTTGTAAAAACTTAAGATTCTTTTTTCAATTTCACTCGTAGGTAATTGCCCGTGAGCAATAGTTAAATTGATATTAGGAGCAAGCTCTCTAATTTTATTTGCATAAAGTTCAATGTCGTAAACTTTATTATGCACGACAAATAATTGACCTCCCCTATTGAGCTCAAAGTCGATGGCCTGCTTAAGAACAGTCTTATCTTCGTGCATAACGATGGTTTTAACCGATTGTTTAAGAGGTGGAGGTGTTTTGATAAGGGAGAAATCTTTGATACCAAGTAGTCCCAATTGCAATGTTCTTGGGATCGGAGTGGCTGTAAGAGTCATGCAATGGACATTAGATTTTAAGAGTTTCAACTGCTCTTTGTGAGAAACACCAAAGCGATGCTCTTCATCGATAATAATGAGTCCGAGATCTTTAAATTTATTTTTATGTGTCAAAAGACCATGTGTACCGATGACAATATCAACATGACCATTTTCTAGATCGGATACTATTTGGGCAATCTCTTTTTTAGTTTTGAGACGACAAATAAATTGAATATTGACGGCAAAATTTTTAAATCGAGTTGAGAAAGTGTTAAAGTGTTGCAGAGCTAAAATAGTTGTAGGGACCAGAACGGCGACTTGTTTTTTTTCTTCAACAACTTTAAAAGCTGCACGCATGGCCACTTCTGTTTTTCCGAAACCGACATCTCCACAAATGAGTCGATCCATGGGCCTAGAGCTTGAAAGGTCTTTGAGACTTTCTTTAATGGCTTGGTCTTGATCAGGTGTCTCATCAAAAGGAAAATCAAGCTCAAACTCTTTGTACAAATGAGTATCAATGGTAAATGCATGAGCTTTTCGAGAAGCTCTTTCTGCTTGCAGTTTAATAAGATCGAAAGCTAGCGCTTTGACTGATTTTCTCACTCGAGTTTTTGCTAGAGAAAAACGATTCGTTCGAAGGCTATCTACTTTTATGGTCGATTCGGAATCCGAATGTTTTTGAATTTGATTTAATTTATATATTGGAACATAAATTTTATCTCCCTCTAAATAGTTGAGGACGACAAAGTCATTAACATTTCCATTTTGCTCAATGGACTGGAGGCCTTCAAATGTACCGATACCAAATTGGGAGTGAATGACATAATCGCCATGCTTGATCGAAGCTAGGTGTTCTGCAAAAAAATCGCTTTTGCTATTTGATGAACTCGAGCGTCGGGATTTCTTAACTTCCTTCTTTTGAATAAAAAAATCTGAATCACTCACGACCAATTGATTTAGGTCCGGAAGGTAAAAGCCTTCGTTGAGAGCACATTTGATAAATTGAATATTGAATTCAAGCTCTCGCATCTTAAAAAGATCTAAAATATAGTTAATTTCCTTCAAGGATTTTTCATTTAGATAACAAATAGTCAGAGTTTGAAAGGAATCACTTTTCCTCTTTATTGCATCAAAGAAATCGTTAACTTTGTTGCGACTACCAACTCGAGAAGTAAATTCAAGAAATGCTGAAGACGAAATGACTTTGATTTCTTCGAAATCTTCTATTGCCTTTCCGTGAACTAGTCCTAAGTGAATATTTCCTAATTCATCAAAACCATCTTGATTGAGAAACTGTTGTGGTTCCGAAATAATGGCAGAGCTTTCGATATCTAATGATACTTCCTTATATTGATTTTCTAAATTTTCCAAAAAGGCACGACCAGCATCACTTGGACTTTGATTTCCCAAGTAAATTGAAAAGCCCTTCTTAGCCTTGATAAATTTAAGCAAATTTGTTGTTTCTTCATTAAAAAGGGGAAAGTACTTTGCCAGTTGAGGGAAGACTTCTCTATCACTTGCTTGTTCGATAATGGATTTGCGTGCTTCATAGCGAGCCTTGAAGCGTGGTCCAGGTTGAGCAACTTTTGATCTGAATTGATTAATATAATCTTGATGAAAAATATAATAAGGAGTGAGGCTTAAGCGAGCTTTCGTAAAATGGTCCTGCTTTAATGTCCTCATAGTTGCCGGATCGACCATTGAAATAGTTTCGATAACATCATCAAAATAATTAATGCGATAGACTTCGCCTTCAATTGAGTAAATATCGAAAACTTCACCTCGATGAGAAAAATCACCTGGCTCTACAATCGCCTCTTTGGATTGATAGCCAATTTGAATAAGCTGATTGGCCAAAAGATAAGGTGACTTGGTTTCAGCTTTTTCGATGGTAATGTTCATGGCCGAAAAGAATTTTGGTGTAGGTATAGGGAGCGCCGCTGCATACAGGGAAGTAACTAATATAACTTTATCTTGTGCATGAGCTTCATTGTGGAGAAAGTTGAGAACATTGAGGCGCGCAACAAGATTTTCTTTTGGTTCAACTACTGAGGAATAAGGTGAGGCCAAGGATGATGGATAAAAAAGTTTTATTGCATCAATTGATTCACTGTGTGAAAGATCGTTATAAAAATCTTCAGCACGTTGATCATTTTCAAAAACAACAAACATAAAATTAGAAAGTTTGCAGAGCGACAACCAATCCTGACAAAATTGGTAAAGTAAAAAATTGCTTCCATAATCCAATGCGTGAACTACTTTTTGTGACTTCTGATGTTTTGCAATGAGATCAACTAATTTCATATTTCAAATTGTGCAATACAAAAAAATAATGTTTTTGTAGAAGTTAAAGGCTATTTCAATTTAGGACAAAAGGCATATCAAAATGTTTCCAATATCTTAACATTCATGTAATCTGTTTCAAAACTAAAAAGGACATTTGATATGGCGTCACATGGCTTAGACGTTTACATGCCAATTATTATTTTAATGGCATTCGCAGTCATTATGATTGTGGGGGCTCTTTTGGTCGGTCGAATTCTTCGACCTCACAATCCCAATGCATTAAAGGAATCAGCTTACGAGTGTGGTGAAGAACCCATTGGTATTGCTTGGTCAAATTTTAACGTTCGTTTTTATGTCGTAAGTTTAATTTTCATTATCTTCGACGTGGAAGGAGCCTTAATGTTTCCAGTTGCGGCGGTTTTTAAAAAATTCGCTTCAATTGGTTTAGGTGCACCGGTATTTGCTAGCTTTGTCTTATTTATTCTTATTCTTTTTTCAGGAGTTATTTACTGTTGGAAAAAGGGTGATTTTGATTGGGTAAAAAGTTATCGCATTCCTAGCTCAAAGTAATTAAAGGGATATTTAATGAATTCGACAATAGTTTCGTATCTATCACAATTTGAAGGTTATCAAAAGTTTGTGTCGATGGCGTCTTCATTCCTCGGATCAAATGCGAGCGGCTATATTACTTTTCTTGTTTTCTTCTTAGGTGCATTTGTCATTGTTAACGTAATGGCACTTATTGGTGGCTTAGGAACATATGCTGAAAGAAAAATTTCAGCCGATCTTCAAATGAGACAAGGTCCAAATCGAGTTGGTCCTTACGGAATTCTTCAGTTTTTAGCCGATGGTGTAAAAATGATTATGAAGGAAGATATCATTCCTTCAGCTTCTGATAAATTCATGTTTACGCTTGCTCCCCTCCTGGCTTTGCTAGGTGTATTGGCAACTTTCGCAGTCATTCCTTTTTCAAGTGGTTTGATGCTTTCAGATTTGAATGTTGGAGTTTTTTACTTGATCGGCGTTTCTTCGCTTGTTGGTGTCGGCGTTTTCTTGGCTGGCTATTCTTCAAACTCTAAATGGTCGATGCTTGGAGGAATGAGAGGTGCTTCGCAAATTATCTCTTACGAAGTTCCCGTTACCCTTTCTATCCTAAGTATTGTTCTATTGGCCGGTGGCATGTCTTTTGGGACATTGGTTAATGCTCAATCTGGATTTCCTCATGAATGGTTTATTCTTCATAATCCTTTTACCTTTATTGGCTTCTTTGTTTATTTTATTGGTGCTCTTGCAGAAACCAACCGTGCCCCATTCGATTTACCAGAAGCTGAATCAGAACTCGTTTCAGGATATCACACTGAATATACAGGAATGAGATTTGCTTTCTTTGCACTTGCTGAATACATGGAAGTTTTTGTCGTCTGTGGTGTGGCAGCAGCCTTGTTCTTGGGTGGATATAAGGTTCCTTTTGATTTAGGAGATGGTGCTTTTTTTACTCATACTTTGCATCTTCCAGAGTTCATTGGAAAAAATATTGGTCAAGTCCTAGAGCTTGGATCTTTCTTTACTAAAACATTAGTCCTTTATTACATCGTGATTTGGATTCGATGGACTCTTCCAAGACTTAGAGTGGATCAACTTATGACTCTTTGTTGGAAATACTTAACTCCAATTGCACTATTCAACCTCGTTGGCTGTGCCTTTTGGATGTATTATTTCGAAGGTAAATCTTTATACGTTTTACTTTTTAAATCTGCAGCCCATGCTGCAGGAGCTGGACATTAATTTAGGGGCTAACAATGTTTGAACAAATATTATTTTTATTATCGGCCACAGCGACAATCGGATTTACGGTTGCGGTTGTTGGCACCAATAATTTAATGCACGCTTGTATGTACCTTTTAGGAACATTGTTTGGTGTCGCTGGACTCTATGCAACGATTGGCGCTGATTTTTTAGCTGCTACTCAAATTGTTGTTTATGCTGGTGGCGTTGTGATCTTAATGTTGTTCGCCATCATGCTGACTGGTGGGGCTGAAGATAAAAAGAATAGATTCGGCATTGAAAAAATACCATCAATGGGTTCTACAAAAACATACATCGTTGCAGGAGCATCTGTGCTGATTATCGCAATGATTGTTTTGAAAATGACGGCAAACATTCACACTGCCAACAAAGATTTGGCCGTAGCCAGTACGGGGAATGAATCCACCGTTTTTAATATTGGATCGCTTTTGTTAACAGACCATATCCTAGCGTTCGAAATCTCATCGATTTTGCTTTTGGGAGCATTGGTTGGCGCCGCTATAATTGCGCGTCCGAAAAGAAACTAATAGAGGTTATAAGTATATGATTAGCTTACCTTCTTATCTCTTCATATCATTCTTGCTTTTTGTAGCGGGAATGTTTGTCATGATTGCTCGTAAAAATATTGTTGCGATTCTTTTAGGAATTGAACTTATTTTGAATTCAGCTGCATTAAACTTTGTAGCTTACACAAAATTCGTCAATAACAATCTCGACGGTCATATAATGTCCCTCTTTATTATTGTTATTGCAGCTGCAGAAGCAGCTGTAGGTTTGGCGATTGTTATTAGATTTTATCAACTTAGAGAAAGTGTGCATATTGATGATGCCACTCAATTACAGAGCTAGAGAGACATATGGATTATTCATTTTCAAATGTGGCACTAATAGCTTTATTACCGTTTTTTGCGTTTGTAATAAATGCTTTCATAGTGAAAAAGTTCACGAAGCTTGCTGTTACAATAAGCTGCTTGGCCATCTTTTCATCTTTCCTCCTTGCTTGTCGCATATTTAAGGATGTTGTTTTTGATGTTTATTCATCAGAGTTTTATGTACATAAGTATTTCAATTGGATTGACATTTCTTCAGCGACGATTCCATTTAAAATCAACATGGGTATCTATATAGATAACATGACTGCCATTATGTTATTGATGGTCACAGGTGTAGCTACTCTCATTCATGTCTTCTCTACTTATTACATGCACGACGATGCCCGTTTCGGAAGATTTTTTGTCTACATGTCACTGTTTACTTCAGCCATGCTTGGCCTTGTTCTTTCAGACAACCTTCTTTCTGTTTTCATTTTCTGGGAATTGATGGGCTTTTGTTCTTACTCACTCATTGGCTTTTATTATGAAAAAGAAGGAGCAGGAAATGCTTCGATGAAAGCTTTTATGACAACCAGAGTGGGGGACGTGTTCTTCTTGGTTGGGATTTTGGCCATTTGGAACATTGTTGGAAGTGTCTCTTTTGTTGATATCTACGCTGCCCTTTCACAAGGAAAGTTTGCCCACGATATAATGATTTTTGGACTTGGTATTCCAGTTGCGACTTTTGCAGCTTTTTCAATATTCATGGGAACAATTGGTAAGTCTGCTCAATTTCCACTTCAAGTTTGGTTACCTGATGCCATGTTTGGACCGACTCCCTGTTCGGCTTTAATTCATGCTGCGACCATGGTTGCGGCCGGTGTTTATCTTTCTCTCAGAATGTTCCCGCTTATGGAAGCAGGTCATCTCTTAACATTCATTGCTTATATAGGAGCAATTACGGCCTTTGGTGCTGCAACTATCGCCCTTGTTCAAACAGATATTAAAGCAGTTCTCGCCTATTCTACAATTTCTCAGTTGGGTTATATGGTTTTAGGTGTTGGTGTCGGTGCTTATAACGCCTCCTTTATGCATTTGATTACTCACGCTGTTTTTAAGGCATGTTTGTTCTTGGCCGCGGGTTCAGTTATTCACTCACTTCACGATCATCACACTCATGAGCACGTTCAAGAAATGCCAAGAATGGGTGGTTTACGGAAGAAGCTTCCCTTTACTTTTATTGCCATGATGTGCTGTACGCTCGCCATTTCTGGTATTCCCTTTTTCTCAGGATTTGTTTCTAAAGATAGAATCCTAGGCGACGCTCTATTGGCTGCTCTTCATCATAAAGTTATGTGGGTTCCAGCAGTTTTGGGATTTGCAGCAGCTTTTTTAACAGCCTTTTATATGTTCAGAATGATGTTCCTCACTTTCTTTGGAGAACCAAGAGACAAGGAGCTTTACGAGCACATGCATGAAGAGCACTTACAACTTAACAGCAATGTTCCTCTTCTCATCCTCTCTATTTTCACATTAGGTGTCTTTTACTCTGGGTCACTAACTGGCCAAGGTTTTATTAAAGTCTTTAAAGGTAACTATGAGTGGTTTGGAACTTTGGTTGAAAAGCCACATGTTGCAAATTTCCAAGATCACAAGCGTCAGCTTTGGACTATGGATTCTTCAGTCGACAGAGAAGAATTTAAGCACAGCCGTTATGACGAAAAACATGGCAAAACTGAAGAAGAAGCTCATCATGTCCACCAAGTGCATTTGATTGGTGCTCTTATGTCGATCGTTATTGCATTCTCGGGCGTCTTTCTTTCATTCTTAATGTATGGAAAGAAGTCTCTCAATCCTGCTTTTTGGACAGGACTCTTTTCAGGTTGGTATAGAGGTCTCTTGAATAAGTATTACTTTGATACTTTTTATATCAAGGTTGTGATTCAAAAAATGCTTCTCCCCCTTAACAACTTTTTGGCCTTCATCGATATGGGTATTTATGACAGATATGCTATCGACGGATGGGAGAATGTGAACAGATGGTTTTATACAGTGGCCAAGTGGTTTGATAATTTGGTCGTTGATACTGTTGCGGTTGATGGAACGGGTGCAAGCGTTCGTTTGTTTAATGTTGTCCTGCGCACGCTTCAGTCAGGGAAAATTCAATTTTATTTCATTATGATTATATTAGTTTTATCGAGTTACATTTGGGCCATTGGTTCAAATTAGTCTATAAGGAGTAGCAAGTGCAGGCTGGAAGTTCTCAATTACTAAACTGGATTTTGTGGATGCCTATGTTGGGCGTTTTAGGGGTTCTCCTTCTTCCAAAAGATAAGAAAGACTGGATAAGAATGTGGTCTCTCCTAAATACCGCTTTGACGTTAGTGTTTAGCGTTGTTCTTTATATGAAGTTCGACAACACTGTTCCGGGCATGCAAAGTCCCTTTAATGTCGTTATTCCTTGGATTGAAAATTTTCATATTTTTTATCGCTTAGGTGTAGACGGTATTTCTCTTCCAATGGTTATGTTAACGTCTTTGCTCTTTATGATTTGTATTCTTAGTTCTTGGACTATTGAAAAATCAGTTAAGGCCTATTTTGCACTTTTTCTCTTTTTACAAGCCTGTATTTACGGCGTGTTTTTATCTCTCGACTTCTTCCTTTTCTACGTTTTCTGGGAAGTCATGTTGATCCCAATGTTCTTCTTGATCGGTATTTGGGGTGGTGAAAACAGAGAGTATGCAGCGGTTAAATTCTTTCTCTATACTTTCTTTGGATCAATCTTGATGCTTGTTGGTATGGTTGCTCTTTATTATGCTTCAGGCAGTAACGCTGAATCATTTAATATCCTCGCTCTTTCAGGGGGGAAATTTACCTCTCTCACTATTAATATCTTCGGTTCGACTTTTTCTTTCTCCAAGCTGTTTTTCGTTTTCATGTTTATCGGTTTCGCGATTAAGGTTCCAGTTTTTCCATTTCATACGTGGTTGCCACATGCACACGTTCAAGCCCCGACTGCGATTTCAGTTATCCTCGCTGGTGTGCTCTTGAAGATGGGAACGTATGGTTTCTTAAGAATTGCCTATCCAATCTTTCCTGAAGCTTCGGTACACTTTTCCTCAGCCATTGCTTGGCTTGGTTTGATCAACGTTATCTATGGTGCTTTATGTGCCATGGCCCAAACAGATGTGAAGAAGTTAATTGCATACTCTTCAGTGTCACACATGGGCTTCGTAATGTTGGGGCTTGCTGCGATGACTGTTCAAGGCATGAACGGCGCAGTTCTCCAAATGTTTAACCACGGAACTTCGACAGCGATGATGTTCCTTTTGATTGGTGTTCTTTATGAAAGATCACACCATAGATGGATTGTGCGTCCAGATGGAACCAAAGGTTTCGGAGGTCTTTATACTCAATTACCTCGCTATAGTATTATCTTCATCATTGCTATGTTTGCCTCAATGGGATTACCAGGTCTTTCAGGATTTATTTCTGAAGCTCTGATTTTCTTGGGTATCTACGAACGCTTTACAACAATCACAGTTCTAGCTCTCTTTGGTCTTTTGATCGGTGCTGCTTACTTATTGTGGATGTTCAAGAGAATGTTCTTCGGTGAAGTTATTGAAGAATGCAAAGAATATACAGACATGAATGCTAGAGAGATTTTTTACATGCTTCCACTTTGTGCTGCTGTAATTATCTTTGGAATTTATCCTGCTCCAGTTCTCAATGTTATGAGAGCTTCTGTAGGACAATTAGTTTCATTACTTTCAAATTACTAAGGATTAAGTATGGTTGAATCATACATCTCAAGCCTGTCGGCATACGTACCTGAACTTCTTGCCTGTTTAGTTATGGTTGGATTGGTTATTCTTGAGGCTACCTACAGCAAGATCGAAGATGGAAAAAGAGGATTATTTAATCTCTTCTCTCTTCTTGGTCTATTGGCCGTTGCTATTGTTCTCTTGCTTCAGAAATCAAATTCAGCGACTACAATTTTTACAGGATCAATGACAATTGATCTTTTGGCTTCAATGGCGAAGCTTGTGATGGTTATTGGTACGATTGGTGCTTTTTACTTGAGTTGGGGTTCGAAAGATATTGCTGACGAGCAGAAGGGAGAATTCTCAATTCTTGCAGTTGGTGTATTGATTGGCGGGATGATCTTGGCTTCAGCTAATAATATGCTGATGTTCTACATTGGAATTGAAACGCTTTCGATTCTTTCATACGCTATGGCTTCATTTAAGAAAAATGATGATCGTTCAGCAGAGGCTGGATTGAAGTATGCACTTTACGGCGGAATTTCTGCAGGTTTGATGCTTTTTGGGATGAGCCATATCTTTGGAGTTTTGGGCACAATTCAATTTTCTGAAATCGCAATGAAAGTAACTGAACTACAAACTCAGCAACTTGTTATTTTGATACCAGCATTCCTATTCTTCTTCGTCGGAATTGGATATAAGATTGCTTGTGTTCCTTTCCATATGTGGTCACCAGATGTTTACGAAGGATCGCCCCTTCCTGTTACGGCATTCTTTTCAATTGTTCCAAAAGTTGCAGGTATTGCAGCTCTTCTGAGAGTTACTCAGTTATTCTTTGCTCATGAATCGGTTTTAAGTCATAGCTGGATGGCCACTATAAGTGTTATGGCAGCCTTAACAATGACTGTTGGTAACGTCTCGGCCATTGGTCAAAGATCTATGAAAAGAATGTTGGCTTATTCTTCAATTGGTCATTCTGGCGTTCTCATGCTCTGTGCTTTAGTACCAGGAGTTGAAGGGCAAACAGCTTTCTTGTTTTATACATTCGTTTATCTCTTCATGACTCTACTTGCTTTCTTTATGATTTCTGCAATGAATGATACTTATGGCAATGATTACTTCGAGAGATTTAATGGATTTGCTTTTCGCTATCCAATGATGGCGATTCTTTTAACAGTGGTAATGCTCTCTCTTGCTGGAATACCTCCGTTAGGTGGTTTTGTGGCAAAGTTTAGAGTTCTTTCCATCATTATTGAAAAGAAATTTTTCACTTTAGCAATCATCACTGGTATCAACTCAGTCATTTCACTTTACTATTATTTAAAAGTTGTAAGATTAATGGTTTTTAAGCCAACTGAGACGATGGAAGAAATAAAGACTCTAAGTTACGTCAATCAACTTATCTATTTTATAATTGCTATACCTGTTGTTTGGTTAGGTATTAACTGGGCATCGGTGAACGGACTTTTAGGCGTGGTTTCACAGTCTCATCATTAAGGGGGACTATTGTATTACCTACCTCTGGTTCTAGCTTTTATGACAATGGGAGTGTTGCTCTTAGGGACGTTCTTTCAAGTCGTAAGGCCATTTAAAATTTCCTTTAATCATGATGAAGAAATCAAAAGACTTTCTATCATTTTTCTTCATGTTGCCTTAATTTTAACAACAACAACAATGATTGGTATCAACAATCAATCGGGTAAAATTATTGCAACAATTATTGGATTATATAGTCTAAAATGGGTAATTAAGAAGTAATGAGGGGTCTTGATGCCAGCCATAAATTGGGAAATATTTCTCAATCTACCATTTAACATCGTCGGACTTTTATTTACATACTGGTTTGCCAATAAATTTCAAGCTGGAGATGCGAAGATTTTTAACTCTCTTAAGCTTCGAACATATCCGCATTATAATTATAAATATTATTTCGAAAATTTTAGTTACGTCGCACTTATTATCACCATCCTATTTCTTCCACTTCAGAACACCTCGCAAGCTCTCTATTTCCCCATTGCAATAGTTTCCATTTATATAATCAGGATATGTGTAGAGATTAATGATCTCAATGTTACACGAAACTATAAGAGATTAAGATATATGCTTTTTGAAGGTGTATTACTTTCAATTATTGCCCTTCAAATGAAATTCCTTTATGGACAAGTAGATCCTATAGTCATAATGGCTAAAACACTTGGTGTGCCATTTCGGCCCAACCTTAAGCTAATCGTAAACATTGTCTCTTTTCTCTCACTCTTTTATCTTTTGATTAGAATTAATGAAGATTCAAAAAGTATTCAAACAAAACGAAAAATTAATTCAAAAATTGATATACTTTGGTCGTACTGCATCAAGGCACTTATAATTTTTCTCTTTTTTGAAGGAGCGACGCCCTTTGAAATACTTGAAGATTATATAAGAAATTCAAGAGCTCTCTTCATTTTTATGATGGTAATATCTTTTTTGACGAGATTGATATTTATTGAAGGACTAGTATATTTAGCAAAGTTTTCGATAACTAAAAAGTTTTTTGGAAGAATTGAAATTAAAAGTGAAAAGACCGTATTAGCATTTTTGATTATCAGTTTAATGGTGAATATATGGAGTTAAATTATTTCATCATATTGGTTCCGATCGCTGCCCTATTAATGATGATTTTTATTACTTCTGAAAACCTTCAGTTCATAAAGTTTTCATATCTTTCAACAGTCCTCTTATTAGTTATAATGAACTTTGAAAAATCGCAGCAGCTATCAATTTTAGGATTATTCTTTGCAATTGTAGTAAGTCTTAAACATCAAAAGCAAAAAACACAAAGTAGAGCAAAGATTTCAAAAACGATGATCGGTATTCCATTTTCATTTTTGTTTCTTGGACTCTTTATTAACAATTCAGTTGCTATAGGATCCAATAATACACATTTAATAGATATTTCAATTTCATCACTATGTTATTTAACATTGGCCATAGCTATCTTGCTAAATGTGGACCGTCTCAAGGGCGGTAGTAAGTGAATAGTGCAAATGCGATAGTCTATCTCATTGTTGCCAGCGTAATGCTTGCTGTTGTAACAAGTGCTAACAAGCAGAAATCCCAATATGCTTTTTTTCTCATTGCCTTTATTGTCTCAATGTTTATTTCAAATGTTTTTAATGGGCCAATTGCGATGCTCGTTCTTACGTTGTCTTCATTATTTATAATAAAGGATGAAAACGTTGATTGAGCTATTAAAAAGACTATTGTCAAAACTTTTGATTAAATCAAGTGTTAGAGATGAGTACCTTTGGCTAATTTCTCTCTTTTTTGTATCCACGAGTTATTTGTTGGTAATTCCTCAGTTTGTTACAACTTTTAGCTCAATGAGTGGAACATTCCTGTTCATACTAGATGTCATTGTTTCTGACAAAATGAGATCTGAAAATTCTGAAAATAGAGTATATCTAAGAACTTTTCTCTTTTTTATAATATTCTCATTTGTTATTGATAATTATGTTTTACGAATGATTTCAGTATTGTATTTGATCAATAATGTATCATCTCCTTTTTCCCTCAGATCCAGAAATCAAGTAATAACTTCACTAGTCCTATTTATTACTCACATTTTTTATCTCTTTGGATTCGCAGAGGTTTTGAATAATGAAATGATGGGATTGGTATTTAGTCTAATGTTGGTATTTGTTTTAGCAGAAGGATGCTTGCGTAGAAAATCTCACTTCCAGTCATTATTGATAACAATTATTTATTATGAATGTCTTATCCGAAATGAAATCGTCATAGATCCCAACATCATGTTAATACCGATTGTCCTTGTCATAATTAAGATTCTACAAAAACTTGAATTCGAGACCATGTCGGGCAATCAAAGACTTCTCATTAATAGAAGTCAGTTAATATGGCTTTCCATAGCAACTTCCATTTATTGCAGTAACTTAAACATAGCTATCGTGACCATGGTTTTTTGTTTGGTGGCGAAAATATTGAAAGAGGATTTCCTAAAAATCGTTATTGGAATTATTTTAGGAATCTATATATTGTTTGAAGGTGTGAACCTGGCGCCATCTTTTGGCTATTCTTTGATGACTTTCGCAATTGTACAGTTGGTCATTAACTACATACTCATTAGTCAAAAAATAGAAAAAATAAGATATCTTCAAATAAGTTGGAAAGAGAACCAGATAACAATCGCTCTCTTGTTCATTTTAATGATTAGTTTGATCTATTATACTCAGCCTTCAAATTTAAGAGGATTTGGCATAAACTTGCTTCTTCTTTTTTTGTCTATTCTCTTTGGAGCTTTAATAATGTTTATTGTTCAATCTACAAAGGCAAATGGTAAAAGGTTTATTCCATATCTTCATGATATTGAAATCCCGCATCTCGACGTTCACATTCCAAGCATGTCGTTATCGATTCGTTCACTAGAATCGCTTTTTGCTTTAATTAATAATTTTATCTATAGCTTATTTCTCGATTTAGAAAAGCGTGTGAACGGCTTGCATTTATTTATTATTGGTTCACTTGTTGTGTTTGCCATTTGGGCGACTAGGTTGGGAATGTGATAGTTTTCATTATTTTAATTACATTTGCCTATTTCTTCTCATCTTTAAAACATTCAATATTTAAAGATTTAATGCAAGGTTTGACAGGAATAGGTCTAATTCTCTCGGTGGGGATTGTTCAAAATATCTTGGGACTATCTGGGATTCAAGTCGAAGCCCTAACGCTTCCCATTGTCCTCCAAGCCTTCTCTCTTTTAATAGCAACTTTTCTAGTTCTTAAAGATAAAGAGAAAAACTTGTCCCTGTTTTTTTGTGGAGTACTTGTCTTTGCGTTAATTAAAAATGTAAACGTCTATCTCTTCATGAGCATTTTAATAGCTATTTCTAATTCGAGACTAAGCAGAGAGAGGTATTTTTCATTTGTCGTATCTATATTATATTTTCTAAATTTTGCGCTTGAGTTTAATTCTTATAATCCAAGTTCGGAATTTTCTGCATTTTTTCAATTAATTTTGGGCTCTATGTTTGTTTTGCGAAATTTGAATATCATAAACCTCAAGGAGTCTCGAGGACATTTTCTAATTATGGTCTTTTTACTTGATCTCGTTTTTGTCTATCAGCTATTCATGGTTGAACACATCGAAAGCATTAGCTATCTTTATCCACTTATAGCAGTCTCATCGTTAATATTACTGATTTCGAAAGACGTCATACAAAGATGCCTTCTTGTTTTATCTTATTTTATTATTGCAGGAAGTGCTTTTAGTATCTACGATCTTGAAAAAACTCTTTGGATTTCAATCTATTTCATCATTTTCCCTTTAGTTTTTCTCTTTATTGAAGAATCACAAATTAAGCCTACTTATAAATATTTTCTCAATTTTTTAATGATGGCTTCATTTCTCGCAACTCACTTTTTAATAATTGAAATGACTTCGGTTTACAATTCTATCATTCTCATTAGTTTGTTTATCTTGAGTACCTTTAGGCAAATGTTTGTAGGGTTTAGTAGAAAGGAGAATTTTTCTGCTTTATAGTAATGAACTCAATATTTTTATTATTTCATTCTTTTCCTTTGTATCTTTTTTTACAAAACTAATCGATGTTAATTACCGTAAAAAAATAGAATTCTTTATCTGGTCAACGCTAACCCTTTTCATTTATGTACAAAGCAAGAATGCCAGCTACGATCATTTGCTTTTTATCTTTTGTAGCTTCTTTAGTTTGAGGTATTTCTTCAATTCCAAGGAAGATTCACAAGGATTTCCTATTATCTTATTGCACCAAGTGCTGATCTTTTTTTCAACTGCGACGGAGGGCCCTCTTGAGTATTCAATTCTCCTCCTTATTGCGGATATAGCTTTTGTTTTTGCTTCCAGAACAAAAAGAAGAGATTTCCACTTTCGACTTATCGTTGACCTGTTATTGATGATTGGAATTGTAGATACCTACTATACAAGTTCAAACTTAGCAGTGGGGGCGTTAGACCTTTTGATGAGCGTTCTACCTGTTGGACTTGCGCTGTCAAATATCTTTGTGAGATTTATTAAAGTAGAAGATCAGTATATAGAGAACAAAACAATTTCCATTCTGAATGTAGTACTAACTTCCTTTTTGAGTTACAAAATTTTTATCAGACTTCTTGATGGTGTTCCACAGAGTTTAGACAACGAAGTTGGAGTCATCATTGGATTGATCGGACTTCTCTTGGCCATTTCTCAATTTACTACAGTTTTCAATATGAGAAGTAGCGACAGTGAACTTAGCACATTCAAATATTTATCCCGGATTCCTTTTTTTGGAATAATAGTTATAAGTTTATCTTCAAATATAGAAGTGATTGATACCTTTTATCCTCTACTCTACTGTCCTCTTTATTTTTATCAAATTTTTACAACAACAGAAGATAAAACGAAGACTTCTACACCAGTGAAGCACTTAAATCTCTTAACTTTTTGTTTCTTTTTATCCACACCCCTCTCACCCTATTTTTGGTCTCAAATCAATATGTTCAAGGGTCTTTGGGTGGTGGGACTAAATAAACAACTCGTTTTTATGGCCATTTTGCATTTTATTAGCGAGATTTACTTTTTTGCTCGCACATTTCGCTTTCAAACAAGACTAGAATCAACAATTACACGCATAAACTTTGATTTATTTACACGGCTTGTTATCATAGGGGTAATATCATTGACCTTTATTATTAAAAAATAGCTGAGTGAATAAATACAGATTAAAACTTAAAAACAGTCGAATCATTGGACCTCTTTCAACGAAAGATATCTTCAAGCTTTTTGAATCTGGTCAAATTTCAGGCGATGAGGAATGCCAGCTCTTTCCTTCTGGAGATTGGAAAAGTATTGAGTCATTTCCAGATATTGTTGAAGGCATTACAAATCAAAATTTTTCGAATGCTGACCAAACCGTCGCCAATATGAAGTTGCGATCAAAAGTTGGTAAGCAAGTTCAGAAAGAGAAAAAAGAAAAACATATTGAAAAGATAAAGCAACTTGATGAGGAAATAAAAAATAAAGAATTTGTAGAGTTTAAATTTGATAAAGAAAAAGTCGTTGAACCTGAAATTACCATCATTGAAGAAGACGAGATTGCAGATGAAGACGAAGAAGATGAAAAGATAAATAAAACTCGAGTTATAAATATAAAAAAAGATCTGCAAGACGTAGATAAGACTCGTGTAGTAAGAATAAACAAATTCAAAGATAAGCCAGTTGAAGAGACTCCTGATGAAGTTGTAGATGAGCAACCTGAAGAACCGGTTGAAATAGAAGAAGTTATCTCTCAAGACGATGCCACACGAGTAACTAATCTTAATGACTTACTTCCGGCCTTAAATCAAGAGATTGAAGATTCTGAAGTAGCCCTTATTCAAGAAGAAGAAGCATTACAACCAGCCAAAACCAATTCGAAGAAAAAATCCAAAAAGAATCAAGATTCAGAACAAGAGGTTAAAAAGAAAAAGATTAAACCTCTGGTCGCAGTATCAATTATTCTACTACTCTATTATCTTCTTTTTTTAGATGAACCCCCAAAGAAAGTAGAGCCTCGATTTCTGATTATCCAAAGCCCAGTATCAAAGCAAGTAGAAGATCCTCGTGCAGCAGCTAATTCTTTTAAGAAAGGACTCGAAGTCTATAAGAAGTACGACTATAAATCCAAGTTGATGGCGGCTAGTTATTTCAAAGAATCACTTGAATATCAATATGCCAATAATGAAGCTTTAAACTATCTTATTTTAGTCTATTCAGAACTCTTGCCTAATGTGAAGAATCAATCTGAAGCCAAGCAAATCATTTTTAAATTTATTCAAATGACTCAGTCAAAGCGATATAAAAATCCTGAAGTGGCTCTCGGGACTGCGCTTTTTTTTAGGAACTCTGGGAAAATAAGAACAGCTCTTATGATGCTCGAGAACTACTTGAGACTATCAAAGCCTACATTAAGAGTGATGGCGACTTACCTTGATCTCTTGATTGATGTTGGTGATCTTGAATCTAGTCGCTCCTTAGTTGAAAAGGTTGATAATGTCGCTAAGAAGCCTCTCGATCTCATAATTTCACTCGCTCGATTTCATAACTTGAATGAAGACAGGGCCAAGGCTGAAGAGACACTCAAGGAAGGTTTAAAATTCTATCCAAACTCAGTCGAGATTTTACTCTTGCTGTCTGATTATCTTTGGAATGGTGGAAACTTTGTAAAGTATAAAAGCGTACTTCAGGCCATAGATCAACTCGGTAGTGAGGGATCACCCTTTTTCTATTCGAAGTACTTGGAACAAATGGGAATGTTGAGTGTTTATAATAAAGATAACAAAACAGCAGCTGTTCTTTTTGCAAAGGCTCTTCAAATTAGAGAATCAGATCGTTTGAGATCTAAACTTGCTGAACTTCAAGTTGGAGGTTCAAAGCTAGAAGAAGGGTTGATTCTTGAATCAAAAATGATTGATCTCATTGATAAGGCCAGTAATGCTGAAAGCAAGCTCAATTGGGACCTTGCATTTAAGTATGCGATTGAAGCTGCAGATATGTCAGAAACGTATATACCAGCAAAGCTATATCTTTCTTCTCTACAGATTAAGCGCGGTTATTTCGAATCGGCTATTGAAACTTTGGTCCGACTTAGAAAGCAATATCCAACGAATATCAAAGTAAATTACAATCTAATAAATGCCTATATTGAATCTTTTAAACTCAATGAAGCTGACAAAGAAATTTTAATTATTAAGAACATGCCAGAAATAAATGAAAGCAAAGAGTTTGCATCTCTCTTAGGTAGATACTATTTAAAGTCGGGCAATATTTTAAATGCGGTTAAGTGGTTGCAAGAATCTCTTCGTCGCGACCCACTAAATGATGAGGACTATGCATTACTGGCAGCAACTTATTTAAAATATCGTAAGTATGATCAAGCAAAGTATCAATTAACTAAGGCAATTGAACTCGATCCTAGAAATTTAAATTATCTCACTTCCTACTCGAAAATTCTTTTTGAGCTAGATGGTGCAGATGTGGCAATAGGCTACTTACGAAAATATTTAGAAGACTTTCCTGATGAGCCAAAGCTTCTTGGTGAGATCGCCATCTATAATTATAAAAACGGTCAGATCAAAGAATTCGAACAAATTAAGAAAGAAGTTGAACAACTCAATAGAAAAGACCCGAACTTTTATAGCTTTCTTGTCAGCGCTTCCATACTTGAAGAAAACGTTGATCAAGTTATTGCTTATTCAAAAAAGCTAGTTGAAGTGGAGCCGGGAAATCTTGAAGCAAAAATTACTTTGGGCAATTTTCTTTTGAAACAAAAAAAATATGATGAAGCTCTTGCTGCCTATTTTACTGTCACACAAAGACTTTCTGCCTACCCACAGATTAGCTATCTTATTGGCAAGGTCTATCTCCAGACTGGGCAAGCCGATAAGGCCCTAGAGTACGCGAAGCTTGAGATCCAAAGAAATCCTGCCTTGTACAATGGCTATTACTTGGCCGGTGAAACTTTTAGAAGAAAAGAGCAGTATCCAGATGCCGTTAAAATGTTGGAAAAAGCGATATCAATAGATGGCAAAGCAGTTGAGGCCCTATTGAGTTTGGCCGATATCAAATTTCGTCAAAATTATCTCGATGCAGCAAGAGAAATGGCCATGCGATCTGTGCGATTGGAGCCCAATAACCCGCAGATAAGAAGACTTCTGGGACTTATCTATGTGAAAATTGGACAGGGTTCACTTGCTCAAGACGAGCTCAATACTTATTTAAAACTAGATCCTGGTGCACCGGATCGTGCCCAAATTGAACGAACTTTAAATAACATCAAAAGATAGTTTCCTATTGTCATTAAGTAGCTAAAAATTTACTATACTTTGCCTTATCGGCACCTGTGCGGAGGATTGGCAGAGCGGTTTAATGCAACGGTTTTGAAAACCGTCGTCCCTTTGCGGGGACCGCAGGTTCGAATCCTGTGTCCTCCGCCATCTTTTTAAATGACTTGGAGACGTGCCCGAGTGGTCGAAGGGAGCGCCTTGCTAAGGCGTCGTACGGTTAACTCCGTACCGTGAGTTCGAATCTCACCGTCTCCGCCATTTTCATTACTGAGCATTACCCAGAGTTTCCTAGAGTTATAGAACATTGTTTATTATTCTAGTAAGTAGATGGATGATTCATTACTTGAACAATATAAAAAGCAGTGGAAATGGAGGAACTGGGATTCCTTGTATTCTAAACTTCCAAATATTAATGGCTCTTTAGTGTATGACCTGGGCTGTGCTCATGGAGATCATTCTGAAAAGTTAAGCAGTTTGGGAGCAACCGTAATTGGCGTTGATGGAAATCCTGATCTACTAAAATATGCTAGGGAAAGAGTAATTCCTAATTCAAATTTTTATCAGCATGATCTAAATAATGTAGAAGAGTTAAATCTCCATAGCGCCAATGGAATTTGGACCAGTTTTGTTCCTGCTTATTTCCCCAATTTTTCCACAGTACTAAAAAAATGGAAGACCCTGTTGAGACCAGGGGGCTGGCTTGCTGTCACTGAAATGTCAGACTTGCTTGGTCACGAACCAATGAGTTTTGAAGCTAAAAAATGGATTAGTAGATTTTATGAAGATGCTTTTAGTTGTAATGCATATGACTTTAAAAGTGGAGAAAAATTAAAAAGCAATCTCGAACTAAACGGCTTCGAAATAAAAGAGTTTAGTTTTCTAGAGGATCGGGAATTATCTTTCGAAGGCATGGCCAATAGAGATATTCTCACTGCTTGGAAAAATCGTTTCGAGAGAATGGGCAGTTTTAAAAGTTTTCTGGGTGATAGACATGAAAGAATTGTTCGTGAGATTATGGATTGCCTGGGAAGTGAGAATCATACTTCAAGTTGCAGGGTATATTTCTATCTTGCGTATTTGAAGTAGAGAGATCTGTTAAAGAGTGCTTCATAAATTGATTCTAGATATGTGGATAACTGTTTAAAGTAACTCAATTTGGAATGAATCCGCGATTGTCTCGTATTACTCTGAGTTGCATATCTTTTAATTTAGTACGGAATAAATTATGGAAATAAACAGAGTGGCTGAAAGAGTTCATCAAAAACCTGAGCCTAAGCAGGGAGTTGAGTATCCCTATTCGGCATCGGCTAAAGTTTTTCATACGAATCAATTATTTCTTTATAGCGAGAGAGTTCAACCTGGCGAGAGGGCGTCAGCCCCTCATTTCCATCGGGCCATTGATGAAATCATTACGGTTGTAAATGGTGAGCTATACGCTATAGAAGGCGATGAAGAAGTAAGGTTAATAGAGGGAGACTCTGTTTGCTTTCAAGCAGGCTCTAGAAATAAGCATTTTTTGGAAAATAGGTCACAAGTTGAGGCAACTTTTTTAATTTTCCGTAGGTCTACTACTCAAGATGATGTTGTTTATTGAGTAAGCTTATCCAGCGTTACATAAAAAAATCAGTTCATCTGAATAAATGCTTAGAATAATTTCATTTGCTACGAATCAGTCATTTTTTGATAAGTTTTAATTTCTTGGATTAAATTTTTTTGAGTACTTTCAAAAGAATGGCAGGACTTTAACGAATATAAAGTCCTGCCGGAGCTAAAGATTCTTACTTAATCATCTCAATAATTTTCCGGGCCTCTTGTTTATCATAGGGAGTTAGCCATATTTTCCCATCTCGTATCGGTGCTTGAACCTTTCTCATGCTCGTAACTTTTCCATCTATGATAAGTGCCAAATCCTCATGAAGGTTGCTTGCAGTGTAATCAGCGAGTCTCTTTGTTCCTTCGGGCCTGAGTGTGATAGAGAGAGCTCCTTTGTTATCCTTGGTCTGAACAAACTGGGCAGACTCTATATCTTCAAGCTCCAGCAATGCCTTTTTAACAGGTCTTATTTCTAATTTGTGTTGTTCCTTGGAAGAAGCTGGTGTTGAGAAAAAAGCTAAAGCAATGAAGAGAGAAATAATGTATTTCATAAATAGTCCTCGAGGTATGAAAACCTCATTAAATAATTAAAAAGTGAATAGAACCTTAATCTTTTTAAGTAAGCTTTGGAGGGCTTAAGCCAGATTTAAAAAAGAGATTGATCGATTTATAGTGCGAAGTAAGTTTGGAAAAAATATTTAATCTATAATAAGTCGTTGTAAAGTGGATGGCGAGAGGAAGAATGGGGACATAAAAATCGATGGTATTGAGTACGTAAGGGTTATTGTTCGATGAAGCGTTATCAGATGAGCTTATATAATGATTTTGAACAGAAGCGCTGTGAAATGTATCAGCCTTTGCGTTCTGACTATAGAGAAAGCAAAGACAGTAGAGCGGTAATGTGAGTAAGAGAAAGCGCATGACTATATAATGGAGTCATTTATTTATAAGTCAATAATTGGCAGATTAAAAAATTATCTAAAGTAACTCAGTTTGTGATGAATTCATCACTGTTTCAATTAAATCAGGTGATCATCGAGTCTCTTTTATTTATGATAAGCACGTTGGTCTTTACTGAAAAACCAACGTGCTTAAGTATGAGTTACTCGGAAATGGTGATTTTGCGACCATTTTGAGCTTTGCTAGGAAGCTTTTCGACTTCAATCTTCAGGACTCCGTCCTTCATTTTTGCACTAACTTTTTCAGGATCTACGTTCTGTGCGAAAGGAAGAGCACGATAAAATGATCCATGTGTGCGCTCTTTTCTTAAGACACCTTTTTCCTTTTTCTCAGACTCAGTTTTTTTCTCTCCCTGAACAAAAAGCGTATTATTTTTAAGCTCAACCGTGACATCGCTTGATGTCATTCCTGGAATCTCCATCTCAACATTGTATCCCGTCTCTGTTTCACTTAAATCGGCGGCAGGGAAAAAGGTATTCTGAGATGCAGGAAAAAAACTACTAGAAAAAGTTGGAAAATCTCTTTCTCCAAATAAATTATTAAACTCCTTTCTAAAGTTTTCCAATGAAGCCATGAGGTCACCGTTTGCAAGTGAGGAATTTGATTTTGTAAGTAATGACATAACTTTCTCCTTTGTTCTAAGAAACAAACTTATTGTTGAGTTAGTTTTAACATCGGAGAAAAATAACCATTATTGGTTAGTTCATAAAAAAAAATGATATTTATCAGGATCGTTTGGTTAGTAGATGAATCTTTCCTTGAGCTCATTTAAGTTCAACTCTTCCAAAATGGCGAGTGACCTCTCTTGGGCATTTTTGCGAATACTACCTGTGAACTTTGCGAGAATGAGTTCGTTTTTCATGGAGTGTTCAAAGCCCGTAAACTCAGTCACGGTTAATTGATAACCATGGGCTTCAAGCAATAGGCAACGTAAAGCGTTGGTCATAACGCTTCCAATTTCTCTAGTGTGCATGGGATGGCGCCACAATTCTGAAAGTGGTGTTTTGCCAAAGGATTCATTTTTATTTTTGCGAAGTATACTCGCGACTTCGGCTTGGCAACAAGGAATGAGGACAATGTGCTTAGCTTTTTTGTTGATAGCAAATTTGATGGCATCATCTGTGGCCGTGTCACAGGCGTGAAGAGCTGTAACGATATCAATTTCACTCGGAAGCTTCTCTGTTGTCATAGATTCTTTTACTGAGACATTGAGAAATTCCATGCGTTCAAAATTGAGCTTGTGAGACAACTCTTCTGATTTTTTGACGAGCTCTTCACGAGTTTCAACACCAATGACTTTTCCGTTGCTAATATCTTTGAAAAATAAATCATAAAGAATGAAGCCCAAATAGGACTTTCCTGCTCCATGATCGACCAGTGTAAAATTCGAGCCATTCGAAGACACGTCTTTCAGTAAAGGTTCTATGAAATTATAGAGATGATAAACTTGCTTAAGCTTGCGCTTCGAATCTTGGTTAAGCTTTCCATCGCGAGTAAGAATATGCAGCTCTTTAAGCAGCTCGATGGATTGATTGGGGCGAATGTCATTTTTTTCAGTCATAGCGATTTCTACATCATTTCGGCGTGTTAACCAACTATAAGTGTAAAGAGTTTAGGCTCTTTTGGGCGGGGCGTAGGCCGCTAATATGTGAAATATGTACAAAAAGATTCAATAATCGAGATTTTTTAGGTATTAAAGCATCTCTGAAATGCGCAGCCGTAGCTCAGCTGGATAGAGTACTTGACTACGAATCAAGTGGTCGTAGGTTCGACTCCTACCGGTTGCGCCATTTTCAACTCCCCCATCACTTTCAAAATACGTTATAATTTCTTCATGAAAGTTTTAGTACAAAAAGATCTTTTAAAAGCAGACCTCGATCGCATTCGATTGATTGAAATTCTTTTGGGTATCTTTTTTTATCTTTCACAAATCCAATTTTGTATTGAATCAGGAAATTATTTTAGTCTCATTTGGAGAACAATTGTCTCCATTCCTCTTGCCTATCTCTACTTCAGATTGAGAAGTCGATTCTTTTATAGTCTTTGGACATTTAATTTCATTTTTTTTACATACATCGCAATCGATTTAGTGAGGACTTTTTGGATGGGTTACAGCTATACCTTCCTTCTTAATATTGTTTCGATGGTGTGCTTAATTTATTTAACAACCACATTATTTAATCCTGTTTTTTTTCCCTTCATAAGCTGGTGGGAATATGACTTTAGAAACTTTAAGGATTTAAAAATAAAAGTTCATAGAGACGACAAAGTTTTTGATGGGAGACTTTGTGATCTAAAAGATGATCTTGCCTCTCTCGCTTGCTTTGAAGATTTAGATTTTGAGAAGCCTCTTAAAATAACTGTTAAAGAGGGAGATAAAATAGTTGAAGCATCTGCAACTATTTTATCGAAGAGATTATATTCAATTGGGCGTCCTTTGTATTATGGAATCAAGCTCGATTCAAATTCATCAATCCTCAAAAAAATAAAAAAGAGTATGAAAAAAAATAGAGTTCAGAATGCTAGATGACGATTGGTATATGAAGCTGGCCATTGAGCAAGCTGAGAAAGCATACAAAGATGGTGAAGTTCCTGTTGGCGCGATTCTCGTAGGCTCGGATGGTAAAATTATTTCAGCTACTCACAATTCTAAAGAAGAATCTAAAAATCCCGTCGGCCATGCAGAAGTTTTGGCCTTGATGGAATCAGCAGGAAAGTTTGATAGCTGGAGGTGTTTGGATACTACACTCTATGTAACACTCGAGCCTTGTATCATGTGCCTTGGGGCTATGATTCAAGCCAGAATTTCGAGGCTAGTTTTTGGGGCTTATGACAAAAAAGGTGGCGCACTGAGTCTCGGTTATCACTTGAATACCGATAACAGATTAAATCATCGCTTTAATGTTATGGGCGGTGTTATGCATTACGAATGTTCTAAGCAATTATCACAATTTTTTAAAGAAAGACGAAAACAATATACACCCTAGTCTGAATGTAGCGTTTACAGAGACTTACTACCTGTTATAAAAATAATGCTGATTTTGAGTGGAGAATTGGCCGAGTGGTCGAAGGCGCACGCTTGGAAAGCGTGTAGACAGCAATGTCTCGAGGGTTCGAATCCCTTGTTCTCCGCCATTTATTTTTTGACACTGTTACACCATGACAATAATATCCCATTAAGTAGTCAATCCAGGGCAAAAGTATGGCCGGTGAACTCCGCCAGGTCGGGAACGAAGCAACGGTAACTGAGTCTGCTTTGTGCTTTTGGATTGGCTACCCAACTATTAGAAAAGATTATAATGACGCACATTGTATTATCTAGAAAGCTGAGACCCAAAACCTTCGACGATGTCGTTGGCCAAGAAGTTATTATTCGATCATTGAAAAATGCCATTAGCAGAGATCGCATTGGGCATGCCTATATTTTTTCAGGTACTCGCGGAGTTGGTAAGACTTCAGTCGCCAGAATTTTTGCTAAATCACTTAATTGTCAAAATAGAAATGAAACTTTAAATCCATGCATGCAATGTTCGAGCTGTTTGGAAATAGAGACTTCTAGTTCTCTCGACTTTTTAGAGATTGATGGTGCCTCTCACAATAGTGTTGATGATGTTCGCGAAATTATAAGTAACGTCCACACGCTTCCGACATCTGGAAAATATAAAATTTATATTATCGATGAAGTTCACATGCTTTCAATAAGTGCCTTCAACGCTTTATTGAAAACATTAGAAGAACCACCTGAGCATATTGTGTTTATCCTAGCAACGACAGAACCAGATAAGCTTCCTAAAACAGTTTTGTCTCGCTGTCAGCGTTTTGATTTTAAACAAGCCTCACCTACTCTCTTGGTGGAATACATTAAAAAGATTTCCCTAACGGAGAATATAAAATTTGAAAACGACAATTTAATACTCAAAATTTGTCGTCAAGGAAAAGGCTCCATAAGAGATACATTATCTTTATTGGATCAAGTCTTAAGTTTTAGTGAAAATTCAAATATCACAGATGAAGTCATGTCATCTTCATTAGGTCTTGCAGATGATGCCACTATTCAAAACATATTGAGACAATTGATTTCTGGTAAAAATGAGCAAATGATCAAAAGTCTCAACGACATGTTGGTGGCCAATATACCAATCGAGAACATAACACTGCCGCTACTAGATCATTTGTATGGATTAGTAACTCTTAATAACGAAGTCGAAATCAACAGTGTTCATTACTCACAAGAAGAACTTATTTGGATTTACGAAGGATTAGTCAAAGATTTTGGTTGGCTGGAATCTGCATCGGCAGCTGAGAAATACCTCTCGATTATCCTCTTGAAATATTGCAAAAGAAGGGACTTCTTAAGTATTTCAAAGTCAATTTCTGTTCAATCGCCAGAAGAAGTAAAAAAAAAATTTGAATTAGTCGATTTCCTACAATATTTAAGCAAATCAAGCCCTGCTCTTTCTTTCCAACTTGAACATGGCAATCTAAAAAATAGTGATTGGAGCAATGATCGCTTAAAGATTGATTGGCTTTATAATTCGAAAAATTTGGTCTTCTTTGAAAACACAACTGAAGAAGAAAATATAAAAAAAATAGAAGAAGAAGTGAGATCCTTTGTAGGTGAAGAAGATTTAAAGGTTATATTCAATATCATTCATGATGAAAATGATGATTTGCCTTCGCTTGCAGAAATAAGAGAATTAGAAAGACTTAAGGAGAAAGAGCTCAAAAGGCAGCGTTTGCTTTCTAATGAGCATGTAAAAGAGGCCGAGAGGCTTTTTGGAACGAGAGTCGATAAAGTAAACATTGAAGATTAGGAGTTAAATATGGGAAAGAATATAAATCATCTGTTAAGACAAGCTCAACAAATGCAACAGAAAATGGGCGCCTTACAAAAGGAGCTCGAAACAAGAGAGATCGATGTTTCCTCTGGTGGCGGTGCCGTAAAAATTAAAATCAATGGTAAGCAAGAAATAATATCATTGAGCATTTCACAAGAGTGCTTGAGTACAAATGATAAAGAACTTATTGAAGAGACTCTTTTAACGGCCATTAATCAAGCAGTAAAAGAATCACAAACAATGGTTTCATCAGCAATGAGCAAGGTCACTGGTGGACTCAATATTCCTGGGTTAACTTAAAAAATGGAATTACCAGAATCACTAACAAATTCAATTGAACAACTTAAAAGGTTGCCAGGCGTTGGTGAAAAGTCAGCCATTCGATATGCGCTTGATATTCTGAGATGGCAGACTGGCGATGTTGAGCAATTCGCCGAATCAATCGCGCAATTGTCTCAAATTAAAAAGTGCCAGAGATGCAATATGTATTCTGATGAAGAAATTTGTAGCATCTGTAGCAATGTTAAAAGAAAGGAAGCAAAAATCCTTTGTGTAGTTGAAACAATTTCAGATTTAATTGCCATTGAGAAAAGTAATAATTTCTTTGGGAGTTATTTTGTTTTAAATGGCGTGCTCAATCCCCTAATGGGTGTGGGTCCTGAGGAGTTGAAGCTTGATAAGCTTGTCTCGATAATTAAGTTAGAAAATATTGATAATGTTATTTTAGCAATTAATCCTTCAGTAGAGGGCGATGCAACTTGCTCCTATCTAAATTCGCTACTCCCAAGTGTTACCAATGTAGAAAGAATAGGTTTTGGGATTCCGATGGGAGGCTCTCTCGAGTATCTTGATTCCTTAACGATCAAGAAAGCCTTAGAAAATAGAAGAAAGTTTTAATGGAAAACATGCTCAAAAATTATATTGTTCAAATTGGTGCCGATAAGGCTCAAGTGGTCCTGTGTAAAAGGGATGGCTCAATACTTTTTGATAGTCATTACGGTAAAAGGGATCACTTTCTCGAAGTGATGGCACTTATTATTGGATCTGTTTCAGCAACAGAGCAGATTGCAAAGACAATGTCTGTTGAGAAAGATTCTGATTTTATGATGAGTTTTGCCAATAGCTCACATGGCATCTTTGCAATGCCAACAGCAAGCTCAGACAATATTGAGCTCTATGTAATTCTCATGTTTGAAAATGAGCTTAATCCGGCTCAGTTTAAAATTAAAATTAGAAAAATTTGTCAGTATTTATTAGAAAACATAAAACTTAAAGAGAATAAGAAAAATTTATTATTTGAAAACATTACTGATGATGAGATCGAGAGAATGTTTGAAGGGTGTAAGGTCTGATTCATGTCCTTTGTAAATTATAATAAAAAGGAAATTAACTGTAAGATTGTTTATTACGGTCCGGGTCTCGGTGGAAAAACGACAAATATACAATATATATTTCAAAAAACGGCTGGTGACAGGAGAGGTAAAATTGTTTCCCTGGATTCGGACAACGAAAGAACTCTTTTCTTTGATTTCTTGCCTTTAGATCTCGGAGAAATTAGAGGTTTTAAAACTCGATTCCACTTGTATACAGTTCCCGGCCAAGTCTTTTATGAAGCTAGTAGAAAACTCATTTTAAGAGGGGTGGATGGAATTATTTTTGTTGCCGATTCTCAAATGGAAAAAATGGAAAGCAATATTGAAAGCTTTGAAGGAATGCTAAGTAATTTAAAAGAGCAAGGCTACGATCCTTCAACAGTTCCTCTTATTATGCAATGGAATAAGAGAGATTTGCCAAATGCAGTTTCCATCGAAGAGTTAAACCAAAAGCTAAATCGATTTTCCAGTCCTACTCAAGAAGCGGTAGCTGTTAGGGGTGATGGCGTTTTTGAATCACTCAAATCCCTTTCTAAAATTGTCTTGATGAATCTTAGAACAAATCTTTCAAGCAATTAAATTCAAATATTTGAGAAAAATGAGATGAGCTTCTATGATCGCTTCTTGGGCGAAAAGTGAAGAGCGGTTGCCTACCAAGTGATGGCCATTCACAATTCCTAAATTGTAGGCCGAAAAATAATCTGGAAACATGGCCCTGTCGGCATCGACGACACCATCATTTATGCGTTCACTATTGAGTAAGATTTTTGTAATCATCATCCAAAAATGGCTATCAAAAAAGTCAGATTCGAACGCTAGTGCCGTGTAAAAACACTTCTTTGGCAAGGCTTGATGGTATTGTTGAAACCATATTTCTTGCTCATTTGAAAGTGACTTTTCAAAATTGGCAACGATATTAAAAAGACTAGTTTCCTTTAATGAAGTCATTTGGATCAATTTTTGAATTCGAGACAAAATCTTTATCGAAATGTTTGAAAAGTGATGTGTGCCCAAAATGGGGGATGCGAGTGTGGATAAACCCTTTATATATTGGTTTGAAAAATCAGGATTCTGTTTCATAAAATGAAGACAATCAATACCACCTTTCGAAAAAGCAATAAGCCATAAACGTTTATGGGGATGAGATTCAATATATTTGAACAACGTCTCCTTGATCGAAGTAGCATTGATTTGACTATCAAGTGTTCCGTCAACGGTGGCGACGATATAATCTGCTTTATGATTTTCCTTAAGAAATTGGGCAGATCTTTCAAATGCCGCAGTAGAAAAAAGCTCGTTGAAAACGCCGGGTACGAGAACAATAACATCTTGAAGTTCTGGACAAGGTAAGTCGAGCAAAGGCTTTTTATTTTCATGCTCCAAAAACTTATATTTATAAATGGCCCGAAAAATATCTTGAAAAGTCGAAACTGTGGAATGAATTTTTTTACCTGATCTGATCGAACTCAGCAAATCAAGGTCTCTATCATCTAGAGCAATTTTGTATTTTTCAGAAAGACCTTTTGAGCGAATAATTGTACTTCCTGCTGCTCGAGATGCCCAAACGAGGGCCAGAATGAGATTGCGCAATTTAACAGCTAGAGACTTATCTATATTTTGATCTTTAAAAATAGAGTCCAACTCCTCTTTGATAGAGGATAATGACTTTCTTAATTGATCAGCGTAGAATTTACTCACAAATAACATTTTACGTTCTTTTGAATTGATATAGCAATTGGGAGATATTATGGCCGGACAAATAGGTATCATTGGTGGAAGTGGAATTTATTCGCTCGAAACTATCAAGATTATCAAAGAACATATAGTCGAAACCCCTTTTGGTAAACCGAGTGATGCAGTAATTGAAGCAAAAATAGAAGACACAACTTGTTTCTTCCTTGCTCGCCATGCCCGAGGTCATAAAATACTTCCTCATGAAGTTAATTATCGTGCAAATATCTATGCACTTAAATCCCTTGGGGTTGAGTATTTAGTATCCGTTTCCGCTGTAGGTTCTCTAAAAGAAGAACATGCACCTACAAAATTTGTGCTACCCGATCAATTTATTGATTGGACTAAGGGTTTTAGAGAGAGAACTTTTTTTGGAAATGGAATAGTTGCTCACGTCTCCGTGGCCAATCCAATTAATAAACAACTTCAAGAAATGATTGCTTATTGTTGCGAGGGATTAAATTTAAACTATTCTAAAGATGGTAGTTATATTTGTATCGAAGGACCTCAATTTTCAAGTAGAGCAGAGAGTAATATCTATCGCTCGTTTGGAGCTGACGTCATTGGTATGACAAACGTACCAGAATCTTATTTGGCAAAAGAAGCTGGTATGGCCTACTCAACCATTGCCATGGTTACTGATTATGATTGCTGGAAAGAAGAGCACTGTACGGTGGAAGAAATCATGAAAGTAATGGTTAAAAATAATCAAAATGCTCAATTACTCATTAAAAATCTCATTCCCTACCTAGATAAGAACAAGTTTAAGTTTGAAAAAGAAAATATTTTTGCTGTCATGACACCTGAAGATCGATTGACTAGCGATCATAAAGAGATTTTGAAAATACTACAATCATGATCAACAACTACACTGCCCATCAGCCAGTTCTTTTTGATGAAGTTATTTCTTCAATCAAAGACAATCTTAGTGACGATTACAAAATGGCTTTTGACTTTACCTTTGGTGGTGGTGGACACAGCTTTGGCCTTTTGGAGAACTTTCCAACTCTCAATCTGATTTCTTTCGATCAAGATCCCGAGGCACTTGAGAATGGCTGGAGAAATATAGCGGCAAAAAACTTGGGAGAGCGAATAAAATTACTGAGTGGGAATTTTTCGCAATTTGATAATGTCTTAAGAGAAAATCAAATAACTAGCAATCCAGATGTTATTTTAATGGATCTCGGAGTTTCAAGCCATCACTTTGACTCACCAGGAAGAGGCTTTTCATTTAGGTTTGATGCTCCCCTTGATATGAGAATGGATTTTTTGAAAGGCCAAACAGCTGCTGATATCATTAACTCTTTTTCAGCGGAAGAATTAAAAAGAATTTTTATCGATTTTGGCGAGATCTATAACTCAGAGGCTTTAATTGAAAGAATCATGATCAAGCGTCAAGCTTCGCCGATTTTAACAACCTTTGATTTGAAAGAATTAGTTTATCAGACTTGGGCGCCAAAAAAAGGCGTGAAAATTGATCCTTGTACTCAGGTATTTCAAGCCTTGAGAATGGAAGTTAATCAAGAGTTGAAAGTCATAGAAGAGGTGATAAAAAAGGCTGCGCGGGTTATTCGCCCCAATGGCATTATCATGGCAATCACATTTCACTCCATTGAAGATCGAACGGTGAAGAATCTCTTTAAGGAGCTCGAAGAGGGTGAAACACCCTTTCAAATCGTGACAAAAAAACCAATTATTCCATCAGAACAAGAAATTTCTAACAACAAGCGTTCAAGAAGTGCTAAACTTAGAGTAATTAAAAGAGTTTCTGAAAAGAAAAAGAAAAACAAGTATCACCAATTTTCTAGGAAGGAATAATGAAGATACAAAATTTGACAGAAAAATTTGGAGAAGTCATTTCTAGTGCCAACATTTTACCGCTAGTTCTTCTTTATCTCATATTAGCAATTTCCTTTGTCCTATTTAGAATGAAAAATGTTGAGATGGATTATCGAATTCACGATATTTCAAAAGATATTCAAAAAACTATCAATGATGGAAAAGACGTTAAAGCGAGAAAAGCTAATCTACTCTCAATTGAACGCTTAAGAAAACTTGCAAAAGAATTTGACTTGAAAGAGCCAAAACAATCACAGGTAATATTAATTCAATAGCATGGTTCACTTTAAAAAAAGAAGACTATTATTTGTTCTATCTGTCTTTGCTTTGGGCTATTGTTTCGTCATTGTAAAAGCCTTCAAAATACAAGTCGTCGATAGAACAACTTTAATCGATAGACTCAAGAGTCAAATTTTCAGAGAAGTTAAAGTCTTTCCAAGACGCGGAAACATTATCGACAGAAATGGTAATCCCCTGGCCATCAATATTCAAACCTTTAGTATTTTTACGCTACCTAAGGAATTAGAAAATCCAACCGCGAGCTATAAAGAGCTCGTTAAAATTGTTCCAGAGCTCTCTTCATCTGACTTGCTTTCAAGTTTAAAAAAGAGAAAAAGATATACTTGGATTGCTAGAAAGATTTCTCTTCAAGAAGATCAGGTAAAAAAGCTGAAAGATCTTAAAGGTATTTATTTAGAACCAGTCCCGAAAAGAGTTTATCCAAACAAAGAACTGAATGCACAACTTCTAGGATTTGTAGGTCTCGATAATACCGGGCTCTCCGGAGTTGAGTATCAATTTGATCAACTCCTAAGAGGAAAGCCCAAAATTTACAAATATGTCATTGATGCCAAAGGGCGCGCCATTAAGTTTGAATCGAGTGAAGTTGGAGATGATGCGCAAGACGTGCAACTTACGATAGACAAAGATATTCAATTTGTTGCTGAAAAGTTTCTAAAAGAAGCTGTAGATTCTAGTCAGGCCCAAAGAGGCGGAGTTGGAATCATGGATGCACGATCGGGAGAAGTTCTGGCGATGGCCAACTACCCTACTTTTGATCCAAATAATCCATCCGATAGCTCCTCCGAAAATCATCGTCTTGCTTATATTAGCGATCCGATTGAACCAGGTTCAGTTATGAAAGCACTTACAACTGCTTCAGCCCTTGAGCATAAAGTTGTTACCCCAGATACAAATTACTTTTGTGAGCGCGGAAAATTCAAAGTTGAAGATCATATTATTAATGAAGCCGATTCGAAAGAAAAGTTTGAGTGGCTTTCAGTCTCTGAAATCCTTGAGCATAGCTCTAATATTGGAACGACAAAAATTGCTTTTGATCTAACCTTTCCTCGTCTGAAAGAAACACTTCTCAAGTTTAATGTTGGGAATAAAACAGAGATTGAAATTCCCGGCGAATCAAAAGGTATTTTTTACGACTCTGATAATATTAGCCCTCTGGTTTTAAGTAATTTGAGCTTTGGTCAAGGTCTGGCCATGACTGGCATTCAGGTTTTAACCTCTTATGCGATCATTGCGAATGGTGGTTATAAAATTCAGCCAACAATTATTAAAGATAAAAATGTTGATTATAAGCCTGAGAAAGTGCTTAGTGATCAAACAGTAACTCAATTAACCGAAATGTTGGTTAAGGCTGTTGAGCAAGGCACTGGTTCAAATGCAAAAATTAAATATTTTAAAATAGCTGGTAAAACAAGTACGGCCCAAAAAATCAGTAAAACGGGTGGCTACAAAGGTTACATTCCTGGGTTTGCGGGATTTCCTGTGAACGTAGAGAATCCCTTTGTGATTTTTGTTTATGTTGATGATCCGAGAGGACATTATTATGGAAACCTCGTGGCGACACCAGTCTTTAGAAAAATTGCCGAATACATGCTTTTTAGAAACAATAATACAGATAAAGACTTTCATTACTTAACAAAGCCGGCCAACGACAACTCTCTTGATATGGTTCAAGTCAAAAATGCTGCTACCCGATCAATGGGTGCAGGGACAGTTCCAGACTTCAGAGGACTTGATAAATCATCAGCCTATGATCTTTCAGAAAAGTATGATGTTGGTTTGATGATTACTGGCGTTGGCATAGTTAAGGAACAATTTCCCAAGCCTGGCTCTCCCCTAAAGCCTGATACAAAAATTGAACTTAAGTTTTCTCCACCAAAATATGAATGATAAAAAGAAACTACTAAAATGGTTCACGTCTGAACAAATTGATGAGATTCTCGTATCTGTTCACCAGCTTACAACGATTGCAGAAAATGCTTCCGTTGATGCCATTGTCTTTTACAAGCTGACATCGCCGACATCCGTGGAGCTTTTTAAGAATCGAATTACCAATAGCAAAGCCCACTTTTATATTATTTCGTGTGATTTTGAAGTGGCCCTTGTTGAGAATTCAATTGTTGTTAATCAAAAAGAATTTGAAGAAATTCAAAAGATATTTGTCAGGCTCATCTATCCGCTACATGAAGAAGTCAAACTTATTGGAGTAACTGGAACTAACGGCAAAACTTCCGTTGTTAATTATTGCGCTCATTTATTATCATTGATAAATATTCCTGCTCTTTGTATCGGCACAATGGGTATCAGTAATGGAAAAGAAGTTATCGTCGAAGATGCGATAAACACAACACCATCTTATGTCGATCTCATGGGGCTCGTTTTTAAATTCCAAGATCAATATAAGTATTTCTTTTTTGAGTTTAGCTCGCATGCTCTGTTTCAAAAAAGACTTTTAGATATTCCCCTGGACATGGCAGCTTGGACTAGCTTTTCTCAAGATCATTTAGATTTCCATAAAACGATGGAAGCCTATTTTGAAGCAAAGCTAATTATTTTTGATCATCTCAAAAATACAAAAGCAAAAGTAGTACTTCCAAAAAACGATGATTTCTCATACAAAATAATTGAGAATTCAAAATACAAAGAAAAAGTGATCTTCACAAAATCTCTGGATATTGAAAAATCGAAAGTTCATTTTGTATTTCACCAGGGTTTTAATAAATCGAATCTCGAAATTTCACTTATGGTTTTAGCGCAATTAGGTTTAGATAAAATTTATGACTTAGATTTATCAGGCCTTATGCCTCCTTCGGGACGCTTTGAGATTGTAAAAAACGCAAACCGATATGCCGTAATCGACTACGCCCATACACCAGATGCACTAGAAAAACTTCTTGGCTCTGTGCAGAAAACATTTCCAGACTCGAAGATTACCTTGGTCTTCGGATGCGGAGGAAACAGGGATGCTAAAAAAAGACCCATCATGGGCCATATTGCACAAAGGTTTGCGCACAAGGTTATAATTACAAATGATAATCCAAGAAATGAAGCACCTGAACAAATCTCCCAGGATATTCTCTCTGGAATCACAGACTTGAATCACGTCGAAGTTGTTCTAGATCGCAAGCTTGCAATCGAACAAGCCTTATCTCAACAAAGCGAAAAAATAGTGGTTGTTGTGGCCGGCAAAGGACACGAAACTTATCAAGAAATTAACGGCCAAAGATCTGACTTTAGCGACAAGCAAGTCATTGAAAATTTTTACTTTTGCTCGCCGCAGAAATAGATTCCTATTTGCTTTACATGAACCCGCTAAATTCGCTATAGTGGTCAACTATTAGATATACGGAATAAATATGCTCTACCATTTTCTTTTTCCTCTCAGCCAGGAATATTCGGTCTTTAATGTCTTCCGGTACATTACTTTTAGATCTATCGTGGCTTTCATCATTGCAACCATGATCTCCATTATTTGGGGAAAACATTTCATTAACTTTATGAAGATGAAACAGTTCGGCCAAATTATTAGAGATGATGGACCTCAAACACATAAGAAGAAAGCAGGAACACCTACAATGGGTGGTATTTTTATTGGTGGAAGCATTCTTGTGGGGCTTTTAGTTTGTGGAAATTTCAATTCCTATCCCGTACTCATGTGCCTTTTTGTTTTTATATCCTATTTTTGCTTAGGCTTTCTTGATGATTATCTAAAAGTGTTAAAAAAAGATACCAAAGGTGTATCTGGGAAGGGCAAACTTGCTTGGCAATTTGTCACTTCAATCCTCGCCATGTTTTTCATGATTAAATATAACGTTATCGACACTCAGATCTATGTTCCTTTTGTAAAAGATGGAATCATTGATATTGGAAATTTTTATATAATTTTTGGTGCGATCGTTATTACTGGATCAAGCAATGCTGTGAATTTAACAGATGGACTTGATGGACTTGCCATTGGCCCGATTATCACGAGCTCTGTTGCTCTTGCACTGATCACTTACGTCAGTGGGCATAAAGAAATTTCGTCTTACTTATTTATTCCCTATATTGAAAATATCGGTGAACTAGCAGTTTTTGCAGCAGCTCTTATTGGTGCTGGTGTAGGCTTTCTTTGGTACAATTCGTACCCTGCTCAAATTTTTATGGGCGATGCAGGTTCGCTTTCGTTGGGCGGACTTTTGGGCACAATGGCCGTCCTTGCCAAGAGTGAATTCCTCTTTGTTATTATTGGAGGAGTTTTTGTTGTAGAAGCCCTCTCAGTAATTATCCAAGTAATATCTTTTAAAACTACGGGGAAACGTGTGTTCAAGATGGCTCCAATTCATCATCACTTTGAAATAACTGGTTGGCCCGAACCTAAAGTTATTGTTCGATTTTGGATTATAAGCATTCTTCTCGCATTGTTATCTGTAGCTACTTTGAAAATGAGGTAAATATGGACCGGTTTAAAAATAAGAAAGTTTTAATTGTTGGTATTGGCAGAACTGGATTTACTTTAATCAATTTTTTTAATCGCCTTGAATGCGATATAAAAGTTACTGATATAAAGCCGATCTTTGATTTGAATAAGGCCGTAAAAAAGCTAAAGAAAATTTCACCAAATCCTCAAATGACTTTCGGGGAACATAGAGACGAAGACTTTTTAGAAGCCGACGTCATTGTATTCTCATCTTCCGTTAGTCCTGATCTCCCTCAACTTCAATTGGCCCGTCAAAATGGCAAGCAAGTTTATAGTGAATTCTCGCTTGGATACAAGCTTTGTAAAAAGCCAATTATTGCTGTTTGTGGAACACATGGAAGAACAAGTGTTGCCCACATGGTCGGCTTCACTCTGAAGCTTGATGGTAAGAATGTTTTTGTTGGTGGAACGAGCGACAATCCGTTTATCGAATACGCCATGCTACCTAATAAAGATGAAACTGATTACGTAGTGGTTGAAGTTTCTGCCGTTCAAATGAGAAGCCTAGAAGGCTTTCATCCTAAAGTTGTGGTCTTCACTGACATTGGTGAAAGTTATCCCCACGAGCATTTCAAGTCCGTTGGCGAGTATTTAGAAACAAAATTATCAATTATTAAGAACCTTTCACCTGATGACACATTGGTTGTAAATTTTGACAAGCTCGCAACAAACACGTTCTTTAGAAATGCCAACTGTCAGACATATTGGTATTCAAGAAGATCATTTGTAACTCTTGGAGTAATGAACGAAATTCAAGGAACACATTTTCACGAAAGAAGAATCCATTCAAATATAAATTATCATTCCGAATTCAAAGTGAATCAAATGCGTATTGTCGGTCAAAGTAATCGTGAGAACATGCTTGCTGCGATCACCGTTTGCAAGTCTTTGGATGTCGATGATAAGGCCATACAAAAATGCATTGAGAAATTTCCAGGAATACCTCACCGTCTTGAGTTCTTAATGGAGAAAAATGGAGTTTCTTTCTACAACGATTCAAAGTCTGAAACGATGGAAGAGTTGGTAGAAAGCATTAGCTCTTTTAAAGATCCAGTTATCTTAATTTCTGGTGGAAAAGATAATGAAGAATTAGAGTATGAAAAATATGCGGATGATATCATTAAGCATGCGAGGGTTTTAGTTCTTGTTGGTGAAACAAAAGAGCGAATGAATCGGGCCATGGGTCTTCATTCACAAACCTTTGTGGTTGGCTCATTTGAAGAATCAGTCCTTTTTGCTTACCAAAAGAGCAGAACTGGTGACTATATAGTTCTTTCACCAGGGAATCCCGCGACAGATTTCTTTAGAGATTTTGAAGAAAGAGGAACTTATTTTAAAAAGTTGGTCTATCAACTCTAAGGTAACTCTTTTAATCGACGCAGGTATGCTGTAAAATCATTGTTATGATGCATGAACAGCAGTCTCTTGATAGATTGACTAAATTACTCGCCCTATCCATTACGGCCCTTGTGACCTTGGGCCTTATCATGGTCCTATCCTCTTCCTATATTTTCGCAAAGGATACTTACGGAAATAGTTTTTACTTTTTCTTCAAGCAAATTGGTTACCTCTCCATTGCACTCATTGGTGCCTTCGTCGTGTCAAAGACCAAACACTCATTTTGGTTGAAGTACGCACCCGTTTTTTCAATGTGTATTGGTTTTCTCATTCTTCTGACCTATATTCCTCACTTCGGATCAGCAGCAAAAGGTGCGAGCCGTTGGCTCAATTTAGGATTTATTAGAATTCAGCCAGGTGAGTTTTTCAAAGTTGCTTGTATATTAAGTGGCATCGACTTATTCGAAAATTATCAAAAATATGATCGACAAAAAATCATTTTCAGAGCTTCCGTTTTAATCATTCCACTTCTCTTGCTTATAAAGCAACCTGACTTTGGAACTTTTATTATCTGTTTCCTCTCGCTTTCGCTAATTTGTTACCTTAGTTCTTTTCCAAGAAAATGGTTTTATCCTGCACTTTTGACAGGAATACTTGCAGTTATAATTCTATTGTTTTCTCAGCCTTATCGAGTCAGAAGATTGATGTCTTATCTCGATCCTTGGAAGAATCCTCAGACAACAGGATTTCAAATCATCCAGTCTTATTTAGCCTTTGCTAATGGCTCTATCGTTGGAACTGGACTTGGAAACTCCAATGAAAAGCTTTTTTATCTTCCAGAGGCCCATAATGATTTTATTTTTAGCGTTGTTGGTGAGGAGTTAGGATTTTTAGGCGTCGTTTCAACAGTTTCTCTCTTTGCGTTTTTTATTGTTATTGGATTTAAAATTGGTGCGAGAGCATCAACAAAATTGTCATATCTCACGACTGTCTCGATTGTCTCGCTAGTTGGAATGCAGGCTTTGCTTAATATGAGCGTTGTTCTTGGAATCATACCGACCAAGGGTTTAAACCTTCCTTTCATTAGTTCAGGAGGATCTTCCTTGTTAGCGAATTTCTGGGGACTCGGCATTCTCTTTTCATGCATCAAATACGAAAATAAATATAGTAATGAAACTTTCCAAAATCAAAATCCTTCAACCTACTTTTTAAAATCATGATTATAAATACAGATAGACGCGTTCATTTTATTGGTATTGGTGGCATTGGCATGTCCGGAATTGCAGAAGTACTAATAACTTTAGGTTTTAAAGTTTCAGGCTCTGACGTTCAAGAATCCAATAACACTTTAAAGTTAAAAAAAATGGGGGCTAATGTTTATATTGGCCATCGTGAAGAGAATCTCGATTCAGATATAGTCGTTTACAGCTCTGCCATCAATGAAAAGAATCCTGAAATAATAAAGGCAAGAAGACTTGGTCTTCCTATTTTACGAAGAGCTGAAATTTTGGCCGATATAATGAGGCTCAAAGTTAGTATTGCAGTGGCTGGAGCCCATGGAAAAACAACAACGACGAGTATGTTGGCTACAATTTTTTACGAAAATTTAAAAGATCCTTCTTATATTATTGGCGGGATTGTGAAGAATTTGGATGGCCATGCATATCTCGGAAAAGGTGAATACCTCATTGCCGAGGCAGATGAATCGGATGGTTCATTTCTTTTGCTCAATCCACAAATTTCTGTCATCACAAATATAGATGATGATCACCTCGATCATTATAAAAAATCTGAAAATATCGACATGGCCTTTAAAAGCTTCTGTGAGCGGATTCCTTTCTATGGATGCGCTTGTGGCAATGCTGATGATCCTCGAATTATGAAGCTTTTTGAAGAGCTTAAGAGACCAATGGTTACTTATGGAATTGAAAGCGAATGTGATTATAGGGCGGTAGATATTCACTATGGTGAAATAACATCTTTTTCTGTTGTTCTCAAAAATAATCCTGAAAAATACAAAGTAGAACTCCACATGAAAGGTAAACATAACGTTTATAATTCACTTGGAGCTATATCAGCAGCTCATCAGGCCGGTCTAGATATTAACGACATCACAAAGGCTTTAAGCCGTTTTAGTGGCGTGGGAAGAAGAGCGCAAAAGATTTTTGAGCGTGGCAATTGTCAGGTGTTTGATGATTATGGGCACCACCCGACTGAAATTAAAGCAACAATTGATGCCTTTAAGTTAGCATACCCCAGTAAAAAGATTTCTCTTATATTCGAGCCTCACCGCTACACTAGAACGCAGAACAGCTGGTCTTCATTTCTCACTTGTTTTGATGGTGTTACTGAATTATTTCTTTTTCCCATCTACGCTGCAAGTGAAGAACCAATAGAAGGAATTTCTTCAGATAATCTGGCGGAAATGCTAAATAAGAATGGAGTCGTCTCAAAAGTTATAACTGATGTTCAATTACCAGAAGTACTTACAAAGATAACGGATTCTTCAGATATTCTGCTCGTTATGGGCGCGGGGAAATTGGGCTATACCGTTTTGGGTATTTTAAATGAGCTATCCTGAGCTTTTCTTACAATTCACTAAAGATAATTCAGAAGTTGAATATCTTCCGGCACACAACTTAAGTACTTATTCTACTTTTAAAACGAAAACATTTTGTGATCTTATAATAGTAAAAAGCATTAAAGCTCTCCAAGAGCTCGTCCTCCTGGCCAATAAATTTAATTTGAAATACAAACTTCTGGGCTGGGGGGCTAATCAAGTTTTAAGAGAAATGAACGGCTTTTACCTAAAGCTCGATTTTCCTTTTGATCGCGAAACTCTGACTGTTTATCAAGATAAGTACACAATTCCAGCCTCTGCTAGCCTGGCCAATCTTACTTCTGCAGCATCGAAACTAAAGTTGAAACAATGGGAGGTCTTTACTGGAATTCCCTCTAGCTTTGGTGGTGCACTATTTATGAATGCTGGAACCTCACTAGGCGAAATTGGCAGCCTCCTAGAATCATTTGAGTATGTGGATAAACAAGGAAAATTAATTAAACATACAGTCAATAACCAGACATTTAGTTACCGTAAAAATAATATCGTCAAGGAAGGCGAGGTCATTGTTAGCGGAGTAATTAAAACCTTTGGACAAGATGAAGGCATACCGCAGCTCATCTCAAATTATCTTAAAATGAGAAATTCCTCTCAACCAATGAGTAAAAATACTTGTGGCTGTGTTTTCAAAAACTATTCGTACCAAGATGGTACAAAGATTTCAGCAGGCCAACTCCTCGATTTGCTCAATTTGAAAGGTTTTGGTGTAAAAGGAATACGAATAAGCCCGATTCATGCCAATTTTTTTGAGCATGATGGAACTCTTTCTGACTGGGAAGTAATTTCTTTTTTGGAAAAGGTGAAAAGTATTGTACAATTATATACAGGAATAGAACTTGAATTTGAGGTTCAAATTTGAAATTGGTTTTAACCGTTTTCACAATTATTTTGAGTTTAAATGCGGCAGATGCAGCGTTTTCTTCAAGAAGAGATATTAAATACAAAACATTTTTTGGAAAGTGTCCTTCAAGAGTTGCCGGATCGCTTGTTTTAAAACTGACTAAGCTCTTCGAAGAAACTCATTCATTAAAAGAGTTAAAACTCAAAATTGTTCAAGAAAAGTTAAAGGAAAAGCACTTTTTATCTGATTACCAAATAGAATTTGATCCAGGCTCCTCCACATTAAGTTATAAATTTGAATGTCCAGACCCACTTATGAAAGTTGTTATCTATAAGGAGAATGGGGTTGATACTTATGAGGCTTTGTTGGCTGAAAATGGTGATCTCCTTGATCCAACCCTTGAAGTGATTTTAAGAAGCGAACAAAAACTAAGTGGAACACTCCCCTATTTAGCCTTACCAATTGGAAACTTTGATAAAAAAGATCAACTTAAGATTGCTAAATTATTTTCCAAGGCTCCGGAAGGAATCAGATCAAAATTGTCAGAAGTTATTCTTGATGATTCTGGAGAAATGACACTTATTATGGCCTTAGGAGACTCGCCCACTTCTATTTTTCTTGGTGATAACGACTGGGATTTGAAAATTGAAAAGCTAAAAAAAGTCGTTGATTACATGGAAACTAAGAAGAAATTCCCGTCGATCATCAATCTGCTCAATGCCCAAAAAGTGGTTGTCAAGTTCAATAATTAAATCTAACATTTTAGAGAGAAGTATGCTCAAGTTTTTGAGCGAGAGCAGAACGAGTCTGCTCACCAAAGAGAAAGGAATCTCATGAATGATAAGAATGTTCTTGTCGGTCTCGATGTAGGAACAACAAAAGTTTGTACGATTGTTGGCCAGACAGGTAGTGATGGAAACATTGAAATCATTGGTATTGGAACCCATCCTTCACAAGGATTGAAAAAGGGTTCTGTCGTTAATATAGAGAAAACAATCAAATCCATTCAATGTTCACTCGAAGAGGCTAAGCTTATGGCCGGTGTGAATATTTCTAGAGTTAGTATTGGAATCGCGGGCTCACACATCTATAGCTTTAATAGTTCTGGAGTTGTGGCGGTAAAGGGCAGAGAAATTAATCAGGAAGATGTTGATAGAGTGATTGATGCTGCAAAAGCTATTGTCATTCCTTCTGATAGAGAAATCATTCATTGTATACCTCAAGAATTTACAGTTGATAATACAAAGGGAATTAAGAATCCGGTGGGAATGTTCGGCGTCAGACTCGAAGCGAATGTCCATGTTGTTACAGGTTCAATTTCTTTAATTCAAAACTTAGTAAAGTGTGTTGAGGCGACTGGTGTTAAGATTGAAAACATTACACTTCAACCGATTGCTTCTTCTGAAGCCGTTTTAAGTCCTGAAGAAAGAGAGATGGGTGTTGTTCTTGTCGATATTGGTGGCGGAACGACAGATCTTGCTATCTGGAAAGATGGCAACCTTATTCACACTCAGATTATTCCTGTCGGTGGAAATCATTTCACTAACGATCTCTCTGTTGCCTTGAAAATTCCTCATGCTGAAGCAGAGCGAGTTAAAGTCAATCATGGTTCAGTTATCCCTGAAAAGTTTGCAACAAATAATAATGTTCTTATTCAATCAGGTCAGGGACCGAAAGAATTATCTCTTAAGCTTGTCGCGGAAGTACTTGGTGCTCGCGCTGAAGAGTTATTCAACATCGTTAAAGAAGTTTTGGATGACAAAGGTTTAGAGCACTACTTAACTGGTGGAATTGTTTTAACTGGTGGTGGAGCCCTTGTTGATGGCATTACTGAGTTGGCCGAATTTGTACTTGAGCGCCCTACTAAATTAGGTTATCCGCATTCATATGGTGGGATGACAAACATTATGCAACATCCAAAGTTTTCAACCGTTTTAGGTTTATTATTAGAATCACAAAAGAAAAGTCCAGCGATAGCTGTTGATGAGCATCATACAAGCTCGTCAGGTGAACTCATTGGAAAATTAAGCAATTCATTAAAACAAGTTTTTAAAGAAATATTTTAAGGGGGCTCTATGTTTGAAATTAATGATAAAAATGAAATCATCTCTGGTGCCAAGATCAAAGTAATTGGTGTTGGTGGTGGTGGTTGTAATGCTGTTAATACAATGATTAAGGCTGGCCTTACTGGTGTAGAGTACATTGTTGCAAACACTGATTCGCAAGCCCTCAATATTAACCTTGCTCCAACTAAAGTTCAGCTTGGTGCAGGAATTACAAAAGGTCTTGGAGCTGGTGCCAACCCTGAAGTCGGTAGAAAGTCGGCTCTTGAAGAATATGAAAAACTTAGTGAAGTGATCGAAGGCGCAGATATGGTATTTATTACTGCTGGTATGGGTGGTGGTACAGGTACTGGTGCAGCGCCAGTTATCGCGAAGCTGTGTAAAGAGCTTGGAGCCTTAACTGTTGGCGTTGTTACGAAGCCATTTCTATTCGAAGGTAAGAAAAGATTCAAGCAAGCAGATTCAGGAATCAAGGTTTTAGAAGAAAATGTAGATTCACTGATCACAATTCCAAATCAAAGACTTCTCTATATTGCAGGCGACTCACTTTCACTTGTTGATACCTTTAAAAAAGCTGATGAAGTTTTGCTAAATGCCGTAAGAGGTATTGCTGACCTCATTAATAATACAGGTCATATCAATGCTGACTTTGCCGACGTAAAAACGGTTATGGCAAACAAAGGTTTAGCGCTTATGGGAACAGGTGTTGCCGCTGGACCAGATAGAGCAATTAAGGCTGCAACAGAAGCAATTTCTTCTCCACTTCTCGAAGATGTTTCAATTGATGGAGCAACGGGAATCATTATCAATATTACGGGTAGTTCATCTCTTACAATGCATGAGACGAATGAAGCGGTAACTTTGATTATGGAAGCGGCTGACGAAGATGCAGAAATAATCTTTGGAACAGTGATTGATGATAATGCTGAAGACGACATTAAGGTTACTGTCGTTGCAACTGGACTTGGTGGACGTTTGTTCGCGAGAAAAGAAGAGACTCATCCAAGAGAAATGGTTCGTGAGGAAAGTGAAGAAGTTCGCATCGAAGCGGCACCGATTGTTCAAAAAGAAGATGCTAGACCAACTCGTGAGCAAGAACCTGCTGTTTCTATAAATGCTAATGAATATAGATTTGATGGTGATGTCGTAGCTGAACCAAAAAATTTAGTGACCGCCACTACAAATCAATCAAGAGAAACGGCTGAAAATTCAGTTAAAAACAGCTCCGCTAGAATGAAGACAATTGCTGAAAAGTTAGGATTTATTAATTTTGATGAAGAAGAGCTTGATACTCCAACTTTCCTAAGAAAGGATGAGAGAAAAGAGGGCGATCGCAAAATCAATATTGAAATCTAATTGAAGAAAAAATTTGCTAATGAGAAGGGAGCTTTTGAGCTCCCTTTTTTTGTAAGATCATTGATGATAGCGCAACTTTATCTTCAAGTTTTACAAAAAGCTGTACATAGGATTCAACAATGTCCGACTCAATTTCAATCCTGTAATGAGTTACGATAAAGCTGGGAACACCTTGTGACCAAATATTCTTTTTGAATTCATAAATATATGAGCTTGCTTCAGGGGAGTTGGCAGTAGTACGCTCATTTGTAATGGGTTCCCATTTGTGAGCGGCGTAAAGCTTTATATGATCAGAACAAAAGTTAAGGTGCTCCCACTCTCGAAGACAAGATTCGCAACAAGCAGCCTCACAGATTGCACATACTCCAACAGGATCACGATCTGGATGAAAGGCACAAACATACTTAAGGGGCTCTCTGTCAAGAACCTCAGCGACTGGAGACTTTGGTGCTTCTGGTTCCGGTAAAGACTCCTTCGAAGAAGAAGAACTATTTTTTTTAAATAGTTGGTAGACCAGGAATAAGGCAATCCCAATGAAGAGAACATTGAAAAAAAGTAAACAAATAATAAGAAGATTCATGGGTTCCATTGAATTCAATAATATCATGAGTGGATTATCATAGGTACATAACCAATCTTTTCCTCAAGGCGCCTTTTAATTAAGGTCAAAACCATAGTGTCGCTTTTGCTAAAATGAGAAAGTTCGTGATTAAGCTGGTCGGTTATTTTAGAAGCGGAGGGAACTCCGATGAGTTTTATTTTTTTATATTCGAGAGAAATAATCACAAGACCTTTGTTACCCAACTTCGTTCGATTTTTAATATCTTCACTTTCAATTTTGTGTCCACCATTTTGATCAATAAAGATTTCCGGCTCTGTATTGGGATTAGGATTAGCAAAAAGGGCCAAGGAATCAAAATCAAAGAGAGAGTGAGGATAGGCTTTAGTAACTGGCAGAGAAAAAATGTCCGTGATAAAACGACAGGCCTTTGAGAGATGAAAATTCTCACCATGAATAGGTAAAACATGAGTTGGCCTTAGTTCTTTTACAGCGATTTCAAGGTCGCCTTTATAGGCATGGCCAGAACAATGAATGGGTTCCTCGCCGTCCAAGTATATATGGTTGGTTTTAGAACTTAAGAGATTGAGCATATGATAAAAGGATTGGTCATTACCAGGAATAGATCGGCTTGAAAATATAACAGCATCCTCCGAATTGAGAAGGACATCCCCCTGATCTCTTGCCATTCGCCAAAGCTGAGAAAATTTTTCTCCTTGAGAGCCTGTGACAAAATAAAGACTTGGCTCGCGATTATCCATGTGCTCAGGTGGTTTTGTCATATAGTGAGAAATTTTATTATAGAAATTAAGAGAGTTTCCTAGGAAGTGGCATTTCATTCCAAGATCGAAAGCTATACGCTGAATATTGTGTATTCTTTCAATATTTGAGCCAAATAATGTTATAAAATAACGACGATGATTTCTATCAAAAATTCTTTTTATTCCCTGGGCGACTTCCTCTTCACTATGATCGTATCTCTTTTGAGAGCTCATATTTGTTGAGTCAGAAAGAAATAAATGTTTTTTAAAATGTTGATTTGCAAAATCAAACTGACTATTGGCATGCTTGAATATCGTTTTCCTATTACTTTTAAAATCGGACAAATGAGTAATGAGCTGTTGCTTAAAATGTATCATTATCCCATATGTTTCTGGTGTTGAATGAAAGGTCTCAAAGGGATAAAGATCAAATTCTTGAGCAATAGAAATTTTTGAATTGTGATCATAGATTGTGAATTTGGATAGTATGAGTTCTTTCTTTGCTTTTTCCTGCAGAAATTCAAATGCTAGCTTTGGTAAATATATATGGTCTACCTGATGATAAATTTCAAAAAAAGCACCAATATGATCTTCGTGGATATGGGTTATCAGAAGAATTTTTTTATTTTGAGGAAGGATTTTTGAGTTGGTATAGATCTTATCAATACCTATCGTTTTGACTCTAGGGAATTTAATTCCAAAATCAATAATGAGCGAAACGTTATCAGTTTGATAAACCGTGCAATTCGCCCCAATTTCGCCAAGGCCACCTAAAAAATGAATTTTCATAGTAAGGACCTAGTGTAGAATAGTGTCATGAAAAAATACTACATTGTTAATATAGATTTAACAAAAATAGACCCTGAAGATGTCGAAGCCTTATCTTATGAAGCAATAAGTCAGTATTATGCTATTGGCACAAGTTTTTACAGCATAAATGAAGAAGAATTGGATGATCAATTTGGTTCGGAAGTTCTCTGTGGGGGAAATCCCGATGATACATTTATAAATGCCATGGAAGAGTTTGCGCAGACCAGAGAAGGTCTCCTTGGCATTACTTTTGAAAAAAAAGATTTGCTAGACCGCTTTATTGAGTTTTTGGATGAAATAGAGGTTCCTTACACGATAAAAGTGGATGAAACAGAAGATTGGAATGTTGAATGGAGAAAATCATTTAGCACTATTGAGATCGATGAGTCCTTTTTGATTGTACCTTCGTGGGAGGATATACCTGAAGGGCAAACGGGAATTAAAATATACCCAGGAATGGGATTTGGGACTGGAACCCATGAAACAACCTTTCTGTGTTTAAAAGCATATAAAGATCTCATAAATCAAAAGAAGCAGTTTCCATCAATTTTGGATTTTGGAGCAGGTTCTGGAATCCTTGGAATAGCTGCTCAAAAAATGGGTGCTACCAAAGTTGATTATGTGGATGTAGATGCTGATGCAAAAACGAATGCCATTCAAAATTATGAGCTTAATTTTGAGACTGGCAAAATTAATTATCTACTAAGAAATGAATTTAAAGTTAATGGTCAATATGATCTCGTATTTGCGAACATATTAGAATCGGTGCTCACCTTTGAGAAAGATGCCATTATTAATTCACTTAAGAACGGCGGTATTCTGATCTTGTCCGGACTCCTGAATAATCAAGTTGAAAACATAAAAAATCTATATCAATTAGAAGTGGTCGACCATTTAGTTAAAAATGATTGGTCATGCTTGGTGCTTAAAAAATGAAAGCAATTGTTGAAGAGAGCTGTGCTCAATATGAAATAAACAATACGATTGAGATTTCAGATGAAAACCATCATCACTTATCTGTTGTTATGCGCTCTCAGGTCGAAGATGAAATCTTGGTTTTAAATGGCAATGGCTTGAAAGTTTTGGCAGTTATTGAAAACATATCAAAAAAGAAAACAAGCTTGAAGATAACCCAGAAAGAAACATTTGAAGATAACCGAAAATATACCTTGGCGCTTGGACTTGTAAAAAGAGAATACTTTGAAGATATTTTGCGTTTTGCAACTGAACTTAATATAAAGACTATCATTCCAATTAAGTCAGAATTTGCTCAACGTTATGAACCCAATATTGATCGTCTTCAGAAAATAATCCATAACAGCGCTATCCAATCAAATGCGCTCTACTTTCCCAAAGTTTTAGCTCCTGTAAGTTGGAGTGAGTTTCGTCTTCTCAATAATGGCAAACTTTTCTATTTTCATAATGAAGGCAATAGTGAAGATCTAGGGCCAAAAATTAAATGCACTGAAGATGTGACATGCGCAATTGGTCCGGAGGGCGGTTGGTCCAGAGATGATTTAAGCGAATTGGCAGCCATTGATAAATCAGCAAGCATAAACCTGAAGTCATTTAATATATTGAGGGCCGTTACTGCCGTGCCTGTGGCGATTGGATATATCGATAGAATGCGAGAAAATTAGATTTGACGCACGACAATCGTTATGAAAACATATATTTATGGAAAATAACCAAATTCATTCTGATCTCAAAAAGCATAACTTAGAATTTTCAGTGACTGATTTTTTAAATTCAGATTCTCCTCAATTTGATTTTAAACCAATCAATGATGGATTGGGCTTTCATAAAGATTTGGAAGTAAAACCTTCCTTAAACTCAGCCAAGGCTTTTGATTTTAATTCGCAGAGTAAAGTACAGGATAATAATCTCGTTTCTCAGTACAGAATTTCTCCTCATCAGAATGCGAAGGTTGCAAAAAGTAATGATCGCCAAGTAAAAGTTACAAGAGGAAAGTCTGTCAGTTTATTAACTCAGGCCTTTTCCGGAATTATTGATCTTTTGATAGTTGCCTTCTCTACTATCGCTTTAATTAGAATTTTGTCGCTGAGTTCATCATTACAAGGATTGAAGTTGGGAGCTATTGATCTAAAAACTCATTGGGGTTTTACCTTGAGCTTCTTTTCTATTATTTGGGTTTCTTATTCAACATTTCTATCTCCTTCCCAGACTGTGGGACAGTCATTGGCCCATACCAAATTGAAATTTGTTAAAGATCCCTATATGAGCTCTTTTATTCGTTCTCTTGTCATCCTTTCCTCATTTGTCTGTTTTCTGATTCCACTTCTTTTTGATTTTCAAGGAAAATTGTCTGATACGGAACTGATCAATGAGTGAGCTTTCTCTTGAAGCAAAAGCCTTTTTAGAAAAACATAAAAATTCAAAAATAGTTTTTACTAATGGATGCTTTGACATTCTTCACTCTGGACATGTTCATTATTTAAATGAGGCAAAAGCATTGGGAGATGTTCTCTTTGTAGGACTGAACTCTGATGCAAGCGTTAAAAGACTCAAAGGTGAAGACAGACCTGTGAACGATGAGAAAGAAAGACAGTATGTTCTTTCAAATTTAAAAGCTGTCGATTTCGTAGAAATATTTTCAGAAGATACACCGTACGATCTCATTAAAGAAGTTCATCCCAATATTTTGGTTAAAGGTGGAGATTGGAAGCCTGAAAATATCGTTGGATCAGATATTGTGCTTAAAAATGGTGGCCAAGTTATCAGTTTAAAGTTCATTGAAGGCCGATCGACCACTGGAATTATAAAAAAAATTCAAACCCTATAGTACTTGATCAAAATATTTTTTAACTTTTAAATTCATCGCCTTAACAATTCTCGACTATTTTAATCAGTTATAAGTTGTTGAATTAATTCACCTTTTCCCGAAGAAAACTCTCAAGTCTGGTATTTATCTGACGATAAAGATTTTACTGCAACTGGGGAGTTGCACAACGGTTCAGAGACATGGTTGTCATTGAACTTTTATAAACACTAAGGAGGGAAAAGTATGATTCAAGGGGATTAGTTATGGGTTTAAGAATTTCAACAAACACGCAGTCGCTAGCAGCACAAAGAAGTCTTAACGAAGTTAAGAGACAACAGTCAGAATCTTTAGAGCGTTTAGCTTCAGGTTCTAGAATCAACAAGGCCGGTGATGATGCCGCCGGACTCGCCATCAGTGAAAAATTAAAAGCACAAATTCGTGGATCTCAACAAGCGTCTCGAAACGCAGGTGATGGTATCTCTCTTATTCAAACTGCTGAAGGTGGTATGAATGAAGTGAATAACATCTTGGTGAGATTGAGAGAACTCTCTATCCAAGCCGCTTCAGATACAATCGGCGATAAAGAAAGAACATATTCAAATATGGAATTTCAACAATTGGTAACTGAAATGGATCGAATCTCTGCTTCAACGACATTTAATGAGAAAAATCTCTTGAATGGCGAAGGGCAAAAGATGGAATTTCAAATTGGTATCTATAATAATGAAAAACAAGATAGACTTCACTATGACCCAGCGGAAACCAATGTTCGAATTTCTGAACTAGGTGTTGAGGGAATGGGGGTTGCTACTAAGGCAGACGCTCAAGGCAACTTAGAAAACATTGATGAAGCTATTAATAAAGTAAACACAAACCGTGCGCGATTGGGTGCTCTTCAAAATAGACTCCAATCAACCATTAGAAACTTAGATATTAAGACTGAAAATTTGGCAGCAGCTAACTCAAGAATTCGCGATACCGACGTCGCTTTTGAGAGTGCGGAACTTGCTAAGCAAAACATTCTTACGGCTTCTAGTACTTCAGTATTGGCCCAGGCGAACGCTACACCATCAGGTGCATTGAAGCTTATTGGCTAATTTTTTTAATACCCACACGCCCCTAACTAATCCAGGCCCTCTTCGGAGGGCCTTTTTTTATGTCTTAACTGTACGATTTTAATCAAGTTTTAAATATTTCTCCTTTAATAGTTGACACGAATACTAAAGTTTTTTGAGGTATTTACGATAAGCCTAATGCTTGAACGAATCAGTCAACAACGAAGATCCCGGTTGGATCTTTAGAAAGGAGAAAAAAATGGGCTTACGAATTGCAACAAACATCGCCTCCCAAACGGTACAGAAGAACTTGAAGGAAGTATCTAGTAAAGCAGACGCTTCACTAGAAAAACTCTCTTCTGGTAAACGAATCACAAAGGCTGCAGATGATGCTGCCGGCTTGGCCATCGCTACAAACCTCGAAGCACAAACTCGCGGTTTGAGACAAGCAACACGAAACGCAAATGATGGTATCTCTCTTGTGCAAACTGCAGAAGGTGGATTGAACGAAGTCTCAAACATTCTCGTAAGAATGAGAGAGCTAACAATCCAAGCTTCATCTGATACAGTTGGTGACACTGAAAGAGGGTTTCTCGATAAAGAGTATCAACAGTTACAAACAGAAGTTGATCGTATCTCTGACTCTACAACATTTAACGGCTCACAGCTTTTAAATGGTGAAGGATCTGGCAGCATGGATTTCCAAGTTGGCGCCTTCGGTGGAGAACAGAATAGAATCACATTTGACTCAAGTGAATCAAATGCTTCTGCTTCTAATATAGGAATTTCAGGAACTGGAATTTCAGAAAAAGGTGATGCGCTCGATTCAATTGCCTCAATTGATGAAGCCATCAACGCTGTATCTGGACAAAGAGCTAACCTTGGTTCAATCCAAAGTCGCTTGCAGTCAACAGTATCTAACTTGGAAGTTCAAACAATTAACCAAGATAGTGCAAGATCAGTTATCCAAGACGTGGATGTCGCTGCAGAATCTGCAAAAATGGCAGCCTCAAGTGTAGTTAAGTCTGCAGGTATCTCAACTTTGGCCCAAGCCAATGCACTTCCTAACAACGCTTTAAGACTCATTAGCTAAATCAAATGAATGAGGGGAGCTTCAAAACTCCCCCCATCTTTAAAAATGTCCAAACAAAATCTTTGAGAACATAAGATGGGACCGCACAAATTAGGCAATGGTTTGTGTATTCCCTTAAGCCCATCCTCTCCGATATGATATCGGAGAGGTTCTCAAGAGATTTTATCTGTAGTAAAATAAATCAAATGAAAATCTCCATCATCTCTGACATTCACGCTGCGGATTACAATCAATCCGGAAATCTAATTCTCGAAAAATTTTTAAATCATAAAGAAGTTCTAGAAGCTGATGTCGTTGTCTTTCTTGGTGATATTTTTGACATCATGATTGGAAATTATGATGAATATGCTCAAGAGGAGAAAGCCTTTTTTGATTGGATAAAAATTCATCATAAGAAAAAAACCATTCACTTTCACGAAGGAAATCATGATTTCCATCTAGAGAAACTCTTTAGGAGAATGAAGCTTAATGTCTGCTATCATCAATCGGGATTTGTGATAGAAGATGAAGAGTTAAAGTACTATTTAGAACATGGTGACGATATAGAATTGGATAATAAGAGTTACAAATTTTACAAATCCTTAATCCGCTCTAGGGCCGTCCAGCTCTTGGCAGAATTAAAATGGGTACCTTATCAACTCGTTCGAGCAATAGGCACGAGAGCATCGCTGAGATCGAGAACGATTGATGCCAAGTACAGAAAAAATGCTGAAAGCCAGGACATAAAAGAAAAATTTAGAGTCTCATATCTGAGCTATAAAATGAAAAATCTCTATGACATCGTCGTATGTGGACATGGCCATATTAAAGATAAATTTATTTCTAATTCGAGAATATACATAAACAATGGATACGCTCCCCACTCTCATTCTTTTATCATGATTGAAAATGGGGAAGCGACTTTTATAGATCTTGACCAATAGCAATCATAGACTCAATAACTTGTTTTCTCGCTGGACCTTCATAGAACTTTGCAGTTGAGAGTGTTCTTGTATCGCCATTTATTTTCATTGTGTCTTTTGAAACGAGAACAATGTGATCTGCATTGTGAGCGATTTGAGGTAAATGAGTTATAGATATAACTTGAGATGATCTTGAAATCTCTGAAAGCAATTTGCCAATTTTAAGTGCTGTTTCGCCGCCAATTCCAGTATCGATTTCATCGAAGAAGAAGATGGAAATAGAGTCTTTATTGGCAACGACCTGACGCAAGCATAATAAAATTCTAGAAAGCTCTCCTCCTGAGGCAATTTGCTTTATGGGGTAGAAGCCCTCACCTTTATTCGTTTCAGTCCAGAACTCAACTTTAGTAATACCTGTATCAAGGAAAGTTTCAGATCTCTCAAGACGAATGTCGAGAGTTGCACCTTCCATGTTAAGGGATTGGATGAGTTGAGTAATGAGCTTGGCCAATTTTTTAGCGGACAACTCTCTCTTGTCATGAAGCATTTGTGCAAGATCGGAGCACTTCTTAAATGAATTTTTTAACTCCTTCTCAATTTTTAAAATTAAAGGAGAGATATTATCTAGCTCATTAAGTTCCGTGCGATAGTTTTCAAGCTTTAAAATGACCTCTTCAATGTCAGGACCATGCTTTCGCTTAATCTTCTGATAAGTATCGATACGATTCATAATTTCATCAATATTTGAATCAACTTCCAAGAGTTGAGAGTTTTCGAGCAAGAGGTCGCTAAATTCTTCAAAATGAATCTTAAAATCACTGAATGATTGATGAAGCTTAGGATCTACTCCTTTTAGAGAGTTAAGAACTTTCAAACAATGGGGTAAATAAGAGCTAATTGAATTCTCCGAGTGTATTGCAATTTGTGCCAATTCACCAAAAAGAGAACGGTTCTTTTCGAGGTTAAAAGCAAAGTCTTTCTTGGCCTGCAACTCTCTCTCTTCATCGACTGAGAGATTGGCTGAATCAAATTCTTCCAGTTGATAGCGTAAAAACTCCTCGCGCTCTTTTTGAGTCGATTGTCTGTTTTTCAAGTCCGATAATTTTAAATTTAATTCTTTATAAAGAGAGAGTTCTGATTTGTATTTTCGAAGCTCCTCTTCTGTTCCGGCGTAGATATCAAGAAGTTGTAATTGATACTCTGGAGATAGCAGTTTTTGATTTTCAAATTGTCCGACAAGATCTACATACTCTCTAATAAAATTATTAAGATATGTCGATGAGCATATAAGACCATTAACATAAGTTTTACTGGTACCCGTTTGCTGAATGACTCGTTTTATGATGATATTGTCATCTTCACACGGATAGCCATCTTCATTTAATCGTTGAATAGACTTACTATCACCCTTAAAAATTCCTTGAATAACAGCTGAATCTGCATCTCTTCGAACACTTTTTTTATCAAGCTTGTTACCAAGAAGGCCCATAAAGGCTGTTAGGATTAAACTTTTGCCCGATCCTGTTTCACCGACGATACAATTGAAATGATCACCAAAAATAATTTCTTGATTTTCAAAAGTTGCAAAATTGAGAAGATGTAATGATTGAAGTGCTATTTTACTCATAATCTACCGCCTTCCGTGTGTGAATTTAATCTTAAGTGTGTGGTAATAAGTTCTATTTGGATTGAGGACCATTTTTGCACTGAATTTGCTGCGTTTAATATAAACTTTTTCTTTACCTAATAGCTTTATTGCCTCTTGACCATCCATCGTGATGAGCAGGGATTCACTATTTTGAGCAGCTGCAACTTCAAGCTCAGTTGTATCGGATATAACTAAAGGTCTATTGGTCAAGGAATGTGGGCAAATGGGTGTCAGTAGCATCGATTTCACACTCGGATGAAGAATTGGCCCACCTGCGGCAAGTGAATAGGCCGTAGAGCCAATTGGAGAACTGACAATTAGTCCATCACCAGAGAGATTGAAGATGTGTTCAGATGAAGTACTCGCTGTGAGTGTAATCATCCTTGAAATTTCACTTTTAGAAATGACGACATCGTTCATAAATTGATATTTAAGCTTTCGATTTGGAATGCTTACTTCGTACAATGGAATTTTAGAGACTTCATATTTATTTGAGAATATTAAATCAAGTCCATCATAAAGTTCTGACTTAGAAAATTCAGTTATGAAACCTAAATTCCCCATGTTTACACCCAGTATGGGAGGTGATGAAGTCTTTGAATTACGAGAGATACCAAGAAGTGTCCCGTCGCCACCAAGGCTAATTATAAGATCTGATTTTTTATGAATTTCAACATCGTCCTTTAAAAAAATTGAAGTATAATTTCGATTTTTAAGAATGTTCTCTATTCTTTCTTTGTCTGCGAGTCTGTAACAAACTCTAACTTTTCTCTTTTCGAGATAAGTAACGAGGTTTGGAAGGATGCTCACAAATTCGGTTACGGATTTTGGCTTGAGTATGATTGAAATAGTCTTAATAGATTTCACGCTTCATCCTGTTCAATACAAATAGAGTTAATAGTTTGTACAATATCCTCAAATGGCTTTGAGATAACTCGGCAACCATATTTTTGAGCATTTTCAAGCACTTGTTGCGAAGAGTATGCAGTCATAATAACAAACTTATTCTTAATCTGTCCTTGAGTGTATTTCGTTTTGGACTCTTCAATAACATCAAAGCCGGTAGTGTCTTGAAGCATGAGATCGCAAAGTATCCTGTCAAAATCATTATTGTGGATGAGTTGAATTGCTTCTTGGCCAGACAGAGCTGTTGACACGGTGTGGCCTAGTCTTTCAAAAAATCTTTTCAAAGACCTTAGTATAAGAATTTCGTCTTCAACGATCAGTACGTTCAACTGCGGACCTTATTAAACTTAAGTTTTACAACTGTACCTGTATCTAAACCAGATTCTAGTTCAAATTGGGCCGAAAGTCGTTCACATAAGCTTAAACAAATGGCCAAACCGAGTCCTGTTCCATTTTCTTTAGTCGTAAAAAAAGGATCAAAGATCTTAGATTGAATTTCTTTAGGTATACCAGGCCCATTATCTGCAATTTTGAGGATTATATGGTTATCACTTGTTGAAATATGAAAACTGAGTTTTGGAGAAGGACTACTTGCATTGATCATCGCTTGAGCACTGTTTATGATGATATTGAAAAGGACCTGACTCACCCAAGTTGGAACAGTATTGATGGGATAATCATCATTTTCATCTTCAATAAATATTTCCCTCTTGATTCCCTTAAGTTCAGACTTACATAGGGTTAAAGTCTCCCTCAGGATATTGGTGAGAGATATATTAACGGACTCCTCGTCTCTATTGTATAAATTTGTAAAGCTCTTAATAATTTGATTTGCTCTTTCAACCGAATATTTAATATCGTTTAAAGTTTCAATCTCCGCAGTCATATCAGCTTCTAGGGCTTGAGTTGTTAGTTGAATACCAAAAAGTGGATTATTTAATTCGTGTCGAAGAGTGTTGAGTAGCTCTCCCAAAAATGAAATGCGTTGATAGTGAGAAATGTCACTTATGGTTTCATTCTTGTCAGGTTTTTCAACACACAAAGAAAGAGTTGAACTTATTTTTATATTTAACGAATTTTTTTTAAAATCATCAACTACAACGTCGTTAAAAAAATTTTTAAAAACAATAAGGTCACTTCTGTTCGTAATAATAAATTTATAAGGCACATGAAGTAAAGTATCCAAAATGAGACTATGAAATACATTTTTATGGTATCTTCCAATCATCTCTTCAATGATTGGGGTAGAAAAATTTTTGATTGTATTAAAAAAATCAAGCTCCTTGGGGTCAAATGGAAGAAACTCTTCTTTTGTCATGACAATGAGAAGATCAAATGTTTTTAAGTTGATAACACCTTTAAGTGCCTGACCTGCAATGTTGAAAAAGTTTTCATTTACAAGAGTAGCCTGCTTACTTCCCTTTTTATTTTTAAGCCCGATTATAAGTCTATTAAAAACTTCAAAATCAACAGTCGTTGGAAAGCTCTCAACTTGCCTTGAGGCAGAAAATAGTCGAATAGTTTTTGTACCTTTTTCATGAACAAAGAGAAAGGCCCTATTGGCGCTGGATAATTCATTTAGATTGAGAAGAAAGAGAGGAAATGTCTCGAGGGATACGAGAGAAGAAAGCCTGTCTTTGTAAAAAGACATATTGAAGGGGATTTCTTCTCCGGACAGAGTTTGAAAATTCTCAATAAGTTGAGATGAATCATTCTGAAATTGGTGGAGATTTTTCTCAAAAAGACCAAATTGAACTTTGGTCTTTTGATCTAAATCTTCAATTTTATTGTTAAGATACGAGTTTAGGCGTTGGACGCTTCTGGGCGCCTCTTTGAGGTTGCTGAGTTGAACTCCCGACGAAGTTCTGGGACGATTTTTATTTTCCATTGCGTTAAATTATCTATCAGTTCATATTCAAGGAGATCAGTTAACATAATGATGTCTTCTTTTTCCTTAGCAGGCAACATTGCTTTGAGCACTGACAGAAGATGTATTTCCAGCTTTTGAATCTCATCACCCTTTTTGAAATTATCGCCTCTATTGGACTTCAATATTTGAAAAATTTGTGACATGAGTTGAATATAGAGGTCCAAAGTATCTACAATGTCTCCAAAGAGCTCATTGGTGCCTGTTCCTTGTGTTTGGTAAGCACTAATAAGATGCTGTATTTTTTCACACATGTTATCGATATAAGCTGGACATGATTCTAGGGCTTCTATTCCGAGCTCCAAATTTGTCTTTGTTACAAATTCTATTTTTTTAAATTCAGAAGATTTATAATCAAAAATTTTATGGGGGTGACCGACTTCATAGGTTTCACCATCAAGAAGGCAATCAGTGATAACTTCATTTTCAGCCACAGTTTCCGTATAAAGATGATCTATGATGTCAGCGACAGTTCTTGTCGAAAATGAGTCATCATTAATCTTTCTACTATTCATTGTTATAGTTGTCATAATCATCTTCCTTGATGAATGTTTTTATTCTTATTACTTGTATTAATAATCTTATCGAGAAGTTCGTCTAAAACTGAGCAGCTCACAGAAATATCATGGTAAACAAGATATGTGTTTTCCGTTATTTCAACAATTGTCGTTCCTGAAGTATTTGCTTTTTGTATTTCATAAAAAGAAACAAGAGGGCCTAACTCTGGGCTAGCCTTTTTAATCATATTGCTTAACCTATCAATCTCATCAATTTTGGCTGAAAGATCATTGATATTTGTTATATTTGGAGATTCTGAATTAATCTCTTGTAGAATATATGTGCAATATTTTTTTGCAAACTCAGACAATTCGAAGAGGTTGTGCAAATTAGACTTTATCGTGCTGAGTTCATTTAATGCAGATTGGGAAACAATTGGATTTGAAACTCTTGGGCTCGATTCAAAAAATTTATAGGTCCATAAAATTTGATAAAGATCACGCATTATCGTTTTAGTTGAAATAGTCTCTTGTGTTGGCACAAGTTGATAGAGACCATCGGGATTTTGCTTACCAATGTAAATATTAGCGGAAGCAGCATGATAATGACCGTGCTTAGTAATAATTTCATTCATATCAACTTTTTTATTACGAAGTTGAATAGTGATTAATTCAGAAGCGAGTTGATGTGAAATATCTTTATGACAATCAAAATCCTGACAGGAATCACTGACGTAACATGGGAAACAACTTGTCTTTGGTGTTGCCACAATAGTATTTACACCAAGTGGGGCTGTTTCATGAGGACGAACAGATCCAACTGGGAATGTAACTGTTGGAATATTTTTCAATGAGGCGAGGTGAGAAACCATTGAGTCGTGGCCTACAAAGATATTATATCGATCCATCTTTTCATGAAGTTCACTGATCGTTAAAATCCCTGCAACTGATGATAAGCGATTCTTAAATAACTTAAGGATAGGATCATTTATTATCTGATGGACTTGAGGTTGGTCCTCTTTTGAGCCACAGATTGTGATTCGAGTATCTTGATTGTTCTTTAAGGTTAAATAAATGACTTCAACCCATTTTCCAGTTTTCCAATGTTTTCTCTCTTGGGATGCAAAAGGATGAAGAAGGATTTCTTTAAAATTGCCTTCTTTGGTTTCCACCTTCCGTTCAGGAAGTTGAGCTCGCCTACCACCCATGAGTGCTAGCCAAATATCATTAATATTAAACGAATTGATAGAGCTATTAACGACAAAGCTTGAGAGATACTGAGTAAAGAGGTCCTTTGTAACAAGCTCATGCTTTGATGAATAATAATTACCCAATTTGTGAGGGGTGTTTATCAAGGTTGTTATATAAAATGAAGTTTTGCAAAAAGACAGATTTAAAGCAACGTCAAAAGACTGACAATTGAGAACTGTGAGAAAGTCATCAACCTTATTAACAATCTCTTCAGTGGTTGAAGAATTAAAAATAGATTTCTTAGAAAGTGTAAAAACTCTTGAAAATGTTTTCTCGAGAATGCTTTTTATAGGAGCAGCATATCGCTCTCTCGCTACTAGGCTGAGATTTATATCAGGATGATTTGCTTTAAAAGCATTCGCTGCAGACAAGGTCTGTATGAGATCACCTGTTCGTGCCATTTGAATAATGACAAAGTTCTTATTCATGTTTGTCTTCATTCGACTTCCCTGTCTTAAGATCTGCATCGACTTCTTCTATCAAGGTAGCTGTCAAGGCCATGACGAAATCTTTGTGTTCAAGCTCCTGCCCGAGTTTGATCTTCTCTTTCAAAACATTTATACCCTTTTCAATTGAGTTCATTTGTTGATCCTTGCTTTGCTAAATAGCTTGGTGACTTCGTAAGGAAATACTCATCGCAATGAGCAATACTATCAAACAGAAGTTGAAAGTCTTTCTTGGCACTGAATAGTGCCTCTTCAAGTTGTGCCATCGGAGAAGCCTGGTTGAGATTTTCAAATCTTGACTTGAATATCACTGCAGGAATTGAAGCTAGGTTGTTCCACGTTGCCACTGCCATAAAAACATCTATTGATTCAACCAATGCCTTGTAGGCTTTGGGATTTTCGCGGGAAGAAGCCAAGTTTCTAATACATGACAAAAGAGTTCTCATCGCTGCTGTCATTTTTTCTTTTTCAGAATGGGCCCACTTGTTAAAAATTGGACGTCCCACATTATCGAAAATTTCTTTTAACAGCCGAGTGTCACTTTCTTGAGCATTTCTTAGTAAGAAAAAGTATCTTGAAAATGTACGCGAACAATCTTCAACTTCATTTTTAATTCCAGAGCAATTTTTATAATGTAATCCAGAGCGATCTTTGATTGGTATATAAGTCGAAAAGGCATTACTGATAACGAGGTCTTTCGCCATGATATCGCCAGTTATATAGGCAAGCGAGTTAAGAAGTGCAGAGGTGAGATCGCTGTTTGAATAATTTCCACTCTCTCTGGTTGTTCTCACGACAAGACTACTTGTGTTGGTTGTCCACATTTTAAAAGCAGGACTTTCTGCGCTGGCAAATTCTACTATGGGAAGGTCGAGAAGGTCACAGAGATGCTTAATGCTGGTATCAGGTGTAATTACAGCATCGAGGTTTACGAGAACCGATGGAGCAGCAATAAAATCTGATTCAACAATAGTGAGAGAGCCACCAAAGCTTCGATTGATAGCTTCAGCCAGCTCTTGTTCTTCTTTTAAGGGAGCAATCAAGAGCACTGGGAAATAGCAAGTGTCATTTACCATTTCTTGAATCAGGCTATTAATCGTTTCAATAGGTATGTTCTTCTCTACGCTTGAACTCATGAGCTGGATACCAACGAGGGCTTTGTAATCTGGCCCAATACTGCTTCGTAGAGCTTGAAAATTTTTAAATGCGATTTGATTATTCTCTGGCACTGTTGCAACAGAATCTAGCGCAGAGGAGCTCTTTATGTTTAGAGCATTGTAAAAGCAGTCAAGGTAATTGATAGGAGTTGTCATCGGCATAGTGGTCACATCGTTTAGGACTCTGACCCATTCATCGCTGTAAACAACCTGTCCTGTTACAGAAAGAGATAATCCCGTAATTTTACAGCTAGGATTAAGTGTTTTAATGATGGATGTTAGAAGAGTTCCTGTTTGATCATTAGAAAAGTTAATGACTTCATCCCATTTTGTGGAAAGAACCGGGTTTATATCTTCCATGAATTGATTTATGGCTAGGGCATCAGAGTAGATTCTATTTTTAAAATAGGTTTCAATTTTCTTTCTATTAATAAAGTAATTCGTACCTCTCGTTTTTAGTACTCTGAAAGCACTTCTAAACTCCTCGTATCCTAACGTTGAAACTGCTCTGTTCGTGTCGTTGATTTCAACGGAGTTAATCAGCTTGAGAGAATTAAAAATATCACCATTTTTTCTAAAATTTATAACAAGAATATTTCTCATAACTGTTCCTCTCTCGATCCCGCAATGCTAGCAAAGGTTTGAATGAGCAAGCCTTGGTAGCTAAAATCATTTTTTTGTTTTGTCTCAACGGCCAATTCGTCAACTGTCATGTGTTCATATTGTGAAAGTGCAGTTTTAAAGTCATCATTTTGAATAGTTCCCATGAGGTCTCTAATGTTTCTTGAACTTTTATAAGTTAGAAAGCTTTCAAAAAATGATTTGTTCAAATTAAACGAGGGCTGATGAGTAAGAAGTACTGGCTTTTGAATGAGAAACTTTACAAAAGTTTCATTGGTAAATGCATCTGTCGGATTGGTGTTTTGCAAGTAATGTACATTTTTTGAATAGGGATTATGATCAATGCAGTATTGTCGTAATTCATTATTTGGCTCAATGACAAAGATAGAATAATTCCCTTCGTGTTGAGTTGCTAAATGCTCGGCCAAGGCATTGATGTGATATGCATAGCCACCACCGAAGATGAGAAACTTGTTATGTCCTTCAATCTTGTTCATGTGGTTTTCCACAAACTGAGCTGCCTCTTTAATGGGATTATAGACTGAATGAATTTGATAGCCTTCCACTTTGGGTACGAGATGACCTGAACGAGACGTAACGACATCAATTTCCATAATGAATCCTTAGATAAATAAATTTTGATAAACTTTTGATGCCTATTTCTCCTCGTCCTTAAGGTCCATAAGCTTGGATGTCATCATTAATTGATGACCCTACTATTTCCTCATTTTTTTGGATTACTGTCAAATGGAGGAAAAAACTGACTGAATTATTTTCGTACTGTTTGTAAGTTGTAACCCTTGAATTTTTCAGAGTTCGTAAAGGTTGTCTGTATTTCCGACTGAACTTGTTTTTTATGATTTTCCAATTTCGCCGTAATCAGAGCGTCGATTTCAATAATAGATGACACCATTTCATGGACATCCTTTTGCCAAGCTTTAAAAATTTGAACGCTTTCTGGGTTCAGTTGGGCTCCGTTCAAACCATCAATGAGACTCTCAATTTCTAGTTGAACTTTAGAAACAATAGAAACTAAGCGGTCACGGTTATCAAGATTGGAATTGATAGCCTCAACATTGTCTGCATCCGACTGTTCAATGCTCTTTGATAGCTTAATACAAGCATCAAGGTAGTCTAGGTGGGTCTGAATTTTTGAAAAAATGTTTTCCATTATGCAGATTCCTTTTTCTTTAAAGATTTAATAGCTTCACTCCACCCATCATAAAGGATGTTGAGAACTCTTAAACATCCTTCCAGTGGTTCTTTATCTATTTTGATATTGGCTTGAGTGCTGGCAAACAAAATATAATCGTAGAGGGCAGAGAGCTCTTGAGAAATTTCACCACCAATTTCATGGTCTAAGCTATTGTTAAGTTCAATAACAATATCCTGTAGTTTTCCAATGTGTTCACCCTTGGCTGCGATCTGCTTTGTTTCAATGGCTTCCATGGCCTTTTTGCAATTTTTAATTGCTGATTGATAAAGCATAAGAAGGATCTGTTCCTTACTCGCAGTATGGATTGATGTCTTTTTGTAAGCGTTAAATCCGTAACTCATTTAACTTTCCTCCTTAACCCAGCTGTTGGACCGGGTCGGCCGATTGCGCTCCGAGAGCAGCAAGTCCTGCTCCTTGAGTTTTAATCCTTGAAATGGTTTCTTCAAGCCTGGCAAATTTTTCTTTTAAGTTTTTCTCTTTTTGATCTATAAGTCTTTGTTTTTGCTCTATCCGACGATCGATATCGGCCATTTTACTCTGCAGAGAATTCTTTCTGGTGGTTAAAACACCATTGGGATATTGAAGTACTGTATCAATCATCCCTTGAAATTTTTGAATAAACCCTACGCTGCGAGTTCCATTGGGGCCATAGTATCCAGTTAGCGTTTGAGAAACGGCATTAAAGTCACTTGCTAGAGCAGCATCAAATTTTTTCTGATCCATGCCAAGGAGACCATCTTTTTGAAATGATATTCCAATATCTCCTAAGCGACGATAACCGCTTTCGGTTAAAACATCAGAAAAAACTGCAGAGCGAACTCTGCCTTCAATTGTTTGAAGAATGAGATCGCCACCGAGAGTTCTCGAAGTATCTGTCTTCTCATCAATCGTATTCTGTTCCTTAATGAACTTTAAAACACCATTTATAGTCTCAACGAGATCATTAATTTTTCCGGTCACTGCCTCCGTATCTTCTCCGACTTTCAAGGTAAATTCCTCTCCGGGTTTAGCCTTTTTTAGATCGAGAGTCATTCCTGGAATAAGGTCTTTAACTTTATTCTCTGGGACTTCAACTTCGAATCCATCAATCTTAATTTTTGCATCCCGTGCTTCTCTTTCGAATTCGAAATAAAGATCTTCATCACCATCAACAAAGTAGAGATAAGGAAATTCTAGAAGATTATTATCACCAGTCTCGGCATAGCTTAAAAGTAGACGCCAAGGAGTATCGCTTCCACTCCCATCGTTGATAACAGTTGCGCGCAATCCTGTTTCAGGATTGTTATTAATAAGATTAGCAACACCATCAAGAGACGAGTTGTCACTGTCTACATAAAGATCTTTTGATTCCCCATTGGGAAGAAAATATTGAATATAACCAACACCCAAATAGCTATCTTTTCGGTCTGAAAATCCAGAACTCATGGCCGAAGATTTTTGAGCAAGCTCCATAACTTCAATTTGATATGTTCCAGTAGTTGCTACATTTTTATCTATAGAAACACCGAGAATGTCATCGTTAGTATCAACCTTAAGTTCTCTTAAGTTTCGAGCACTACTGTTATTTGCTAAATTCTGCTTCACTTTTTGCATGAGATCGATCAGATCAGTGACGAGTTTTTGCTTATCTTGGACTTTTTCTTTACGTTTTTCCATTTGTTGCACAGGAATTTGCTCAGCAGCGATAATCTGCTTAACGATGTCCTTCGGGAGTCCCGTATTGATAGATCCAAATGAAATGGCCAAAGCATCCTCTCTTTGCCAAAGGCATTGTGCGCCGTTTACATATTAGCACTTGCAGAAAAAAATAACGAGAATGGGAAAATAGGAACCCATTTCCCTATCCATTCGATTCTCTTTAGGACAAATGTGTGAAAAAATACGGAATATAAAATGGGAAAATGAATGATATCTGACAAAAACATTTTGGTCTTAAAATCAAGATTCTTTCTTTATAGAATAGTGACCTATTTTTCTTTTCTATTGCTACCTGTTTGGCTGCAGAAAACAGTTACTTTACCAATTTACACAATTTTAATATTGATGGCTTGTTATGCCATGTTCATCGCTGGTCAATGGTACCTTCTGGCAAAAGAAGTTGATTATCGTTTTAAAATTTTCTTCAAAACAAACTCATCGATGGATCGCCTCATTTATCGACTTATGATGGGGCAAATCCTTTTCATTCTCTATTTCAACGCACTTAACTTTCTCCCATCCAAATGGATTTACAACTCTTTTTGGATTACCTGGGTTTGCTTGGGCCTATTTTATTCTTGGCCGACCAGGGGAAAAATTATTAAAGAATCTGTCGCATCAAACTTTGGAGAATTTAAATATTTAGATTCATTTGAAAGAACTTTGGTTGTTTTAATCCTGGCCCTTTTTGTCGTCTCAATACCAGAAATTCCTAGGCTAAATAGCTTTGAGTCACTTGCCCTCTTTATGGATCCAAAAGAGAAGCTCTCCGGACAATATTGGAATTTTATCGCTATCAATTACTACCCTTTCTTTAAGTATCCTCAACTCATGCGCTATGCAATTGGAATGCATTTTTATGTGAATGGTGTTGGTATTTTTCTTCTGTCTTCATATGCCCTGATGAGATATTTCTATTCGAGAAGATTGTCGCTTTTAGGTGTCTTTGCCATTTTGTCTACATGGAGTTATTCAAAAATATTAGTTTCTGATCCAAGCTCAGCTATCGTCGCTACATTTGCTATTTCTTGGCTTTGGATGTTGGTTTGGCTTCCATTAAGCGGTACCTACAGAGCTGGATTATTTTGGGGGCTGATGGCCTACTTAGGCTCACTTTGCTCAAGGGCCTTTATCGGATTAACAGCAATTCAATCTTATATTGTCTTTCTCTTCTCACTTTCAGGCAAAACGACTTGGTACAAAAGGCAATTGGTTAAATACGGTGCTTTGGGAATAATTTTAAGTCTATTAACTTTTTTGTTTGAGGGATACGAGCCTTACTATGGTCTATCCTACTTCAGAGATTATGCTGATCATGTGGCGGATATTATAAATCGAAAAGCTTTTTTCACGCTCTCATTTTTGGGGATTTTAATTATTTTGTTCCAATCTTGGATTGAGAAGAAAATGAGTATTGGAAAGTTTAACAAAGAGGCCCTAAATAACTTAATAAAATCAATTCTTGTTTATATGTTGTTCTGTGTTTTCTTTGAAAAAAATCTTATTGAAAGTTTTTTTGTTATGTGGGTTGCAACATTTCTGGCGCTATTACCTCTTGAATATCTCTTTCAGACACTCTCGAGGATGAGATCAAATAGAAATATGATATACTTGATCTATATACTCATATGTCTCCTTGATAGTCACGTTGAAGGTCGAATTAAAATTTTAGCTCGTATTCTTTTCAATTCCTGATATCATTAAATTGTCCCTAACCAGGAGTGAGTCTGTTTAGATCTGGTTACACGCGTTCAATGTTCAATAGCTTTTTGAGTGATTTACAACTCAATAGATCTTCAATCCTAGAATCTTCAGTAATTTACGTAGACCAAGAGAGCGAAACTCTTAAATTTGTTACGTCTGTTATGAGATCTGCCGGAACTGACAAGGAAATATTCGCCTTCTCAGTTGCTAGCGAAGGAAATGTTGAAATATTGAGTTCAGAAAGCTAAAAAGACATTGGCGCAGATAAATTCATCTCCCTTTACTTAATTCCATTAAGTGGTCAAACTATAAGACTATGAACTTTAAAGTAAAAGATTACTATTTTAACAAAGCAAAGAAAGAAAACTTTCTGGCACGAAGTATTTATAAATTAGAAGAAATAAATAATAAATTCAAGGTGCTTAAGGAAGGTAATAGGGTTGTCGATTTGGGATATTATCCAGGTTCTTGGATACAATATACTTCTTCGGTAATTGGGCCAAACGGGAAGGTTGTCGGGATTGATATCAAACCGGTTAATAAGAAGTTACTTGCTGGAAAGAATATACAGTTGTTTGAGAAATCAATTTTTGATATCGAAAGTGTTCAAGATTTGGGCGAAGACGATCTCTTTGATGTCGTCCTGTCAGATATGGCCCCCAACACCACGGGGATAAAGTCTGTTGATCAGGCAAGAAGTCTTGATCTCATTGAAACGATTTATAAAGTCTTGCCCGTTTTTCTTAAGAAAAACGGGAATATGGTAATTAAAGTCTTTGACAGTAATGATGCTCAAGTTTTTTTAAAGAAAAATAAGAATCTATTTAAGGAGTTTCACTTTTTAAAACCTAAATCGACTAGAACTGTGAGTAAAGAATTTTTTGCAATCGGAAAGGGGTATTTATAAAAACAGTAAAACGAATAACATGGTTTTTATGTATAGCTGCAGCTCTCGGATTATGGAATGAGATTAAAACAAAGAGAGAAGTGGCAGCTGCCCACAAGCTCGAATTATTAAAGACCTCAATTTCTGAAGCCATAACAACTTCTAATAATTATCCTATAAAATTTGAAATCAATAATCATCAGGTTGAAATTAAGTACACCATAAATGAAAAGTTACAATCTTATGTCTTAAATCTACTTGAAAGCTATAAACCTGATTATGGTGTAGTTGTTGTCATCGATAATGAATCGGGCCAGATTCTTACAGCTACTGGATATTCTGGAAAGCAAAGAATGGTGGATAACTCACTTGTTTTTAACTCCGAAAATCCTGCAGCCAGCTTGTTTAAAATTGTTACTGCAGCCTCTCTTTTGCAAACTCAAAAAGTAACAGCCGACACAGAAGTAAAAGTAAAAGGGAGAGGGACAACTCTCTATAAGTATCAACTCAAAGAAGAATTAGGCTCAAGGGCGAGAAAAATCACGCTGAATAAAGCATTTGCAATGTCTAATAACGTAGCCTTTGCGAGGCTGGCCCTACAAAATCTTCAAGGTGGGGAATTAAGCCGTTCTGCTGAAAATTTTTATTTTAATAAAGAAATCATGACTGATATTAATTTACCGACTTCAAATTATCGAATTCCATCAAGCCAATATAATCTAGCTGAGATCGCTTCAGGTTTTAATAAAACAACGAACCTGACTCCAATTCATGCTGCGTTCATGGCTTCAGTTGTTGCAAACAATGGGCAAGCGGTTTTTCCAAGGCTAATAAAAGAGATGAAAGTGGATGATGCTCTATGGAATATTGAAACAGTTAAAAATCAACAATGCATTGATCCTAAGGTTGCGAATTCTATAAAAGATATGATGATATCAACCACTGAAAGTGGCACGGCGAGAAAGAGCTTTAGAAAGTTATATCGCAAAATTCATGACGATATTATTATTGGTGGAAAAACGGGGTCAATTACGGGCGGTGAGCCAGAAGGTAAAAGGGATTGGTTTGTATCATTTGCGATGGAGAATAATTCGCTCGACAGCGGAATATCGATGAGTATTATGCTAGTTAATCAGAAGAAGTGGCGAGTGAAGTCAACATATCTGGCAACTCGAATTATTGATTACTACTATAGAGAAATTAAAAAGATTCCCAAAATGTTGACGAGAAACTCACCAAAAAAATCAGTTGAAGGAATATTGTAATGGAAACGACAGAAATTAAACCTGAAGATGCTCAGCCTGTATCTATAACTCGCAAGCAAAAAATAATAAAAGAAACAAAGTCGATACTGTTGATTCTAGTATTGGTCTTTACGTTTAGATCAGTTTTTTTTGAGCCATTTAGAATCCCATCGGGCTCTATGATTCCAACACTAATGATTGGAGACTTTATTCTTGTTAATAAATTCACATACGGCTTTAAAGTTCCCTTCTCGGACTTTAGCTTGGGATCAATCAATCTCAATCCAATCTATTTGTTTGGCAGAGAAAAGGTCAAAAGGGGAGATGTCATTGTTTTCAAATATCCAAAAGATCCAACCATCAATTATATTAAGCGGGTTGTTGGCTTGCCTGGCGATTCTATCGCTATCATCGACAAGGTTGTCTATATCAATGGTGAGCCCATTAAAACAGAGCCATTTGAGTCGAAAGAATTAATGAATGAGCTTTCAGAGAAATATAAGAGATATAAAATTAAGCTTTTTAAGACCAAAACTGGAGATGCCGAGCACCTTATTCAACTCAATGAGGATGATGCATTTCAATCAGGATATGATACTCGAGTAATCCCTGAAGGTAAGTATTTTGCGATGGGAGATAATCGTGACTTTTCTTATGATTCTAGATTTTGGGGATTTGTTCCGGAAGAAAACATCAAAGGCAAGGCCCTATTCGTTTGGCTCTCGCTGACATCACCATTTGATGAAGATAGCCAGTTTAAGTTTCGGCCGTGGCGAATAGGAACATTAATTAAATAAGTTATTATTTGATTGTTACAGCTCCACCATCATCAGAGTAATCAAAGTGTAAGTCTTTATAGCTGGCTTCAAGCTCTCTCGTTGCTAAGGAAAGTGCACCATCTCCCTTGCCAAAAATGATTTTTGCAAATGGAATTTTTCCTAGAATGACATAGCCTATAACTCTTTCTGCTGCCGAGATAAACTCTTCACGCCGCTTGCCACGAAGATCGTGAGTTAGCTCACCATCCTCTTGAGCTGTCTGAATATTGATCTTAACAGTGCTTTTTGATGAAGATTTATCGACTAAGTCTTCAAGTGGAAGAACGATCCTCTTCCCCTTTGCCAAGCACTCATAACCTTTCTTGACTGCAGCAACGACCTTCACGGGAACACCAAGTGAGCGAGATCTGTAATTCGCCCCAATTTCGATATTTATCTCTGGCAATGTAGGTATCTCGAGAGCAGCTTGGTTTGTGTTTTGGGCAGGAGGCTTTTCAATAAATTCAGCTTTGATTTTGTCGAGTTGAATTAAAGCTTTTTGTCTCTCAGTGAAACTTAACTCAGATTCCTGAATAAACTTTTCAAGTGAAATGATGCTTTTTTTAATGTTGAGATATAGGTTCTTTCTTTCAATTTCAGCCTTAAGGATATCACCATAAAATTCTTCAAGCGTATCCTTGTTCATAGAAGAAATTTCAAAAGCCCGGCCCTTGATGGTTGCCAAAAGTGGATCATTGGGTCGTTTATTTCTCAATGCTTCAAAGGGATTAGATTCTGAAGTAAAATTTTTGATGACCTTAAATTTAAAAGAAGGATCAGTTGAGCAGTGACTAAAGTTAGACATTGTTTTGGTGAGAATTTTTAAATGATCATGATGTGTACTAATAATAAAAAAGGAGTCTGCTGTAGTGTTGAAATGCTCAACAATTGAAATTATTAGTCCTGTGGCATCACGACTTGATGTGTTCCCAAAGGCTTCGTCCCAGATGATAAACCGAGGCCCTGGTTCATTGAAAATATTAGAAAGTGAATCAAATTCTGCCACGAAGGAGCTGGTTCCTTCTCCAATATTTTGAATTGAAGAAGAAGGGTAGGCTAAAGTCCCGAGCAGGGGAATGCATGCCGAACTACATGAAAGCGGAATTCCATACCTTGCCATCAGTAAGGTAAGACAGATGGATTTTAGATAAATGGTTTTGCCGCTAGAGTTTGGACCTGTAACAATAAGAGATTGAATTGACTGATCCTGAACAAAATCATTTGATACAGGTTTGTCGACAAGTGGATGAGATAAAGATATGAGCTCTATTTTTTCAGAGCCAAATGTTGGAATGACCAATTCCTTATCTGAGTAGAGAAACTTTGCTCTTGAAACGTCTAGATCCAAAATAAAATTAAAAATGGAAAGAAAAGAGTCTTTAGACAAATTGAGAAGTCGATTTGTTTCAACTTTAAATTGCAAAATAATATGTTCATACTTCAAGAGGAGCTCTTGATAAGAATCATTAAGCTTAGAAAAGCTATGGGGTTCGACATAAAAGGTCTTTCCTGAATTACTATGAGAAATTATTCGACCAATTTTTTTATCAAAAGAGCTAGCATAAATAGCAACACAATATCGATGGTCACGAAAAATAAGCTCATCATTTTGAAGTTCGGAATGGGCAGACTTGCTTAAGTTGTCTTTATGGAGCTTTAAAATATCAAAATAAATTCTCTCAAGTTCGGAGGTGGCATTGCGAAGTCCCGGAATCATATGAAAGAGAAATTGACCATGATCAATTGATTGCCCAAAATAGTTGAGAAAATCATCAGTGAATTCAGTGAGAAAAGAAAAAGAATTATCATTGTTAAACTTGCTCAATACTGAGCTTTTTCTAATAGTGTCAAAAAAATTATAAAATAAGGCAACATGATCAAGATCGGGGAGATCGAAGGTGTTGATAGTTGAAAATAATTTTGAAATAACGAGAGAATCATAAGGGGACAATTGCGTTAAAAGTTGATCAATAATGGGAGCATTTTGAGAAGCGCGCTTGACCTTACTATACAAGAACATTGAATCTTGCCAGTTTTTAACAATTTCTTGTGATAAGATATCCTTCGATTTCTCGATTCGCATTTTGCTTGAAATAACGTTGAGTAAAATAGGCCAATCGAGTTCTTCTAGCAATGGACTAGTTAATGAAACTTTTAAGAGATTGTGAATATTTTGAGTATTGGTCATGAAAAACTTTAGCCATTATATTGTTAATAAAATATACAGTACCCCACATTTATTAGTTCTTGAACTCTATTGCAATAAAATCAAGCAAGAGATTTGTATTGGGAGAGGTAAGAGGTACTGCGTTGCAGGGGAGCTACATTCTAAATATGCCCGCAAACTCAAAATCAAAGACAGCCTTGTTGATTATTTAAAAAAATACGTTGAAAGAGCTAGGGTTGAAAAAATTGAAATCATACAGGACAAGGTTCTCATTTTTGAGTTAAGAAAAACGAATTTGCTAGCCTTTTTTTATGAAGGCCATGAGTTGAAGTTTAAGGTTTTTGATAGCGAGGAGTTACTAAAGAGTTTTATCAATAATTACAACTTCGATTCTGTTCAAAAAATAGAATGGGAAGACTATAAGAACTATGATCAAGAATTGGAATCTGCTTTTCAAAAAAAAATTAAAAATGAGACGAAATCAAAAAGTAAAAAAGAACAAAAAATTAAACAAGATATCCTGGCAATTGAAGATACGCTTAACTTCTCCCAGCTGCTAAAAAATGATTCAATCCAATTTGAAGATTCAATCCAATTACCATTAAAAAAAATAAAATTTGAAAAGAATATGAGCCATTGGCAAAAGCGAGACAGAGTGTTCGCATTTATTAAAAAACTAAAACAAGTGAAAGAAATTCAAGAAAATCGACTTTTAGAAATTCAAAAGAGCGTCTCAACGAATCATGAACACGCGTTTTTAGCTTCTCAAGAATTTAAGACCAAAGAAAAAATTAGAGTTCATTGGAAATTGGAATCTAAGGCAAATTCCCATTGGGATAAGTGGAAATATAAAGAATATATTTTTTATGTAGGTAAAAGTGCAAAGGGAAATAATGAATTAATTGATAGGTTTTTTACGAGTGAAGATTGTTGGGGGCACCCAGATGAAGTCGCTGGGCCACATCTTATCATTAAGGAATTAATGCCAGACGATCTTTCTCAGGAATTCTTAGATGTTTTAGGTTCATTAATAGAAGAGAGGTATAAATGTTCGTTTAAAGACTTCATTTTCTGTAGAAAGAGTGACTTAAGAAGAGTATCGGGCAAATTAGGTCAGGTACAGTTACGAGAAAGCGTCAAAAGAACTTATAAATTTAAGCCTGAATGGGGGAACAAATTGTCACTAGTTGAAGCATAAGTTATTTAGAAATAACCTATAGTTAGGGTGGTTTATGAAACGAATTTTCACATTATTCTTAATTAATCTTTTAATGTCATCAGTCGGTTACGGCGCAATTGAAAAAGTTTCAGATTTTGATACGCCCTTATACTATCCGCAAGATGGCTCGCTCAAAGATTTATATGTTGAAGCAAAAATAGAAGGATTGGAAGAGCTATTAAAAAGTAGATTAAGTAACCCCAACATAAGAAATGTCTATTTCAAAATATATTGGATGTTTCCTGGAAAAAGCTCTATTGAAATTGAGGGATTAAAGGGCTTTGAAGAAATGAAGTCAGAGCTAAAAATGGTCATCGCAGAAAAGTTAGATTATCTCATTCCAGAAAAATTTGGCCAAAAATTTAGAAGCTACCAAATGACTAAGAGGGGAGAATCCATAAGCCTTGAAGATCAATCTGGGGAGAAGCTTATTCAATCCGTATTAATAAATATGAAAAACGATAATGTTATTAAGTCTATTTCTGTGAAGGGCGCAGGAATTGCCAATGAAATTGAATATGAATCATCAATGAAGAGATGGGCGAGTAATAAGTATTCATTCGATAAGGTTTCAATTAAATCAACACAAATGGGAGTTACGAACATTAGAACAGATGAAATAAAATATACTCCTGTTCAGGGCTATGGATTTCCAATTGAAATCGCAACGACGGCCAAAATAATTCCTGAGAAAGGTTCAGAAAGAGAGTCTTCAGCGCGAATTACTTTTTCATCTCACAAGGTGAATGAGGGTGTAGCTCTAAAATACTTTAGCGAAAAGAAATGATTAAAAAGAATCTATACTTATTCAGCATTCTCCTTATTGCGTTAAGTTCATGCTTTAATCAAAAATCACAAGACCTCGAAGGCATTGCTTATAATAAAGAAGAGTATCGAGTACGTTTAGAATCTTGCAAGAAATTCCAAATTAAAAATGCACTTTTGCATGATCAAGCCCTTGCTTTTTTTGAATGTAGTGATTGGAACAAAATACATCCAGCTCTCTATGGCTCATTGTTAAATATAGGAAGTCAGCCATGGGACTTTTTTATAAAACCTATAAATCAATCCTTCATCAACGAAAGAATTGAGCGGGACAGGACGCTCTTTTTGTTTAATAAGCTAGAAAAAACAGGTGGATTTGATTATTTCACTCAAATTGTAAAATCACTGAATAAACAGAATTTTTATAATGGACTTTTTGAAATTACAAATTGCTTTCAAGGTAAAAACTGTAGAAGCAATGATGAATTTTTAAATAGAGACACTGCTTTGTGGGTCAGAGAAACCGCGATGGGGGCGAAAGATGTAGTCAAAATTTTTACAGATTTCCTAACCCAGGTTAGCCAGCAATCAATTTCAACTAAAAATACAGTTATCAAAATTTTAAATGAGTTGAATAAAATAGAAGACATAGAAGAAGATTTTCTTTCGATTGTTGATTCAGTATTTAATCAAACCCAAAAAGATTCATCAGTTATAAACCTATTAAAAAAATTCAGCAAAGAGCACATTCTAAGTTCCTATTTGAAAGACCTAGATAAGCAAACGTTTGAAGATTTACTTGACTACATGACAAAACCACCAGGGTTATCCTTTAAGCTTGATATCGTAGAGGGTCTCTTAGATTCAAAAATAGAGTGCAATGAGGACATTATTGTTTCCACATCTAAGAGGATTTCAGACCTTATTGAAAATATGAAAAGCGCATCATTTCAAGAGTTGTTTGACTCTATGACCCAGTCGCTTGCTGAAGTAAAAATAGCGCAGCAAATTTGTCCGAATCTCAATGGGCCATTTCGAAACACAGTTGGCAACGATGGTGAGATTTTAATGACCGATATGCTTGTTGAAACACTGGCCCTTATAAATAATGAAAAAAACTTAAAGCTGACTAAGATCTTGATGAGTTCATTTCGTGATGAAAACGCAATTCAAACAGTTAGATCTTTGAACAACAAAGCACTAAAAGTTGGGTATGAAGTTCTATCAAAAAATAGAAAAGTTTTTACAGAAATTATTCCACTCTTAACGACGTTGTTTGATAATGAGAGCTGGAAATTTATCAGGACAATTGAGGAACTGCTGTCGCTATCACTTGATCGCATGGCCAGTGATGAAACATTTCTAAAGTTTAAGAGTATTTGGAATTTTTTCAACATTGAGGAAAAGAAATTTTTTATTGAATTTGTTTTTGCCCATTTGAAGTCTCCCGATCAGCTTTATTCAGTGCTCGACTTCTATTCAGAAATTGGAAAGAGTGTTGTGGGGAAGTGGGAAGCACTAGAAAGACAATACACATCTGAGCCCATAGAAAGTGTCATTAGCTATCTCAATATCATCGCAAGTAATTTTAAAGGTGAGCTTGTTCTTGAGGATTTTAGAAGTTTTTTTTCTAAGAAGAACGTCTTTAAGATCATTCAAGTGCTTACCAATGGAATGCAGTTTGACCCGATCTCTAGTCGACCTTTAGCATGGGAGTTGGCAAATCTAGATACAACTCTTTTCATGACTGAATCAAGTGATTATAAAGTATCAAACAAGATGCTTTATTGCTTAGGGCAAATATCGAGAGATGCCAGGGGGCTTACCGGATGGGAATGGCTCTTCAATTCTGAATGTCGATCTGAGTTAAACGTAGTCAAAAATTTCAAACAAATTAAATCAGTGCTAGAGCTGACAACAGAATTTGATGGCCACTTTGATTACAATAATAATCCTGAAATGAAATTGGGTTTGCTTGATCAATACGGATTATTCTCTTCAAATTCGATTGGACATTTTCTAGCCTTTTTAGCGGATGAGTCTGGAGTTATCTCAAAAGATAAGTTTAAAAATATTGATCAAATTCTCAAGTCGCTTTGGTCAGACAAAAAACTAGCTCAAAGTATTTCAAAAATTAAAAAAACGACTGTCGACTCTGAAAGTATTTCAACGGCATTAGGGCCTGTTTTGAGTAAACTGTTAAGGGAAGCTAGCTTTGTTGCTCGAGACCTCGAGCCAGGTCAAGTTCGCTCTTTGATTAAAATGTACAGGAATTGGCTAAGCGCTGAGAAGAGAAACGAGGTTAGAAATTGGAAACCAAGTATTAATGGAAAGTTTAATTGCTCAAACTATCATCATACTCGTTACACTGGGTTAAACTGTCCTGATAGCACAACAGTTGCAGAGACGATATCAACTATGGCCGGTGAACTGACCAGAAAAACTGGTGCAGATCATACTGCAGTTGAGTTGTTACTTAATATATTTAGTAGTGGCCAGCCTAATTATCCCGAAACACAAGCGCTGTTTGGGGATAATAAGTTCACCCTTTCTCAAATTATTGACATGATGGTGGACCTCGATAAGACAAGTAATTCAGAAGACTACAATTTCATGTCGGACTTACTGTTTGAAAAACATGATCTCGATCTTCTCAATTACAAGACAAGTGAGATTAAAAGTAATTTTGAACCAAAAACTGAAGCATTTACCATATTGCAAAAAGTAGAATCTGTAACAAGGAATGTTCGTTTCGATAGTAATTATCTAGGTGCGCATTTTCTGAATTCGATTGTCTTTAGTCCTGAGTATGATGATTTGGTGAAGAAGAAATGGAGCCTTATGCGAAAGTGTGTTGGTGTGAAATTTTGTGGCAAATGGATGTCGAAAAATGATGTCAAGCTGGCCCAAAACTCTGTAGCTTTCTTTAAGGGCTTAACAGAAATTAACTCCGATAGCTTTAGACATTCTGATGGCTTCAGGATGTTTTTCTCACCTTTTGTTCTTAGTTCGCAACCAGAAGCTCAGCGAGCTACAATGTTTTCCAAAAAGGTCTTGGGTATTAAGCTAGATCTTCCAGTCCTACTAAGTAGGTCTCAATTGGCCAACCACAACGGAAGAATTTTAACAAAGCTAACGATGGTCTCTTTTTTTACAAACCTCGCTAGGTTGATCAATAGAAATTTGGATACGCACAAAATTGATAAGGAAGAGCTGCTTAGCTTATCAAGCTTTATAAATTTGAATAACGGTATGCTGAAAAAGGCAGATTTCACAAAATTACTTCAGACAACTAATAGTATATTGTCTTATTTAAAGACCAATGAAGGTGAACAGAAGTTAGTAGAGTGGATAGATTTTTTAAATAATCTAAATGATGAATCATATGTTTATTTAGAGAATGCCTTGATAAAAATTGGCTCTATGGTGAGTCAGTCCGCATCAATAAATATTACCCTTGATACATTGGAAATTCTCATAAGAGAATTGACCCCAAAACCATTCTTAGCAATATTAAATAATGACTTTGGAAAATACATTTCAAAAAACTTATATGAGCTATCAAGTTTTCTCTTTTACTATTTTGAAAATGATAATGATGCTAGAAATCTCATCGAGCATATTTCCTCAAAATTCCTCTATTACTTCTATCATGATCTTGTAGCTGTTGATGGCGATATTGATTACGTTACAGACATCAATAATTTAATAAGTAAGCTAGAGAAAAGTCCAAGTGCTCAAGTTGAATTTAAACAACTTCTTGTGAATATGGATGAATTTAAAGTCACTAATGAAAAAAGAATAGATGTTCTTTTGAGTGATGTAGAACAATGGCTAAAATACAAAAGCAAAGAAGTAGACTATTTGAAACTCATTACAAGTGAGAAGGTTTGCGACGGGACTAAGTGCTATAATAACCCTCATTACGACGAACTCTACAAGTTGGTCGATTTCGTATTCTTGAATGACAAGCTGGATGGATACAATAAGCTTAAAAACCTTTATGAGAGTTTTGATGAAGATGAAATTGATGAAATGCTAGATCATTTGCATCAAAGTATTACAGTAGACAATCATTTAAAATAATTACGAAATACAGCTAATTTAGTATAATTCCTAAAAGGAGTTTCAAATGACAATATCAGTAGTTGATAAATTTAATACCGCATTAACCTCTGCGAAGTCCATAATCTTTGGGCAGGACTCAATGCTTGAATCGATTATGTGTGCACTTGTATCCGAAGGGCATCTTTTGATTGAGGGTATGCCTGGCTTGGGAAAAACCTTGAGTGTAAATGTGATGAGTAAACTCTGTGATTTAAGTTTTCAAAGAGTTCAATTTACACCCGATCTGTTGCCTTCAGATTTGATTGGAACAATGATTTTCAGTCAACAAAAAGAATCCTTTTTTACAAAGTTCGGTCCTATCTTCACTCAAATATTACTAGCAGATGAGATCAATCGTTCACCAGCGAAGGTTCAATCAGCTCTATTAGAAGCAATGGCTGAAAAACAAGTCACGATTGGAGAGGAGACCCATAAACTCTCAAATCCATTTGTAGTTCTTGCAACTCAAAATCCAATTGATCAAGAAGGTACGTATCCATTGCCAGAGGCTCAGCTGGATAGATTTATGATGAAAATCTCAATTGATTACCCTGATTTTGAATCAGAAAGAAGTATACTAAATCAAAAGAAAAATCCATTAGGCCAAATGAGTCCCGTTTTAACGACTGATGACATACTTTCATTTCAAGAAATAGCCGAAAGTGTATACGTAGATGAGAAAATTAAACAATCTATCGTGCGCATCGTTCATGCAACTCGGCCAGGAAACATCGAAATGGTTAAGCGATATGAAGGATCAGTCCTAGCGGGAGCTTCTCCTCGAGCATGCATCTGGTTATATAAAGTTGCAAAGTTTAACGCCGTGATGGCCCAAAGGGATTACGTAACTCCTGATGATGTTATGAAAAATGTTAAAGATATTTTGGGTCATCGTGTTTTGTTAACTTATGAAGCTCAGGTAGATCAAATTAAAAGTAGAGATCTCGTTTACGAAATTGCAATGAATAAAATATGAATCTAGCTGAAATTAAAAGAATGGCAGCCTCCTTGCAAAAAGCGATGTTTAATCGTGGGAGATCCTATTCAATCGGAATGTGGAAGTCTCATTTTAAGGGAAATGGACTGCAGTTTAAGGAGCATCAGGTTTATAGCTATGGGGATGAGGTACGTTTCATTGATTGGAAACTAACAGCAAGAACCAATCATCCTTATATAAAAACTTTCGAAGAAGAAAGAAATCTAAAAATACAAATTGTTATTGATGCTAGTCCTTCTATGTTTGATGGCTACTATGAGAAATCGAAAGTTCAATGTGCGCTTGAAATTGCATGCTTAATCATTGTAATGGCTGGAAAGACAAGAGACCTTGTCAATATTATTATCGTCCATGAAGAAGTGACTGAGTTAAGAGAGCTCTCTGGGGATATTGGTTTAATAAAACTTATTAAAACAATGCAAGCCCAAGGACTTCTCAATTCGGATGGAACTTGTGTTCGATTAAAGAAATTTAAAAAGATCCCAAAAGAAATGGATGTTAGAAAAATTGTTCATAAGAAAACAGGGAAAATAAAGGAAGTTGTCATTTTGTCCGATTTCGAAAATTATTTTCGCGATGAAAACTTTTTTAAAGAGTTTTTAAATGTTCACTTTCATCTTTTTCGACTTTGGTCTGGATTTGAAAACGGCGAATTGAAAAGCGTTGCTTTTGAAGCTGAAAATGTTGAAAAAGGGAAAAGCAATATTCATCTTTTTGAATCATTAGATGAGATTCCTTTCGTAAAGGGCATGAAAGATATAGATATTCGAAAAAATCACCTCGAGCTATTTATAGGTAAAATGAATTGAGACGAGTATTGATATTAATAAGCATCTTTTTAAGTTGCGTTTCTTTTGCAGAGACGCAGGGAGAGCTTAAGACTAGTGCTCGTGATATAAAAGCAGGCGATGTCGTCAATGTTCAACTGGAAGTCTGGCCCGCGAGCGTAGAAAGCGTAGAAAGAATAAGAGAGTATAGCGGAAATCGATTCCTAGATCATTTTTACCTTTCAAAGATTTTGAAAATAAGCCCATCTGAAAATAATACTGAATATATTATAGCAGATCTCGTGCTTGTTCCTTTGTCTAAACCAGAAGCCTTTTCAATCTTGAGACTTGGCGATGAAAATGTGAACGTCAAAATTAATTTCAGCTTAGAAGAGATTGTTGTTCCCAAAGATAAACCTTTGAATGTCTGGGAAGCCAGAATTACACCTAATTATTTCCTTTATGGGGTTGGATTCTTTTCTTTTTTGCTAATCCTAGCGGGTCTGTATCTTAAGTTTAAACCTAAGCAAAAAGTAATAATGCAAAGAGAAATCATAGATTGGAAAGATTTAAAATCGCGTACTGATTTTGAAAGAAAGTTTTTTGAGCTGAAAGAGGTCACTGATCAGTTAGATAATCAAGATGTGAAACTCTTTAAGAACATTGTTGAGCAAAGACTTTATATCAGAGATTGGGATGAAAATGTTATTGAAGATTTGAAAAAGATAAGTGAGAGAATGGCCAATGGAATTCACTAATCCCTATTGGGCACTCTTTGGTGCCTTGGGATACATTTTATGGATAGTAAATAATAAAGGGCTCTTTAGAGCTCATCAAATTTCATTTTTCCAAAGTGAGTCAAAAGCGAATTTTAAAGGTAAGTTCCTCACATTACTCTGGAATGTTTCATCTCTATTGGCATGGTGTTTAATCGCAATCGCTCTTGCTCGACCACGTTATCCAAAGGGCCTTTCTGATCAAACCATATTTGCTAAAGATATATTTGTAGTCGTGGATGTTTCGAGAAGTATGGCGGCTGAAGATTTTAAGCCAAATCGATTAGAAGTTGCGAGACGAGAAATTAAAAGATTCATTGCAAGCCGACCAGATGATCGAATTGGAATCATCATGTTTTCTGAAAAAGTCTTTACGCTTCTGCCTCTTACGACAGATTTAGAATTGGTTTTAAATATGGCCGATAGTATTCAAATGAACATTTTGGGAATGGGTACTAATATCGGAGATGCTTTAGGATTGGCTGTCGCAAGGCTTAAAGAGTCAGAAGCTAAAAGTAAGATTATTATTTTGTTAACTGACGGTGTCAGTAATGTGGGCAATATGACCCCTGAGCAAGCATCAGAGGAAGCGAAAAATGGAAGTATCAAAATTTACTCCATTGGAATTGGTGCCGTTGAAAATGGAAAGGTATTGAGACAAGGATTTGGATACGGAAGCTACCAGAATATTCCAGGAGGTTCGGTAGACTTCAAGTCTTTAAACGAAATTTCAGAAAAGACAGGAGGTAAGAGCTATCTTGCTAGTGATCCTAATAGTCTTTCAAAAGTAATAGATGAAATCCAATCATTAGAGAAGACCGAGATTAAAAAGTCTGGCTTTATTATTTATGATGAAAAATATCTCACCTACTATATTTATGGTGTGGGTTTATTAGTTATGCTGACTCTTGTTGATATATTTGGCAGAAAGAGGATTGTGTGACTTTAATCTATTCAAAACATATTCTATTTCTAGCGATTCTTTTTGTTGTTTTCACTTTTATTTTGCTCATAAATAACAAGAGGAAAATTGAAACAATACGCAGAAGATGGAATTTAAGACCGACAGGCAAGTACAGAATCTCGATTGTTCTCTATTTTCTCTTTTGGTCATTGATATTTGTGTCATTGCTCGATTTTAGAGGAAGTGAAGTTTCCATTAAGGCCAATAAACCAATAAGCAAGACGCTTATTTTGATTGATGTATCGACTTCAATGTTCGCGGAAGATGTAAAACCAAACAGATTAAAGAAGGCCGTCATGCTGGCCAGGCACTTTGTCAAAAATCATGGGATAGGTGACATTGGAGTCCTTATCTTTTCCGACACAACTAAGAAATTGGTTCCTTTCACTGACGATAGAGATCTTCTGGATTCAAGACTTGGTGCTCTTGAAGATTTAAAGTATGAAGACGCAGGTTCCAATTTACCAATGGCCATAAGTGAATCATTATCTTATCTCGCATCTGAGTCAGATAAAAATGGAGCTGTTGGCAATATAATGGTCATTTCAGATGCTGAAACTCACGAGGATTTTAATATCGTAGGAAGCTCGGAGAGGGTGAAGATGGCATTTGTGGCCGTTGGAACTTCAAAGGGGGCAAACATTCCAATCAGAGATAGAAACAACGTTTTTAGAGGATATAAAGAATATGAGGGAAAGGCTGTTATAACAAAAATTAACGAAAATTTTTTAAAAACTCTAAGTAACAAGTTTAGTATGTATAAATATTGGGTAATCTACTCTTACTCACTTCCTACAGATGAAATCTTAAACTTCATGTCGACGGATTCATCTCAAGATGAAGACGGTTTGATTAAGCAAAGGCCAGTGTTAGGGCATCTGTTTATTGCGAGCTCGATCTTTCTTTATTTCTTGTACACTCTGTTACGCAGTGGGAAGTCGTTCTACTTAGCTTCTATTTTAAGTTTAATTCTATTAGGTTCTGAAAATTTGAAAGCCAATGAGATACAAACAGATTTGTCCAAATTAGGTTCTGGAAATTCAACTGCTGATGAAAAAGGTAACTTGATAGCAAGCTTGCTAAAGGAAAAGAAAAATAAGGAAGCAGGTATATTGGCAGGAGAAATTGGTTCAAAAAAAATTCAACTAGAAACAAAACTAAATATTGCAACAGCACAATTGGCAAATAACAAAACAGCTGATGCTATTGAAAAATTTGAAGATGCTCTAAACTCAAATATTGATGAGAAATATAAGAATGAGATTAGAGAGAATTTACTAATTTCACTTAATAAGCAATTGGATCAAAAGGGAAAAAGCCAAAAGCAGGACCAAAAAAAGTCAGAAGAAAAGAATCAGTCCGAAGATCAGGGGCAAGGAAAAGGCTCTCAGGGAAATCAGGAACAGCAACAAAAGGATAAAAAAAATCAGAACGATCAAAAAGATAAGAATAAAGAAGAAGATAAAGATAAAAGCGACAAAAGCAAAGATCAAGAAAAAGAAGATTCTAGTAAAAAGCAGCAGCCGTTAACAAATAAAGACCAAACGAACAAGTCTAAAAAAAGTAAGTCACAGCTTGCAGGTCTTTTGGAGCAGCTTAAAAGTGATGATAAACAGTTACAGAAACAATTTATTGATACATCGGCAAAAGAAAGAGGAACAAAGGGGAAAGACTGGTGAGAGCAATCGTACTATTTCTTATCTTGTCGTTAATAAATAATCTCTATGCATTTGAAGCTGAGGTTTCAACTGATCCTTTGCAGCCGGTAAAGGGAACAGAGTATGACATTTTATTTAAAATCAAGGGGCAAATCAATGAGACTCCTTATATCTCGTTCACGCCAAGGGGGACTGAGATTATTGAAAAATCAAATGAAAGTGTTTCAATAAAGAGTGTACTTATCAACGGTCAAGTTAAGACTGAGCGCGAGTTAACTGTTGTCTATAAAGCGATGAGCGATCGCTCTGGATCAGTTAAGCTTTCTGATATAAAGGTGGAGGCTGATGGAGAAATTGTTCGCCTTAGAGATTACTCGTTTAAAGTAGGGGATCAAGAAGTTAGGGCACAGGATATTTTTGTTCAAGCCGAACTTTCAAAAGAGAATCTTTTTCTTGGAGAAGGAGTAGAGGTAAATTTCTTTCTCTATTCGAGAAAACCCATTTTATCACAAGAATTAAAAAAGTTTCCTCAACTAAACAAGTTTTTAAAGCGCTTTCGTAATATTCAGCCAAATAAAGAAATGTATAGAATAGGAAATGATACCTATGTGCGATACAACGTCTATTCAGCGAGACTTTTTCCTCAAGCTATAGATAATGTGATTATTGATCCTATTTCTTTGAGTATTCAATATGAAGGGAGCAGCTATTCTCCATTTGGCGGACTTGGTTTCCAAATTCGACAACCAAAGTCAAAAGATATCTCAAGTAAAATAGTAAAAATCTCAGTGAGCCCTTTGCCTTCGCAAGGAGTTCCGCCTGATTTCACGGGACTGGTTGGTAAACACGAAATTAGCTTTAAAGGCGGGCGTGAAAAATATATCGCAAATGATGTTATCGAATTTACCTTAGAAATTACAGGTGACGGTGCTTTGGAAAACATGTCGACACCGAAATTGCTTGATTCTGAATTGGTTGAGGAATTTGAGGTGAAGAGTGACATAACAGAGTTGCCAAATGGGCGGGCCAAAAAAGTATTTTATTACACCTATATTGCAAGAAAAAATGGAGATATTCCACAGTCAGATATTAGTATTTCTTTCTTTGATCCTGAGAAGCAGCAGTATTACTCAAAGTCTTTAACAATTCCTAAGATTATGATCGTTGGAGCCTCGGCTGCGGGTAGTGTAGAGCAAACTCCTGATATAAAAAAAGAAAACAGTTCTCAGAGTAAAAAAGTGGAGTCTCCTGTTAAAGTTGGTCTTCTTGCTCCCTTCTTTCGAATTGACTATTTTGACCATTGGAACTTGTTTCAAAAGCAACTTGCAATTCTTCTGGCATTCCTCGTCTTTGCAATGAGTTTTTTTCATTATGTAAAAGTGGAAAGGAGTCAAATTTCTTCATTCTCAAGTGAACTTAAAGAGAGTTTGGATGAACTAAAAAAGCAGAAATATAAGCATGAAACATTGTTTAAATTGGCCAAACATATTTCAGGTAATAATTCAGGAGAAACAGTAGAGGTTATGATAAAAAATTCTGCACTTGATCAAAAGTCGAAGGAAGAATTCTTAAAAATGCTGAGCTCGGTCGACATGATCTTTGCATCAGAGCAAAATAATGTTACTAAGCCATATAAGCCTTCAAAAAAACTACTAACGGATATAGCAAAACAAGTATGAATAAATCTATTTCAGACATACAGGAAATTGAATGTGAGTTTGTTCTTACTATTGGTAATTTTGACGGTGTTCACAAAGGACATGTGTCTCTCATTGACCAAATTAAAACTTTAAAAAGCTCTAATCTCATCAAGCTTGCCGCTATGACCTTTCATCCACATCCTCATGTCGTCTTGTTTTCAAAAGAAGATTTTTTGCTTGAACGGCCAGACAACAAATCAAAACTTCTTTTTGATGCAGGTGTAGATTTTATAATTACGTTACCGTTTACTCGCGACTTTAGCACTTTGTCTCCGACAGAATTTTTAACTAAATATGTCTTTAAAAATAAATTGTTAAAAATGGTCTGTCTTGGTCATGACTTTAATTTTGGGTCAAATAAGCAAGGAACGTTCGAGGACTTTGCAAAACTCGGTGAATCTCAAAATATCCAAATATTAAAGATGCAACCTTTTGGCAGTTCAAACAATCAAAACATATCATCTTCATTAATAAGAAGAATGTTAAAAGAAGGTAATGTGAAAACCGCAAATGAATATCTCGGACGAAATTATAGTCTGGATGGCGGTGTTGTTAAGGGAGCTGGTCGAGGGAAATTAATAGGTTTTCCCACGGCCAATATGAATATAGATAAAACTAGATTAACTCCCAAAATAGGGGTTTATGCTACGATTACCCAATATAAAGGCATTCGTTTTCAATCTATTACAAATATAGGAAGAAATCCTACGTTTGGAGAAGGATCTGTTTCAATTGAGACATATATTTTCGATTTCAATCATGATATTTATGGCGAGAATATTGAGTTAGAATTTTGTGACTTCATTCGTGACGAAATAAAATTTGCAAATGTTAATGACCTCATTTCTCAAATCTCAAAAGATGTTGAGCTTCGAAAGAGTCTAAATGTATAAACTTGCACTTCTTGGACGGAACATATCACATTCTCAATCGCCAGCTATATATAGAAAATTATTGGGTGAAAATCTAGATTATAAATTGTTTGATTTTTCACATGACAAGGAAATCCCTTCTTTGGAAGAATTATTTTCAGATGATCTCATGGGTCTAAGTATTACGGCTCCCTATAAGAAACACTTTGTAGATCAAGTGCATTTTCTTAATCCTGATCTAACATTTTCCGCCATCAATTGTATTAGAAGGAATAAGAACAACTTCGAAGCAACTAACACTGATTATCTGGCACTAGAAGAAATTTTAAATGATTTGCTCACTGCTAATGTTTACTCCAATATTGTTTTGTTGGGATCAGGAAGTATGGCCGAAATTACGCAGAAAGTTCTTAATAAACTTAATCGATCATATACTCATTTAACTAGAAAAAGTTACGGAGATCTTTCAAAGATTGATCTAAGTTCTCAGATAAAAGACGAAGCGGTAGTTCTCAATGCATGCTCACGGGATATGTATTTTTCAGGAAACCTCAGTCGTGGCAGTACTTTTTTTGATTTTAATTACGACATGAAACATGCATCGGTAATTCCCGATCAAAAACGTTCTATTGACTATATTGATGGGTTAAATCTCCTTTATCTTCAGGCCAAATATGCCCTTGATTTTTGGGCTTTATCCTAATTCTCTATATTTAAGATTTTAATTAATAAATCCGATAACATATGAAACCTAAAATGGGGATTTAATGTTTCGTAAAGAGTTTGCTGAAGTTATCAGTCAGACAGGGATGGTGCCAGTCAAAGACTTGCGTCCATTATTATTAGAAAAGGATCCATTAAAGATCTCAGAACTTGATCTTTTAAATCTTAGCTTTTTTGATGACGTAAAATTTGCAAAACAACTAGCTGAAAAATACAAACTTACATTTATTGAACTCACTAAGGCTAAGATTAAGGAAAGAACGATTAAGCTGATTAAAAAAGGCGATGCGATAAAGTTTCGTGCTATGCCAATTCAGAAATCAGCAAAATCAGTAACTCTTGCTATTTATGACCCTACGATAATTGAACAAAAGACGGAGCTACAGGCGCTTTTTCAGCATCCCGTAGAGTTTATTCTAACAAATATCTCTGCTTGGAAGAAAATATATGAGCGCGCTACTGAATCGATTGAAGAACTTCTTGGAACGATTAGAGAAGTTCGAGGTGATGAGAAAAAAGAAGATAACATTAAAGAAGAGGATATTGGAGATGAAGTAATCCTCTTGGTGAACAAAATCCTTGCTGAAGCTTTTATCCGCAAGGCTTCAGATATACATGTTGAACCTTATGAAAAAGATTTTCGAATTCGTTTTAGAATTGATGGTTCTCTTGATGTTGTTCAAACTCCAGATAAAAAGCTTATGCTGCCCATTGTTTCTCGTTTGAAAATTATGGCACAAATGGATATTTCTGAAAAACGTAAGCCGCAAGACGGAAGAATTAAACTCATGGTTGGGAATAAGCCGATTGACTACAGAGTCTCGTCGCTGCCAACTCTCTTCGGTGAGAAAATTGTTCTGCGACTTCTTGATTCTTCAAACCTGCAGCTCGATATGACCAAGCTTGGGATGGAAGCTAGACAGCTTAAAGTTTTTCAAGATGCTATCAATCAGCCCTATGGAATGTGTCTTGTTACAGGTCCAACGGGTTCTGGGAAGACCACAACGTTATATTCTGCAATTGCCGAACTCAATAAAGTGGACACAAATATTTCTACAGCAGAAGATCCTGTAGAATTTAACCTTATGGGAATTAATCAGGTTAACGTAAAAAAAGACATTGGATTAACCTTTGCAGCAGCCTTGAAATCTTTCTTGAGACAGGATCCCGATATTATCATGGTTGGGGAGATTCGAGATTTTGAGGTTGGTGAAATTGCAGTTGAAGCTGCATTAACTGGTCACTTAGTTTTAAGTACCTTGCACACTAACGACGCCGCATCTACTGTAACTCGTCTTATCAACATGGGAATCGAACCATTCCTTGTTGTTGCAGCGCTTAACGTTGTCGTCGCCCAGAGACTTTGTCGAAGAATTTGTCCCGAATGCAAAGATGAGCACAAAGTTTCAATAGAGGAATTAGTTGCGTGTGGTATTGCTCCAAGTTCTGCTGAAAAAATAAAAGTATATAAAGGCAGGGGGTGTGATTATTGCGGGGGCTCTGGTTATAAAGGACGAGTTGCAATTTATGAAGTTCTTGACATGACTCCATTGGTAAAGGAACTCGTACTCAAGCATGCTTCTGCAGATGAAATTAAAAAACAAGCAATTAAAGATGGTATGAAAACATTGAGAATGACAGCTTTAACGAAAGTTGCTCAGGGGATGACGACACTTGATGAAGCGATTATAAATTCTGCCGCAGATAAATTCTAGGAGCTCTTATGGCCGATGATAAAACAGCAACCAAAACCCATCAGGCTGGAATTGGTGACAGTATAAAAATCCAACAGCTCTTTAAGCTGATGGTTGATAGCAATGGATCTGACTTGCATCTCACGTCACTTTCTCCTCCTGGTATGAGAGTGAACGGCGAAATTGTTAGAGTGAAAATTCCTCCACTGACCCCTGCGGATACGAAGCGCCTTATTTATCAAATTTTAACTGAAGAGCAAAAAAATGAGTTTGAAAAAAATTTGGAGCTCGATTTTTCGTTTGGGATTAAGGGGCTCGCTCGTTTTCGAGCGAACGTTTTCTACTCAAAGGGATCAGTGGCAGCTGTTTTTAGACAGATTCCTAGTATTATTCCTGATTTTAAAACACTAAATTTACCAAACGTTCTATTAGAGATGACTGATGTGAGTAATGGTTTGGTACTTGTTACAGGACCTACTGGCTCAGGTAAGTCGACAACGCTTGCTGCATTGATTGATAGACTTAATGAAAACGAAGCGGGTCATATTATAACGCTCGAAGATCCAGTTGAATTTGTGCATCCTCATAAAAACTGCTTGGTCAATCAACGTGAGATTGGCTCAGATACTTTGACCTTTTCCCACGCTCTTCGAAGTCTTTTAAGACAAGATCCAGATATTGTGCTTGTGGGAGAACTAAGAGATGTTGAAACGATTGAGGCAGCACTAACCGTTGCTGAAACGGGGCACTTAGTTTTTGGAACACTTCACACTAACTCTGCAGTCCAAACTATCAATCGTGTAATTAACGTTTTTCCAGCACATCAGCAGGATCAAGTTCGAACACTTCTTTCATTTGTTCTTCAGGGAGTTATCGCACAGCAGTTGATACCTAAATCATATGAACCTGGTCGAGTATGCGCTATGGAAATTATGGTTCCCACTCCTGGTATACGAAATTTAATTCGTGAAGATAAAATTCATCAAATTTATTCACAAATGCAGATCGGACAAGAAAAAACGGGTATGATTACAATGAACCAAAGTTTAAAAAAATATGTCGATGCCGGACTTATCGACAATGATACGGCCATGAGTTATTCACCAAACCCAGAAGAGCTGGCAAAACAGATTGGTGCTAAAACACGTGGCATGACATAGGTAATAGGAAATAGGAAATGGGTAATTGGACTTATGTAGGCATGACCAAAGAGGGCAGGAGAGAATCTGGCTCTGTGCAAGCGACGTCTGCCAAAGAGGTTAGAAGAGTTCTTAGAGGAAAGGGAATTAGACCTCTTAAGGTTTCACCACCTTCTCTTCTCGAGTTTGATATTGGCGAATGGATGGTTTCAAAAGGTTTATCAAAACCTTTCGGGGCAAAAGACCTTATGATGTTCACTAAGCAATTATCTATTATGATCAATGCTGGTGTTCCCATTATTCAGGCTTTGGAAATTCTCTATAAAGCTCAAAAGCAACCCATGTTGAAATTATCGATCAAGAGAATTGCAAGTGATGTTGGTGAAGGTAAAACAATTGCACAAGCAATGTCTTTTCATCAAGGTTTTGATAAACTTTATTGCAACCTCGTTAAAGCCGGTGAAGCTGGTGGTATTTTGGATACGATTCTAGGTAAACTTGCCATTCATTTGGAAAAACAGGAAAAAACGAAAGCACAGATTAAGTCAGCCATGAGCTATCCATTCATTGTAACCATTGTTGGTATTGGTGTTATTTATGCATTGATGATTTTTGTTGTTCCTCAATTTGTAGGGATGTTGCAAGAAACCGGTCAAGAGATGCCAGGTATTACTCAATTGGTCATTGATATTTCAGCTTTCCTGCAAGAGTATACAGGTGTTGGTATTCCCATTTTATTTGTGACAGGTTTCTCTTTGAATTCCTGGAAGAAAACTCCAAGTGGAAAAATCATTACTGATAAAGCCTTTATGAATATGCCAATTTTTGGAGAAATCATCATTAAGGGAAATCTCAGTGCTTTTACAAGAACGTTGTCAACTATGTTGGGTTCTGGAATTCCACTGGTTGATGCTTTAGAAATCTGTATTGATACCATTGATAACGGTGTTATTCGCAAAGATTTGGTTGAAGTTAGAAAAAAGGTTGTTGAAGGTAAATCTTTAACTGAGCCCCTCATTAAAATTACTTATTTCCCAGACATGGTTTCTCAGATGATTCGAGTTGGCGAGCAAACGGGACAAATGGATCAAATGCTTGAAAAGGTTGCTGACGTCTTTGAGGAAGAAGTTAACACCTTAGTAGAAGGCATGACCAAGTTGATCGAGCCAATCATTATCGTTGTTCTGGGTGGTATTATCGCAGGAGTTCTTGTGGCCATGTACTTGCCAATGTTTATGAGTGCTGGTGGTGGAGAATAGGTGAATGTGGCCGAAAATCGAGGCAATTTAATATAAAATGATTGTGACAAATAACTAAATACTTGAAAATTCGCACATCACTTTAAGCCTAAAAAGAAGGACTTATGACTTTTTAGGAAAAAACCGAATAGGAAGTATAATTAAATATGTTTACTGATTCATGTTTACTGAACCTCTTAATGGTTTATTAAATTTGGAGATGTAAAAGTTTAGAGACTTCAATTATGAAGATCTCTTATTAGAAAAACCCATCTTAACTGGGATTATTCTTTGGAGGATTTATGAGAACTTGGAAAACTGAAGAAGGCTTCACGCTGGTGGAGTTGATGGTTGTTGTGGCCATCGTTGGTATTTTGTCAGCCGTCGCTATTCCTAACTTCAAGAAGTATCAAGCAAAAGCAAAAACATCAGAAGCAAGACTTCAATTAGCTTCAATCTACTCAGCAGAAACATCGCTTCAATCAGACTTTGATGCCTTTGGTACATGTCTTCAAGATGCCGGATATATTTTTCCAGCAGCAAACAACTACTATGCTGTAGGTTTCACATCAACGAATGCTACTGCCAATGCTATTATTACAAACAACGGTGGCGTCTGTGCAGCTACAGGCTTTAATGGCGCCGCTGTTAAACGTGCTTATGGTTCTGCGGCAGCTACAACTGCTAATCTAACAGCACAAATTGCGACTGCTGTTGTGTCTAACACTGGTGATACATTTCAAGCAGGAGCTATTGGTAACATCTCTCCAGATAAAACAACTGCTGCAACTTGGGATCAGTGGACTATCGACGAAAACAAGACGTTGCTTCACAAAGTAACTGGCTACTAAAAGAAAGATTTAATTATTTGGAAAATTATTCAAGAAGGGGGAGCTAAGGCTCCTCCTTTTTTTTCTTTCGTTTATAAACGTTGAATTTCTTCCACTTAACACTTGAAATCCATTGCCCATCTTTATACAAATATCGGTTCCCTGAAAGATCTGCTTTTCTGCAAGATTGGGGATAAGTTTGTGAGTTTAGACAATTTAAATCAATTTCAATTCGAAGTGAATTAAGCATGTTGTAATAACGAAGTTTTAAATTCTCCTTCTCTTCTCTAAGATAGAGGGCCTCAATGAGTTTGTAGGACTCTTCAATAGAGCCCTGTTGTGACTTCATTCGAGCTGTGAGTGATGAAATATAAGAAAAATTTCTCCTTGTGATTGGATGAAAAATAATTTTTTCAAATCTTTTTATCGCCTCATCAGGTTTATTGAGCTCGTAGTATTTATTAAAACCATCATAGAAGTTTAGCCAAAAGTCATGTGGATAAATTTCTAAACCTTTATTATAAATTTTCTCTGCACCAAGGACATCATCTTTGATGACTGATAAATATAATCCACCATCTAGATAGTTTTTATAAAAATAAGGGTCGAGCTTGGAAATATTATCAAACTTGTAGTACATCCAAGATAGCACTGAAGGGTCATTGTGATGTTCTATATCTCCCGCTAGCAATGTGAATGTCCAAATAACTGCAGCGAGAGCCCTTTGTTGTCCGACGGAAGAAATTAAAGCCAAGTTAGAATCAATATTAAAGGAATTATCGATTTTTTCTTGTTTTAGTCTAGAAGTTGAAATTATGTTGCTTTGAATTTGTGGGATAACAAACATCAGCAAGAAAGCTGAAAAAATAGCTAAAATAAAATTAATAATCTTTGAACTCGTCACAACTCATAATATCATAGATCAATATGTTTGAATTTAAAGATATTAAAAAGACTTTTAAAGTAGATTTTTGGGATCCCACCTTTACCGTTCTTAATTCACTCTCATTTAAAGTTGAAGAGGGAACCATGTGCGGATTTTTGGGAGTAAATGGAGCTGGAAAAACGACTAGTTTAAAAATCTTACTTGGCTTCATTAAACCAGACGCTGGAATAGTTGAGTTTTCAAGTAAGTTAGGATTGAGTAAGAGTGAAATCTTTTCACGAATTGGTTTTATGCCAGAGCGCCCCTATTTCTATCCAGATTTAACTGGCAGAGAATTCCTGAAGTATATGGGAAGCTTGTCTAAACTAAATTCAAGATTGTGCAATGAAAATATTTCGAGATGGACCAAAGAACTTAGTATTGATTTTGCACTCAATCGAAAAATAAAAACCTACTCAAAAGGAATGCTTCAGCGACTCGGATTTGCTGTAACATTACTCCATGATCCACAATTAATAATTCTTGATGAACCCATGTCTGGTCTTGATCCCGTAGGACGGAAGGAATTTAAAGATATTTTTAAAAAACTGAATCAGCAAGGAAAGACTGTTTTTTTCAGTAGTCATATTGTTAACGACATTGAAGAAATTTGTGATCATGCCGTTGTTATAGACAAGGGCGATCTTTTTTATTCTGGAAAGCTAAATGATTTACTTGAAAAAAACGCAACTGATCAATATGAAATTTGCTACTTTGATAAAAAAACGGAAAAAAATAATATGGAGATATTAACAGGTTATAATCAAGCTGTAAGTTTCGTTGAAGCTTTTCTAAAAAATGACAATAGTTTAACAAGCTTTGTTCGTAAAACAATGAGCTTAGAAGAAATCATTTATAAGGTTCGCAATGATTAGAGATACTTTAACTATCGCTAAGTTTACTCTCATTCAAATCAACAAGAGTAAAATTCTAGTAAATGTCATTTTCTTGTCTGTGGCAATTGCACTCGTTTCTTACGTTCTTTCTGAATTTACTCATGGGGTACCCAGTAAAATATCGCTAGATATTGGCTTTGGCCTTGCTTCTTTGTCTTCGGTTGGAATTGCGATTTTTTTAGGTGTTCAATTATTGAGCCAGGAAATGGATAGCCGAACTATTTATATGATTATAAGTCGACCGGTGAGTAGAGTTTCTTTCTATTTAGGAAAAATGCTTGGGATGTCGACGTTTCTGCTTTTAAATACAATTTTGGTCTCGATGGTAGCTTTAAGCGTTTATTTGAAATTAAACGGACCTTGGACTAATCTTTTCATCGTAACGATTCTCTCAATTGCTCTTGAGGCAATTTTGACTTTATTTGTCGTCGTTTCTTTGGCCCTGATCGTTAATAACGTTATCTCAGTTGTAACAACAATCGCTCTCTATGTAGTGGGTCATGGCATTGAAGATGCTAAAAATATTACTTATGTTGTCAGTCGGCCTTGGCTTGAAAATTTGCTGCGTATTTATTCGAAAGTAATGCCGAATTTTTCTCAGATAAATTTAAAACGCTACCTACTTTATAGTTTAGATTTGTATCCAAACTCTTGGGGTTGGTCTCTAGTGTACGCTCTTTTCTATATATTGTTCTTAGCGACAATTTCGATTCTCGTTTTAAGAAATAAGAATTTGGATTAGATGGAAATTTATTTGTATTCCTTCATTTTCTTTCTAGGAACTCTCTTTGGGAGTTTCTTCAATGTGGTTATTTACAGGTTGCCTTTGGGAATGAGCGTTGTAAAACCTCGTTCAAGCTGTACAGTTTGTGGACGGACTATTCCCTGGTACGAAAACATTCCACTCATTTCTTATCTCATCCTGAGAGGAAAATGCTCTCATTGTGGAGCTAAATTTTCAATTCGTTATTTTTTGATTGAATTCATGGTGGGGATTGTATTTGTCCTTATTAGCTTGAACGTTCATCCTTTCTTAGAACCATTGAAGTGGATAATGTTAGCAACCATCGCAAGCATCTTTATTTGTCACTTTTTTATCGATCTTGAACACCACTTGTTGCTGGATTCATTAAACGTAGTTCTATTGATAGCAGCCCTTATTAATATCTATATAAGTGGGGACTATAGCTATCGCTTACTAGGTGGGGCCATTGGCTTTTTTGGGCCATTCCTCATTTCTTTGGCCTTTCTCAAATTAAGAGGCAAGGTCGGCTTGGGTGGTGGAGACGTAAAGTTATTTGGGGTACTAGGTTTAATTCTTGGCCCGTTCGGTATCTTAATGAATCTTTTTTTAAGTTCATTTGTAGGCTCTATTCTCACGTTAATACTCATGATGACAAAAGGCATAGATAAGAAAAATCCATTTGCTTTTGGTCCTTACATTTTATTGGTAGCCAGTTTTCAAATTTTTGCTCCAGAACTTTTTGCGAAGATCAGTCACTTTATATTTCCTGACTAAATTAGTTTTCATTGCTGATTGTTGCTATAAGTTATTAAATCGCGGTATAATGTTGATTAAATTGTCGTATTTAGGTGATAAGTGGATAGCAAAGAGTTAACAAAAGTTTTAAAGAACGGCGCTGAAAATATAATCGACGTTCTAAATCTCAGTAAAAAGCCAATGATTGGTTTGGACATAGGTTTAAGTTCTGTCAAAGTGGCTCAACTTAACTTCGATGGAAAAGAGTATTCATTACAAAGATACGCATCAGTCCCCCTTCCAGAGGGTGCAATCATTGAAGATGAAATTCAAAAGCCAGAAGAAATAATTGAAGCAGTTCGTGAGTGCTTTAAAAAAGCAGGCATATCATCGAATTGGGTTAGTTTGGGATTGGCGGGGCCAAATACTGTCGCCAGAAAATTAACTATGGCTGGCGGTTCAAAGGAAGAGATTGAAGATCAAGTGATGTGGGAAGCTGAACAGTACCTCCCTTTTAATATTGAAGAATCAAATATAGCCTTTCACATTGTTGGAGAAAACGAAGGTGGAGGTGTCGATCTTATTATTGCTGCTGCCAAAAAAGATACAGTAAACAATTATAAAACTCTTGCTGAATCTGCAGACCTTAAAGTTAAAATCGTTGAATTGGGAGCGATAAGCATTGTCAACGTTTTTGAACTTTTGAAGAAAGACGAAATTGAGGATCCAAGCGAATCATGGATGATTCTTGATCTTGGTGCTCAGAAAACAGAATTTATTATCTATAAAAACCTTATGCCTATTTTCTTTAAAGAAATAAATGTGGGCGGGGTTATGATCACTGAGGAAATTCAAAGACAGCTTGGCGTTAACTATTACGAAGCTGAAGATCTAAAAATAACGGGAGATGAGAATGGAAATCTTCCTGAAGAAATTCTCCAAATTGTCGACGATGTCGTTGAGACTTTCTTTAGAGAAATTAAGAAGACCGTTGATTTTTATGTGAGTTCTACTTCAGATGAGTCTTTGGTTGGATGTGTTGTAACAGGTGGGGGATCATTGATTCCTGGCATTTTAGAAGGACTTGAGTCCCTACTGGGTGTGAAAGTTTCCGTTTTAAATCCATTCGATAAAATTTCCGTAAATAAATCGAATGTTAAAGAAAATGATTTAGATAGCTTAACTTATACTGGTGTTCAGGTTATTGGATTAGCAATGAGGAAGCGATAAATTGATAGAAACTAACTTACTAGCACAGAAAAAGAGCTTTCAATCAACAACGGTGATGGGCATTGATTTAGCAAAAATCAATGTCAAGATGATTATACTTGCATTGATTATTCTTTATGTACCAGAGAGTTTTTTGGCGGACTATTTCAGTGAGCAAAAAGCTGAAGTACAAACTCAAATTGATAGTCTGACTTTGGAAATTAAAAAGATTTCAGATGAACTCGAGGGAACTGATAACCTGAGAGGAAAGTTAGATGCCTTCAACCGCAAGGTTCAAGAGCTTCAAAAAAAATCAGAGCAGGTTGATAAGATTGTGAAAGAGCGAACTAATCCATCAAAGCTATTAGAGCAATTGGCAAAAAATACTCCGGAAGATTTGTGGCTGAATGAACTTAGAATTTCTGAAAATAAAGAGATATTAATTTTAGGCTCATCGGAAACATATAAGAGTATTGGTGACTTTATGGCGCTATCAAATGATTCACCATTTTTTGGAAAATCATTGATTCTGTCAGATTCTAAAACAACGACTGAAAATAATGGTGGCAAAGAATATCGTAAAGAAGACTTTGAGATAAAAGGTACAATAAGCGTTTTTGATCCCTGGATGCAATAGTGGCGAAGTTATTAGCAAATTTACATATATTCATCATCCTGTATGCGGGTTGGAACATGTATTTGATGTATGAGACCTTCACGGAAGAGTTTGAACAAATTTCGATGCAGGTGCCTGGTCTCGAAGGAAAACTGGCAAACAAAAAGAAAGAAAAGAGAGAGCTGAAGAACTATTACAAAGATATTGATGAAGCGAAACAGCGTATTGAGCTGGTTGCTTCAGAAGTTGAAAAGATTCAAAAGAAATTTCCAAGTGAAATTTCCGATACAGAAAACTTGGCCCTCATTAAGAATTCTGCTGAATCGATAAATATTAAGAATATTTTTCTTAATCCGGGCGTAGAGGAAAATAAGGGTTTTTACTTTATCAAAAAATATGAGTTCAAAGGCATGGGAACTTATCTTCAATTTCTTGTGTTCTTTGACAAGATTTCTCAATCAGACAGACTTTTGAACGTCAGAAATGTTAACTTAAAAAGAAGCGAAATAAAACAGCGCGGACGTTATGAAGTCATTGAATGTAATGCTACACTTGAAGCCTATCGTTATAACCCGGAATATAAGGAAGATAGAGAAGTACCCGCTGATGCTGTTGCTGTTCCGGAAGTTGCCCCAGTTAAAAAGCCTCGTGGAAAAAGGGCTAAAAAAGGAGAAAGTGAAGAGTGATGAAAAGATTCTTTATCTTGATACTACTAGTTTCATTTCCTTTTATGAGTTTAACGGCTCAAAGTAAAGATACACTTAATGTTCCTACTCTTTTTAAAAACGAGCAAACTTCAATTAAAAATCCTTTAGAATTGGGTGATCCATTTAAAAGAAAGAAAATCCGCTCAAGACAAGATTCAAGACAGAGTCTTCAATTGGGAAAAGATGGGGTTTATACCAATTTACCACAGATTGATGGCAACCCAGTTGAGGCCATCAGGGTTACAGGCATTATGCTTGGCAAAGAGAGAAGGGCCATTGCTCGATTGAGTAACAATGGTGCTTTATCTTCAGAGAGCTATGTTTTAAAAGAAGGGATGAAGTTGGGTGAGAACGAAGCTGAAATAAAAGCGATCCTTCCTGGGGGAATTGTCTTGGTAGAGAAAATTAGAAACGTTTATGACCAAGATGAATATATTGAAACGGTTGTCCCGATTACAAATGTTGGCGATGATGAACCAAAATAATCAAGTAAGCAAAAAAATATAATTTTTTTGCAATTCAGTGATATCATTAAATTATAGTGTGGCTTTAAACTTATGGATGAGTGCCATGAAAATAGGAAATTTTCTTACATGCCTTGGGCTAGTTTTTCTTTTATCTACTTACGCAAGTCGAGGATTTGCTAGCGAGTTAAAAGCAATCAACTTTAAACAAAGCGGAGAACTCAGTGTTCTCGAAATGGTCTTTGATGATGACAAAGTCGTTGCTGAAAAAACGAATGTTCAACAAGATAAACAAATCGTTATTGATCTGAAAGATACAAAATCAGTTGAAAGAGTTATGCGAGCCTTTGATACTTCTGAATTCTCAGGAAGTGTTGTATTTGTATCAGCTTATCCAAAGCCTGGTTCAGAAAAAGATATCAGAGTTGCAATACAATTAAGAGATAACGTTCGCTCTATTCTTAAAAAGGAAGGGAACAGAACTCTTTTAGAAGTTGAAAATCGTTTTGGTGTATTCAGTCAAGCTACAGTCTCTGGAGTTGATAATTTAGACCAACCAAAGCCTGCAGAAGAAAGTGATTCTAATGTTTCAAACTTACTTATACCAAAGTCAGACTCGGTTGAAGATATTCTTGATAATTTAACGATGTCGGGACGTAAAAAGTATATTGGAAAACGGGTAACTCTCAATGTTCGAGATGTGACGGTAGAAGATTTGCTTAAGATGATTGCTGAGACCTCAGGTTTTAACATAATTTTAACTAAAGATGTAAAGCAACTACCAGCGATGACTCTCAACCTTGTTAATGTTCCTTGGGATCAGGCTTTGGATACAATTCTCTCTCTCAATAAGCTCGTCGGTAGAAAGAATGGAATTATTTTAATGGTTCAGACCTATGAATCGGCCAAGAAAGAGCAACAAGAAATGGCGGATGCCAAGAATATGAACTTAAAACAGGAGCCTTTGGTAACCAAAGTTTTTCTGGTCTCATACGCAAGTACAAAAGAACTTTCAAAAATTCTAGAAGAGTATCTCACTAAAGAAAGAGGAAAAATTTCTGAAGATTCTCGAACAAACTCTCTTATTGTAAAAGACACACCGGATGTAATAGAAAAAGTCAGAAAGATAATTGAAACACTTGATACTCAAACGCCTCAAGTGCTCATTGAATCAAAAATCATTGAAGTCAACGAAACCTATGCTAAAGAAATTGGTTTAAAAGAGGGCTTGAACTTCGGATACGATCCTGTCGGCGAGGTTGGTGTCGCTGCTGCATCTACGGTGGGAGCTGATGTAACTCCTGGTACTGATGGAGGTCCAGGTTTTCAATTTAGTTCTGCTCCAACGAACACTCCTGGAAACGTAAGAAATTTGTTTGGCTTAACCGTGAGCCGCTTCAGTCGACTCGTTAATTTAAATTTCTCGCTTCAATTAATGGAAACAGAATCAAAAGGGAAGGTCTTATCTAGTCCAAAAGTAATTACTCAAAACAAAAAGAAAGCAAAGCTACAGGCCAGTAAGACGGATAGCTTTAGAAAAGTTGAAGGTTCTGGAACTGATCAAACAATTACTTTCCAAGAAGTTGAAGCTACATTAAATCTAGAAGTAACACCTCAAATTACCAACGAAGGTTCCATTGTCTTAGATATCTCAATTAAGAAAGAAGATTTTGGTGAAAGACCTTCTCCTGATGCACCTCCAAAGAAGACTATGAGTGGAGTTGAAACAAACGTGCTAGTTGATAATGGGTCTACCATTGTTCTTGGTGGCTTGTATGAATACACTAAGAGAGAGCAGATCTCAGGTGTTCCTTTCTTAAAAGACATACCTCTTATTGGTTGGCTCTTCAGGACTCCTTATGCACCTGAGACCACTAAGCGAGAAATTATCATTTTCCTCACTCCTCGAATTATTAATCAAGAAGAGTCTGGAATCTCGGATCAGGTTTGATGAATGATTTTGAAAAATACCAAAGTCTTATAGAAAAATACGAAGATCAATTAAATAAAGATCCTCGCTCACGAGTTTTCGCGCCACTGTCTGAAATTTACAGAAAGATGGGATCTATTGATCGTGCTTTGAATATTTTGAAAGATGGAATTCGTTATAATCCAGATTACGTTTTAGGTTTTCTAGGTTTGGCTGCCTGCTACAGAGATCTCAACCAGCACCAGCTTAATTATGTAATGTTGAAGCCATTGCTTCATTCGAATCGCGATAATATTAGATTGCTGAAATACTTTGCAGAAAGTTGTGAAAAAACCAACAATCTGGATGAAGCTCTAGAAACTTATAAATTTATTCTCTTTCTCAATTCTAAAGACATTGAAGTTGCAGAAAAGGTTAAGAAGCTTGAAGAAACTCCTGCATTAAACAATACAATTAAGCCGCAGTCTGCAGAGTTTCAAGAGGAAGTCATAACACCAGACGAAACCGGCCCTTCGATAGATGATTGGATTTTGCTAGATATTGGGGAGTCTCAGAAAACAACTGTAGAGCTTAAGAAAAATAGAGTTATTCCTGAAGCAAAAGAAAATATTAAAAAAAGTCCTCAAGTAGAGCAGGTGACACCTGTTATCACTCACACACTTGTTGATCTCTATTTAAATCAAGGCCATCTTGAGAAAGCCCAAGAGATTCTGAGTAAAATACTGCTATTAAATCCTAACGATGAAAAAACTCTTACAAAAAAACAAGAGGTCGATACTCTCTTGGCCTCTACGAGTGATGTTTCCAAAAAGAAACCTAATGAAATTTTAGAAATGAGCGAAGATCAAGCTCGTGAAAATATGCTTGATATTATTGATAAAAAATTCTCAGGCCCGGGCCCATCTTTGCTAGAAGAGAGATTGTGGAAATTTCACAAAGGCCTCTCTTTGAGAGCTAAGAATAGCGACGAAAGCCTTTAAATCTTAGAGACTTTACTTCTAATATCGAAATTGATACCCCTATCAACTCAAAGACATTTCGGAGTTTTTTGTGCATCAAGTAAGTATTATCCTTGGACCTAATCTTAATATGCTTGGTAAGCGAGAATCTCAATATTATGGTGATCTAACTCTAGATCAAATCAAGAAGCTTACCGAAAGTAAGATTCAAAATTTACCAGTGAAAATTCAGTGGTTTCAGTCTAATTCAGAATCAGAAATAGTTGAAAAAATACAAGCTTGTTCCAAGAGTAGTGATTCCGGAATTGTGATAAATCCTGGCGCTTATACGCATACAAGTGTTGCCATTCATGATGCCTTAAAAACATTTAAGGGACCTATTGTTGAAGTGCATTTGTCAAATGTCACATCGCGTGAATCATTTCGTAGTCCTCGATTGACTTCGCAAGCCGCGTCAATAATAATCGAGGGGCTTGGAAAATTGGCTTTTTATATCGGAATAATATCACTTTTAGAGAGGATAGAAGATGGAATATCAAACTCAAGATCTTAAGAAAGGCGTAAAAATTGAAATCGAAGGGAAACCTTATATTATTTTGAAATCAGATTTCACTAACCCAGGAAAAGGTTCAGCTTTCGTAACTGCGAGAATTAAAAACCTTGAAACTGGTCAAGTTATTGAGAGAACTTTTAAATCAGGCGTTGGCACAGGTGTCACTGTTCCAGATCTTGAAGAAAAAGAAGTGGAATATATGTATTCAGATCTTGAAGGGTTCAACTTTATGGACCAAGCAACATTTGAAACAATTCACTTAACGACTGATCAAGTTGGTGATGCTGTAAACTTTATGCAAGAAGGTATTAAGTTAAAAGTTCTCTATTTTAACAGCAAGCCAATCACTGTAGATGTTCCTAACTTTGTTGAGTTAAAAGTTGTTGAAACAGATCCTGGTTTAAAAGGTGACACTGCTACGGGCGGAATGAAGAAAGCTAAAATGGAAACTGGTCTTGAGATCAAAGTTCCACTGTTCATTAAAGAAGGCGAAGTTTTAAGAATTGATACTCGTACTTCTGAATATATGGAAAGAGTGAAATAACAAAGGTTTATTCATGGATTTAAATACTTTAAAAGAATTTATCGAAATTGCTAAAAAATCAGGTGTCGCAGAGCTTGAATATGAGTCTCAAGGCACTAAGCTTGCTGTAAAGCTTGTTGGCGCGACTGTCATAAGTCACGCACCTGCAATGACCATTCCCTCTGCAAATCCATCAGCAGCTCAGGCCGTCGATTCGAATAAAACAAAAGGCTTGATTGAAGTAACTTCTCCTTTTGTAGGGACGTTTTATAGATCTGCCTCTCCAACATCTGAAGCTTATGCGAAGGTCGGAGATAGAGTTTCTGCAGGTAAAGTTATGTGCATTGTTGAAGCAATGAAAATCATGAACGAAATTGAATCTGATGTTTCAGGGGAAGTTGTAGAGGTTTGTGTAGAAAATGAGACGTATGTCGAGTTTGGACAAGTTCTCTTTAGACTAAAGCCATAAGAATTACCTATGTTTAAAAAAATATTAATAGCAAATCGTGGGGAAATCGCAGTTCGTATCCAACGAACTTGCAGAGAGTTGGGAATTGAAACTGTTGCAGTTCATAGTTCTGCCGATGAGAATTCCCTCCATGTGAAATTCGCAGACGAGTCCGTTTGCATAGGCCCGGCAAAATCAACATTAAGCTATTTGAATATTCCTGCAGTTCTCTCCGCAGCAGAAATAACTGGAGCAGAGGCGATTCATCCAGGTTTTGGTTTTCTTTCTGAAAATGAAGAATTCGCGCAAATGTGTAAGAAGTGGGATATTGAATTTATCGGACCCAATATCGAAGCAATTCGAAAAATGGGCGACAAGATTGAATCAAAAGAAATTGCTGAAAAAGCTGGATTACCAATTTTAAAAACAATCTAGGTTAATGAGCTCAGCAAAGATCAAATTATTTCAGAAGTAAAAAAGCTAGGACTTCCCGTTCTCATCAAAGCCTCTGCAGGTGGCGGTGGGCGTGGAATGAAAAAGATAGAAGAGATTGACGAACTCATTCCTTCAATTGAAAGACTCAAGCAAGAAGCAAAGGCTGGTTTTGGAGATGATACTTTATTCATCGAAAAATTTATTACAAATCCAAGACACGTAGAGGTTCAAATTTTGGCAGACCGCCATGGGAACGTTCTTCATTTGGGAGAACGGGATTGCACAGTCCAAAGACGTTTTCAAAAGGTTGTCGAAGAAAGTCCATGTCCTGTAATGGATGATGAAATTCGTCAAAAACTTTGCCAGTCTGCTGTCGATATTGCCAAACATGTTAACTACGATAGTGCAGGCACTGTTGAATTCCTTTATGATCAAGACGAAAAGAAATTTTATTTCATGGAAATGAATACTCGTATCCAGGTTGAACACCCAGTAACCGAGCAAAGAACTGGGGTCGATTTAATTGCTGAAATGATTAAATCTGCTGCTGGCCTACCACTTTCATTCACACAAAAAGATATAAAATTTGTCGGGCATTCAATCGAATGTCGTCTAAATGCTGAAGATCCCGAGACTTCAATGCCGAGCCCTGGGCAAATACAATACTATTATCGTCCGGCAGGTATTGGCGTTCGAGTAGATGATTTTATTTATTCTGGCTACTCAGTACCACCTTTTTACGATTCGATGTTGGCCAAAATCATTGTATCTGCACCAACGAGAGAAGTATGTATCGAGAGAATGTTAAGAGCTTTGTCTGAAACTGTAATAGAGGGAATAAAGACCAATATTTCACTTCATAAGCGCATTTTGAGCCATCCCGACTTTAAGGGCAATAATTACTCTACGAGCTTCATTACTCAAAAATTAAAGTAAAATAAGAGTGCTAACCATTTGTTTTTAAATGACTTAATGGGAGATCTCTTTTGCAGGTTCTTTTTCAAAAATTTGAAGAATTTCATCATTGCTTTCAATTGAAACGATTTCAGCAATTGAAAATTTTAGAACAAGAAATACTTCAGCTCTTTCCTGAGAATAATTTTTTAGAGCACGATTCAATCATTCTAAAAAAAATCGAAACATTAGGGTCTGGTTCTGTCAAAATCGATTTTGAAATATGGAAACATCAAATTCAAGTAGGGGCGATAAAAAGTTCGAAGAAAATATTTCATCAAATTTGTAAAAAGATTATTCAAAACAAGAATCAAGAATACCTAGCATTAATTCTTAATGAAGCTGAAAAGTATTATAGGCCAGAAGAATACTTAGCATATGAAATTGAATTAAATCTGTCTTATGGTAGTTACACAAAGCTAAATTCATTGGGAAGTTTATTAAAATTAACAGTGGAGTCTGTAGAAAAAATAAATGCCAATATCGCTTTTTGGGCATCAGTAGAAAACAATATATTAAAAAATTATATACGAATGATGAATGAGAGTTGGTCTTCTGATCAGTGGTTCTATAAACAAGTCTTGAAATTCTTATTTGAGCGTCTCCTTAGATGTGGAAAAAATAGTGAGCTGATAAATTTCCTTGAACCTATTAAAGTCAAGCATCAAAGTGAGCATCATAACTTTGATAATGATCAAGACTTCTCTGATGAAGAAAGAATTATAAATCAAATCAATTTCTTAATAAAAATTAATAATCTGAGCAAAGCTCTGGAGCTAGTAAATAAAATTGAAGATAGTAGTAAACGAAGAAATCTTAAAATTAAAATTGAAAAAATTATCTCTGAAACTAACAATAAAACAAATTCAAGCAAGCAAATTACAAATCGGCCCGTCGCATATGAGAATAAAGAGCTCTCTTTGAGTTTGCAAAAGCTAGAGAAAGTCATTCTTGTTAATCATGAAAAAGATGAACTTGTAACTTATATAAATTTTTGTGTTTATTCGGAATTCTATAGCGAAGCATTGGATAAAATAAAAACTCTCGAGAAAAAGCTTGAGAACGAAGAAGACAAAATTGATTTGAAGCTTTTAAAAGCACAAGTGCAAATAAGAGCAAAACTCTACACTGATGCGTTACTTGAGTTGAATGAACTCTTATCAGAATACCCTCTAAAAAACGAAGAGATCACATTATCAGATCGTTTGATTAAAAAAATAATGTTGGAAAAAGATTAATGATAGGAAAAAAGAATCAAATTTTGATTATCTTTTTTGCATTTTTTACAATGCTGACTATCGCAACTGTTCAGGTATTAGAATCTTCTTGGGTAGCAGGTAAATTAAAGAAAATAATTAAAAATGAAATTGGAAATGATATTTCCGTTGATTTTCATAATATTGAATTTGGCTATTTTCCTCCCAAAATATCGGTACGTCAGTTCTCGATTGCTACGAGAGTGAATGAGCAAATTGAAGGTCAATTTGACTCGCTATCTCTTGAGTATAGTCCGATAGATATAATCGTTGGCCGTCCTGTTATTTCTAATCTTGAACTATCCTCTGGACGAGTCAATCTTTCAAATCAAAAACAAAGAGAAAATGCAGATGGAGATATCAAGTTAAAAGAGATTTTCTTAGATTACAAAAACCTTTTTGAGAAGCTCCCTATTTATATCAAACGTATTACCTTTAAAAATGCAATTATTGAAACGGAAAAAGGGGAAATTCTTCTTGAGTCATTAAACTCAGTGCTTTTACCTACATCGATATATCTCAAGGCAGATGTCGGAGGCGATCTATCAAAAATCATTTGGAACAGGAATGTTTTTGATTATGTGTCACTGGACATCCACTTAACTGAAAAAGAATTAACAATTAGAAAATTAGAAGTTTTGAAAGAGATGGAAAAATTCTCAGCAGAAGGAACAGTTTCAGACATTAATAATTTAAAAAGCTTTAGCGGGAAAGTGAATGTCTCCAGTGGAACTGATGAGATATTACAAATTGTGAAAGAACTAACGGGTGACAATGTTCCAGAAATCACGGGGTATGCAAATGGACGAATTTCTGTTGTTTCCGGCGAGATTAAAACTGCAGAATTTGACATTTTTGATTTTGAAGCAAAATTTGCTAGAGCAAATGAAGTAAGTGTATCAGTTGAATTGATAGATAAAGTCTTGAAGGTAACTAAACTTGAAGCGGAAACTCCGCTTGGAGGCACAGTTCGTCTTTTAAACACTCCGAACGTGTACATTGCAGAATCACCATTCACTTCTGATGCTATTGAACTGCAATTGAACAAAGTTCACTCAAATGATTTTCTCTATATTGCTAAGAAAGATCTTGAAGTCCTTAAAACCCGCTCAAGTGGTATTTTTTCTCTTCAATTTAACAAGCAAGATATTCATGTGAAGAACAAAGGATCGGGCACTGGTGAATTTTTGAAACTCTTATCAAAGGATAAGGTCGACACCATATTTGATCTTAAAGAATATCAAGTAAACTTGGCGGATGCACTTATTGATAGACGCAATGGGCATGTCAATTTAAATGTTGATTTTAATTGGAATCAAGGAAATGTAAAAGCAAATGGAACGATTAAGGGAAAAGAAATTTCATTTGTAGCGTCAACACAGGAATTAGATTTTGAAGACTTCGGTCACATTGGAACAGTAGATTTAAAAGGATCCAGTAATTTAAATATTAATGTCATTGGTCATGATGAGGAAGTGAAATTAATTTTTTCCGGAAAATCGAAAAATTTTACAGTCATCGATTATTTTCTTGGAGATATTGAATACGAATCTATCCTCGATTTAAAAGCTAAACAGCTCATCATTAAAGATATTTCGGGCGAGGCTTTTCAGACAAAGTTTGAAGGGAGTGCAAAGTTTCAACTGGGCCCTAAGGCAAGTATTGATTTAGATATTCGTAAGATTGTAGGCAATCGTATTGGTGTTGAGAAAATCTATCAGCCTCTCATCAAGGATATGAAACTTATTGAAGATTTAAATTTTATTTATGATGGTTCTATAACTCTTCAGAAAAGAGCAGGAAAAGATGTAATAGTTCAAAGCAGTTTGAAAATAAATAACTTAGCTTTGTACGGTGAAGTTTTTGAAGATGGGAATATCGATCTCATTTATAAAGAAAAAGTCCTAAACATAGAGAGATTCAATGCAAAAAAGGGAAGACACCCCATCATCGGAAGTGGTTCATACAATACGGCTTCAGGCTTTTTTGAAGTGGATCTTGGTGGTTCGCAATTACCGTTAGTTTCGTTTACTAATTATTCGCTTTTGAATTTTGGAATGAAATGCAATATGAGTTTTGAGTTCTATATAAGCGGGAATTCCGAAGATAATAACTTGAGATTTCAAACGAGACTTAGTGATTGTTTAAGCGGGTCATATAAACTTCGCGATTCATTATTTACTCTATATCGTTCTAATGCAGGCTTTGTAGGGTCTGGAAAGTTTCTTGGAGATGATGTCCAATTGAGCATGACAACGGAAGGTAAAATTTCAAATGTACCCAAAGGGGAAGCTTCGTTAGTTTTTAACATTGATAATTTAAAAGACGAATTTGCTGCAATTAGTGAGCACAATTCCTTAAAGACTGATCTCTCTGGAAAACTAAAAGGACGTCTGAAGGTTCAATTTAACGGACAGTCTTGGGATGAATTTAATTTAGAATATACAAATACAGAAATGAATCTAAAAAATCGAACTCAAGAATACTATCTATCTCAAAAAGACCAAGTCATTAAAGTTGAAAAGGGTGCTATTCAGAAAATGCTTATTGAAATAAAAGGTACTGATTCAGATATAAGCCTAATGGGTAAGGGTAATTTCAAGGAGAACTTTACTCTTGGAACAAAAGGAACAATTGATGCCAATTTATTGGAGCTTTTGTCTTCTGATATCGAAGTATCGAGTGGCATGATTGATTTCGAGGGGAGAATAGAGAAAAGTGGTTTAGGTTTTAATAGTTTTTATAATGCCCAGGGGAACAATTTTGCACTTAAACATAAAAGATTGCCAATTCCATTCACCGAAATTGGATTAGAAATGAGTTTGCAAAACAATCTTTTGCTTATTGACAAAGTTACAACAAAAGTAGGGAAAGGGACTTTGAGTGGCAGCGGGAAAGTTCTTATGAAATTTCCGTTTCCAGAAATTAATCTGGATGTTCAGGCAAGAAATGTGAATATCCCAATTCACACTAAATCCTTTGCTTTAGCAAACTCTGAGTTAAGCTTAACTGGAAAGAAGCCACCCTATTTACTGAGAGGAAGTGTCGATATTTTCTATGCTTCGATTGAAGATGAGCTCTCTGAAATTCCAGTTCTTAAATCAATTGAGACAGACTACAATAGTCTCATTCCTCGTGGTGCCTCAGGGTTAAAGTATGACTATATAGATTTAGACTTAAGAGTCCAGGTGCCAGATGGAATAAGAGTTAAAAATTCATTGATGGATATTCGGATGCAGGGTTCGTCGAATATTAGGGGGGGGATTTCAAAGCCCAATTACGATTTGAGAATGAATATCATGCCAAATTCGTCACGCGTTCTTTTGAAGAATCACGAATTTGTAATCTCCAAGGGGAGCTTATTGGCCACGGATGATACCTTTAATAAAAAAATAGAGTTAGATCTTGAAGCTAGTTCTAGGGTTCAGGGTTATGACTTAAGGCTTTTGGTTACTGGCGAAATTGGTCGATTGAGAATTGATTTAAGCTCAAGCCCGGCCCTTTCTCAGGAAGATATCGTTTCGTTATTAACATTGGGAGTGACCTCTGACGTATCAAAAGGATTAAAAGATAAGGATCGCACTTCGATAACCACTATTGGAGTGGGATCACTATTGTTTGATCAATTGAAAATTAATCAAAACTTGAACTCTTCCATGGGTTTAAAGCTAAGCTTACAGCCAGAGTTTAAAAAGCAGGATGATAATCTTTTTGAATCGAGAAGTGATGTTAAGGGTGGAAATTCAGCCGGATACAAGAGTACAACGAAATTAAAAGTACAGAAGCAGATTACTCCTAAAATGGATGTGTCTTTATCGAGCAGCCTCGGAGATACTACAGATCAGTCTCAAGAGATGAATGTGAATTATGAACTCAATAAAAAACTCTCTCTTGAAGGTGTTTACGAAATTAAATCAGATGAACAAAATGAAAATCAGGGACAAGAATCTCTGGGGGCGGATATAAAATACAAATGGTCTTTCTAGCGAGAACTCTATTCTTCCTTCTTATGATTGTTCCTGCTGCGAACGCAGAGTTTTTCTGTCGTGGTGAAATCTCATGTGATTCACTATTGGAAATTCAATCACTTATTAAAGTTGGAGCTGGAAAACCAGATATCATTGAAAAGATTCGCGCTATTGCTTTGAGACAAAATGCTCAAACAGTAGACTATGACTTATCCTCAAATGAACCTGAAGAATGGAGTTTGATCTTAATTGATCGTCCAATCGTCGCAGAGATAAAAATAGAGGGCGTTTCTGAAGAGGAAGCCGATACTGCAAGTTCGCTATTAAGTCTTCGACAGGGTGATGATTTTGGTCCACGTGATCTAAAGGATGCCGAAAGGAAATTGCGTGAATTTTATAGAGATCAGTCCAATACAGACATTAATTTGGAAGTTTTTTCAAGTCCTCCAGACAAAGACAATGAGTCAATCATTACCTTTAAGATTTCTGGCATTACAAAACTCAAAGTTGCAAAGGTTGCAATTGAAGGGGAGTTGGGAGAATTCAAATATATTGGTGAAAAAATACTGAGATTAAAAGGGCAGAACTTTAATCGCAATAATCTGCAAATTCTCACTGAACAAATTGAGCTCGACTTATCTGAATTAGGTTATGCCGGTTCAAATGTTGATTGGAAAATGAATCAAATTTCTAAAGAAGAAGTAGAGCTGAAATTTTCTGTTACTATTGGTAGGTTTTACGCTTTTCATTTCGAAGGAGCAAAGGAAGTTAGTAGGAACGAACTTTTAACGGGGCTGAAAATCTTTATAAAAGATGGTTCTGAGGTTACTGAGAAATCAATTCAAAAGAAGATTGAAGATTCTTACCTTTCAAAAGGATATTACTATTCTGACATAAGAGTTAGCTTGAGAAATGGAATAGAGAGTAAAAAAAATAACTCATATGTCTTTGTTAACATTAAAGAAGGTGAGCGAATTAGGTTAAATAGCGTTGAGTTTAATGGGAATTTTGTTATTTCTCAGGAACAGATTATAAATCTCTTTAAAGAAAACTCTTCTGACTTAATTAAAAATGATTTTTATGATCTTGATTTTCTCTCTAAGTTTTCAGGAACACTGAAAAAGAAATATCGCTCTCTTGGGTTTTTGTTAGCAGATGTTAGCGAGCCTCAGGTTAAAATTGAAAAAAATAAAGCTGACGTCACTTTCAATATTATAGAGAGACAGCAAACAGTCATTGAGGATGTGCAGATTGTAGGCCTTGCCTCAGAGATGGAACAGTTGGCTCTTTCTAAATTCAAACTAAAAAAATCTACCTTTTTTGATGTAACAATTTATGAATCTGAAGTGAAGTCAATTTTAGAGTTCATAAAAGAGCAAGGTTATTATTTTGCGGCCGTTAAGAATGTCAATTTGGCAACGACTCTGAAGTATAATAAAGATCTTTCAAGAGTAAAAATTATCATCGATGTCAATCCTGGTTATCGCGTAAAGTTCGGCAAGGTTGTCCTCGCTGGACTCTATCAAACTCGCGATGAAGTTATTTTACGCGAATTAGATATTTCAAATGGAGAACTAATTACACCTGATAAAATTGAAAACCTTCGTCAAAGACTTGAAAGTTTAAACCTTTTTTCAGTTGTAAAAATTAATCTTATTAATCTTTCTCCTGAAAACGATCAAGACTCGTTTGCAGATCTTCTTCTCACCTTTAATGAAAAAGATTTCGGATATGGAGAATTTGCTCCTGGCTACAGAACAGATCTGGGAATGAAGCTATCTCTGTCAATTTCCTACGGGAATTTATGGGGACTCAATCATGGAATTGGTGTCAAGTTTCAGATTAACCGAAGAATTGATTTTAGTTACTTGGACTCTCGTCGCCGTAGTGAAGAGAAAAGGCTTGTCGAGTATACTATCGAGTCTACGTATAAATGGCCCTTCTTGTTTAACTTCATGGACCTCTTTATCGACACAAGTTTTCAAAGGAAGAGATTTTACGCATTTGATGCTGATATTGGAAAAATTGCTCCTCGTCTTCATAAACAATTAAATGATGAGCTTTCAATTGGTCTTCAGTATCAATTCGAAACAGTTAGCCCTTTTGATGCTACGGAAATTAAAGATAGAGATTCTTTTAGAATTGGTAGTATTACTCCTTCAATTCTTTATGATTTTAGAGATAAAAAGGTGAGACCAACAAAGGGGGCTTCTTTTTCCATGTCTTTTGAAAAAGCATCTCCTGGCCTTGGGGCGCAGAACTCAAAAGATTTGAAAATTGATTTTTATAAAGTGGTAAGTCGCAATAAGGCATACGTTTCTTTTGGTGATTTTACTTTCGCCTTTTATGCAGCCGCTGGCGTTGAGCAAAATCAGTCAAAAGAAGTTAAAGATGGCATTTTCAACCTCGACGGTACTCCTCAGACTGTAGGTTATATTCCAAGTATCAAAGTCTTCAGGCTGGATGCCGTAGACACCATCAGGGGCTTCGGAGAGAGTGAGATAAATCGTCTTAAATCTGGGACAAATATTAATGAAGTGCGGGTTCAAGACAGGGCCTATTTTAGTGTATTCAAATTTGAGCCGCGTTATAGCCTCAGTGATGTTACAGTTCTGGGAATTTTCTTTGACGCTGGGCGTGTTTCGGTGGACACTTTTCAACCTCTTGATTTAAGGACATCGAGCGGTATAAGTTTCAAATACGTTACTCCGGTAGGTACGTTAGATTTTGATTACGGTATAAAACTTCATCGCGAAACACTTTCAAATGGTGGACAAGAATCCTTCGGACGCTTTCATCTATCAATTGGGGTCTTCTAGGTCTTGACGGAATTGCATGGCCCCTATATAAGTTTCAGACTTGAATCGTTAAAGTTGTAAACATTTTTAGTTGGAAGGACGTTATGTACACCCAAAAGTCTTTTGTTCAAAAACCTGCAGAGGCTCAAAAAAATTGGTATTTGGTCGATGCAAAAGACATGATTGTTGGCCGTTTAGCATCAGAGATTGCTAAAGTTTTAAGAGGTAAAGCGAAGCCGCAATTTACCCCTTATGCAGACGCTGGCGATTTTGTTGTTGTTATCAATGCTGAGAAAGTAAAATTTACTGGTAACAAGCTCGAAGATAAAAAATATTACTGGCACTCGAATTTTGTTGGCGGACTTAAAAATCGTTCTGCAAAAGAGCAATTAGAAAGAAGACCTGATCTTGTTCTTTTTGAAGCCGTTAAAGGTATGCTTCCAAAAAATACTCTTGGAAGAGATCAGATTACAAAATTGAAGATCTTTGCTGGTGAAAAGCACGATCATGAGGCTCAAAAGCCACAACCATTAACTTTTAAGATCTAATTTTTAAAAAGGAAGATTGATTTATGGCCGCTAAAGGTAAGAGTTACGATGTTCACGCTATTGGAAGAAGAAAGTCTTCTGTTGCTCGCGTTTACGTATCTCAAGGTAAAGGAACTGTTTCAATTAATACTCGTGAATTTAAGGATTATTTTCCGAAAGGAACTAATCGTTATATGGTAAGCCAACCATTGAGCTTATTAAAAATCACGGATAAATATGACATCAAGGTTAATGTTCAAGGTGGCGGTACTACAGGTCAAGCTGGTGCAATTCGTCTTGGTATCGCGAGAGCGCTAGTTAAACTTGATCCAACGATTCGTGGTGAATTGAAGAAAGCTGGTTTCTTAACCCGCGATCCACGTAAAGTTGAAAGAAAGAAAGCTGGTCTTATGGGTGCCCGTAGAAGATTCCAGTTCTCTAAGCGTTAATTTTCTTTATACATTGTTTAAACATAGAGAAGGGGTCCATTGGACCCCTTTTTTTTTTGGGAAAAGCCAGTAGTCTCCATTCATGAAGAAAGATAAGTTTCTCGTCCTCAATAGTGTGAAAACTCACAACCTCAAGAATTTAAATCTTAAAATTCCTTTGAGAAAATTGGTCTTTGTAAAGGGGCCTTCGGGCTCAGGCAAATCATCGCTGGTCTTTCACACCATTTTTTCAGAATCAAAGCGTCGCTTTATAAATTCCCTGCCAACTGATATGAAGTTTTTTTGGGACATCCCTATCAAGGCTGATGTCGAAAGTATTTCACCGGTACTACCAGTTTGGGGTCTAATGCAGTTGAATCCAATTGTGGGGAGTCGTCCTAATGTTGGTGATTTACTGAGTCTAAGCGAACAACTACAAAGACTTTATCTATATAATGCTCGTGAGTTTTGTCCTAAACACCACGAATTATTGCTAAACCCATTTGAAGTTAACCTTTCATCAGTTTTCAATTTAGCAAAAGGAAATCTTCATTTTTTTATCGAGAAGGAAAATTACCAAAATTTTTCGGATGTTCTTCCATCAAGAGTTTATCATGAAGGTAAAATTCAATCTTTCCTTGAAGAGGCTCCACTGTGGGAGTTAGCTCGCTATAAAAAAAGCTCATTTGATAAAGCCTTTAAAGAAATTTCTCAGACATTGAAATCTCTAGCACATCTAAAGTCTTTGACGGCCATCGACAGTGAGGATCAAAAAAGAAAAATTCAAGTAGATGCTGGAAAATCAAAAAAATGTCCGAAGTGTGACTATAGTGGAGTTGATCATTGGGGTCCTGAGATTTTTAGCGCACTCAACGCCCATGGTGCCTGTCCCACTTGCAAAGGCCATGGGTATACTCTGAATCTTTCCAAGGAAAAACTAGTAAGAGATCCAAGACTTTCACTTAAAGATGGGGCTTTTCATTTACTAAATTCTGCACATTTCTCATCTTTTCAAAAAGTCTTTATTAAAGAGGCTCAAAGACTCAAATTCGATATAAGCAAAAAATTCGAAGATATTGAATCTAAGGAATTATGGAACTTTATGCTCAAGGGCAACAACAAGTTTGAAGGAGCAGAGGAGCTCTTCTCATATTTAGAGCCCTATCGCTATAAAAGATCGACTCGTATTTTTATTCGAAGCTATCAAGAAGAAGTTCTTTGTTTGAATTGTTCAGGAAGTCGATTGCATTCTCGATCAAAGGCACTTGGAATTTTTAAAAGAGATAGTAAGTTTCTTTCTTTTTCTGAAGTTTTAACAATGAACTTAAGTGAGATAGAGAAATCGATCAAAGACATAGTTCTCCCGAAAGAATTTAAACTATTACAGAAAAATATTTTAAATCTTTTGAAATGGACCAAGCAGATGGGGCTCGGTCATTTGGAAGTTCACCGCAAGGCAAAGTCGTTATCAACTAGTGAGTACCAAAGAATTCTTCTCGTTAAGTATCTTTCATTTGAGGGTAGTGATTCACTTATTGTTTTAGATGAACCTTCAATAGGTTTGAGTGCAAAGGAACAGAATGTCTTAATCGATGGATTGAAAGCTTTAGTTGAACAGGGAAATTCATTGATTGTTGTTGATCACTCTGAGCATATGCAGTCTTCAGCAGATTATATAATAGAAATGGGTCCAGGTGCAGGTGTTCTTGGTGGCGAAGTTCTTTATCAAGGACCATTGAAGAAACAGAAGAGAACAAAGAGGAAGGTCTTAAAACAAGATACTCCTTCTTTTGGAGAGATCGCTGCCAAAAAAATCGAGATTTTTCCGGATCAATATAGAGATATATCTTTAAAGACAGAGAGAATACATCTTGTTACTGGAGATTCCGGAACTGGCAAAAGTTTATTGTTTTTAAGAAATATTGCAAATACTTTGAAATTTGAATTAGAAGGAAGCTTAGAGTTTGATAATCGCCCTCTGAAAAATTTTAAAATCCCAAAGCACTTAAAGCGCTGTTACATTTTTGATACAGTCATTTCTAGATATTCTTCACGTTCTACCGTTGGTTCCTATTTAGAACTTGCCCCTTATCTAAGAAAATATCTATCAAATCTTCCTCAATCAAAAATGTTAAATTTAAAAGATGGTCACTTCTCTTCTAATTCTGAGCTAGGGCAATGCTCACGATGTGAAGGTTCGGGAACAGTTTCATTTGATATGCAATTTATGGAAGATATGCAATTAACTTGTGATGATTGTCAGGGGAAAAAACTTAAATCGTTTCTTGCAGAAATTTCAGATGGTCATTATAAAGTTTGGCAATATTACAAACTATCTGTTCAAGAAGTTTTCGAAATCATTCCTACCACACCAAAAGCAAAGCGCATCGTAGATTTTTTGGAAAAATTCAATTTATCCCATTTGGCTTTAGAGAGGCCGCTATCAAGCCTTTCAGGTGGAGAAGTTTTGAGAGTTAAGTTGATTTCGCAATTAATGAAAGGAGTATTTGAAAATTCAATTCTCTTTTTTGAAAATATCTCATTTGGTCTATCTTCAATTGAACTTAACATCATTATTGATTTTATCTTGGAGCTTAAACAGCTTGGCAATACGATCGTCATTATAGATAACGACCCTTTGTTTGAACCCGTGGCAGACTCTCAGCATATTTTTACAAGAAATCAAGACCTTACAGTGTCATATTTCATCAAATAAACTTGACTAAAAAACTACAGTTTTGAGCATTACCGTCCGATATGGAGGTAATGCTTGGACTAAAAAACTCTATATCGGCCCTCCTTCTTTGCTTATTCCTAATGAGTAAGGCTCAAGCAAGCATCATCCTTCCTCTTTCATTTGAAGACCAATTGAGAACCTCTGATGCCGTAGTACAAGGCGTGGTTCAAGGTCAAAACTTCAAGAGATTGGCCAATGGGGAAGTGACAACAGAAGTGGTCCTCAGGCTTTCGCAAACGGTTGGAATGGAATCTGAAATTATCGTCAATCCATCACAATTTAAAGTTTTAGTACCTGGCGGTACATGGGGCGGAATCGTCCATCGTGTTGATGGTACCCCTGATTTTAAAAATGGCGAAGAAGTCGTGCTTTTCGTGAGCAGATTTAACTATGGAATAAAACTCTCTTCAATGGCCCTGTCTAAATATCAAGTGGTAAGAAAGAAGGATGACATTAGCTTGAAGTCTTATCTTTACCCAGAAAATCCAAATATCGGCCATATTAAATTTTCGGAATTCAAGACGCTTGTCTCGACAGTTATGAATGGTGAACTCAAGCCAATTAGTAATGAAAAAACTGTATGGAAAAGACCTCAGCAAGATGAGTTCATTGATGAAGAAAATACGGGCAGAGCTCCTGCCAGTATTTCACCTGCTAGTCACATTGAAATGAGTTGGCTAATGATAATATTTGCTTTGCTGGGTAGTGGGTCATGGTACTTAGCAAAAAGAGATTAAAACTACTCATTCTATTCTTGCTCTATTCAACACAAGCTTTTAGCTTCACTTATGATTATGTATCCAGTGGAAGTAAAGTAAAATGGAATTCAGCAATTCAGTCTTTGGTTTATCATCCATCAAATTCGCAAGGGATAAGTTCATCATCTTTTGCATCTATCTTAGAAAACTCTCTTCTTCAATGGAATTCTGTTACCCCTGTATCTTTAAGCAAATCAGAGGGAAATGGAACACTCGCCAATGGACAAAATGACGTATATTTTTCAAATGGAAGTGAGCTCGCAGGTGGAGCTGGTGTTCTTGCTGTTACACAAGTTGCTTACAAAGAATCAACTGGTGAAATAATTGAAGCGGACATCGCAATCACCGACGATTATCTTCATTACCCCATTTCGACATCTGCCTTTGGGCAAAATTATTTAGGCGATATTCTCACCCACGAAGTGGGACATTTTCTAGGTTTAGGTCACTCTGAGGTCGAGAGCTCATCAATGGTTTTCGAGCTTGGTGGAGGACAAAATACTATTAGCAATGATGATATTTTAGCTGTTAAGAACCTATACACGAGCAGTCCTTCAACTAGAATCACGGGGAAAGTCGTTGCGAAAGAATATCTACCAGTATTTGGAACACAGGTTGAATTTATTTCTAAGTCCACAGGTAAAGTCCTCGCTGGAGTAATTTCTGATGCTAGCGGAAATTTTTCAATTGAAGGGATAGATGAAGATATTTTCGTCTCACTGACTCCTACAAAAAATTCGGCATCTCTCTCCTCAGCATATAAATATGTAAGATCAGATTTTTGTAACTCATCGACAAAGTATGTGAAATCTTTTGTTCAAGGTTGCCAAAAAAGTAACGAGGGATTTCCTCTGAAAATTAGACCTAGTGCTCTTTCAAATCGAGATTTAGGCAATCTCTCAATACGTTGTAATAGCGGAGTTCCAGTAGATTACATGATTGGAAAAGGTGGAACATTTGATTACGATTTTCTTTTAAATGGAAATGTCGTGAGAAATGGATTTATCGGATTTTTTTCCTCTAGTGAATTAGACAATGCTGGTGGCGATACCATCCAAATTGACTTGACCTCTTTCACTGTTCCAAACTCTACGACTTATCTGAAATTGAATCTTTCATCGCAAGAATTTTACTCACCGAGTGTTTTTACCGTCAAAATTACAGATGGATTAAACAATATTACAAATTATACATATCAGGTTTCAAGTGATGGAAAAGTAACTAGTGACAGAAGTATTACTTTGCTACTGTCATATACAAACAATCTCAAAAATAATTTTAAAATTGAAATTACGCCGAGCTCACTTGATCAATTTATCAGCGATCACAGTAGTTATAAGAAAAGCCAAATTATGCCAGGTATAACCACGCTCGGGGAGAGCTCAACGCAATATCTTTTAACCAGTGATATCGTTAATGTGGCAGGTTCGAGTATTTTGACTGAAATCTTGCCAAAGTATAGTGATGAGAGCTTATGTTTAGATGGCAAGGTTCCATTTCAAGCAGCTTCCTTGGTTAATACCTCTTCCAAGTCTTCAAAAACGACTAAGAGTGATGATCCTAAAATGATGGCCTGTGGTTCAATTAATACTCAAGAACCCCCTTATAATGGGCCAACTGCTATGTTCGTTGGACTAATTCTTTGTCTATTGATCATTCCGCGAAAGAAGTTGATCTCTTAATCAATTATTCCTTCAATTATTGTGCATTTCAAATATCATAGAACCATGAGAAACCTCGGGGGTTCAATGAGATTAATCAAGCTCTTAACATTTCTGACTTTTTTGGTCGGGATTTTTCCAGTTCACGGTCAAAGCATCTTTGAGGAAAGAATAAGAAAAATTCCTGCTCATAAGAGATCAGTGTTTTTTGAAGATGGCATTTTTCATAATGGAGCAACTGGAAGTCATTCAAAATTGAACTCAATTCGCCAGCATTTTTCTAAAAAGCTGGGTTATGAAAGAATAGTTTTTGATTTTTCTGGAAACAACCTTCCAAAGATTTATATGAATCTTAATAAAAATGAATCAAAGCTTTATATTGATTTGTTTAAAACAGTTATGAGCAACAAACTTGGATCATTTGGGAATAGTCAGATGGTAAAAGGCATTAATGTCTTTCCATTCAAGGATGAAACCCTGTCTCTTGAACTCGAATTTAAAAAGAAAGTTTCAATTGATGTCTTTACACTCGAAAATCCCAATCGCCTCGTGATTGATGTAAAGCCATAAGCGGAGAAAAATATGTCAGACCATGACTCAGAATACACAGTTCAATTAAAGCCAGCGGTGGAGGAAATAAAAAACTTTCCACAAAATGTAGTGATTATTCCCATTATGAATTCGCCAATCTTTCCGGGAATGATTGCACCAATTATTTTAACAGAAGAAAAATTTACGCAAGAGCTGGATGATCATCTTCTTAGGTCAGGCTACGTTGCCCTCAATCTAGTGAAGTCCGATCTCAAAGATGAGCAAGGTAAGTTCGTTCCTGAGGAAGATCTTGATTTAGAAAATAGAGAAATTCGTCCGAAAGATATTTATCGTGTTGGTGTTCTTTGCAAGGTTGTGAAGAAACTTAAGCTTCCGGATGGCTCAGTAAATATTCTTGTACATGGAGTTAAGCGCTATCGTGCATCTCAATTTGTTCAAGAGTTTCCGCTCATTGTTGGTAAGGTCGACGTTTTTGAAGATATTTTAGAAAGTGATGAAGAATTAGATGCCTATACTCGCTCAGTTATTAATCAAGTTAAGAAACTAAGCGAGATCAATCCTTACTTTAATGAAGAAATGAAGTTAGCGATTCTCAATTCTCCTTCGCCTGGTGCACTTGCCGACTTAGTCGCTTTTGCCATTTCTCTCGATATACCCGAGGCTCAAGACTTTCTTGAAACACTTGTTGTTAAGAAACGTTTTGCCAAGCTGCTCGTTTATCTTAAAAGAGAAAAAGATGTTGCCGATATTCAAAAGAAAATCTCTGATGAAGTAAATGATAAGGTTAACAAGTATCAACGTGAATACTTCTTACGTGAGCAATTAAAAGTAATTCGTTCTGAGCTTGGAATGGATGAAGATGAAAAATCAAGAGATCTAAGAAAGATCACAGAAAAAATTGAAAGTCTTGGAATGTCAGAAGTTGCTCTCAAGGCTGCAAAAGATGAACTCGAAAGATTAGAAGTTATCCCTGATAGTAGTCCAGAGTATAACGTTTCACGCACTTATTTGAATTGGCTCATTGATCTTCCTTGGGCGGTATCTACTGAAGATAAGATCGAAATGTCTCAATCTCGAAAAATACTTGATAAAGATCATTTCGGCTTAGAGAAGCCAAAAGAAAGAATCTTGGAATTCTTGGCAGTGAGAAAACTAAAGCCAGAATATGACGGTACCATTTTATGTCTTGCCGGTCCTCCTGGTGTGGGAAAAACTTCTCTTGGTCACTCAATCGCGAAGGCTTTAGGACGAAACTTTTATCGCTTTAGTCTCGGTGGAATGAGAGATGAGGCTGAAATCAAAGGACATCGCCGTACTTATGTAGGAGCAATGCCAGGAAGAATTATTCAAGCTCTTAAGCGAGTTGCTGTTAACAATCCAGTCATCATGCTTGATGAGATCGATAAGCTTGGAAATTCTTATCAAGGCGATCCAGCTTCAGCGCTTTTAGAAGTACTCGATCCAGAACAAAATAAAACTTTTATCGATAATTATTTGGATATTCCATTTGATTTATCAAAAGTGCTCTTCATTGCTACTGCCAATTATATTGGTAATATTCCAGAGCCATTGCTTGATAGAATGGAAGTCATTGAACTTAGTGGTTACACCATTGAAGAGAAAGTATCCATCGCTAGGACGTGGGTTATTCCAAAGCAATTAAAAAAGCATGGATTGAAGAGCACAGACTTGTCATTATCAAATACAATAATTAAAAAAATTATTTCTGATTATGCGCGTGAGCCAGGTGTGCGTATTATGGAACAATGTGTGGCCAAGATTTGCCGAAGCGCTGCCCTTGAGAAAGTTTCTAAAAAGAAGAAAACAAAATACACTCCTACGATGGCTTCGTTGGAATCTATTTTGGGAAGTCCACGTTATCAAACTGAATTGGCCCAAAAGCAACAGCGTCCAGGTATTGTCACAGGCTTAGCTTGGACCGCTTACGGCGGCGATATTCTCTTTATTGAGACATTACCTATCGCTGGAAAGGGTGGCTTTAAGCTCACTGGTCAGCTTGGTAATGTGATGAATGAATCAGCTAACATTGCTTACAGCTATGTTAAGAGCATTCTTCAAGACGAGAAAGTAACAAAGAAAACTGTTAGCAAAGTAAAAACAGTTGTGAAAAAAGAAGGTGAGGAAAATGATGATTACTTAGGTACTCATGAAATCCACCTTCATCTTCCAGCTGGTGCTACTCCGAAAGATGGTCCTAGTGCAGGTATCACAATGGCATTAGCTTTATACAGCTTGGCCAATGATAAAAAGATTAGGCCAGATCTTGCTATGACAGGTGAGCTTTCTTTAACAGGTCGAGTTTTGCCCGTCGGTGGAATTAAAGAAAAAGTACTAGCAGCTAAGCGCGCTGGTATTAAGCAAATAATTCTTCCTAAAGAAAATGAAAAAGACTTGAAGGAAGTTCCTGAAAGACACAGAAAGGGGATGAGATTTTTCCCCGTTGCTCATTTTGATGAAGTTTTAAAGATTGCTTTTAAGAAATAAAAAAAGCCCGCATAAGCGGGCTTTTTTTTACACAATTTTTTTAAAATTAGAATTCGTCAGAGTCGTATTCAGTTCTTGGAGCGTGCTTAACTTTTCCAGCAGCAATTTCTCTAAGAGCAGTTACAACATCTTTATTTTTACTTCTTACAAGTTCGTCAGCTCCATTGCGAAGTTGCTTAACTCTTTTTGCAGTTAAGTGAACGAGTTCATAACGGTTTTCAACTTTTTCAAGACAATCTTCGATAGTGATACGTGCCATCGATGCTCCTAAGATAAAAAAATACAAGAACACCATTTATATTCGATGACTTAAGGCTTGTCAAAAGATCTTAAATGAACAGAGCAAAGCAAAATCTTTCAATATTTTTAATGAGTTACCACATCAATAAAGGAGCAAAGTCTTGATAGAGAGCTGTGCGGAGGTTTTATGCAAGTTGCTATAGTATCCGAGGTTGAAATTAACAAGGGGCGTCTATGTCTGTCTTTCAACGGCTATTTTCTGGATTATAAAGTAAATATCATTTTTATCGAAGGAAAGAGTATTTCCCTCAATAAGGGAGATGTCGTTATAATCAAAGGTATAGTAAAGAGAATTTGTGGAAAAGCTCTTTTTATAGAGCCACAAAATATTAAAATTCTTTTTGAGGAAATAAATTGAAAGAGACAAAGGAATTTCAAGAGCTGGTACTCGGTGAACGAAAATCATTGCACGATATCAGCAATCAGTTGGTTGTCGCTCAAGGTATGGCCAGTTTCGTCTTAAAGGCAATTAAGAAAAAAGGTGATGAGGGAGCAGAGTTTACTAAGGAAATTGAACGGCTTGAAAAGGTCCTCGCTTCAGTTGGCAAAATTACATCAATTGTTCAAGAAAGAAGAGAGTTTCTTCATTCAATGAGTGAAGATAAAAAATAAATTAGTTTATCTTTACCTTAACGACATCACCAACCATAAAATTTTGAACTTCTAGTCTCGGTTGATCCACTCCATTTTTCAATTCATGAAAAATCGCGATAGATGATTTTTGATCAGCATGGATAATTTTTAATTCACCCACTTTGACTTTATGTTGATATCGTCTTTTTGTATCGTAAGGATCGAGAACTGAAAGTGAGCGATAGACATCCATGACTGTACCATCTTTGACTCCAGACTCCTCTCCGACATTGACGTAATAATTTTTAATCATGACCTGTTGTTGATTGGTCATGGGTATTTCATGAAAAATACTATAGATTTGAAAATCGTTGGCACTCACTGATACACTCATCAAAAGTGCAATCAGGAAAAGCATCTTATTGCAGGTCATAAGCTTTCCTTGTTTGCTGAAACTGAGCTATTTGCTCATTAACATTTTCGGCAAAAAGGAAGGAGGAGTTTAGGCCTCCCTAGGCGAGAGGCAAAAAATGCCTAGGGATTATTGAGCATCTAACTTTAAATATTTAATATTATTGTAGATCACATCAGAATGACGATAGTTATTCAGTCTTTTCTGGAACAAAATATAGTTTCGTGCGTAGTAGAGCATTACCCAAGGCATATCTTCATTAATGATATTTTCCATCTTACCCATAAGGTTCCACTTTTCCTCACCCTCTGGAATCGTTCTTATTTTTTCGTAGAGGTTGTTGAAAACTTCATTTGAGTAATAAGTAGCATTTGGACCAGGAGGGTGATTCTTGGAGATGAGGAGTTGAAGAACATTTTCGGCATCTGGATAATCGAGTGCCCATCCATCTTGCCAAAATTGTAGCTTACCAAAACGTGCCTTTTCCAAAAAAGCAGGAAATGTGTTGAGAACAATTTTTACGTTGATGCCAATTCTCTCCAATTCTCTCTTAACGAATTCTGCTTGCTGGCGGTGAGTAGAACTGGTTCCTCTAACGTCAAAAGTAAGCTCAGGAATTCCTTTCCCATCAGGAAAGCCAGCTTTGGATAAATACTCCTTGGCAATCTTGAGATCAAACTTATAGGGAAGAGTTGCACTCGGGTTGTAACCAGGAATTCCCGGTGGATAAATGGAATTGGCCTTCTGACCAATACTATTTGTAAACGTATCAATATAAGAATCAGTATTAATAGCGTGGGCAATGGCCAGGCGAAGATTTTTGTTTTTGCCAAGCAAAGGATCTTTCATGTTAAATGAAAGCCACCAATAAGTAAGAGTGGGGAAAATCTGTAATTGAATTCCCTCTTTCTTTAACTGGCTTGTCAAATTACCAGTTGGATCGATCGCTGATTCAAAGTTATCCTTTGGAATGGAGAGAACATCAACTTTCTTGGCCATGAAGTTGAGCCAGCGAGTTTGAGACTCTTTTATGATTTGAAATTGAATGGCATCTATAAAAGGAATCTGCTTACCAGCATCCTTAAGAAGGTTCATACTGTTGGCCATTCTGTCACCCTCTTCTGGGTAGAGCGTTTTTCTAAAGTACGGATTGCGCACTAATTTTACACCAGAGAGAGGATTGTACTTGTCCATTTGATAAGGACCAGTACCGATCATGCGATCATTCAAAAGATTTTTATATGTTTCAATTGCCTCCATTGGCATTGGAGAAGTAAAGCTCATGGTGAGAGCAAAAAGCATCTGAGGAAAAGGTTCAACCAGGTCAATAACCAGTGTCTGATCATCAGTTGCCTTGAGTCCTTCAATGTTCATTGATTTGAATTTCTCAAAATCAGTTTCAACCTCATCGCGGAATTTATTGATACCCACAATCTTTCCGTCAAAGAGCCACCAACCATTGCTATTGGTGCCTTTAAAGGCAAGCCGCTTAATTTGATTTATAAAATCTTGAGCAGTCACAAATCTCTCTTTGCCATTGAAGCAAGGATCATCGTGATAACGAACTCCCTTTTTAATTTTGATGGTATAACGTTTACCGTTGTTTTCAACAATCGGCATTTCTTGAGCTAAAAGAGGAATGATTGTATAGGGACGCTTTAAGTAATGATACTCATAAAGCTGTTCGTAACTTTGATAGATCACACTGGCGGAGATCGTGTCGTAAGCATTGGCCGGATCAAGAGTTGAAACCTCTCCAGACAAGGCCATGTTTAAAACATTGCCATTGCTATCACTTTCTCTTTTACATGAAACAAGAAAGAAAAGTGAAAAAATCAAAAAAATACATTTAAAAGAATTCTTCATTTATTTTGCCAATTGTTTAATTTCTTCTAGGAAGAGTTTTAATTTATTTGAGTCTGCAGATCCTTGCGCCATATCGGGTTTGCCACCGCCACGACCACCACTCTTTTCGAGAGCTGCTTTTAAAATTTGATTTGCATTGAAGTCTGTCGTCTTAGTCGTTCTCACCAAAGCATTGAACTTGTCACCTTTGATTGAATAGAGAACGACAAGGCCTTTCTCAAACTTGCCAACAAAGGCATCAGATAACTTTTTAAGATCAGCATTCTCTGGAACTTCTGCGAGCTTGAAAGTTGTCTTGTTTCCAATTTCAGTTACATCTTCAAACAATGACTGGCCTCGAATTCCTTCAATTTGTTCCATTAATTGAGTTTTATCTTTATTGAGTTTCTTAATTTCTTCATAAAGATCGCGAACTTTTTCCGGAACCCTCTCATCTTTTGAACTTACTTGAGCTTCAATCTCTTTTAAGTACTCTGAACGATCCATGAGTCTTTTTAAAGCGGTGGAAGAAGTTGTGGCTTCAATTCTGCGAACTCCAGAACTTAAAGCTCCTTCGCTGAGAACACAGAAAAGTCCAATTTCGGCAGTATTTGAAACGTGGGTTCCTCCGCAAAGTTCCGTTGAGAATTCTCCCATCTTGAGAACGCGAACCTTATCTCCATATTTTTCTCCAAACAAGGCCATTGCACCGATCGACATGGCTTGATTCATATCCATGACATTGGCTTCGACTTTGAGAGATGAAGTGATGGCATTGTTGACCATGTCTTCAATGGCTCTAATTTCTTCTTTTGTTAATTGTTGATGATGAGTGAAGTCGAAACGAAGTCTCTCACTATCAACTTGGGAGCCCGCTTGCTTAACATGATCGCCAAGTGTTTTGATGAGGGCCGCTTGGAGCAAGTGCGTGGCGGAGTGATTTCTGGCCGTTAATTGGCGAGTCTTACTTGAGACTTCAATTTTATAAGATTTTCCTATTTCGAGGGCGTCACAATCATTTGAGATATGGACGTGAAGTCCATCCACTGGTTTTTGAGTGTCGCTAATATGAGCAATCACTTTATCATTTTCTAAAATAACTCCAACGTCTCCAGCTTGACCGCCAGATTCCCCATAGAAAGGAGTTTTATCAAAAATGAGGCCCTTGGTATCGCCGAAGTCTAGGACGTCGAGGAGCTTAGCTGAATCAGTGAGTGAAGAGTAGCCAATAAAATTGGTGGCTCCAAATTTTTCTTTTACGGCATTAAATTGTGAGTTATCAACATTCGATCCGGCCTTCCAACTTTTGCGAGAGTCAGACTTTCTTTTTTCCATCGCTTTGTTGAAACCATCGTGGTCGAGTTTTAAGTTGCGTTCTTGCAAAATGATTTCGGTTAAGTCTGTTGGGAAACCGTAAGTGTCATAAAGCTTGAAAGCAGCTTCACCTTCGAGGATTCCATTATGGCAATGCTTAGAAATAGCTTCATCTAAAAACTTAAGACCCATCTCAAGCGTTTCACGAAATTTATTTTCTTCAAGTTCTAAAAACTTAATTGCGAGTGAGGCATTTTGGACGTTTTGATTATATTCCTTTCCTAGTACTTCAAAAACAGTTGGTACTAATTGCGCAAAGGTTCCGTTTGGAGCTTCTAATATTTTTAAATGGCGAACAGCGCGACGTATGATTCTTCTGAGAACATAGCCGCGTCCTTCATTGGAAGGTATCGCACCATCAGTTATCAACATTGTTGATGAACGAATATGATCAGCAATAACTCTAAAGCTGTTGGTATAATCTTTGTCAGCATATTTTTTGCCAGTCAATTTTTCTAACTTTTGAATGATCGGCATAAAAAGATCGGTGTCGTAGTTCCAGTATTTACCTTGAAGAACAGCCGCTAGTCTTTCTAGACCCATTCCCGTATCGATAGAAGGATTAGGTAATGAGAATTGACCCTCTTTGGTCTTTTCAAATTGCATGAAAACGAGATTCCAAATTTCGACATAACGATGATCATCATCAAGAATGTCTTGATCTGGACCAGGAGTGAAACCTGGCTTGATGTGTGATTCACCGTGATCATAATAGATTTCGCTGCAAGGGCCACAAGGACCAAATTCACCCATCTCCCAAAAATTATCTTTATCGCCTTTGCGATAGATATGATCTGCAGGGACTCCAATATCTTTGTTCCAAATGTTGTAGGCTTGATCATCACTTAAGTGAACTGTGACAAAAAGTCTTTCAGCGGGAATTTTGTACTCTTTGGTTAAAAGATCCCACGCAAATTGAATGGCTTCTTTTTTAAAATAATCGCCAAAGGAGAAATTGCCGAGCATTTCAAAAAAAGTGTGATGGCGAGCAGTAAAGCCAACGTTTTCAAGATCGTTATGCTTTCCACCGGCGCGAACACATTTTTGAATGGTCGTTGCTCTTTTATTTTTTGGCTGGGCCTTGCCTGTGAAATATTCTTTAAACTGATTCATCCCTGCATTGGCAAAAAGGAGAGTGTCGTCATTGTGGGGAATAAGCGACGAGGACAATTCTTTTAAATGTCCTTGTTTTTCAAAGAATGAAGTAAAACGTTCTCTAATCTCATGACTGTTCATAATTGCACCCTGTGTCAAGTGTGAAGACTTAGCTCAACATTTCTATCATAAAAATTAGTTCTTTTGGAGTGAATTAGCTGTCGAGTTCTCGAACTCTGGCGATGCTTTTGCGAATTTCGTCGATTTGAAAGCCTTTGGCGAAAAGGCGAGAGGTGACCTTGGTATCAATTTCATAATCTGAGATTTCTTTGTGAGAAAGAGAGCGAAAGATTTTTCTTACATTTGAGTCAATCGCCTCGTTTGAATCAATCCCTTCGCGTTCAAAGATGCTTTGGATTTCACTCTGTTCAACGTTGATGCCATTAGTCCTAAGCTTTTCCAAAATTTTACGGGGAGAATAGTTTCTATTCCCGTAACTTCGAACAGCTACTCTGAGATACTCTTCCTCATTGATGTAATTCTTTTCTTGAAGGAGATCGAGAACGTTGTTGATATCTTCCTTTTCAAACTCATGTCGTAGGAGCTTGGTCATAAGCTCTTTTCGGCTATGATCTCTTCTTGAGAGATAATCAACGGCTTTTGTGTAACAGCGTGAAGATTCAATGCTCATTCTAATCTTTTGTTAAAAAAAAGGGGCAGACCAGCTGCCCCGATAAAATAATTACTGAAGGTTCTTTTTACTCTTGCGAGGAGACTTACCTGGTGTTGAGTCGTCCTCTTCGAGAATTTCTCCTGTTGCTTCATCAACCTCAACATCGCTACCCGCAATGAGGTTATGGCTAATGAGAACTTTAGTTTTGATCTCTTCTGCTAGGCTTGGGTTTTCTGTTAAAAATTGCTTAGAGTTTTCGCGACCCTGGCCAATTTTGTTACCGTTATATGAGAACCAAGCTCCGGCCTTCTCAACAATTCCACCTTCGACAGCTTGATCGAGAAGATCACCCATTTTGCTGATTCCTTGTCCAAACATGATGTCGAATTCGATTGTTTTAAATGGAGGTGCCACTTTATTCTTAACGATATTTACTTTCGTTCTATTGCCGATAACTTTATCGCCATCTTTGATTGCGCCAATACGACGAATATCCATTCTTACAGAGGCATAAAACTTAAGAGCGTTACCACCTGTTGTCGTTTCAGGATTACCGAACATCACACCAATCTTCATACGAAGTTGGTTAATGAAAACAACAGTTGTATTTGAACGAGAAATAGACCCCGTCAGTTTTCTCAAAGCTTGAGACATAAGTCTGGCTTGAAGACCCATGTGTGAGTCACCCATGTCGCCCTCGATTTCTGCGCGCGGAGTAAGGGCCGCAACTGAGTCAACTATCACGAGGTCTACAGCACCTGAGCGCACGAGCATGTCGGCGATCTCGAGAGCTTGTTCACCGCAGTCTGGTTGAGAAATAAGAGTATTAGGAATATCAACGCCTAGATTTTGAGCGTAAGTGGTATCGAGTGCATGTTCGGCATCGATAAAGGCAACAGTGCCACCAGCTTTTTGGCATTCAGAAGCGATGTGAAGAGTTAGAGTTGTTTTACCAGAAGATTCAGGCCCGTAGATTTCAATGATTCTACCTTTTGGAATACCACCGATACCAAGTCCAAGATCAATACCTAGACATCCTGTCGAAATCGAAGGAATTTTCTCAAGGCGAGAACTATCATCTAACTTCATGATGGCGCCTTTTCCGAATTGCTTTTCAATGCTGGAAAGTGCGAGATCCAAAGCTTTTTTCTTGTTCTCACTGCTTGCTGGTGTGTGATTAACTAAACTCATTGCGAACTCCTCTCTTAATGAATAAACCCATAAGGTGTGTGTAAAATTAGCCTAGCATTTTAGTTCTAGGCGGTCATTGATTTAGAGTTACAAAATGAGTTGGGAATCACTTGTTAATAAATGTCGATTAAGACTTACATTACCTTGTGATGCGCAAATAGATTTTGAACTCAAAATCAGTACATTTTGATTATTGCGCAAGTTTTGCGTAAGTCAAGCTAAAAAATGGTGGACACCGAGATAGGTTAATCCGGCGAAGACTCCGCTTATTATATCATCAATAATTGTTCCGGCACCATGTTTAACTTTTTTATCAAAATATGACGCGGGCCAAATTTTGACAATATCGAAGAATCTAAAAAAAGCGAAGATTAGTAAGTAGTCGAGCCAGGTGTAACCAGCAATGAAAAGCCAGGTAACAGCGATACCTAAAACTTCATCAATGACTATCCAGCCAGGATCGTGGAGTTGATACTTTTTCTGGACGTGATCGGCAATGAAGCAACTTAGTACAGTGGCAACAGTGATGAAGGGGATGAAAAGAAAAAAGGGTGGGGAAAGCAAACCTAAAAGGTAGAGAAAAGGCATTGCTGCCAATGTTCCAAAGGTTCCAGGTGCCCACTTTATGAAGCCAACTCCAAAAAAAGAGCAAAACAAAACAGAAGGGTCTTTAATGTGCGGTGCATTTTCAACATTACTCATAGCCAGCTATAATCCTACATTCTTCAGAGATGTGTAAATGAACAGACCGCAATATTTAACAAATTATTTATTCGAATGGGAACTCCTTGAAGTTGTTCTCAATGGTAAATCTGCGCTCGATTCCAAGTTTTTTATTGGACCCATTTCTTCGATGGAAGAGGTTGAAAGTTTTTTGAAGGGCTATGGCATTGATCCTGTTGATCCAATTGCGAAGGCTGAATTGTTTGGAAATTTTCAAGAAGCCATTCAATTTATAAAGAAATATTTTCTGAAAGAGGGAAATCCAGATGGCTTAGATCTCTCTGTTCCCAATGGAATCTACATGATCACGGACATTCGAGATCTTTTTCTCATGGCCACAGGTCACCACAAGGGTTCAACTCCAGAAGAAACATTATGGGCCGAAGTTATTTTAAAAGTGATGCATACCATTTTGCACGCGGATAAAGATCTTCGAAGCAATTACTTCCCAATTATTCAAACACAAATTTTTGATCAGTTTTATAAATACGTTTTTAGAGATGAGGAAAATAATCTCAATTTAGGAGTTCGTGGTGAGTTCTCTATTCCCCTTCTAGATTTTGAAACTAAGTCGAAGAAAACGCGCGAAAGTGTGATTATTAAATTGCTTCACAAAGCTGAAAATGTCGCGGAAGAAGTTTTTGATCGAATTGGCGTTCGAATCATTACTAAAAATAAGTTTGATATTTTGAGAGTGTTAAAGTTTTTAATTGAGCGCCATATTGTTATTCCCCACAACAATAAACCTAGTCGATCGATGAATACCATCTTCGATGTGAATAAATTTAAAGAGAAGCATAATGCTTTGATTAAAACGGCCTTAAGAAGTAATTTGAGTGAAGAGAAATTTTTAGATGCCGTTGAAACAGAGATCAATGAGTGCTCTATGAATAATGGAGCTGATAGAAATAATTTTACCTCTAATAAGTATCAATCGGTTCAATTCACTTGCCGACAGCTCATAAAATATAAAAATCCTTTTTTGCAAGAATTTAGAGAGTTGAGAAAATTGGCAAAAGAGGTTGAAGCTCCAAATGAGTTGTCACAGAAAATTCTTGGAATGGATGTGGCCCTTATTTCTAGAGATATTCGATTCTTTTATCCCTACGAAATTCAAATTCTCGACATACAATCACACAAAACGAATACAGAAGGCGAAGCCAGCCACTTAGAGTATAAAAAATCACAAGTTCAAGCAGCTATGAGAAGAGTTTTTGGTAGTCTGATCAAATTTAAGAATATTCAAATTTAATTATATTTTTCAATAAAATGCAGAATTCGTTCATTGATGGTTTCTGGAAAATCCACTTGAGGAACATGGCTTCCGTCTTTAACAATATAAAGCTCTGACTTTTCGAGATGATCGTGAAGAATTTTTTGTAGATAATTTGGAATGACTTGATCGTGATCTCCCCCGATGATGAGTGCAGGAGTTTTAATATTTTCTAAATGAGAAAGTATATTGTGTCGTTTCATTTCATCAAAAAGTTGGAAAAAAATCTCAGGTTGGAGTTCACTAATTTTTTTGACATAAATATCAATAAAATCTTTAGGAGCAGTCTTGGTATTAAAACCACCACGGAAAAGAAGTTCTTTTAAAATTGGATTTTGCGGTGTGGCCTTCCAAATTTTTGCGAAAAACTCAGGAAAAGATTTAGCTCCAAATTTCAGATATGGCTCTACAATTTCCACATAATTTGAATCGAACATGATGTCCTGTGGTGGTAGAACAGTTCCTGATATCAACACCATCTCTTCGATTAATTCGGGGTAGGATTTGGCAATCTCGAGTGTGACATTGACTCCCATGCTATGACCAAGCATGATAGCGGAATCGATTTTTAAGTGCTCCATTAGTTGGCGAATATCATCGGCCATACCTGCAAAGTGACAATCCGAAATATTGTCGCTTGAGCTTGAATCAAAATGGAAGCGATAGTCGTGAAGAATTATGTGATATCCGAGGTCATTGAAAAAAGGAATTTGGTATTTCCAATGCGCATTTGAACAAACCAGTCCGTAATTAAAGACGATAACTGGGCCGGTTAAATCAGAATCTGGACTAAAGTTCGTTTGGTAAGCAATATTGAAATGATCTTTTGTGGTAAAAAAACCCTTAGTTTTCACGACTCATCCTCTCTTCTATTTCGATGAGCTCTGACTCAATTTTTTCAAGTAAATGATCTGATTCTGAGTCTTCTGTGATCAGCTTTTTGTAAAGGACTTCCTTCGGTGTAAAAAGATTAGGAATCTGACTCTTTTCAAGTTGCTCAACAGAAAATAAATTGCGTCCAATTCTAATCTGATCTCCAACTTTAATTTGACGAAGACCTTTTGTTCTTTTTCCATTCAAATGAAAAGTTACCGAATCACTTTTTGCAAAAAAACCTTTTTCATCTTCAAAAATAAAAAGATGAATAGGGTGGAGTTCGTCATCATTGATTACGATATGACTCTTAGGGGAGCGACCAATTGAAATTGAATCTTGAAGAAAGCTGAAATGACTTCCTTGCATAAGATCGATGGTTTCAATAAGTTTTAATTTTATCATGTGCTTATTTTAAACGGGTAAGGTAAAAAGAACAATCCTTAGATAGTTAATCGCACAATGGGATCGTTACTATATTGCTGTACGGATTGTTGGACAAACTGTTGATTTGTTTCAAAAAGTTGAGTTGCATCTTCGCGGGCCATTTCGAGAAAACTAGAATGCTCGACAATATTAGCGATTCTTCTCTGATTTCCAACGCCTGACTGTTCTCTTCCTAAAAGATCTCCTTCGCCACGAATTTCGAGATCAGATTCAGCAATTTTAAATCCATCAGTTGTTTCTTCGATAATTTTCAGCCTTTCAAGGGAATCTTGCGAAATCTTCTTGTCGACAACCATGAAAAAGAAACCTGGTCGGTCACCTCTCCCTACCCGGCCGCGAAGCTGATGGAGAGAGCTCAGACCAAAGCGTTCTGGATTCAGCACCGCCATGACGGAGGCATTGGGAATATTAATACCGACTTCAACAACTGAGGTCGCAATTAAAATTTGGATTTCCTTGTTTGAAAAACGCTTAACAATTTCGCTTTTCTCATCTGATTTCATTTTGCCATGAAGGCCAGCAAGTTGAAGATCTGGGAAGTATTGGGCAAATCTTTCGAGTGAATGATTAAGATTGGTCATGTCCATCGCTTCGGATTCTTCGATCGCAGGCACGACAATAAAGGCTTGTTCTCCCATTTCAATTCTGGTTTTTAAAAAGCTTAAAAATTGTTGAAAAGTTTCTCCCGTTACAATGCGCGATTTGATTCCTTTTCTTTGTGCGGGCATTGATTTGATTATGGAGAGATCCAAATCTCCATAAAAAGAAAGGGAAAGGGAACGAGGAATAGGAGTTGCCGTCATAATCAGGCAATGCTCAGTTTTGGATTTAGCTGTGAGTTTGAGCCTTTGCTCAACTCCAAACTTGTGTTGTTCGTCAATTACTGTCATGCCCAGGTTTTTAAATTTTACATCATCAACAATGAGGGCATGAGTTCCGATAGCAACAGAGATTTCACCGGATTTCAGTCGCTCCAAAAATTCATTTCGCTTTTTGCCTTTTAGTTGTCCGGTGATGAGGTGACATTTAATGCCAAGAGGTTCAAGGATTTGGAAAAAGGATTCCATGTGCTGTTGGGCCAGAGATTCAGTTGGACACATGTAGGCAAACTGATAACCATTTCTTGCTAATAAGAAAGCAATGGCGATCGCGACTGCTGTTTTTCCAGAACCTACATCTCCCTGAACCAATCTCATCATTGAGTAGGCTTTATCGAGATCAATAGAAATCTCTTGAATGACTTTCTTTTGGTCATCGGTGAGTTCAAAGGGAAAAAGTTTAAAGCACTTCTCAATTTGCTCTTGAGATATCTTTATTGGTTTAATTTTTTTATTTCTAATAATTGATCGACGTACGAGAAGTTTGATTTGCTCAATAAAAAATTCAAAATAAATCAGAGTATCTCTTGCTCTTATTTTTTCTTCTGGAGTGGCATCAACCATGGCATGTAAAATTTGAAGAGATTTTTTATATCCAAGAAGATTTCTCTTTTCGAGAAGATTTGCTGGTACCAATTCTGGAATTTGATCCCAATACTGTTCTGGGATTAGTGAAATCACTTGGCGAATTTGTTCAGGCTTCACTTTATTGAGAGTGGGGTATATCGGCTTGAGTGATTCAGACCTCTTTTTTAAGATATGAATTTCTTCTTCTGTGGGATCAGTTGAAATGATTTCAGGATTTACAATTTGCTTCCGGCCATTAAACAGACCGACTTCACCATAGAAAAGAATGACATTAGCTTCGGCAAGCCTTGTAAGCTGAGAAGGGTAAAGATTGAAAAATTGGAGGTCGAGTGTATTTTGATCTTGGTTAAACTGATCGAGCACTCGAATGGTTGCATTGCTGAGATTGCCTTTCTTAAAACCTCGATTGGGCTTTTTGTCCACGTGATAGATTTTTCCAATTCCAATAAATTTTGCACCGGGTGAAGCATAAGCGAATGAGTTTAAGCGTGGAACAACTTCGAAACGATAAGGAAATATCCATAAAAGATCTTCAATCTTCTTGATTCCAGCATTTGCAAGTTGAGACAAGAAACGCGGAGGCTTCCTTCCGAAAAGTTTGCTTAATTCAGTAGAGGCTTCTTTTTTAGATGAAGTTGATTGATTCAATTTCGTACTCTTTGTCACCTCTTGGGGCTTTTACAATGACGATGTCGCCAACTTCGCGACCAATCAAAGCTTTACCAAGTGGACTTGTATAAGAAATTTTTTTATTTTTCGTATCAGATTCTTCTTCGCCGACAATTTGATATTTCACAGACTCATCTGTTTCCTGATCAATGAGAACAACGGTTGCGCCAAAAACAATTTTGCTACTTTTGGTCTTTGAGACATCGACAATCTTTGACTTGGCTATGACTGATTGAAGTTGGGCTATTCTTCCCTCGACGTGACCTTGTTTTTCTTTGGCCGCATGATATTCAGCATTTTCTTTGAGATCACCTAATTCTCTAGCTTCGGCTATGCTAATTCTCAAAGCTTCTCTCTCAACTTTAATAAGATGTTCAAGCTCAGCTTGAATTTTTTCATAACCACTTTGGGTAATTGGTGAATCATTAGACATGGGGACCTCTATTTTTTAAAAAGGGCATCAGCTGCGCTTAATATATTGTTTTTTTCTTCGTGAACATCTGAGTTTGTGGTTAGCTTAAAAAATTCACAAAAATTATTTTTTTCTTTATCGACAATTCTTTGAGCAACAGGCTCTTTGCATTCATTGTAGGACTTGGGTTCATAAAAAAAACACATTTTACAACAGTGGATATTAGAGAAGCATTTCGGACACTCTTCTTGTCGCGAAACTTTACTCGACGTTGTTAGATCTAAAGTGGTTTGACACTTATAACAACGAATATCCATCAAAACCCCCAGCTCTTATTGAGTAAAACACCCTGATTATTTTGATTATTAGTATCTGATTTAAAGAGATAAATCTTGGGAAAATTGCGTTTGTTGTATTCTTCTACGGCAGAAAGCAGATTTTTTTCGTTGCTGGCCTCAAGGGTTCTGGCCACGAGAAAGTTGATGGCGATTAGCGTTATTCCTCCTACGAGTAAGGTTTGTCTGTTGTTTGAAGCGTCGTTGGTGAGGAGTCCTGCGATCGTAAGGCCTGTTCCAACTGTTCCCAAAAGAGCATTTTGCCATCTCATTTTCAATTGATCTTGGTAAGTGGTCAAAAATTTAGAAGCTTCCGCATCTTTAGCAAGATAGGGACGAAGCCCTTCACCCTTTTGAGTCGAACTCGAATCAATCAAAACTGATTGACCGCCAATTTCTGCAACGCGACTACAAATTTCAGCAGCATGACTAATGCTGGTGGCACAAAGGCAAAAAAGAAGTAAAATTTTTGAAAACATATCGGAAGACTATAACAGAAATGGTTTTCTTTAACCAGTTAACGCGGAGCTAGTTTTAGCATGGATGTTATACGGGCAGGCCTTGGAATCACTCGAACTATAAGAAACGTCAATCGATTGAAAGAAATCGTGCTGATTTTTGCGAAACATGGGCTCGATGAGTTTATTACTTTTGGGGTCACCAGCAAAATTCCTAATTTCGTTCTTCCGAAGTCTAAAAAAGCGATCAAAGATGAACTTAGCGAGAGACCTGAACGCGACTGGGGTGAAATCCTAGGACTGAGACTGCGCCAAAGCTTTGAAGAATTGGGACCGGCGTTTATCAAGTTTGGACAACTTTTATCAACTCGTGATGATGTTTTTGATTCTGCTTTTACTGATCAAATGAAAATTTTGCGCGACAAAGTAAAGCCTATCCCATTTGAAGAAATGAGAGCAGAGGTTGAACGTCGACTTGGTAATAAAATTGAAGATGTTTTTGAAAGCATTGATCCCATGCCTATTGGTACCGCTTCGATTGGAATTGTTTTCAAAGGCGTTCTGAAAAATGGCGACAAGGTCGTTCTAAAAGTGAGACGACCTGGTATCGAAAGAGTTATTGATACTGATTTTTCAATTTTATCTTATATTTTTATCCAAGGTGAAAAGGTTTCGGAAGAGTTGAGGTCATTGGGAATTTCTCGAGTCTTAAGAGATTTTTCTATCAGTATTCAAAATGAATTAAATTTTAATATTGAAGCCTTAAACTCAAAGCGATTGGCCAAGGTATTATCTCAATATGATGACAGCGATATCTTTCACTTACCCAAAATTTATGACGAGTTTAGTTCAGAAGATTTACTTGTTATGGAACTCATGGATGGAGTACCTTTTTCCGATAATGCCGGAATCTCAAGTCGCTTGTCTGAACTTGAACCGAAGTTCCAAGAAGCTCTTAAGATTTTATTAAAAGGTTTTTTAAGAGATGGGATTTTTCATGCTGACCTCCACGGAGGAAATTTCTTTTTGTTGCCAAATAATCAAATTGGTCTGATTGATTTTGGGCTTTTGGGTTCATTAACTCCAAAGTCTCGCAAAAATTTAATGGCACTGCTTTTTGCTCTCATTAATTTTGATTTTGAAAAAGTTGTCTACGAATTTTTGGATGTTGCCGAGTATGAAAAGATTCCAGATATTGAAATGCTTATAAATGATGTCCGCGATTCTCTTAGTCCTTTTGTAGGCCTTACTCTTCAACAAATTAGTTTTAGCGCTTTATTGAAGTCAACCATGATGACTTTAAAAGATCACTCTCTCTTTTTACCAAGAGAATGGTTTATCGTCTTTAGAGCCTTGATAACTCTAGAAGGCGTGGGCAAGTCAATTGGTGTCGATACAGATATTTTAACTTTGGTTGAGGGGGATCTCAAAAAAATTATTCAACAAAGTATCAGTAAAGAAGAAGTGATTGAAGAATCTCTTTGGGCATTAAAAGATGTGGTTTCAGCATCTCGTTCTATTCCTCGCCATTTAAAGTGGTACATGCGAGAACTTTCCAAAAATGGCTATGCCGTTGAACTCAAGCATAATAATCTTGAAGGACTTTCAAATTCAATTAAGAGCGGTCTTGTTTTTATTGGTTACTCAGTGATGGCCTGTACATTCACTTTTACAGGTGTTCGTTTTGTCAGTGAAAGCGTTGGATCGTTAGCGGATATCCCAAAGATTTCTTGGCTTTTCTGGTTTATGGCCATGGCTGCCTTTTTTAAGGCCATGCGTTCACAAAGAAATTAAACGCTATCAATTCCAGACACAAAGAGGGGAGGGACTAGCCCATTAAACTCTTCAATTTTGCCTGGCCCCCATATGCCTTTGAGAAATTCATTTTGATTGATGTTAAAAAACTGATTATCAAAAGCAATTTCAATTGTCTTATTTTGAATGGACAATACTTTTATTTTTCCACCTGATATTTCTTCGATCATTTTTTTAAAATGGTCAGTAGGATGAATGCGCACGAGTGCCGCATAAAGAACCTCATCATTTTCGACGTTCTCATTAACAAATCCATTCCAAATGATTTTTGAATAATTTTTAAATGAATCCACTGAGGCTGGAGGATGAAATTCGTAGAGTATATTCTGAAGGTCGAGCCCTTTTTCTCCAAAGGCAAAGCAATCCTTGTTTTTGAATATCTTTATAGAAGGATGAGTCCAAATGTTTTTCCAATCTTCCTCGGTTCGATGAATGGTCACTATCTGTTGATGATAATGTTGATAACTTTGAATAATAAGTTTTTTGTCATCAACAGAGAGTTTATAGTCGTCTTCTAACTTAGTTTGAGAGGTCGGCTTAATTTGTTGAATTATTCCACATTCATAGAAGTGAAATTTCTCATACGTTGAATCAAGCCCACTCCACAAGAGGGAGAGTGCGTATTGATTATCAATGAGTCTTTGCAGGTCATTAAAAAAGAATCCAAAAATTCCTTTCCCTTGATACTGAGGTGAAACACAAATTCCACCCCACATTAATATGGGATACTTTTTATCTTTATATATTAAATCTCGAGGAAGGCATCCAATGTGAGCGATCACTTTGTCGTTGTCAGTTAGAATAAAAAGATTTCGATAATTTTTTTGATTAAAGAGCAGAGAAAAATCGTTCTTAAATTTATATTTTGGATCTTGATAACCAAAACAACCTTCTATTAAAGAGAGAGTTTCTTCAACTAAGTCTTGTCTTTCTTGAAGTGAGCTAATCTTGTATTGGTTTTCTTCATTCATATCCTTTTATTTTACTTTGCTCTGGGATGAAAGACTAAGTTTCTTTAAACCTGAACGATTCACTCGGAATCATAAGTCTTTAAAATGACAACAGTGAGAAGATTGTCAGAGGTAGATCTTGCCGATGAAAGAGATTCTTTAGCTTTTTTTTACGCCCTTTAAGAAATAGTTCGATGAGTAACTTGAAGGAATAGTGGCCACATCACTATTCTCTGGTGTGCAGGATGCCCATCAGTACCCGTAATCAAGGAGGATTCAAATGGGACTTCGTATTAACACAAACGTGGCTTCACTCAATGCCCAAAGGAATTTGAGGGGAACCCGTCTCGCGATGAATCAATCGCTGGAAAAACTTTCATCAGGACAACGTATCAACAGAGCAGGTGACGATGCCGCCGGTTTGGCCATCTCAGAAAACCTGAAAGCTCAAGTGAGAGGCTTGAAGCAAGCTGAAAGAAACGCCGAGGACGGTATTTCATTGGTTCAGATTGCAGAAGGTGCACTCGCAGAAGTTTCAAACATCTTAATTCGTTTACGAGAACTATCAGTGCAAGCAGCTTCTGATACTATCGGGCCGACAGAACGTAAGTTCTTGAACGTCGAATTCGAACAGCTGACTTCGGAAGTAGATCGTATTGCGAACTCAACCGAATTCAACAGAGTACCACTCTTAAATGGTACTGGTGCGGTATTCGATATCCAAATTGGTACACGCAATGATCCTATAAGTGACCGACTGACATTTGATGCCTCAAGCGCCGACGTTAACGTTGCAGCTTTAGGTCTCAACTTGGCCTCAGTTGCTGACAAGATCTCTGCACAAAACTCACTTTCAGCTATCGATCAGGCGATTATCTCTGTATCTGGTATTAGAGCGGACTTTGGTGCTCTCCAAAACAGACTTCAATCAACTGTGAATAACATTGCTGTGAGTGTTGAAAACTTATCTGCTGCTAATTCACGAGTGCGTGACACGGACGTTGCTTCTGAAACTGCTGAATTGACAAGAAATAACATTCTGATGACCGCTGGTACATCAGTGTTAGCTCAAGCCAACTCTGCAACAAAGAATGCATTGACCTTGATCCAAGCTGCATCACAAATGTAATAGTGAATTAATAGGAGAATGATTATGACAACGAATACAAAAGCTACAACTGGATAACGACTTTAGACAACTATCTAACCTGCAATAGTGTGTTGTCGTGAATGATTCCTAAAAAATGGGCTTAGAGGATTGTTCCGATACTAAAGAAGTGGATTTTATAAACAGGTTTAACTTGAACAGTATGTTTGAGTAACAATTACAGGAGGTAATTATGATGTCGACAGGAGATTAATATGGGAATGAGAATAAATACAAACGTCACGTCGCTAGCCGCGCAAAGGACGTTAGGATTAAATACAAGAAATATGAACGACAACTTGAGAAAGATGTCGTCAGGTGAGAGGATCACCCGTGCCAGCGACGATGCAGCTGGATTGGCCATCAGTGAAAACTTGAAGGCGCAGATCAGAGGAAACGGACAGGCAAAGCGAAATGCAAACGATGCCATATCCCTGATCCAAACGGCAGAAGGTGGATTGAATGAGATTTCTAACATCATCATACGACTTAGAGAACTCGGCGTCCAAGCTGCTTCAGATACAGTGGGAGATACAGAACGTGGATTTACTGACATTGAATTCCAACAACTCAAAGAAGAAGTCGATCGAATATCGAGGTCTGCAGAGTTCAACGGAATCTCATTGCTCGATGGATCTGGCGGACTGCTTGAATTCCAAGTGGGAATCAACAATGACCCCATACTGGATCGATTGCGCTATGACGGAACCAAAGCCAATGCGACTTTGGCTTCACTCGGCCTCTCTGCAGAAGCCGTGTCTTCTAAAGAGGCAGCTCAGCTTACTCTTAAGAAACTCGACGATGCGTTGGTACAAGTTAACGGTGTTCGAGCCGAGCTTGGTGCTACACAGAACAGGCTCTCTTCAACGGTCAACAATTTGGCGATCAGTGAAGAAAACCTTAGTGCCGCCAAGTCACGGATTAGAGATGTTGATATCGCTTCTGAGACAGCTGACCTTGCCCGAAACAACATACTTGTTCAGGCAGGTACTTCAGTCCTCTCGCAAGCAAACAACTTTCCGAACGTTGCATTGAAGTTACTCGGATCATAAATTTAAGCCCTAAATGCCCTAAGCTTCGAATGAAGCTAGGGCATTTTTTCTATTTTTCGTTTATAATCTTTTCATGACAGACGAATTAAACAATCCTGAAGAAGAAAAGAAAAAGAAAAGCAAAAGAAAAACAATTCTCATTTTTGGTGTTTCATCGTTTGTTGGCTCTAATCTTGCTGAATATTTGAAAAAAGATTATCGTGTTGTTGGCACCTATAATAAAAATCCCGTGCAAATTCCTGGCGTACTGACTCTTCCTTGTGACGTTTTAAGTAAGGACGAAGTTCAGCTTATTCTTTTTGCTACCAAACCCGACATCACTATTTATGCAGTCGGATTGTCCTCAATTTATGAATGCTCAAAACAAGAAGATCGCGCAGATGCTTTAAACAGCAGTGGTCTTTATAATGTCGCTGAATATAGCCAACGTTATAAGAGCCAAATTTGTTATATTTCCTCGAGCTTTGTCTTTAGTGGTGAAAGTAAAAAATACATCGAAATGGATATTCCTGATCCCAATACGGTCTATGGGAAAAGCCAAGCTTCTGCAGAGTTTTATGTTCAAAAGACTTCTCTTAATTATCTTATATTTAGATGCTGTAGACTTTATGGAAGAGGAATAAATCCATTAAGACCTAGTTTTTTTGAGATCATGCAGAAAAAGCTTAAAAGTGGTCAGAATATTTCTCTCGATAGCTATGTGAATCAAGGATTTTTGGATATCTATTTTTTAGCGATGATCATTAAAATGTGCATCGACAAGGGCGTAACCAATCGACTTTTCCAAATATCTTCTCAAGATACGATGAGCTATTTTGATTTTGGTAAAATCTATGGAGAAGCATTTCAAGAATCAGTGGATCTAATTGTTAAAGGAAAGTGGCCATTTCCTATTTTGGCCAACCAAGCAACTGCTCCAAGGTCTGAGTTTTTAAACTTTAAATTAGATCTATCTAATATTGAAAGCTATCTCAATATTAAATTGCCAACGATAGAAGAATCACTGCAAATGACGATGAAAAGATTTAAAGGTAAAGTTGATACCAAAAGAAAAGCCAATAAGGGCGATGGTATTACTTTTATCTAGAAGAGTTGCTTACGAATTCTGAGACATAATGTCTTACCATTGCATTGAGATCGATCTCTTCACCCATGAAATTCCAAGTGATCTTATTGAAAGGACCGATATGAGCCTTGATCTCGTGAACGCCTTGAGATTGAGAGTGATCTTCAATGTTAAGTCGAGGTGCTACGAATTCTTTGTTGGCAGTAAGAAATCCGATTGTCAGACAATCGATTGATTTACGAGAAACAATTAGTCTTAACGAGTTTCTAAAAAGCATGAAATCATTCACAGTATTTGAGATTTTGAAAATTCTAATTTGTGAACTTGATTGAGAGTTTCCTCTAAATTCATTGAATTTTGTGACGTAAACTTCGAACAAATCTCTTACTTGATTCATGAGTTGAATCGAAGCCTCATCTAAATATGAACGTGGGTTTAAGTGCTCAGAAAAGTTAATGACACCTGACTCTTCCATATTGAGCTCTTCTAAAGCGAGCTGCTCAATCCATTTGGTATTCGAAATTTGGTTTTGGTTTAAATTCATCATAGTAAAACTATGAAGCATCGGGAGAGAGTGTGTCAATAAAAGGCTAAAAAAAGGGTCTGAGTCGGCGTCTTTAGGATTCGGCCCATCGTTAGACAGGTGGTAGCGATATTTAGTTACTTTAGGCTTCTCACTCGACTGAAAACCTTTCGGTCCTCGCCATGAGCTTGCACACCATAACCAGGGATCACTTCCTAAATATGACTTGTAGGGCGAAACTTATTTGCCAACCACAAGACCCCAAGCCAGTATACACGAATCAAAATCCCTTCCCAAGATGAATCTCTAAATGACTGTTTTTTCTAGCTTGACAATTGCTGGCTAAAAAGATTGTGCAGATTGTCATAATGGTGTATAATATTAGTAAGGTATTGTATTTAGGACGTTTCGTAAATTTCTTCACTCTTAAAGTTAAAGGGAGTGAGAAAAGAGCCGAAGAGTCATTGGATGTTGAATACCGTGGAGAGAGGTTTTCTATGAAAACGTTTTTAAAGTTCCTGAAGGACGAAGAAGGGCAAACGTCGACAGAATATATTCTGTTGGTTGCCGTGGTAGCGCTTATTGTTTTTAAATTCAAAGGCGTTGCTGAAGAGAAGCTTACTAAAATCACCAATGGTGTGTTTGAGAAAGCTGAAGGCTTCGTTGACGGAATTCAGTAAAGCTTAAAAGGCTTTCGAAATTTAAATTTTTACAAGGGGAAGATGCAAATCTGCCCCTTGATCCTTTTTTTATTTCAGTTAATCTAGATTCATGAAACCCAATGCTAAAAACCAATCTGGTCAAGCGCTAATAGAGTACTTGTTGATCTTCGGATTCATGGCCTTAATGGCCATTTCAATGGTTAAGGCGCTTGGGAGAAGCATTGGTATTGGCTTTCAAGGAATGGCCTATGCTTTAAGCAAAGAATTAAGCACAGGTGTCTGTAGCTCGAAGTGCTTTAACCCTATATATGAAAATAATAAATTACAATGATGCTGGTTTCAGTCTACATCTTCCTTCTTTTAGAAATCTTGGTCGTTTCCTACTTTGATATTAAAACAAGAAAAATTTCTAATAACTGGTCGATCTTTAACGTCGTCATTTTTATACTTCTACTCTTCTTTTTTTCTGATATCTATGATTTGAGTTGGGGTACTTTCTTCTATTCAATTTGTTTTTTCTTTGTCGGATTTTTACTTTTTACAATCAAGATAATGGGAGGAGGAGATGCTAAACTTTTAGCTTCCCTTTATTTGTTGATCCCTCCAAAGCTTCAAGAAGAATCTTTTATCGCACTGATTTACTCGACTCTTTTGATCGGAGGAGGTTTGCTATTGTATAAGCTTTGGATTCAGCGATCAGCCTTTAAACTTGCGTTTATTACTCAGGATTTCAGAAGAATAAAAGATCTATTAGGAAAGAAATTTCCATTTTCACCGGTAGTTTTGTTAGCATGGTTAGTATGGGGAATAAGCCACTATTTCAAACTCAATTTTCTTTGAACAATAAAGGTCAGTCGACTGTAGAGTATCTTTTGCTACTCGTGGTAGTAACGGCCCTTGCATTTAGCATTTACAACAGTGCGCGATTTAAAAACTTCCTAGGACCAGATTCCGAATTTTTTGCCATCGTAAAAAACAAAATAGAATTTTCTTATCGTCATGGTTACGACTCTCAACAAGATGAAACGGGCGACATTGCAGGTCACTATACTTTTGTTAAAAATGGGGGAGAGTCTCGATTTTTCACGACGACAAAGGAAAGCTATGGAGATTAACAAACTCAATTTTAGTGAAAGTGAAAATGGTCAATCGACGATTGAATTTTTAATTAGCTTTGTTTTTGTTTTAGGTTTTCTTTTTCTTTTTTTAAGACTCTCAATTGTCTATACCAATGGATATCTTATGCATTATGCAACCTTCAGTGCCTCTAGGGCTTATATGGTTGCAGATAATGGGGACAAAAATGCAGAGGGTTCTGATGGCTTGGCCTTTACAAAGGCGAAAGCAGTTTTTGACAAAATCGTCAACACAACACAGATCTTTGGACAGACGATTCAGTTAAAGGAAAATTCAATGGATTCTGAGAATATGAATTCTCTACTCGTTGGAGTCTTCGCTGATTTAAATGAATACTTTATGGTTCCAGGTGTAACCAATTCAAGAAAGGATCTCAATCTCAAATCAGAATCTTTTCTTGGGCGTGAGCCCACAAGAGGTGAATGCATTCAAAGCGTTTGTGAAGTTATAAAGGGGATAACCTCTGTTTCATGTTCAGCGATGGTAACCTTGGATGATAATGGCTGCTAGAAAAAAACAAAATGAATTCAAAAATGAGAAGGGACAAGCTCTTTTTGAGCTGATTGTATTTCTACCCTTAATGATTTTTATGCTCACAATTATTTATACTGTGGGAAACTCAATCAACGCCTCTATTAATCAAGTGAAGGCGACTCGTCGTTATTTTTACTATCTGGCCAAAGGCAATTCACGTTTGCCTGATAAGCTCGATTTATCTGAATATTTTCAAACAGGAATGGCAAGCGTCTCAATGTCTTCAGTTGCTTGGAGAGAATCAGAAGAAAACAAACTTTCCTATGCTGCTTGCTATAAGATTAATACTCTTTTCGGTACTGATTCTGATGATGATTGTAAAAAGCCGCAGATAGAAGATCAAAAAACTCAATTTATTAGAATTTTCACTGCCTACGGAATTTGTGGCGAAGATTATATGCGCAACGACCAAATCGCAGCCTACGAGAGAAATGCCTTACAGCCAGTTAATTGCGGAGTAAAATAGTTTACCTTGCTAATAAGGACTTTCTTTCCTCTGCTCGTTTTCTATTATTTCCAAATGTTACAATTTTAATAGGTCATCAAAAGGTGAGGATTTTTCATGAACACAAGGGCTTTTACACTTGCATTAATTATTGCAGCACTTGCGATGTTTATGGTCTATACATATGTGGAAGATCAAAAAAGTTCAATCATCAAAACCTACGGAACTCCTGTTTCAGTTGTCGTTGCCAAAAAAGATATACAAGAACTTGAACTCATTGATGAATCGAAGATTGCCATCATTACTGTTCCAAAAACTTTTGCTCAGCCAGGAAGTTTTAACGAGATTAAAGACTTGGAAAATACTGTGGCTTCAGTTCCTATTATCAAAGGCGAACAGATTACAAAAACAAGAGTGACTTTTCCAGGAGCTAAAACAGGACTCGCGCGACAGGTGTCAGTTGGGAAAAGAGCTTTTGCTCTACAGGTAACTGAGAAAGAAGCAGTTTCGCGATTGTTAAAACCTGGTGACCGCGTGGATATTATTGCTGGTTTTGATATTTCTTCCGGGATTAAGTACATGCAGAAAACTAAAACTGTTCTTCAGGATGTTTTGGTACTTTCAACAGGTACAAGTATGACGAACTCAATTCCTATTTCGGGAGTTGAAACCCCAAAAGTTATTCGTGTTATGAATTTAAATACGTATCAGCCTTACAACACGATTACGCTAGAGCTTGATCCTTATCAAGTTCAAAAAATGGTCTATATTACAACTTTTACTGCTTATCCTTATTATCTTTCTTTGAGAAATAATAATGACAAGAAGATGATACCGATTAGATCAACAGATGTTTACGACGTTTTAGGTGAAGAAGATCGTGCAGAAGCAAAACAATTTTTCTCCGAAAAATACAAGAACTCATCTCTTGGTGGCCGAGGAGGCAAGTAACTCAAATGTTTAAAGCAAGCTGCTTGATTTTATTTTTCATGATTCAAAATTTGTCTTGGGCCCAAGACACTGCTGATGACACTCAAAAACAAATTGAAGTCGTAGTTGGTTTAGATAAAATAGAAAAACTTGAATTTGCACCAAATACTCAAAATGGTGGAGTTCAAGTTGGTAATGATCAAATAGTTCAACTCACTCTTATTCCTGCCAAGCGAGAAATTACTTTTAGAGGTTTAAAGGCCGGTAAAACATCGGTCATTCTTCGAGATAGTCTTGGGGACGTAAAGGCCAATTTTTTAGTCAACGTAACAATGAATGATCAATCAAAGGTCATTAAGGAGCTTCGAGAGCTTCTAGGTGATGTCGAAGGATTGGAAATTGGACTCAAAGGAGAGTCCGTCTACGTTGGAGGCTATATTGTTGTGCCCTCTGATATTGGTAAAGTCAGCGTGGTGCTAGATAAGTATCCAGATGTGATGAGATTAATGGAGCTCTCTCCTCATACTCAGCGTTTGATCGCCACTAAAATGCAAGATGAAATTCAAAAGACTGGTCTAAGAGATGTCACAGTAAGAGTTGTGAATAATCTTTTTTGGCTAGAAGGCGTCGTGGATGCCGCAGGAAAACGAGATCGTGCCTACAATATTGCTGCTGCTTATATTCCAGATCGCATTGAGAGTTTGGCCAGAAGAACTCAGAGTGTTCAGAAGAATGAAAGAGATATCATTCAAAATTTCATTCAGGTGAATGAACAAGCAAAACCAACTCCTGTTCCTAAAATGGTTAAAATCACAGCTCAGTTTGTCGAACTCAGTAAAGACTATAATAAAATTTTTGGCTTCAAATGGACTCCCTTTATTACTGAAGGTCAGGGAGCTATCTCCTTTGGTAAAACAGGTTCTGGAACAGTTTCAACCAACAGTGGAAATGGCGCTAGCCAAGCCGGAAGCTCATTCTCAGGAACGATTTCAAATCTTTTTCCAAAACTCTCTTCAGCGAAAGCTGCTGGCTATGCGAGAATTTTGCAGTCCGGGATTTTAATAATCAAAGAAGGTGTTGCAGGCAATATTAATAAAAAAGAAGAGAAGCCTTTTGCCATCGGTAGTAATGAGTTTACCAAATCAGAAAAGGCAACGGCTGGTTTTGATCTCACGGTAACGCCAACTGTTTTGCAAGAAGAGAAAGTGGATCTCAATGTAAGCTTGAGTGTTTCAACTGTGGTCGGTGATCCACCGACAACTCTTTCAAATATTGTGAAGACTCAACTTGTGGTTAAGTCAAAAGACTCTGCTGTCGTTGGCGGTATCGTGGTAAGTAAAAACTCAACCGATTACGATCGAAACCCACCAGGTGGGAAAGAAGAGTCAGACGGTGCATCTGCCTTATTCTCATTTGTGAGGTCAAAATCTTATACCAACACAAGAAGTCAATTTGTGGTTTTTATAACTCCTGAAATTATTGACTCTGCCTCGAGTGGGGCCAATGAAATTAAGCGAAAGTTTAGACGGAGAGGTCGATAATGGCCGGTTATATTATTACGGTCATTGGTGGCAAGGGAGGCGTTGGTAAGTCGCAAGTCGCGGCCAATCTCGCTTTTGCTTATGCTCAAGAAACGAGAACAAAAGTTCTTCTGATGGATTTTGATCAAAAGGCCTCCGGAGATCAAGACTTTATTACTGGTATAAAACCTAAAAAAACAATTAAAGAGTTGTCTGAGTTTACAGGGGCAATTGATCCTCGATCACTTCTGCCTTTTATTGCAGATCATCCGCAGAATGTTTCCTATATCGGACTTCCAAGCGATGTTTCTGCTACTCAACAGATTAATTCAGAAGCTCTTGGGAAGGTTTTAAAAGCAATCACCAATATTTATCCATTAACAATTATTGATGGAGGATCTGAACTTAGTGGTCTTGCTTTAAAAGCTTTAGAATATTCGACTTCTATATTTTTAACTGTGACACCGGATATTTTGGCACTTAATCAGACGAAGAGAATGTTCTCTGAGCTTGTGACCATGCTTTTTCCGAAGGATATGATTCTCATTATTTTGAATCAATATCAAAAAGGTCATCCCGTTTCTCCTGAAGTTGTGGGTTCGACAGTTGGTAAACCCGTCTTTTCAGTAATTCCCAAAGATGATCAATCTTGTGTTTCCGCTTTAAACCAAAAAAAACCAGTGATGGTGATTGCGAAGACCAGCCCTTTTGCTCAAGGTGTGATTGAGTGCGCTCGTAAAGTAGTTCAAAAAAACGTACTTAAGACACTTGCTCGTCTCAATAAACCTACAGATATCGGCAAGCCGAAAGCCTCTGGCGATAGCGATGGAATGAGCAAAGGCGAATTTGATGCTTGGACTGATCTCAAATCACGCATTCACCGGGCCCTAGTCGATGAAATGGATTTAAAAAAGAGTGCTGACTCAAAAGATCCTAAAGCACAGATCATTTTAAAGGAACAAACTAAAAAAATGGTGGTTGATCTTTTAAATAAAGAAGACACCAAGGGCATATTAAATTCTCGTGAAGACATGAACCAAATCGTAAAAGAAATCTTAGACGAAGCTTTGGGTCTTGGTCCTCTGGAAGATTTATTGGCCGATAAATCATGTGCTGAAATCATGGTGATTGGGCCTAAGAAAATTTATTATGAGCACAACGGAAAGATCAAAAAATCGACTGTTAGTTTTACTAATGATCGCCAAGTTTTAAATGTAATCGAAAGAATTGTGGCACCAATCGGTCGTCGTATTGATGAAAAGACGCCTTATGTGGATGCACGACTTCAAGATGGCTCGCGTGTGCATGCCATTATCCCTCCATGTGCTTTGGATGGTTGTACGATAACCATACGAAAATTTCCAGATAAGCGTTTGGGTTGGAAAGATCTTGTTAATTACGGATCAATGACTCAAAACATGGCAGACTTTTTGCGAATTGCCGTTGAAGCGCATCGAAATATAATTATTAGTGGTGGTACTGGCTCTGGTAAAACCACATTGATTAATACTCTTGGGGGATTCATTCCTTCTAATGAACGTATTATTACTTGTGAAGATTCGGCTGAACTCAATCTTCCGCAAGATCACGTAGTTCGCTTGGAAACAAGACCTCCCACTTTAGAGGGTGATGGAGCTATTGATATTCGCTGTCTGGTTAAGCAGACTTTGAGAATGAGACCTGATCGAATTGTGGTAGGGGAATGTCGTGGTGGAGAAACGCTCGATATGCTTCAGGCAATGGGAACAGGCCACGAAGGTTCAATGACGACCATTCACTCGAACAATCCTCGTGAATGCATTGGCCGTATAGAAACTCTGGTTCAATATGCGGGAGCAGGTTTAACTTCAAAAGCTATTCGAGAAATGATTGCCAGTGCGGTTCACATGATCATTCAGCAATCGCGTATTGATGATGGTTCAAGAAAAGTTACTTATGTAACTGAAGTGGGCGGAATGCAGGGGGATGTTGTCATCCTTCAAGATATTTTTGTTTATGCCCAAAAGGGATTTGATAAGACGGGGAAAATCGTTGGTGAGTTTCAAGCCACTGGCTTTATTCCCAAGTTTGTCGAAATTTTAGAAAAGAAAGGTTACAAAATTCCTCGCGGTCTCTTTAGTAATACGACTCAAGGAAAAGGGCCGGCAGACCAAGCTCCTGCGGCACCTGCTTCAAAGCCTGGAAATAATCAACCTCCTGATCCTAAGAAGAAAACAGGATAATTATGGGCTTTTTTATCGAACTCATTGGATACAATGGAATGATTGCAGTGATTGGAATCTCTGTCTTCATGTTCGCTTTTAAGTATAGTCGCGGTATTTTTGATTGGATTGAAAAGCAAACAATCGGGACTCGCGTTTATATTATGGAAAAATTGGAATTGCTTTTCATTAATATTCCCCCTGAGAAAGTTACTAATATGCTTTTGGGATTGGCCTTCGGGTTGGGGACTGTTCTGTTTATTCTCTTTGCATTAACGGGCTTTTGGATCGTCGCTTTTATCTTTTTTGTCATTGGGGTCTTTGTCGGCTTCAAAATCCCCAAACCCGTCATAGATTTTATGGTCGAGAAGAGAATTAAAAAATATCAAGGCCAGATGGTTGATGGACTTACCCTCTTATCAAATGGTATTCGCGCCGGTTTATCTGTCCCTCAAGCCTTGGGGATGATTGTTCGAGAAATGCCAGCTCCTATTTCTGAAGAATTCAATATGATTCTACAGCAGAACAGAATTGGTCTTACTCTGGAGGAATGCTTTGAAAATTTGGCGAAAAGAGTTCCTACAGAAGATAATGATATGTTTGTCGCGAGTATGAATATCCTTCGTGAAACAGGTGGTAACTTAGCTGAGACTTTCGACACGATTGTTTTTGTTATTCGCGAAAGAATTCGATTGCAGCAAAAAATTGATACTTATACAGCTCAAGGCATGTTTCAGGGAGCTACTATTTTTAGTATGCCTTTTGCCATTGGTGCTATTTACGCAGCATCTGATCCAGAAGCGGTAAAACCTCTGTTTACGACACCTTTGGGTTTGATTATGACAATTGTAGCCTTAGGGCTGGATTTGGCCGGCGGATTTGTCATCTTAAAAATAGTAAAAATAAGGATTTAGAAATGTCATTAGAGCTAAAGTCATTTTCTCTTTTGACCGAAAAGACAGTTAGAGTTGTAGGTTTTTAGAAACTTTTAGACAAGGATAAAGACAATGAAAAGGTTGGGATTAATTTTACTCATGTTCGCCTTCTCTCAGGCATTTGCAGGAGTGAACTTCAAGAATGGTAACTTCTATATTAACTATACCGACATTGTCGTATCTGGCGGTGGTGGTACCGAAGACCTATCGATTGTTAGAACATACAATTCGACTGCAACTGATAAGGGGTGGTTTGGTTTTGGATGGGGTTCAGATTATGAAACCTATGTAGCCACACAACCTGATGGTTCAGTTATTATTTTCGAAAATGGTGTTGGTTCTAAAACGCGCTTTACTCCAAAGGAAAGTGTCGATACAGATTCAGCAGCTAAGAAAATTGTTGAAGCAATGAGAAAAAGATCTGAGTTGGATGCAAAGACAACTGCTGGTTTAATTGAAAGACTTAAGGGTGATGCTGATTTGAGAGCGGCATATGCCAAGAAGTTTAATGTTGAAACAAAAGTAGCAGAAGGAACAGTTCTTTATTCGAATGAAAAAGGAATGCAAAAACTTTTTGTTCTTAAAAGTGGTTTCAAGAGATCTTATAGTGATGGCAAAGAAGAGTACTTTAATGCTTCTGGTAAATTAGAAAAAGTTGTTCATAAAAATAATTACTCAGTTTCATTTAACTATAAGGATGGGAATCTTAAGTCTGTAAAAGACTCACAAGCAAAGCAATTGTTTTTTGAGTGGTATCCAGATGGAAAGGTAAAAGAGATCTTCTCTGACGCTAAAGGTGGAAAAGCTACTTATAAATTCAAAGGTGATGATCTTACTGAATCAGTAGACGTCGGCGGAAATAAGTATGTTTACGGATATGCACCTAATCACAATATGACATCAGTTTCATATTCTGATGGCAGTAAAATGTCGATTGATTACCATAAGAATACTTCTTGGGTTTCAAAGATTGTGTCACGCAATGGTGAAGCTACTAAGTATGCTTACGATTCAAATCCAAAGAACCCTGATCAACACTATTGGACAGATGTTACAAAAGATGGATCTGAAGGTAAACCAGTAACAAATCGTTACGAATATGAAATGAAAACTCGTCCAGATGGTTCAGAGTACACATACAGAGTAAAGACTGTTGTTAACAATATTTCAACAGAGACTATATACTCAGAATGTTGTTCACTTCCATTAAAGATTGTTCGTGGAAATCATGTAACTGAGTTCACCTACAATTCAAAAGGCTTATTGACTAAGAAGCACTCAAGCAAAGGTGACTTTGTTGAATTGAGCTACGATGACAAAATTAACAAGATCACTAGAGTTTACAATAACGAAGGTGTCACTAATTTTGAGTATGATGACAAAGGGAACCTTGTTAAAGCATCAAACGATAAAGGTAAGAAAGTTCTTTTGATCTATGATCGCATGGGACGCATTACTACTATGGTCGATAATGATGCTGCGACAAAGGGTAATAGAACTTTGGCCTTCAAATACAATGCTCAAGGTAAGCCAGTTGAAATAACAATGAAGAACGTTGGTACAATTAACGTCGCTTATGACAACTTTGGTGAAATCCAAAAAGTAGAATCAAAAGCTGGTCATAAAATGGCCCTTCAGGTAACTCAGGCTTTCCAATCATTGCTATCGATTGTGAAACCAGCCGGAGTAAACTTGAACTTGTAAAAGCGCCACTTTTTAGAGGCAGTGAAAACAAGCCTAAGTTACTGAAAGTGTATTATAGGCTTTTGAATTTAAAATTAGGTATTGAACGAGTGTAGAATAGTTAAAAGAGACATCTGACAGGAGAGACTTATGAAGAGATTGTTATTAGCATTTTTGATTTTAGGGAATTTATCAGTTCTTCACGCGGCAGAAGCGCCTGTGGGTGAGACTGTATGCGATCAAAATGATGAAAAGTGCTGTGAGCAAGTAGCTGCTGGCAAAAGACAAGTAGATGGTGTTGAAACAGTCGTTGCCCCAGATCCGTCTAAGGGCGCACCTTCTGATAATAAGTAACAGCTTTCAAAAGTCAGTATGTCTAACCTACGAAATATTAATTATCGAAAGAGCCTGCTTCGCAGGCTTTTTCTTTTGCTAGAGCAAGAATCGAATGCCATTCAAACTGCCCTTTTTAAAGATCTGGGCAAATCTGCGGAGGAAGCCTATTTAACTGAGGTTTCGATTTGTTTAAAAGAAACTCGATATGCATTAAAGAACATCAATAAATGGACTCGTAAAAAATGGGTTTTTCCCTCTCTGCTTAACTTCCCTTCGCTGGGCTATCTTCACCCTGAGCCTCTCGGGAAAGTTCTCATCATCGGACCTTGGAATTATCCGTTTATGCTCGTCATTTGTCCTTTGATTAGTGCCATCGCTGCAGGTAACAATGTGGTGATAAAACCTTCTGAAGTTTCTAGCAATGCAGCCGCGCTTTTAGAGAATTTTGTAAAGAAATTGGCTGCCCCTGAAATAGAAATTGTCCTCGGAGGAGTGGAAACAACAACGGCCCTTTTGCAACAACCTTTTCAACATATCTTTTATACGGGCAACGGACATGTCGGTAAAATCGTCATGAAGGCTGCTGCGGAACATTTGACTCCTGTAACTCTCGAATTAGGGGGCAAGAGCCCTTGTCTCGTCATGGAGTCAGCGGATATTGATATGGCGGCTAGAAGAATTGCTTGGGGAAAAACCATCAATGCTGGCCAGACTTGTGTGGCTCCTGATTATGTCTTAATTCCAGAGAGTAAAAAAAGGCAATTTGTTGAATCTTTTAAGCTTGAAGTAGAAAAGATGTATGGCCCTGAAGCTAGTTCTGACGAATATGCCAAGATCATCAATCTTCGGCATTATAAAAGACTGGTTCAGCTTATTGATGCCAAAGCTGTTCTGGTTGGAGGCACTTATAATGAAGATAAGCTGCATATCGCACCCACTATAGTCGAAGCGACCAGTGAATCGCCAGTTATGGGTGATGAGATTTTTGGGCCGATTCTCCCCTTAATTACTTTCAAGGCTTTAAGTGAAGTTAAGGCCATAATAGAAAAACATCCCTATCCACTGGCCTCCTATATCTTTTCCAAGGACTCGGCTGACCACTGGTTTATGATCTCAGAAATAGCCTCTGGTGGTGTTTGTATTAACGACACTGTTGTTCATATGATCAACCAGGAAATGCCATTTGGGGGAATTCAAGCCTCAGGGATGGGTCGCTATAGAGGTAAATTTGGTTTCGATACCTTCACTCACTATAAACCAGTGCTTAAACGCTTCTTCTTCCTTGATCTCCCTCTTAGATACCCTCCTTTTTCTGGTAAGTTAGCCTTTTTAAAGAAATTGCTCTCCTGGTTATAAATTTTACGAAATGTTGAAAGTTTAGACAGTGATCGAATTTGTGACGAATCCCCTTTAAGAATACAGTGCTTTACCTCCTTCTATGGCCTTTATTTCTTGGCACGACTTATGCAGTAGTACTAGTAAAACGAGACTTCAATTATGAAGGGAGGAAGAGTATGAAAAATTTAGTGTTTGTTATTTTAGCGATCCTAGCAATTAACGTTACCTTTGCTGCAGAAGTAGGCGAGATGGATGCTGACGCAAAAAAATGTGTTAGATCTGCTCAAGACGGAAGAAAAGCAGACGTTGCTATCGTTGGTTCAGATGTAAAATCAGAATCAGGCGCAACTTCAACATCAAAATAAAAAAAGCCCCTTACGGGGCTTTTTTTTTGTCTTAATTATTCGTTCGATTCGTTAAATATCTTTCTTAATAATTCTTTTTCTTCCTGGGTATAATCATCTTCTGTCGATTCGAAAGTTCTCTTTTCTTCTGAACGTGTAGATGAAAGCGAAGATTTGACCGTATCAGCCTGAGGCTTGATATTGTTCATTGCTTGGCTGGTTAAAGCTTTTGAGTCCTTAAAAATCTTTGAGCTCCAATGACTGCTAAAGCTTGCTACTTGTCTTGTATAAGGACTGACAACGTCTTCTAAATGATCGAATACTCTTTTTTTGCCCAAAGGAATGCTAAGAATGGCAAAGCTCAAAGCGAAGTAAAAGGGAAAGCGAATTAAAAACATTTAAACCTCGTTCTCTATCAGCTGAGCAATCTTCTCAACTGAACTTAGAAGCATTTTCTTATCAAAGGGTTTTTGGAGAAAATCAATGGCACCGTTTGAAATCGATTCAATAATGATCGACTCCATATTTAGTGAAGACATCATGATGATATAAACATTCATTTTCTTTTCAGAGACTAATTTAGATAATTCTATTCCTGAGACATCAGGCATGACGACATCAATGAGCCAAAGATTGGCATTAACTGTGGCGGAGAGCTGAACGGCTTCTTCAGCATTGGAAGCCGTTCCAACGACATTATAACCAGCACCCTCGAGAATTTCTGTAACACTTTTGCGAGAGTATTCAGAATCATCGACAACAACAATATTAAGAACGACACTTTTTTTTCTGCTCATTTTCTAATGATACACCGAAAAAAGTTAGATCGCACTTAGCAATTTATCCGACCAGCTTAGTCCAACAAACTAAGCTGCGATCGGATGAGTGTTGCCTTTTCCCTTGCCTGTATTTCTTTTTGTAGTCTTGGCCCAAGCTTTCTTTTTCTCAACCCAGCCAACAAGAGCAACATCAAGAACTTCATCGAGGGTTTTAACCGGAACGAAGTTAATTTTGTCGCGATACTCTTGAGTAATTTCGACCAAGTCTTTTTCATTCTTTGCTGGAAGAATCACAGTCTTGATGTTCATTCTCATTGCAGCAAGAGCTTTTTCTTTGATACCGCCAATTGGAAGAACTTTACCAGTTAAGGTGATTTCACCTGTCATGGCCACATCCTTGCTAATAGGAGTATCAGTAAGAAGAGAAATGATTGTTGTTGCCAATGTTATACCTGCGCTTGGTCCATCTTTTGGAATGGCTCCGGCTGGTAGGTGAATATGAATTTCATTTTCATCAAAAACATTTTCATCGATTCCAAAATCAGCGGCACGTGATCGAATATACCCGATCGCAGTTTGAGCTGATTCTCGCATGACTTCACCAAGTTGACCGGTAAGAGTTAATCCCCTTCCTTTCATCTTTGTAGATTCAATATAAAGAATCTCTCCACCGTGAGCAGTCCAGGCAAGACCGGTTGATACACCGACTTCATCAGACTCTTTTTCATCTTCTTTGGTGTAAACTGGGGGACCTAAAAGTTCAAAAACATTATCTGGTAGGATATGTGTCTTTTGAGCTTCGCCTTTGGCAATCTTCATGGCCACTTTTCGACAAAGAGCTCCCACTTTACGCTCAAGGTTTCGAAGTCCTGCTTCCGAAGTGAAATACTTAATAATGGTTCTAACAGCATCGTCATTAAATTCGACATGCTCATCAGTAATCCCATTCTCATGCATTTGCTTTGGAATAAGATATTTCTTGGTAATTGAAAGCTTTTCTTCTTGGGTATAACCAGAAAGATTGAGAATTTCCATTCTATCTCTCAAAGGCCCAGGAATATCTTCAAGTACGTTGGAAGTCGCGATAAACATAACGTTTGAAAGATCAAATGGAGCATTTAAATAATGATCTCTAAAAGCGTGGTTTTGTTCCGGATCAAGCACTTCAAGAAGAGCTGCCGATGGATCACCTTTGAAATCACTCCCCATTTTATCAACTTCGTCGAGTAGGATAACAGGGTTGTTTGTTTTTGCTTGCTTCAAGGCTTGGATAAATCGACCTGGCATAGATCCAACATAGGTTCTTCTATGACCGCGAATTTCAGCCTCGTCTTTAACACCGCCAAGAGAAATTCGTACAAACTCTCTTCCCGTTGCTTTAGCAATTGATTTACCAAGTGATGTTTTACCAACACCAGGAGGTCCAGAGAAACAAAGAATTGGCCCTTTCATATCCTTGCCTTTTAATGTTCGAACGGCGAGATATTCGAGAATTCTTTCTTTTACTTTTAGTAAATCGAAATGATCTTCATTTAAAATTTTAAAAGCTTCATCAAGATCAATTTTCTCATCTGAAGAAGCTGACCAAGGAAGATCTGTAAGCCATTCAAGATATGATCTAATGATACTTGATTCAGAAGAATCAGGATGCATTTTCTCTAATCGAGTAAGTTGCTTAACAGCTTCTTTCTCAACTTCATCTGGCATTTTACATTTTTTGATCTTGTCTCTGAAGTCGGCAATCTCATCGTCGCCTTCTGGGCTTTGACCTTCGTCACCAAGTTCTGATTTAATCGCTTTGATTTGTTCTCTTAAGAAATATTCTTTCTGCGTCTTGGACATTTCGTCTTTCGCCGCAATTCTGATCTTGGCTTGCATCGCCAAAATTTCAAGTTCTCTTGTTAAGATGTCATTGATCTTGTGAAGTCTCTCAACGGGATCGAGAGTTTCAAGAATCATCTGGCCTTCAGTCACAGGAAGGTTAAGATTTGAAGAAACAAGATCGGCTAAACGACCTGAGTCTTGAATATCTTCTATAACTGTTAAGATATCTGGTGAAAGAACTTTTCCAAGGCTAATAACTTTTTCAAGTTGATCCTTGATCGTTCTAATAAGAGCATTTGTCTTAACTGGATCTTTATCTTCTTTTACATCATCAAGCTTCATTAGCTTTGTCATGAAAAAAGGATTGCTTTGCTCATACGACATAATTCGAGCTTTCGATAAACCTTGAACAAGAATTTTAATTCTTCCGTCTGGAAGTTTTCTCATTCTCATGATCATCGCAACTGTACCTATTTCAAAAATATCTTCAGGAGATGGATGCTCCGCCTTGATATCTTTTTGACTAGATAAAAGTATGAGTCGATCTGTATGATTAATTGCGTGCTCGACTGCTTCTATAGAAGATTCTCTTCCAACAAACAGCGGCAAAATCATAAAGGGATAAACGACTAAATCACGAATCGGTAGCAGAGGGAGCTTTTCCTTAAACTCAATGTTGTCACCCTCGTAGTTTGTTACCATATAGCTCCTCCGACACAGCTACTAATTAATACATCTTACGATTCGGGATTTGCTCGTAAGTCTTTATCTTTTTTTGCTTTGTTTAGAAAAAAACTTCATTTTCCTTATCGCAAGAGTCTGGTAATCTAGAGGGGAAAATGAGTTAATGCATTGAAATTTAAGAAAGGGGAACGAGTAATGGACTCTGTTGGTTTAGTAATACTTGCGGGTGGAGAAGGTAAAAGATTGAAGCTAAATGTACCCAAGCCTTTAGCTCCACTAAGGGGAAAATGCTTAATTGATTACTCATTAGAGCTCTGTTTTAACTTTTTGAAGGATAAAAAAGGTGATGTTTCAGTCGTAACCGGCCATCGCCGTGAAGAAGTCGAAAATCATATTACAAAACGCTACCCCAAAGTTCATTTTGCACTTCAGAAAAATCAATTGGGAACAGCCGATGCTTTGAAGAGTTATTTTAATGATGTTTCAGAGGCAAAAAAGCATCAATACACGGCCGTAATCTGTGCGGATACGCCTTTATTAAAAGCCACAGATGTTGATGTTTTGTTTGAGAAACTTACCAAGCAAAATCTTTCAGCAGTTGCCGCTACTTTTTCTATCGATGTACCAAAGGGTTATGGAAGAATTGTTCGCGCGAAGAAAGGATTTTCTATCGTCGAAGAAAAGGATGCTAATTCCGAACAAAAACTTATCAATGAAGTGAACTCTGGTCTTTATATTTTCAAAACGGAATACGTTCTTGAACATATTAATCAAGTCAAATCAACGAATGCAGCTTCTGAGTTTTATCTGACTGATCTTTTTAAAAATGACAGAGAAGTTGAAGCCGTACTTTTTGAAGATGGTAGTCGTTTTTTAGGAGTAAATGATATTTATCAATTAAATGTAGCCTCTCGAAAACTGAATAAAGACAAAACAAAGTCATTAATGGAGAGTGGGGTATTGGTACTTGATCCTTCTCATACCTATGTCGAAGATGAAGTCGAAGTTGCAACCGGAGCTACTCTTTTCCCTAATATCTACCTTCATGGCAAAACCCAAATTGGGGAAGGAGCTATTATTGAAGCCGGCTGTGTCATCAAAAATAGCCAAATTGAAGCCCAAGCAACTGTGAAAGCATATTGCTATATTGAAAAATCAATTGTTGGACAGGCTGCCTCGATTGGGCCTTTTGCCCACCTCAGGGCCGAGAGTGAAATTGGTCCAGAGGCCAAAATTGGAAATTTTGTTGAAACTAAAAAAGTGAAGCTCTCTAAAGGCGTTAAGATCTCTCACTTAAGCTATATTGGAGACGCAGAAGTTGGCGAAAACTCTAATCTGGGTTGTGGATTTATTACCTGCAATTACGATGGGGCCAACAAGCACAAGACGATAATTGGTAGAGATTGCTTTATCGGTTCGGATAGCCAAATGATTGCTCCTCTGAACATTGGTGATGAATGCTACGTGGCAAGTGGATCGACTATCAATCACGATATGCCTTCAGGCTCATTTGCGATCGCTCGAGAGAGACAGCAAACAAAAGAGGGAATGGCGCGGCGCTTCATCAAAAAGAAAGACAGCTCCAAATAATTGAGCCCTCGCTCTAGGAATGCTATGCTGACCCATTATTTTAATGAGGTGAAGCATGTGCGGTATTGTAGGCCATATTGGTTCAATGAATTCTATTCAAGTCGTACTCCAAGGTTTGAGCAAGCTCGAGTATAGGGGTTACGATTCGGCCGGTGTTAGTTACATCGATCATAGTGGAAATTTATTCAATCAAAAGAAAGAGGGAAAGCTCGTCAATCTCGAAAAACTTTTAGGAAAAGATCTTCCGCAAACTAATATTTGCATCGGTCATACCCGTTGGGCCACACATGGAGAAGTGAACGATGTCAATTCACACCCCCATAGTTTTGGATCAATTTCACTTGTTCACAATGGCATCATTGAAAATGCCAACGAAATCAAAAAAGAATTAAGAGAAAAGGGTTATGAGTTTAAATCACAAACTGACACGGAATCTTTTTTAGGTTTAATGATCATCAACATGAAAGAAGGACTTTCTTTCTCAGATGCTGTTCGGGCTTCGTTTAAAAGAGTCAAAGGTCATTCTGCTTTTGTCGTTCTCTGTAAAGAGACAAAAGAAATCATCGCAGTTAAGCGTGGTGCTCCTCTCGTTTGTGGAATGCATGAAACAGACTCAAACGTTATGGTAAGTTCAGACCCTTATGCATTAGTTGGTCTTGTTGATAAGCTTTATTTTCCTGAAGATGAAGTGTTTTGTACTTTAAGTGGTGCTCAAACTAATCTGATTACATTTGCAGAATTTGATGGAACTCCCAGCAAACGATATTTATCAACAAAGCAAAACCTCTCAGCTGATGCTTCCGAGAAAGGTGACTTTGAACACTTTATGCTTAAAGAAATTCACGAGCAGCCTGGACTGATCAGAGCTCTTACTCAGTATTATATTGGTGGAGATGGTGAAGCGTCGCTTGAAGACGTTTCAAGTATTAAACCAGAAAGACTTATTCTCAGTGCTTGTGGTACCGCTGCTTATGCCGCTTATTGCGCGCGCGATATTATAGAAAATGAAAACCGCATTCCTTGTGTGGTCGAATTAGGTAGTGAATTTAGATATCGAGATCCTATTTTAAGTAAAGGCGATGTGGCCCTCTTTATTTCTCAGTCGGGCGAGACCGCTGATACCTTGGCTTCTCAAGGTCTCTGTAAGCAGAAAGGAATCAAAACCGTTTCTATCGTCAATGTCATGGGATCAACCCTTTATCGTGATTGTGATCATAATCTGCTCATTCGTGCAGGTGTTGAAATTGGCGTTGCTTCAACCAAAGCCTTCACTCAGCAAGTGCTTACTTCAAAATTGCTTTCATTTACTTTGAAAGGTCATTTGAAAAATGCCCAAGAAAGAAAAGCTTTAATTGATCGTTTTGATCTTTTAGCTTCAAGAATTGAGAGTCTTCTTCAAAATCAAGACGTGATTAAAAAAATTGCAGAAGAAATCTATAATTACAAAGGCTATTTCTATACAGGTAGAGGGACTTATTATCCAATCGCTTTAGAAGGCGCTTTAAAGCTTAAAGAAATTGCGTACGTGCATGCCGAAGGTTATGCCGCAGGAGAATTAAAACACGGTCCAATTGCTCTGATCGATGAGAACATGGTGAATATCGCTATCATTGGACCTGAACTGCATGAGAAAGTTCTCTCTAATGCTGAAGAAATTAAATCGAGAAAAGGCATTATCGTTGCCTTGGCTGATGTAAACGATGAAGAGGCCAAGGGGATGTGTCGCTACCATGTGCCACTTAAGTTTGACGGCTTGGGTGATCTCTCTCCCATTTATGTCAACGTCGCCAATCAGCTTTTGGCTTATTATATGGCCAAATTTAAAGGGACGGACATTGATAAGCCAAGAAATTTGGCCAAGTCGGTAACAGTAGAATGATTGATATTGATAATTTGAATGAAGCTCAAAGAAAGGCCGTTGAAACAACCAATGGACCTTTAATGATTCTGGCCGGTGCCGGTTCAGGAAAAACTAAAACACTAGTAACCAAAATTGGTTATCTTTTAGAGAATCATAAAATTAGTCCGTATAAAATCTTGGCGCTTACTTTTTCAAATAAAGCAGCAAAAGAAATGCGCGAGAGAATTGGCTCTTTGATTGGAATTGAATCACAAGTTCTTCAAGTCACCACCTTTCACTCATTTTGTGCTCGATTATTGAGACATGAGGCCAATTTCTTAGGTCTCACCAAGAACTTCACAATTTACGATGATTCTGAATCAAAGCAAATTGCAAAGGCGTTGTTAGAACGTCGAGGCATTTCCACCAAGCAAGTAAACCCCTATGAAATCCTCAATTTTATCGATGGCATAAAAAATAAAGGCTTTTATGACGGTCATCCTGGGATAGATGCTGAAACGAAATCAGATCCCTATTTTACTTATTTTCAGGAATTTGAAGCGGAACTTAGAAAAAACAATGCTCTTGATTTCGGAAGTCTCATTACTGCCACTCTTCAACTCTTTCATACTTTTCCAGATGTGCTCAAACGTTATCAAGAGAGATATGACTATCTTTTAGTTGATGAGTATCAAGATACCAATAAAGCTCAATTTGAATTGATTACGCTGTTATCAGGAATTAAAAGAAATATTTGCGTGGTAGGAGATGAGGATCAATCGATCTATTCTTGGCGTGGCGCTGATATTAATAATATTTTGCAATTTGAGTCTGTTTTTCAAGAAGCACAAATCTTAAAGCTCGAGCAAAATTATCGCTCCTCCTCGACGATTATTGAGGCAGCCTCTGCAATTATCGAAAAGAATACAATGAGAAAAGGCAAAGTCATGTGGACAGAAAATCCATCTGGAGATGCCATCGAAATTTTTGAAACAGCAACGGATAAAGATGAAGTAGATGAAGTCGTTAAGAAAATTGAAGGTCTCGTTCGCACGGGAGTAAGTCCCACCGAGATTGCCATCTTTTATAGGGCCAATTCGCTTTCGAGATTAATCGAAGACTCACTTCGCAGAAGTAATATCCAGTATAAGATTATTGGTGGTCTTAAATTTTACGATCGCAAAGAAATTAAAGATGCTCTTGCTTACATTCGCATTATTGTAAATCCCAAAGATTCCTTGGCGCTCACACGAATAATTAATGTGCCAACTCGTGGAGTAGGGGCGACTACTTTGCGCAAGCTTGAAGAAGAAGCGATTCGTCGCAATCTCTCACTTTTTGAAGCTATAGAATTAATGCTTACCTCGCCATCAGAATTTTCCCACATTAGAGTCAGCTCAAAAGTGGTGTCTTCACTAAGTCAATTTTCAAGTCTCATGCACGAATGTAAATTGATGAATGAGAGAAAAGTTGAACCTCATGAGATTTTTGAAAAGCTATTATTGGAATCAGGATATTTGGATCTTTATAAGTCATCTAAAGATTTTGAATCTCAAGCCAGGGTTGAGAACCTTGAGGAATTAATCAATGCTATCCGGAATTATGAAGAAAGTGTTCCCGATGCTAATCTCGAAGGTTTTTTAGAAAGTGTTACTTTAGACGAATCAAGCCTAGAAGCTGATCAAGTCGAAGGACAGCTTAAGGGTGATGTTTCGTTAATGACAATTCACGGGGCCAAGGGTCTAGAATTTGAATATGTCTTTTTAATCGGGATTGAGGAAAATATCTTTCCAAGCATTAAGAGCCTCGATGCAGGCGAAAATGCTTTAGAAGAAGAGCGTAGGCTTTTTTATGTCGGCATGACGAGGGCCATGAAAAAGCTCTTTATTTCCTTTGCACAAACTAGAATGACTTTTGGCCAATATCATTTTAATGGACCCAGCCGGTTCGTTTATGAAATTCCAGAAAAGTTTTATCAATGGCATAGACTAGCTTCTAGCAAAGTTCAAAATAACTTCTCCAACGAGGGAAGCTATGATTATGATCAGTCGACTGGAAATTATGACAAGACTTTTAAAGTTCAATCAGAACCTCAATCAACTAAAGTTAAATTAAGTTTTACTTATCCAGAAGGCATAAAGGTTCGTCATCAGCTTTACGGAAAAGGAACTGTCATGATGTGTGAAGGTTTTGGAAATGACGAAAAAGTAACAATTAAATTTGAAGACGGCGCAAAGAAAAAGTTTATGGTCAAATTTGCTCCACTGAGTAGATTAGAATCATGAAGTCGGTTAAGCTTAAACATTCGTTATTAACAATTCTAGGTCTTCTCTTAAGTATTCTCATCATTACAGCCTTTATTTTCATGGCCACTAAGTTTAACCCTCAAAAAACGAGAGGCTATGCGGATCATTTTTTTCAACATTCTTTTCCGCAATATAATGTTGACATTGATGATGCTTCGGTAAGAATCGGTCTTATAACGACTATTACTTTTAAAAAATTTCAAATGACTCCCAAAGGTGAAGCTGATCCCTTTTTAACAATTGAAAAAGCTCAACTTAAGATTTCACTCTCATCTCTAATCTTCAGAAAAAAACCGATTGATATTTTGCTAGAGGACCTGAGCATTAATGAAGTTTACCTCCGCCCATTTCTTCATCAATATTTAATTAGAGAACCTTTAACAAATCCAAAAATTTTAATTCCTGAATTCGTTCGAGAGGTCGGAGTTAATATAAAGTCGAGAAGCTTTAATCTTAAGTATAAAGATTTAGATTTTGCCTTTTCTCGTTTCACTATTCGTGGCCGACCCAACAGTCTTTGGGCCTATGAAATAGAGGGCACGCATCTATGGGAAGGTCATAGCTTCGAACATATCACAGTTGGTGAAATACATTTCTTTGAAAAAACATCTCAGATAAGTTTCTATACTCATAACAATAATTTTAAAATTTTGGAGTCAGGCGCTAGTTACAGAGATTTGAAGACTCAAGGAAATATTGATGTTCCTGCTGTTGGCCCATTATCGGCGACTTTTACAGTCGGACAGGGGGACTCCATGGCCTTAACTGTTTCATTGGCCGAAGATAATAATGAGATTAAAGTGAGAGAAGTAAACGGTAGCTTGCCCGCTGATCTCTACAGAGCACTTGGGATTGGTCATCAACCGCAACGCATTGGAGACTCCACTGTCTCTTTTATCATTAATGATGATGAAGTTATTTATAATCAAAAAAATGGCAAACGTGAACCTAATCAGAAATTTGATATTGTGGATTATTCTTATAACAAAAGTCCATTGGCCCAGAACTTGAATATACAACTTAAGCAGAATGAGAGTCCGATTCTTCTTAACCTCGTAACAACTTCACCTCTAGATGAATTGAATATGATTTATAAATCAAATCGTCTAAGCACGCTTTTCTTAAAAGACGTAAATCAATATATCGTTGACATTGTCAGACAGTATCTTCCCAAGAACAGCCCCGTTCACTTAAACCAAATGATATTTGAATTTGATGAATGTTTTCAGGATCAACTTTCTTGTCGAGTTCACTTAGATCAAAATAAAAACAAAGACGGAAAAGTTACTTTTAAAGGCGATTTAATTTCCAGTAATGGAAAATTTAAGGCCAATTTAGAATTTCTTTATGATATCAAGACTCAAGACTCATATTCATTTGAAATTAAAAACTTAAATACCACTGAAACGGCGATAGTTTTCCCCGTAAAAGGAACCTGCCAATTTGGTTTTAACATTTCTCGTCGGTTGAAAACAAATCTTACATCCATAAAATGTGTAAGTGGTCATCTAGATCCTGCATTCTTTTCTAAAGGTGCGGTCACTTCGTCAAACTTTATTCAATTCAAAAAATTTGAACTTAATTTAGAAGACGATCAGTTTCATTTACTCATCACTCCTCAAAAAGGAAGATCTTTGAAAATTTCTGGTCCTTATGAAAGTGAAGAAAACACAAGGAATTTCTATTTTGATCAACAGAAAACCATTGGATTTTCTATTTTGCAGAATGAAAACAATTTTGAAATCGTTAACATTGGAAACTAAAATGGAAACAATCGCTTTTACTTGGAAAAATCAAATATTTTCAGCCCTCGATCAAAGAAAACTTCCCCATCAAGAAGTTTGGATAAATTGCAAAAACATTACCGATGTCCATGCAGCTATTAAAGACATGGTCGTTCGTGGAGCTCCTCTTATCGGAATTACTGCTCTCTACGGCCTATTGATTTCTTCAATACAAAATACTCAACATGATTTGAGCAAACTTGAAAAGGATGTAACATTTATTAAAACCGCTCGTCCTACTGCTGTGAATTTAGCTTATGAAGCTGATCGCTATCTCGCTTTCTTTAAACAGAATTTAGGTATTAACGATGATTGGGATAAAACGCTTCAGCTCGCGGAGAAATTTATCGTCGATGTCATCCAAAAGTTGGATCAAGATAATTTGAAAATGGCCCAATTTGCGGAGAAGGAATTAGCAACTCTTTATGGTGACCGCAAATACAAAGTGGTGACACTTTGTAATACAGGAGCTCTTGCTTGTGGACCTCGCGGTACCGCTTTTGGTGTTATTGATTATTTGTCACAAAAGGGAAAAATTGAGCATGTTTTTGCTGCAGAGACTCGCCCTTATCTTCAAGGGGGACGACTAACCGCTTATGAATTGAAAAAAGCCGGTATTCCTTATTCTGTTTTTGTGGAAGGGGCCATGTTTCATCTTTTTGAAAATAACAAAATTGATGCTGTTTTTATTGGAGCGGATAGAATTGTCAGCAATGGTGATACGGCCAATAAAATTGGTTCAGCTACACTTTCTTTAGTAGCGAAGCATTTTAATGTTCCATTCTATGTCGTTGCGCCGACGAGCTCTTTTGATATTAGTCTCAATATAGGAAGTGAGATTGAAATTGAATATCGACCAGAGGAAGAAGTAACTTCATGCCAAGGTGTGAAAATTGCACCTGACTCTTCTCGCGCCTATAACCCAAGCTTCGATGTTACTCCTCACCAGCAAATCTCTGCCATTTTTTGTGAAAATGCCATGATCAAACCGGTTGAAAGAGTAAATGTGAGAAATGCGGTCACTGGAGCTTAAATGTTAAGAGCAAGTATTGATATCGGGTCAAACACAATTCTTCTTCTCGTCTGTCGCCAAAGAGATCACGCTTGGGAAGAGATCCTCAATGAAAGTGAAGTGACCGCACTTGGACTCGATGTGGATAAGAATCAAAAATTTCATCCACAAAGTGTAGAAGATTCCTTTAATGCCCTTAGAAAATATCACCGTCTTGTTACTGGTTTTTCAATGAAGCCAGAAGAAGTCATCGTAACGGCCACAGAGGCTTCTCGAGTGGCAACAGATTCGCCAGCTTTCTTTAAGAAAGTGAAAGAAGAGTTAGGATTTAACATTCAAATTATTAACGCCAAAGGCGAAGCTTATTATACGGCCTTTGGTGTTTGTTCTTCGACCGAGCTTCCTGAGACTATTACAGTGATGGATATTGGTGGAGCCTCCACTGAGTTGATTAACGTAACGACAAGTCCTTTTGCTGTTCGTGAAACGATCAGCCTGCCAGCTGGTTCAGTGAGATGCACCGAGTGGCTCAAGCAGGGTCAGTTTGAGTCTAAAATGCAGACTCTCTTTGAAAGCTTTGATTTTAGCATCTATAAAACAGAGCACCTGATATGTGTCGCAGGTAGTATGACTACATTGGGAGCCATGATTAAAGGGCTTAAGACCTTTAACGCTCAAGATGTTGATAGGTCCATCATTAGTTTGGAAGCTTTTAAAAAATTTATCAGTAAATTAGAAAAGCAAAACACTGACCAACTTAGTCAGGATTATCCCGTTTTAGGCAAGCGGGCCAAAACGATTAAGGCCGGAGCATTGTTGGGTCTCTCGGTTGGTGAAAAACTTGGCGTAAAATCTTTTGAAATTTCCACCAAAGGATTGCGCTATGGTACACTATTTTCGGGTGGTATAAATAATGAGTTCAAGCAGCTTTGAAGAAGACATTCTAAAGTTTAAACGCGGAGACGTTGTTTTTTCTGCAGGAGAGGCGTCTAAGCATCTCTATATTGTGGCCAAGGGCCAAGTTCAAATCTTTAAAGAAAATAAGAATCGCTTAGAGTTGATCACAGTTGTAAATCAAAAAGATTTTATTGGTGAGCTTTCACTTTTTGAAGACAAGGTTCGTAGTGCTACTGCCATTGCAACAAGAGAGACAGAGCTGATTCAAATTAAAAAAGCAGATGTCAGAAGAGTCGTAGAGTTGTGTCCTGATTGGGTTTCAGAAATTATAACGACGCTTACTGATCGTTTAAGACATTCTATTAATGTATTGCGTGAGCATCGAATAGATGAGGACATTGAAGAAGCTTCAAAAGAATTGAACAATCAAATTCTCAACCAGTTTATGGCCACGGTTACAGAGTATAGAAAGAGAAAAGGGATTAAAGGTCCCTAAAGATTTTCTTGCTGAACAATTCCGTTAAAATTTCAACGACCTTGTTTTGAGCTTTACCAATAGCTTGTTTCTCATTTTCAATAAGTGTGCTCATCGTCGTGTAAGCTTCTTCCGCAAAAGCACGAGGGGATAACATGAGAATTCTTCTTTGATTATCAATAGCACTATCTTTCAAGGCAATTCCCAATACGGCAGGGCGAATAGAGCGAAAGAAAATTTCGTATTGTCTTTTACTTAGCGTAAAGACGGCATCAAAGGAAATACTTTTCTCTGCGAGTTCGTTGGCAAGGGTAGGGTTTCTTTTCTTGATATTTTCAAGCAGCTTATTTCTTTCAGCGATCGGCATAATTTTGAGCATCTCGATGACTTGAGATTTACCATTGATGAAATAACTTCCTGTTGAATCGATCATTTTCTATCCTTCCTATGACTGAGAATTAAGCTTCCCACTTATTCTTTTCTTTAATAAATTTTTGACGAGCGAGATCTAAGCTTTTTTGGTGAGACTCATTTATTCTTGAGATCTCATTTGCATTACTTTCTTTTATTTCGCCAACCTGGTCATCATGGACCTGTTTAATGTTGGCCAGTTCTTCGTCAAGTCTCTTGCTTTCTTCTTGAACATATTCAGTATGCTTGCCACGGATCTCAATCAATTTGCGTTCGAGATCATTTTCCATATTTTTGACTTTGGCTTCATAGCCCTCGCGCATCTTTGCGAGCATATCTTCGTTGTATTCAACTTCTTTCTGATAGACGCGATTATTCTCATCTCGCATTTTGCGAAGTTCGAAGTTTTGGCGTTTGTTTTCCGTCTCGTAATGTTTCTGTAATCGTACGGCATTAACATCAGTCATAAGGAATCCAATAGTAAGGATCAACAATTGACCCTACTTCATCATAAAACTGTGGTAAAACTCACTACAAGGGGGTAAAAATTAACTGTAACCCTACTTTTAGGTACTTAGATGGAAAAGGATCTCTTTTTTTCACAGGATGACCTTAATAGCTTCAGATCATGGCTGGGGCTGAATCTTCATGAGATGACTTGGCAGGGAAAGAATCTCACCGAGCTGGAAGATTTTTGGTCCATTTTATTTGAGAAGGATCTCACTCTTTCTCAATTAGTGGCTCGAATTACTCAAACAATTGTTTGGGTGGATTCAGGTCCATTAGCTTCTTGGCTTTCATGGATTAATCAACGGCTTTTTGTTTATTCCTTTATTAACTCCGATTTAACCATTCACCAGCTTTCTTTACGTTGTCATACAGAAATTGGTGAAACGGCGAGAATCCTCAGAGACTACTTTATTGAGTTTCACCCTCATCTCGATGATCCCTTAAGTGAGAACTTTCAAATATCACATTTCATTGACGAGAAATCAGAATACACATTTGAAATAGTGAAAAATAAAATTGGTCAGCTCGATGTTTCCAGAGGAAGTAAGCCTGACGAGATTATGATTTCTTTGGAAATTACTTTATTTGAATCGTGGCCAAAACTCCTCGCACGAGCACGTAAAAACTTTTCTCCTCAGACCATGTCACCTCAAGAGGCAAAGCAAATCGTTGAAGGGCAGGGGCATTTACGAATTGTCAGAGATGCCTTTGTCATTGTGATCGTTGGAGTGTTGTTAGTTTTCGCTATTCGCTGGTTGAATCAGCGTTATGAAAAATTTATGACAGATAGTATTTCTATTTATGAGCCTCAATTTGAATGGCTCAATAAAAGCTTAAACTTCAAGTCTGTGGAGGACATCAATCCTCAAAATGTCAAAATAGCGGTCAAAGATATTGATGAAGTTGATGATTCAAAAAATCCATTTGGCCAAATTTTAGAAGAAGAAAGATTTGAAACGGAATCAGAAGTTTCAGTGACGTCTTGGGATGAGCTTCCGCGAGATTTTGATCAAGCCAATCTTGAAAAATCAGATTACGAAGAGAAGAACTCTCAAGGCTATCGTGAAAATCGCTACGGGAACACTAAAGTTTATCGCGTGATGATGAAATCTGTTGATATGTTGAAAGCCAAAACGAGTTTAAAAGAGTTAATGAATCAATATGCTGTTACACAAGTTGATAATGTTAAGCCAGGTATGTCTGTTCCTGGAGGAATGTATTTTAATCTTTATGTTCCAAGAGAATTTTTGAAAGAGTTTATAGCTCAAGTTATGGAAGTCGATGATTCAATTCTGTATGAATCTCAAGCTCGAACCTATCGCAATCCCGCTGGAAAAAATCGAGTTTTTATTTGGGTTAAAGATATTTGAATTACATTTGCCCATCAGGAATTGAGAAAAGATATTTTAATTTTCTCAAAAGCAAATGACCTTTCCCTAAAAAGAACCATTGTCTAAAAAAACCAATGACCATTGCAAAAACAAAACCGTAAGCAACTCCAGAATGAGTTGTTCTTTGAACCATGTTGGTGTCATAAGCTCCGCCGAGTAGAAAAGCGATGGCTCCTAAAATAATCATGAGCATTGTCCAAGGAATTGTTTGGCGCTTGAAGCGATCACTGTCTTGAACAAATCGATAAGTTTTTTCTTTGTAGGGTTTGAGATCCGCTGGTGCTTCGTCAAAAAGTTGATCGAGATCTTTTTCACTATCAAGCAAGGTATAAACATTTTTTACTAAACGAGAAATCCCAATAAAATAAAACATCACAAAAGCTTGAACAAATAAGGTGAAAAGATAACTCATGATGGCAAATTGACGATGATCAATATCAATATTGAGCCAGTGCAGCCCCATAAAAACGGTCATCAAGACCACTGAAAACATGATAATCAGCAATGTTCTAAGCAAATACGCCAAGGTGGCTCCTAGATTTCGTTGTCAGATATGACAGCTTTTGTTATCAGAGAGAGCAAAATAAAACAGCAATTCCCATTTGAAAAGGTCACTTTTATGGACACCGGTACATCCTCTATTAAAAAGAAGAAGTTATTGGAAAATAATATGTTCAATGGCATTGCTATTCCCATTGCTATTGTCTTGGTTGGAGCACTGATTATTTTTGGCGTAACTAAGATTTTGTCTTCGGAAAGAGACTACAAGGATTTAGTAAGAGAAGTTCAGTCAAAAACCTTTGGCAATCGTTGGGTTGCAGCTTTTGAGTTGGCGAAAGTTTTATCTGCTCAGAAGATCCCAGCTGAAGACATACCTTGGCTCATCGATAGTTTGAATCAAGCCTATTTGGCAAAGCCTGATCAAAGAACGAGAGAGTTTCTTATCGTTTCTTTGGCCAGTTTAAAAAATCCCTTAGTTCCAGAAATAATGTTTAAGGCTCTTGAGGATGAAAGCGATATGATTAAATTTCGCGCCATCATGGGACTTGGAAATCAAACAGACATTCCTAATCCTCAGTGGGAAAAAGTTGAAAAACTTCTTGATTCACCCGATTATGCCTTGAGACAATCTGCAGCATTAACGCTGATGACACATCGAGTGACTGAGTCTGAGGCTGCCGTTCAAAAATTATTGAGTGATTCTGAGTCAGTTGTTCGTTTCTCAGCTGCCCTTGGATTGATTAATTTTAAAAATGCTTCAGCATTAGAAACTCTGAAGGAGATTTTAACACTCGAGCCTAAATCAAATGGCTTTAGAGAAGATCAAGTAAGAGGATTGAAAATGAGTTTAATAGAGGCTCTGCGTAAAAATAATTGGAAAGTTTTGCAACCAGAGCTGGAGTTGGCAATTGCGACTGAGCCAGATTTGTCTGTTAAAGCCGCAATGCAAGAAACGTTAATTCTATTGAAAAACTGATAGGTTAAAAGCATAATCTAAGTGCTTAAAAACATAAATTTTTTAAGTTTACTAGTACGGGAATCACCGAAGGGTGCGTCCGTATTATTCGTTGAAGAGGATAAAGATCATGAGCGAAGATGTACGACTGCAATTGAATCGTCGTGAGTTTTTTAGCTTTCTCAGTGTTGCATGGATTGCATTCACAGCTGCTGTCGGTGGATTGCTAAGTTTAGCTTTTCGTTTTTCATATCCCAATGTGAATTTCGAACCTGAGATGGAATTTCTTGCTGGTAGAACTGACGAGTATCCTCCTGGCGTAGATGAAAGATGGAAAAACCAATTCGGTGTTTGGATGGTAAAGATGGAAGGGAGACTTTTTGCTCTCTCAAACATTTGTACTCATCTTGGTTGTATTCCGACATGGCTTCCTGCTGAAATTAAATTCAAATGTCCTTGTCATGGTTCTGGTTACTACATGAATGGAGTGAACTTTGAAGGTCCAGCTCCTCGTCCTCTCGAAAGATACAAAATCACCCTTACTGCTGAAGGAAAAATCAAAGTTGATAAAACTAAAGTCTTCAGACAAGAAAAAGGCGAATGGGATAATCCAGATTCATATTTAACTGTTTAATCGTTTAATAAGGTAGATAGAAATGGCTGAAAAAGGTCTTGCTGAAAAAGTTGCTGAAACCCAAATTTGGAAATCTATTTTCCGTCACGGTCCTCCTAACAATGCTCGTAACAGAGCAGCGGTAGTTGCCGGAAACGTATTTCTTCACTTGCATCCTATCAAGTTAAAAAAGTCTGGTGTTAAGCTTGGCTACACTTGGTGTATGGGTGGTCTGACATTTTTTATTTTTCTCGCCTTAACCGTAACGGGCGTCTTGTTGATGTTCTATTACCGTCCAACTGCAGAGTATGCATTCAATGACATTATCGCTCTGAGAGAGCACGTTCCATTGGGTATCATGAGAGAAATTCATCGCTGGGGTGCTCACGCCATGGTTATCACTGTGTGGTTGCATATGTTCCGAGTTTTCATGACGGGCTCATACAAACCACCTCGCGAATTCAACTGGGGCATTGGAGTAATCCTTCTCGTTTTAACTCTTCTTCTTTCGTTCACTGGCTATCTCCTTCCATGGGATCAGTTGGCCATTTGGGCGATTACCGTTGGTTCAAACATGGCGAAAGCAACTCCGTTTGCTGGTCATGGTGGTCCAGGTGCGATGCTTGCTCAGATTGGCGACTTCGTCATGGTTTCAGATAAAAACGACGTTCGCTTTCAGTTGCTAGCGGGTCGCTTTGTTGGTGAACCGGCTTTGCTTAGATTCTACATTCTTCACTGCGTTTTTATTCCATGTGTGGTTGGCGTTTTAATTGCCGTTCACTTTTGGAGAGTGCGTAAAGATGGTGGTATTTCAGCTCCGCTTTAAGAATTTTAAGATGGTATTTAATTAAGGAAGATACGAATGAGAGAACTTATTAACTGGATTGCCGATCCGATTAGGTCATTTCCGATTTTCACAATTTTGTTTTTTCTTATGTTGAAACATTACAGAGTTGTGGGAACTAAAAAGTTTGCCTGGATTGCATTTTTATTATCGATCCCAACTTTTTTCTGGTTTGCAGCTGATCCTAATTTTTTCCTCATCATCACGACGCCAGATAATATTCCTATTAGTATCTTGATTATCCTCATTACCTTTCTTACTTGGTTCGCTCTTTATCAATGTGCGGTTAATGATGCTCGACTTGAGCAAGGCCTCACTCCGATGGAAGGGACTCCTGAAAACAGAGAAAAAGTTTGGACTTGGCCGAACCTCGTCTACACAGAACTTTTTGCTATTATTGCAGGGACAGTTTTCTTAATTGTTTGGGCGATTATCTTCAAGGCTCCTTTAGAAGAACCTGCCAACCCAACTTGGGCCCCAAACCCGGCGAAAGCGCCTTGGTACTTTTTGGGTCTGCAAGAAATGTTGGTTTACTTTGATCCTTGGATGGCCGGTGTTGTGCTTCCTGGTGTTATCGTCGTAGGCCTTATTGCTATTCCTTATATTGATACCAACCCAAAAGGTAATGGTTACTACACGTTCATGGAAAGAAAAATGGCGATGACCTTTTTCCTTTTCGGATGGTTGGCCCTTTGGATCTACCTTATTATCGTTGGAACATTTTTGCGTGGTCCGAACTGGACGTTCTATGGCCCGTTTGAATTTTGGGATCTCCACAAGGTGGTGGCTGCTTATAACGTCAACCTCTCTGAATTTTTCTGGATTAAAGGCTTAGGCAGGGCCATGCCAAAAAATCTCCTCCTTCGTGAGAGTGTTGGGATTATTTTGTCTCTTGGATATATGTTTGGTCTTCCTCCACTTATTGCGAGAACCAAGTGGGGAATGTCAATTATCGAAAAAACAGGAAAGGTTAGATTTTATATATTAATTGGACTTGTGCTCTTGATGGGAAGTTTGCCAATCAAGATGTTCCTTCGTTGGCTCTTCAGCTTGAAGTACATCGTTGCCCTTCCTGAATGGGAACTTAACCTCTAATTTTTTGATTAGTATTTTTTTTAAGGATAATGAAAGATGAGTAGAAAGATTGAACCAGGCATGGCTTACGATACGTCGAAGCTGAACAAGGTCTTCGCATTTTTATCCATTCTGTTATTAATAACAGTTTTTTGGGTATTCCTTGATGACTATCTTCGTCCATGGAAAGCGGTGCAGATAGAAGCCTTAAAAATTAAGCGCGAAAAAATTGATGGCCAACTCAAAGCTGCCGAAGGTGCAATTGATCAGCAAAAGATGAAGGACCTGGAAGCTCGACTTGAAAAAGCTGATGAGATCATCGCTACTAGAAAAAAAGATATTGCCGTTGTTAATGATGAAATTCTTTCTCTCAATAAGCTCATTAAAGAAGAAACAATCACAAGTGGTCAGTTGAACGGTGATGTCGCTGCAACGACATTTGATTTTGAATCAGCATCCGCCCACGGTGATATGAAACACGCCGAGCAGGTTTTGCCTAAGTTACATGATCTAAAGATAAAATTTGTAGCTTCAAAAGATCGTATGAAAGATTACGAAGCTCGAATGAAAAAAGAGCAGAAAAAATTAGAAGATCTCAATAAAGAAGTTATTGAAACGGAAAATGAAATAAAAAAAATGACGATGTCTCGTGATCTTTTGCAAAAAGCTAAAAAGACCACAGATATGAATGCTATTTTCGTGATTAGAAACTCACCGATGGTTGATTATCTCGATCCAACGTTGAAAATTCATCAGGTAGTGATGGAAAACATTACGGATGACCGCTATTTTCAACAAGTGGCCAAAGTAGATCGTTGTACAACTTGCCATACTTTTATTGACCAAAAAGGTTATGAAGATCAGGCCAATCCATTTAAGACTCACCCTAAATTAGACTTGATGGTGGGCATTGATTCTCCACACCCATTAAAACAGTACGGATGTACGACTTGCCATGGTGGCGAAGGTCATAGAGTTAACGACTTCAATGCCGCTGAACACAGACCACAAAACGAAGCTCAGCAAAAAGAATGGGAAGCGAAATACCACTGGCACCCTGGCCACAAAGTAGCTCTTCCAATGATGAAGCTTCAGCATACAGAGTCTCAATGTTTAAAATGTCACCAAGGTGTTGAATATATCGCTCAAGCTCCAAAGTTAAATGAAGGCCGTGCCAATATTGAAAAGTTTGGTTGTAATGGTTGCCACAAGATTGAAGGTTGGGAACATAGAAGAAAGCCTGGTCCAAGTCTGCTTAAAGTCGCTGGCAAAATTAATAAAGAGTTTTTCAAGAACTGGGTTTGGGAGCCAAAGAGCTTTAATAAGCATGCCAAAATGCCTCAGTTTTTTATGCAGTCAAATAATAGCAAGCCAGAATTCGTTAAGAAAAATATTGCTGAAGTAAATGCCATTGCTGAATTCATCTGGAGTAAGTCTAAAGATTATCAGCCCTTCGATCGTTATCGCGGTGGAAATGCTGAGCGCGGAAAAAACCTCATCAAAGAAGTGGGCTGTATGGGCTGCCACGGAGTTGAGGGATATGAAGAAGAATCAAAGAAAGTTAATGCTCACGCGGGTCCTTACTTAACTGGTACAGGTTCAAAGGTCGATGCTGATTGGCTCGTGTCTTGGCTCAAGAAGCCAAGTCACTATCAAGAAGACACTATCATGCCTTCTTTCAGACTTTCTGATACAGAGGCCAATGACATTACTTCTTACCTTATGAGCTTGAAGAATAAGTCTTTTGAGAGATTAAAATTTGAGCCAATGAATAATGAAGCACGCGATGAAATCTTAGTTGATTACTTAAGTGCCTTCGACACTGAAGCTGGCGCAAAAGCGAAGCTTGCTAAAATGTCTGACCACGAAAGAACAATGGAGTTGGGTTTTAGAAGTGTGGGCAAGTATGGATGTTACTCATGCCACAATATCGATGGTTTTGCCGATCGTGCGCCCATTGGACCAGAACTTACCAAAGAAGGTTCAAAACCAATTTCTCAATTTTTCTTTGGGATAGATCACACCATCCCTCATGAGAGAGATGCTTGGTTGAAAGCTCACCTTGTTAATCCAAGACGCTGGGATATTGGAATTGATAAGCTCTTTAAAGACTTAAACAGAATGCCAAATTTCTACATGACTGAAGAAGAGGCAGATTCAATTACTCTCGCTCTATTAGGTCAAGTTTCAGAAAATATTCCAATGGCCGGAAAGAAGAATCTCAATCAATGGGAGAAGATGGCTGCTGATGGATTGAAGACAGCGAACAAGTTCAACTGTATCGGCTGTCACAAGGTTGATGGATTCCGCGGTGATATTCTTAATATGTATGAAGATATCAACGAAGGTCCACCACGTTTGAACGATCAAGGTCATCGTATACAGACAGATTGGTTTCACTATTTCTTATCAAATGTGTATCCAATTCGTCCGTGGCTTAAAGTAAGAATGCCTTCGTTTAATTTGAGTAATGAAGAGAAGAACAGTCTTGTTTCTTATTTCCAAGGTATTTCCCACGTCCAAACTTTTGAAGACAACCAATCAGAAGTTGTTTGGGAGCCAGGAGAAAGAGATGCTGCTAAAAAGCTCTTCAACAATTTAAATTGTGTTTCTTGTCACTCTACAGGCTTCACGAATGATCCTCCATCTGCTCCAAACTTATATCAAGCGAAGAGAAGATTGCGTCCAGCTTGGATACGCAAATGGTTAGAAAATCCTCAAGCCATTCTCGAAGGAACTGTTATGCCAAGTTTCTGGGAAGGTGGAGAAAGCTCTGAACCAGATATTTTAGGTGGTGATTCGCAAAAGCAGATCAGTGCCCTAGTGAAATACATTCAAGAAATTGGATATGATAAGTTACCGAATTCGAAATAAAGGAATTAATTTATGAGTTCACAAGCACACTCTGGCCCAGTACTCGTTCCTAATGACGAGCAATTTGGACACGCAACTCCTGGCAAAATTGGAATGTGGTTATTTCTTGTAACCGATGCCATGTCATTTGCTGGATTGTTATTGGCCTATGCTGTTCTTAGAGCTACTCAAGACTGGCCAAATCCTGTTGAAGCTTTAGGTGGTGTTGGTCTTTCTGGTTTCATGACGTTCTTGTTGATCTGTAGTTCTGTCTCCATGGTTTTATCGATCGATGCTTGTAAGCAAAGAGATAGAAAGAAAATTCTCTTTTGGCTGGGAATGACAATTCTTGGTGGTTTAACCTTTCTGGGTCTTCAAGCTTACGAATACACTCATTTGATGCATGAAATGGGGATGACTTTTAATTCCTATGCCCATGGTAATGGACTCTTTTCTTCTACCTTTTTCGCTATTACTGGCTTCCACGGACTTCACGTGCTAACTGGTACCCTGTATTTAATAGGTATTTTTAAACTTGCCCTCGATGGTCGTTTTGATAATGGCGATTATAACCTTTTAGAAATTGTCGGTTTGTTCTGGCACTTTGTGGACTTGGTATGGATTCTCGTATTTACATTCGTTTATCTTCTCTAGTTGCTATCATTTCAATCTTTATGGTTGAAAATGCTTGGGCCTGCCCTGGTTGTGCAGGCTCAATGGATAAGAGTGGTAACTACGCTAAGCTTGTCTATATTTTGGGTGGATTCATTCTCTTAACTTATGTTCCCTTTTCGATCCTCTATGGAATGATTATTAAAAATCGCAATTTTAATAAGCAGATGATGAGTGAATCAGAAATTAAGTGATCATCGAAAAATTCATTCTGCTATCGCAATAGTTTCAATTGCTCTTTTTGCTTTTCTCATCTGGTTTATATACGGAAAAACTCCTGCCGATTCGGAAGGAATCGGGTGGGTTCCACTACTTCCTTATTTCAATGCCTTTATGAATTTTTGTACTACCGTTTTTTTAGTGTCGGGTTACTTGGCCATTAAAAATGGACTAAAGGATCGTCATAAGAAATTAATGATATCGGCAATGGTCTCATCGGCCATTTTCTTGATCAGCTATCTTCTTTACCACCATTATCACGGCGATTCGAAATACATAGGTGTTGGCCTTATTCGAATTGTCTATTTCGCAATTTTGATTACACATATTTTATTATCAATGGTTCAGGTACCACTCATTTTAATAACTTTTTATCATGCAGTTAAAGGCAACTTTGTAACCCACAGAAAGTGGGCCGTTTGGACTTTTCCCATTTGGCTTTATGTTTCCGTCACGGGTGTTGCCATTTTCTTCTTCTTAAAAGCTTAATGACTTCTTGTCACTCCACCGTCGATGGCAATGCTTTGTCCGGTAATATAGCCGGCCAGTGGTGAGCATAGATAGGTGGCAAGTCCAGCTAGTTCTTCAGGAGTTCCAAGTCGTCCCGCTGGTACCATTTGTTTCACTTTTTCATCACTCAGTTTCAATTCTTTTAAACGATCAGTATTGGTGTAGCCAGGCTGAATAATGTTGGATGTGATATTAAAGCTCGCCACTTCATGACAAAGACTTTTTGAAAGTCCTTCGATTCCTGCTCTTAATCCATTTGAAGTCGTAAGTGCGGGAAGGGGTTCTTTAGCGGCAATGGATGTAATGAAAAGAATACGTCCAAATTGCTGGGATTTCATTTGAGGTAGATAATAAGACAAACTTTCAACTACCGAGAGCCAAAGATTTTGATAATCAAGTTTCCATTGCTCGAGCGAGATATCTAAAAACTGTCCTTTCGCGGGACCGCCAGTGTTAAAAACGACGATATCTATTCCACCTAGAATTTCTACCGCCTTCTTTGAAACATTAAGGGACTCGCCTTCGCGATTGAGATCCGCGGCCACAAAGCCTTGAGCACCAATATCTTTTGCAACACCTTTGAGTTTTTCTTCGCTTCGACCATTGATGACAACTTTAGCGCCTTCTGCGATGAGAGATTCAGCGATGGCGCGCCCAATGCCTTGGCTTGATCCAAAAACGAGAGCTCTTTTGCCTTTGAGTTGTAAATCCATTTTCTATTTTCCTTGAAATTGTTCTTTGTTTAAATTGAGCCACGAAAGAGGGGCGTTTGTATAAATATTCTCCAAGTCTTGCATAGAGATTTCGTTCATCCATTCTCCAAATTGCAAATCTCCAAGAGGGAAAGGGTAATCGGTACCAAAACAAATTTTATCAGAACCCATAAGCTTGATATTGTATTTGAGGACATCGAGATCATGCACCAAAGAATCAATATAGAATTTTCCGAGATACTCTTTAGGAGCAATGTTATTGTCGACAGCACAAAGGTCTGGTCTACAATCAAATCCGTGTTGAATGCGTCCAATGGTCATAGGGAAAGAACCACCACCATGGGCAAAAGCAACTCTGAGCTTTGGAATTTTTTCAAAAATACCAGAAAAAATCATCGAACAAATAGCGCGAGAGGTTTCAGCTGGCATTCCTACTAACCAAGGAAGCCAGTACTGTTGCATATGCTCTTTCCCTGGCATGTCCCAGGGGTGAACAAAGAGACACATATTATTTTCGGCACAAGCCTTGAAGAAATCAAAAAACTGAGGGGCAGAGAGATTCAACTGGTTAATGTTTGATCCAATTTGAAGCCCAACCAGTCCAATACTTTTACAGCGAATCATTTCTTGAATTGCAAGCTTTGGATCTTGTAGAGGAACGGTGCCAAGTCCAACAAAACGCTTAGGATTTTCTTGAACAATTTTAGCAATATGATCATTTAAAAATTGTGAAACATAAAGACCATCTTGCGGTTTGGTCCAATAAGAGAACATTACCGGAACAGTTGAGAGTACTTGTACTTTGACATTGTGCTGATCGCACTCATCTATTCTCACTTTGTGGTCAAAACAATTGGCCTCAACTCTTCGAAAGAATTTTCCAGAATCATCAACCATATCTGCATGAGAGCACCCACAATTTTGATTAAGCTGGATAAAGCCACCATAGCCAAATTGATCCTTAAACTTCGGTATTGCTGGTGGAAGGATATGAGTATGAATATCAATTTTCATCATGACCAAGTCTTTCCATTCACATGTTTGCAATGACGACATGTTGTGTGCTCTGAAGAATAGAATCGATCAAAAACTGCACCAAATTGAGTTTCAATATTAGTGAGATGAAAATATTCTTCATATAATTTTTTGTGACAATTAAAACAGTACCACTGAAGTCCATCGAGTTCGTCTGATTTTCTTTTTCGCTCAATCACGAGACCAATTGATCCCGCTTCTCTTTGGGGAGAGTGAGGAACATTGGGTGGAAGTAAAAAGATATCGCCTTCTTTGATATGAACTTCTTCAATCTCTCCATCCGAGTTGACTACTCGAAGAAAAATATTTCCTTCGAGTTGATAGAAAAACTCTTCACCTTGATTGACATGAAAGTCGGTTCGCGCATTCGGGCCTCCCACGACCATGACAATAAAATCGCGATCCTTCCAAACCATTTTATTGCCAACTGGTGGCTTTAAGAGATCTCGATGATCATCAATCCATTTTTTAAAGTTAAGAGGTTGTAATGAGCTCATAAAAAATCCTAATCTAAAGTTGCAATACACTTTAATTCAATAGCAATCGGCGTCGGCAAACAATTGATTTCAATGGTCGTTCGACAAGGTAGATTGTCTTTGAAGTATTCGGCATAAATTTTGTTATAGGTTGGAAAATCGTCTTTCATATTGGTGAGAAAAACGGTGACGTCAACGAGCTTGTCCCAGCTAGATCCCGCTTCTTCAAGAATATAGCGAATGTTTTTAAAAACACTGTGGCATTGGGTAGCTATATCATAGCTCTGAATTGTTCCATCAGAATTGAGTTCAACTCCTGGAATTTTTTTACTTCCACGCTCACGTGGACCAACTCCAGATAAGTAGAGCATATTTCCAACTCTGCGGGCATGGGGATAAAGGCCAACTGGCTCTGGTGCCTTACTTGAATTAATCTTGTCACTCATGAATGAGACTCCTGATCATAGCTAATACAAATATTTTTTGGTTCCGTGAAAAAATTCAAACCATAGGTTCCACCTTCACGTCCCATTCCGGAATCTTTAGAGCCACCAAAGGGTGTTCGAAGATCTCGCATCATCCAAGTATTAATCCAAACAATTCCCGTTTGAATATCTCGAGCTATGCGAAGTGAACGTGCTGAGTTACTAGTCCAAATACTGCATGAAAGACCATAGTTTGTGGCATTGGCAATCTTCACGGCTTCTTCTTCCGTTTCAAAAGGTTGCAAAGTCACCATGGGGCCAAAGATCTCATTCATATTGGTTTTACATTGCTGCGGTAGATTTTCAAAAATAGTTGGAGCGATATAAAAACCACCAGAGAGTTCATCGGCCAATTGAACAGAGTGCCCACCAAGCAGAAGTTCTCCGCCTTCTTTTTTCGCTAAATCGATATGTCCCATCACTTTATTGAAATGGACTTGAGAAACAATAGCACCTACTTGAGTTTTCTCATCGCGAGGATCAGCTACTTTTAATTTAGCAGCTTTTTCAATCAGGCGTTTTTTAAATTCAGGATAAATGCCTTTTTGAATAAGAATTCTAGAGCCGCAAAGACAAATTTGTCCTTGGTTCGAAAAACTGGCCCGCAAAGTTCCCGATACTGCTTTCTCAAGATCACAATCATCAAAAATAATAGTTGGATTTTTTCCACCCATTTCAAGCGAAACTTTTTTAAATTGCCCAGAAGCCATTTGATTAATGGCTTTGCCAGTAGCAGTACTTCCGGTAAAGGAGATGGCCTTAATTCCAGGATGAGTCACAAGTGGTGAACCAGCATTGGGACCAGTTCCGTGAATAATATTGAGAACACCAGGAGCGAGGTCTGCTTCCTGACAAATTTTAGAAAAGAGATAGGCCGTCATCGGAGTTACTTCAGATGGTTTGACGATGGTGCAATTTCCTGTCGCAAGCGCAGGAGCAATTTTCCAAGTCATTAAATAAAGTGGAAGATTCCATGGAGAAATACATCCTACAATTCCGAGAGGAGATTTCACTGTTATGTTGTGAGCGAATTGATCCGTTGAAAAAGAATCACCTGAAAAACTGGTAATAATATCAGCGAAGAATTCGAAATTAGTTGAACTGCGAGGAATATCAACTGTGCGAGAAACAGAAATAGGTTTTCCATTATCAATTGTTTCGGCCATGGCCAGAGGTTCGAGCTGCTTGGCAATTCCATCGGCCAATTTTCGAAGCACTTTTTTTCTTTCAGCTAGGCTTGAACGGTTCCATTTGTATTTTGCTTTTTCTGCTGATTCAACAGCTTTATGAATATCAGCTTCGGAAGAATCCGGTACTTGGGAATAAGCAAGACCTGTTAAAGGAGAAACATTGTCGAGAAATTTTCCACCTTGAGGGTCGAGCATTTTTCCATCAATGTAATTTTGAATTTTTTGCATATTATAACTCTCTTAATATGGCCCTAACGGGAGAAGCATCTGCCCCTGATATTTTTAAAGGCAAGGCGATCAATTCATAAAGCCCTTCGGGAACATTATCGAGAACAATTCCTTCAAGGATCGCCATATTTTTATCAAAGATCATTTTGTGAGTGATCATTTCTTCATCATCGGCTGGATCAATGGATGGTGTATCAATGCCGACAGTAATCACTTTGCGTGAACTTAAATAATCAATCAGCTCTGGAGAGAGTGAATTGAAATCCCCATTCCAATTATTGGGATCAGGAAAACTTCCCGTACGAAACAACACTCGTTGGGCTGAAATTTTATGGCGAGCGATGTCTTCTAATAAAATACGTTCACCGCGCTTTTTATGACAATGGATGACCTGACACTCACCCAGATAATAGTTGAGATTTCGCTCTCCAATTCCAACCCCGTCAGGATGGTAATGAATTGGTGCATCAGCATGGGCGCCAAGATGAACAGTTGTGTTTATGGTGGATAACTCAAGATGATGTCCCTGGTCAAAAGACATGAGCTTCTTTCGATTGAACGCCGTATCCCCAGGAAATACCGCCATTTGTGGAGTTATAGCTGGAGAAATATCAAAAACTTTTTTGTTCATCGGGTGTTTACTCTTCCTGTCTTAATGACAAAGCTCTGCTTGTTTAGCACTTACAAAAACTCTATTATCTTGGTACTAAAATTTAGCGACATAATAACAAGGATAGAAGATAAGTGGAATCTCAGGAAATTGAGCATTGGGCCAAAGTTCTTAATGATGCAAGGCTATCAGCTAAGGCAATTGAACAAATCAGTAACAAACTTCCTCATTTCGATCGGATGGATGCCTATAAAATTCAAGAGCAAGGAATGAAGTTGCGTTTACAGGCCGGTGAGAAAATTATTGGTCAAAAAATGGGACTAACTTCAGAGCAAAAGCGGGTTCAAATGAATCTCGATTCTCCGCTTTATGGAGAACTGACAGATAAAATGCAAGTTCAGCTTCAAGGTCAATATAAGCTTCAAGGACAAATTCACCCCAAAATTGAACCAGAAATTGCTTTTTTGATGAAGAAAGAACTGAAGGGAAAAGTTTCTTTAGAAGAAGCGTTAGACGCCATTGATTGCGCCTGTGCCTGTATGGAAATTTTGGATTCACGTTATCAAGGTTTTAAATATTTTTCGATGGAAGATGTGATTTCAGACAACTCATCATCTTCGCAATTTGTGCTGGGACCATGGAAAAAAGATTTAAAAAATCTGGATTGGAAAAGCTTGAAAATGGAAATGTTCGTCAATGACATTTCTTCTCAAAAAGGTGTCTCGGAAGACATCTCTGGCCACCCCGTTCAATCTTTAGTTGAGCTTGCTCACCTGATGAGCCTTCGCAATCGTTCTGTTTTACCAGGCATGATTGTTCTGGCCGGTGCCGCTACTCCTGCTGTTGCGATGGAGCCGGGAATGAGAGTTAAATTGGTTGTTGATCATTTTGAAAATGTAGAAATAGAAGTAGTGGAGTAGATATGAGCGATTATTTAGCCCAAGCGAGAGAACTCGATAAGCAAGACAATCTGTCAAAAATGAGAGAGAGCTTTCATATCCCTAAGCAAAAAAATGGTGAAGACCAACTTTATTTTGCTGGGCACTCATTAGGATTAATGCCTAAAAAAGCGCAAGACTATATCGATGAAGAACTTGATGCTTGGAAACGTTTAGGAGTCGAAGGTCATTTTCACGCGAAACATCCTTGGCTCCCTTATCATGAGAACATTACGAAGAGCTTTGCTCATCTTGTGGGTGGAAAAGAAAGTGAAGTGGTAGCGATGAATACACTCACTGTGAATCTTCATTTGATGTTGGTGAGTTTTTATCGTCCAAGCAAGAATAAGTTTAAGATCTTAATTGAAAACAATACTTTTCCTTCTGATAAGTATGCCGTTGATTCTCAGGCCCGTTTTCATGGTTATGATCCAAAAGACGCCATCATTGAATTACAACCCAAGAGTGGGGAGATTACAGTTGAGCCGGATTCCATTCTTGAGCAAATCGAAAAGAATGCTGATTCTCTGGCCCTCATCATGCTAGGGAATTGTAATTATCTCTCTGGACAGCGTTTTGATTTCGAAAAAATCGTTAAGCTCGCCCATTCGAAAAATATTTTAGTTGGATTTAATCTTGCTCATGGAGCCGGAAATCTCCATTTAAAACTCCACGATTGGAATGTGGATTTTGCGGTTTGGTGTTCTTATAAATATTTAAACTCGGGACCTGGTGGATTGGCCGGTGCTTTTGTTCATCAAAATCATCATGGCAAAAAGGATATCCCTCGTTTTGAAGGTTGGTGGGGCCATGATAAAAACTCTCGCTTTAAGATGGGACCAAACTTTGAACCTATTGCCACCGTTGAAGCTTGGCAATTAAGTAATCCGCCTATTTTTCAACTCGCTTCTCTTCGCGCTTCGATGGAGCTCTTTGACCAGGCTGGAATGGAAAATCTTCGAGAGCGTGGTGATCGCTTGACCAACTTTTTTGAAGCTCAATTAAAAGAGCGTGTAGGGGAATTCTGCAAAGTCATTTCTCCTGCCTCTTCTCGAGGATCAATGCTTTGTATTCGCTACGCTAAAAATCCAAAGGATCTTTATCAAAAATTAACCGAGCGCGGGGCGATTGTAGACTTTAGAGAGCCTGATATTCTCCGCATGACTCCAGCTCCGCTTTACAATAGTTTTGAAGACATTTCGAAATTAGTGACATTGATTGAGGAAATTACTCATGGCTGAAAAATTGATTATTAGTGGTGGTGGCCTCGTTGGTTCTCTTGCTGCAATTGTTTTTAAAAAACGCGGATATGATGTCGAGATTTTTGAAAAGAGATCTGATCTTCGCTTAAATTATGAGGGAGGAAGATCAATCAATCTCATTATTACCAGTCGTGGTCTAAATGCACTGAAAATGGCCGGTGTGGTAGAACAAGTTTTACCCATCACTGTTAAAGTCACCGGTCGTATGATGCATGCAAAATCGGGTGAGATTAAATTTCAACCCTATGGTAAAGACGATAATGAATGCAATTATTCTGTTTCTCGATCTGAACTCAACGGACTGTTGCTCGATCTTGCTCAAAAACTTCAAATTCCAATTCACTTTGAACAAGAAGTGCAAAAGGTTTCTTTTGATGAGAAGACATGCACTGTGCGAGATTTAAAAACGCAAAAAGAAACGAACTATAAATTTGATCGCCTCGTCGGAACCGATGGGGCGGGATCACCGACACGTAAATGTGTTATTCAGCACGTCGGCGAAACGGCCAGTGATCGAGTTGATTTTTTAGAATCAGATTATAAAGAAATGTTTATGCCTGCGGGTGAAAATAAGCAATATCCCCTTGATCCTAAGGGATTGCATATTTGGCCACGTGGAACTCATATGCTTATGGCCCTGCCAAATCTTGGTGGAAGTTTCACAATGACTTTGTATATGCCGAAAACTGGTGGTCAGTGGTCATTTGAAAATATTAATTCACCTGAAAAAGTAAAAGATCTTTTTCAAAGCGAATTTCCTGATGCCATTCCTCTCATGCCTAAATACATCGATGATTATATGAATAATCCTCAGGGTGTGCTGGGAACAGTTCGCTGTCATCCTTGGCATGTTGGTGATTCTGTTTTTTTAGCAGGTGACGCCGCTCACGCCATTGTTCCTTTTTTTGGTCAAGGAATGAATTGTGGTTTTGAAGATATCTCGACCTTAGTTGAAATACTCGATCAATGTGGAAACAATTGGGGAGAAGCTCTCCAAATATATTCACAAAATCAAAAGAAGAATGCTGATGCCATTGCCGATATGGCGATTGAAAATTTTGTTGAAATGAAAGACAAAGTTGGGGATGCTCAGTTTCTTTTTAGAAAGATGGTCGATGGCCTACTCGAAAAAGAATTTTCTGATATTTACCGCACTCGCTATGCCATGGTGACTTACACACTCGTGCCTTATTCTATTACTCAACAGGCAGGATTGATTCAAAATAAAATTCTCGATCAACTGTGTGATGGCAAATCTGAACTTTCGCAAATTGATTTAAAAGAAGCACGTAACCTTCTCGAAAAAGATTTCATGCCTTTTTTGAATAAAAACAAAGTTAAACTTGAAACGTTTACGCTTTAATTAAAGCGAACTTTCTTAGCCACTTCTGCAGGTAATTCAGGCAACAAGCTTTTAGGCACAAGAAATGTGGCAAGGTTAAAGAGGTCGTTATAAACGCGATTGTTTTCAGCCGCCATTTTCAAATACTGATGACCAGAAGAACCACCGGTTCCAATTTTTGTACCAAGCATTCTTTGGGCCATGATTGAATGGCGATATCTCCACGTCGTGAAATTTTCATCAATATTCATAAGGTGAGTGAGAAAGTTGAAAGGCTGTTGCAACATGGGCTCATCTCTGTAGAGTAAAATAAAGAGAGCGTGCAGAGTTGCTTTGTGTGAAAGTCTGCGCTGACCTTTTTCAATCAGCTTATTATGTTCGCCTTCATTGGAGAGTGTTGCAAATGTTTGTTTAGTCGCTTCAAGGTTGGCCAACTGAGCTTCTTTTTCTTTGGGACCTAAAGTCGCCAAGTTTTTCATAATAAGACTTTCATCTTCTTTAAGCATCTGATTAATAGTGGTCTGGTAGTCAGACCAAAATGAATAATTTTCGACGTTGGCAAAAGGAAGTCGCTCCAACCATTTTTCAAGCAAAACAAAGAGAGAAGGTTGATCCTCAATATCTAAGAGTTCTTTTTTATCGTTTTCGCTCAATCTTCCCATAAAGTAATCGCGATCGACGGCCGTTCTATTTTGAGTTGAAAGTCCCATCAACACTTCAATTTTTCTAAATTGCAATGATTGAAAACCTGAAGCCGGAACCAAAAGGTCTCTGAACTCTAAAAAATCCATAGGCGTCATGGTTTCGATAACGAGCAATTGATCCAAAAGAAGGGATTGAATTTTCTCAACGCGTTCTAACTTGAGGTTAATGCTCGCGAGTTCTTGATCGGGCACTACTTTTTGCGAAAAAACTTTATTGATGAGGTAGAGTTCATGCAAAATTTGTTTAAACCATAATTCATAGACTTGATGAACAATAATGAACAAAGTCTCATCATGGCACTCTGGGCTATATTTTTTGCTAAGCGGTTCTTGGCTCCCAAGAAGTGCATCTAACTTTAAATAATCGCCGTAATAGATAGGTCCACGATTTTTATGCATAAATTCCTCTTTGTCTCGCCTATGAAACGGTCTTTTAATTTGCCCTTTATGGGTGAAATCGGTATAAGTCGATATTACTTAAACGACAATAACCTAGGTCATGAAATCTAAATATATTTGTTTAGTCACTATCTTTTTAACGTTTTGCCTTTTGCTGCTTGGTGGCCTCGTTCACAACACTGAATCTAGTTTGGCCTGCCCGGATTGGCCTCTGTGTTACGGACAAGTTTTTCCAAGAATGGAAGGTGGAATTCTCATCGAGCATAGCCATCGCTTGCTGGCATCTCTCGTTGGTCTTTTTACTATTCTTCTGGTTTTTTTCAATCGCAAATGGGCAAAGTTAAACAAGGAAGCACAACCAGTTTACGAGCTGTCATTACTTGCATTAGCTTTTGTAGTTATTCAAGGAATGCTTGGTGGAATCACTGTCATTTACAGACTTCCTACTATCGTTTCTACCTCACATCTCGGTCTCTCGATGATTTATTTCTGTACGCTTATTTTAATCTTTCAACGCTCACAAGAAGTTGACGGTAAGCTCGCGCTCGACGTTTCTCAAATTGAAAATAATCTCAAACCTTGGATGAGGGACTTTCTCTTTAGCACCACTGTTTTAGTTTATGTTCAGATTCTTCTCGGAGCTTTTTTACGCCACTCAGGTTCAGGTACAGCCTGTGGAGTGGGCTGGGGTAACAGCTTAATGTGTATGGATCTTCAAGAAGGTCAGTCTACGCTTTGGCCAACTTTGCACCCTTCTCAGCTGCACATGGTTCATCGCTTTTACGGAATGTTTTTAGGACTTTGGGTAATAGTTGGCTCGATCAAAACATTTTTGTCGTCAAGGAAAGTGAAGAACACGACGTTTAATACTTATGTCATTTTATCTCTCTTGGTTGTTTGTACTCAAATCTTTTTGGGAATCTACACTGTCGGGTCTCACTTCTCAGTGGCTCCTACGACTCTGCATTTGGGCTTTGCCGCTCTTCTTTTGGTCGTTTTTTGGCGAATGTATTTGATGATGACTCACTTTTTAAGCCAATCTCAGAAAATATCCCAACATACCTTTCTCTCCAATTTATTTGAATTAACTAAGCCCAAACTTGGACTTCTCGTGATGTCGACAGTTCTCGTGGGATTGGTATTGGCCCCTGGGCATATTAATTTTTTCACAGGACTTTTAAGTTTCGCTCTGATTTTTTTAGTTGTGATGGGAGCAGCCGCTCTTAACTGTTACATGGAAAGAGATGTTGATTCCTTTATGGAGCGAACTAAAAATCGTTCACTTCCTGCTGGCAGACTTCAACCAAAAACGGCATTAGTTTTTGGAGTTGCTCTTCTCATTTTCTCGCTCGCTCTCATTTTTATCTTTATTAATGTTGTGACGGGAGTTTTATCACTACTCGCAACAGTCCTTTATTTATGGGCCTACACCCCAATGAAGCAAAAAAGTGAACTCGCCGTTTATGTTGGGGCCATCCCGGGAGCCATTCCTCCTTTGTTGGGTTGGACTACGGTTACTGGGCAGCTCGACATTGTTGCAGTCAGCCTCTTTGCCATTGTCTTTGTTTGGCAACTTCCGCATTTTTTGGCCATTTCGGTTTATCACTTAAAAGATTATAGCGCTGCGAAAATAAAAGTTTATCCATCTCTTCACGGCTTTAATTTAACTAAAGTTTTAATCTTTGCTTTCACTGCCGTTTTATTTGCTGTTGCCGTTGTTCCAACTGTTTTTGGACCGGCAAGTAAAAGCTATTTTTACGTGGCTTCATTACTGAGTGGTGCTTTTTTGCTGCTTGCCGCCATGGGCTTTTTTAAAGAAGAAGGCGAAGCTGGAAAGAAGTGGGCCCGCCAATACTTCTTTGCGTCAATTTTTTATTTGCCACTGCTTTTGGCTTCAATGATATTTTTGCAATAAGTCATGAGTACTCAATTGTGGTAAAACTTGGAAATTACATTTAAAATAGGTACCAAATATTTAAATATGAAACTTGAATTCTTCGCTAGAGGATGGGTATGACTCTTTTTACACTTATGATGAGTTCTGCAATGGCAGAGACAGGTAAACTTGGTTTCTGGGAGAAACTAAATCCACCAGTTGATATTTCAACTCACGGACATCTGATTGATTGGTTGTTTAATTATACAACGGCACTCAATCTCTTTTTCTTCTCTCTTGTATGTGCGGGATTATTTGGCTTTTCGTTTCTCTATCGCCGAAAGCGCCACCCAAAGCCTTACTATACTTATGGAAATAAAAAGCCACAAATCATGCTCGCTACAGTAATTGGTGTGGCTGTTTTCGTTGGTATCGACATGAACATTACAAGAATGTCGAACAATGATTACATTGGTGTTTTTACCAACTGGCCAAGTGAAAGCGAAGACATTTTGCGCGTAGAAGTTTTGGGTCAGCAATGGGCTTGGAATTTTAGATACGCCGGAAAAGACGGTCTCTTCAATACTGATGATGATGTTGTTACTTTGAATGATCTCCGTGTTCCAGTAGGAAAAAAAGTAGTTTTTCAAGTTTTATCAAAAGATGTCATTCACTCGCTCTATTTCCCGAACGCTCGTCGTAAAGTTGATGCAATTCCCGGACGTTTAACGCGTCTTTGGTATGAACTCACAAAAACAGGTGAATATGATATCGCTTGTGCTGAGATGTGTGGAACTTACCACTATCGTATGCAGGCAAAGCTAACTGTTTATACTCAAGAAGATTACGATAATTGGATGAACCATGCTCAAGAGCATGCCTTTCAAACAAATGATCCAGAAAATGCTGAGCTTTTCTGGGGCTGGGCTTGGCAATAATTTAAAACTTAAGAATTTTTTTAGGAGCTTATAACAATGGCTTTTTACGAACAACCGATACACCCAAAACCAACTACTTTTTTATCAAAGTACATGATCTCTTTTGACCACAAGGTCATTGGTAAGCAATTTCTTTGGTACGGAATTTTCTTTTTATTCGTGGGTGGCTTAATGGCCCTTATGATTCGCTGGACGCTGGCTTTCCCTGGTGTACCATTTCCAGTCATCGGAAAAGCTTTGTTCCCTGAAACTGGCGGAGTTATTCCTCCTGATACGTACGCCATGCTCTTTACGATGCATGGAACGATCATGATTTTTTACGCCATTACTCCGATCTTAATTGGTGCTTTTGGTAACTTCTGTATTCCTTTAATGATTGGCGCCCGAGACATGGCGTTCCCACTCCTTAATATGCTGTCCTTTTGGTTGGCAGTAGTTTCAGGTGTTATCCTGCTTGGATCTCTCTTCACTCCATTGGGTGCAGCAGCTGGCGGATGGACTTCATACCCAACACTCAGTACTTTGGTTGGTTCACCTGGTACTGGTCAAACGTTGTGGTCACTCGCCATCTTCATTCTTGGTGCTTCATCAACAATGGGGGCGATCAACTACATCACAACAATTATTACTCTTCGCGCTCCGGGGATGGGCTACTTTGATATGCCTCTCACTATTTGGGGACTTTGGTTAACCGCTATTTTGAACGCCATCTTCCTTCCTGTTCTAGGCGCCGGTGTTCTTCTTCTGATCTTTGATCGCGTATTTGGAACAACTTTTTTCTTGGCCGGTGCTGCAGCAACTAGTGGCTCAGGTGATCCGGTTCTTTTCCAACACGTATTCTGGATTTTCGGTCACCCTGAAGTTTATATTTTGATTCTTCCAGCTTGGGGAATCGTTTCAGACCTTCTCGCTTTCTTTTCTCGCAAGCCAGCTTTTGGTGCCAAAGCGACAGCTCTATCAATGACGACAATTACTATTCTTTCAACTCTCGTTTACGGTCACCATATGTTTACGACTCAGATGAGTCCGTTACTTACTCAAACATTTATGACTCTAACCATGACCATTTCTATTCCATCAGCAATCTTTTTTGCGAACTGGCTTGGAACTCTTTGGAAAGGCTCCATTCGTTTCACTTCTCCGATGCTTTTCTCTCTTGGAGTTGTTTTTGTTTTCGGTCTTGGTGGTTTAACAGGTTTATACCTTGGGACTGTTACTACTGACCTTTATCTTCACGACACTTATTTTGTGGTTGGTCACTTCCACTACACAATGGCCGCTTCAGTTCTTCTTGGTGGTTTTGCTGCTATTTATTTCTGGATGCCAAAAATGTTTGGAATGATGCTCAGTGAGTTTTGGGCAAAGGTTCACTTCTGGATAACCATGGTTGGCTTGAATGGAGTTTTCTTTGGAATGATGATGGTTGGGTATGCAGGTATGCATAGAAGACTTTATAACCCATTCGTTTATGAATTCATGCAAAACATGATTCCTATGAACAAGATGATCACTTACTCTGCCTACCTCATGGGAGCAGCTCAGTTGATTTTCGTTGTTAACTTTGTTCATGCTATTTTCTTTAAAAAGGAAAAGGCTTCGGACAATCCATGGGAAGTGGGAACTTTGGAATGGACTATTCCATCACCAGCTCCTCATTACAATTTTGACAAGATTCCTGTCGTAAAGTGTGGACCTCATGAATTAGGAAACCCTAACTTAACAACAGGTAGAGATTTCCAATATCAAACAGAAAATTTGGTTGAGGCTTAATGCGAACTCAAGCTGAAGTAAATTCACAATACATGCTACAAGCAAACTCCATTGCAATGGTGGTTGTTTTGATTATGTTTGGAATGTTATTTGCGACGTTATTTTTAGGATACGCTGTTTACCGTTTGACCGCTCAAGTTTGGCCACCTTCAGGAATGACTGCCTTACCTCTGTTAATTCCCGCGGTGAGTACGATTTTAATTGGTCTTTCAAGTTTCTTTTTATGGAACTTTGAAACTCAATACAAAGTTGGGGCGAAGCAAAGATTGCCTCTTTTTACTTCAATCTTTTTTGGATTGGCCTTTATTGCAAGCCAATTTGTTTTGTGGTCGACATTGAAGAGTCAGGGCCTTTTTGCTGGTAGTAATATTTTTACTTCGATCATCTATGCTTTTACTTGGATTCACGTCGGACACATGGTGATGGCCGTTATTGGTTTGTTTTATCTTCTTCCTTTGATTGCAGACAAAGCAGAGTTGAAACCTAATAGAGTTATTAACGTTGCGAAGTTTTGGCATTTTTTAGGAATTGTTTGGTTATTAATGTTTTTTACTATTTTTGTTATTTGATTATAGGAACACGAACATGAAGAAAATTTTAAGTCTCTTGGCCCTACTCCTTTCAGCTCTCATGCTCACTGGTTGTGAAGACATGAACTTTAAAGAAGGTATTGTTGTTGCTGGCGGAAAGTATGTTGAAGCCCACACTTTAAATAAAGGTAAGCAGATCTATATGGAATATTGTATGGCCTGCCACGGAGTTAAGGGCGATGGCAAAGGCGTAGCTTCAAAGGGGTTGTTTCCACCTCCACGTAACTTCACTCTCGGAATTATTAAGTTTGGAGATGTGGCTTCAGGAGATCTTCCTCACGATGAAGCTATTTATAAGTTTTTAAAGCACGGTCTTAATGGAACAGCGATGCTTCCTTGGGATCTTCAACCTGGTCAAATGGAAGCAGTTTGGGACTATATCAAAACTTTCGCGCCACAGGCATGGATTGGTGAAGATAAAAAACTTGGTGAGCAAATTCTCGCCAGCAATGACCCATATGGTTTGGCAAGAAAGAGCAGTGCAATTGAGCGAGGTCGCGAAGTCTATCACGCTGTAGCAAACTGTCAGGCTTGTCACATGGCCTACGCCACGCCAGATGAGTACAAAGCCATCGCGAAGAAAATCAACAATGAAGATGTGACTGAAATTGATCCAGAAATGTACAAAATCAAAATGCAAGAATCTGAACATGGCTACAAGACCATGCCTCCTGACTTTACTTGGGACCGCGTCCGTTCAGCTAACAACGTGGAAGATATTTATCTCCGTTTAGCAGCTGGTATTGGTGGAACGACCATGCCTTCTTGGAAGGGAACATTAGAAGACAATGACATTTGGGCAGCCGCTTATTACGTTCAAAGTCTCATTGACATGAGAAATACTCCAGCCCGCGATGCCCTTTGGGTTGCGATTTTTGGTGAACAGAAATAATGATGACAAAGGCACCTACCTTCACATTTGTTCGAGATGATAAGCTTTCTAAGCTTGTATCAAACAAATTGTTTTGGTTGTTGTTTTTAATCATCGTCTTTAGTTATCCAATCATTCGCTCTATGTATCGTGAGCTTCCTCCTGAGTTGCCTAAATATTTTCAACTCAAAGAGTATTCATTGATTAACGAATTCAATCAGCCTTTTGGTTCTAAAAACCTCAAAGGCAAAGCTTATTTGGCCACTTTCGCTTTCACATCTTGTCCGACAACTTGCCCGGGCTTGATGGAAAAAATGCAGGTTGTTCAAAAGCGTTTGAAGGGATTAGGTACAAAAGTTGGCATGGTTACTTATTCTGTTGATCCGGCTAACGACACTCCTCAAGTTCTTCATAAATATGCTCGAAGTCTTCACGCTAATCCTTATGTTTGGAATTTTGTAACAGGTGACAAAAAGGATCTGGAAGCTCTTTTGATTGATGGCTTTAAAGTTCCGATGGGTGACCGAGAAGAAGTAACGAAGAAGTTGGATGATGAAAAAATCAGCCTGTTCGATATCGTTCATACTGAAAAAGTTGTTTTAGTAGACGCTGAGGGTTTCATTCGCGGCTATTACTCAGTTGATAAGCAAAGCTTAGATAAACTGATGATCGATTTAGGATTGTTAATAAATAGACAATATAATTAAGGAGTCTCTATGTCCGGACACGAGGCACATGTAAGCCATAAGAAATTTTACATCATCATCTTCGTCGCTCTTGCAGCGTTGACAGTGGTTGAACTTTTTATTCCAGGACTTCCTCTTTCGACATTTAAGAAGGGAACTCTTTTAAGTGCCATGGCCATTATTAAAGCTTTCATGGTGGCTTATTGGTATATGCATTTAAATGAAGAGAAAGCATGGCTTAAGTTTATTGCAGCCATCCCTATTTCAGCTGCTATTTATGCCACTGTCGTTATTTTAGAATCACTTTATCGCTAACCAGGAAGTTTAACGTGGAAAACGAAACTACAAAAGTATCATCAGTCGCAGATAAGCCAGCTCATCCCATTAAAAATGAGCAATTCAAAATGCCAACGTGGGCACTTCTAATTGCACTCGTTGTTGCCTTAGTTGTTCTCAAGTCTTTCATTTATATTAAAGACCAAAAGAGACACGGCAAATAATTTACGGCTGAAATGTCATTGTGATGATTTTATCGCCTTGAACGATCTTCTCTAGAATCTCCATTCCTTCTACAACTTGTCCAAAGACAGTATAGCTCTTATCGAGATGAGGCAGAGTTGTGAGTGCAATGTAAAATTGTGAATCGGCACTGTCGACGTCCTGAGCGCGTGCCATAGCGACTGTTCCTTTAATGTGTTGGATATCATTAAATTCTGCTTTGAGGTTCTTACCGCTGCCGCTAGTGCCTGTTCCCGTTGGATCTCCACCTTGGATAACAAAGTTTGGAATCACTCGATGAAAAATAATTCCATCATAAAAACCTTGCTGAGTGAGTTCAATAATTCTGGTCACAGTGTTGGGTGCTTTTTTTGGATAAAGTTTAAAAGCGATATTTCCATGAACTGTTTTAATGATTATTTTTGCTTCCGAAAGACCATCGTCACCAACTTTCAAATCTTCTGCAGTCACCGCAGAGGTTTGAGGGGCAACAACTTCTTCAGTCTTATTTTCCTTATTAAAACAGCTAGTTAGGCTAGAAAGTAGGCTCGCCATTAAAACCAGATTCAAGATTCCTTTTGTCATTTTTATTTCCTCTCAATGAATTTGATTTCATTCTGAAGCCTTTAATAAAGAAAGGCAAAAAATATTAAAAATTAGAGTTGACATTAAATCAAGAGATCATTAATTTACCCCTCACCCTTTACCTAATTATGTTGATTTACTTTGCTTTGAGTTTGGGGGTGTAGCTCAGTTGGGAGAGCACCTGCTTTGCACGCAGGGGGTCGCAGGTTCGACTCCTGTCATCTCCACCATAAGCTGAAAGTTAATTGATTTTGATATTTTAGTATAAGCGATCTTTTACAATTTAATAATGTTTGCAAGGTTTGGACTTCGGTCCAAATTAAGACGAGAAGAGAAAACTAGTTAGAGTTAACACTCTTATTTAGTAAGTATTAAAGATCTGACGTAACCAGATCGTGCAATAGCTGAAGTTGAGTTCATCCAGTTGAGTTGATAAGCGTATAGCGA